>ENA-ORCU01000004-ORCU01000004.1-marine-metagenome-genome-assembly--contig:-NODE-4-length-655181-cov-6.497852_pt1 | contig 655181 bp, 595 predicted proteins | sample MGYA00248631_ERZ508512 | MGnify/ENA primary metagenome ERZ508512 (study PRJEB26183, sample SAMN06268844) | marine metagenome | isolation source: Tt an P1 anaerobic enrichment on pine from sediment taken...
TGGGTGGTTTCAAATACCACCACGCCCTCGTCATCGTATACTTCCACATCGGTGTCGAGCGTCGTCTGGCTGTCAACCGCAAAAAAGTCGCCTACCGTATCGGCATACAAAATCGTGCTGGTGCCGTTTTCGAAGGAAGTACTGCCGGTGGCCGTCGCATCGAATGGGAGGGTCAATTCCAGGCTGTTGATGGCAGCGGACGTTATTTCCGTCCCGTCTGCATCGAAAAGTTCGACCAGGTAAACATTCGATGCTCCGCCAAAGGCACCGCGTCCGGTATCGACTACCACGGCGTAGACTTCTCCCGTGATGCCCGTCAGGCTGTCCTCATAAATCTCCAGGGACGGATTGCGGCCGGAGAACCCTTCCAGCGATACAACCGTCGAGGCGGACAGGGACGATGGATCGTCGATCACGGCGATGGCCACCCGTGCATCGCAATCCAGTCCCGTACCGCCGATGCTATCGTCTCCCTCCCCATCGACCAGAAAGATCCGGCCGAGGCTGTCGCAACGCCCCATCTGGTCCAGGATGTTGTCGCAGATATTCACCAGCGGCGTCTCCAGAGATGACTGAGAGAAGTTCAGATAAAGCGGCGCCCGCGAACTGGAACTGGAGGCCGTGCCGACACCGATGCTGATACTGTCCTCTTCGTCGCCGCAGGCAAGGGCGACGGTGTAAATCCCCGGAGCGTTGTCCGGCGCGGTAAAGGTAACTGTATCGCCGGTGGCTGCCGACAGGCTGGCGGCCGAATCTTCGCCGGCCGGCCCTGTGGCCGTCCATTGATAATCATAGCTGTCCGCATCGCCGCCGCCGGCGGTGAGCGATACGGTCTCGCCGCCGGTCAGGGCCGCCGAGCTGGCTGCGTGGTCTTTGATGCGCAGCTTATCTTCATCGTAAGTGACCAGCAGATAGGGACCTTGTGCCGTATCTTCGCGCGAGGCAATGTGCCAGGAATACCCGTCGCCGTATTCGGCACCGTAAACCGTGGTGGAGTCGGCCCATGAGCCATCGTCCTGGTCCCTTAGCTCGATGCCGTTGTTTTCCCAGCGCCCGTCCAGAAAACCCTTGACGAGGGCGGCAATGTCCACCTTGCCGGTGGTGCCGGAACCGGTGGAATGGGTGGCCAGGACCCAGGGAGAACCTTCCACGTACCACGGCTTGTTGTACATGGTTACGTAGCCGTCACCGGAAGCCGCCTCGGTCCAGTAGAAGGCCTCATCCGGGGGATCATCGGGGTATTTTTCGTAGGATTCAGGATCCAGAACATGGATGAATCCGTACATGGCCGTGCCGTCGGGAGCCGGCGGCCCCACATCCATGCCGCCATCGTTATCGAGCATGGCGTAAACCAGATAGGCGGATTCGATATCTTCGGCAGCGAGCCCCAGGTCGGTAATGGGGGAAAAGTCGAAACGGATCAGCATCCGGGCGTCCACGATGGAGACGGCGCCGGCTTTTAATTTGTATTTGCCCAGGGAGGTTCCCTGGGGGTATCCCTTTCCGCTGCCCATGCCGCCGTGAAGCACATAGGTGTCGGCACTGGCCTCGCAACGCACGGAACTGGACGCCAGGGTCGTAAAACTCCAGGAGTAGGAAGACGCCAGGGCGTAGCCGGCCAGGTCGGCGGCGGTGGCGGCAACGGTGACAGTGTATTCGGTTCCGCTGGCAAAGACCGTCGCGGGCGTAAACACCAGCGAGGTGCTCTCCCCTTTCCATGAAAGGGTCCCTGCCACCGCGGGGCTGATACTAAAGGCCGCCCTGACGCTGTCCTGGTCCATGGCCTCGCTGAAGGTCACCATGATCGAATCGGATACCGCCGCGGTTCCGTCCGCCTCCGGCGTGACGGCCTCTATCGTGGGAGGTGCCGCCACGGTCCAGGTAATGGTCTCCAAGGTCGTCCATCTGTCGAGGCTGTCCTTCACCTGGATCACCAGGGCGTGCTCCCCATCGGTCAGATCGGTCAGCGACAGGTTCTCGGACGGATCGTAGGCGGCGCTCCAGTCGGCGCCGTCAAGGGAATAGCAGTAGGCGTATACGCCATCGCCGGAAATGGTCAGTGTCACCGTATCCACATCCACGGTCCCCTCGGGAGTGCCGGTGACCTCCGGCTCGGGGGCGACATAGGCGCGGGTGGTGAAGCTGAAGGTATACGCGCTTTCCAGATTGTTGCCATTGCTGTCCGCAGCGTCGGTGCCGACGGTCACCGCATAGGCGGTTTCATGGTCCAGTAAATCCATGGGGGTATAGGTCAGCTCCGTGCCCAGGTCGTCCCAGGAAAAGGCGCCGGCGACAGTGGATGCGGCGTCACTGGAGAGGGCCATGGAAAAGGCGTTTTCCACACTTTCGGTATCCATGGTCTTGTCAAAGGAGATCGTGACCGTGGTGCCGACATCAACTCCCGTGGCAGCGGCTTCCGGGCTGGTGGCGCTGACCGTGGGTGCTTCTTCAGGGGCCGAAAAAGCAATATACGGCGCGGTGCCGAGAGAGCCGTCGAGGCCGGCATACTGGGTTCCGACGGGGCCAAGATTATTGCCGGGGTTGTCACCACCTGAATTTGAATTTTCGCTCTCGCTTATCAGGATAAGGCCGTTGTTGTCCTGATCTCCTCTCACCCAGGCATTGTAGATGTCCGTGATTTCAATGGTATAGGCACCGTTTGCAGGCATGGTATAATCCGCCACAAAAGGGGTTGAGGAGGCTTTCAAGGTGTTATGCAGGGTGGTGGCATCTTCAGCCGAGGAAAGGTCCGCCACATCGGTGTCGCCGGGGGAGTAAAGGTCCACTTCGCCGGGATAGCCTTCGCTGGCGTCTTCCAAATGCATGCTGCCTACTTTCAAAAGCTCGATCATCAGGTAGGCATGTTCCACCTCCTCTGTGCCGATGGTGTCGAACTTGATAAAGGCAAATCCCCAGTAGTCGGTGCCCGAATAATAGTACTCCATGGGGCCGGCAATGAAATATTGGGCGTTGTTGATATTGAAACCCATGCCACCCATATAGACATACCCGGCCAGGGTGCACGGGTAGGTGCTCTCATCCGCTGCCGCCGTGTTGACAAGGACCAAGCCGCCGACCAACGATGCAAGGACCCACGCCATGATGATCGTTCTTACTTTCATTGTCCTTCCTTCTCCTTCTTCTCTCCTTGATCCACATCCAGGGTTCGGGCCACGATATCCACCGAATCGATGAGGGTTACCGACCCCCGAGTACTGCGGATGCGGATGAACTGCATGCGGCCCGGACGATCGATTTGCCATCGTTCGGTGACCCGCCACCATTGGCCGCCGGCGCCCCGATCGTCCAACTGGCCGATGCGGCGCCATTGTTTATCCACCAGAGAACCCTGTGCCCTGGCGAAATCACTGTCGGCGGCCAGCACGGTCTTTGTCGCCGATCCGTCCTGGCCGTTGGAGAGATACACCACGACCTGTATCCAGAATTGCATAGGCCGGACGGGCTCCGGGCCGCCGGGAACCATAAAATCGAAAGATCCGGTCCCCATGCCGCCGATCATGCCCTGCAGGCCGTCCCAATTCAGCATCATGGGCCCCTGGTCCAGCCAATCCCAGGCGAAAACATCGCCGAAATCGCTGCGAATGAAAAAGGCTTCGCCCTGGCCATTGCCGGCTTGGACGTCGGGGCCGTAGCCGGGCTCGTCGGTCATATAGGCGTCCTTGTCGCCGTCTTGGTCCAGGTCCACCTTGTGCCATTGGGGCTTGGCGCCGAAGCCCCAACTTTGCCTTGCATAGCCATCAGCGCCAGACCACCCTGGGATACCGACCGCGCCCCAGTATTTCGCCCCCGCGGGAAGGACGATCTGGAAAGGCATTGTCACTGCCACCAGCAAGGCGGCAAAACCGATTGACTTCCGAGGCAATTTCATTTTCATGAGCAACTGGTGCAATCTCCATTGGAGCCAAGCCCCGGAAACAAAAAAAGGCGCAACTCGAGGCAGATTCAAGTTGCGCCTTCGCTTTCATCGTCGAACCGGTTGAACGCAAGGCACCCGCAAATGGAACCACAGTGCTATAATTGCAATGGGACAAAAAACCGCATTCGGCAGCCCGGCCGCCCCATGGGGGCCCGTGGTTTTCCGTCCCTGCCTTGCGACAGGTTTGCCCGATATTCCTATACAAATTATTATAATTCATCCTTACTTTCCCTTACCTTACATTTTCTTACATATTATGTTAATTGCTTTGATATTTTTAAGATAATTTTTATCATTGCAACAAAAAGACTCGCCGAAGCGAGTCTTTATTCCAAAAACCTATTGAATTGTTTTTCTATGAACCACCTTGGTCATATCATCAACCTGCTCAACAACAAACAGTTGAATCGTTACTTTTACATTACCAGACTCGTCCCTTACAAGTTGAATTTCGATTGTCGCATCATCCTGACATGGCATTTGATCCAACAGATCCGTACAATCGAAGATACTCATAGGAATTGCAATTTTCTGTCCTTGAACAGTAATCAACAAATTTTCCGCACCCGTATTCACCTTCGCAATCATGTCTGCAAATGGAACTCGCAATCTTACTTTGTCTTCATCTGACTTCAAAGGTGCCAAATAATTCATCACACCTGTTTCTGTGTCTTCAACACAAAGCAATCCAAATCCATCATCACGGAATACTGCTGTTGTTTGACCGCCTACTGTACGTTCGGAAATCATTGATTTTGGTCTTCCTGTAGGTTCATCATCTTCCCACATTACCTGAACGACATCTATTGGGCCACAGTCTCCATCCTCATCAAAGCGTCTTTCCACATAAATCGTTGATCCATTAGGACCTTCCGTAATTTCTCGTACTTGATAATTCGCCTCGACTGCATCAACTAAATCTCCATTGAATGTAAATCGTTGAATAAGCGATTTCTCATCTTCATAAAAACGAGATAATACGACTATATGATCATTTGTCACATATAAGGATGAAATTTTACCTAGCTCTCCATCATTATCCACCACTTGCTCAAATGTAAACTCATCAATCAACTCACCAGTGATAGTATCAACAGCTCGAATAATGAATTTAGGATTTTCAACTTCTCTTTGGCATTGGCGAGACGCATAGAATAATTCGGTTCCACTTGGATTTAAATCGAATGCTTTTACTTGACCTGTATCACTCCGTACTTCAACAGAAGCACTGCTTGCAGTAAAAGGATCTAGTGTTCCAATATAGAAATTAGGCTCATCATCACGATCGTTCCCACTGTAGTCGTTATGATACGCAATTGTATTGCCTCTCACTACAAATCCTTCACCATAGTATTCTATAGATTCTCCTAGTGAACCTAAATCTTCATTTCCACTCAAGTCATATACTCGTAATTTGTTTGGACATTCAGCTTCATAATCTTTTTCCAGACTATATACTTTATTTCCATCAAACTCAATGAATTTTCTTCTAAGCGATTCTAATTCAGGATACTCAGGACTTTCAACAATATCACCTGACATAGTGTAAACGATCTGTTTTTCTCCTTCGGGTGCGATCTCTCCCGGGCATCCCAACATATAAATAACATCTCTACCATCTTCTCTGCGATAATCAAAATCCTTAATGTCTCTTAAATTATCAGGTTGATATTCCAGCTCAAATAACCTAATCTGATTACTGGCTCGAGGTACATTGTATTGAGGATCACCTCCACCATCATCCGCAAATCCAATACTCCCAAACATCATACATAAAACAAGCAATAAAATTCCCATCTTTCTCATATCTACCCCTCCTTATTTCTTATATTATCTGAAAACTCATCAAAATCACCTTACGTTTTCTTACATTTTCATATACATTTATCAATTTTTACATACTCCTCTACACCTTACGTTTTCTTTCAGATGTTTCCAGAAATACACAAGGACCTTTGTGCGTGCTATAATAAAAATATGCTAAAAATGGGGGATCGAAATGGACGAGAAAATTTTGATTGTTGAAGATGATTTGGACATTGCAAAACTAATGAGAATTTTTCTTAAAAAGGAAGGTTATCAAGTTTATCATGCCGCTGACGGTCAAACCGCCATTGGACTTTTTCGCGAGGTAAATCCCGATTTGATCATATTAGACATTATGTTGCCTGATTCAGATGGTAAAACATTATGTGAGAATTTTCGCCAAACCACCTTGGCGCCGATCATCTTTGTCACAGCTCTGCAAGATGAAGAAGATCGTATTCAAGGACTTGATCTTGGCGCAGATGACTATTTGGCAAAACCTTTCAGCATGAAAGAACTTTCCGCACGGGTGCGTGCTCAATTAAGACGAGCCAACTTTTATGCTCATAACGAGCAACATACCATGCTGCGTTTTAAGGGAATGGCCTTGAATCTTGAAAACCTTACCGTCACGATCAATGGCCAGCTCATCCCGCTTACAGAAAGTGAGTTTACGCTTCTTTCAACCATGGCTCGCGAGCCCGGTAGGATTTTTGGATATGAAAATCTTTATGAAAGAATTACCGGTCAAGCCTCTCACGGTGACTATGGTGCATTGCTTACAACTATGAGCCGTTTGCGAAAGAAAATTGAGTTGCATCCTAACTTGAAATACATACACACTGTACGTGGAAATGGATATAAATTTAGCGAGTTCGTGTAAAATCACGAACCCGCTTTTTTTATTTGAATCGATATAATTGTTCCTTTGCCCAAATCACTTTGCGCAAAGACTTGCCCTTCGTGCAAATCCACAATTTCCTTTACAATGGCCAGACCTAGGCCCGAGCCGCCTTCATTGGAACTTCTAGACCGGGATGCCTTATAAAACTCGTCAAACACAAAAGGAATATCGTTTTCGGGAATACCGGCACCTGTATCCTCCACCTGGAAAATCACAGAATCCATCTGAACCAATAGTCGTAAAATGATTTTCCCCGGCGGTTTTGTGAATTTGATTGCATTATGAATCAAATTGGTAATGGCCTTTTCCAATAAGAATCCATCGATATGAATCAAAACGTCATCTTCCGGCAACTGAATTTCATATTCCAATCCAGCCTTCTCCACAAGAATCATGGTCCCGAAATGAACCGTACTTAGGAATTGCTTGGCAAAATAAAGATCCGCATTCAGCTGGACTCTTTTCGCTTGCAGTTTTGAGAGATTTAAAATATCTCCAACCATTCGATCCAAGGTATCAACCTTTTGTGTGATCAGCTGGTAGAACTCAGGCTTCTCCTCTTCTTCCAGCAAGTCTTCCTGCAGCGCTTCTGTGGATCCGCGAATTGTCGTCAATGGTGTCCGCAAGTCATGAGAAATATGCATTAACATGCGGTTTTTCTCTTCATTTGCCTTTACCGCTTTCTTTCTCTCCTTCTCTGCTTCTTTCCATGCTTGCTCCGCTTCCTCCTTGGCTACAACCACACCATGGAAGGAACGATACGTCAAAAACAAGCTCCCCGCCAAAGCCAAAGACATGATCACAATAATGCCGTAAAAGAAGACATCATTTCTTTTAGACTGGGGAATTAGCATGGTTCTATCCTCCAGCCGATCCTTATCAATCGTTTCAATGCATTTGTCGATTATCGATGCCAGAATTGCCTGGTCTGGTTGAACTGCCATTTGCATCAATGCATTCTTTTCGATTTCACCAATAATTTTCAGGCGGTCATAACCATAATAAGCCTGTTGATAGCTGAATACCGGAATTTCGACAACCAAGTAATCTGCTTTTCCTGTTTCTACGGATCGAAAGGCCTCGGCTTGATCTTTCACCGACAAAATCCGAATCTTACTGGAAACATGTTTGAGATAGTCATTCATCCAATAACCAACTGGAACAGCAACCATCTGCCCTTCCAAATCAGAAGCACGAGTTAATACATTGGGGTTTTTTACATTCCCAACAATTGAGATAGTATGCCCGCTATAAGGCCTAGTAAACCGCATCCATGACTTACGGTCCTCTGTCACCGTTACACAGGTAAGCAGATCAAGGTCCCCAGCGCGAAAATCTTCCAAAACCTGATTCCACGTCTTTGTTTTTACTTCCGGTTCATAGACAAACTGAATTCCTGTCAATTGACTGATTTCTTTGATGTATTCTATGCCCAAGCCCTGTGGTTGACCCTCTTCGTCCACATATTCAATCGGCATATAATCTGAAATAAAACCAACCCGAATTTTAGGATGTCCTGCCAAGTAATTCTTCTCCGCATCCGTCAGATTTAAGATATTCGAATTATACTCCCGATACTGTTGTTGAATCATCTCTCCCAGCTCATGATCCAATTGGTATTCAATCTCTTTTTTCATAATGGAAGCCATCAAGGCTTCTTCTTTTCTAAGCGCTAGTGAATATCCGTAGGCTAAATCATTGAAGGTAAAGGCAACAGAAATGGGTGTATTGGTGATATCAATAATGGTGTAATTCCCTGTGTCTAAAACATAGGCGTCAATCTCTTCAGCAAGCAAGGCTTCCGGCAATTTGGTTTTTTCCGGATAAAATACCGGTTGGAACTTTAGTTCCGGATATTGATCAATAACTTCCTCATAATCGGATCGAAATCGAAAACCAATACGCAAATCATAAAGATCATAAATCTCCTGAATGCCTGAACTTTCCAAAGCATAACAAGCAAATGGGAATTCTACAAAGGGCGGAAGAAAGGTTAAATATTCCTTCCGTTCTCTGGAATCAACAAGTCCAAGGACAAAATCAATCGATCCTTCCATCAATCCCCGTTCTAAATTATTCATATTTAACGCAGGTTTTAAAGCAATGTCGATCCCCAGATCCCGCTCAAAAAGCTGCATCTCCTGGGGTGTAAAATCAAGGAATTTCCCTTGCGATTCTTCTCCCATGGTTTCGTCTACAATCTTCTTCTGCTCTTTTGAAAGCTCATCATCTGGAATAATTTGAATTTCTTTTGTTGGTGTCAATCCATCCAAGAACACATCAAAAACATCTTGAAAGGTTACACCTAAGGTAAATGTTCTACCGCGAACCGATTCAAGATATGCTCGTTCTTCATTCGTTAATTCAATTGGATAATCCCGTGATGCATCTGCTGCCATTGCGGTTGAACCAGTCAATCCCAATAAGCAAAGCAGAATCACCAATGCAAAAATTCTTTTCATCATCAAACTCCGTTTTCTCATTGTTTTCATTATAGCACAAAGAGAGATCCCCCGGAGCAACTCCGAGGGATCGGGGAATAGATGTATTGTAGGGAAATGCCGTACCGGGAAAATACGACATCTATAGTATAACCCACTTCATAATAAGTTGCAATAATATTCATAAAAATTATTATTTGTTTTGTGAAAACGTTTTTCGTAAACTAATAAAAGTTTATTGCCCTTGCGATTTTTATAAACAAAAAGCGACTCACAAGGAGTCGCTTCGTACTATTTGTTAAACAATCGATACATAACAGTTGCCGCCTCAGATCGTTTCAAGCCATCTTCTAAACGAAGCTCTCCATCTGAACCTGTAATAAGTCCAGCTTTCACAACCTTGGCAATATCCATACGATGCAATTCTGCAACTTCTGCATGATCTGCAAACTTGGATAGAATCTCTTCTGCCTCTTCCTTGGTGATTTCATCGTCAATCGCATAAGACAACATCATCATCATTTCCAGTCGAGTCGCGGTTTGATCTGGCATAAAGGAAGATGTAGTTCCCCCATAAACAAGACCATTGGCATAAGCTGCATCAACATAAGGTTTGAACCAATCGGCATCGTTCACATCCGTATAGAATGAAGGCGCACCATTAAGCGGCACATCTTTCACTCCAACCAGCATCTTTACGAATTCTGCACGCGTAACAGACGCTTCAGGGTTGTACTTTCCGTTTCCAACACCATTGACAACATGTTTTGCTGCCATGGATTTCACATAGCGGTCTGCCCAGTGATTGGTCATATCATTGAAGTTAGTTACCACATTCAGAATCGCATATTCACTTAAATGGGTTAAATCTGCAATCAACTTGCCATCCTTTACTGTACCGCTAACATACTCATACAACCCAGTTTTAGGATTATAATAGTAAAGGCCCAAAGTGTCATAATAAACTGTTAAAATCCCATCAAGTGGATACTCAAAGTGCAAGGGACTGCTGCTATGGTCTGTCAAACGTGTTTGTCCATCATTTCGAGTCATAACAGCGTTGATATCAAAACTAGGAACAAGGCCTCTGGTTACCGAAACTTGACGAAGTCCTGGGTCGTCAATCGCAGCCTCTAAACTTGTCGGTGGCGCTTTCAATATGAATTGCAAGCCCAATTCACCGGTTTGTCCTTTAAAAGTTTCCGCTGGAATAATAAGTTGAAAACCATTAAAGTCCAGTTCGACATCAATTCCACCTTCAGCAATGGCTTCGATTGCCTCCAGAGGAATCACGACAACAACCTGCTCAGAAACTTCAGTTGGCAATGCCGTTTCGGGAACTAATATTAGTACTGTAGTGCCCTCCGATGCAACTTGCGCTTGCTCAACTGCTGTTTCAATTGCATCACCATCAACAGAAACTTGTGTTACCGTTCCAGTCGTTTCAACCTCAATTGCTTCCTGATCGATAACGCCTGGATCTTCCGGCGCAGGTTCTGGTGTTGGAATCGGAATAACGAATCCACCGCCACCTCCACCAGTTCCACCACCTGAACTTGGTTTTGTGGAGTAGGTATGCAAGAAACCGAATGATGACAAGGCATCAACCATTTTTTGGAGATTCGCATCGTCTGCAGCAATAAATGCAGCCAGTTCCTCATTTAAATAAGATTCCAATTCTCCCATTACGCCGTCAAAATCAAATCCCGGTCCAGCATTGGTAAAGATCGCTTCAAATGCTTCTGCAAGCTGATAGGTATCGGAACTTGAACCGAAATACATTCTTTGACCATCATTCACATTGATGGTTGTGCTTCCAGGAATTCTCCCTAAGTCAAATTCCAATTTATCGGTATAGCTGTCGTAAGTTGCAATTTTCTTTTCCTGGGCAAGTTTACCCAAATAGTAAACAACCGTTCCAACCTTGGATCCGTCATCTGGTGTCAAATCCATGGAATTGATTGACTGAACCAAGCCAGGTGCTTGTCCGCTGACAACACCCGCTAAGTCGTCATAGACTTCCGACTTGCTTCCCTGAGATTCACCGTCCAAGGCCACTCGTGTTTCATCATAAAGGTCATTGAATATAGCTTCAGAAAGCTCTGCTGATATGGCATTCCGCAAGTCAACTGGTGAACCACTGTAAAATGCAGTTGGATCTCCGATAAACTCCAAAGCTGTGTCATAGGCTCCAAATACATCCTGCAAATCGGCGCTTAAGAAGAGTGCCGACAATGCGGATACTCCGGAATATCCGGTTGTAACATCCGCAAATGCAGTAGGAATCATGGTGATCAGCATCATGAAAATAAGTAAAATACTACCGATTCGCTTCATCTTGTCCTCCTATACCTTGCATCTTCAAGATTTTTTTATAAAAACGGTTTGACATCACGACGGCTTCCGCTCTGGTAATCGGATCACCGGGATTTAATTTTGAATCCCATCCCTGTACAAATCCTAATGCAACAGCCTGTCCAAATGCCTCTCGATATTCTGGTAAAATCTGATCTGCATCAACATAATCAAGCAAATCAGCCATTTCCTTGCCCTCAAACCCAAACGCAGCATACGTCTTCATCAAGTAGCCGATTACCTCTTGACGACTGGCTGACTCAAGCAAAACTGCCTCCGCTTCTTCTTCAAGCAAACCCAGTTGAACCGATCGTTTCAATGGTTTGTAATACCATAAGGATGGATCTGCTTGGATATTTCCCTCTGGAAGCTTTGATTCATCATATACAGCAATTCGAGTCAAAATCGCAAGAATCTCCATTCGTGATATATAATCATCCGGATAAAATGCACCTTTTCTCTTTCCATTCACAATACCCAATGATGACAAGGCAGAAACTTCATCCTTTGACCAATGATCATTTAGATCTTCAAAGACCGGCGGTTCCGCCAATTCTTTAACCGGCAAATAGCGAAGTCCTTGATCGTATACTCTGGCCTGAGCTTCAGTTAATTCAATCACAGGCATCTCTTCCTCTTCAACCGCCTCAGGAACCACCAAAGAAGCCCTTGCATTGGATCGATTTAATTCCTTTAAGGCATCACGATCTTCTTCGCGAAAGGCATCTACCAATGCCATGCGGTCATCGCGACTCCATGTCTTTAGCTTTCGAATATTGGAACGAACTTTTGAAAGGGAATATCCCTTCGCTTCGATTTTTGCAATCTGCTCTTCCGATAAAAGAAATGAGAGATTTTTTGCAAGACCTTCCAAACTCTCTTCGGAGTCCATAGCACCTTCCATAATCTCATAATATTTCGCCTGTTTTGAGGACGAATATGAGTCGAATTCATTGAACATTGCATCCATTTGACTCATATCAACTGAGTCGGCAAACCCAAACCCAGAAAATATAAACAAACATACAGCTGTGATAAGTAATTTTTTCATCTGACACCACCTAAAACCTACACGAAAACATTAATAAAGTTCGTTTTTTTATATTTCATTCTGCTTATTTCATAATATATTGTATCACATAAACAGTATTTTTCTTACAAATATCTTGCAGTTGCAACAATTCTCTTGCTCATGATATAATGTGTAAGGAATTGTAAGGTTAGAAAGAAGGGATCCTATGTCGACTTTGAGCAGTGCACTCAAAAAGAAAAAAATGGCAAAAAAAGAAACAAAAGATTACCAGAATTCCGATTATCGTTTGACAAAAAAGGAACAAGAATCCTTGACGATCATGCGAATTTTGCTCGTTTTGCCCATTTTATTAATTTTAGTTTTATACGCCGTCAGTTAACGGCGTTTTTTTATTGCTTCATTTTGAAGCACTTTCATTGGATTCTCAATAATCAACCGATTGGTTTCTTCCTTACCTATATAAGCTTCAAGCCTGCCTTTTATCTCTGCAAGCGCTTTGCAATTGCGAATCAAGCCGTGGGTATCAGTTGCTATAAAATCGACCTCGCCTTCCTTTAATAATCGTGTAGCAACTTTATGAAAGGTCCCTGTTGCCATTGGATCACACGCGTCCAAGGTAAGCTGAACTAGACCTCCAGAATTCCGAAAAGCACGAACCAATTTTGAATCTTTTCCCACGCAAGTCATCCGTTCCGGATGAGCTAGAATCGGTACAAATCCTCTCAGACGCAACTCATAAACCAACTCTTCCGCATCTTCTGTACTTTCAAGATTCATTGCCTCAACAAGAATGTATCGACTTTCAGCGAGTGTAAGCGTACCCTCTTTATCGATTTGTCGTACAAATCGTCTGTAATTGTCTACAGCATGTTCCATGCCCAAATGCAATTGAATCTTACTCCGCTTGGCTTGAGTTTGAAACTCTAAAAAGCGCTCCTTTAGCCATTCATGATTCTTCTCCCCAGCGAAAGCCCAGCTATGTGGGGTAAGAATAATATCCGTTACCCCATTATCTTCCGCCTGTTCCAAAAGAATCAAGGACTCCTCCAAAGCCAGCGGTCCGTCATCCACTTGATAAAGCAGATGACTGTGAATATCAATCATTCCTTCGTCTCCTTCGACCCTTCTGCTTGTCTCCGTAATAATAATGGTTGTAAATATATCCATAATACCCGCCTTCATCAACGGGAACCTTATTCATAATCACACCCAAGATCTTGCCGCCAACGTCTTCCAGTTGAATCTTCGCTTGTTCCAATCCTCGAATATCTTCATGACCGACCGCAGCAACCAAGATTGTTCCGTCCACCATACGCGATAAAACAGCCGCATCCGTAACCATGCCAACCGGAGGTGTATCAAACAAGATAAACTCATAGTCTGATTCCAGTTCACTGATCATATCAACAAAGCGTTTGGAGCCCAGTACTTCAGAAGGATTCGGTGGAATTTGCCCTGTTGTTAGCAAATCGAGATGTTCTTCTTCCGTTTTCTGAATCACTTCACTGACCGTTTCCTCACCCAAGAGCACTTCCATGGCACCAACAGCATTGGATACGCCGAAGAAGCGATGCTGACGAGGTTTTCGAAAATCACAATCAATGATCAATACCTTATGACCTGCTCCTGCCAAAGATAATCCTAGATTCCCTGTAACAGACGATTTCCCTTCAGATGGTCCCGCACTGGTTACCATCACCTTTTTTAGATCATTGTCCAAATTCATAAACTGAAGATTTGTACGCACTTTTCTATACGCTTCCGCGATAGGTGAAGCATCATGCTTTCCGATTTTATGTTCTGCCATCTATTTCCCCTCCGCACGCTTATCAACCGGAATCATTCCGATAACTTTTAAACCTAGTTTCTCTACATCTGCAGGTGTCTTCATGGAATTGTCGAATGCTTCCAAAACAAAAGCAACAAAAACACCCATCATAAGACCTAAGACGACTGAAATCGCTATATTCATTTTTACATTCGGCTTTATAGGATTTGCCATCGTTTTTGCTTCATCAACGACTTGTACATTATCAATCTTCATCAATTCTGCAACCGTCGTCATAAATACTTCCGCTGTTTCGTTTGCCAGAGAAGCCGCTATAACAGGTTGCGTATGAACCGCTGACACCTTGATGATTTCTGTATCCCGCAACATGGACACATTAATCATGGAACTTAATTGTCCATAGCTCATATCCAAACCCATATTCGCTTTCACTTGATCCAAAACCTTATGACTCTTGGCAATTTCCGCATAGGTCGAAATCAATTTTTGATTCAATTGAATGTCCGAATACTCAATACCTTGATTGCCACTTTGATACTCCTGCGGTTTGCCCAAAAGCAAGGTCGTCGTCGACTCATACTCCGGTTCTAATAGGAAAAAAGTAACCCCCGCAACACTCGCTACTGTGATTGCTGTAATCAGTATAATTAAACCCAATCGCTTTCGTAAGATGAAAAAAAGTTCCTGTAATGTAATCTCTTCCACGTCTCTACTCCTTTATAACCGCTTTTTCCACCAAACCCTCTGGATTGGGATAATAAGTCGGAACAAAATCTTGAAGCCATCCAATCAATTGCTTCTTATCCATTGCTGAAATTCCAAGCTCCAATTCATGAAGTTTGTCTTCCAGTGTGCGTATCGTAAAATCTGATGGCTTCTCAATAAAGATTTTTTGATGCCGCGTTGATTTCATGTCGTCATAGTCAATGAGAATCTCTTCGTACAATTTCTCACCCGGTCGTAAACCTGTTATGGCAATCGGAATCTCCTCATTGGGTTCAAAACCAGACAAGCGTATCAATTCTTTAGCCAGATCCAATATCTTGATCTGTTCCCCCATGTCCAGTACAAAAATTTCTCCACCTTTGGCCATTGCACCTGATTGAAGCACCAACTGTGCAGCTTCGGGAATCGTCATAAAATACCGTCTCATGTCCTCATGGGTTACCGTTACCGGCCCACCCTCTTCGATCTGCTTTTTGAAAAGCGGAATGACCGATCCATTGGATCCCAATACATTGCCAAACCGTACTGCTACAAATTCGGTTTTACTAATGCGATTCATTCCCTGAATCAACATCTCGCAAATCCGTTTTGTCGTTCCCATCACATTGGTCGGATTAACTGCTTTGTCTGTAGAAATCTGAACAAAACGCTCTACATTGTGCTTATCCGCCATTTTCATCACATTGAAGGAGCCAAACACATTGTTCTTGACCGCTTCTTTAGGCGAATCCTCCATCAGGGGCACATGTTTATGTGCTGCTGCATGAAACACGACCTGTGGCCGATAGGTCCAAAACACTTCCTTCATTCTTGCACGATCTCGTATGGATGCAATTTCAACCTTGAATTCCAATTCCGGATACTTGCGTCGCAACTCCTGCTGCAAATCGTAAGCATTGTTTTCATAGATATCCAAGATGTACAAAACTTCCGGTTGGAACCTGGCCAATTGGCGACAAATCTCAGATCCAATGGAACCGCCTCCACCTGTAACCAAGACCCGTTTACCCGTTATGAACTTTCGAATAGACGCCGTATCAAGTCGAACCACGTCTCGTCCAAGCAAATCTTCAATCTCTACATTCCGGAGCTGACCAACTGTTGCCTTTCCGTCAATCAATTCATAAACCCCTGGCAAGATCTTCACCGGCAGCCGAATTGGCTCAAGCGCTTTCAAGATTTGACTGCGATCCTTTTTTCCTATGGATGGAATAGCAACAATAATCTCATCCACCTGATAGCGCTTGACTGCTTCATCCAATTTCTTTTGACCACCAAATACGGGCACATTATGGATTCGATCTCCCCATTTTAAAGGATCATCATCCATCACAACGACAACTCGAGCATTCAAATCTGGTTTGTTCATATACTCTTTCATCACCATTTCGCCCGCATCGCCGCCACCATAGATCATAACACGTTTGTCTTCCTGAAAGACATGAATGCCTCGATGATATACACGCCGAACAAGACGATAGGAGATGCGTAATCCGCCAATCCCCAATATCTGTATCATCATTGCAATTAGCAGAATACTTCGGGGGACTTCCACCTGAAGCAAAAAATAGTACATCATCACCAATCCATTAGCAACGAAAACCCCAACAACCACATTCATCATTTCCCGGACCGAGGCATATTTCCAAACGCTCGTATACAGTCGAGCAAAATAAAATACACCAAGCGATATCATAATCATTGCCCCCGCATGAACTTGAATCAAGGAACGAAATTCAGCAGGCACCTCCCCGCCGAATCGCAATGCTAAGGATAAATAATAGCTTAAATATAGGATAATTAAATCACAAATCATCAATGCGATCATCCGTGATAACCGTCTTGCTTTATTAACCATGTTTCACCTCAAATGCAAAATTTAGTCAGGAGCACTATTACCATTTTATGATATTTCTCGCCCCTTTACAATTGATTCATAAAGTTTTTAAGAAAAACCATACTCTTATAAACATCTACCTTACATGCCTTCATTAATGTTTACAAATCGATGCTTATTTTTATTCCACAATCATTTTCTATTATTTTCCAATTCATTCAATACTTACAGAATAATTATGAATCTCTTAAATATTCTTTACATTGCTTACAAGCACACGCTTGTTGAAATATACTGAAATTATCAAATAAAGGAGGTTGTAATGAATAAAAAAGCAGTTCTTTCTTTACTAATTGTATTTACATTATTCGGATGTACTCCTTCATCAGAAATCATATCGAATCCATCCAATACTTATGCTGAAAAGCAAACGAATAATTCTTCTCAAACAGTCGCATCACCCGTTAAGGATCCCGAAGAGACGATCCGTAATGCAGTGATGGAGCAACTTGAAACAAAAGTACAGTCTGTCCAGAAAAAAGACCTGAGTCTCTACCTGACAACCATCACCGAGACAGATCCATACTATTGGAACGAGCAAAAACGCTGGTTTACCGAAATGACCAAAGAAGGCGTAGAGAACTTGGTGTTCACGATACGAGGCTTAATGATCGAAGATGATTCGACCGTCATCGCCATTATTCAGCAATGCCATTTTTATAAGCAGGACTTTGCTATCACCTATCCGCTCCGGTTTATTAAAGAAAATGATAAGTGGAAGGATGCCGGCTACGATTTTGAAGTCCACCAAACCGATCGGTATACCATCAAATATATGCCAGGTGAGACCAAAGTGTCTGATTTCGAAAAAATGATCGATACATCCTATGATAATTTAGCAGTAGTTTTTGCTGAAAAACCGGATCCGAATTTTGAAATCAAGTTATTTCATGACCGTGAATTATTACGCCAGCGAACAATCCCCACCATTGGCTGGTTATTTACTGGTTGGGGTGAGGCAAACGAATCGTTGAAACTCTATACGGGTCATCCTTCCCTCGAACCCTACTACGGAACCGTACAACATGAACTGGTCCACCATATTACTATGCGGATATGCAACAATAATCTACCCGGTTGGATTGCCGATGGTATCGCCCTCCAATATGGAAACTATGCCCTGGAAGGTGGAAATGCCATTACCCTTGGATATGCAACAAAAGAACAAGTCAGAATCAGCATCGACGATTTGGAAAATGAGGACATCTGGGAGGCAAGTGATCAAAAAGAAACCTGGGACTGGTACAATGCTTCACAAATGGTAACAGAATATATTATTGAAAAATACGGTCATGACCAGCTGATGGCTTTGTTTTACGAAGCGGGGAAAAAACCATATAATGAAAATGTCATGAATATGGATTTTACATCCCAAAACAATGACACTATGGGTCAAGTTCTGCAATCCGTTCTTGGTATCTCCAAATCAGAACTGACTGAGGATTATTGGAACTGGCTCGACCAAAATTACTAAATCGGAGAAGGTTGAATGAAAGACAAACTCACCATCAGCGAATATGCGAAACTCAGAAAGGTTACCGCAGAAACTTTGCGCCATTATGACCGAATTGGATTGTTTCACCCCATTGAGCGTGATCCCAAAACAGGTTATCGTTACTACTCCATTTTACAGGAAGAAAAGTTAGGCACCATTCTGGAACTAAAAGAGATTGGCATGAGCATTGAAGAAATCAAAACTTATTTCGATCATCGAAATCTGGAACAATCCTACGCACTTCTTCAAAAAGCCCATGCTAAACTGCAGGAACGAATCCAACGGCTTCAAAAGCTGGAAGAAACACTGGGCGAGCGAATCAACCATTTGGATCGTGTCATGAGTCATACGGATTTTAAAACGATAGAAATTCAAAAACTGCCCGAGCGACTTTGCATTCACAAAGGAGAATATGTTGATGACAATCAATCCTTCTCCTACGCTTCTTTGGAATTGGAAAAAGCCCTAAACGAATCCACACCCCTTTTGGCCAGCAATCGCCTGGGCGTGATGATTGATACAGATGAAAAAAACTATGAACGAGGCATTCCTTTTATCTTGCTCCCCCAAGATCATACGGCCGATCCTTCTTATATTCACAATATTCCTGCCGGATTTTATGCCTGCAAAATTTACAAAGGCTCCTTTGTGGACATTATCCATGAAATTAACGACATCCTTGAATGGATAAATAAGGAAGGCTATTCCACAAAAGGACCGGTATATCAAATCATTCAGCTGGATATCAGCGTAACAGACCGGATCGAAAACGAAGTGATTGAAATACAAATTCCCATTACGAAATAACAATATACACAACCACCTGTGTAAAACTTATTTCTTCCTACTGGAAGTTACTCTTGCAAACTAGAAGTTAACTTTACACTTTACACCATTACGAAATAAAACACTTGACCTTTGTGTTACAAAAAGGTTTATACTAGCCTCTATAACGTTGCAGTGGTTTTTTGCAGCGTCATGGAGGTCGTTTTATGCAAGAAAAAATCTTAGGAACAGAAAAAATCAGCAAGCTCTTTTTAAAATTCACTATTCCGGCCATTTTTGGCATGATTGTTACCAGCTTACAGACCATCATTGATGGAATTTTTGTTGGTCGCTTCGTTGGTGCAAATGCCTTAGCCAGTGTGAATGTTGCCCAACCTTTTATGGATATGATATTCGGACCCACCTTTATCATAACCATCGGTGCCATCAGTCTTATCGGCCGCGCCCTGGGTGCTAGAGATATAAAAAAGGCACAGTCCGCCTTCCGCACCGCCACTCTGTTGGGGCTGGCAGTCGGAATTTCCATTACAATAACTGGAACGCTGTATCACACTCAACTGGCAAGATTCTTTGGCGCAAGCCCTCTTCTTCTTGAAGATGTTGCCACATACATTCGAACAATCTCGTTTTTTGCCCCTTTGATATTTCCCATGATTTTGTTTGGTTTTGCCAGCAGAATACTTGGAAGCCCCAAAATTTATCTCTATGGTTCCATCCTTAGCGTCATCGTCAACGTCAGTCTAGACTACCTATTGGTCAAGCAACTTCAAATGGGTATCTTTGGTGCAGCACTTGCTACTGGAATTGCTTTCAATGCGTCCATGATCGTGGTAATTGTCCCCATGCTGAATCGTAAAAATAGCATTAATTTATTCAGAGGACAATGGACGCCTTCCCTGATTCCACCCATGCTTTACAATGGCGCTTCAGAGGGCATTGTGTCTTTATCTGCCGCGATTACAGTCTATCTGTTCAATCGTACCTTTATGGCTCTAGCTGGCGAAAGCGGCATCGCTGCATACACAACCATCAGCTATATCTCAAGATTTGCTATCATGGCTGTATTCGGCATCTCCGACGGCATCGGCTCCATTATCTCCTATAACTACGGACATAAACGTCCTGACAGAATCAAGGAAGTCATGCGAATTGCACTGATTACCAGCGTAGCCATTGGGATTATTCTGATCATCCTCACCAATTTCTATGGCGAATCCTTGATCAGCATGTTTATCAAAAACAATCCGGCGGTGGTTGCAATGGCTGCAAGCGGAGCATCTATTTATTCTATTAGTTTCTTGCTTGTCGGTTTCAATATCATTCATTCTGCATATTTCACTGCAATTGGAAACGCACAGGCATCGATGATTATCGCTTTGTCACGTGGAATGATTGGCATTGCCCTTGGCATTTTCATCCTGCCGCAGTTTTTAGGTTTAACAGGTGTTTGGCTGACCGTTCCTTTTGCCGAGATCCTTTCCTTAATCTTAGTCATGGTCTTAAAAGCAAAAGAACAAGATTCACACAATATAAGCTCTGCAAAAAAAGCAAAGGCAGTATAAAGCGTAAAAAGCAATCCAAATGGATTGCTTTTTTATTGCCTACAGAAATCAATCGATGAAACACCACCACTCAATGCAAATTTCAATTCCTTTAAATCTCTTTTTATTCCTCAAAATCCCTTAAAAGCTCTTATTATTCCCTAAAATTCTTGACAAGTTCTTCATCGCGGTATATTATACACTTGAAAGGAGTGAATCACATGAGCAATGGATACTACACAGTCGATCAAGTAGCAGAAATGCTGCATATGCATGTGAAAACAGTTAGACGGTATATTCGAGAAGGAAAACTTCCCGCTGCCAAGGTGGGCAAGCAGTGGCGTGTCACCGGTCATGATCTAAGCATATTTATGGAAGGAGAGCGACCTGCTGATGTTGATTCATCTGGCAGTACACTCTCAACATCCACTTCTGCAACCACTGCCCGACCACCCAAGGTACAAGTGTCTACTGTAGTCGAAACGGTTTACGAAACCCAGCAAGAAGTGGAACGTATCACCAACACTTTAACTGCCGTTATGCAGACCAAAGATCCTGCTTACGGTAATTCAACGCTGAACGTACAAGTACTGCCAGGTCAACGCAAAATTCGGGTATTATTATGGGGAACCATTCCTTTTATGGAATCCATGCTGGGCTGCATCCGCACCCTGGTTGAAGAATAGGAGGTAGCCATGAAAACCCCTTCCATTTACGACTCTCCTCAAGGTAAAGAGCAGATATTAAATGCTTATACGGAAATTTTAAAACGCTGGCCCATTCCCGTTGAAATCCATATTGTCCCAACCAGTTACGGCGAGACCGCCGTTCATGTTTCTGGCGCCGACGATTTGCCAGCTTTAATTCTCTTGCATGGCTCCACCAGCAACTCAGCCATGTGGCTCGGCGATGTGGAAGCCTTGAGCCAGTCTTATCAAGTCTTTGCCATTGATATTATTGGTGAGCCTGGTTTTTCAGCCGAAAGCCGACCAGATCACGAAAGCAACCATTATGGCATTTGGCTGGAAGAAGTCATGAAGCATTTCAATATATTGCGTGCTAGTGTCATGGGCAATTCTTTAGGCGGATGGATGGCTTTGCAATTGGCCAAACACAGACCCAATCGAATTGATGCCTTGGTTTTATTAGCGCCAAGCGGACTGGCTCCCGCCCGCCTGTCTTTTGTACTAAAAGCCATCCCCTTGACCTTGATGGGCAGCTGGGGCGCTCATAAACTTAATCAAATCGTCTATGGACATGAAGAAATCCCCGAGGAAGCGGAACGATTTGGTGACTTGATTATGGAACACTTCACCCCTCGGATCGGGTCACTGCCAACTTTAACCGACGAGGAACTTGCCGCCCTTCGCATGCCAATCTTATATATAGGAGGCGAGGAAGATGCCTTGCTTCATACCCAGGAGTCCGCTGACCGCTTACAGCAACTCGTACCGCACGCTGAAATTCATGTAATTCCCAAGACGGGTCACGTATTAATTCATGAACAAATGATCATCTTGAATTTTCTGAATAAAGATGAATAATAAAAACCGATGTCCTTTGACATCGGTTTTCCACATTTTTCAAAATCTTTTCATGTTTTATCCACAATTCATGCCCATTATTCCACTAAAACAATTCTTTCAAAGCTCGCTTCACAACTTCTAAATCCTCTGCAGTAAGTTTCTCTTCCAGCGCTTCCATTCCACGACTAATAATCACATTAAACCGCTTCTGCAGATTTTGCATAATTTGTTCATTAGCTTCCCGGCCCTTGTCTGTGATCGTTACTTCGATCACTCGACGGTCTTCCGCACTCTTTTGGCGTTTCAACAACCCTTTCTTCGTCAGCTTTACAACTACATAATTGGCTGTGCTATTGGGGATATGCAGAAGCTCTACAATTTGTCCCATATTCAACATCTCATCACGATCTAAATAATACAGCAATACCTTTTCAGTCTGGGAAAATTCCAAATTCGTATCATCATACTGCAATTCCGTCGCTTCTCGAAAGATACCGTCCCCGTAGAACTGCTCCATATACCGCTTAAAGTTAATCATTTCATCACCCATTCCATTTTCTTACTATTACTTTAACGCAAAAGACAAAGACATACAACCGGATTGCGTCATTTCATACTCGAAAATTGAATCGATTCACCGATTTATTACGATCTCAATCTTTTTCCAGATTTACTGCAACAAAAAACCCTCCGAGGAGGGTTTTTAAACTCTTATTTCACCAACATCAAATCAACCGGTACAAACATTTCAAGGCTCTCATTGTTCATTACTTTCATTGCGCTTTCAACACCCAGCTTGCCAATCATTGCCGGCTGTTGAGCTACAGTTGCTGCCATATCGCCTGCTTCAACCGCTTTCACAGCATCCTCTGTTGCATCAAATCCAACAATCAAAATGTCACGTCCAGACGCCTGGATTGCTTTTAACGCACCCAGTGCCATCTCATCATTATGAGCGAACACCGCATCAATTTCCGGCTGTGCCTGAAGAATATTTTCCATAACGGACAAACCTTTGGTACGGTCAAAGTCTGCCACTTGGCGCGCTACTACTTCGATGTCTGTCATATCAATTGCTTCGTTAAATCCCTGGCCTCGATCTCTTGCTGCAGATGTTCCGGCAACACCTTCCAACTCAACTACTTTGCCCATGCCATCCAGCAATTCAGCAATGTACTCACCCGCCATTACGCCACCGGCTACATTGTCCGATGCAATATGGGTTACAACATCACCACTGGTCGCTCCACGGTCCAATGTGATAACTGGAACGCCTTGCTCATTGGCCAACTTGATGGCATTGCCAACAGCATCAGAGTCTGCCGGGTTGATCAGAATCACGCTAACGCCCTGAGTCAACAAGTCTTCCATATTTCCCAATTCTTTAGCAGGATCGTTTTCTGAATCCAACACAATCAATTCAATGCCTTGGGCTTCCGCTTCCGCCATTGCACCATCCTTCAAGTCTACAAAGAATGGATTGTTCAAGGTCGATACAATCAAACCAACCTTATTGCCCATCTCTTCTTCAGCTGGTTGAGCGCACCCCATAAAACCTAGGGAAACCATGAGCATTACCAATACAAGAATCAGATACTTCTTCATTAAAACTTCCTCCTCTTATTTTTCCTTCCTATCCAACAAGACCGCAATCAGAATAACCAAACCTTTCGCCAACAATTGATAGTAGGACGAAACATTTAACAGATTGAGGGCATTGTTTAGAATCCCAATAATCAAGGCACCGATTACAGTACCCAAAACGGATCCGACACCACCTGCAAGGGATGTACCACCCAAAACAACCGCTGCAATCGCATCCAACTCATAGCCCGTACCAGCCGTTGGTTGCGCCGAAGACAGTCTTGCCGTGATAATCACACCCGCCAGCGCTGCCAAAAATCCGCTAATGCCATAAACAAACAACTTAATGCGAGACACATTGACCCCTGACAACTTGGTCGCTTCTTCATTCCCACCAATAGCATAGACATATCGTCCAATGGTGGTGCGTTTTAAAATAAAATAACAAACACCAAATACAAGAACCATAATGAGAATTGGATTGGGAATACCTAATGTATAGCCACTGCCGATAGCGGAAAAGGCTTCTGCATTGGCTTCATAGCCCGCGCCAATGGGTTTGCCCTGGGTAAAAACCAGGGTTGCACCCCGGAAAATTGTCATGGTCGCCAATGTAACGATGAATGGCTGCAATTTCCCTTTGGAAACAATAAATCCGTTGGCAACACCAATCAGCATTCCTACAACCAAAGCGGCAATCACCGCAACTATCGCTGGCTGCCCACTGGCAATCATCCAGGCTGCCACAGCACCGCTAAAGGCAAAATTCGCACCCACAGACAAGTCAATACCGCCTGTTAGAATAACAAATGTCATACCTGCAGCAATTACCGCATTAATTGAGGTTTGCCGCAAGATATTAAAAATATTGGCTCCTGTTAAAAACCGATCACTTAAAAACGAAATAATAATTGAGAAAAGCAGAAGACCGATTACTGATTGCAGTCGGCGCATCCACGCAAAAACTTTCTTAGCTTCCATTAGATTCCCTCCCTATGCCGACAGCAAGACGCATAATCCCTTCCTGGGTTGCCTCCTGACGTGTTAAAATACCCGATACGCTTCCTTCATGCATGACCATAATCCGATCACACATACCTAAGAGTTCGGGAATTTCTGATGAAATCATCAGGATACACATTCCCTGTGCTTTGAAGCGATTCATTAGATCGTAAATTTCTTTTTTTGCCCCCACATCGACACCGCGGGTTGGTTCATCCAAAATCAGCACCTTGGGTTCCGTCATAATACTCTTGGAAATACTCACCTTTTGCTGATTGCCGCCAGAAAGATTCTTGACCTTTTGATTGGCGGACGGAGTCTTGATCGACAGTTGTTTGATATAGGCCTTTGCCCGTTTCTTTTCCTCGCTTTGGTCAATTACTGTTGCTCTAGCCAAACGATTTAATGATGCAATCGAAATGTTCTCTTTGACCGACATACCCAGAATCAGCCCGTCCTTTTTTCGATCCTCGGAAACATAGCTAACGCCGGCAAGAATTGCATCCTTCTCCGCATGAAATTTCACCGATTGACCGTCAACAAGCAGTTCTCCTTCTTTCAGCTTATAATGGCCGTAGAGCGATTTGGCCAACTCTGTTCGGCCCGCCCCCATCAATCCTGCAACACCCAGAATTTCTCCTTTATGCAGGCTAAAAGAGACATCATGCACCAGTTCATTTCCTAGTTTTTTTGCTTCCAGCATGACAATGCCTGCATGATCTTCCTGATAGGGATATTGTTCCTCCAGTTTCCTTCCGACCATCATCTCAATTAAATGATCTTCATCGATTTCAGCGACCTTTTTCTCAGCGATAAACTGACCATCCCGCAACACAGTTACATCGTCGCAGATTTCGAAAATTTCTTTCAGCCGATGGGAGATATAAATAATGCTCTTTCCATCTGCACGAAGCTTGCGAATTAATGCGAATAAAGCTTCTGTCTCCTGGTCAGTCAAGGCATCCGTCGGTTCGTCCATAATAATCAATTCTGCTTCAAGAGACAATGCCTTGGCAATCTCTACCATCTGCTTCTGGCCTATGGATAAGCGTTTAACCTTAACCTTAGGATCCACCTTCAAATTCAAAGGTTCCAAGAGGGCTACCGATTGCTCGCGAAGCGTTTTCCAGTCAATCACACCAAAGCGGTTTCGAGGTTCACGACCCAAGAAAATATTTTCACCGATTGTCATTTCATCGATCAAATTCAACTCTTGATGGATAATGGCAATTCCAATTTGCTGAGCATCTCGTGGTCCATGCAAGTCCAAGACCTGGTCCTTATAGACAATTTCACCTTCGGTTTTCTTGTATACCCCAGATAGAATTTTCATCAAGGTGGATTTGCCAGCTCCGTTTTCTCCCAGTAGCGCCATGACTTGTCCCTCATATGCATTAAAATGCACATCGTCCAAGGCTTTCACGCCAGGAAAAACTTTGCTGACATGTTTCATTTCCAGTATTTTTCCCATTCTACACCTCTCTTAAAATATGACGCCGGATCGTAAAATTACATTGGCGTATGGTGTACACTCCCCTGTGCGAATCACGGCTTTCGCATTTGCAGTTGCAGCCTTGAATGCTTGGTGTGACACATACTCTTCTTGACTATCCCCTAAAGCTTCAAGAATCTGCTTTTCCATCTCAGGATTCTTTTCTTTGATTTCCGAAGCCATCACATAGCTTTCACAAGCATACACTTCCAGCAAGGCTTTCAATACAGTCATAAAATCAGGATGACCCGGTTTCAAGGCTAGATCAATCCGCCGTACGCCGTCAGGAATGGGCAATCCCGCATCGGCAATCACAATCTCATCCGTATGGCCCATTTTGCTAATCACTTCTATGATGTCCGCATTCAGAAATGTTCCCTTCTTCATTTCAAACCACTCCTTCAAATCCTTCTACTTCTTGACGATTTGGCAGCGAACTTTGTGCACCTTGCCGCGTGACAGTAATGGCTGCTACTTTCATGGCAAATTCCATGGCGCTCGCCACATCACTGCCTTCTGCCAGTGCCGTTACAAATCCGCCAATAAAGCTGTCACCAGCGGCAGTTGTATCAACTGCATCAACCTTATGACCCGCTTTCTTAATTTCAGTTCCCTCTTTGTCTAAATAGATTGCGCCCTGAGCACCCAATGTGATCAGTAATGCCTGGACGCCTTTTTCATATAAAACTTCTGCGCCTTTCAACAAAGAGTCCCTACACTGTGTATCATACCCCGTGAGCGTAAAAAACTCAGTTTCGTTTGGAATCAATAGATCCGTATGTGCAATCAGGTTCTCCGGCAAGCCCTGAGCAGGAGCAGGATTCAGAACCGTTGTCGCGCCAGCTTCTTTGGCTAAAACGAAGGCACGCTCTACTGTTTCTATCGGCGTCTCCAATTGGGATACACAATAATCAAATCCTAAAAAATCACTTTTAGATAAATCCTCAGCCTTCAATTGATAATTTGCGCCCGGAACAACGACAATCGAATTGTCGCCGAATTCATTGACCATAATCATAGCCAATCCTGTGGGGCTTGCTTGAATTGTTTTCACCATCTCAGACTCAACATGACAGGCTTTCAAATTCGATTTTAATGCCACACCAAAATCATCGTCGCCCACACAACCCAGCATGGCGACTTGACCGCCTAACTTGCCCATGGCAACGGCCTGATTAGCACCTTTACCTCCGGGAATTTGATCAAATCCATTGCCTAGAACCGTTTCACCGACCTGCGGCGTTAAGCTTACTCTTGTCACCAAATCCATATTTAAGCTGCCTACAACCAAACTCTTTTTCATGATTCTCCTCCTGTTCACGTCTTAGGTTAAACGTTTACCTTGCTGAAAAAATTAGCGGGTTGTACCCCGCTGAATTAACTGGGTTTTTAAGAGATAATCGCGGTTTCTCGTCTTTACACCTTCTATGGTTTTAATCAGAAGATCCGCCGCCTTATATCCCATCTCATAATTAGGCTGATTGACCGTTGTCAGTTCGGGACTTGTCAACTGAGCCATATCAATATCATCGAATCCAACTACACCAATGGGATCCGGTACTGCTATATCATGCTGATGCAAACATTTTAGCGCGCCCAGGGCAATCAAGTCATTCCCGCAGAACAAGCCGTCAAATTCCACCTTCTCCTCCACGAGTTTGGTGACAGCTTCGAATCCCCAATTACTGGAGAATCTGCCTTCCAACAAATGTTCTTCAGGCAAGTCAACTTGATTATCGCCCATGGCACGTAAATAGCCTTCATAACGCTGTCTCGCAGGCAATGATGTCTGCGGACCTGCAATATGATAAATTTTCTTATAGCCTCGCTGAATCATATGAGAAACAGCTTCATAGGCACCACTTTCATTGTCAACCGTGATTTGTGACTGCACCTTTAATCCAGGAATTTTGCGGTCAACCGTAATCACCGGCACCCGCACCCTTTGCAGTGCAGAGCTTAAAACAGTTCTTCTGCTTGATGCAACATAGATAATGCCGTCCACCATCTTCTCTTGCAGCATCTCCAGATAGGCGTCCTCTTTTTCCATCTTGTTGTCAGAATTACAAAGAATCAAGGTATAGCCCATTTTATTGGCCAAATCTTCCGCTCCGCGCGCCAATTCGGGAAAGAAAGGGTTGGCGATGTCAGGAATCAAAAGTCCTAGGGTATTGGTCTTCTTGGTAACCATGGAAGACGCTACACGATTCGGCACATATCCCGTTTCCTTAATGATGGCCAGTACTCGTTCGCGAGTCTCCGCTGATATCTTTTCATCCTTATTGTTCACCACTTTAGAGACTGTCGCTGTTGAAACATCTGCTAGTTTTGCAATTTCTTTAATTGTAATCTTCATGTCAGCCTCACTCTCTTCAACCTCATAGCAGGTTGGGTAAACGTTTAACTTAATTATAGCAAGGATTTCCCACTTGTCAACAGGAAATCCTTTTCAAACTTTTTCCCCATTTGATCTGATCCGCTAATGGATTAATAAAACTCTGTAATTGCAATCATTCCAGCCGATCTCTCTTGAATCAATTTATTTTTCTAACTTGCTTGAACTCCTAAAATTGGAAAACGATTTTATTTTCGTTCTTGACAAGTACCAATATTTCCCTTACTATGGCTGTGTAATCAAGATTGATATTTTCATTAGATGTGTTACTGCACTTGCAGGCATAAGTCTAAGCGATGTATAGGCGCCTATACATTCCTTGGACTTTTTTTATTGTTTTCATATTTTCATAAGGAGGCATCATCCATGGCAAAACAAACTAAAGCACAAGCCATCGCTGAGCAAATACTGATTCATGTCGGTGGTAAGGAAAATGTTTCTACGGTTGCTTATTGCGTTACCAGGCTCCGTTTAACTTTCAAGGACAAGACTCTTGTAAACAAATCTGCCGTTGAAAACGTGGAAGGCGTTATGGGTATCTTGGAACAGGCAGGACAATTCCAAATCATCTTGGGACCAGGCACAGTTGCAAAAGTCGCAACTGAGGTTGGTGCAATCACTGGAATATCCATCGGCCAAGTCGATGAAGCGCAAGTAAGAAAAGAAGAACTGAAAGCAAAAAATGCGACACCTTTTAAATTGTTCCTAAGAAAGCTCTCCAATATCTTTATCCCTTTGATTCCCGCCTTTATCGGCTGCGGCATCATCTATGGATTTGCAAAGCTCTTATTGAATTTAGAACTAATCGATAAAAACTTATATTACATGCTCTACGTCATCGGCAAAGGCGTATTCCTTTACATGAATATCATGGTTGGTATGAATACCGCCAAAGAGTTTGGCGGCTCTCCTTCAATGGGCGGAACCATCGCCGGCATTCTGACAACCAGCAAGCTTGCCAAGATTACTATTGCTGGTGAAGCCTTGGTTCCAGGAGCTGGTGGAATTATTGCCGTTTTAATCGCCTGCTCATTTGGCGCTATTCTGGAAAAACGACTGCGTAAAGTCATGCCATCAGTCGTTGATTTGATTTTAACACCAACCATTGTTTTGTTGGTGATTGGCTTTGCCAGCCTGTTTATCTTCCATCCATTGGGATCCTTCCTGTCAGTTAAACTGACGGCAGCTGTTACAAGCGCTGTTGAAAGAGGTGGTGTACTGACTGGAGCCGTTCTTTCCGGCACATTCCTGCCATTTGTTATGACTGGCTTGCATCGCGTCCTTACACCAGTTGAGGTCTCTTTACTGGATGCCACAGGCCTTGATATTCTTCGTCCGATTCTGGCTATGGCAGGCGCGGGTCAAGTTGGTGCAGGTATTGCCATTTACATGAAGACCAAGAGCACACGCTTAAAGCGCATCATCGTTTCATCTCTACCTGTCGGCATGCTAGGCATTGGGGAACCTCTGCTATTTGGTGTTACGCTTCCACTGGGTAAACCATTTATTACAGCTTGCCTGGGTTCCATGGTTGGTGGCGCATACATCGCCTTAACAAAAGTAGCTTCTACTGGCATCGGCCTGTCCGGTCTGCCATTGACACTTCTGATCGAAAACGGATCCGTGTTGAACTACTTGATCGGAACCTTGTTGGCTTATGCTGGAGGATTTGCGCTTACCTACTTCACAAAATGGGAAGATTTCGATGATGCCACAGAAACTGACACCGACAATCCTTTGAATGACATTATCAAGATCTCAGCATAGAATCATGAAATTCGATTTTCATCTTCATTCCAGCTTCTCCGATGGAAGCGCATCACCAAAAGAGATTTTTCAAATGGCTAAAGAGAAAGGGTTAACCGCCCTTTCTCTGACTGACCACGACTCCGTTTTGGGATTGCCCTTGGCAAATCAGCTCAGTCAAGACTATCAAATTCTCTTTCTGCCAGGTATAGAATTCACTGCAATGGAAGAAGGGATAAAGTTTCATGTCCTTGGATACAACATCGATTACACATCCAAAGAATTGATTGACTATTCCCATCATATTCTGGCCAAGTTGAATGCGATATCAAAAAAACAGATTCAAAAACTACAGGCACAGGGCATTGGTCTTCCTGAAGATCAATTCTTTCTTCAAAGCCACGGTGGACCCCTATATCGCGGAAAACTGCTAAAAGCTTTGAGCGATCATGGACTTATCCAAGAAGCAGAGATTATGAACTTGCTTCCCAAATACTTTGATCCAAAGGGTCTTTGCTATGTTGAAGATCAAGTGGACTATCCAGATTTCTCTTCAGTCGTTGACCTAATCAAAAACAATGGCGGCTTCGTGGTACTCGCTCATCCTGCAAAGCTTAAAAAGAAGAAGGAGTCCCTTTACTGGCAGATCGTAAACAGTCATAAGCTGGATGGAGTCGAACTCTATCATCCGTCCATGACAGATGAGATCCTAAAGGATTTAAAGCCTATCATAGAAAAAAGACAGCTTTTGGTTACCGGTGGAAGCGATTACCACGGATTATTTCAAAAGAAACAGTCTCAAATAGGCGATCAAGCAATCCCTGACCGAGTACTTGAAGATTTGTTTCCTTTCTTGAGAAACAAACTATAAATCGTTATTGCCCACCAGCAGCAAAATATGCTGCATCAAATAATTCCATAATCAAAAAGCAGACCTTACATAACAAGGTCTGCTTTTTGATTTCTTTGTTTTTTATTCGTCTACTTTTCGAAAGATATTCTCTAAATGAATGGCAATATATCCAATTTCTCCATCGGGAAACTCTAGATCATATTCCCGTGCTACTGTCTCTGTAATATTTTTGGAAAACAAATAGGCATTGGCATACTGCTCTTTGATATTATCCAATAATAGATTATCGACCATGATATTCTTCTGAATGCGGTCAATGGCAAATCGCAAATGGGTAATCATACGTCCGTATTCAACACTTGCTCGATCCATACGTCTTCCAAGTGCTTCTTCAATTTCTTGAACCATAAATGAAATAATATCCGTATTTCTTGTGACCTGAAATACATCCCCGCTGTTCACTGCAGCATTAATATGCATGGCTATAAAAGCAGCTTCATCAATAGGCAAATTCACTCCTAGCGATTGGTTAATTATGGAAATCGCTTTCTGTGCAATGAAAAATTCTTCCCGGTATAAAGATTTCACTTCATGTAAAAACGGGTTTTTTATCTCAATTTGATTTTCCATTCTTTTAATGGCGAAAGCAACATGATCCAACAGGGTGACATGAATCTTCTCATTCAAGTCACCTTGAATTTCATTAGAAATCATGGCGATTACTTCCTCTGTAACACCAACGATTCCTTGATCAAGTTCAGAGGCCAAAGCATTAAATCTTGAATGATTGGTTTCATCTCTTAAGTAAAACTGTTTATCGATTCGATCAATGTGCTTAAATGCTGTACCGGCTTTTGCACCAAAGCCAATCCCTTTTCCCACATAAACGCATTCACTTTTCTCTTTCTGATCAAAACATAAAACGACATTATTATTAAAGGCTTTTTCAACGATAACCTTCTTGCCAAACATCAATCCCCACCACCTTATGATTTATTTGGTCCGATAATAAAAAACCTGATCTTTCCCGGCTTCTACATTCCGCTTCTTTTCTCGGTTAAATTCTTTCAACAGATCCATGTTGGTAACCAATACCATCGTCGTCATTTGGCAACCATGTTCTTGCAACACTTTGCGATCAAACTGAATAATCGGCTGTCCGGCCTTCACTTTCCGATTAGGCTCGATCATACGCGTAAATCCTGCACCCTGCAGCTCAACCGTATCCAATCCTATATGGACCAATACTTCAACGCCATTTCGAAGCTTAAGTCCAAAAGCATGATTTGTCGGAAATATCAAGGTAACCTCACCCGCTGCCGGTGCCACGACAAGGTTGCCTGATGGTTCAACTGCAACGCCATCACCCATGATTCTCTTTGAGAACAGTTCATCCTTTACTTCTGACAAATCAATTACACGCCCCGTTACCGGTGCCATCAATTCATATTTCTTATTAAACAAGCCAAACATGCTGTCTTCCTCCTTCAGTCAATTGCCCTATAAACGCAAAAAAAGGCACAAGTTATCAAATAACTCATGCCTGATTGAACAGTTACACATCCATTTAATTATACATAGATCTGAGTTAATTGTCAAAAATTCTCAGCCTATTTGAAGGGAAATTTCAATTGAATCATTTGCCCTTGATTCCCCTAATATGTTCGTCTTTTTTCTCTTGGTCTGCATGGCTGTATGGTATCAATTTTCTATAAAAAATCGCGTCCACTTGGCTTTTGGATAGACACTTGTTCCCATGCAGACACTCCTCTTTCATCAGCCTTGCTAGTTGATCCCGCTTAATGACAAGAATATGGTCCGATTCCATTTCAATCTTTTTCAGCTGGCACCGCTCGCTGAATACAATAACCGAATGAAAATATGAATCTTCCAATTCCAGTACGTCTTTCAGGGCTGTAATATGTCCAGTATTCTGCATGATCGGATTAAAAAACCGTTCCTTATGGTTCTTGTTCAGCACCTGTGTCCAGTAACGCCCCTTCTCATTGCCAAATATCCACCCGCTGTAATTCTTTGACTCAATGACATAAATGCCCGACTCACAAACGAATACCAGATCGACTTCCGTTGTACCGCCGCGTTTCTTGGGCAAATATAAATTGGTAATCAGATGATGATGTCCAGGCAAGTTCTCCAGCTTCTCATAGGTATAGAATTCTCCAACCGCCCCTGTATCCCTCATAACCTGGAACCAATTCGCCCCATTGGTTTCATCATACTTTGACTGACTAAAACGTGAACGAAATACAAGTGCTCTTGCTATCATGATCACGATAGAAATACCGCCTAATACTAATAAAGACCCCATACATGCCTCCTAATTATAGTATTGTCATTTCCCAGTATTTCCCTAATCCCCTTTCCAGTATATCAAAGATCACCATAAGAGAAAGGCTGTTTTTCATGAATACAAAAGAAAAAGACATAAGCGCTTCAGTCACTTATGTCTGTGTCAGCTCCTGTATGCTTGCCGCCAAATCATCCTTTGCATCTAAACAATGGACAAAGCATGCTGGGGATTTTCATAAAGGAAACGTTCCAAGTATTCTTTTGAAATGCCTGATTTCTCCATTTCCTCTCGGAATGAAGATAAGATATATGACAATCCGATTTTACCGCCATAAGATTTCATTCTGCCTCTTGTTGTATCCAATCCCATCAGCATTTGATCATCAAAACCATTTGCAATCAATCTTTTAATCAAGTTGACTTCTGTATGATCATCATGACAGTGTGGACGTCCAATCGTATCCAGCTGCACGTAAACGCCCTTTCGCAACACAGAAAGAATCATGTCTACATTTTCATACTTACGATCCACATGGGCAAGAATCAACTTCGATAAATCAAATCCTTGCGCCTCGTAGTGACCAACCAGTTCCTCGGCATTCTCCATGGTTTCCATATGGCATTGAATGGCGACACCCGTTTGCTTTGCCGCTTGGATCGCAGCATTATGCAATTTCAAATAAGCCTCAGACAATCCTTCTAAGTCGAGTGCCACTTTAATCATGCCCGCTTTAAATGGAACTTGTACACATGGCAAAGAATGATCACAGGCAATATACATGCCCTGTGTAATTTCATTGGTAAATATCTTCGCTAGTGCTTCAAGTTCAATATTATGAATCCAATGTTCGGGTGGATAAAAAACCAATTTATGAAAGCCTGTTGATGCAATCACATTTACTCCACTTTGTCTTGAAACTTCTTCCAATAAGCGCGGCATACGACCACATCCAATCGGTTGCGCGTCAACGACACTTCCACCACCAAAGGACTTATACTCATCCAATTCTTCCAAAGTACGCACTGAACTCTCTAGCCATAAATTCTGATTGACAATCCTCGATCTGCCCTCTCGGATAAATAAATGCTCATGGCATTGTGTATGGCCCAATTGATTGGATTCAATGTCTCCCAGTACTGTACGTATCGGCATCATAACAACCTCCTGATCTGGTATTCTACAAAAAAATGGGGGAGAAGCATCTCTCCCCCCTTCATCTATCGTGCTTCTTTAGCCACTCGACTGCAATCAGCTATAATTTGATCCGTCATTTCAATATCAAATACTTCCGAAATTACCTGTGTCCATCCATGAATAAAGTAGATCCAACCATCTTCAATATTCAAATTTTTATCAGTCTTCTGCGCCTGTGCCTGATCAACAAAGACCAAATCCCCCCGATAATTCAATTCCCATGCCAATGAATTGTCTGGAAAGGCTGCTAAGCCGCTTAAAGGAGACCCAGGTCGGTCTTTCCCCATGCCGGTTGCATTGACAATCAGCGAATACGGCTTAATGGTCTTGATAAATCCATCGTTTCCGCCATTTTTATCTGCAAGCGCGTACTCAATATCAACCTTGGGATTAAGACCCTGCAGCTTGCTTTTTGCATGATTCAGTCTTTCATCACTACATTCCGATATCAGGATTCTAGAAGGTACATTTTCACCAAAATCTGGCCGTGTTAAGTAAGAGCTAATTGCCAAAGCCGCACCACCTGCGCCCATAATAAAGACCTCGCCATGATTCTTCTTCCAATAATCTTCTGGAATAAAAGCCTCCATGGCCAATCCGCTGGATATAGGATCTTTGGCGTGCCCTCTCAGTTCGCCATCCCGTTTTGAAATACAGGACAACTCACGAAAATGCTGGGCATGGGGATCCAAATAATCAAACAGATCCTCACAAGCTTCATACAAATCCAATTTATGTGTCGTGACCAAGGCGCCTAAAGACAATGGATCGTTTTTCATAAACTCCACCACCGCCCGATAGTCTTCTGGCTTGGAATTCAGCTCCATATCAATGCCTTTGATCACTGCATCGTCCAATCCAAAAACCTCTTTGGCCCATTTTGGAAAGACCTTCATAATCGATGATTTAGTTGTTGTTACGCCAACAAAATAGAATGTTGGCTGTGTTGCCGGATTTGGTAATACTACGCTCATTGCAACCTCCTTACATCTCGCCTCTAGCCGCTTGGATATTTTGGATAAAGGCTTTTGCCGTTTCCGTAATTTGCTCATAATTGCCAGTCTTTGCCCCGGCTGTCAAGCTGCTGCCTGCACCACACGCAACAACCCCAGCGCGAACCCAATCGCCAACATTATCAACATCTACCCCGCCAGTCGGCATAACCTTGACTTGCGGCATGGGACCCTTGATATTCTTCACGAATTTGATTCCCAACATATTGCCTGGGAATGCTTTAATAATGTCAGCGCCATATTCCATGGCCTCCACAATCTCTTTCATGGTCATGCAGCCAGGCATGTAAGGTACCCGATAGCGATTGCATAGCTTGGCTGTTTCCTTGGAAAAGCTTGAGCTGACAATATACTGCGCTCCACTTAGAATCGCAATTCTCGCCGTTTCTGAATCCAATACTGTTCCCGCGCCTAGAATAATTTCATCTTCAGAGTAGGTCTGAGAAAGTTCTTCAATTATTTTTGCAGCCCCAGGCACAGTGAATGTAATCTCGATTGCAGCAACGCCACCCTTTATACAGGCATCTGTAATCTTCTTTGCTTGTTCCGCGGATTCTGCGCGTACTACAGCAACCAATCCAACTTCTGAAATCCTTTGTATGACTCTTTCCTTATCCATGAAAACTCCTGCCTTTCAGTTTCTTTCTTCAAGTCCTTTGATTAAATTCTCAGCAGCCATGTAGCTCATCTTGTCGATTGCTTCAACCGATGATGCAGCACAATGCGCTCCCACTAATAAATTGTCCAATTCCATTAATGCAGGATTGGAAGGTGGCTCCACATCAAAAACATCGACTCCTGCCGCAGCGATCTCACCACTTTTCAAAGCTTGATACATGGCTTCCTCATCCACGATTCCGCCTCGCGCCGTGTTGACAAGCACTGCCGTCGGCTTCATGGCTTTAAAGACATCTGCATTGATCATATGGTAGGTTGCGTCAATCAACGGAACATGCAAGGAGATAAAATCGGACTCCGCATACAATTGATCCAGCTCGACCAGTTCCACACCATATTCCTGAGCCATCTCTTGGTTGGCAAAAGGATCATGAACAAGAATCCTCATATTAAATCCTGCACCGCGTTTTGCAACGGCTTTGCCAATCGCGCCAAAACCAATCAGGCCCAATACCTTTCCATTCATTTCTCGTGTTTTGATTTTTTTCCAGTTGCCTTTTCTGCACTCCCGATCAATAAAAGCAATCTTTCTGGTTAAATCCAGCATTAATCCGAATGCATAGTCGGCAACGGCCTGAGTATTTGCTCCTACCGTTCGGTAAATGGGGATGTTTCTTGAATCAGCACTATTCTTGTCGATATTGTCAATTCCAACGCCATAGCGAGAAATTACTTTCAGCTTTTGTGCCCGTTCAAAAATATCTTTACCGAAGGGATCAACCCCAAGAATGACACCGTCAACATCTTCTATCAATTCTGCAATTTCATTTTCCGTCATGATACGGCCAAAAGGATTAGAAATAATCTCGTAACCTTTGTTCAAAAGCATTTCTTTTGGCGTTTTATCGTTTTGAGAAAATGAACGCGCTGTTACAAGAACTTTGACTCCCATTATTCCTCTCCTTCACTCTTCCATTTCGGATTATCGATAATTGTCGGCTTTCCATCCTGTTCTACAATCAATTTGCGGAATCCTTTATCTTCAATGGTTCCGTAATCATGACCTGCATCCGCTCGGAATACGAAATATGTGATAAATGGTTCTGTTCCAACATTAATACTTCTATGCGCCCAACGACCTGGCACGTAAACCGCCTTGCCAGGTGTGCAATATTCAGCCTTCCACTCACCCTCTGGCGTCTCCATCAGCAAATAGCCTTCGCCGCCGATGCAGAAATAGACTTCGGCCAAATCAAGAATCGTATGGAAATGCCCCTTGGTCATAAAATATTCGTTACCGACTTTGCCCGGGTATGTGATACTGGTTCCAAACAAAAGATCCTGCTCAACTTCGTCAAAACCCAGTTCTGTGAAATCATAGATTTTCACATCACCTTCCGCCAACATTTTTTCATATGCTTCATCATCAGCAAACATGCCTTTTACGCGTGAAAGGTATCTTGCTGTTGTTGATTCCTCTGTAGACAATCCCGATTTCAAGTCAAACGCCTGTACAAAAGGTTCTTTAATCATTTCATTTCCTCCTTAAATTTGCTTGGAATCCCATTGATTCCAATGCACCTTGTCAACTTCATATTCTCTATTGCGAAACAGATCATTTACAGGCTGCCCCATGGCAACTACTGCAAAAGGAATCATGTCTGCTGGAATCTCACAGGCTTTTTTAATCATTTGCATGCGATTTTCCCTGGGGTAAATCCCCAGCCATACGCCCCCAAGACCCACTTCTGTTAAGGCTAAAAGCATGTTCTGAATCGCAGCACTGCAGCCTTGAATCCAATGGTCATCTTGCATGCCCTGATACTCAGGCACCCCACAGACAACAATCGCTGCTTTTGCAGTTTTCAGTGCTTTGCCGTATTGCAATCTCTCAGCGAAATAATCAAGTCTTTCACTCTGCGTGATAACAATAAACCGCCAAGGCCTTCGATTATTTGCAGAAGGTGCCGCCATTGCAGCTTCCAAAACAAATTGAACCTCCGCTTCATGCATTTGTCGGTCTGAAAACCGTCTCACGCTTGATCGCTTAAACAAAGCAAGTTCTTTCTTATCTGGCAATTTCATTAAAACTCCTCGTATTGACACAACTTATTTTGTGTCTATGTCACTACATATCCATTGAGAAGAAAGAGAGAATGATGACATTCTCTCTCATCTTATTACTGATTCTGCAACTCATATACCGGCATCAATTGCTCATAGCATGCCTTGTAGGCAGGAAGTAATTTCTTGTAAGTCTCGGCTTCCTCTGCCAAAGGTCCAATCGGATCAGATGGCTTGATAATCTCATCAATCTTAGAGAAATCTTGAATCACACCGGCGCCAACGCCAGCGATCATAGCCGCCCCCATGGCACCAATATGCTGCATATTTTGCGGCAGCGTCATCTCAGCACCAAACATGCTTGCCAAAATCTGTCTCCAAAGACCATTCTTGGCTCCGCCACCAATCAAGCGTACCTCAGAAGGTCTGTTGCCCATGGATTCAAAGAATTCCATGCCCATCATCAAGTCAAATCCAACCCCTTCAAGTGCTGCGCGAACAAGGTGGCTTTGCGTATGATGGAGACGAAGACCTAGAAAAGCGCCCGCCAAATCGGGTGATGAGTAAATGGTGTTTCCACTCAAGAAGCTTGGCATAAAGAACAATCCATCGGCTCCTGGTTCAACACTCTTTGCCATGGTTTCCAATTCACCGAACTTGCCGCTCTTCTCATTGACCATGTTTTTGATCACCCAATCATAGGTAACACATGCTGAATGCGAATGCATGCTGGTATGGTAAACGCCATCGCCCACATACATCACATTGGCTTTAAAATCCTCAGACATAATTGGTTGGCTATGGTTGACTCCAATCCAGCCTGCTGTACCCAGGGTGGTTACGAATGTGCCTTGATTCATACACCCTGCGCCAATTGCACAGGCCAAATTGTCCAAGGTGCCCAAAACAACTTTTGTTTGGCTGGAAAGGCCCAATTCTTCTGCAACTGCTGGCATTACATTTCCAATGATTGTGGTATTCTTCACCGGCTCGCACAGTTTATCAGGATCGATATTGGTGATTTGCAATAATTCAGGTTCATATCGATGTTCCCTTAGGTTGAATAATCCCGACATACCCGCCTCAGAATAGTCCGTTAAACCAACCACTCCTGTTAATTTGCCGATAATATATTCCTTTGTTCCTATAAACTTGTAGGTTTTGTCATAAAGGTCCGGTTCATGCTTCATTAGCCATACAATCTTTGAACAAGGGTATAGCGATACATCAAAACTATTTCCGGTTGTTTCATAATGACGTCGATCGCCATAGCTTCCGATAATGGCTTTGGATTCTTCAACCGCTCTTCCATCCATCCAGATCAAGGTCTTATCACGCAAGCAATTTCCCGCTTCATCCACTGGCACACAACCTAATGAGTGGGCGCTGAATGAAATTGCAACAATTTCTTCCGGAGAAATCTCCCCATTCGCCATGACTTGTTTGGTTGTGTTTTTTACAGCCTTCCACCAGTCTTCCGGATCCTGTTCCGCATAACTTGCCTGCGGATAATATGTATCATAGGTTTCGTACGCGCTATCAAGCAATTGGCCATCAACATCAAAAAGGCAGGCTTTATTGCCGCTTGTTCCCAAATCATGTGCTAATATCAACCGTCTCATTACTACCTCCTACACTCTCCATATTCTTAAATCCCTAACCAATTCATTCTCTATGTTAAACGATGCGTTCATCGCAAAACTTCATTCTCATTTCCTTCTTTATTCGAATGACTTCACAATCTCAATTGCTGACTTTGTGTTAATTCCCATTCTTGTTACACCCATTTCGTACAGTGCCAAAAACTCTTCACGCGTACGGATACCGCCTGCGGCCTTGACTTGAACCTTGTCTCCAACATAACCCATAATTTTTCTAATTCGATCCACATTGGCTGTTCCAGGCACCCAACCTGTTCCTGTTTTCAAGAAATCAGCACCACTGTCAATCACCATTTGGCAAGCGCGTTCCAGCTCATCATCTGTCAATGTGTTCAATTCAATCAGTACCTTGGTCATGATTTTTCTGTCCGCTGCCTTAGCCAAACCAATAATTTGTTTCAGCTCATCCAATACATAATCGTATTCCTTGTTCTTGAACTTTCCGACGTTCATAACAATGTCCATTTCTTCAACGCCATCTGCAATCAGTTCTTTTGCTTCCAAGAGTTTTGTTGCTGTCTTATGCGCGCCTGATGGAAATCCAACAGGAGAACCAACATAAACATCCGGTACCTCTTGAATCATTGGTGCCAATGTTGATACCCAGCTAGGCAAAACATGGACATTAATAAAGGAATATTCCTTGGCATAGGCTACAACCTCTTCAATGTCCGAGAACGTATTGTGCGTCCTCACTGCGCTTACATCAATTAATTGAGCGACCTCTCTTGCTTTTAGCATCTTTACAACCTCCTTGTATTATAACTCATTATATGAGTTTTTGACTCAATTCTACAACCACGCCATTGGGATCCTTGCATAAAAGTGCCTTTACACCCAATGGTGTCAATTCACAAAGTTCCATTTCAATTGGCACTTGATTCTCTACCAAAGTAGCGTACATTTCCTCAATCTCATCAACCTTTAATGCGATATGCTTCACCGCGTTTTCGTCGGTTGTCAGCGTTTGATAAAATCCGGGATCTTTGAACTCAAAAAGTTCAATCGCCGAACCGTCCGGCAAGTCGACATAATTCAAGATTAACTCACCCATGTCAACGGACTTTCCTTGTTTTAAGCCTAAAAGCCCGCAATAAAAATTCAAAGAATCTTTCATGTTATAACTGTTAATTGCAATGTGATCAACCTGACATACTGCCATAAGGGCCTCCTTCGTATTGAGATTTTGCAGAGCAGAGATGAAGTGAACTCTGCTCTGCATGAATAAGGGAGAATACTATCTAAATTTGCTTGCGTTTTCTGCTGTGATAATCTCAGTTTTTGATGGCAAGAAATCCGGCTCCGGCTCAACATCTGCAACAACCTTGTTGTAAAGGGTAATCAAACCATTCAATGCTACACCCGATACGTCCTGGCTGATGGCAATCATTTCACCTTTTTCTACGTAATCCAAGTTGTCCGGTACTTCGTCATAGCCCAAAACAATTACGTCATCCACTTTGTCCATTTCAACAGTTGCGCGCGCTGCACCAAAAGGTCCGCCTGCAGTCATGTAAATCGCAGCAACATCCGGATGCGCCGTCATAATGTCTTTTGCGTAGTTGTAAGTCAAGTCCGCCTTGTCCTTGCCTTCATAGGTACCAACATTTTCCCAGCCTTGATCGATCAAGTAATCTTCAAAGCCCTTTCGTCTTTGCTCATGTACCTCTACATTGAAGAGACCTGTGATAATGGCAAACTTACCTGGCGCACCAACTTCATCCGCTACATATTTGCCGGCAAATTGTCCAGCTGCATAAGCTTCTTGGCCTAAGAATGCCGTTCTTTTTGATGGGATTGGGCTTTCACCGAACAAGGTAACAACAGGGATGCCTGCATCTACTGCCTTGTCGATATATACCTCTGTACCAGGGCTGAACGGAGTAACCACGATACCGTCGTATTGTTGAACGATCGCCGCATCAATACCCGCATTAATCGTTTGGGCATCCAATACATCGCCTAGAACCACATAATCAACATTTACATTGTAGTTTTTCAGGTACTCTGCACCGATATCAGAACCGTTTCGAACCAACTCCCAGAAAGGATTATTTTGAAAACATAAAAAGGCAAAATTCAATTCTTTCTCAGGCATTTGTTCTACAATTTCCACACTTGCAATCTCAGGTGCCGCAACACTTGGAAGTTCAGCTTTCGCTGGTTCTTGCGTTTCAGCAGGAGCTGCCTCAGAGTTAGTTCCCGAAGAGCAACCTGTTAAGACCATGACCAATACCATCACCATAATGAAAAACTTTCCCGTTTTCTTCACTTTCATCCTCCTTTAGCAATTTTACAGGCTGATGCCTGCTGCCAACATCATAATGTTCTCTTCTGTGATCTCTTCTTTTTGCAACTCACCGGTCAATCTGCCATTGTTCATGACAACCACGCGGTCACTCATCATAATCAACTCCGGCATTTCTGAAGAAACCAAGATAATACCAATCCCTTCCTTCTTTAAGTCCCGAATAATCTTGTAAATTTCACCTTTTGCGCCCACATCAATTCCATGGGTTGGCTCATCCAGCATAAGGATTTCCGGCTCCGACAAAAGCCATCTTGCCAAAATCGTCTTCTGCTGATTGCCACCGCTTAGATCCTGAACATGCTTGTTGATGCTTGGTGTCTTGATCTGTAAACGACTCACATAGTCATTTGCCGTATCCTTCTGCATTTGATCATCCAAAAGCAATCTGCGTTTGTTTTTATGGATGGTAACAAGATTAATATTGTCTTTTACTGAACTCCCTAAGAACAGACCTTTGACCTTGCGTTCCTCAGGAATTAAGGCCATTCTATTTCGAATCGCATCCTTAGGATGACGAATTCGCTTAGTCTCACCTTTAATTTTAATTTGGCCGTCATCATAACCTTCGTAACCAAAAATCGATTCTAGAAGCTCGGAACGCCCCGCACCCACGAGACCAGCGATTCCCAGCACTTCACCTTTGTGGAGGCTTAAGCTGATATCTTGAAAACGTCCAGCCGAAGTAAGATGATCGACTTCCATTAAAACTTCTTTTTTGTAGGATTGATCATGCTTGGCATCCATTTCTTTCTTCTGTTGATCCAAGTTCCTGCCAACCATATTCAAGATCACACTATCGATATCCATCTCTTCAATCGGCTTTGTCAAAACATGCACGCCATCCCGAAGAATTGTGACCCGGTCAGCAATTTCAAAAACTTCTTCCAAACGATGAGAGATATAAATAATGCCAACCCCTTCGCTCTTCAGTTTTCGAATAATTTTAAAGAGGATATCAATCTCTGTCTGGGTCAAGGCAGCTGTTGGCTCATCCAAAAGCAAGAGCTTTGGCGAAATGGATATGGCTTTTGCAATTTCAACCATTTGCTTATCTGCCAGGCTCAATCGTTCGACATAATCATTGGCATCCATTTTATCAAGTCCAAGATTTCTTAATAGCTCTCTGGATTGCTTCTCGATCGATTTTTGATTTAAAAACAAAAAGTTTTTTGGATAGTGTCCCAGGAAAATATTGCTTTTAATATCCAAATACGGCAACAAGGAATTCTCCTGATGAACAATGCCAACGCCCGCTTCCTGAGCCATATGAGGGGTTTGAAAGACTCTTTTTTCCCCGTTCCAATAAATACTGCCTTCTTCCGGCTGATAATTGCCGCAGATGACATTCATCATAGTTGATTTACCTGCTCCATTTTCTCCCAGCAGGGCATGTACTTCTCCTTCCAAAACAGATAAATCCACTTGATCCAATGCTTTTACACCGGGAAAACTCTTTGAGATTCCGCTGAGTCGTATTATCTCGCGTCCATTCATCTGTCTCACCCCCTACTTTCGTTTTTTCAACTGGTCAATTGCTACCGCGATGACGATTACCGCACCGATGGAAATCAACTGAAGGTATGAGGAAAGACGCAATAAGACGAATCCATTTCGAATAACACCCATAATCGCCGCGCCAATCAAAACGCCTTTGATCGATCCTTTACCGCCTGATAAACTTGCTCCACCGATAACGACAGCGGCAATAACATCCATCTCTCTTCCATTGCCAGCAGCTGTATCCGCGATTCGAAGGTTACATGCGGTGATAACACCTGCCAAAGCACCCAAGGCTCCTAACAAGCTGTATACTTTGATCTTGGTTAAATGAACATCAACACCGGAAAGCTTTGCTGATTTTTCATTTCCACCAACCGCAAATACATATTTGCCGAAAATGGTTTTGGTCAAGAGAACATGTCCGAACAAGACGATAATCAACATGATTATGACAGGCACCGGAATGCTGAAGAAAGTGCCGCCTCCCAGGAAGTTGATATCCGTATTAAATGAGATCGGCATGCCCCCAGTGATTAAGTAAGCAACCCCTTTGATCACACTCATCATTGCCATGGTCGTAATAAAAGGATTGATGTTCAGCTTTACAATCAACAAGCCATTTACAGAACCCACGAAACTTCCCATGAGAACTGCCAGAAACAAAGCAATCCACGGATTGAACCCCATGGTATAAAATTGTGCTACCAAAACGCCGCCTAAGGTTAAGGTAGAGCCAACGGATAAATCAATTCCACCGGTAATAATAACGAATGCTGCCCCAACCGCCATAATGCAGACCAGAGAAATTTGCATCAGTACGTTCATGATATTTCCGAAGGTTAAAAAGATCGGATTGGCTATCGCGATCAAAATACAAATCACTACCAGTGCAACTAGAATTCCAAATTCTTCGATTTGTGTTATCTTCTTGTACCACTTCGTTGGTTCTTTACTTTTCACTTTTTCTGTCTTTTGCGTAATCACCATGTCTTTACTCATACAACCACCTTCCCCTTGCTCTTTGTTAGAAATCGTTTTCCAATCGAAGAAAAATTGTTCACCAAAAACCACATTTTGGTGAATTAAAGTTATTGTAATTTTGTTGGTTTGTGATTATGTCACAACATATTGTTTGTAAAAAAATATTTATGAATCCTCAAGTATTGCAACTTTCTAATTCTTGCAAGGTTGCCATAAATATTTTCTGAATCCGTCATTTGTTTATGTCACTATGTCGTGTCAAGTCTTGTATCTATCATACAAAATTCCAAATAATTTGTCAATTAGAAATCTTCCCGTTTTTTGTCTCTTTTTTAACAGCTAGACTCTACTCGCCAACACGCAATTTAACCGTAAACTTGTTCTTATCTCCACGGTAATGGGCAATGGAATACTCAATTGGCGCATGGTAGGCATTAAATCCAACCGTTGTAGTCAGTTGAACCGCACTATGTTTGGGAATCTCCAGCAATTCACTCTCATAGGGTTCTGACAAGATCGCCTCCACTTGTCTTTCTACCTCAACAATCTTGGTATTGGCACTGGCAGAAAGCGTCGAATATAGACCAACTTCCTCCATGTTTGTCGTTAAGATATTCAAGCAAATCATTGGTAAATAGGTCTTTACGATAACAATTGGCTGATCATTGGCAAAACGAAGACGCTCAAGATAAATCACCTGATCTTCCGCTTTCAAATTCAAGCCATCCAAAATACTATGATGCACCGTATTCCCATTCAATACCTTTAGATTCTTGACTTTTGTACTTGGCGTTACGCCAATTCGTTTCATCTGATCTTCAAATGATTCGAGTTTTTGCATGAAATCCTGAGAAATCTTGGGTTTGGAGACAAATGTCCCTTTTCCCTTCACCCGATACAAATAGCCATCTTGAACCAACTCAATAATAGCTTGTCTCACTGTTGTTCGACTTAGTTCAAACATGGAAACCAATTCAAATTCAGTCGGAATTGAATCCTCTGGCGCTAATTCGCCCGCCTCAATCATCTTTAAAATAATCTGTTTCAACTGAAAATATAGAGGAATAGGCGTATTCTTATCAATTTTTTGATCGATAAATCCCATTTCATCACACCTTTCTTTTCCATATCTTATCATAGGTTTGATACTATGTCATTACTTATTTTTTAGATACAAGAAAAGGGCTGTTTAAACAGCCCTTTCTCTTCTGTCTCTTATGCTGTTTCTTCCATCTTCTTTTTGTCACGATTCCATACATCTGTGGTATTGATGCCCAATTTTTTCGGATCAAATACAGGATCCAAGCCCTGCTTCATTTGATCTTCATAATCACGCAAAGTCTTAAATACAACACCACTTAATACAAGTACAGAAACCAAGTTCAACCATACCATCATGCCTACACCCATATCACTGATAGACCAAACCAGGGTTGTAGAGTTAACACTTGAGTACAAAAGCATAAACAGGTAGATAACTTTAATTGCAGTAAAGATCCACTTGTTCTTTTCTCCTTTTACCAAGAAGGCTACATTGGTTTCGCCAATATAGTAACCCGCGAAAGAAGAAGTAAAGGCAAAGAGTACCAGGGAAATTGCAACAAAGGCACTACCAAATCCAGGTGACAATGTTTCAACCGCTTTTTGGGTAAACATGGCACCAACTTCTACATCACCCAAATGGTTCACAATAAATCCACCATCCGGCGCAATTACATTGTATGCATTTGTCAATAGAATCATCAAAGCTGTTGCTGTACATACCATCAATGTGTCAATGTATACGGAGAACGCTTGAACCAAGCCCTGCTTTGCCGGATGAGATACTTCCGCTGCGCCGGCGTGATGAGCTGCTGTTCCCATGCCAGCTTCACTGGAGTAGATGCCCCGCTTAACTCCCATTGAGATCGCGCTACCAACAATACCACCAAAGACTGGGCCTTTTCCGAAGGCACTTGCAAAGATCAACTTAAATACGGCTGGAACTGATGAGATATTCACAACAATAACCAAAATCGCTACACCAATATAAAGGATTGCCATGATTGGAACCAGGATTTCTGCAGTACGGCCAATACGACGAACACCACCGAAAATAATATAGCCAATACCCGCAGTCATGATAATACCACTGATAAGCTTGTTGATGCCGAATGCATTATGTAAACCAGAAGAGATTGCATTAGATGAAACCCCTGGCATCAAAACAATCAAGGCAACTGCTGCTACCACTGCAAACAATGTACTCAACCATTTGATTTTCAAGCCATGCTTAATGTAGTAGGCTGGACCACCACGATATTGGTCGAATTTTTCTTCCTTGAAAACTTGTGCTAGGGTACATTCTGCAAAGGCTGTTGCAGCACCCAAGATCGCAAGAATCCACATCCAGAAAACCGCACCAGGTCCACCAGCAGCAATCGCTGTTGCTACACCAACAATGTTTCCAGTCCCCACACGACCGGAAAGTGCAATCATAAATGCCTGGAATGATGAGATTCCTCGTTCGGAACTTTCACGATTCAAAACGAGCTTCACCATGTTCTTAATGTGACGTACTTGAAGCAATCGGGATCCCAGCGTTAGGAATAGGCCTGTGCCCAAGCACAAGTAAATCATGTAATTGCTCCACAAAACACCATTAATACTATTAACTAAATTTTGCATCATTACTCCTCCTTCAGTATCTTATTGATAAGTACGGTTTACGAAAGCAATCGCCCCTCCTCCCTATGTTTTTTTACTGCAGATAAGATTCTATTAAGCCCCTCTTCTAGTGTGCTTCGAGGACATGCGATATTGATTCGCTCAAAGCCCTCGCCTTCCGTGCCAAAAATATAGCCTTCATCCAACCAGATTTTTGCTTCCTTCAGCATCAATTCTTCCAAGTCGTCTTTTGGCAGACCCAGAGCACGAAAATCCATCCAAACCAAATACATTCCTTCCGGCTGAATCACCTTGATTTCTGGCATGTTCTTTTCGACAAAATCATTCAAAAATGCAAGATTAGATTCCAAATAAGCCAGAAGTTTTTCCAACCATGCTTCCCCTTTTGTATAGGCTGCCGTTAAGGCTGTAATACCAAAGGTGTTGGTCATAAGCGACGTCGCTTCTACCGTATGCAAATAACGACTGCGAAGTTTTTCATTGGGGATCATCAGGAATGAAGTCTGCAGCCCCGCCAGATTAAAGGTTTTGCTTGGTGCCATACAGGTAATTGAATTCATCGCAAACGCTTCCGAGATGGACGCGAATGGCGTATGCTTATTTCCTGAAAGAATTAGATCGGAATGAATCTCATCCGAAATGACCAAAACCTCGTTCTTCAAGCAGATTTCTCCCAGTCGAGTCATCTCTTCTTTTGTCCATACACGCCCTACAGGATTATGTGGGCTGCAAAGAATTAAAATATGTAGATTGGGGTCTGCTGTTTTTTTCTCCAGATCTTCGAAATCCATATGATACTTGCCGTCTTTAAAAATCATAGGATTGGTTTCCATCTGACAACCGTTGTTGGCAATGGCCGCAAAGAATGGATAATAGACTGGCGTTTGAACCAAGACTTTTTCACCTGGATTTGCAAAGGTTCGAATAATCATATTCACCGCCGGTACTACACCCGGAGAAAATGCAATCCAGTCTTGTTGAATTTTCCAGTCATTTCGTTTTTCCTGCCAATTGATAATCGCATCAAAATAAGCTTGATTGGGCTCCGAGTATCCATAAATGCCATGCTGAACTCGTTCTGTTAATGCATCAATAACTGGTTGCGGTGCTCTAAAGTCCATGTCCGCTACCCACATTGGCAAAATCTCTTGATTTTCATGATCCCACTTAATTGAATTGGTATTGCTTCGATCAATTACTTGGTTAAAATTGATTTCCATCCTAGCTCCTCCCACTTTGTTTCACTAGCTGTAATTTATGTTTCAATAGATAAAACTTCAGTTTTGAAATATGATGTAATATCATTATGTCACAACATATTTTTCTAAATTTTTATTTCCTCTTTTCCAAGTGCTTCACCTTCGAAAGATATCGGTATACCGTCGCATCCGATACATTTAGTTGTAAGGCCGTTTCTGTAACAGCACCCTTCAAAAGGAAAATGCCATTGTGATACAAAACACGAACGATCTCCTGCTTCTCATCCATCGACATGCGACTAGGATCAATACCGGTAGAGAAAATCATGTCATGTATGCTGTCTATGGTTACTTCGTTGGAGGTTTGTCTGAACCGTTCAGAAGCAGACACTTCTCTTTTTGGTAACATGACGGTTAAAAACTCATTCAAGCAATCTTGTGCCTGATATAATTTCTGATAGTCGATATTTACGCAAAGCATTCCAATTAGCTGATCCTGCTCACGTATAAAGTAAGTTGAAGAATGCAATTTCTGTCCGCTTGAGGAAAGGCCCTTGTAATTGGCAATATAGTCATTCTTTCTGTACTTCTCTTCCTGCATCACTTTCAAGACCATATTCGTTACCGGAGCACCGATTTGCCGACCACTGATATGATTGTTTCGAATTGCCACAACAGAATTATCCAAATTCGTTAGATCATGGAGCACGACTTCAACGTCCTCTCCGAACGCTTCAGCCAAAAAATTGACCATTGGAATCATTTCTGCTAATTTCTTATTCATCGGCTTCTCCAAACTTTAGGAAATCGTTATCATTATCATAATAATAAATTATTATTGTAATAATGTCAATACATTTCAACTATTCTTTCAATTTCTTACTGGACCCCTTCAGTGAACTCAATCCGCTCTCCATTGCATCCAATAATCATGAAATAGGAGATTTCTTTCTGCCAATAGGTTGATTGCTCAATCCCATCCGAGAAAAATTCAAATCCAGCTTCCACCGCGTATTCATAGGCTTTATTAAGGTCCTTCACCTTCATGGCCAAATGGTCAAGAGGACCGGTTTGCTGCGCAATATCATTTCTTTCATATAACTCAATAATTAAATTTCCCCAGTCCATCAGAACGACACGAATAGGCTGACCTGCCTCCATCTCGTCCTTTTCCATAACAAACTCGGCACCTAGTTTTCGATAAAATTCAACTGTCTCATCCATTCTATTGGTTGGAATTCCAATATGGTGAGTCCCCATCATTACGTTCTTCATATATGCTCCTCTCTGATCAGCTAATTATTCCATATCTTTAAAAGGCTTTAGCACTTCTGAAATCTTGTCCATGGCATCACTTGGAATATCCCATTCAAAGGCTTGCAGGTTTTTCTCCAGTTGGTCCACAGACGACACCCCACCGATAATCGATGTCACTTCCTGCTTTTGACGCAACCAGTTTATGGCAAGTTCATTGAGGGGTTTGCCCATCTCATTGGCAATTTCCTTCAATTGCAGCATGCCTTGATAATAGGTTTGATAGAGTGACCCATAAAGCTTGGGATTATCCTTTCGCACATCGTGCTCTGAAAAAGTCTCATCTGCTTTGAATGTTCCAGTCAACAAGCCTTGAAGAAGCGGACTGTATGGTAAAAACGCCTGTCCCTCACGACGTACGGTCTCCAGCATTTCTTTTTCTGTCCGATAGGCCAATGGAATTCCATGATAAGTGGCAGCATTTCTTTCCAGCATATTGTAAAGACCTTGTTGCACATCCACTTCGACGTGTTGCATAAAGGCTTGCACATCTTTTTGAGCAAAATTCGATAGTCCAATATGACGAATTTTCCCGGCTGCTTGAATCTCTTTCAATGCTTGAGCCGTTTCCTCAATCGGTGTTGTTGGATCTGGCCAATGCATCTGATAAATATCGATGTAATCCGTTTGCAGGCGCATCAGACTCTCATCAATCTCTCTCATCAGATTGTCTCTGGAAAGATCAAATTTAATTTCATGTTGATCATTCCAAGTGATGCCGCCCTTCGACGCAATGACAACCTTTTCCCTGCGTCCATTTTTTAAACTTCTTCCCAACAAGTTTTCTGCCTGATGCCAGCCGTAAACCGGCGCCACATCAAAAAGATTGATTCCCGCGTCAACTGCTGCATGAATCACTTTAATCGATTCTTTTTCCTCATAGGAATCCCAATCCCCGCCAAAAAGCCAACAGCCAATACCCAGGGCTGAAATCTCTTTATCAATCCGTTTTACTTTTTTGTAGATCATAAGCTTTCTCCTTTCAAATTTCTAGATCTTTATGCATATAAATCAAACACCCTCCATGCATGATTTATGTTTCCAACTACGCTGACTTGTCGCATCATAATCTACAATGCCAGGGCTTAGGGAAAGCCCTATGAAAACGAGTATAACGACTCGTCTCCATTATAGGGCTTCTTTATACTCGCCATATCCTGTTTCTTTTGTTTGGAAATCAAACTGAATATCCTGTCCAATTCCGCTCAAGCGTCTCCAGGATCCTAAATGGAAGAACTTGGCGCCTGCATCGGACATGGCTTCAGCCGTTTCTCGAGAACGCACCTTGCCTGCGACTTCAATATCCAGTTTGTCGCCCCAGTTGTTGTAAAGCCATGCAATATGCTCCACTTGCATTCTGCCGAAGTGGATTCCTGCGCTGGTTTTAATTGATGTAATGCCAAGATCAACATAGATCTTGCAGAGTTCATTAATAATTTCAAATGGGAATTTGACCATCCACAGCATAGGAATGACTTTTACCTGACCGTCAGCCGCTTCCATAAGCAACTCCATTTCCTTGCGTACTGTATCAAAGTCTCTTGATGCCGCAGCCGTTACATTGAATGCAACATCCACCTCATCAATCCCTTTTTCTTTTGCCAGTTTCATTAGATATACCTTCATATTGGTAGACATGCCGCCATATGGATAGCCAATCACCATGCCTGTACGAGAATAGCCGTTTTCATATTCAGCTTTAATCTCATTAATCAAATCACATTGGCCGGGTGCAACAATCGCAGCACGCACACCCTCTTTGTAACCGTCTACCAATTCTTGCCGAACTACTTCGTCGGTCAAAAAAGAAATAAACGGTGAAGTAATTGCCAGTTTCACAAAATCTCGATCGTACATAACACCCTCCTATTTAGACATGGACCGTAGAATATCCGCTGCAAACTCCGAGCTCACATAATCCGCTCCAGCATTGATCAGTGCTTCCACCATTTCGACAGAATCAATGCCACCTTGTGCAACAACTGATACCTTATCCCCTACGACTTCTTTGATCACTTGGACATCTTTTGCTGTGCATTGAATCAGTTTATCATTTTTATTTTCATCCGGTTGTGTATATACGCCTACTGATGTAACCAATCTGTCGATTCCTTCTTCTACGGCGAGTTGTGCGACTTTTTGAATTTGCTCATCTGTAAGCCATTCCACTTCAACAATCGCCTTTAAAATTTTGTCGCCTGTTGCTTTTCGACATGCTTGAAACTCGTCTCGAACCAAATCCCAATTTCCCGATCTGACATTGATATTATGAATCACAAACTCAACCTGGTCTGCACCAGACTGTAAAGCATCTTCAATTTCAAAGACCTTATGCTCTGGTAGAAATGTGCCATGCGGATATGCAATAACCGCACAAACATCTAGTTTTCTTCCATTAAGCACTTCTTTTACTTTAGGTAACATGTTCGGAAACACTTGAATACAATCCAAGCCAAAATCTAATCCCTCATAGACCAAGTTGGTTACACTGGTATAGTCATAGTATGATTCCAGTATACGTCCGCCCATTTTCTTACTGATTTCATTTTTATTCACGAATACACCTCCATAAAACATCTTTGTATTGTTATTTGCTGATGCGTTTATTAAAACATAAGCAAAATTAAATGTCAATACATAGTGACTTAATCAGCATACCTAATCACACGAAGTTTCTACTATTCATTGCACTATTGTTTATTTATAGCATTAATTAATCATTGAAACCAACACATTTTCAGCATAAATTGGATGGATTATAATCTGAAAATTTATTTTTTGTGTATTTGTAGCGACATATCTACATTAATTACTTTTTGTGTCATCATTTTTTCCTTAAGATAAAAAAAGTGCCTTAGGCACTTTTTGCATCTATTCAATCCAACTTTTATAATCATACACTTTATCGAAGGCAAAAGTCTGACAGAATTCCCTTAGGGGGCCTCCATTGGCCAAAAACAGGATTTTCTCAAACTCAGCAATCGCCTCATTCTCTACATTCTTTAAAAGGATATAGCCGCTTAACTTGGCTTGAAACTCCTCTTGCTCCATCAATCCATTTGCTTCTCGCTTGCATGATTCACGGTCAAAGCCATCATATACTTCATCTCCGTATAAAACATTGCCAATATCAATGGGATCCACGTCATGATTGGCTTCCACAGCAATTAAATTCACATTATACTCATCTGCACGCCAATTGATAGAATGGATGGCCGTATTGGCTGAATTGATTAGCTGCTCTCTCATCTCATCACTGGTCGTCCGCGCTCCACCCATATGATGTCCTGGGGTCAAATGATCCAGCATCTGGTCCTCAGACTCATAAAAAGTGAATTCCAAGAATCGATCTGTCGGCAAGTCAATCCGAACCACTTCTCCATCCGTCAGTTCAGAAAGCCGTGAAAAGATCCGCTCTACATTTTGAACATCTTCAAAATCCAAATAAGCGCTATGATGCAAATCATAGTACAAGCCAATTGGAATCTGTGCCAAGACCTCACTCATTTCATATACGATACGACGATTAATCTGTTCCATATGCATTTCATTCAAATGCTTGATTTGAATCCAATACTGCACATCATCGATAATAATTTTTAAGTCTGGCGCTCCCATGCGATTGGGTTCCTCATAAACCATCTCAAATTCTACGCCATTATACCGCAGCTCCCGATATAATTGTCCCACCAGATTTAATTCGGTAATATAGTCCCGACGGTTCCGATGATCTTTTTCGATTTTATCCAGCAAGGCTTCAAAGCCAAGCCCCTTGACAATATCGATATTCACACGAAGCAGACGGGTTTGCACCGCATCCAATTCATATTCATGCTGCAGCAAGCGAACTAATCCTTTCATTCCCGACTCCTCCTTTCCCCGTCTTATTATACTTATATCCCATAATAATCCATTCTTTCATTCTTGTTGAATCAGCTTATCCCCATCAAACCATGCTTTTTAAATTCTTGAGACGACAGAATCAAGAGAATAGAAAGCTCGTTTTCTAGTAAATCATTAAATTTTACACCGATTCCTTATAAGTTTTGTCAGAAAAATGTGATAAAATAAAGTCAATAAGATCAACGGAGGAAACAATGGGACCAAACTTCTTTTCTTATGCGAAAACTGAGTTGACCAACGATGGATTTATTTGCTGGTTGATTGACTGGTGCAAATATCCTGGTGCAGAGCTGTACGGCGTAGCCAATGACCTATTGTCCGTATTGCTTAACAAACCTGCAGATACCATTCATGTAACCGATCTCAAAATCCATCAACAATACAAAAATATCGATATGCTTTTTGAAATCAATGATGAGTACCTCATTGTAATTGAAGATAAAATTGATTCAAAAGAACATTCCGACCAACTAAAAAAATACAAAGCGCTCATTCACACTGATTTTCCCTCATACAAAGATGACAACCGCAACTTTATCTATTTGAAGATTGGAGACCAGAGCTCTTATCAAGCCGTCGAATCGGCCGGTTACAGACTGGTTCATCGAAGTGATTTGCTGAATATTTTTGCCAATCATAACTATATCCAGCATCCCTTGTTCCGCCAGTATGTGGAGCACCTAAATGCAATCCAAGATCAAGTTGAATCATTCTCTAATCTACCTATCGAAGACTGGTCAGCACGGGCTTGGCAAGGCTTTTATAAAGACCTGCAAGTCTCAAAATCCCTTGCCCATAATCATTGGGGCTATGTCAGCAACAGCAATGGCGGATTTTGGGGTTTCTGGTGGAACCACACACCTTTTCCTGCATCCACACAACCGGAGTATTGGACCTATTTGCAAATCGAAGAGGACCGCATTGCCTTCAAAGTGGAGATTGCCGATCCTGACCGTCCCGGCAAGGAGAAATCAGCCATTCGAAACAGAGTATGGCATACATTGGCACCTATCATTGAAGAATCAACCATAGACAATCCACCGGTAAAAACCCGTTTTAGACAAGGAACCTGGATGAGCCTAGCAGAAATCTCTGGTCTTGCAGACCATGAAAGCCTAATCGAATCCATCCATCATGCAGAAGCATTGATGACCCAATTAAATCAAACATTATCCACAAAGATCAAGGCATAGCCCTTGATCTTTTTATTCGTCTTTTGCGCAAATATATAATCTCAGCAATAGGCAAAGCAGGTCTTGCACCCTAAAAACATCGAATTATCCGTATGTTTTACACCACTTTTACAAATTCATTCGTTGCAAGACTGGCAGAATTACGATATACTGACTTTGCCCAATGGGTATATTAACTTTATAACGCTTATATAGCTTCGAGAAAATGGTTCGAAGGTTTCTACCTGGCGCCGAAACGCCAGACTATAAGCAGAGAAAATGGAGGTCAAGATGAACTACGATGTAATCATTGTCGGTGCTGGTCCTGCAGGAATTTTCACTGCCTTAGAAATGCTCAACCAAAACTCCGACAAAAAAATTCTTCTCATTGAAAAAGGACGGCCCATCGAAAGCCGTCACTGTCCAAAGGATATCACAAGAACCTGTGTAGGATGCCAACCCTATTGTCAAATTACCACAGGCTTTTCCGGTGCCGGCGCATTCTCTGACGGCAAACTCTCTTTAAGTTCAGAAGTAGGCGGTGACCTGCCCTATCTTCTCAGCCATGAAAAAGTACAAGAAACCATTGAACGGGCAGACAAGATCTACCTGGATTTTGGCGCGGATCCACATATTGAGGGCCTAGAGCATCAAGAAGCCGTCAAAGAGATCCGAAAAAATGCCATCAAAGCCGGATTAAAACTGGTTGATTGCCCCATTCGTCACTTAGGCACAGAAAAAGCCCAAGAGATCTATGAAAAGATTCAGCATCATCTTACGGATAATGGCGTCGAAATTCGTTTCCACACCCAGGTTACGGATTTGATTATTGAAGACAATCAGGCAAAAGGCGTAATTCTAAAAAAACACAATACACCAGAAATCGAAGATGTCTTCGGAGAAAAACTGGTTATTGCAGCGGGCCGAAAAGGCGCTGACTGGCTCAAGCAGATGTGTTTGAAGCATGAAATCGACCATACTGCTGGAACCGTAGATATTGGGGTTCGTGTGGAAGTCAGAAATGAAATTATGGAAAAAGTCAATGAAGCTTTATATGAGTCAAAACTCGTCGGCAGAGTGGGTCCATACCGCGACAAGGTAAGAACCTTCTGTCAAAATCCAGGAGGATTTGTCAGCCAGGAAAACTATGACAACAACCTGGCTGTGGTCAATGGACACTCCTACAAAGAAAAGAAATCCCAGAACACCAATCTGGCAATCTTGAGTTCACACAATTTTAGAGCGCCTTTCAACCGCCCCATCGAATATGGGCAAAAAGTGGCAGAGCTGGTGAACATGTTGGGAAACGGCAAGATTTTGGTTCAACGCTATGGCGATATCTTAAACGGCAAGCGAACCTGGCCGAAGGAACTCAGTCAATCTAACCTGACTCCAACCTTGCAAGATGCTGAAGCAGGGGATATTACAGCAGCAATCCCTTACCGTCCTATGACCAATATCTTAAGCTTTATTGAAGCACTGGATACCGTAGTACCGGGATTTGCAAGTCCTGAAACCTTACTCTATGGACCGGAAGTGAAATTCTATTCCAACAAGATTACCCTAGCTCAAGATTTTGAAAGTAGTGTCAAAAACCTCTTCTGTCTGGGGGATTCCAGCGGCTGGACAAGAGGCCTTATGATGGCTTCCGCCATGGGTGTTCTTATGGGTGAAATACTCGCATAATAGCAAGAGCCGGTGCAAATGCACCGGCTCATTTTTTCTTATGGCAATGGTATTGGCATTCTATGAACAACTTTGGTCATGGAATCCACCTGTTCAACAACAAACAGTTCAGCCGTCACCGTTACAGTCCCGTCCTGACCTCGAACCAGTTGAATCTCAACAGTCGCATCCGTATCACATGGCATTTGAGCCAACAGATCCTGAACAGCCAATACTGTCATTGGAATCTGAATACGATCTTCCCCATAGAGAATTTCAAGGTTCTGTGCAGCTCCGCCGACTTTGGCCATAACATCACACAATGGCATGCGCAAGCGCACTTCTTTTTCCTCCGACCGCAATGGTACCCAATAATCAATCGCTCCCGTTCTAGGATCTTTCTCTTTTAGCATACCATAGCAACCTTCGCGGAACACCGCTACTGTTTTTCCAGCCACTGACCGTTCCTTAATCAAAGACATTGGTCTGCCTGAAGAATCGGATGGTTCAAGAGGATTGGATGGATCAGTAGGATCTGTAGATTCGCCACCCCATTCAATCTTATAATATCCATAACTAAAAGGTGCATATGGTGTCGGTACATCGGTATAAGTCGTAGATACAATGGCCTCATTGCCATTGGTATCAAAATATAAACCCAATCCCCTCCAAATGATACTGTCAGTTATATTGCCATTCATGTCCGTTCGATAAATACCAGTTTCAATCTTAGATACATCATACGTCAGTATCTGGAAACCTGATCCGTCATATTCCAAACTTACTGGAACTGAACCATTAAAATTGTCTTTGACGTTAATCATATCAACAAGTTGGAAATCTATAGATTGATATGGATCATCAGTCAATCGTAGAGAGAAATGTCCAATACTCCAGACTGTGCCTTCTGCTTTCTTTTCACCAATCAAAATAAAAAGATCCTCTTCGGTTTCGCCAAAATCCACTCCCATGAGGACCGATTGATTCCCTATATTAATAAATTGAGAAAGCCATCCAGTTTCAATCGGACCACCTATATCATAAGCTGAAGGTGATTCCCCTTGCCGGCGAAACCCTATTAGGACCCGACAAAGTTGATTTGAGAAAAGATTATTTGGATCTACTAATGGTAGTACACGCTCAAGCATCAGAAATCGATCCTCTTTGCTTTCAATATCGGTCCACGATTGTGGAAAGTTCCCCACTTCCCGTAATTGCGAAAAATCCGATGGAATTCCTAATAATTTCCCCATTCCTTTTGTATAGATACTGCCTTCACTATCTTCGAATAAAGAATTCAGCATGTTTGGAATACCACTATTACATTCCCACTTTGACTCAGCTTCCATCCCATCTATTGGCTGGCCCTCTGAATTCACTTTAAAAATTTTCATATCTGTAAAACCGTGAACTGGTACAACGGATTGCAAAACAATATTGCCATCCGACAAGTATTTCACATCTCCCTGCAAATCCTCTCCACAAAAAAACTCACTCATTCGAGGATCCATTTCCGATGTTACTTCCACTCCTTGCTCCTCTATTGCGAATCCCGCAGCAGTTCCTAATATCATGCAAAAAGCTAACAATAAAGCCACAAATTTTCTCACAAGCTCAACTCCTTCCTTTTTATTCCATTATATCAATTTTCATACATTCCAAAGTTTACGTTTTCTTACACTTTCCTCAGCACAAACTCGACTTTTTCCCTTTTACTAGTTTTCTGTTTCTCTTTCAAACTTGCTTCTGCTATCCACTTTGAAAATTCAAAGAAAACAGCCCGTGAGTTCATCACTCACGAGCTGTTTGTCTACAGTCGAAAAAAATACAAATGCACCGGCTTTTTTTGTCTTATGGCAATGGTATTGGCATTCTATGAACAACTTTGGTCATGGAATCCACCTGTTCAACAACAAAAAGTTCAGCCGTCACCGTTACAATCCCGTCCTGACCTCGAACCAGTTGAATCTCAACAGTCGCATCCGTATCACATGGCATTTGAGCCAACAGATCCTGAACGGCCAATGCTGTCATTGGAATCTGAATGCGATCTTCCCCATAGAGAATTTCAAGGTTCTGTGCAGCTCCGCCGACTTTGGCCATGACATCACACAGTGGCATGCGTAAACGCACTTCTTTTTCTTCCGTTCTCAATGGTGCCAAATAGTCGATCATACCCGTTTCCGGATCTTCGCTTCGCAGCAAACCATAACCGCCATCGCGGAAGGTTGCGGTGGTTTTTCCACCCATGGTACGCTCTTGAATCAACTTGTTTGGAGAGCCGTTACTTTTAACCCACTCAATCAAATACACAGCACTTTCTTCATAGCTTCCCATTGAAGAGATTACGGTATAGTCACCTTTTGTATCAAACTGTGCGCATTGACCGGGAATCATAACAGAATCAACTTCTTGTCCCTCCATATTAAACCGACGGACTGTCGTTACACTTCCTTCTCTGAATCCGATAGTAGGAACTTGAAAGTACTCCCCATCAAACTCAAATGTTACTGCAAGTTGATCGTCATTAAGACCTTCCAAAGTGATGTTCTCAACAAATTCGTAATCAACATCAAGCCACTCATCATGCATCTCATAAGAAACATTAAATTTTGCTACTTTCCAAATCTCCTCAGCTGAAAAGTCAAGATACAGTATATAAAGTTCTTCTGATGAGTTGCCAAAATCTGCCCCTAACGTAATCGCTTCTACAGAGCCTGCACTTGTTGTCAAATCATCGGCATCAATATAGTCAACATGATCAAAGTCTGCTGGGAATTCATCTTCTCCATACGTTAATGTTCCTATGACGTCAACTCCAAAGCTCATTGGCCCGTCAAACCTAAAATCACGTATCATATTAATCATTACGCGGTCCATACTTTCTACATCACACCAAAATGGTACAAATCCATCAACAACAACAGCTTCCTCAAATTCTGGTTCGATCATAAACAGATCCCAAAGATTTGTAGTAAATAAATTACCATCAGCGTCTTCTACAAGAAAACTGAAACCAGGTCCATCAATTTCTGCCATTTCAAATGGAATTTCAACCGATTCTAATTCGTTCCCCTTCATTGAAAGTTTAACAATCTTAATGCTGCCTCCAGAGGATACTTCAACTTCCTCTTTCATTTCTTGAATTGCGATATTTCCATCTTGTAAAAACTTAACGTCTCCAGCCATTGATTCAAACGGTCCTGATTCCGATATGCTTCTAAGGATAGTAATTCTCGAATCCAACTCCACAGGTTCACGAGGCTCCTGCATCGCAAATCCTGTCCCAGTGCCAGAAATCATACAAATCAATAGTAGTAGTACTAAAACTTTTCTCACAATATCATCTCCTTCCCTGTTTGTTCCATTATATCAATTTTCATACATCTTCAAACTTACGTATTCTTACAATTTCGACAACTCGATTGTATGACTCATATACTTTTGTTTCTCAATCATTTTTGCTCTTTGCCACATTTAATTGAAGATATTTATGGGCGAAAACTCGGTGAAAACGCTTTACTATTCCTTTCTTGTAAGATATATTCAAGCCAAGAAAGAGATGTAGTATTTAAAGATTTCAAAATCATTGTGGCAAGGAGGTAAAATCATGCTTGATCAACGCAAGAAGAAACTCTTGTCGTCGCTCATTCAAAGCGAGGGCTTTCTAACCATTAATGAATTATCCGTTTTATATTCCATCAGCAATCGTACGGTTCGCTATGATCTTGACGCCATTGATGACTGGCTAAAAAACCACAACTTCCCCCGACTTGAAAGAATTCCAAGGAAAGGGATCCAGCTTAAGCTGACATCACAGGATCTTAAACTGATCCATCAACTGCTGGAGATTCATGATTTTTCCCAGTATATTTTGACACCGGATGAGCGAAGACGGTTAATTGTTCTTACAATCTTAAACCAGACTACTCCAATTTCTGCAAGCATGCTTGCAGAGAAAATGTCAGTCAGCAATGCAACCATCTCTGTCGATCTGAAAAAACTGGATTCCATGCTATTGCAGTATCGGCTCACCTTAAAGAAACAGCCCAATCAACTTTTGATTGTCGGAAAAGAAAGAGACCGCAGACGACTGATCTCAGAAATGCTGAAGGAAACAACGCGAAACCAGCAATACCTGCCGATCAAACAGAGTTTGCAAGCTTCCTTGGCAACAATGAAAAGCTGGTTCCCTTCCGTTGACTTAAATCAACTGATGGAAATCATAGAAAAAACACAGATTGATATGGGTGTGAACTTTTCTTTTGAGGCAACCATCAACTTAATCGTCCATCTCTCCCTTGCCATACAACGGCTGAAAAGAGGCATGGACATTCAGATCCAACCTTCACAACTGAAACACCTGCAAGCTCAAAAAGAGTATCGATATGCTATAAAGATCGCCCGAGCAGTCTCTGACCAATACCAGCTTAAAATACCTGAAGCTGAAACCGCTTATATCACCTATCATTTGATGGGGGCAAAGCTCAATCGGGTTGACAGCTACGAATCCTATCGGGACCAGCATATGAACATCTTTCCTCTTCTGGATTTGGTGATTGATAAGGTTGAACTCGAATTGAACACACCGATTATCGACAGGGATACCTTGCGTAAGGATTTGTTTCTGCATCTGGTGCCTACAATCCAGCGACTGCAGTTTGGTACACCCATGAAAAATCCTTTGTTTGAAAAGATTGTCGAAGAATACGAAGATCTTTTTAACATCTGTCAATCCGCCCTGCGGATCATCGAGAATAATTTGCAACTTAGCTTTGATAAACATGAAGCATCCTATATCACCATGCATTTTGCAGCTTCCCTTCATCGTCAAAGTAAAACAAACCAGCAATACCAAAAGATCCTTTTGGTATGTGCAAGCGGGATCGGTACTTCCCGCTTACTAAAGGCACGGCTGCAAGAGTATTTTCAAAATTTCCAAGTGGTCGACAGTGTCTCGGTACAAGAAGTGGATCAAACACTGAAAGAAAACGAAGTCGACCTGCTCATTACGACAATCCCATTGGAAAAAACGTCTGTACCGATTGTAGAGGTTTCTCCTATGTTGACTGAAAGAGAACTAAAGATCCTTTCAACATACTTAAACCCTTCACGCATGAAAAAGAACAAAGAAAAAACGGCAAAAGAGATTGTCTCCGATCTGCTTCCCTTGATCCAAAAGCATACGAAGGTCAATATCCCGAGCCAGCTTGAAGACGAATTGCTCCATTATTTCCAATCGGATCACCCCAATCAAAGAAGAAACAATGTGATTCAGTTAAGTCATATCCAACTGAAGAGAAGCTGTTCCTCTTGGCAGGAAGCCGTGCAAATGGCTGCAGAGCCTTTATTAGGTAAAGATTGGATCAGCCAAGAATATATCGACCGAGTGATTCAGGATTTTCATAATCATCCAAGCAGTACCATGATTGCGCCTGAGATTGCCATGCCTCATACCAAATCTCTAGGCCAAGTCAAACAAACGGGCTTCTCCATTCTCACCTTGCAAAAGGGTGTTGTTTTTACACAAGGATATCCGCCTGTAAAGCTGATTATTTTTCTTGCCGCGGCAGATCAACAGCATGTTGAACCCCTGGCGCAAGTAGTCGGCAGTTTGAGCGACAAAGCGACACTCAAAAAACTACTAGAGATTTCAGAAGCCGATCAGGCTTATGAATTATTAATGAAAAAGGAGGTGAATCAATGATTACTGATTTCATCAAAGAAGATCATATCAAGGTCGGTGTCAAAGCCGATACTTGGCAAGATGCCGTGAAACAATCCGGCCAACTCTTATTGGCCATTGATGCAATTGAAGAGCGCTATATCGACGCCATGATCAACAAAGTCGTCGAACTGGGCAACTATATCGTGATCGCTCCAGGCATTGCAATGCCTCACGCAAGACCAGAAGATGGCGCAAAGAAAACAGCCATAACCCTAATGACGCTAGAAGAAGGTGTTTCTTTCGGACATGAGAAAAATGATCCAGTCACACTGATTGTCGGCTTATCCGCAGTAGATAACAAACTGCATCTGGAAACCCTGGCATCCTTGATGGAGCTTCTGGGAAATGACGAAAAGCTTCAATCGATTTTAAACAGCAAGACGGAAAAAGAATTGTACACACACTTATAAGGGAGGAAAACATGTTACGAATACTGACTGTATGTGGCGCCGGTGTTGGAAGCAGCATGATGCTGAAAGTCTTCACCCAGCAAATTCTAAGCAATGAAAACATCGAAGCCGTTGTTAACGCGTCGGATATTGGCTCTATCAATCCCCAAGATGCCGATATTATCATTACTACTACCGACTTCTCGAACTTGTTCAGAAATACAACAGGAAGAGTATTGCAAATCGACAACTTGACCGATAAGGAAAACTTGCGTGTCCAGTTGCTACAATGCATTTCAGAAATTGAAAAGTAGGAGGGTTCCAATTGAATATTATCATGTATTTCTTGTCAAAAATCCTTAGTGAGCCTGCATTCCTAATCGGCCTTGTTGCCTTGGTTGGATTGCTGGTTCAAAAGAAAAGCTTTGATGTTGTATTGGGCGGAACCGTAAAAACCATGGTCGGTTTCCTCATCATTACAACGGGTGCACAAAATATGGGCATGGCATTGACGCCCCTTCAACCTATGTTGCAGCATATTTTCGGCATGGAAACACAGGTTGTTGATATCGGCGGATCAATCGGCGCCAGCATGTCCGCTTTTGGCGCGGCAGCCACACTAATCTTCGCATTAGGCTTCCTGGTCAACGTATTGCTTGCCCGCTTCACAAGATTTAAGTACATTCATCTTTCTGCCCATGTCTCTTTCTTTTATGCAGGACTGATTGCAGCCCTATTAAGTGTTGGCACCTCATTGTCTCCAATTATGGTTACAATTGTCGGTTCCATTCTTCTTGGCCTTTACCTAACCATTACCTGCGCATACATGGCACCTCTACTGGAAGATGTGCCAGGCACCGGTGGTTACACAATCGCTCACTCCAGTTCAATTGGCTGTTTGATTTCCTCCAAATTAGGAAAACTTGTTGGAAACAAAGAACATGACCTGGAAAAAATCAATCTACCGAAGAAACTGCAATTCTTAAGAGAAACAACCATCGCACTAAGCGTTATCATGACTTTGATTTTCTTTGTAATCGCTTTGATCGCAGGACCAAAATTCATTAGCGAAAATATCAGCGGCGGACGTGATGTCGTTTCTTTCTCCATCTTGAAAGGACTAAGCTTCGGTCTGTGGATCACCATTATCATTACAGGCGTACGGATGATGTTATCTGAAATTGTTCCAGCTTTCCACGGGATCTCTGAACGGATTGTTCCCAACGCCGTTCCAGGACTGGATATTCCTGTCTTGTTCCCCAACCATCCAACATCCGTTATTGTCGGTTTTATTTCCAGCTTGGCTGCCGGTCTGATTGGCATGTCCATTTTAGGAATGATGAAGTTTCCGGTTATTGTCTTCCCGGCCTTGATTCCAACTTTCTTTACAGGCGCGGTCACTGCCATCTTCGGCAATGCAACCGGTGGACGACGCGGCGCCATTATCGGTTCCTTTGTAAACGGCCTGATCCTAATCTTTGGTCAAGCATTTCTGCTTCCCTACATTGGTGCTTTCGAACCCGTTATGCGCGTCTTGTGTGAAACAGACTATGCCTTCTTCGGACCGATTGCAGGATGGCTTCTCAGCCTGATTGGTTAAGAAATGAGGTCATAATGAATCGTTTAGATGAAATTTTTTCACAAAAAAAGAAATGCATCACATTCTATCTAACCCTGGGTTATCCGAATGAAACTGCATTCTTCGACTTGGTCCGTCTTCTGGTAGAAAACGGAATGGATATTCTGGAAGTCGGCATACCTGTTGCAAATCCTTTTTTAGATGGCAAAACCGTTGCTAACACTCATGCCCGAGTACTCAAGCAAGGTTTTGACCAAACGATGTGCGACCATCTTCTAAGAAAGTTACGAAACAGGTATCCCGATCTGCCTATTGTCATTATGTCATATTACGAAGGCATTGACAATTTCCACTTGCGCGAAAGAGCTGAGCTCTACGACGCGCTCCTTTGCCCAGACCACCAAGTATTCGGGCTGCAAGATCTGATTGAGATTTACAACGAGACTATGACCCTTGACCAGATCAAGGAAAAGTTGCATCGAAATCAGCATTTTGCCTATGTCATGTCCGGCAATATTCCAACCGGATCATCAAAAGATCCCGGCCTTCAATACTTGCAAACCATCGAGCATTTACGTTCCCTCACATCCTTGCCGGTTCAAATCGGCTTTGGTATCTCAACACCCAACCATGTGAAAGGGATTGTTGCAAACGAAGTAGATGGTGTGATCGTTGGCAGTGAATTAATTAGAAAGTTTGACACGAGTCCTTATCCTGAGCTGCTTGCCTATGTTCAGGACATGTGTCAGGCCGCACATTGTTAAAGGAAGCAGATGCCTTGCATCTGCTTCCTTTTCTTTGCGATTAATGCATCGCCTTCTCTGCTACAATCAAGTAGTTCGGTGGACTCGAATATAGATTTTCCCGCTCAAAAATTTGGAATCCAAAGGATTGAATCTCTTCCTCCAGCTTCATTTTTGAGATAAAACGGATCACCGGCGCTGCGCCAAACATTAAGCTCACCTTCATCATTCGCCTGAGCCATGGATCATCTTCCCCCAAACAATCAGTTGCCGACAAGAAGATCCCTCCTGGTTTCAAGGCATGATTGATTTGCCGGTATACGGCAGTAGGATCCTTGATATAGCACAAAAGGTTGAAGGCTACCACAATATCAAAAGGTTCATAGACTGTGATCTCCTTTTCCGCCCGCTCAAGGCAAAAAGTGATATTGCTAATGCCGCCATAGGCCGCCTTCATCTTGGCAACCTCAATCATCTTGGGCGAAAAATCAATGGCAACAATCTCTTTCACTTCTCTGGACATAGGCAATGTTGTCAATCCAGTTCCACATCCTAAGTCCAATACACGATCCGTTTTCTTTAAATATTTTTTTGAAATCGTCAGCAATCTATCGTATGCATTTTGATATCGTTCTTTTGTATATTCATCATATCGGCCTGCTACATTATTCCAAAATACGGAGCCATCTTTCATTTCATCACCCCTTCTACAGGTCCCCTCATTATATTCATACCACGAAAAAATCCTATCCCTATACTCAAAGAAAAAATCAATATAATAACATTCTCTCAAACCAACAATGATCCCACGTCTATGCCAATCAAACATGGGGGCATCTCTTAAATATGGCTACCCATAGGGTTTCCTCAATTAAAAAAGACAGGCTGCAAACGCAGCCTGTCCCTCTCATCAATTTATTCTTTTATTTATCTTATCCCTCGATCTTCTGATTCAAGGCAATCAGTCCCGCCTCTAATCGATCAAGTCCCTGTTCCAATACCTGACGACTTGTTGAGAAGCAAATCCGAATATGTCCATTCGCCCCAGGTCCAAAGAACTTATCCGATCCCGGTACAATGGCCAACTGATGCTCTTTCAACAAATACTCGGCAAAATCGATACTCTCCATGCCGGTCTGAGTAATATCAGGAAAAAGCAAGAAGGTTGCATCCGGGCTTTCGCATGTGATCAGGGGCATTTTAGAAATCCGCTCCATGGCATAGTCCCGATTGCCTTCCAAGTGCTCAATAAACTCATCAACCCAGTAGTAAGCTTTATCCATGCACGCGATTACAGCAACCTGAGACAAAGATGTAATCCCGCCAGCTGTACTCATGACATCCGCCTCGTCTACAATGCGCTGGAAGATCTCCTCGTCTTGACAATAGATACATCCTGCCCGTAAACCGGCAATACCAAAGCTTTTTGAGAAACCAAAAACAGATAGTGTTTTCATGTTTCGCTTGTTTCCTAACTCAAGCAGACTGTTAAATTTGTTGCCAGAAAAAACAATGTCCGCCCAAATCTCATCATTCATAATCCAAAGATCATGCTTCTCCGCAATGGCAAGAAATTGATCCAGATCTTCCATGGGATAGATTTTTCCTAATGGATTATGGGGATTGCAAAGACATAACATTTTTGTTTTAGGCGTAATATAAGACTCCAGTTTTTCGAACGAGATATTGCCCTTTTCATTGATTTCCATTGGAAATAGAACCGGGGTTGCTCCTGCAGACAATACCGATTGCTTAAACAGATAGTCAACGGGATCAAATACAATCACTTCGTCTCCCGGTTCAAGAACCGCATTCGCGATGACAAACATCCCCCGTGCAGCACTGTCTATTGGCAGAACCAGATTGGGATCAACATCTTCATTCTTTCTACGCTTAAGCGCTTCAGCAATACTCCGCTTACACTCAGGCATTCCCATTTTCGGTGTATAGGAAAAATATCCGTCTTTAATATAGGCAATCAAATCTTCCACAATTTCCGGCGCAACCGGAAAATCTGAATCTGCTGCCGTCAAAGGAATAATTCCTTCTTCCACTTCCGCCCAGCGCATGTTGTAAGCTCGCTGCTTGAGTACTTCAAAGTTAATATTCTCGTGATCAAATCGACTCATGTTTCTTATCCTCTCCTCATATGGACTCAGAAAAAACTATTCAAATTACTGATGTAGATGGCATGCGCACTTGTGGCCCTCACCAATTGATTTTAACTCAGGCTCGACCTCACGACAAATATCCATGGCATGAGCGCATCGTGTATGAAAACGACATCCTTTGGGCGGATTGCTGGCACTTGGAACTTCCCCACGAAGGATAATTCGTTCTTTCGGAATCCAAGGCTTTGATGATGGAATAGAACTTAAAAGCGCAATGGTATAAGGATGCTTTGGATTATCATATAACTCATGCTTATCCGCTATTTCAACAATTTTCCCCAAATACATGACTGCGATTCGATCACACTTATGCTTAATAACCCGTAAATCATGAGAAATAAACAAATAGGTCAATTGAAATTGCTCCTGCAATTGATCCATCAAATTAATAACTTGGGCTTGAATTGAAACGTCCAATGCTGAAACCGGTTCATCACAGACAACCAGACTCGGATTTAAGGCCAGGGCTCTGGCAATACCGATTCGTTGTCTTTGTCCACCACTGAATTCATGGGGATATCGCTTTAAATGCTCCGGTCGCAGTCCAACAGTCACCAACAATTCCAAGACCCGCATTCGTTTCTCTTTTCCCGATGCAATTCCATGAATATCAAATGCTTCTCCTACGATTTCTTCCACTGTCAATCTTGGATTCAAACTTTCATAGGGATCTTGAAAAATGATCTGCATATTTCTTCGGTATTCACGCATCTCCTGTTGGGATGACTGATAAATATTCTTGCCTTTAAATAAAACTTCGCCTTCAGTCGGTTCCAATAGACTTAGAATGGTTCTACCCGCAGTTGATTTGCCACAGCCTGACTCCCCTACCAGTCCTAAGGTTTCTCCCTCACGAATGTCCAAGTCGATACCGTCTACCGCCTTTACATGTCCAACCGTTTTAGAAAAAATACCGCTTTTAATCGGGAAATACTTCTTTAAATTCCTGACCTCTACCAAATTCTTCGTCATTATTCCACCTCCCGGTCAAAGTCCGGCATATAACGATGACACCGTACTTCTCGTCCTTTGACTGTTGTCATTTCCGGATGCACTTCCCTGCAGATGGCTTTCGCATATTTACAGCGCGGATGGAAATAACAGCCCCGAGGCATGTCATACAAGCTTGGAACAATACCTTCGATTGTATCAAGTTTTTCCTTGTCCACTTCAATATCCGGCATAGAACCCATCAATCCTTCCGTGTAAGGATGCAAGGGTTCTTCAAACAAATAGCGTACCGCGGCATGTTCAACAACCTCACCGGCATACATAACCATAACCGTGTCAGCTACTTCTGCAACAACGCCCAAATCATGGGTAATCAGCATCATGGACGTACCCAGTCGCTCATTTAGTTCTTTCATTAATTCCAGGATCTGCGCCTCGATGGTTACATCCAGTGCGGTCGTCGGCTCATCGGCAATCAACAATGAGGGATTGCAGGCCAAAGCCATTGCAATCATGACACGTTGTCGCATGCCGCCACTCAATTGGTGAGGATACTCATGCACGCGTTGTTCCGGTGAAGGAATTCCTACCAGTTCCAGCATTTCGATAGATTTCTTTGTTGCTTGCTGCTTATCCATTCCTTGATGCAAGATCAATACTTCATTGATTTGATTGCCTACTGTGAATACTGGATTCAAGGAGGTCATGGGTTCCTGAAAAATCATTGAAATCTCATTTCCCCGAATCCCCTGCATCTCTTCCTCAGTAGCCGACAATAGATTCTTTCCTTTAAAGTTAATTTCGCCTCCTACAATCTTTCCTGGCGGTGACGCAATCAATCTCATCACCGACAAGGAGGTGACACTTTTTCCACTACCTGACTCCCCTACAATGCCAATCGTCTTGCCTTTCTCCAAAGAAAAACTGACACCATCAACCGCTTTCGCAATTCCTTCGTCCGTAAAAAAATGTGTCTGTAGGTTTTTAACCTCCAGTAATACCTCTCCCATTTTACACTCCTTTGCGACCAATGTTGATCAATTTCGGCAAAACACTCAGTGTTTTGGCCCCCTCTTCTGTCACCAACACCATATCTTCCGTTCGTATGCCTCCAACCTCTGGGATATAAATCCCAGGCTCTACAGTGAAGACCATATTTTCCTCAATGATTCCGTCATTTTTCATGACAACCCTGGGTTCTTCATGAATTTCCAGACCAACACCATGTCCAAGCCCCCGAAGACTGTAGGATTCAATCCCGTATTCGGTAAAAATCTCACGATGCACCCCATCAATTTCCATACAGGTTTTGCCCGGCACGATGGCTTCAATTGCCTTTTCCTGTGCTTCCAGAACTTGCTCAAAAATCCGATAAAGGTCAGGATCAGGATCTCCAACCCATATGGTTCGCGTCAAATCTGAATGATAGCCGCCATAAACTGCGCCAAAATCAATCACAATGGGTTCCCCCCACTGAATCTTCTTGTCTATTGGAGTTCCATGGGGCAGCGACGAGCGTTTCCCAGAAGCAACAATGGTATCAAAGGCAACGCCTTCACTGCCATATTTCTGCATCCGATATTCCAATTCAACCTTGATTTCCCGCTCAGTAATGCCCGGACGAATCAGTTCGACCACTTCCATAAAAGCTTTCTCTGCAATAGCCAAAGACTTTTTCAATAAATCAATCTCGGATTCTGTTTTGACCGCCCTAAGACGCATGCCCACATCCTTAGTCGGAATCCACTGCCATTCTTTCTTAAGGCTTTTCCAGCTTGTCAACTGATCATCTGTGATGCGCTTGGATTCGTAAGCAATGCTTTCAATTTTCAGGGCATCTGCCACCTGACGGAATGTTTCAACCGGATCAATTCCATGCGTAACAACCTCAAAATCAGTTGCTTGATCGATCGCCTGCTCCGTATATCGCTGATCCGTAATCAGAATCGCCCGATCCTTAGTGATAATCACGACTCCGTTGCTGCCGGTGAAACCCGTGAAATAGCGACGATTGGCATCAGAAAGCAAAAGAAAGGCATCCACTTCATGGTCTTGTAACCATGCTTGTAATTTCACTTGATTCATGATTCTTCCCCTCGCTTATTTACTCTTTGGATCAAATGCATCACGCAGTCCATCCCCAATAAAGTTGATACTCAGTACTGTAATCAGTATGGCAAATCCCGGCGATACCCAAACCCATGGTTTAAATGCCAAGATCGTAATAGACGTAGCAGAGGTAAGCATGTTTCCCCAAGAAGGGATTGGCGGTTGCACCCCTACTCCTAAAAAACTTAAGGACGCTTCAGTAATGATAGCTTGCGCCGTTTGCAAAGTTGCCTGCACCATAATGGGTGCCAGGATATTCGGCAAAATATGCCGTACAATAATTCGGCCGTTTTTCGCGCCAAGAGCACGCGTGGCCGTTACGAATTCAATTTCACGAACCTTTAAGATTTCCCCTCGAACCAGTCGAGCGGTTTTCGTCCAGTTCACCAAGCCAATAACGATCATTACGTTGAAAATGCTCGGTTTCAGTAAAGTTGATACGGTAATGATCAAGAACAATACGGGAAAGCAAATAACAACATCTACAATTCTCATAATCATGTTGTCGATTTTGCCTCCATAAAAACCAGCAATTGAACCAAGCAAGACACCTACAGATGTAGAGATGGAGACCGCTACCAGACCAACGCTAAGGGATATTCTCCCCGCATAAATCAAGCGGCTTAGAATGTCTCGACCCAGCTCATCCGTCCCCAACAAATGGGTGGCAGAAGGCGCCTCCAGTTTCGCGTATAGGCCTGCTTCATTGGTAACAGAAACATAGGGATCATGTGGCGCTACCCAAGGTGCCAAGAGGGCCAAAACAATTAACAGAAGAATGACTGAAAGACCAAAGATCGCCAGCTTATTCTTTTTGAATCGTTTCCATGCCAGTTGATTAAAGCTTTTTCCCTTTTCTGCATTCTCCGCTTTCTTTAGCAAATCCTGTATATCCAGAGAAGGATTCATTTGATTACCTGTCATATTCTACTCCTTCCTAGTTATATCGAATTCGTGGATCCACAAAGGCATACAAGATGTCAGCCACCAAGTTGCCTGCCAATACCAAGACCGATGTAAACAGATTTAAGCCCATGATAATTGGAAACTCCCGAGCGGTTATGGCACTAATGCCAAGGCTCCCCATGCCAGGCCAGTTGAAAATGGTCTCCGTAATATAGGCCCCACCAAACAAGAATGGGATAGAAAGCCCAAAGATCGTTACAACCGGTATTAAAGCATTGCGCAAAGCATGCTTGAACCGAACAACCCGCTCTTTCAATCCTTTTGCTCGAGCCGTTCTGATATAGTCATTCTGCATGACATCAATCATACTTGAACGCGTAAACCGCATAACCGTTGCCATATTTGGCAAAGCAAGCACAAGCGCAGGCAATACCAAATGGGATAGCTGGTCCTTAAAGGCTGCAAAGCCCGTTAAGGTTTGACCCATGGTCTTTAAACCCGAAGTCGGAAACCAGCCTAGTTTAATCGATAGAATATAGATCAATCCAAGACCAAAGAAAAAAGATGGAATCGAAATTCCTGTAAAGGCAAAAATGGTCAGTCCATAATCACTCTTGGTGTATTTATGTGTTGCTGAATAAACCCCCAGGGGAACACCCAAACAAAAACTAAATACAAAGGCCGTGATTGTTAACAAAAGTGTGGCTGGCAATCTTTCTCCAATTAACTTTGCTACGGGCTGCTGCGTCTTCACACTGTAGCCCAGATTTCCTTGGGCAATTTCCTTCAACCAGTTCCAGTACTGTACCACAACCGGTTTGTCCATACCTAAATTTTGTTCCGCCCGCTCAATCTCCTCCAAGGATATTTTGGGATCGATCATTGTCTCCAGCGGATTTCCCGGTGCCAACTGCATAATTGCAAAGGTCAGCATAGTAATGCCAACAATAACAGGGATCGACTGCATCAATCTCCTGATTATGTAATTCCCCATAACTCTTCCCCCTATGGTTGAATCAAAATAATTGATTCCTGTCGTTTACTGATGAACTCAGCTCCAGATTCGGTAATCACGATATTCTCTTCCACCAAGATACTCGTCCCCTCTTTTCTAAGGATGGTTGGCTCCAAAGTGAATACCATGCCAGCATCAATCGTTCCATATGGCGCGCTTCCGTATCGTTCCCATTTGGGACCGAACAAGGTTCCCCCATCATGGGTTGCCCGGCCGATTTGATGGCCGGTTGCATGGGTGATTTCAGGCATGCCGCAATCCAGTAAGTGCTTTCTTGCTACCTGATCAATCTCGAATCCCTGCATGCCGGGTTGAATGGCTTCCTTGGCCAAGGTAATTGCATTGTATGCGGCATCAAATGATTTCCGCATTTCCTCAGGTGCTTGGGTCTCACCCTCGCGCAAGAAGTATGCCGTGCGTGCGATATCTGAAACATAGCCCTGATATTCCACACTAAAATCCATAATAAGAAAATCACCCGGTTCAATCACTGCATCACCCGGTTCTCGATGGGCAATTCTCTCCTTCAAGACCATGGGCATAGTCAGCTGTTTTGAGAGACCATTAACAACATTGCGCTTTTCCATCTCTTTAAGAAAGATCTGACCTACTTCCGATTCTGATAGACCAGGTCGCAATTGTTCAAAAACCTCGTCATAGATTTCCGTTGTCAGATCAACAGCCTTCTGGATGCGCCGAATCTCTTCCGGTGATTTAACACTTCTCAACTTTGACAGAAAGGACTCAGACGAGACAAAACGCTCTGCATACATCTCACCCAAGGTCCGCTTCAGCCAACGATATCGGCCCATGGTTAATCCATCGCAAAGATTATCATTTTGCGAAATGTTAATTGCGATTTTCTCAGGTGCTTTCTCTTCTACCAAAGGCTTTAAGATTTCGCTAAGGTCAGTTTGGTAAATGAGCACCTGATCAAACAAACCGCTTTGCTGACTCTCTTGGGCATCAATTCGACTGCACAATGAGTATGCATATCCATCACGAGTGACAACAAAAGCCGTTGGTCCAACAGTATGAATGCCAGTCAGCAATGGAACCGCTGGATCCGAACCTTCACTCGAATAAACAATCCACATATCAACTTCTTCTTGCTTTAACAATTCAATGCTTTGTTTAATTTTTTCCTGATTCACCTCGTACATTTCATCACCTTCACTCTCCTAATTCCGTAGCTGCTTCAAATATAACTTTCAAGCCAAAAATCAGCGATTCTTTGCTTATGCATTCATCGATTCCATGGACTTTCTTCAAGACTGCCGAAAAGGGCAGATCCGATAAAACCGGAGAAAATCCATAGATGTCACCTTTCATAAACCGGCCGTCGGTTCTTCCCAATGCAAGAATCGGTAAAAGCTTAGCAGGTTCCCCAAATTTCATGGCTGCTTTCTCTAGTGCTTGGATGGCTTTGGAATTCACATGACTTATATATCCCTCTTGAAAATCCACCACCTGAGCATCGACTGGTAAATCTTCCAAAAGATTCTGGATCAAGCCTTCTACATCAGCTTGGCTTGTTCCTGGAATAAATCGATACTCCAGCTCTATTGATGCTTCAGCCGGCAATACATTCAAGGCATCCCCAATCTGAAACTCCCGGAAAACAAATCCCGACCGCGTCATATACTCCCATAAATTTTGAAGGGTATCATCCTCGATCTCGTCATCCAAAACCCGTAAAAATTGCTCAGAAACTGAACATAAGGATTCCTGGAATGAGTAACCGCATAGTTTCTCTATGGCACGATTCAAAGCAAGGATAGACTGCTCTTCCGGAGGGCAAGATGCATGTCCGCCCTGGCCTTCCGCCATAAGCTGAATCCGGGCAACACCCTTCTCGCCTGCCGTTATTAGTCGATAAAGACGCCCCTTGTTTTGAACAATAAAGCCTCCGCCTTCACTGATTACAGTTCCTTCTTGAATCCATTCCGGGACCTTTCTTTTCACATAGTCCATCCCAAAACAACTTCCATTTTCCTCATCAGCTGACGCAATCAGAACAAGATCACGCTTTAGGGCTATCTTTTTACGCTTGACTAAAATCATTGCCATGGCTTGCATGACCGTTAATTGCTTTGTATCCAAAGTCCCGCGTCCATAAATCATGCTTCCATCCATCTTTGCTTCAAAGGGCGGAAACTTCCAATCGCCCTTTGCCGGCACAACATCCAGGTGCGACAAGAAAACAATTGGTTTGGCTGTTGGCTTTTCTCCAGGAATTCTTGCCATCAGATTCCAACGACCGGGTCCCGCTTCCACGACCTGACAAGCTATGTCTTCCGCTTCCAGTTTTTCTTTAAGAAAACGCACAGCAATTTCTTCATTGCCTGGTGGGTTTGACGTATCAAGCCGTATAAGCGATTGGAACAAGTCAAGATATTCTCTTTCCTCTTCAATGGTCCATTTAAATTCCATACGCAGCTCCTACTCGCATGGAATCAGATAGAGTGATTCCTGTCGTCGACTTAAAATTTCAACATCATTTTCTCGAATCACCACATTCTCTTCCACCAACATACATGGCAATCCATCATCTTGAATGACGGTTGGTTCAATCGCGTAGACTTCATTGACACGAATAACGCCATTTACCGCTGGTCTTGGCGGATTTTTCACAGGACCCAAAACAGTTCCTCCGTCATGACACTCCTTGCCAATTTGATGACCTACAGAATGCCGAACGGTTGGGTAACCTGCATCTTCGATGGCTTTTCTGCCAACCGCGTCCACTTCGTACCCTTTCTTTCCAGGTCCAATATATTCAATGGTTTTGCTGATCGCGCCCACCGCTGCATTGAATGCCGCTTGCACATCAGCCGGCGGTTCTACTTCATCTTCTTTCAAAAAGTAAGCGGTTCGGGCAATATCCGAAACATAGCCCTGGTAACGGACACTAAAATCCATAATCAGTATGTCTCCTGGAATTGACGGGGTATCACCGGGTTTTCTGTGTGCCAGTCCCGCACGCACCAAACAGACAATAGGCGGATCATAGGAAGCACCGATTCCGCTAGTCAATCCGCGTTTCTTCAAGCCTGCAATAAAGAGCTCTGAAATTTCTCTTTCCGTCATGCCACATTTTACTAAACCGAAAACTTCATCATAAATATCATTCGTTGCTAATACCGCTTTCCGAAGCCGTTCAATCTCAACTTCCGTTTTGACACTTCTGACTTCTTTTAAGATATTTTCGCTGGAACACTCCATCTGATCAAGTGCATCTGCACCAAGAACCTCTTGCAGCTTTTGATACAATCCCACTGTAAGACCATCGCAAAGATGATCCGTCTCGGAAATATTCAACGCAAGTGTCTTGATCTGAAGACGTTCAACCGTTTCCTTCAGCAAGTCATCTATGCTTGTCTCGTATGGAATTACTTCTTTAAAAATGCCTGTTTCTTCATATTTGCCTTGATCGCTTACTGAAGTTAAAACAACATGCTGACCTGACTGATGCAAAAAGATAGCGCCCAGATGGATGGTTTCAACACCCAGTAAGAAATGTACATTACCGTCCATGCCTTCCCGATCGAACAGCAATAGGGCGTCAATTCCATCCCGTTTCAGCAGCGTTTCAATTTGCTTAACCTTTCCTCTTGGAATCAAATATCTTTCCTCTACCATATCCGCTTCTCCTTTATCCTCTTATCGACTTATCATCCGCTTGTAAAAATTGACGTGTTGCATTGAAAATCACTTGAGTACCAAAAGCCAAAGACGCTTTTGATATTCTCTCATTATCTCCATGAACCATAGGCACCACTCGCTCAAAGGTTTCAGGCACCAATGTTGGAGAAAAACCATAGACACGCGTCTTTTCCTCTTGCAGGTGACGGCCATCGCTGCCTCCAACCGATACAAAAGGCATTAAATCTGCTTGCGGCAAAAATGATTGAATGCTCTTCTCAAAGCTTTCAAATAGCCTAGATGCACTGTCACTTTCAAAACCCGATTGGAATCGTATAATTTCTGCCTTTGCCTCTGTTCCCGCAATCAAGCCCTCAATTTTTTCTTGCAGCATTTCTTGACTTACACCAGGAAGAGTCCGCACATCAATTTCAAAAGAGCAAACCTCTTTACTCATCTTTTGATAGCCCTTAAAACGAGTGATGGCAAATGTATTCTTGGTCATGGCTGTAAATAGCTTCATCATGCTTTTGTCAGAAAAGCCTTGAATCAAGTCCAATTCCTCTGCGATATTTCCGCCAGCTTCACCGCCACAAGAAGTGTAAAGATGGCTGATCAGTTTTCTGGTGTTGCTAGGAATCGGTGTTTCCCAATCCTCATTGCCAATCTTTTGAATCAGTTTTACACACGCCAACAACTGAGTATGTTTATGATAATAAGGATTCTCTCCTTGTTTTTTCTCAAACCAAATTTTGATATGACCATTTCCCTTTTGACCGCATTCGCAAAGATAAATGGTTTTATCGTTAATGACAATGGGAAATCCTCCACCTTCGCTGAGTACATCCTTGTCTTTAAATGAATAGACCTCATTTGATAAAAAATGCTTCAGTCCATATTCGCTTCCCATTTCTTCATCGGCGGTGGCCAACAAAACGATATTGTTCCCTTGCCAACCATCTCTTTTCAACAAGATCATGGTCATCAGCTGCATAACCGTTAACTGCTTGGTATCTAGCGCTCCACGTCCCCAAATCATTCCATCTTCAACAATTCCCGCAAAAGGGTCATGCTTCCAGCGCTTCTTATCCACTCCAACAACATCGAGATGTGACAAAAAAATCAAATCCGCTTCAAAGGATGGATCCATGGAAACCATAATATTGCCTCGATTGGCGCTTGTCGGAAATATACGTACAAAAAGACCTTCCCTCTTGGCGATGTCTTCAAGCTCTCGAATCAAATCCATCTCATTCCCAGGAGGATTCACTGTATTTTTCCTGATCAACCTGACAAGCATTTCAGTAGCTTCTTCTTCAATAGCTTTCCAATTCCTCATAATTATGTCCTCTTTGAATATGGGATGCTGAAACAGCATCCCATATCATCATCAATTATTGTTCAATATACCAGTCTTCCGCATTGAAAGTTACACCACGGAAATCCGGATCAAAGTTTTTCACTTTTACATTGGATACAAAAGCGCTTGACTGGCTATAGATTGGAATCCATGGCTCTGCATTCGCCAATTCCTCCCCAATTTTCCAGAACATTTGCTTTCGTGCTTCAGGATCAACTTCCGTATATTGTTCTGTCAGCATCTCATCCATCTCAGGTGTTGAATATCCGCAGAAGTTATATCCATTCGGTGGCATGAAATCCGTATGGAAGTATGGACGATATTCATCTGGGTCCGCCTCAACTCCAAATCCAAGAATGAAGCTGTCAAAATCAGATGCTTCAACAGCACGCTGTTTTCCGTCTTTGGTCTTTGGCAACAGTTTGGTTACCAGTGTTGGGAAATCCAACTGTTGCAGTTCGCATTTAACACCAATTGCTTCCCAGTCCTGCTTCAACAATACCGCTGTTTGCTCACGCTCTTTTTTGCCGGTAGGCACTTCCAAGGTAAAGGTCAATTCCTTGCCATCACGCTCATAGTAGCCATTGGCATTCTTAACAAAGCCTGCATTTTCCAACATAGTCATTGCTTTGTTTGGATCATATTCATACTTTGTCAAGTTTGGACTGTGAGACCAATGCGCGCTAGGGAATATATCATCTTCAACCGCGCCATACTGGCCCAATACACTTTGAACAATCAATTGCTTGTTAACCGCATGTGCCAATGCCTGGCGTACTTCAACCTCGTCAAAGAACTCATTTCTCAAGTTGAAACCTACATAGTAAACCGACAGGGTATTTTGCAATTTGATTTCCGCAAAATCCAAAGTATCAATCATTTCAACTTCCGCGATTGGAATTGGCGCAATATCAACTTCTTGGTTCATAAATGCTGCCAACATGGTATTGGCATCACCAAATCGGTAAATAATGCCATCCAATTTTGGCGCGCCGTCAAAGTAATCTTGATTGGCTTCCAGTTCGATATACTGTCCTGCTTCCCATTTCACAAATTTGAATGGGCCTGTTCCAATTGGCGCACGATTACTTTCATGCTTTGCCCAGTCCGCTGGAGAAACATCTTCTAGAATATGCTTTGGCAAAATACCAATATACAAGCTTGCCAAGAATGGCGCGTATGGTTCTTTTGTTGTAAATGAAATGGTTAAGTCATCAAGTACCTGAATGCCTTCGATAGAATCTGCTGTTCCATTTCTGAATTCTTCAGCTCCTACTACCGGCATTACACGGCTTGTGCTTCCCGCATCATATGACGGATCCGCCATAGCCGTAAATGTAAAGGCAACATCCTCTGCTGTGAAAGGAACACCATCATGCCATGTGATCCCTTCTTTTAGCTTAATCGTATAAGTTTTGCCATCATCCGAAACAGTCCAGCTATCCGCCAGATCCCCTACCATTTCCAGATTTTTATCTGGAACCAACAGGCAGTTGTAAATCATATGCGTAACATTGGTGTCCGATGTCGTAGGCCAAATAATCGTATTCAAATTGCCAGGTTCACTTTCACCGGCAATCGTTAATACGCCGCCATAGGTTGGTTCACTTGCAGCCGGTTCTGCCGTCTCATTGGATGCTGCTGGCTCTTGTGTTTCAGCTGCAGCTTGTTCTGTACCGCCATTGGCACAGCCTGACAATCCCAAGCATAGAACCAATAACAATGCCAAAATCCCTTTTACTGATTTTTTCATTCTTTCTACTCCTCCTATTCCTTTATCCCGTTTCTTTTTTCCCACAACGCTAATAATGATTCCCGATCCCCCCATCATTCTTACTTTATCAATCCTCGAACAATCACCATTCACAATGATCAGTCCGTGATATGCTCCATCAATAGCTGATACAGACCAGCTTGATCTTTGTTTTCAATGCAACGGATCAATCCTTCGTAGTCATCCTTGGTAGACTGCAAAGTGACCCCTAAGTCTCTTTTCATGACCATTAAACGAATGCTTAAATACAAATTGCGCTTCAACATCGCTTCCGCAAATTTATTGTTGCAGAGTTCATAAGTCGTTTCATGATACTCAACATCGGCCATCAGGCAATTCATAAAGGTATCTTCCAAGTGCTCCAACTTTTCTTGTTTCTCTCGAATCATCTTGATTTCGTCTTTACCACTGTTCAAAATAATTTGCTTGCTGATAAAGTCAACGAAGTATAGTCTCAAGTCCTTCAGTTTATCTAAGTCGTCAACATCCAAGTTGGAGACAAGCATTCCTTTTCTTGGCAAAATTTTTATATATCCTTCATAGGAAAGACGATTGCAGGCTTCTCGAATCGGGGTTTTGCCAAGTTCCAATTCCTCAACCAAGGTTGGCACATGCAATTCCTGCCCCGGCTTCAATTCTGTTGTCATAATCATCTCTCTAATTTTTCGATAAGCAATCTCGCTGGCTTTCATTCAAACCCTCTCTTTTTTTGAATTCTGTGATATATCACAGTTCTTTCACAGTCTTATTACAATCATGTCACAATTATAACAGCATATTTACAAAATTGCACGTATTTTCTTTCATTATTTTTACAATTCGAAATCTTGCCCCTTCCATTTGCTTATATTTCGTACTCAGCTCAAATACATTTGCTTTTTCTGATTTGCTATTTCCTGTATAATAAATCATAACGTTTATGATTCCTTGGAGGGAAATCAACCATGAAGATCGGCGTAAATTTATCCTTTATCAAAACAAATGTGGGATTCGGCATTGGCTCCTATATCACCAATATTCTTTTAGGTTTGCAAGAACAAGGATTGTTGGATTCTTACTATTTAATCATCCGAGAAAGCTTCCATCCCTATGCAAAGGATTTGTTTCCCCATGCACATTTTCTGCTTTTGAAGGAAAAGGAATGGATGAAGAAAACAGGACGGCTGGCTAACTTTCTGATCAGTCATGATCTTGATATGGTTCAAGTTCCACGCATTGCCAAACGCGAAGCTTTTGATCTGATGTTTTATCCCTTCCATGCTGTCTCCAACAAGATGAACCTTCCCATTCCGGTTGTTATGACCGTTCACGATCTATTTCATTGTAATTATCCAGAATATCTTTCAAAAAAATATCTGACTTACGTCAGATACCGTTACAATCCTTTGATAGAGAAAGCAGATCAACTTATTGCAATCTCTGATTTTGTAAAAAATGATATTCGAAAACACTTCCCCAACACACAAGCGGACAAGATTCATCGAATTCACAATTCGATTGTGTTTAAAGACACGAGTTTGGAAGCCGTTGATATGGACAAGCCTTATATTCTCTGTGTGAATTCCATGCGCCACCATAAGAATTTCATGACATTGCTTAAGGCCTTTGATGCCCTTCATCAACAGATTCCCCATACTCTGGTGCTCGTTGGCGGCCACGGAGAAGCGTCTGCAGAAATCAATGATTACATTCAAGCAAGACAATTAAATGATCGCATTATCTTAATGAGCGACCTTTCTGACAAGCAAAGAAACAGCCTTTACTATCATGCAGATCTGTTCGTATCACCCTCTTTGCATGAGGGTTTTGGCATGACCCCCATCGAGGCCATGATGGCTCAAACATCTGTCATCACAACAAGGGAGACCAGCTTGCATGAAGTTACCCAAGGTTTGGCCCATTATTACGAGCCTGCCCGGGATGCTTCCAAGTTAGCAGAAAAAATCATGGAAGTTCTTCAGCATCCCGAGTCATCTCAAAGCCTAAAAGAGAAAGCGTTGGTGATGAAAAAAGCCTATGATCCTCTCAGTATTGCCAGAGAATACGATGCCTTTTTGAAAGGAGTCATTCATGAAAATCGGAATTGATTGCACTTCCCTTCAAAAAAAGCATGACGGTGGCAAAGAACAGGTATTACTCAATCTTTTGAAGGGCTTTCACCAATTGGATGCCGGAAAAAGAATTTGCATTTTTTGCTACCCTTATTCTCTTAACCTTTTAAAAACTTTGGTCCCTGAGGCGGAATTGATTGTTGTGAAAGAAAATCGAATGCCAAAAAAACTACTTTCTGACCTGTGGTTCAAAACCTTTCATTTACCACGATTAATTCGGAATCATCAAGTTGATCTGATTTTCTTTCCCGTATCCATAACAGGTATGAAACGTCTCTCGATTCCCTCGATTGTCCTGCCTCATGACATTCAGCCTATTGTTAAAAAAGATGCTTATTCCTTTTGGAATCGAATGAAATATAGACTCATCTACCATTTTGATTTTTCACTGCGTGATCATATTATCTCGATTTCCGACTATGACAAATCACAGATGGCACAATTTTATCCGCAGTATCTTCATAAGCTTCATCGGATATACAATCCCATTGCACTAGAGCCTTTTGAGGAATCTGTCGACCGAAAACCAACGATATCAGCCGTCAATATTCGATTTCCGCATAAGAACATCGAAACTCTGATTCGGGCATTTGCCGAAATTCAAGATCAAATTCCCCATACACTGACACTAATTGGTCGTCTTGACAATAAAACCACTCACTTGAAGCACTTGGTTCAATCCCTGAAAATCTCCGATCGTGTTCAGTTTCCAGGCTTTGTTTCGGAAGAAGACCTCCGCCGACTGATTGCTGAAAGCAGTCTTTATGTGAATCCGTCTCTTTTTGAAGGATTCGGTATGACCGCAATAGAAGCCATGATTCTTAAAACACCTGTAATTGTCGCTGATGTTACCGCCTCAAAAGAAACAACCCAGGGACTATGTGCCTACTATTCCCCGGCAACCGATGTAGGTGTATTGGCAGATCGCATGGTCAAAATACTGAATCAATTACCATCTGACTCAACCCTTGAAGCCACCAGCCAAACCATGCAGCATGCTTATCATACTCAAACGATCGCCCAAGAATACCTTGATCTTTTTGAAAAAAATAGTAAAGCCAGGAGTGCCCATGAAGATCCTCTATATCTACCAAAATAAAATTATCGCCATGAATGGCGGATCATTGGAAAGCCGCAAGATCTTTCATGCTCTGGAAGCTTATGCCAACAAGCATGCGAATGTTTCTGTGGATTCTCTTTCTCTTGAAGATTCCCAGATTCAAAAGAATCGACAGAAGGATCTGATGGCGCGTTTTTTCGGACACTCCAATTATCTCTTCTTCGAATGGAATAAAATCAAAGAAGAGGTTTTTGCGAATAAATATGATCTTGTTGTTCTTGGTCATTCAAGACTAGGATTTATCGCCAAAGACTTGAAACAGCATAATTCCAAGATTCGAGTCATCACCCAGTTTCATAATATTGAATATGACTATGTCGAGGTTTACAAATCAAAGTTCCACCCGATTTTGCAACCACTTTTTACACGACTTGAACGGCGTGCCATCCTCAATGATGAATATCATGCAATTCGCAGTGCAGACTACGCCTTATTTATGACCCCACAGGACCGGAACCGTTGCAAGGAACTCTATCAGAGTCTTCCCGACCATAGCATTATTCCGATTTGCACCAAAGCCATTCAGACTGATCAAATGAAGGAGAATGAGATCGCAACAAACCTCGTGTTCATTGGAGCATTGGATTACCCCAGCAATATCGATGGACTTCGCTGGTTTTTGAAACACGTATGGACCGATCTACAAGATCACAAGGAGCTACATTTAATTATTGGCGGCAGCAAGCCTCAAAAAGATTTGATAACAGAGATCGAAAGCTATAAAAATCTTGAGACACATTATAATTTCGACACCTTTGAATCCATTGTGCCCACAAACTCCATCTTCCTGTCCTTTGTGACTTCAACCGCAGGCATGAAAACCAAAGCAGCTGAAGCATTGGCTGCTGGCTTGATGGTGATCGCAACAGATGAGACTTATATTGGCTATGAGGAAGCACTAGCCGATCCCATCAGCAAAAACATCATGATCCACGCGAATTCCGCAAAGACATTTAAGCATCTAATCCTTGAAAACGCCAAGCAAGTGGACTATTCGACAGTTCGTGAAAAAGCCGTCTCCCTTTGGAATACCTTTTATTCCACCGACCGTGCAAATCAAGAAATCACACGCATACTCAAAGCCTTATGCGATGAAACATAAAAAGCGTCTATCACCTAAATTCTTGATAGACGCTTTTCGTATTTTTCAATTTGCTTTAACTCATATGGGTCAAAGGATTTCGTTTTTATCTTTCGAATCACAAATTCCCGATAGTTTTGTACGATTTCTTGATTTTCTTTGCTCCCTTTTCGTTCTAGGTATTGAAGGGTCTGCAATAAAGCGGTCAAAACCTTTATATCATCCATCCCGTATGCGATAATCTGATCAAAAGCATCATGCAACAAAAAACGAAAGCAATAGGCCTCCAATAATACAAAACCAGCTTCATCCGGGTCATCATCCACCTTGATATAGCCATACGCTTCTTGGCATAAAAGCCCCAATAATTCACCGATCATTCGAATCCCTTGAATCGCTGTAAACGGATCATTGATCCCCGGCGATAAAGCGCGAAGCGCTACTTCCACCATTTTTTGAATCGTATAAGGAAAATCCTGTTTCTCTGTTTTCCGATCTCCAATCACAACCAAGGCTCGAATTTCGTCCGCCATTTCCTGCACATCTTCAGATTCGGCTCCATAATAGACAGAAAAAAGCCTCTCTCCCTGGGTCACATATTGGCCAATCACTTTTTGAAAGACGACCGCCACCTTCCGTTTGTCGACCATCTGGAATAATTGACGATCAACAATCTGCTGTATGTATCCATTCTCTTGACTGACAATATGAAAAATGCCGGAATAGTCTTCAATCAAGGGTTCTGCTTCCAATTCATGCTCATTGAGCATCTTTTTATAACGGCTAATTTTCACTTCTGTATCCGCATAAAGACGTTGCAGCACATTTCCCGTTTGAATGAATCGAACGACATTATTGATAAAGAGCATAAAATAGATCAAGCCTACAGCGATATACAAAACGCCTATACTTGCAGAAATCACCGTATACTCTTGTACCGTATCCCGCGTAAAGAGCAAAGAAACAATCGAATAAGTAAAACCTCCAAGGAAAATCCCAAATGATTGCATGGTATTTCGCTGGGTCAGAAAATTCTCTACGACTCTTGGTGAAAGTTGTGACATATACATGGTTAAAACAACCATGGTAATGGAGAATGTAAAAGTCATAATTGTTATAAATGCACCTGCTACAATTCCGTGAATCATTCTGGCCAATTCAGTGCTCGTTAAAAAAATCGAAGGAATAGATTCCTTGTACTGTGCCAAATATCCAGAATCCACCAGGATCACAATTTGTGCTCCCAGTAAAGAGATGATCGCATAAATAGCCGGATACAACCAAATACTTTGTCTGATTCTCTCAATTCGTTTTTTCATAAGCTCGCTCCCCATATTACTTTCTATCCGCTATCGATTACTATACGCGACAAACTCTTCGATTTTGAGTCCAATCACGACAGCGATTAATTCCCATACCAGGTCCAAACTGACCCAAGCACCCCGCAAAACCAGCCATTGATATCCTTCATCGATGATGGCTGTTGCAAGACCTAACAACACCACCGCGATCAATCTCTTCCTGCCTTTTATTCCCCACCATCTTGTAGCGGCACCAGCAAAAACACCCAAAAGGATAAATGCTTCGATATGAACAATCATATGCAGGGCATCCTCCATCCAATTCACATCCCATGCTCTGGCAAATGGAAAGAGATCGAGCATCCGTTTCAAAAACAGAATAAAACCATATCCAATATCGGTCAGGCCTAATTCGATCCGGTAGGACGAATATAAGATGACAGCAATCCAACCGCAAAGCAGAAAAAATCCAAGTACACTTTTCATATCCTGGCTCGATCTCTTCTTCACTGGATCCCCTCCTACTAGAATCGTCGAATGATATATTTCACCTTGCCCGAAGGCGCTCGTTCCAACTCCTCAACACACTCCCAAGTAATCGTCATATCTCCCAAAAACGCCTTGCAATTTTGTCGCATCTTATCGATAAACTCACCTTTAAAATTCTCCTTCGGAATCAAACGAACATGCATTTTCCCCGGTTCATCCTGTACAATTTGCATAGCCTTAATCCCCTGGACATCTTTCACAAGACGACCGATTCTCCGCACCTTCCTGCCTAGTCCCGTAACTAAATAGTCCTCCACCCTGCCAGTTAATTGCTCCAAATATGGACTCTGCCAGCCACAAGCACAACCTGATTTGCAAAGAATCCCCCGATCCCCCGGACGATATCGAATATAGGGTGCATCAAAGGATAGAAGATCTGTAATAGCCAGTTCTCCTTCTCTTCCTTCCGGTAGAACTTGTCCTTCCTCATCAAGTACCTCTACCATACAGCGATCGACAATATGATAATGCCCTTCCCTGCACTGCACGGCAACCAATCCCACTTCACTGGTGCCATAGGTTTGATAAACCGTCCCACCAAAAACTTTCTCAACGATTGCTCGTTGTTCATTGCTAAGGCCTTCACTATCCGTAACGATACCCTTTAGCTGAAGGGACGAATGCTCATTGGCCAATGCAGCTTCTGCCAGCAGATACCAAGAGAATCCATAGCCGGTTCCTACTTTCGTATCATAGGCTTTCATGGCATGCAAATAGTCCTGGGCAGCCTTCTCATCAACATGATCAATGGAACACTGCAGTCGATGGAAAGGATAAACATAATACCAATATGGTGGCCGTTTTCTCTCCGGCGGCTTGATGGCAACATTCGAAAGCCGCGCAATTCTTCCGCGCTTGCCCCCGCCAGCCCAGTCATAAAGTCGGTCATAAAGGGCATATTCATAGTGCATGGTTGCCTTGTCTCGGTAAAACAGCAAACTGCTCCCGGTGGTTCCACTCGTCCAACCCTTCCAATATCCATATTTAGGCTTTGGATTCACCAAGTTTTCTCCCTCTTGGCGGATCGTATCTTTTGTCATAAAAGGGACCTGAGAGAAGTCATAGCCTTCCCCCTTCTTTGCAGAAGGCAAGACACGACGAAAATATGGAATATGTCTTTCACTGTAAGCTAGAAGATCCCTTAGACGATCCTTTTTCAAATCATCTCGATTTTCCTGCAACATCTTTCTTACATCCATCGATTGATAGTGCGTCCAATATGCTCCACCATGGCGGATTCGTTTTCTGCGTATCGCTTCAACATTCGCCATAAGCTGACGCATTCGATAGGGTGCATGCTTGTAAACTGTCTTTAGAAACGCCATTCCGCCACCTCCTTTTATCTGATCATGCTCGGTCTCTTGGCATCAAATTCCCAGCCTGGAATTAATGCCTGCATAGCGATTTTATCATTGCGCTCCCCCGATTCCAAAGAGCAATACAGTTCATTTGCTTTCCTTACCTGATCCCAATCCAGCTCGATACCCAGGCCTGGTTTCTCGGGCAAATCGATACAACCATTTTGGATCACGAGCGGATTGCATGTCAATCGTTCCATCCCCTCCTGCCAGATCCAATGGGTATCAATCGCCGATATTTCCCCGGGAATTGCAGCCGCTGTATGAACCATCATGGCCAATGAAATATCAAAATGATTATTGGAATGACAGCCCCAAACAAGTCCATGTTCCTTGCAGTATTGACCCACGGCAACCGAACCTTCCATGGTCCAAAAATGAGGATCTGCCAATGGAATGGAAACGGCTTTAAGCGCTGTCGCATGCTTCAACTCACGCCAATTGGTCGCCACCATATTGGTTGCTGTTGCTATGCCGGTTTTCTGAAAAAACTCCGCTAAGATTTCCCGTCCTGAATAAGTGCCCTCGCCACCACAGGGATCTTCTAAATAGGAAAGCATCGGCTTCAAGACTTTCGCGTATTCCAGCGATTCATCAAGTGTCCAACATCCATTGGGGTCTATAGTGAGTCGTGCCGATGGAAAGGCTTCTTTTAAAGCGCGCATGACTTCGATCTCCTTGTCCCCGCTAAAAACACCGCCCTTAAGCTTAAAATCCTTAAATCCATACTTGCTCTCCGCGGCCTTGGCCAAGCGAACAATCGCTGTCGGCGTCAAAGCTTCTTCCCGACGATACCGATACCACTCACAAGAAGAATCCTTCTCCCTTACATATGGAAGAGAGGATCGATCCGGATCTCCAATAAAAAACAAGTATCCCAATACCGGAACAGATTTCCTTACTATACCTTGTCCCAGCAAAGCTGCAACCGGCTTTTTTTGCTCCTTGCCAAGCAGGTCCAGCATAGCCGCTTCAACCCCTGTCACGACATGGATCATAACTCGCTGGTCATAGGTTTGGATGCCCCGTCCAGCTTGGTCAAGGCTATGAAATGCGTTTTGAATGTTCTTTTTAACCGCTCGAAAAGAATCCAGTTTCTGACCAACAACCAAAGGAATGGAAGCCTCCAGTGTTTTCAGGATCTTCTGACCGCCTGGAACCTCCCCAACGCCCGTCCTCCCTTCTGAATCGCTTAAAACCACCAGATTCCTTGTGAAATAAGGCCCGTGCGCACCACTTAGGTTTAAAAGCATGCTATCATGTCCCGCTACAGGAATCACTTTCATTGCTTTAATCATCCCCATGCTCTACCTCCCGTTTCTGACGTCTGGAATTTCGAACCGATATAAATGCCGACAAAGCAATCAATCCCCATAGAATCATGGCAATGGGACTCTTGGTAAAAAAGATGGAGAAAGTCCCAAAGGATTCAAGACTTTTAACAAAATAAGTCTCTGCAGATCGCCCCAAGATAAAACCGATAATCAATGGAGGCACTTGCAATCCTACCTTCACGCCTAGATAGCCAAACAAGCCAAAAATGAAAATGGTCCAAATATCAAACATAACACCATAGTTTGTTGCATAGGCACCCACTACACACATGACTGCGATAATGGGATAAAGAATATATTTTGGAATCCGAATAATCTTGGCTAAGACTTTTATGGAAAAAAACATAGCCAAAAACATAAATATATTAGCAAAAAACAAGGCTGTTAAAATACCCGTCCACGTTTCAGGATGATTGCCAATAAAAAGCGGTCCCGCTTGTATGCCATGGAGAGTAAAGGCGCCAATTAAGACAGCTGTTGTGCTGTCCCCCGGAATCCCCAAGGACAAAAGCGGTATCAATGCACCTCCGGTCAACCCATTATTGGCGGCTTCCGATGCGATCAGCCCAGTCGGTTCACCGGTTCCCATCGCATCCCCTTTCCTAGACAGATTCTTCGCTTGTGAATAAGAGAGAATAGATGCCGCACTGCCACCAACACCTGGCAACATGCCCACGAAAGTGCCTATGATGGAAGAACGCAACAAATTTCCCAGTTGCTCAAACCAAAGTCGTCTGTCGAATCCAGCCTTTGCTGTCAGGTCCACACCATCCATGGGTGGATCTTCCATGCCATTCTCTGCTTCCTTCAGCATGGTTGCGATTGCAAACAAACCAATCAATACCGGAAGCAAAGAAAAGCCATTTCTCAATGTTGGGGCTAAGAGCTCAGGTACCAATCGCATTCTGCCATTCCCACCGACAGAAATACTATAGGTGCCCATCAAGCTGATCAGAATCCCCAATGTGCCGGAAAAAATCCCAGCCAGCATGCTTCCTTTGGACAGGGCAGCAATCACGGTCAAGGCAAATAAAATCAGAAGAAACTTCTCGACATAGGAAAATTGAATAGCAAAATCAGCGAGAACCGGAGCACAAAATGCAAGGATGGCAAAACTGATCAAACCGCCAATCAAAGATGCGGTAACTCCTATTCGAAGCGCAGTAGCCCCTTCACCCCGCTGTGCCATGGGATATCCGTCAAATGTTGTAGTGATGGATGATGGCGTCCCCGGAATATTCAACAAAATTGCCGGCACCAAACCGCCGGATATACCCCCCACATAAAGTCCTATTAGCAAGGCTAGGGCATCTTGTATTTCAAAAGCATAAGTCACCGGCAAAAAAACCGCAACCGCCATGGTAGCCGTCATGCCCGGAATTGCCCCGAATATAATTCCTCCTAATACCCCAATTACCAATAAAACAAAAAAGGTAGGAGAAACAATTTGCAACCACTCCATGCTTCTTCCCCCTTCCTAAGGCAAGGTAATATGAAAGGCTTGCCCAAAAACAAGCCATGCTAAAACCGGTGTGACCAACGCGTTAATGACCCCGATCAAAACCTTTTTACGAGTTCGTTCCCCCATAAAAAGAAATGTACTGGCAAGCATAAAGAAGATGGAGGCAATTAGAAATCCAAATCCTCGATTTGGAAAAAAGGCGCCAATCACTCCCATTCCAACAATATATAACCAAAGCAAAAATACCGCTCCACCAACCATCTTCCAACTAGACTTATTCTGAAAAAACACCGGTCTTTGCCCTGACCGGAACCGCTGAATCTTGGCAGGCAAAAACCGAACCATCATAAGTAGGGCCATTGCAAGCAACAGCCCTACTATTATTCGTGGGAAATACAGATGCGATTGTTCAAAGTCGATCCAAACGGTTGTCATGATACATAACTCCCTTATCTACTCCTTCAAAGCGGAAATGATCTCATCATAAGCAGCCACTTTATCAGATAAATATGTCTGCGCTTCAGTTACATCCTTATAATTGGGAATAAAGAATGAGTCTTTTAATTGCTGAACCAATTCATCGTCTGCAAAAACCTCGGCAGCCGCATCATTGTAAAGCTTCACCAATTCTTCGTTCATGTCCTTATGGAATAGCATAAAGAATTCCTTATCGAAGGTAAAGTCCTCTTCTTCATTCATGGGAACAGAAACCTGCGGACTGACATAAACCAGCATATCTCCAACATTCATAGAACCAAATCCACTTTCATTGGCCTGTTTGATGGTCTCTTTCCTTGCTGTCAGCCACAAGAATTTCATCGCTTTTTGGTCCTCCGCCGGTAATTGCGTGAACTGCTCATTGGCTTGAATCGATGAATGGATCACATCCACTTGTCCGTCAAACAGCAATTGGTTTTTATCCGATTGCGAACCAGTATGTACTGCGACAAGATTATCTTCCATGCCGGGATATAGCATTTTTATAGCATTCTTCGCCGCACTGTAGCCGATCTCTGATACACCGCCAGGCTGTATAGCTACTTTTACAATCTCACCCTTGCCTACAGCTTCAACGACATCCGCCATGGTATTAAACTTCGAATTCTTTGGTGCTGAAAAAGAATTGCCCGGATTGATCGCCAGCGTCGGTCCGACTTGATACGATGAGAAAATATCCGTATAGCCTTCTCGCTCATATAGATAGCCCAGATAGGCCATATCATGAAAAATCATGATTGTGCTGCCGTCAGAGATTCGGCTGATAGCGTCAAATCCATTGGCCGCGCCCACGGCATCCACTTTCACATTTTTCCCTAAAACCTCACCCAGTTTTTGTGCCACAATATTTGAAACTTGATATGTATCTCCTCCAGTTGATGTGGAACCGATCACCACCCGTACATTGGGGGTATCAATCAAGGCGTCTGCCCGTTCCGGCAAACTCATGGCCGCCAAAGCTTCCGCATCTGGTGTTCCCGCATTGCTGCAAGCTGGTAAAAGAACAACTGTCATAAGCATAAACAAAGCTAAAATTCCTATTTTTTTCATCATATCCCATCCCTTCGCCATTTTTTATATGATACCCAGGAGTTACCATTTTATAAGCACGCTTTGTTAGCGGTCTCGATGATGAATCCGTTTTACTCGTTGATAGATCCATTCGCCAACTGGCATTCTTCTCACTTCTCTTGTCAATCGCGAAATCCGATAGGAAAGAAATAGCTTACGCAGTTTTCGTTGATTGTTTTTCTTATCCAGTGTCAGAATCGGTGTTTTATTTAAAGATGAACTCCTCGCCTCTTCTTCATAGGTAGCTGAGAAAAAGTCTGCACCCGTAATATCTCTTAAAACTCGTCCATCGTTGAACACTCTTCTACTCACATTTTGGTCTATATCATAAACCAATAATTGATTATGAACAGATTCTCCCGATTCAGAGTCAAATACGACCATAGCCCCGTAGTCACAGAGATTTTCAAATGCTCCTTTGAACCTCCGTTTATTGAAATTAGACCGATAGCCGGAAAAATAAAAATTACCCAAGGAATAGTAAATCGCTTTTTCTTGGTATAGCTCAAAGGGTTGAATATTATGCGGATGATGGCCGATAATCAAATCAAAACCAGCATGAATCATCTCGTGGGCAAGCTTCACGTCCAGAGGCTGTGGCAAAGGATTCAATTCAAATCCCCAATGCATAACTGCTATGAACTTTGCCTCCGGATATTTCGTCCGCAAGGATTTAATGCTATTGAGGATTAACTCTTGTTGTCTTGGCGCGCAGCCTGCATGTTTTTTTGTAGCATATACCGACTCTTCCACATCCCAAGCAAAATTAACAATCACCGTTTGCTCTTTGCCGGTTCCCAGTACCATTGGCTGAAGCGCTTCCTCCACATTCATGCCCGCTCCGGTATGTGCAATCCCATTCTCATCCAGTGTTTTCAATGTCTTTTTTAAGGCTTGAGGTCCAAAATCCATCATATGATTATTGGCTAAGCAAGCCCCAACAACATTCAGCTTTTTCATCATATCAATGGCCCTATGGCTTTGATGCAGATGATGCCCCCTTTTAACAATTGGCTTAGGCGAAGGATATAAGCCACCCTCTAGATTGACAATGACCTGATAATTTTCTTTTTGGATCCAATTGGACAATTCCAGCAAATCATCGGCTAGATATTCATAATTATAAAAAAAGTCTCCTACAAACAATAATTTCATGGTATCCTCACCTATCAATCAAAGTTGCGAATCATTGTCTTAATCTTTCCAGAAGGGGCCTTTTCAATCTCCTCAACACGTTCCCAAGTGATCTTCATCTGGCCAACCATAGATTTTGCGTTAGCATGTACTTTCTCCATTTTTTCTGGCTCAAAGCCTTCCCGTGTTTCCACCCGAATATGCAGTTGCCCTGGCTCATCTTGTACATATTGAAAAGCACGAATGCCAGGAATGCCCGACATAATACGAGCCACATGCATGACTTTATAGCCATTTGCCGTAACAATATAATCCCGCACCCGACCGGTCAAATGTTCCAAGTATGGTGTCTCCCACCCACATGTGCAACCACCGGACTGATAAATTCCCCGGTCACCTGGACAATATCGAAGAAAAGGCGCATCCAAGGACCATAAATCGGTTACTACAATTTCTCCATCCACACCATCGGCTACAGGGCACCCTTTTTCATCCACAATTTCCACATGAACCCGATCCAAGATATGATAATGCCCGCATTCACATTGCACGGCAACCATGCCCAGTTCACTGGTTCCATAGGTCTGATAGACACGGCAGTCAAAAGCCTCCTCAACAAGTTTGCGCTCTTCATTGGTCATCCCTTCTCCATCGGATACTAAGCCTTTTAAGTGCAAACTTTTATCATTGTGAGCTAACGCCTCTTCCGCAAGCCGTGTCCAAAGAAAGGAATAACCCGTTCCGATATCCGCGCCATATTCTCGGATTTCTTGAAGATAGTCCGCATAGGTTGCATGATTCAAATGATAGATGGAACATTGCAGTTGATTCATTGCAGAAACCGCCATGGTATAAGGCGGCTTTCCTACCCCCGCCTCTGTAACCGGCACATTGGAGAATCTCGCTTTTTTTGCTGGTGAAGTCTTTGCGGCAAACTCATACAGTTTTTCATAAAGAGCATATTCATAATGTATGCTGCGCAGGTCCCGCAGAAAACTCAAACTTCCAGACGTCCCGCCTGTGGTTCCATGCCAAAAACCCACACTGGGTTCTTGACTAACATACCGTTGCAGATCCCTGCGCAAGTCCCCCTTGGTTAGCAAGGGCAAGTTACGAATATCCCGAAGACTCTCCAAATCATTTTCAGGCAAAATCTCCTGGTAAAACGGAATGTTTTTGCGAGCTGTTGCAAGCAACTGATTCAACTTCTGCAATTTCTCTTCGTTGGTATTTTCAGATAGAATCCGATACACATCAATCGATTCATAATGCTTCATAAAGTCCCCGCCACGTCGTGTTTTTAGTCGTTTGCTGGCCTCCATGTTTGCCAAAACACGCTTCATAAACATTGGCGAGTGACGAAAAACTGTTCTTTTCCAAGCTTTCATTCCCATAGTCGTTCCTCTTTTATGTAAAATTTCAAAATAATACCTTTTATTATTGTAACACAGATCAAGAATCTCAAAGAGCTACTACTCCCATTCCTTGGAGTCCAAGATATCGCCCAGCATCATGCCTGCTGTCGCCGAGCCCATAATAGAAGCCTTTCGATACCAGAAAGCAGCCGATGCAAGATCCCGTTCAATCCCTATGCCTTCCAGGTAGCAGTCCGCCACCCGTTCAATTCCAGATACAGAATTCAGTGCAGCTGCTTTTTTGTACCAAATCAACGCTTTTGCTTCGTCATATTCACAACCTTCTCCATATTCGTAACACATGCCAACGCGAACATGTGCGAAACTGGATCCGGCTGCAGCTGCCCGCTTGTACCACAAAAAAGCCTGCTTATCACTTCGGACTCCACCCGTACCATGTTCGTAGTATTGGCCAAGTCGTTCATAAGCCGGCACATAGCCTTCTTCCGCCGCCTCTTTCATCCACTTGAATGCCCTTTGCTCGTCAATCGTGCAGCCAATTCCAACTTCATAAAAAGTTGCCAATTGACAATAAGCTTCCAAGTCACCTGCTTCGGCTTTTGCTAAAACACGAAAGAAATCCTCCATTTCCTTTGTTCGCTCTTTAAGATTCAGTCCGTCAGGAGATGCTTGCCACCGATCCATACCAAATCCTCCTATCCTCAAACATGATTTCCACTCATGGTTTTCTACTCTGATTATACTCCATATTTCTTTTCAATCCATGAAATCTGTATTTTTGTTCACAATATTCGGATAAAGGGGTAAAATAGAATTAAGTTTTGAAATAAATGGAATCTTAACCAACTTTATAAAGGAGGCGTAAATGAAAAAATTCCTATCCATTCTTTTGGTAACTGTGCTGCTCTTGGCTTCAATCACACCAGGCTTCGCACTGGAACGAGCAAAGCTGCCGAATTTCCCCGTTAGCTTTAACGGTACCCCCATTGATAATCAACGTGCGACCTATCCCCTGATTGTCTACAAAAACATTACTTACTTCCCGATGACTTGGGACTATGCATCGGCTTTAGGACTGACCGCTACCTTTACGGAAGCAAAGGGATTGGTCATCGAAAAATCCTTGTCTTCTGTTGACTTGGTCCAAAGCAGAACCGCCAACAACAGTCTGACTGCTTCATACAATGTCAGTCTTCCTTACTTCCCAATTACGGTAAATGGTAAAAAGATTAACAATGCATCGGAACCTTATCCCTTACTGCTTTTTAGAAATATTACCTACTTCCCGCTGACTTGGCGCTTTGCCGTGGATGAATTTGGCTGGGAATACGAGTACACCAACACAACCGGTTTGCGGATTGAAACCCATCCATTCCAACCAACCAGTCCTCAGCATGAAATGAAGACCCTCAACTATGGAAATGGAGACAAATATGAAGGCGAAGTACTTTTCAGCAAGAAGGACGGATTTGGAACCTATACTTGGGCAAATGGTGACTATTATACCGGCGAGTGGCGATCCAACCAGAAACACGGCACTGGAACCTTGGTTCGCGCCAGCGGAGACTCCTACTCCGGCGACTGGCATTTCGATGAGAAAAATGGTATTGGTACTGTCACTCTTACCAATGGCGACCGCTATACCGGTGATATTGTTAAAGCCAAATACTCCGGCATCGGCACCTATACTTGGGCAAACGGCGACGAGTATAAAGGGATTTGGCTGCATGGAGAACGCACCGGTGATGGCATGATGACCTACGCCAATGGCGATCAGTATGTTGGTGAATTTGAAGATGGTCAATACGACGGCTACGGCCAATTGACAAAAGCGGATGGAAGCATTCAAAACGGCAACTGGAGCAATGGCAAATTAATTAAGTCCATTCCTCTTTCACCAACCAATTTCACTGTAACCGCCATTGCGGACGATCGCTTTGAAATGACTTGGTCCGCACCGGAAGGCATCAATTACGCACGACTCTACTATGCGCTTGATCCAAGTGGACCTTGGGCAGATGTTCGCTATCCTGATGGGTCACAAATCAAATTGCGGGGATCCAAATACACCTTTACCAACGCAATTCCAGGTGAAGTCTATTACTTTAAGATGCGATCGGTTCAAAGTGAAGTGGAATCCAAAGACAGCTTGATTGTCAGCGCAACTACTGCTCCGCAAGGAACCACACCAATCCACCATGTCATCCAGTCGACCATCAACTATAAGTTTGAAGGATTTGCCAAAGACAAAACCTATACCTTGTCCAACGGACAAATCTGGAAACAAACCAGTACACAAAGCAAAACCGCAAAAATGTTTATGCCTATGGCAACTATCTATTTGAAAGATGGCGAATATAAACTGATTGTAGAAGGCTGTGAAGAAACTCCAACTGTTGTTCGAATTAAATAAAGCGAAGGGGTTAAGCCAATGGCTTAACCCCTTTTTTACACTACATGTATCACATAGATTGAAAATAATCCATAATTTACTTAATCTCTATATTCTACTAAAACCTCAACTTCACACGCAATTCCTCCCGGCAAAGAATTAGTTCCAATCGCACTACGTGCTGGACATCCAACTTCTTCTCCAAATACTTCTTTCAATAAACTCGATCCACCATTAACAACCATCGGTTGTTGGTCAAAATCATCTGCTCCATTTACAAATGCCAACACTTTAACAAATCTCTTGATCCTATTCAAATCTCCCAACTTTGTGTCCAAGTTGGCAAGCAGATTCAGCATGCAATTATACGCCGCTTGTTGACCTTCTTCTACTGTGAAATCAGTTCCCAATTTACCAACAAAATTCTCACCATTTACTTGTGGACCACAACCTGAACAATACAACATATTGGTTCCAAACTCTTGAACCGGTGTATAAACGCCTCCTTTTGGTGGCGGCTCAGGCAAAACAATTCCTTTTTCCTTCATAACATCATATACATTTTTCATTTATATACCTTCCTTTACTATTCATTAATACGAGATCTTACGATTTCTTGCTGTTACTATCCATTCATCGATCATTTCTTGATTTTCCACAACAACAATCGACGGATACAAAGCACTGGTTGGACAAATATGGGTAGGTACTACAAAAAACTCCTCACCTACTTTTGGACATTCTTCTTCGTATCCTTCCTCCATTTTGAACACCCAGTGTTCTTCACTTTGAAACAATTGATTGTAATGCTTCAATCCTACAATCTTTCCTCGAATACCCGCTGGATCTGAAGCAATTCCCTTGTATCCCAAATCAAGCGTAAATGTTCCAGATTTCGGCACACTAATCACCCGGGTTAGAATTGCTGCTGCTGGTTCTATATGCAAATCCTTAAATCTGGAAGCATATCCGTAATCATTAATAAATAAAGTTCCAGGTGAGCAATATACATTCGGAATGTCAATATAACATGGGAAAGATGGCGTCCCGCCCATCACTAAAATATCACATTTAAGCTGTTTTTCTTTCAATACACGAATAACCGATTGCAACTCCGCAAATACAGACCGTACAGACGCTTTTCGCAACTCCAATTCTGTTGCAGTCTGATGACCATCATAACAATGCAAACCATCAACCACAATCCCTTCAAAGTCACTAACCGTCTCAAACAAATGTACAAGATGCGGAATAGGAATTCCTGTACGGTTCATGCCCATATTCACGTCAATGAGAACATGAGTTTCCACTCCTTTTTCCTTCGAAGTTTCCGCCAATTTCTTTAGGCATCCTTCTTCATCACCGATTGCAAAAAAACGCACTTCTGGATACGCTAAGCTCAATTTGATAAATCGTCCAATATTGGGACCCACCATCGGATAGGCCAAAATCACTGCTTCCGCCCCTTGCTCGGCAACCATTTCTGCCTCAGCAATCGTCGCACACTTAAAGCGATGAATTCCACGATCCATCTGCATTTTTACCATTTCACTTGCCTTGTGCGATTTTACATGCGGCCATAAACGATCAACGCTCCCCGCTAATTCAATAACTTCTTCAAGATTAATTGCTAATTGATCTTTGTAATAAACAAGAGCCGGAGTAATCAACTCATTTGATTGAGAGAATTTGTATTTCACTGGATGCTCCCCTTTCATTATCGAATTTATTTAAACTGCAGAATCATCTGTTTATAAATTTCAACCGCTTTTTCCAATTCAGAAATCTCTATATACTCATCAATTGTATGAGCTTGCTTAATGCTTCCCGGTCCCAATATAAGCGCGTCAAATCCAGCCTGACTAAACCACGACATATCACAACAAGCTGGAAAATAAGTAACTTCCGGTTCCTTATGTAACACTTTCTTACAGGCTTCTTCCGCACAAAGCTTCAAGTCCGAATCTGCCGGGGTCATTGCCGGCTTCACCTCAATAAACGGAGTCGCTTTCCATGTAACTTCACTGCCCTCAAATAGACCGTTGAGAATAACTTCCAAATCCCTTTGAAGCTTTTGCACGTCCTCTCCTGGAATCGTACGAAAATCTAAAATACAACTACTGTATGCCGTGATGATATTGTTTTTAATACCACCATTACATCCTGTAACTGCAACTGTAGGAGCCGGAAGAATATCAATCTTGTCATTCTTTTTACGCTCATTCTCTTCTTCAATCGCCACAATAAATTTTGCCATTTGTGTGATTGCATTGATGCCATTTTCTGGTTGCCCCGCATGACATTGCTTGCCAAAAATCTCCACTTTGAATCGCACGACACCCCGGTGAGCAATATTGATTTGATTATTGGTTGCTTCACCAATTACAACCATATTCCTCTTACCGTTCACATAAGTATCCAAGAAGTGCTTCGAACCAAGTCCATCAATTTCCTCATCAGCTACAAAGAGTAATATCAACTCCAAGTCATCCATCGAAGAATCACGAACAACTCTTGTCGCAGCTTCAATCATGCAAGAAATCGCACCTTTCATATCTACAACACCACGTCCAAATAATCTGCCGTTTTCTTCGGTAACACGAAACGGCGTATGAGTCCAGCCGTCACCCGCCGGCACGACATCCAAGTGTCCCGTTAAAATTAGTTTATTCTCAGAACACCCTATCCTTGCAACAACATTTGCACGATTATCGTCAATTTCCTGCAACTCTACGTCAAATCCAAATGACTTCAGATATGAAGCAATATACTGTGCTGCAGGTTTTTCATTGCCGGGCTTGTTGGTAGTATCAAACTCAACCAGATCAGACATAATTTTCATTACATTTTCTAATCCCATCTCGCACCTCATCTAAAATATATTTACATCATATTAGCCAACCACATCGTTAATGGTGGATAAAAAGCAACTGAAAGAATCACCAAAGCACCCGTTACAAAAAATGGCACCAAGTCCTTAACACACTCCTCAATAGAAATCCCCGCAATATTACAAGATATAAAAAGTGTCGTTCCTACCGGAGGAGTAAACAGCCCCATCGCAAGTGCACACAAGACAATTATGCCCATATGGATTGGATCAACACCTATACTAACAGCAATCGGCATAAAGATCGGCAAAAATATGTACAAGTTAGGCACATTATCCATGACCATACCAGCAAAGAACAAAATCAGTACCATCATTAATAACAACATTGCATTAGGAAGATTTAGCGAAATCAATGCATTAGCAATCTTCGTCGGAATATTATTGCTAACCAAGATCCATTGCATGATCGTTGCTGAGCATACCACCATCATCACAATCGTTGTACCAATAGCGGAATCTTTCAAAGCTTTAAACACCTTCTTTAGATTCAAGCTGCGATAAACAACAAATCCCAAAAACAATGCATAAACCACACAAATCGTCGCCGCTTCCGTAGGTGTTGCTATGCCTGAAATTATACTCCCCAACATAAATATTGGAAACAATCCTGCCCATACAGCATCCTTAGAAGCAGATAGAATCTCTCCAACAGATGCCTTGGCTTCTCTAGGATAGTTATTCTTCAATGCCATTGTTATTGTTACAGCCAAATACGTCGCACCGATTAAAAGTCCTGGAATCGCTCCTGCTAAAAATAATTTTGCAACAGATAAACCAGTAATATATGAAATTACAATCATTGTACTGCTCGGTGGAATAATAATTCCAACTACTGAACTTGTAGCATTAATCGCTGCTGAGAATGACTTTGGATAACCGCGATCATTCATCTCAGGAATTAAAATCGCACCTACTGACGATGCATCCGCAACAGATGAACCTGAAATTCCAGCCATAATCATGCTTGTCACAACAGATACACAACCCAATCCACCTGGTAAATGCCTTACCAAAACACTTGCAAAATTAATCAATTTCTTAGCAATTCCAGACTCAACCATTAGTGTGCCCGCCAAAATAAAAAACGGCACCGCTAAGAATGAAAATGACTGGGTATTAGAAAAAAACTTTTGTGCTGCTACAGCAAGATGTATATCACTCATCTGCATAAATATCAAAGAAGCCGAACCCATACTAAATGAAATAGGAAGACCAATCACAACGAGCAGTGCAAATGCTGCAAACATGATTCCAATCATCTTCGCACCTCCTCGTCTTTATTTATTTCTATCATAATATATTTAATCATATTGTATGCAACAACCAATGAAATACCGGTAAATCCTATAACCATGGATCCATAAGTGAAAGCCTTACTCACCCTTGTCAAAGCGAGTATTTCTCTTCGTAGAGACATACATAAATTAAAAGACGCTATCGTCATAAAAGTTGAAAAATACAATGTAATCAAATAAATTGCAATCTCAACAACGTGCTTGTAAATCCCTCTGAATTTGTTTCTAAATAATACCAATGCTGTGTTTTGTTCGTTTTTCGCAATCGAAATCGCACTTAACATCACAATCCAAGGAAACAGAATACTTGTCATTTCGCTCGTAATAACAATTGGTGCTTTAAAAACATATCGACATAGCACTTCAGCAAAAACAAACATCGTCAATAGTGCCATCATTATGCCCGCAATACCGCTTAATACGTTAGTTAATACAAGTACCACTTTGTCCGTTTTCTCGAAATATTCTGGTGATTTTCCCATCGAAATCCCCCCCTTAATACAAATTGCGTGGCTTGGCAGTAATTTGCTACCAAGCCACGCGAATAACTTACTATTTTACACTGTTCACAATTTCTACAATTTTTTCATCTGCAACTGACGCAAATGTTTCATAAACCGGAGAAACCAAAGCTACAAATTCACTTGTATCCGGTTCAGTAATCTCCACAAATCCGTCGTTCATCATTTCTAAAAATTTGCTGTCCGCATCTGCTGCATAAACACGCGAAGCCTCTTGCGCTATTTCAGCACCTGCCAAAATAATGGCTTGTGTTTCCTCATCCAAAGATTCAAACTTTTCATCATTCATAATGAAATTAATCCCATAGTAAAAGATATTTGTAATTGCTAAATAATCTTGCACTTCATAGAATTTTTGTTGGTAGATCGCATCAATTGGATTAAACTGTCCATCTACAACCCCTTGGCTCATGCCTAAATACAGTTCAGAAAACGGAAGCGTTGTAACAGAGCATCCAAGACTTTCAAAAGTTTTGATAGAAGCTTCTTCCGTATTGGATCTCATTTTCAAACCCTTCATGTCTCCAACTTCATAAATTGGTTTAACATTATTTGTGATCTGCGCCATGCCCAAATCACCGAAGGCAACGATTTTATAACCATAGTCCTTCGCCAATTCCTTATAACGATTCCCTAAGTCACCATCTAGAAGCTCATGCGCCTTGTCAAAACCATCAACAAGAAACGGAAGCGTAATAGCCGAGAATGAAGGGTCTACCGTAGACATATTGGAAATACCAGGCAACGTCATGTCTAATGTTCCAATTTTGACCATTTCAGTCATTTCCTGCTCTGATCCTAGAGTTCCCGCCGGGAACATCTCAACAGTAATACGGCCATTGCTCTCTTTTTCAACATAATCTTTGAAAGCCTTTGCCATCTCACCACGAACAGAATCTTCAACAGTATTGTAACCAAGCTGAATTTTGTAACTTTCTGCCTTTGCCTCAGATTCTGCACCTTCACTTGCAACACAACCGCCGAACAAAGATAATGCTAAGACAAGTAGTAATACCATCGCAATTTTTCTCATTTGACCTCTCCTAATTATATTTTTTTTATAATCTGTAGCTCGATTATAGCATCGCCGGAAAATGTTTGCAATAATTTTATTATAATAAATTATTCTAGACGAGAAGTCGATATAGTTATTTTTTGATAAAAAATGTCTATAAATACTTTAAATTGTGATTTAACTCGCTAATTATCGTGATAATTCAACTTAAATAAACTTCTTAAATTAGAAAAATATTATAATTTATTTAAAATTAATTGAATAATCAACTCAGTAAGTTATAATAATATTAATCAATATATACAATTCATATAAGGAGAATTTATTCATGAGCAAATTTTATGCGAATCTTGACACCTATAAAAGACTTGTAAAAATGCTTGCCGTTCAATACGGAAGTAAATCAGAAATTATCTTACACGATCTAACAAGCGGATATGAAAGTACTATTATCGCCATTGAAAACAACCACTTGACCGGTAGACAAGTTGGTGACTGTGGAAGCAATCTTGGTTTAGAGGTTTTACGCCAAGGATATAAAAGTGAAACAAGCGATACGTTCGGCTACCTAATACATTTAAAAGATGGAAGAATCCTCAGATCTTCTTCCATGTATTTTTACGACGAAAACGGAGTAATCGAAGGCTGCTTATGTATAAATACTGACATCACAGAAATGAAGACATTAAGCAATTACTATAATGAACTGGTTATTTCAGCTGATCTGGATCGAGAAGCACCAGAAGAAACTTTTGCAAAAAACGTTGGTGAACTTGTTGATTTCTTTATTGAGAAATTCAACCAGCAAAGAAACACTCCTCAAGCTTCATTTGATAAACCAGAAAGATTGGAAGCGATTAAGTACTTTGATTCGAAAGGTGTTTTCCTTATCTCAAAATCCACAAATAAAATCTGCAAATACCTTGATATTTCAAAAGGGACACTATATACAGATCTCGAAGCCGTTCGAAGTTCTGTAGCTGCAGAAAAAGATTCATAAGTATATAAATACTCATAGACACAAAGTATTTTTAACCAGAAAAAGAACTAGGAACAGACAAGCTTACTGTCTACTCCTAGTTCTTTAGTTTTATACAAACATAAATCACACAATAAACTACGCTCTATTCCTGTTCATTGCGATGACGGGTATTTTCCTCATCCACCCAGTCTTCTTCGTAGAATACAAAGCCACCCCGTCCAGGAACTTTTCGATTTGGGCCCGCCTTATAAAGGGGGCAATTTTTTGGACCGTAGCAGAAAGTCTCAAATCGATACTGCAAAATTCCAGGATTCCAATTGTCCACCGTAATCTCGACCGGCATGCGGCATCCCCATTTACAGTTTATGCATTTGCCCTTGTAGGTCCGGGTATCCAAACGTCGATGGCCTCGCGCCCGGTAGGTTTCCAAATCTGGCGCCAAGTCAGTCCAGGGCGGGTATACTCTAATGACATGTTCACTTTTCGTCCAGGTCTTTTTCAGTTTTGAAACCTTGTAATAGCCTACCGGTTCCAGTCTTGGGTCACCTACCGGCAGACATTCACCACTGATAGAATCCCCCACTTGGAACAAATGCTTGGCTTGGGCAGCCTTTCCAATTCCAATCCAAATCACACTGGGTTCCTGATCCAATGTCCCTTCCACCAGCAGGGCAAATCCTAAGTAGTTATGATGGGTTTGATCAAAGGAACGGCCCAGTCGAATCCGTGGTTGTACCGAACGAATCAGACCTTCAAAAATGTTTTTATCCATCCTGATCTCCTTTCCATCCTTCTATTCCATATTTACCCATTCATTGCCCACTTTTATCCTTTCAATCAATTCTGTCTTACAAAAAAGGAACCAAGGAGTATCCCTGGTTCCCAAAAGTCCAAATTTCATTTCTATGTCTTAATAACCCAGCAATCCCGGCAGCCATACCGATACTTCCGGAATTAGAATCAAGAGAATCAAGACAACTATATTACAACAAATAAATGGTAATGCTCCTTTGAAAATATCAATAATCGGCATATCATTCACCTTGGTACAAGCATTTAAACACATCCCAACTGGTGGTGTAACAAGCCCCAAGGCCATTGCCGTAATTATCAAAGTTCCTAGCTGCAGTCCGCTGACACCATATGTTTTCAAAATTGGAAGCATAATCGGCGTAACCAGCAGAATACACGGTGTAACGTCAATAAAGGTTCCAAGAATCAACAGAATCACTCCAAACAGTACCAATACTCCAGTTGCCTCCAGATTCAGCATTGTAACAAAATTGGCAATCATGGTTGGTACCTGCAGCATTGTTAAAAGCCACGTGAAGATCGTGGTAAAGCCGATGATAATCATAATCGACGCAGACGTCATAAAGGTCCGTTTCAAGGCTTCTCCCACCTGTTTCCACGTCAATTCCTTATAAACAAACATTCCAAGAATAAAGGCATACAGGACCGCGATAGATGCTGACTCCGTTGCGGTAGCGATTCCAAAGGAAATACTGCCCACCAAAAGGAATGGCAGAATAATCGCCGGTAGACTGTCCACCATGGTATGTAAAAAATGCTTTTTATCAAATGGCGTTGGTTCTGGATGATATCCCCGTTTTTTTGAAATGCCATAGCAAACCATCAGCTGCGAAATCCCAATAAAGACGCCAGGCAGCAGACCGGCCATAAACAAAGCCCCTACCGATTCTCCCGATACCATAGAATACATAATCATAGGAACACTCGGCGGAATAATCATCCCCATGGTTGAGGATGCAACAGTTAAACCTGCAGAAAATTTCTTGCTATAGCCCTGCTCTTCCATGGCAGGAATCAAAACACCGCCAATAGCCGAAGTATCCGCAACAGAAGATCCTGAAATCCCACCGAAGATCATGCTTGCAACCACATTTACCTCACCCAGACCACCTCGGAAAGGCCGAACCGTATACAGGCAAAAATTAATAATCCGATTGGTGACGCCGCCTTTGTTCATAATCTCGCCCGCCAGAATAAAGAGCGGCATGGCAATCATAACAAAGCTGTCTGCACCCGACCAAATACGCGGTGGTACCATAACAATAAAATCCGGTGCTTGCAGAAATATGTAAACCAAGCTTGCTGCACCTAAGGCAAAGCAAAGTGGCGTGCCGATGGCAACAAATGCAATCAAGCCCAATAATAACAATACGATACTCATTCTTTTTCCTCCAATTCTTTAAAATTAGAGTATTCCTTATAATCCATCACCATGCGAATGGCACTGCAAATTAATGCCAATACCATGGATGCCGGCATAATGATATAAACATGTCCCATTTGAACCCGCAGACCATCACTGATCTGGTTGCCAACTGCATCAATCCAGTTAAATGAATTGGCAAGAATCACAAGGAGCACAATCATGATCACCACATTGTTAAACATGCTGACAAAAAGCTTTTTCTTTCCCGTCAATTTGTCGAACAGGTAATTGACTGCAATATGCTCATTCTTGATAATACAAATCCCAAGGCCAAGAAACGTTGAAAAAATAAATGCATAGGTGACAAACTCCTCAACCCAAATAAACGAGATCGAGAAAAAATATCGCAGAATTACGGTAACCATAACAATCACGGCAATCATACCCACCACGAATCCACCAAGACCCAAATAGAGGTTTGATAGTTTTTCAATGACTGGCAATCCCTTTTTCTTGCTCATTGCTAAAATCCCCCTTAAAAAAGGGGAGAGAAATCAAGTCTCCTTCCCTCCCCATTTTCTCTCGCTACTTGTAAAGTTCTTCAACCAGTGTATCGTACTCAGCTTGTGTAAAGATGCCTTCGTCAACAAAAACTTGAACAACTTGCGGTGCTCTTGCTTTGAATGTTTCCAACTCTTCTGCAGTTGGCACATAAATTTCTGTTGTTTCTGCAATCTTCGCTTTGGCTCCGTCAACGGCTTCTGCCATCATTCTATTACTTTCCACCATCATATTTTGTGCTTCTTCATCTACAATTTTCTTGAACTCATCAGACAATCCATCATAGAACTTCTTGTTCAAAACAAATGTTTCTGGATGAACTTGGTACTCAACTTCTGTACAATATTTTTGAACTTCATTGAATTTCATATCCGCGATGTTAATGTATGGGTTTTCTTCACCATCAGCTACGTTTGTTTTCAAAGCCATGTAAGTTTCTGTGTAAGGAACAGATACAACATTGGCACCAAACGCCTTCATGGATTCAGTTACCGCCAAGATACCAGGAGTACGAATCTTCAAGCCTTCTACGTCATCCACGGTTTTAATCACTTTTTTATTGTTTGTGATATTTCGGAATCCACCTGCGTCGCCAATGCTAGCTAGGTACAATCCATTTTCTGCAGCTTGCTCGTTAATCGCATCCACGATTGAGGTATCCGCAATCTTGTTGATCGTTTCTTGTCCGTCAAACAGGAACGGCATCATGAAGATCAACAACTTTGGCGCTGTCATTTCGTATTGACCTACGCGGTAACCTTGAAGGGTTCCAAGCTTACAACTTTCAATAATCTCTTTTTCTGTTCCCAATTGTCCAGAAGGATAAATCTCAACTTTAATTTTTCCATCCGTACGCTTCTCAACATTCTCTTTGAAAATCTCCAAAGATTTATGACGCGGAGTCTCTGTTGACATCGGATGCGCAATTTTCATTGTGACAACCTTTTCCTCTTTGGCAGGTGCAGCCGATGCTGCTTCATTTCCACTACCTGACGAACATCCAACAACTGTAAAGCACATCATTAGTACCAATACCAATGCTAAAGCTCTATTCATTCTTATCCCCTGTCCTTTCTATTGATCCGAATTTATTCTTCCATAGGTTTCTTCCAATAAACGATCGATCTTATTCAGACACAATTCGTCCAAGTCATCCGTAAAATAATCGGGGTATTCATCAAAGATAAAGCCACGCAATCTTCGAATACCACTGTACAAATGGATTGCATACGCCTTTTCAATCTCATCGATTCGCTTCTCGTGAATAATTTTCATAAAAACTTCATGATCTTCATAAATCTGCTGAAAGCGGCTGGCAGCAACCAAGTCCAAAAGCTTGAATCGGTTATAGCTCAATTCCACTTTTTGAATAATGTCCCATACACCCATTTTTCCCAAGGTGCGATACATCATTTTATGGAACTCAGCATCCAGTTCACCGAACGCCTTCGGATCGACGCCTTCTTCGATCATTTCCTTTTGATCCTCCATGTTTCGTTCCATTTTGCGGATTGCCTTCTTATCATCCAGCAAAATAAAATCCCGCATAATGGCTGATTCAACAGAGATTCGCAAATAGATTACATCCAGAATTCGATTCATGTCCAGCTGCGACACATAACTCAGTTTGTAGGGAATCGCAGTGACAAGCCCATCTTCTTTTAATTTCTGAAAAACGCTCCTCACTGGTGAACGAGAAATCTTATAAGCTTCCGATACATCATTTTCCGTTAGAATAGTCCCCGGTTTGATGTCTAAGCTTAAAATCTCCTTCTTCAATGATTCGTATACGCTTTCCGATAAAGTTTCTGCTCCTAGATCACGCTTGCGCAACTGCTTTCCCTCCCAATGATTCTGTATTATTTTAATTCCTCCATCTTCACATGATCCATGTCTGTGAATTCGATGTTCTCACCGCACATGCCCCAGATGAAGGTGTAATTGCTTGTTCCAACCCCGCTATGAATGGACCAGCTTGGAGAAATCACAGCCTGCTCATTGCTTAGAACCAAATGTCTGGTTTCGTCAGGCTCTCCCATCAAATGGAATACGCGGGTTTCTTCCTGCATGTCGAAGTACATGTATACTTCCATGCGTCGCTCATGGGTATGGCATGGCATAGTGTTCCAAACACTGCCTTCTTCAAGAATTGTCATGCCCATAACCAATTGGCAACTATCCACTACTGCCGGGTGTATGTATTGATTAATGGTTCTTTCATTCAAGTTCTTTTTGTCGCCCAAATGCACTTTGCCAGCATCCGCCAAGGAAATCAACTTGGTTTCATATGCCTTATGCGCTGGACAAGAGTTAAAATAGAACTTTGGTGGATTGGCTGGATCCTCGCAGGAGAAGGTAACTTCCTTAGCTCCCATGGCGATGTATAATCCATCTTGCTTCTCCATTCGATAAGCAACCCCGTCTACTGTCACCGTACCAGGACCACTAATATTGATTATACCAGCTTCCCGACGATCAAAGAAGTGCGTAACCCCCAATTCTTCTCCTGAAGGAATTGCCAAGGTCTTTTCGACTGGCATTATCCCTCCCGCGATGATTCGATCCACATGCGAGTAAACCAGATTTACCGCATCCGTTTGAAAGACCGTATCGATCGCGTAGTGCTTCCGAAGTTCATCCGTTGTATAGCGTTTGGAATCTTCCGGATGATTCGCATACCGTTTTTCCACTTTGCTTCCCCCTCTTTCTTATCTTTATCTAGCTAGCCAACCGCCATCACAAGCGATCGTAAAACCATTAATATAATTTGCCGCTTCCGAAGCCAGGAATACAGCAACACCGCCGACATCGGAAGGTTTGCCCCATCTGCCGGCAGGAATTCGATTCAAGATCTCAGCGCTTCTTACTGGATCCGCTATCAAGGCTGCCGTATTGTCCGTATCCATATAGCCTGGTGCGATTGCATTTACATTGATATTGTGCTTGGCCCATTCGTTAGCCATTAGCATGGTGATGCCTTTTACTGCACTCTTTGAAGCAGTATAAGAAGGAACTCGAATGCCGCCCTGATAAGACAACATGGAGGCTGTGCTGATGATCTTTCCGCCAGTGCCCTGTTTAATAAACTGGTTGGCAGCCGCCTGTGACAGGAAAAATACCGTCTTGCTGTTGATGTTCATGACATCATCCCAATCCTTTTCAGAAAAACGTACACTGTCTTCCCTGCGGATAATGCCGGCATTATTAACCAAGATATCAAGCTGACCAAATTCCTCAACTGTCTTGTCTACGATTCCTTGCAAAGGATCAATTGACATTAGATTGGCTTCAATGGACAAAAAGCGTCGTCCCAGTTCTTCCACTTTTTCTTTTGTGTCGTTCATTTCCATATAGTCAACACCGACAATATCTGCCCCAGCTTCCGCCAATGCCAGACACATGCCTTGACCCAATCCAGTACGACAACCTGTAACGATCGCGACCTTGTTCTCCAAAGAAAATTTACTCATTTGGTTCTCCTCCCTCTCCGTCGTATACTTTGTATTCATTGTATACAATGTATACTATGTTTTAAGCATATTCCCTGAAATCGTTTTTGTCAATCAGAAAATATGCTTTTTTTCAGAAAATTTCGTTCTTGTGATTCTGTATTGCGAAAACCAGTTCCGTAATACGAATCAATCATAACGACTCTTCTGGTGTTTGTCAAACGCTTTTTTTAAAAAAATATTCCCTGCTAGGCTCACTGAAGTCCAATGATTGATTTAAAAATAGAGGTTTTGCTTGATTCAAAAGACAAAATGGATTATACTAAAATTATTCCACAATGCAAAAAGCAATTCCATATCGTGAAATTATCAGGATGGAGGTATAACATGGATGTTGTCACTCTTGGAGAGAGCATGGTTTTGTTTAATCCAAGTACTGAAGGTTCAATTAAATATGTTTATCAGTTTACCAAATCCATTGCCGGCGCTGAATCCAATGTAGCTATTGCCTTGGCTCTTTTGGGCCACCAGGTAGGTTGGATCTCTCAGTTGGGTGATGATGGTTTCGGGCATTATATACGCTCCATTATTGCTGGTGAAGGTGTTGATGTCTCACAAGTTACGTTCACATCGGATCATCCAACTGGAATTCTTTTCAAAGAACGATTTTCTTATGCAGATCCCAATGTGTATTACTACAGGTCCCATTCAGCAGCCAGCAAACTGACGCCCGGCGACTTGAATGAATCCTATATCAAGCAGGCTAAAATTTTGCATGTTACCGGCATAACCCCAGCTCTTTCTGAATCTGCCAGAAAAACGGTTCTTGCTGCCATTGACATTGCAAAAAGAAATGGTGTCCTGGTTTCTTTTGATCCCAATATCAGACTAAAACTATGGGATATTGAAACAGCAAAACCAATCCTTTTGGATATCATTCAAAAAACGGATATTCTTTTTCCCGGTATTGATGAAGCTTCCATGCTGATCGGATCCAGCGACCCAGAAGATATCATAAGGACCTTTCATAAAATGGGTTGTTCCCTAATTGCCCTTAAGTTAGGCAAAGATGGCTGTTATCTTTCTAATGGTGCAAAGGCTGAATTTGTACAAGGCTTCCCGGTTAAACGGGTCGTTGATACGGTTGGCGCTGGAGACGGCTTTGCCGCCGGCATACTCTCCGGAATCCTGCAAAAGAAGTCCTTGCTGGAATGCGGCAGATTGGCAAATGCCATTGGCGCTTTGGCTACCATGGCAACTGGAGACATGGAAGGCTATCCAACCCGCTTGCAGGTTCAACAGTTCCTTGGTGAATCCAAGCTTCCCGATCGTTGATCTCCTCTTTTGAGGATCATAATAGTTCCCCTATTATTGGAACACATCCCTATAGTAAAGCGCACCTGCTCGGCCCCATAAATCCCGAGCAGGTGCGTTTTATTTTGACTGATACTAGTTTCCTACCACTTTATGCAACAACAAATAGCCCCTGCTATGCAGGAGCTATTCTTCAACCAATCGGTATGCTAGCGCTGTACGCGGCCTGATGCATCACCCTTCATTAAGTGCTCTACTTCATCCACTGTAACCAAGTTAAAATCTCCGTGAATTGTATGCTTTAAAGCGGAAGCGGCAACCGCAAACTCCAAGGCCTCTTGATGGCCTTTGCCTGACAGCATGCCGTAGATCAGTCCGCCCGAGAAGGAATCTCCGCCTCCTACGCGGTCAACAATACGAATATTGTAATGCTTGGACTGATAGAATTCCTGGCCGTCATAAATCAAAGCAGACCATCCATTGTCGGATGCCGAATAAGATTCCCTCAATGTCGTAACGACATATTCAAAGCCGAAAGTCTCTTTCATCTCCTTAAAGATTTCTTGATAGTTCTCTGATGCAACCTTGCCTTGGGTGATGTCTGTATTCTTTGGAACAAAGCCCAAAGTTTTTTCCGCATCTTCTTCATTGCCAATGCATACGTCAACATATTGCATCAGCTTACGCATGACTTTTTGCGCTTGATCCGGTGTCCACAATTTCTTGCGATAGTTCAGATCGACACTGACTTTTACATTGTTTCGCTTGGCCGCAATCAATGCAGCTTCTGTCATGCGAGCGGAACGTTCACTTAAAGCCGGAGTAATACCGGAAAAATGAAACCAATCCACGTCAGAAAAAATAGCATCAAAATCAAACTCATCTGCCTCAGCCTCCGCGATCGCCGATCCGGCTCTGTCATAAACAACCTTTGATGGACGCATGGAAGCGCCTGATTCCAAATAATAGATGCCCACGCGGTCTCCACCGCGTAGAATTTCTTGCGTATTCACTCCAAAGCGACGCAAATGATTCACTGCCGCATCCCCGATTGGGTTAGCTGGCAACTTGGAAACGAAAGCAGAATCCATGCCATAATTGGCCAAAGAAACAGCTACATTCGCCTCTCCACCGCCATACACCACATCAAATTGATCGGCTTGAGAAAAACGTTGATGACCCGGTGTCGACAAGCGAAGCATAATTTCGCCCAAAGTTACAACTTTCATTTTCTTTTCCATCCTATTCATTCTCCTTTGCTTGGCGGAATGCATCCATAAAGGCTTTTGCGTTCTTTTCAATATCCTCTAAAGAACCTTTGGACAAGGCAGAACCAACACCCACCATTTCACATCCGTTAGCAACCCAATCTTTTACGTTTCCAAGGTTCACGCCACCAGTCGGCATTACAATTGCCTGTGGCAATGGTCCATGTACTGCTTTTACAAAAGATGGGCCGAAAGCAGAACCCGGGAACAACTTCACGGCAGAAGCTCCCACTTCCAAGGCACGAACCATTTCCTTAATCGTCATGCAGCCAGGCATATATGGTACCTGATACATATTGCAAAGTGCTGCCGTATCTTCACTCAAAGCCGCGCCAACAATGAATTTGGCTCCGGACAGAATCGCAATTCTGGCTGTAATCGGCTCCATGACGCTGCCCGCGCCCAAGACGATCTCGTCACCGTATTTTTCATTCAATACCTCGATGGCCTTATGCGCCATCGGTGTTGTAAAGGTAATTTCAATACCGGTAATTCCACCGCGAATGCAGGCCTCTGAATACTCCACCGCCTTTTGATAAGAATCTGCGCGAATCACCGCAATTACGCCACTCTCTCTTGCCGCTTGCATTACTTGATCTCTAGTCATATCAATCCCTCCGTTTCATAATATGAAAACCACTTTCAATTTCTAGTTCCATTATACGGAATTGATTTTCAAAAATCAAGAGCAAAGTAATGCCTTTCGGCCTTATTCCTGCCCTTAGCAGATGAATTCTCAATAAAAAAGTGACCGACAAACGTCGGTCACAATCTCAATCATTTCTATCTTTTCAATTATAAAGGCTTGCCGCCAATTTCTTTGGAAATCTTGGCTGCGGTATCTTGCACCATTTGTACATAACTTTCAAAGTCCTTGTCAACAACTCTGAATTTCGGTGCCGATACGCTAATTGCATAGCGAACTCGATTCAAGTGATCAAAGATGGGTGCGGATACACAGAAAGTATTAAACTCATTTTCCTCATCATCGACTGCATATCTTTGGTCCTTAACTGCACTTACCACGTCTTTCAATCCTTCATAGCTGACAATGGTCCGCTCAGTTAGGGGGACAATCTTTTCCTTTTCAGCCTCATACCACTCATCAAAATCCAATTGATCGGAAAAGGCCAAGAAAATCTTGCCTACCGCTGTGCAATAAAGCGGAATATTTTTTCCAATATAAGAATACATGCGAATGGATTCCGTACTTTCCAACTTGTCGATATACACCGCCTGATTTCCTTCCAAGCTTACCAAGTGAATGGTCTCATTGGTTTGATTGGAAAGGGCGCGTAAAAATGGCTTTGCAATCGTAATAATATCCATTTGGCGCGCCACCGATTCGCCAAAGGTTAAAAACTTGGCCGACAAACCATACTGCAGGGTCTCATCATTTTGCTTCACATAGCCTAACTCCACCAAGGTACCCAAAAGCCGGTGCACGGTTGTTTTATTTAGCTGTACACGCTCTGCCAACTCCACAATCCCTGCTTCGTTTTGGCATAGTGCTTCTAATATATGAAAAGTTCTTTCCACTGACTGTACAGTCTGTTTCATAATGCACAACTCCATTTCATTTTTGTTTTTATTATAGACTGATTCCCTTGTTTTTTCAATTATTCTCCCTATCCATATCGATTAATGTTATTTTTTTATTATAAAATATATTTTTTAATAATTTATTCTTGCGAAATTATTCTCAACATGCTATATTTATGTTATAAAATTCTTATATTTGAAAGGAGGTGAGAAAAATGAAACAGATCCATACAGATCATGCACCACAAGCAGTCGGTCCATATTCCCAAGCGGTTGACATCAATGGCACCCTCTACATTTCTGGTCAAATTCCTTTTGATCCTGAAACCATGACATTGGTCAGCGAAGATGTGGCTGGACAGACAGCTCAGTCTCTTAGAAACATCAAAGCGATCGTCGAAGAAGCCGGTTATAAAACTTCCGATATTGTAAAATGCACGGTATACCTGAAAAATATGCATGAGTTTGGTAAAATGAATGGAGTATACGCAGATTTCTTTGGAGATCATAAACCTGCACGTGCTGCCGTCGAAGTATCACGATTACCAAAAGATGTTCAGGTAGAAATCGATGCAATTTGCGTAAAATCTGAGGGATAGGAAGGATAAAGTATGACAAACCGAGAGATTCTTGAAAGACATTTTGCTATTGCTGACTATATTGGAGCGATTAACGGACCGAATTGTGAAGTCTTGGTTCATGACTTGAGTTCATTGAAAAACTCGATCGTACATATTGTGAATGGAGAAGTAACCGGAAGAAGCGTTGGCGGCACCATCACCAATTTTGCCTTGGAAACCCTGCAAACAAATGAACCAACAGACGATGCCTTTATCGTCAATTATCTGGGAACAACCAAGAAAAATTCCAAAATCCTTCGATCATCCACATACTATATTCGCAATGAAGAAAACGAAGTCATTGGATTATTATGTGTAAACATTGATATTACCGACCTGCTTCGTGTTCAAGAGTCTATCAACAACATGGTCATGATGAAAAACATCTTCCCTCCAGCGAATGCTAATAGCTTAAAGGAAAACTTCGACATGACAGTTGATGAACTTGTAGATGGCATTATTCAGTCTGTCATACTTGAATCTGGAATCAAATTGGTTGACTCTACACAAGATGAAAAAAGAGAACTGATCAGAAAAATCTACGAAAAAGGTGTATTTAAGTTCAAAGGCACCGTCAATACTTTGGCAACAATGCTGGAAGTATCAACACAGAGCATTTATCGCTATGTCAAAGATATTGAAAAGGAGTTGAAATAGGAGGTACTTGATTGGACGCAAGAACAAAAATGAACGCAAAGTTCAAAGACTTGCAAGGCGGACTATTTGCCGATGTCACAAAAGCTGACGTTGGTGAAGGAGCCGGCAAATTAATGGAACAAGGCGTTGATATTATGGCATGGGCAGATCCCTTCTTTCCGGATCCGTCTATTCCTGAATCTGTAAAAGAAGAACTGCACCGCGCTATCGATGAAGGGGTTTCGTCCCACTATTCCATGCCCATTGGTTATTTAACCCTGAGGCAAGCGCTTGCCGAAAAAATCAGCAAACAAACTGGGCTTGATATTAATCCTAGCCGCAATGTCATTGTCACTCCAGGTTCAGACTCTGGGCTACTTTACTCCATGATGCCCTTTGTTGACGACGGTGATGAAGTAATGATTATTGACCCCAGCTATCCCAGCAATTTTCTCAATGCAAAGCTTTTGGGCGGTGTGGCAGTTCCAGTCCCTATTCATGAAAAGGACAATTATCAAATCAATATCGAAGAATTTGAAAAAAGACTAACACCAAAAACAAAAATGGTCTTAATCACGCATCCAAACAATCCAACCACTACCGTTTTTCGTCGTGAATCGATTGAAGCGCTAAGTGAGTTTGTCATTAAAAACGATTTGATTCTCGTCTGCGATCAAGCTTTTGAAGATCATATTTTTGACGATATCGAATTTGTCCATCCATGTACCCTTCCAGGCATGTGGGAACGGACCTTAACCGTATGCTCCATCTCTAAGGGTATTGGTCTTAGCGGATTCCGAATCGGCTATATCTATTCGAACGACAAAATCATGGATGTTTTATATGGCGGTTGCGTAAATGTCTTGGGCGCGCCTTCAACCCTTTCATCCTTAGGCGCGATTGCAGCTTTAAAAGATGAAGTGCATTTGCAAGACAATTATGTGCGCTTTGAACGACGAAGAAGAATTACACATGAAATCTTCAATTCCATTCCTGGCGTATCCATGGCGATGGCAGAAAGCGGTATTCTTTCCTGGATCAACATTTCCAAATTGGGAAAATCACAGGAAGTGGCTGATTACATCCTGAAAGAGGCTGATGTATTAGTCAACGCAGGCAATCCCTATGGAGACCAAGGCGAAGGCTATCTGAGACTCGTCAGCACATGCTTTAAAGATGATGATGACGCAGTCGTCGCCATGAATCGAATCAAAGAAGCATTAATAAAACTCGGAAAAGAGAAAGGCATTCAGTAACAAGGGAATAGGATTCTAACGCGCGGGAATCATATTCTTCTATAAAAACTTCATCAAGGATTATTAGACATCATATTATCGGAATATTCCAACTTTGAATAATTTCTTTATTAATTATCAAACTTTAGGAGGAAAAAATGTCTAAGAAACATGAACTTGAGTTTCGTGGTGGATGGGGCATGTCCTTTATCCCTATGCTAGTATTTTTCATTTTCTGTGTATTGCTATTCATTGTTTATCTATCTTATGATATGCATGCACTTGCAATGGGTGGTTTCGTTGGTTTAATGGTGGGTGCTGTTTTTGCCAAAAACTATGGCAAGTATTGGGAAAGTGTCATTAAAGGCATTGCCAGCCCAAGCTCCATTACCATCGTTGTTATTCTTTTTGTAATTGGCATGTTCTCACAAATGATGAAAGACAGCAATGCTTCTGAAGGCTTTATCTGGATCGCCAATAATATTGGCATCAATGGCGGTGCTTTTGTTGCCTTTACATTCGTATCAGCCTGCATTATCTCCACAGCAACCGGTTCATCCATCGGCACAATGTTTGCCGCCTTCCCAGTCTTCTATGGAGCAGGGGTTGCTTTAGGGGCGAATCCAATCTTTTTAGCCGGAGCTATTACATCAGGTTGTATCTTCGGTGACAACCTGGCTCCAATATCCGATACAACCATTGCATCCGCTTCTACCCAGCTCTATAAGGATCGAAAGACCAATGCTGATGTTGCAGGCGTTGTTGGCAGCCGTGTTAAATACTCTTTGGTTTCCGCAATAATCGCTATCGTTCTTTTCGCCCTTCTTGGCGGGTCTGGCGGTAGCATGGCGGAAAACGTGAGTGAAATGGGTGATCCTTTGAAACTTGTAATGTTAATCCCAATAGCCTTATTGCTTGCTACTGCAATAAAAACACGAGACTTGTTCAAAGCCATCTCAGTTGGCCTTTTTACAGGAACACTAACCGGTCTGGTCTTTGGGATCTTCACCATCGATAGCATCTTCTCCTCTTCAGGAGAACTTGGCAACCATGTATCCGGCTTCTTGCCAATTGGTATCCAAGGCATGATGGGAACTGTCACATTGGTTATCTCAGTCTTTGGTATCATGGGCGTTTTGCAGGCGGCAGGCGCATTGGATCGGTTGGTTGAATGGATCCTAAACAGCAAGCTTGCACAAACAACGCGAGGCGCGGAGATTGCCATTGCCATCGGCACTTGCCTGACCTGCTCTCTATTTGGCGGTGTAACCAGTGCTGCAATCTTGACCTTTGGTCCGGTGGTTGATGAAATCGGCACACGAAAGAATATCCATCCATACCGACGAGCAAACCTATTGGACGGATATGTCAACAGCCTTCCGGTTGTGGTTCCATTCTTAAGCTGCTTTGTCTTCATTACCGTAGCCTTAAGTGGATTAAGCCCGATAGACGTATCCAAAGGACTGATCTATCCAGTCATTCTATTCTTCGTCTTAACTTTTGCAGTCATCTCCGGTTGGGGACTGCGTTATGAAGGTGAAGATGGAAGTCCTGTAAAAACAGAACCGGCACCCGCACCCCTAAAGGAAGCCAGCGGACAATAGCAAATAAGTAAAGGTAAGAATCCCCTCAATTATGTCTAAACAAGAACATGATCGAGGGGATTTTCTTTTTCTATCTTTGAACACATAAATTTTCATAACAATTGATTTTTATTCGAAAAATTCTCATAATTCATCTAATCTTATGCTATGATAGAAAATAAATGAATTGATGTGGAGGATGAAAACATGAAAATGATTCAAACTGAAAATGCACCCCAGGCTGTAGGTCCATATTCTCAGGCTGTCGATGTAAACGGCACCCTCTATGTTTCTGGGCAAATCCCCTTTGTTCCAGAGACGATGACACTAGTCAGCGAGGACATTGCCCAGCAAACTGCACAGGTTTTGAAAAATATCAAAGGCATCGTTGAAGCCGCAGGCTATCAGGTTACAGACATTGCAAAATGTACCGTATTCCTAAAAGACATCAGTGACTTTCCAAAGATGAATGCCGCCTACGCTGATTTTTTTGTTGATCACAAACCAGCCCGCGCTGCAGCGGAATCTCCGCATCTTCCAAAAGACGTTCTGGTTGAGATTGATGCCATTTGCGTGAAGTCCGCACAATAAAAAATGTCCTAAGAGCCAATTGCTCTTAGGACATTTCTTCTATTCAATATTTTCTATTCCGCATTTTCTTTGGTGATCAGTTTCAAAGGAATATTTACCAATGCATCTACACTTTCACCATCCAGAATTTGCATTGCTGTTTCCAGTGCCTTCTCAATTTGCACATCAGGCTGCTGCATAACTGTTGCTGCCATTTCGCCTTTCTTGACTGCTTCAATAGCATCACCAGTTGCATCAATGCCGTAAATCTTAATTTCACTCAATCGATCCGCCGCAATGACCGACCGAACTGCGCCCAATGCCATCTCATCATTATGGGCATAAATCGCATCCAGTTCTGGATTGGATTGCAAGATATCATCTGTAACGGTTGCTCCTTCTTCTCGAGAGTAGTTGGCTGTCAAAGACGTAACCACTTCGATATCCGGTGCATTAGCTTCTAAGTAATCAACAAAACCCGCTTGACGGTCCAATGCCGAAGGTGCGCCAGCAATGCCTTCCAATACTGCAACCTTGCCTTTACCGTTCAAATCTTTCACCAGCTGCTCTGCATCCAGCATGCCCGCTTCTTTGTTGTCAATATCCAAATGCTGCAAGACTTCCCCTAGATTGGATGGTCGTGTTACCGTAACCACTGGAATTCCAGCTTCATTGGCCGCCAATACCGCTGTGCCAACTGCATCTGAATCAACAGGGTTGATCAAAAGAACATCCACTTCTTTGGTGATGAAATCTTCAATTTGTGTTGCTTGGGTTTCCGCAGAATCCTGGGCATCCAACGTAATCAGCTTGATTCCCATTTCTTCCGCTTTCGCGACTGCCGCTTCGTTCATTGTCACGAAGAAATCATTCGCCAGGGTAGAGACCGCAAAACCAACCACAACTTGGTCATCGCTCGCTCCCGCAGCATTCGACTGACACCCTGTGAATCCCATGGTACACAAAATGCCAACCAGTACCAATACCAATAACCTCTTTTGCATCTTCCTTCCTCCTTCTAATCTTTCATTACTCTTCCTATGCTTTTTGGTTCTTACGCTTCAACAGGACGGCCACCAAAATAATAGCCCCTTTCACGATCTGTTGAAAAAATGGACTGATATTCAACATGTTCATCCCGTTGTTAATAATACCGATAATCAAGGCACCCATGGCCGTTCCGGTAATGGTGCCAATTCCACCAGACAGGGACGCGCCGCCAAGAATAACCGCCGACAAAACATCCATTTCCATGCCCGTACAAGCCGTTGGCGATGCCGTCAACAATTTGGATGTGGTCATAACGCCACCAATCGCACACATAATCCCTACCGTAATAAAGCTGATAACTTTATATCGGTTATTGGGAATCGTCGACAAGGTAGCCGCTTCACTATTTGCGCCAATGGCCTTCAGATAAACACCATGTTTGGTCTTATGTAAGATAAAATATCCGATTAATACGAGAATAACAGCAACAATACTGGAAACTGGCACACCCAAAATATGTTTGGCGCCTAGAAACGAAAAACTTTCTGGCAGTCCCGAAAAAGGTTTTCCCTGAGTCCAGACCAATCCGATCCCCCGGATAATGCCCATGGATGCCAAGGTAACAATAAAGGATGGAATCCTTCCATATACTGTTAATAAGCCGTTAAATGTCCCCACCATGATTCCTACAACAATAGCAGCAAGCACACCCAGAATTTGCGAACCGGTTGTTGTAATCATCCATGCACAGGTAATACCGGCCAAGGCAGCTGTTGAACCGACTGACAAGTCGATTTCTCCCACCAATACCACACAAAGCATACCGATGGCGATAGTCAAAACGATGGAAATTTGTCGGGTTACATTCAAGATATTTTTTGCCTTTAAAAAATACTCTGATGAAAACGCGAATACCACACAAAGAATGACCAAGATCAACAGCAATCCAATTTCGCCCTTGAGGATTTTTGTTATTCTGTTTCGAGCAGACTCATTCTGATTCATTGTCTCAACCTCCTAAGGATAGGGATAGAAGTCTTTCATTGGTCACTTCTTCTGGCAGAAGTTCGCCGACGACCTCACCTTTTCTCAATACTAAGATTCGATCACACAAATCCATTAATTCTTCAAACTCCGAAGACATGACGATCACGCTTTTGTTTTCTTTACTTAAGGCTTTGATCAGATCATAAATCTCCGTTTTTGCCCCAACGTCAATGCCGCGGGTTGGTTCATCCATCACCACAATCTGTGGACCGCTCATCAACCATTTGGCAACTACAACCTTCTGCTGATTGCCACCCGATAAATTCTGAACTGGCATATCCACATGCAGGGGATTGACTCTCAATGACTGTCCCATTTCAAGACTCAATTTCTTTTTCTTTCTCTGATCGAGAAAACCCGATTTCTTCTCGATCATTTCGATGCTGGAAATCACCATATTATTGGCAATGGTGTCTGTCAGGAAAAGTCCTTCTTTCTTTCGGTCTTCCGGAATCAAGGCGATATGGTATTTTTTCGCATCCCTTGTCGACTTTAATTCCACCTGCTTGCCGCGAATGAAAACCTCGCCGCTTTCGGCTTTGGCATGACCGAATAAGCTATGGGCCAACTCACTCTTTCCTGCCCCAACGATTCCTGTTACTCCAAGAATTTCAGATTCCTTTACCGATAAGCTGATTGGTGCTTGCATGCTATCCGTTTTATAGGACCGCAATTCCAGCATGGTCGCTTTGTCGCTGAAATCCTTGGTCTCCAGCTTTCTTTGACTGCGAATTTCACGTCCAATCATACTTTTAATCAATTGCGGTTGTGAGACCTTGTCCATCTCAAAGGTGTCAATTTTCTCTCCATCCCTCAATACAGTAGCCCGATCACAGATTTTGAACACTTCCTCTAAATAATGGGAAATATAAATCATGGTCACTTTGTTTTCCTTTAAGTTTTCCATAATCTTAAAGAGTGTTTCCACTTCCGCCTTACTCATCCCGGTTGTTGGCTCATCCAGCAAGAGGATCTGTGAATCCACAGCAAGGGCTTTTACGATTTCGATAATCCGTTTTTGCCCCATGCCCAATTCAGAAATCAAAGCCTTGGGATCAATGTCGATACCGAACTTATCTAGATAAGTCTGACTTCTTTCATACAGGGTTTTTCGATCATAAACGCCAATCGCACCCTTTGTTGGTTCATTGCCCAAGTAGATGTTTTCCGCTACCGTTAAGGATTCAATCAAGCTTAACTCTTGATAAATCGCTGCAATCCCCTTGTTTCGTGCATCCTTGGGCGTACGAATCTGCACTTCCTCATCGCCAACGTACATCTTTCCTTCATCTGCTTCGTGCACACCTGTAATAATTTTGATCAGCGTTGATTTCCCGGCGCCGTTTTCACCCAATAGGGCATGCACTTCACCTTGCCGCAATTCAAAATCTACTCCCTTTAAGGCTTGGATGCCACCGAAGTTCTTTCTGATTTTTTCCAATTTCAATTCCAACTTCGCCACTGGTACCATCCCTTCTCCCATAGCTATTTTAATGAACGAACTTCATCCCATTCGGGAATTGACGACTGTGCACCCTTTTTTGTTGTACTAAGCGCTGCCGCTTTTTTTGCGAAATCCAAACACGCTTCAAACGATTGGTCCATGGAAAGGGCTGCCGTAAACGCGCCAATAAAGACATCTCCTGCTGCTGTGGTATCAACACTTTCCACTCGGATTGGTTGAATGCTAACGAACTCATCTTCAATATATGTAACAGCGCCCTCACCGCCTAAAGATACAATTGGTGATCCAAAGCCTTTTTTTCGAAGAGCATCCAATGCGCATTTTGCACTTCTTTCATCCACAACACGAATCCCCGTTAAGATTTCCGCTTCTGTTTCATTGGGCTTGGTATAATCCACCAAGCGTGCAATTTCTTCCGGAATTCCTTCAGCCGGCGCAGGTGCCGGATCCAGGACAACGGTCAATCCTTTAGCCTTGGCTAAACGAATGGCTTCATATACGGTCTCTGTTTGGATTTCCATGGTGATCAGCAAGATATCCGCTTCATCAAAGACATGAGCGTTATTCCTCACATCCTCCGCTGTTAACAATCGATTGGCTCCGGGTGTGAAGCTGATTGAGTTTTGACCGCTTTCATCCACCCAAATCATCGCGATCCCAGCTGTTGCACCCTCTTCTACAAGAATCGGTTCTACATTGACATCCGCTTCTCTTTGCTTTTGCATCAGTTCTTGGCTGAATCCGTCATTGCCTAGCTTGGTGAAATAGGTGACGTCACCACCTAGTTTTGAGGCTGCCACTGCCTGATTGCCTCCTTTCCCACCGGGAAAGGTTTGAAAATTATCGGTTAGAATCGTTTCTCCAGGCGAAGGGAATTTCTGCATAAACATCACCAAATCCATGTTGATGCTTCCCATGCATAGAATCCTTTTTTTCATTTCAGTTCACCTCGCAAACTTTCCACTTCTTTTATAAACTCACGTGTTCTTTCAAAGCTGACTGCGTTCTTCCAATTGCCTTCTTCTTTGAACCAGCTACCCACAATGGCACCATCTGCGGCACGTAGCAATTCTTTTGCATTGTCTGTCGATACTCCGCTTCCCAAAATAATCGGGAGTGAAACCGCCTTTTTGCAGCCAAGAACTCGATCCACCGTAGGCGGCATGCCTGTATCAAATCCGGTTACAATGACCGCGTCACCGTTCTGCGCTTCAATATCCATGGCCTGTTCTTCCACACTGCGGTCATGAATAATATAATGACTGCCATGCTTTACATTCACATCACACAAAAAGGCAATCTCTTGGTTCGCTCGCAAGCGACTTCTCATCCGCGCCAACTCTCCGCCGGCCGCTTCAATATATCCGGATTGAGAGATAAATGCATTGCACCATTCGAACACCCTGACCCACTGGGCACCGCCTGCTACTCCACAGGCAAGCGCTGGAACAGCGCCATTCATATGGCACTCCACACCAACGGGAATAGATACGTTTTGAATCACCTCATGGAGCCCAACGGCTAAAGCTGCTGTCGTTTCATGGGCAATGTCCGTTCCTTTTAAATATGGGATATCCCACATATTTTCGACCTGTACCCCGTCTACGCCAGCCGCTTCTAAAATCTTGGCTTCCTCAACGGCAATGGATATGATCTTTTTCATATCCATTACTGTTGGGTCGTATAGTGGAGATCCTGGCAGTGGCCGTAAATGTACCATGCCAATTATCGGTTTTTTCTTTGTAAAAATCCTATTGAGTTCCACCCTCTGACTCCTTTATCTAGAAATTCACTCCTGCAACCAGAATAATGTAGCTATATGGAGTACGCTCACCCGTACGAACAAAAGCCTTTACTTCTTCACCGTTGAGTGATCCATTCAACCATAGATCCTTCATTTCAACATGAGGGATAACCTTTTCCACAAGGGCATTGCCTTTGTTTTGGAATCCATCAATGGTTTCCTTGAATTGTGCGTATGTAGCGGGGCTAACAGATTTTGTTTCTTCTGAAACGATATAGCCTTCTACTTCCAACTCTTCCAAAACCACTTTCAAAACATCGTTTACAACCGGTACATTCTCAGTCACCGCCAGATCAATTGTGGTTGTAAGTTCATGTCGTGGAAATGGACATCCCACATCACCAATCAGGATCATATCCCCATGGCCCATTTTTGCTACTACTTCTGACAATTCGGTGTTGTAAATTCCTTTTCTTTTCATACTTTCCTCCTTATAGTTAGTTAATCGATTAACTATGTTTGCTATTAAAACGGCAGCCGTTCATCCGATTGCCGTTCTACTAGTTTCGAGTTTAATACTACATAATTTCCCTTCAAACTCTCTTTTGATTCGATTGCATCCAGCAGCAATTGTGTGGACATGGTTCCCAATTGCTTGGTTGGGTTATCGATGGTGGTGAGTCGTGGGTGAATAAAATTGGAGAAGAAGATATTATCGTATCCGATTACTGCGATATCTTCCGGTACCCGAAGCCCCATATCCTTAATCGCTTCCATGGCACCCCAGGCCATAATGTCACTGCTTATAAATGCCGCCAACTGTTCTTTCTTCTCATAGGTTTGCAAATATTCCTTCATGACTTCGTAGCCGGATTCAAAGGAGAAGTTGCATTTTCTAAACTCTATATCCGTTTCATCAAACCCCTGATCCAGTACGTATTCCTGGAATCCCATTAATCGTTTCTTGGCATTTGGTACAATATCTACAGGTCCTGCCAAGCAAAGAAACTTTTTGAATCCCTGTTCTACAAATCGCTTAGCCACCTGATTTCCGCCTTCAAAATTATCTGCGAAAACAAAGGCGATGTTTTTATCTGTGTCAAAAGCCGGTCGGTCAACAATAACCATGGGTACTGGTCTTTTCTTATTCAATTCCCGGTCTTTCATTCTAGGCGCTACATTGATAATGCCGTCGACCCCATTTTCAATAAAGGTATTGATAATCTGCCTTTCCTTCTCGACACTTTGGTCAGAATCGCAAAGGGTAATGTGATAATTCTCCTTGTTTGCGACTTTCTCGGCATATTTTACAATCTCCCCAAAGAAGGGGTTGGTAATGTCTGGTACGATCAGTCCCAAGCGAAAACTCCGATTCACTTTCAGGCTTCTTGCTATTGTATTAGGTGTATAATCCAGTTCTTCCATGGCCTTGGTGATTTTCTCAATCAACTCAGGGCTTACATATTTTTTTCGGGTTATCACATTGGATACGGTTGCTGTTGATACACCCGCTAATTTTGCAACATCTTTAATCGTTGCTCTCATTTCATCAGTCCCTCTTTTGTTTTCAGTTAATCGTATAACTGTAATTTCACTATACGCCCGAAACCAGATCTTGTCAATTCTTTTTTCAGAATTTTTTCAACGAAATCGCCCCGCGCAAAGCGGGGCGATCTCATTTGGATGAGTTATGTTCAACGAAACATCCTCTAGTCAGGAAACTTTCCGACCGATTGCTTCGTTGTTTCTATTGCTCGATTTGCCAATTCCAAAACCGGCTGTCCATTGTCCATACAGAGTTCCATAAAAGCCATGGCATTCAATCCGCTAACAGTAACGGCCTGATCAGCATGTTCCGCGCTGTACATGGCTGCAAGCCGAAATGGAGAAGCCCCCATTAAATCGCAAGCAAACAAAATTTCCTCTTCCTGCATGCCAGACAAAAGACCATCAAACTTCGCTTGAAAGTCCGCTAAATCTTCGTTCGGTTGCAGATCGATAAAATGCATATGGTCTGCTGTGCCGACAATCATCTTCAGATTCTCATACACGCCTTTGGCATAACCACCATGACCCATAACAATCACTTGTGACATTCAACAACTCCTCTTATGCGTAAAAACCTGTCCAATATCCGACTGCTGTCAACGCACACGCTACAAGGAGAATTAATCCCATTAGCTTCAACGGTGACCACTTCTTCTTGGAATATAATGTGTAAATCCCGATGGTCAAACCCAAAGGAACAATTTTGGGGAAGATGGAATTGATCATCGCATCCGCATTGAAAATGACCTGATTCTCCAAAAGCACACCCTGTGTCGCATCGTAAACATCCCGAACAATTTGAATCGGAAGCGTACATCGAACAAAGGATGCTGTTAAGGCACCAACAACAATCAAACCCAAAACCGTCATGGTTTCAGTCAACTGATCCAATTTACCAGTAGACATCATCCCTTGCATCCCTTCGATTCCAGAGCGGTAGCCTAAGCGAAAGAGCTTCCAGCTTAGCAAAAAGGTACCGATCGGATATAAGAGCATATATGTAACAGCACCCAACCACGAAGTAGATGGTGATGACTGCGCGATTGACAAGCAAAGCGTTAATAGAATCGGAATAATTGTTGCTACCCAAAGGGAGTCTCCAATTGCAGAAGTTGGACCAATCAAAGCAACCTTCACAGAACTGATCAACTCAGGCGAACATTCTTTGTTGGCATTAGCTTCTTCCAAACCACATACAATACCGTTACAAATGGAACCAACCTGGGATTCCGTATTGAACAGGGTAATATGGCGTTGCAAGGCTTCCGCCTTTTCTTCTTTCTCTTCATATAGCTCATCGATCACTGGTGCCATGGCTTGTCCGAAAGCCATGCCCAACATACTCTCTGCCTGTTGAGAACATCCATTCCAAAAGAACCAATGCAGGAAGGATTTTCTTAGTGTCTTTTCAGCGATTTTCTTTCTCATGATTGTGCCCCCTTAGCTGTAAGATTGGTCATAGCCACATAATAAAGAATCGTTGCCAAGATTGCGATTACTGCAACGGCCATGGTATTCAAATGGAAATATGTGACCAAAACAAAACCCGCCAGATAAATTGCCCAATGATATTGCTTTTTCAACAGGAACGATAGAATAATGCCCATACCTAAAGAAGCCATCATGCCTCCAAAAACACCCAGTGCAGTGGTTACCCAACCAGGAATTAATGTAGCAAAATCAGCCTGCGCCGATGCGACTGTCATAGAAGACAGAACAAGAACTGCCGGTACAAATCGGCAAACAAATCCGATTGCCTGTCCCATCACTACATTCGGTACAAACATGCGGTTCGTTGCTCCTGCTTTCGCATAGCGTTGTGCTACACGGTTCAGGGGCAGATTCAAAGCATAGGTCAAGTTCCACATCAACTGACCCACCAAACCACCAATGCCTGCAAAGACAACTGCCAAACCGATCACTTCCGTTGGCTCTAATCCGGCTCCAAATACCAAGGCGCCTGCGGTTCCAATATATGTCGCGTAAGATAAGTCCCAAGCCACGGCTCCACCTGGTGTAACATTGCCCATATACATGATTTGCAAAGGAATTCCGACAATCATTGCCGTCTGCACATCACCCAAAATGACTCCAACCACAAAGGCTGCAACCAAAGGTCTGCCCAAGGTATACCATCCTATGGTGTTGCCGACGATTGAACCAATAGACCCCAAATATACAAATAAAGCGATGAATATAATCTGTCCGGTACTCATATTTACCCTCCTCTGATTTACATTGCAAATACGCTTTTCTTACTGGATGGTTTTTTTGAAAGATTCCCAAGTAGTCTTAGACGTTGTTGGCAATTGTTGAAAACAAACTTCCATATTTCTTGCTGCTATGCCATCCAGCAGTTCAACATCCGATTGGCTTAAATAGAAGATTCCTGTAGCTCCCTTGACCTGGTGGATTGTATCCTCACGCTTTGCCAGATTCCCTAGAATAACCACTTCTGAATCTGCAATTTCTTCTTCCAAAGCCGGCAATACTTTCGGATACCGTACAATCACCAACCGATTCCCCGCTCCATCACTAGAAAGCAATGATTTGGCTTCCTCTGTCGTAACGATATGCGTCTTATAATTTGAAGGCACACCCATTGTCATAATCGACTTCAAGACTGGGTTTTTCGCACTCTCATCATCAATCGCTATAATCTCTTTGATTCCCAGTGTTGGGCACCATGCGACAATCGTTTGCCCGTGAATCAGTCTGTCATCCACACGTACATAAGTTTTTGCCATTTCATCTTCCTCCTCGGCTGCGCAGCCTATTTTTATCGAATGATTACCACAATTTATTTTCAATCAAACTTGCATACATATATGCGACGGTATAACCGTCATTGTTGGATTCAATTTGCCGTACCTTCCCCAGGGTCGAATAATACGACAAATACGGAAAATCATTAATCTCTCCTCGGAACACCGAGTATTCCCTCAAGCCTTCATACCATTGTTTTTGTTCTTCTTGATTAAGTGTGAAATAAGCCTGTGGAATAAAACCCACCAGGTCCTCAAAATTCTCCCCATATACCAGGCGAATCATAGACCCCTTTTCTCGAAGCCGCTTCACTGCAGTTTTCACGGCATCATGGGTGTTGATATGACGAGGATGCATGGACCCTCTCCAATGTGTAATGACTAAATCAACCTTTTCATCAACAAAATACGCTTCCATTCGTTTGGCAAATGTCTCTGTTGACGGCATACTGCTGGATATATAGCCAAGCCAAATTGTATCGCCTCCCAACTTCTCTGCTGCCCGTTTGTTCTGATTTAGAAGCTCTTTCAAGTAAGCATCTTTTGCTTCCTGCGTTGCATTGGGATCTTCCAATCGCCCTTGTGTGACGTGAATATAGGTACAATGTGAACCTTGTTTGGCATATTTCAACATAATTGGCCCGCCCAAAATCTCTGCGTCCAGCGAATGGGCTCCAATGCTCACGACCCTCTTGATCTCGCTCATTCTGTCCTCCTATAAAGTCTTACGATAGTCTACATAGGTACGAAATTCTTCTACACCATGGCGTTCATAAAATCTTCGTCCTGGTGTATCTGTCGATACAAAATACAGATGGAAGATACCTCGTTTTTCCATCTCAAGCTGCATCAAGTCAAACAAAATTCCTCCAATTCCATAATTACGAACATCTGCCTTAATACCAATCGGTCCAAATCGCATGGGATTGCCATCAATCATCCGCATGCAGAATCCAACAATTTTCTCCTCTTTGTCCAAGACGAGCAAAATACAGTCTTCCGCTGTATGATTCTGCATGGAAATCAACGCATTCCGTTTCCAGCCACCGCCAAACTCAATTTTAGCAAACTCAAGCAAATCCAATGCATAGCGATAGTCGAAATTCACAAAACGAAATCCTTCCGCCTCGGCTTTGGCTTTTTTCTCGAGAGTTTTTCCGCTTAATTTGTAGCCGTGCAGGTCCTTACACATAGAGTAGCTTTCTTCGCCAGACTGATACTCCATTTTATCAAAAAATGAAAGCGCTCCACAATAAGCCTGCTTGTCGATTCCCGGAAAGAAATAACTGGGACTATAAGCGCCCAAGGTTATATTTTCTGCCCCCATAGACTGAAGTTTCTCCTCCGCCTTTTTCACCAAAGCACTGCCAATTCCCTTTCTCTGATGTTCCGGATCAACAAACATAACATTGATCCAACCCCGTTTTGGTTCCAGCCCCCGCTCCAAATACGGAAACTTCCGCTTGGTCGCCAAGAGAAATCCCACCACAGTCTCTTCTTCCAAAGCTACATAACAAAGCTCTGGATCAAAGTTGTCATCAAACAAGGCTTGTTTACGAAACTTATGCACTGTAATTGGATCGGCAGTCAAGGTTCGGTTCCAAAGGGCAACCACAGCTTCTTCAAAAACTTGCTTGTAATTTCTGATCTTCATTGCTCTCCAACCTTCCTCTTGCGTATGTCCTTTTGAATCTTAAAGTTAACATGTTAACGTGTTAAGTTGTTTTCATCATAGCATACTCGTTTTTATTGAGCAAGCATTTTCAGAATTTTTATCCAAATAAAACAAGTACTTGTACAAAATCCTCATCATGCAAACAAAAAAAGATACCACTTACCCAGTAAGTGATATCCCATCATTTGAATCGCTATTCAAGTGTCATGTCCAAGTCTCTTAAGAAAAAGTATCTGTTCGCAAATCAAGTTTCTTCAAATTTATCTGTTTTCACCATGACCTGCAAGTTCGGCTATTCTGGATATTTGTTCATCAATTTGCGATCCAAATCCTTCAATCTGCGCTCCCAAAAAGCCTCGTATCAACAGGGATGTTGCCTCCTGTTCGTCCAATCCGCGGGATTGCAGATATTCGATCTGGTTCGGTGCGATTTTTCCGATACTCGCCTCATGACTCAGCTGAGCCTCTGGATCCAGTACCTTAATCCCCGGAACAGACTCGATGGTACCCAGCCCGTCTTGATCCAGAAGCATACCCGCACAATCTACATGAGCTTTGCATGAACTATTTCCTACCAAAGTTCCTTTCTGAACAATCTCACCCCCGGCCGAAACACCACGATGGACCAATTCAGCACTAATTTCATCGGCATTTAAATAAACATCTCCACCTATCTCGATTCTGGAACCCGCATCAGCAAGTACAATTGACAATAATTTGGCCGAAGCTTGTTCCCCATTTAACCTTGTTACAGGATAACTTTCTAGGCTTTTTGGTGACTTCAGTGCGATATATGCACTTTCGTACTGACCGCCCGCTTCAACAATGGTTCCAGAACGTGGATAAACCTGAATTCCCGGTTCCCAGGCATGGATCATCTTATTCACGAGCTTTGCATTATTCCCGACGTATTGTTCGTCAATCGACATGTGCTTACCCCTAGAAACATGACTCCCACTGACACAACCTGTAATTAATTGTAGTTCCGAATCCTCTTCCAAAATCACAACATTATGGATGATTTGAGAGAGGCCTTCCCTTGCCATATATAGGGCAGTTTGGCAAGGAAGCAGGACCTTGGCACCCTTATACACTCGTAGAAAGTAGCCTTGGGGCTTCTCAGCCCCGCACGCCTGGGTGATTTCATCTAGACTTTCCGGAACCGCCTTCCAAAAGTACCGCTCTTTCAGCCAGTCATAGCGTTCCAAGGCATCCCCAATCGGCAGTAATTCGTATCCTTGATCAAGACTGACTACCTGAAACGGAGACAAATCTTTTAGCATAAAAAAGCCTGAATGTTTTACCTGATACATATGAATGCCTACTTGGGCCAATGCGTCCAAGTCTTCTTGTTTCAGTGACTCTTTCTCATTTATCAAGCACTACACCCCTTTCTTCATGCAACGTATGCATGCTTCATAGCCACGTTGACTAACCGTTTCCATCATAATTCGGGGATTACTGGAGCAGGCTATTTTACCATTCAGTAGAATATGCGCTTTATCCACATGAACATGATTCAAGATCTGACCATTATGCGTAATAATCAAGCCTGCTTTTCTTTTGGCAGGATGCAGGTCATCATCGGAGAATACTCGATTCATCAACTCTCCTACAGAAGACATCGCTTCGATATCCAGTCCCGAATCAGGCTCATCAAGCATTGAAAACAAGGGCTTGCTCGCTAATAGCTGCAACACTTCCGCCCGCTTTATTTCACCGCCAGACAAGCCTTCATGAATATCACGATCCAAAAAGGTCTCCATTTTGCAGGCTTTTGCCAGTTCATCTATTTCCTCTGCAAATGAGGGATTATCTCTCAGAATGTATTCCAAAACATCCCTAAGTTTAACTCCTGGGATGGTCGGTGGCCGTTGGCCTGCAATACCAATCCCCAATCTGGCACGTTCTGTCAAACCAAGACCTGTTATATCCCGGCCTTCAAAGAGAATCTGCCCCTCGCTTATTTCATATCCCGGAAATCCCATGATCGCCATCATTAGCGATGTCTTTCCGCTCCCATTCTGCCCCAGCAGCGCATGTACTTCACCTTCCGGGATAGATAAATTCAAACCGTGAAGCAGTTCTTTTCCCGCAACCTTCACAGAAAGGTTTATAATTTCCAGTATGTTGCTACTCATCTGTCCCTCACCTCTTCATCAACACAAATCAAACGTCATCATATAGTTAAATCCCAGATCTATATATGCTGTTTTTTTAAAGCCATTTTCTCCGAGTGCTTTCTCAAGCTCTTGAGGAGAAATCCGCATTTGCAGAGGAGGACCATGCAAAGTATTCTCTTTCTTGCATTCAATTACAGCAAGTTTCCCTTCAGGCTTTAAAACCCGCCGAACTTCACCAAACAACTTTTTGCTTTCCGATGGAAGCGACATGGTATGCAAGACCGTGGCAAGCAGGCAGGTATCAATCAGGTCATCCGGCAAGTCAATCCTGTCACGGATATCGGAGAACACAGGATACAGGTTAATAATTCCCTGCGCCATAGCTTCTTTCTTAACATTGTCCAGCATTCCCTGATGGAGATCCAATGCATATACATAACCCGATTCTCCAACTTGTTTCGCGGCAAAAATGGAATAGTCGCCCGCACCACAGCCCAAATCCAAAACCGCATCCCCTTCTTTTAATGCCAATTGCTCAAATACCCTTACTGAATCGTGCTTAAAAAAGCTACTGGGACCTCGTCGTTTACCCATATGCCGACAATCGTGCATTTTACTATTGGTATTTCTGCAATTATTCTCATGATTCATTTTCTTTTCTCCTTTAGAGATAGTACATAAACGATTCAACCTTAATCAGATCGTTTTCATTTTTGTTGCCGTCGAATGTAAGATTTAAGACTGGTTTGGTGTTCTCGTCCACAAAGTCTTTCTGTAACATGCCCAGTGCGATATTGGTGTTTTCATAAATGGATGCAGCCGTAATTACCCCATCAACTCCCTGTGAGGCGTGAAGCTGTTTTGCCATCCTGTATCCACCATGCGCACCCGAAAAAACACCCAAAGTCTTGTTGGCTTTTTTCATCAAAGGCTCAAGTTCCGACTCAAAAGGACTCCAAGTGGACAGAACCTCTGAGATTGCGAGGATATTCTTCTTCATTTCAGTTAGCCTTTGCTCCATCAAAAGTGACAAACCATTGATCTTTTGATCTGCATATCCTCTCCACATCATCCACATGGCTTCGCTATAGGGACTATATACAACACGATTTCCCTTGTTCTCAAGTCCCCTAAAAGTAAAGTTGTTCAAATGTTCATCAAACAAGATGTTCATTTCTCCGACCGCTAAAATAGTTTTATCAAAACTTTCACCTTCCAGTTCAACTGCGATGGCTTTTGCAACCAACTTCAAATGCTTGAGATCCAACTGCCCATATCTGGCCATTTCCAGGACGGTACTTAAATATTGCTCCCTCGAATTTACCGGCGCACTCCAGATAAGATCTCCGGCAAGCAAACTTGCCGTTACAGCGTTAAAATAAACTTCATTCGCGCATAGTACATCCTCCCAAAATGGAGAAACAATTTCAATATCTTTGAATCCCTCTTCATCCAACTTGGTTCGGAGCAAGCGACTATACTGTCCGTCCGTTTCTGCACCTTCGTTTTGTGGAACGAGAAAGGCGACTGGATCCTTTTTCTGCCTATCGATCTTCTGTAATTGTGTGAACACATTTCCCAGTAATGCAGCCAAAGAAAAATACTCTTCAGTAATGGTGAATTTTCGACCAGCTTCAACAGAAGCTTTATTGGAAGCAGGCAACACTTCTGCTTTGATTCCGCATCGCTCAAAGCTTTCTTTGAGAATTTCAGAATACGGATACAAATAAGGCAAATATAATACCGCTCGCTGATCCATCTCCTTTAGATGATAGGTGATATTTGTCTCTTGATGTGTGATACTGTCGAGATAAGTATCGATTTGGTCAGCCGGCTTGGTTCCAATATTCTTTAGGCTATTGATAAAAGCTTCCAGTCGGGTAATCACGCCAACACCAGAGGAATGCTCGTCAATTTCCAGATGCAGATAGGGTTTGCCCTGCATTTCTTCCCGGAAGTAATGAGAAAGAATCGAATCCGGACCGCAGCCATGATGGGTTAGGAAGATTGCATAGAGATTGGGATGTCTTCGAATCAGTTGTGCAGGCTCCAGTATATGCTGACCGAACGGCCAAAACATATTGGGGTGTTCTTTTGATAATTCGCCTTCTGGTAAATCATAGAAAGGAAACACCTTATAGCCCATCTCGGTAAGCTTCTCTGGCAAACCCATATTCAAAACAGGATCTGCTACACCATAGATTTTTGAAACCATAACAAATGCAATTTCATCCGGTTTTAATTGACTCATGACCTCCCGGCTGTTTTCTTCCATACGCTTTTCAAATCGATTCGCCGCATCCAATCCCTTTTCCAGTGCATTCCGTGTCTGTTCAGGTGATTTTCCCAGCTGCTCCCCAATTTTCAAAAAGCTTTTCATCACCGATTCTTTTCCCAGATGAAAAGCCATGGTAGGCGACAACAAGGCAATCCCCTTCTTATCCAATTCCATAGCCCGGTTCATGACCTTGAATGCAAGCTGCATAAAGGCACAGCCATAATTTTTCCGACTTTGTGATCCCGGGTGATCAATGGTTACTAGATCTGGAAAGAAAATATAATCAACCTCTTTCTTCATCAACTCTGCAACATGACCGGTAATCAGTTTAATCGGATAGCAGGTTTCATCCATGGCGTACTGCTGACCCAGGGCAATTGTATTTTCATCAGTTGGATCCGATAAAACTACATTGAAATCCAGCTCTTTAAAAAATGTGTAAAACATGGAGAAGAGGCCGTAGGTAAACAAGGCCCGCGGAATACCCACTGTCTTTTTTGAGGAAATTTCTGGAACATAATCCTCGAATACCAATTTCCTCACATTTTCATTGAATTCGTCTTTTCCAGCATCTGTTTTGTCTTTCTCTAAAGACTGCACGGCTAAAACGTCCATGGTACCATCAAATCCCTTAAAGCTACTCTCTCGCTCCTTCATTTCCTCCTTGGTCAGAATGGCGACACCATATGCGCCTGTGACACTAAAATAGGGAGGTACGAGTATCTCTTTTCCCGTGTATGCCCTAAATGCGTTAATCACGCCTTGATTGTAGGCCAATCCCCCTTGAAAGAAAATTTTGTTTCCAATTTTCTTCTGACCGACGACTCGGTCTAGATAGTTTTTAACAATTGAAAAACAGAGACCGGAGGCAATATCCTTAAGTGCTGCCCCCTGCGATAAGTTCGATGCAATACTCGATTCAATAAATACCGTACAACGTTCACCTAAATGGATTGGTTTGTCACTTGAAAGAGCCAGGTCCCCAAAGTCTTCAATAGGTATATTGAATTTTTTTGCCTGCTCCTCAATAAAGGATCCGGTTCCTGCCGCACAGATTTTATTCATCTGAAAATCAACAACTGCACCATTTTTAAGGCTGATAAATTTCGAATCCTGTCCACCGATTTCAAAGATGGTGTCTACTTCGCTGTCGATTTGAACTGCCGCTTTCGCCTGCGCCGTGATTTCATCCTTAATCACATCGGCACCAATCATTTTGCCGATCATATATCTTCCAGAACCCGTTGTCCCCGCACCAAGCACCTTAACCTGATTTCCAAGCTCCTCTTTTAATTCGAGAAACCCTCGCTTAATCGCTTGTGCTGGATTGCCTAGCGTCCTCAAATATTTATGCGCTACAATTTCACCGGCTTGATCGACCAAGACCAAGTTGGTGCTGGTTGATCCAATATCTACACCCAAGTAACACTCCGTCGTCCTATTTTCATCCAATATGCCCCGACAAACATGTTTATCGTCACTGTCTCCTCTTCCATAAGCTGACAGTTCAGGGAGCGAAATTTCGTCTTCCCCGTTCTCCTGTTTTTCTCCCTTTCGCTCAATGGCAGAAAACAGGTCCTCCATATGGATCTGCGTCTGTTCCTTTCTTGCAATAACAGCAGCGCCTAAAACTCCGACACAGCCCAATTGATCAGGAAAAACGAGGTCCCCACTCTTCAATTCCAGAACGTCTTCCAGAGCGGTAATAATTCCTTGATTCTGCGCAACACCTCCTGAAAATAAAATCGGCTTTTTCACCGCACTTTTTTTCATGACAGTGCCCTTGAAATTCCGAACATAAGCATAAGCCAAACCCAAAAGAATATCCGCCGCCGGAACACCTTCCTGCTGATGATGAGTAATATCGGTTTTTGCAAATACACTACAGCGTCCTGCAATCCTTGGGATGGTTTTTGCCTGCCCTGCCAATTCCGAGTAATCTGCCAGCTTTAAATTCAGTCTGGACATTTGCTCTTCCAAAAATGCTCCTGTTCCAGATGAACAATTGGAATTCATTAAGATTTCGATTTGGGACTTGTCATTGCCACAAAGCCCTGTAATAAATCTTGCGCTCTCCCCGCCGATATCAATAATCGAACCAATATCCCGATTTTCAGATACTGCCCCCTCGATAACGGCAGTCACACCGTTAACTGATTTCACCTTGTCGTCTACACATAAAAACCGGCTTCCGCTGCCCGTTACAGCACCAAATCGAATTTCCTGATCATCAAAAGATTCCATCACTTCCTCAAGAATACGCTTCAAGGTGCTCCTAAACTGACCCTTATGCATTTGATATCTGCTGAACTTGATTGTATCGGCTTCATCTGTCAAAATGACTTTTACCGATGAATAACCAATATCAACTCCTATACTGTACATTAGTTTTCCCCCTACTTTTTGTCTATTTTCCGTGCTGCGCAATTTTTACAGATTCCAAAAAATTGCACCTTGTGGTCTTTCACTGCAAATCCCATTTCCGTTTGCAACTTTTCTTCTACAGATCCCAGCAAATCCTCATTGACATCAATTACCGCCCCGCACATTTCACAAACAAGATGATGATGCTGATGTTTTTCCTGAGAGTCGATGATTTGAAACCGCATACAGCCGTCATCGAACAAGACATGGCGTACGATCCCAAGTTTTTCAAACAGACGAAGACTCCGATAAATCGTTGCAAGTCCAATGCTGGGATACTTCTTTTTCACTTCTCCAAATATTTCTTCTGTGCATAAATGTCTGTTCTTCTCCTCCCTGACAATTCTCAGAATCGCCTGGCGCTGACCAGTCATTTTGTATCCATATCCATGAAGAATTTTTTCAAATTCCTCTCTGTTGCCATCCATAACCGTCTCACCTCCCCTTTTTAAGAATGATTCTCATTTACAATTCTTTTGCAGTATAGTACAATGGACAAAAGAAAAGTGTATCATAGGATACTATGTTTAGATTTTATGGAGGATTCCAATGAAGCAATATCTAACAAAACTTCAAAAATGCAGCTTGTTCCATCATAAAAGTGAAGATGAAATCGACGCGCTACTCGCATCCATTTTTTGTCGAGTAGAAGACTACGAAGAAAACGGCATCATTCTTTCGCCGCTTCAAGAAGCAAATCGAATCGGTATTATCCTTTCGGGTTCCGTCGATGTGCAAAAAATCTTTCCAAATGGAAAGGTCGTTATTATTGAAAGAAAGGAAGCCTTTGAATTAATCGGTGATTCCTCCATCTTCTCGCATTATGCATATTTCCCCGATACCATATGCGCCTGTAAACCAACAAAAATACTATTTATCTCAAAAACTGATTTGCTTCATCTCTTTCAACTCGATCAAAGCCTGATGCTGAATTATCTTGAATCCACTTCAAATTCAACCTTGCTCTTACGGCACAAAATAGGCTTATTGTCTTTGGATTCTATCCAAGAGAAAATCGCTGGGTATTTGGTCTATTCACTTCAAGAAACTGAAGAATTTAAGGAAACAAAAACAATTCTTCTTCCCTTTTCAAAAAAAGCTTGGGCGGAGTATATGGACGTGTCACGAACTTCACTTTCCCGTGAGCTTCGCAAGCTGGAAACAGATGGAATTCTAACTTTTAACAAGCGAGCCATAACCATACTCGATATCGATCGTCTAAACAAAATCCTCTCCTTATAGATTAAAAAAAGCAAAGCGGAATCCTAGGCGTAAATTGGATCCCGTTTTGCTTTTTCCATTTTCTTTGCCGCTATCATCCCATCACTCTGCAAAAGTTCAAGGATCTGATTTCTGACAATTCCCAGAGACCGATCTGTAAGTTTTCTTTTTTCTTTCGCCTCTTGCAACTTGAATTCTGCTACGACCTTGGTCGGCCGATTGCTCAATACGAGAATTCGATCCCCCAGCAAAAGCGCCTCATCGATTTCATGGGTAACAAATACAATCGTTTTATTCTTGTTCTCCCAAAGCATAAGCAAGTATCGAATCATTCCGATTCGCAAATTATAATCCAAGGATTTAAAAGGTTCATCCATCAAAAGCAAATCGGCATCGTAGTTAAACGCTCTTGCAATGGAACATCTCTGTCGCATTCCACCACTTAATTCATGCGGATAAAATCCCTCAAATCCTTTTAGTCCGACTTTTTCAATCAGCTCCATGCAGCATTCATGAGAGCTCTCATCATTGACAATTTGAATATTTTGATAGATATCCTTCCAGGGAATTAATCGGTCCTCTTGAAAGACATAGCTTGTATTTTGGCTCTTATTTATTAGTTGACCGTATGTCGGTTGAATAAGACCCGAAATAATATTTAGCATTGTAGATTTTCCACACCCGGAAGGTCCGATAATACACAAAATCTCATCTCGTTTCGCTTCCATGGAAAAACCATCCAATACTCTAACCTCTTCATAATTCTTGCTGACTGATTCAACTTTCAAAAGCAGCTTCTCATTCATAGTTTCTTCTCCGTCTTCGTTTACACGCAAATAACCAATCCGTATTTTTCTGAGAGAGAAAGCAAAGCAAAACCACGATGCTTCCCCACGCAAAAACCATATTGGTTTCAAGATTCATTTTGGCATCGGTAATTTGAGCCCCAAGTCCTGTACTCGCACTCAACACTTCCCCCATTACCACCAGTTTCCACCCAAATCCAAAAACCGTAATAAGGCCGGTTTTAAAATAAGCCTTCAAAGACGGAAGCATAATCACTTTCAGCATCTTTGATTTGGGAAACGCAAATGCTTTTCCCATTTCAATCAATTTCCCGTCGATGTTTTCAAATCCCTCTTTGATATGAACCGCCATAACTGGCGCACTTCCAATAAATACGATAAAAATTGTCGCCCTGCCATTTAAACCAAACCAAAGCATAGCCATCGTTATATAAAGAATTGGTGGCGTAGCCTGAACCAAATAGACAAGCGGTTCAAATAATCGCTTGCAGAACTGATTACATCCCATCAAAATACCCATGATGCTGCCTATCACGATCGCTGCGAAAAGTCCCAATACGAGTCTCTGAAGCGTCAAAAACAATTCGTTAAAAAAGTTATCACTCTGTAATATTTTTAGAATAGATTGCATCGTTAATACCGGGCCAGGAAGTATCAAAGGGGAATAAAGACGCGACAAAGCTTGCCAAATCAGAAGAAATACTGACGTAATCATCAACACCTCTATAAATGATGTGCGTCTCTTGTAAGTCTGTTTGTGCTGACAATGCTGTTTACTATTCATCGTTGCCTTCATCGGGTCTTCCTCCTCTTTCAATTGTTTTCTTTACGACTGCCTTCTGTTGCATCTTAATTCTGTGCTTTCAAATCGTAGAATGCTTGATCCGGCATCTCGCCTCCAATACATTCCGGTTTCATTTCCAACAAGACACGATAATAGTTTTCGATGTCTTGTTGCGATTCTGATGCAGACCGACAATCAAAACAGAATCTATGCATTGCCTCTGCAATCAATTGCGCATCTGCTTTGATATTCTCTTCAGCCAGCATGCCTGACTTCCTTGGATTTGCAACAACCCACTCAACGGACTCAGTAAATTTTTCTGAAAAATCCTTAATCAGCTCTTCATTGTCACAGAGGTATTTTTTTCTTACCACCATACAATTTGCCGGAATAGCCGACGTTTCCCCTTGGGTTTTCTGCCATTCTTCATTAAATTCCGATATGGCTTTATAGCCACTAATCCGCTTTTCATTGGCTGTCACAAAAGGCTGGGCATCAATAGCATACTCAATGGTTCCCACCGACAAAAGTTGTGCGATTTCAACATGAGAGGAATAAACGACTTCAACATCACTTCCGATTGTTAGGTCATTTTGTTGCAGAAAAAACTGAGTTAAAATGTCAGGTACTGATCCTTTGGCCGGAACATAAAGCTCTTTGCCAGCAAGGTCCTTCCATCCATGGCAATTAGAATCGGTCGTGCTTAGCGCCATCCCTCCCCAATTGAAAACATTTAGTAGACCTACATCCATTCCTTTGTTTTTTAAGTTGGCGGCTGTATGAACAGGAACGATTAATAAGTCATAATCATCTTCAGAAGCCATGGCCATCATGGCATCCATATTCCCATAGAGTCGAAGGGTAATCTTTACATCATCGCCCATGTCATTATTGTCGATCATCCTCAAAAGCGGAATAATAGCAGGTGACTTTGGGCCTACCACAATTATTTCCGTCTGTGCTGAATGCTCCGATTCTTGACTATCTGTTCCCATTAAATTCGCTGAACTACATCCTGAAGAAAGCATGCTAATAACGATCAGCGAGTATATTATGATTTTTTTCATTTATGTCTCCTCCTAATTGATTATGATTTTCATTTTCATAGTAAGCCACCGCTAACTCTTGGGTAGTATCTACAGATACTCTTATCTATTTTCTCTACATCTCCTTGTTCAACTGCCTACAATCCACTGCTTTGACCAGCCCCTAAAAATGATCAAACGCAGAAAAAGGTACCATTCCCTTATTAGTTTTGGTACACTATACATAACTCAACGTGTTAACATGTTAGGAGTGAAAAGATGAAAGTAAAACTGACAAAGTATCAACAAATTGAACAAGATATTATCGAGGCTATCAAGTCCGGGAAACTGCAACCGGGTGATAAGGTAGACAGCGAGTCAACTTTAAAAAAGAAATACAATGTCTCCGCTACTACCGTCCGCAAAGCCTTTAATGACCTAATCAGTGAAGGATATTTGATTGGCGTTCAAGGTATGGGCACCTTCGTCACCAAAAAGCAAATGATCCGCGGTCTGACATCGCTCAGTTTTAGCGATGAACTGCTTCAACAAGGTTATGAAATTGACATGCTGGTTGATAAAATCGAAATCATCACAAATCCAAAAATCGCAGAGAAACTAGAGATCCCTTCAGATCAGGCTATCACTTGTGTTCGAAGGGTTCGGATTGCAAATGAAGAACCCATTGCTTATCAGGTTTCTTATGTAGATAATCGCTTATTTAGCCTGGAGCAGGCTAAAGAAATACATAAAAACAAGTCATTCTACAAAACCCTTGCCAGCTGTCAAATCTTCCCCGATTGGGTGAATGAAAACTATTCTATTCGTGAAGTTCATGACGCACATGTGGCAAAGCTAATGAAGATCAAAAAGAATACCGATACCTTTTTTGTTAAACGAATTGCATTTGACGAACTTGACAATGTCTTGGAATATGCTGAAACTTACTTCAACAAAGATTGGTACTCTGTAACTGTAAATATAAAAATCCATTAAAGAGGACTCCTTTAGAGTCCTCTTTTTCGTAATCTATTCAAATTCAAACATCTTGGGGAAATCTTTCAACACTCTTCTAAGATAAGGTTAAATCAAAACATCTTAGGAGAAAGGAGTTTCACCATGACAAATCGTAATAAAGCCATCCTACCCATCTTGCTGTTTATTGACTGCCAAAGCATTACCAGCATCAAGCATACTCTTAAACTGCAAGCGGATATTCAAACCCTTATTCAAGCAGTTCGCTCTGATGAGAGAATCTGCAACAAAACCGAAATCTACATTCTCGCCTACGGAGCTAGCCCTTCCTGCTTCGCTGCTTTGCCTCGCTCCAATAATTATCCTCAGGTCGTGAAATGGGAGTTTCCTGAGGAAATGGGCATTGGAAGCCCCCTCCGACTCAGTCTAGACTTAATTGATGCACTGAAGAAGGAATATGATGATAAAGGAAAAGCCATGCATCAACCCCTCATGATCTTTCTAAGTGACGGAAATTACGATCATTCTGATTATCATTTCAAATTCTTCCAAGGACAATTAAATCAGTTGATCCACACTCAAAAACTGCTTTTCTATACAGCTCCATTGAGTATAGGGACAAACCGATCAGGCCTGAGAAACCTAGCGAGCCATGTTCAAATGATTCAAATGAACGCGCTGACAATTCAAGTGCTCATCACCAACAGCTTGAAAGCTCCTTTCTTATAGAATTTCATTTGTCTGCTTTTTCTTATATGCACAAATAGTATGCAATTTATTGATTTGCCATCTATTCGATTTGCCATTACAATAGATCATACACAATACATATTCACTAGAAGAGTGAACGAATGAAATTCATCACCCTTGCTATAAAAATATTAAAGGAGTATCTATGAGCAAATTTATTTTCTTGGATATTGATGGTACATTACTTAGCTACAATGCAGGCATTCCCGCTTCAACCAAAGAAGCCCTTTACTTGGCCAAGCAAAACGGCCACAAATTGTTTATCGCAACCGGCAGACCAAAATCGGAAATTTCATCGACCATTACCGAAATGGGATTTGACGGATATATCTATTCAGCCGGCGCTCAAGTAGAAGCGGATGACAAACTCATTCATAAGCAAAAAATGGATCCAATCCTTATTGACGAGCTTGTTACCTTCATGACCAAAAATAATATTGGTTTTATTTTAGAAGGCCACCGTTATGCCTACTGCGATCCTGATACAAAAGCATTCTTTTGTGAAATGATGGAAGATCAAAATCTGGGGATGGATAAAAACAACTTTCTTTTGATTGATGACTATTTATTGGAAAATACCGAGATTGAAAAAATCTCCATCTTCACTCGAGATCTCGATCATTTTACTGAACTGCAGGACTACATAAACAATCAACCTGATACTGTCTTGCTTATCCACGACGGCCATAACGACGGCTTATTTCATGGAGAAGTCTTAATCAAAGGGATCACCAAGGCAACCGGAATCAACCATCTTTTGACCCATTATTCCAAATCTATCAAAGATACCATCAGCTTTGGCGACAGCGTGAATGATATGGAAATGATCACTGCAACTCATCTCGGTATCAGTATGGGAAATGGATCTGAAACACTCAAAAAAATTGCCGATGATGTCACAGACACCGTTGATAATGATGGTATTTACAAGGCTTTTGCCAAATATAATCTAATTTAAACCAAAAAACTGGAGGGCAAGTTCGCCCTCCAGTTTTGCTTGTTTCATCAATCTTCCTCTTCATCCATGTCGTCTTCGTCGTCCGCATCATCTTCATTGTCCACGCCATCTTCGGCGTCCGTACTGTCTTCGACATCCGTACTGTCTTCGACATCCGTGCTAACTTCGATAGTCATGCCATCTTCGACGTCCAAGTCGTCTTCATCATCCAGATCATCTTCGCCGTCCATGTCATCTTCATCATCCATGTCGTCTTCGTCGTCCAGGTCATCTTCGTCATCCATGTCGTCTTCGTCGTCCAGGTCATCTTCGTCATCCATGTCGTCTTCGTCGTCCATGTCGTCTTCATCATCCATGTCGTCTTCATCGTCCATGTCGTCTTCATCGTTCATGTCGTCTTCATCGTCCATGTCGTCTTCGTCGTCCATGTCGTCTTCATCGTCCATGTCGTCTTCATCATCCATGTCGTCTTCGTCATCCATATCGTCTTCGTCGTCCATATCGTCTTCGTCGTCCAGTTTCTCTTCCAAAGCATCAATCAGCTCTTCCGCCTCTTCGATCAGCGCCTCAGCATCTTCCCCGTTGGCGATCGCCACTCGAATCTGACCCAGCAAACTTGCAATCTCTGGTGTGGATTCACCAATTTCCGACAATTCTTCCTCCAATTCTTCTACGTCTTCCGTCAAATCACTCGCCATGTCTTCTCGTTCTTCCCAATCATCTATCCAGTCTTCTGTCTCATCAATCAATTCATCCGCTTCACCGCCGTCTGCAATGGCCGCCTGCACTCGCGCTAGATATTCCGCCGCATCCGGATTAACCGCCAATATTTGAATCAGCTCTTCTTCCAGTTCCAATAATTCCTCTTTATCATTTTCTATCTCGAATGCCTCAATGATTAGTCCAGTCTCAGGCGCATCCACCAATTCCGACACACTTAAATGAACAGCCATCTCATCATCCGATTGGTGTGCCACTTCCAGCTTGCCCAGGCTGACTCCTTGCTCCAAGGCTTCATTGGCTGTTTCAGGATCGCTTTCAACATAAATCACCTGAACGCTTGTAGAAACCTCCAAATCTTCCTCCAAATAAGACACAATTAGCGTATTCAAAGGATTGTCTTCTCCTTCAATCAATGAAGCTGAAGATACCATAATATGATTGTTGTCTGTGTTCAAATACTCCAAGTCTTCCGATCGCTTAATCATGGTATCAATCACTTCAATGAAGTCTTTGCCAACCATATCATCTGAAACAATCTGACTTGCTTCATCATTGACAGCAATAATCGACAACACCAAATTGTCCTCACCTACCATGATCTCCATGCTCGGGTTGATATCCAAACTAACCAATGCATAAGCTTGTGTGCTATCACCCATCAATGGTCCCATGCCAAAGAAAATACCTATCATCATACATGCAGCAACCGCAATTGCCGCCCATTTTTTCTTCATGCCTGAATGCCCCTTTCCAGATTGAATTTGATTGTTTATGTCTGATTCTGTGAACAGGATCTGCTGACCGACTTCCATCTTGCCTTTAATATGAATCCGCAGATACTCATTCTGATCCGTCACAACGATTGCATAATTCTTTTTTACTTTAACTACCGTACCTCTATACATTTTTCTTTCACCACCGTTTCTTTGGATCTTTCACCATAACTTACAAATCACTTTCTAATTTTAGGGACTTTTTTGGTCGTATCCATTCCTGCAACCGCGTAAATTTTTCTGTCCAAATGATCACAGAAGCAAGAATATAGATCTTGCACCGCTTGATTACTTTTAAACTGATAAAAAAACGTTCTGCCATACGAGCAATGGGAAGACGTCTTTTATGATAAATATGTGATACAAACTCCGGCACACCACTGGTATCGTATGCAATTCGATTAGCCCGCTCCCGGGTATCCCGATGCTTGGGTGCCCCATCCGTTAATTCTTCATAATCCAGTCCAAACTGCTTCAGTACATTTTCAAATGCTTCAATTTCCATCTTCAGCTCATTATCTGCTCCACGATCGAAAGAATGAAGTTGCTCATCCCATTCCACTGTCTGCTTTGTTCTTAACAACTTCTGTTCAAAATTGCTCAAACGACTTTTAATAACTAGTTTGGCAAAGGATAAAAAATTCCCCTTTTCTATTTCATAACGCTCCATGGCTTCATGAAACGCCGACAAACTAACACCGAATGCCCCATCATTTTCAACAGACAAATATCTTCCCAAATGTTCTGAAGCGGTTGAAATGATGAATGGCGTATATTCTTGTATCAAAGAATCGATTGCTTCCGTATTGTTTGATTCCATCATGTCTTTTACTTGCTGATTAAGATCCAATCCGCCACCTCCTATGCACAATCGCTATACAATACAATTCTTACCAGAACTTTTGGGACCTTTTTGAGAAACATAGTACTGCAATTATATCAAAGGACTTTTCTTCCTTGATTTAAATCCTGTTAACATTCTCATGACCGTAGCTACAAGTTTATTCAAAACAGTACATTTTACTTGAGTCTAAAAAAAGCTGGAAGGTTATTTTCCTTCCAGCTTTTCAATATTCTTTAATACAATTTGGATCCGACCATCATCTGAAACTTGATATTCGATAAACTCATTCTGGTTCACGCATTCCATGGGAACATGAATCTCGATCCCATTATCAGCCACCATAACGCGCTTTTTTGTGTACTTGCGTTCCACTCTCTTATTTACAGCAAGTCGTGAGTCAACTCCTGCTTCTTCGACTTTTTCCGCAAAAGCCTGCTTGGCTGCCGGTTTATCTCCAAAACCCCGGTCTGCCACATAATCCAAATCGATTGCACCGGTCTCTTCTATACTTTCTGCAATGACTTTCTCAATCTCACCATTTTGACGTACATCCTCGTCATAATAATAGGCCACCACTTCAGACACTGCATCTTCAATCATTTGCACCTTCTCGGACAATGAGGCATCCATTTCCAGATCAAAAATCTTATCGATCACGGTATCCTTCTCTCCGGCAATATTCACCCGACCAGAAACCAACTTTGCAATACCAGAACCAGGATAAAAAACAACCGCATCCGCGATCTTCTGGCTGGGACTAGGCAGAATGCTCTGATGCTGAGCGATGGTTGTGGAGATGCCGCCTTCATCGTAGCCAATCTGATGGATATATCCCTTTTTGTAGTCCAGCTTGATCATACCCACAATCTGACCTTCCCCATGGCTGCCATCAAAGAACAAAAGATCGCCGCCCTTTAATCCATTATCCGCAAACAGCTTATGGGCTTTGCTGGCAAAAAAGCTGCTGAATGCCAGTAAATCCCCTTCCTCGATATACTTTTTCATGACAAGATTTTCACCCTTGGATTTTCCAAGACGAAGATTGCTATCTGCCAATATCCTTCTTACATGCTTTTCGATATATCCCAAAATCATGTCATCCGACTGCAAGGCCTGGCCGATCACTGGCTCCTGCAACTCCTCATCGCATAAATGCACAATGGATGATCTGATTCGCAATTCATTTTCCATTTCAATCCTCCCTGTCAATCATCCTTATCATCATACCAGATTTCAGTTATCCTGAAGAGATTAAATTTCAGCCTAGTCTCCTCATTCCCAAGATTTTATCTGTAAGAATTTGTAAGCCAAACTTATGATACAAATTGATAAAATGGAAATATATAACAAGGGAGGTAACTAATGAAAAAATGGATATGTTTCTTATTAATTATAGGGATGATTTTCAGTTCCTGTCCGGTTTTTGCTCAATCTCAAGCAATTGAATACAACTTAGATGAGCGAATTTCTCCTCTTCTAACCATTGACATCCATGGTCCACAAACTTATGCAGGTGATATCACCTTCGCATCAAATGGGACGATCTTGCTTCAACAAGTTGAAGCTGACCCGTTCTACCATGATATCAACCAAGGTGACGACCTCTCATCATTAGATCGCCTTTATATCAAACATCTTCGACAAAATGGAGACGTCATTGCTTCAGCAGATCTGGATTGGAATCTTGATCCTTTCTCATTCCATCCTTTCGCCTCTTTTGTTGCTCAGGATCCCAAGGGGTTTGTATATACTTCATCACCGCAACAATTATATATGCTTCCGTCTGATTTAAGTCAGCCTCTTGACCAAGGCAATTTCAGAATGCCACCCGCATCCATGTTTGAAATCGATCTTCAAGGCAATACAGCATTGATCGCCCAACGTGTTCTTTCGCAAGACGTTCGTGCTTTCAATCCAGAAGGCGATGAGAATAATCACAGCCAAATTGCCCTCGACTATATCTCTTTTGTCCCATTCACCGGTGAAAAGGATACGCTCTTTTCTTCCATGATCATTCTGCCTGCTGAAAATCTAGCGTCCCTCTTTGGAAAAAGTGCCTACGTGATGGAAGTCGACTTTGCAGAAACGGCCGATACCCTCTATGTCCTAGTTTACGACGATGGTAAAACCGACCAGGAACCAGTATGGAAAATCGCCAAGGTTAAATTCACCATTGCTCCATCCAAAGATCAGGATTCGGTGATATTTGACGTTATCGACGAAGGTTTTACTTTACAGGATGCAAAGTCAACTGATATGGCTCTTTGCTATGAATTTGATGGTGAAAACCACCAGGTTGTATTCTTTCAAGAATCTGACGTGGGTGTAAAATCAATAAGACCTGAAATCAACGAATCAACTTTAAGTCGCTTTGATATAACAGGTGCATTGATTGATTCCATCAAACTTCCAGGAAACATTTACGCATTTGATGCAAGGGATGACAAAAGCATCATCGCCTTAAATGCCTACCCGACTGAACACATTGGTCATTATATGATCAACTGGAAATCTCCATCCACAGGCAGCCCAAGCTCCCTCATCCATGAACGTACCATGAAAGGCAAAACTATGGCCATCTTTAGAGACAAAGGCTATGGCCTGCTTCGAAAAGAAAATCCTGATACTGGTATTATTGACTACTTGGCACCCCTTAAAACAGAAGAATCTGATGTGCGTCTACGTATTCCATTCTGTGATCTTATTGCAAAAATCCAAAACGAAGGACAGAATCTTGAAATTCTCTACGGTCAAGACCGCATTAATATTCCTATGAGTCAATTGGATGTACGGGATTTGCTCAGCCAAATGCCATGTGACACTGATGCTACCATCGAACTGCATCTGATAAGAAATGAAGACGGATCTGTTCAGACAACCGCAGAACTTTTTGTTGTCGAGCAAGTTAACGCGCAGACAAAACGTGTTCATCGTCTACCAATCACACTGCAATAAACCAAGCATAAAAAAAGCCAAGCCTTGTTGAACTCCAACAAGACTTGGCTTTCTAATTTAATCCACAATTTTATGATAATTCTTGTACCAATCCACAAATGTTTCCAGACCCTCCACAAGTTGAGTTTTTGCCTTGTAGCCCGTTGCTTTTTTTAAAGAAGAAGTATCAGTATGCACCCTTTGTTCCTCTTCCAACCCAGTCGGTGAATAAGTCTTAACAGCTAACTTGCCTGTTGCATTTTCAAGTGCGGTTACCAGTTCCTCAATCGATACCGGATGAGAATCCCCAATATTATAAATGCGATAAGGTGCAGAGGATGCATTCAACTCGCCCACTCTACCATCCCAATTAGGATTGGACTCCGGCACCATCGGAATCAAATGGACCACTGCATTCACCACATCTTCCACAAAAGCAAAATCTCTTCTCTTTTGCCCGTTAGCTGGAATCTCAATCTCTACATTCTCAAAAAGGTCCTTGGTATAGGAGTAGATCAACATATCCGGTCTTCCCCATGGTCCATAGACCGTAGAGAATCGCAATCCGGTTGTAGGAATTCCATACAATTGACTATAGCTGTGTGCTAGCAGCTCATTGGATTTCTTTGTCGCCGCGAAAATTGTAGCGGGATGTTCTGCATGGTCCTGTTCAGAATATGGATATCCACAGTTGTTTCCATAGACAGCACTTGAAGAAGCATATAGGAGATGAGATATCTTCAAGAGTCTGCAGCATTCCAGCACATTCACAAATCCGCAAATATTGGCTTGTATATAGCCATAGGGATCCCGCATGGAAACTATCGGTCCTGCGTAGGCCGCTAAATGCACCACGGCATCTGGCATATACTCTGCAAATACGCCAAAAAGTTCTCCCTCATCAGTACAATCACTCCCATAAAAGTAAAACTTGTCTTTCTGAAGCAGCAAGGCCAGCCGATCCCGTTTCAATTGTAAATCGTATGTATCACTCAAATTATCGATGCCGATCACTTCATATGACTGATCCAATAGTACCTTGGTTAAATGAAAACCAATAAATCCAGCCGCACCGGTCACAAGAATTCGATTCACATCGCTCATCTTCTCACCTTCTCCCTTAGCGATTTTGAATCCTCATTATTTTAATATCCATCTGGGGCACTATCATGCAAACTAAGTGAAAGTTTTCTCAAAGTCTGCAATATCATGAATAACCCACCTCTAAGACCCAACTTGGCGCCATCCTATTTGTAAAGAAAATATTAATAGTGTAAAAATATTTGACAAATAGAAAAATACTTGCTACCATAAACAGGAAGAGAAATACAGAAAGGAGAAACAATATGGATATTTTCCTTTTAAACCGAGAGCGTATGATCGCCATTATGCAAAACAGCCTTAGGCAAATCCGCCAGCTTTGCGGATGGAGTGCCAAAGACCTTGGAGAATACATGGGGGTCACCCGACAGACGATCAACAATATCGAAACAAAGAAAACCGTTATGAGCACCACTCAGTATGTCGCCCTTTGCGCCGTACTGGACAAGCGGGCAGAAAAAGAACCCCATATTATGCGGGCTGCCATCGCCATCTTAGAGGGCAATACCATTATGAATACCCCGCAGGAAATTCTGGCAAGCATTCCAAAGCCGCCGGCAGAAAGCATTTCTGACTTAACCCTGCTGGATAAATGGTTTATGGCCTTCCCAGAATCCAATTTGCGCATGCCGATGAAGAAAGCAAGCCAAATGGATATGGATTCCTTAAATGCCATTGCAAAGTATTACAAAATCATCGCTCATGCAGATTTTCTTTTGCACAGTCAGGCTGAAACCTTTTTCACAAAGGTCGCGCAATCACTAAAAGAAGTGGGAAACAAAATCATCGTTCCCCTTCGAGCAATCGAAGTCATGCAAGATGCGGTTTTGTCATTTGATCCGAATTTATACCTACCGGCAAAAAATGGTTTAAATTTGCTGGCGAAAATGCAGAAAAACCATCTATTAGATATTCGAGGGGAAGAAACGGACCAGGATCTCAATGGACTCTTGCAGGCAATCTTTGCCCAGCATCATACCCATCACCGTCTGTTCCTGCTCACCCAAAACCAAGACCTAGCCTCAGATATTTTACGGTTGAATGAAAGCAAAACCATTCAATCTTATCCCATCTCTGCCGGCAGACTAAAAGAAGACGGCAGCCTTGAAGAACTAACGGCAATCGCAATTCCGGAAGTTCAAGAAACACCAGAGGAAAGAGAATCGGAAAAAAACGCTTTTGAAGGCTGGGCGACCATCGATTAAAACTAAGAGACTGATTTGAAGGAGGTAACCCTTGACACAAGAAGAACAACAAGCCAGAAGCGCCCTTGAACGATTTGTCAGCAATTCCATCGTCTTTATCGACACCTGCTCTTTAATGCACAGAAATGCGGAAAAACTGACAGACGAACTGATTCCGGTCCTGCAAGCCAACCAGAAGCAAGTCATTATTCCGGTTCGTGTTGTAGAAGAGCTGGAAAAACATTTGGACAGCCCCATCCCTAATACCCAGGAAGCTGCCAAACGAGCAATTGCCTTGTTAAAGAAACTAACCGTTCAAAAGCTTGTCGATTACCGAGGCGAAGACAGTGACAATTTTGCCGATAATGTATTTTACTCGGTCTTTGCCAAACACCGTATGCAGCACAGGCTGCTCCTCATCACCCAGGACGGAGATTTGGCCACAGATATCTTGCAGCTAAATGATTCCAAATCTGCAAAGGGATATCCCATCAAAGTAAAACGCATCAATCGCTTTGGATTCTTAAGTAACTTCCGCAAAGACTTTCAAAAGCCCGGCGAAGCGAAAACGCAAGCGACCAAAACGCCAAAGCCAACTCGGCCAGCACCACCAAAGATTCAAAAATTTGAACTTCGAACAGAACTTACTGAGTTAAAAGAAAAAGCAATGCCTGTTTCCAACCTTCCAAGTGAGGGAGACACCGTTTTAGCTGATAATCAAACTATTCAATTAAAAGAGCAATTTGCATCTGGCGGAGAAGGATATGTCTATAACACAAATACGCCATATGTCTGCAAGATCTATAAAAAAGAAAAGTTAAATACCTACAAATATGAAAAAGTAAAATTGATGCTAAAAAACAAAATCAAATATCCCGGGATCTGCTGGCCGGTTGCCATGGTTACCAATCAAAAGGGAGAATTCGTTGGTTATCTGATGCCAAAAGCCACAGGCAAGGAACTTCAACGAACAGTCTTCCAACCACAGCTTCTAAAAAAGCGATTCCCTGATTGGCAGAAACGAGACACTGTGGAATTGAGTGTCACAATCCTAAAAATGATCAAGCATCTGCATGATCGCAATATTATTTTAGGCGACATCAATCCCATGAACATCCTGGTAGTCAGCCCTAAGGAAGTCTATTTCGTTGACACTGACAGCTACCAGATCGAAGGTTTTCCATGTCCTGTGGGAACCATCAACTATACGGCTCCGGAAATTCAAAGAAAAGCCTTCAACACCTTCCTAAGGAGCTTTGGCAATGAATACTTCGCCGTGGCAACCCTTTTGTTTATGCTGATGTTGCCAGGCAAGCCGCCATATTCCCAACAGGGCGGTGCCAACCCAATCGATAACATCATTAAGATGGACTTCTCTTATCCTTTAGGAGAAAGCTCCAATCAAAAGGCACCGGACGGTCCATGGCGATTTATGTGGAGCCATTTGCCTTATTACATCAAGTCCGCATTTTACACCACTTTCCGAAAAGGAGAAGAAGGCAGCACAGAGCAAAATCGCATGACCACCAACGAGTGGCTAGGCAAGATGATTCATTACTTGGGATTATTGGATTCCGGAAAATTTGGCGAGCAAGATGAAATGTCCGCTGTACTTTTCCCTACCCGATATAAGAAAAATATGAACCTGGAATATGTTCGCTGCACCATTTGCGGCCAAGAAGTACCCGAGGATTCTACCGAGCAGGGCATGTGTAAAACTTGCTTGAAGGACGGCGAAACCTATCATTGCAGCCATTGCGGTGAAGAAATGGTCTACACCAACTATGCAAAACTAGTAAGAAAAGTGAAACGTCACACCCTTTGTCCAGACTGCTACAGCCATATGAATGAAGTCGCTTACACCGAGTATTGCAGCGACTGCGGATCAGCCTTCCCCATTACCAATGGCGAACTGGAATTCTACAAAAAGAAGGGCTACGAAGCACCAAAACGCTGCAAATCATGCAGAAAGGCTGCAAAGAACGGGACTCAATCCCGCAGCAACCAGAGACAAAACACAAACAGATCGCTTGGCCAAGCCGATCACAGAACCACGCGTTCCAGCTCTTCTGGACTTGGAACATTCTTGGAACTACTTGATCTTATTCTGAAATAAAACCAAACACTGAAAGGAGACATCAAAATGTCAACATCAAACCTGAAATTACGAATGGAAGACCTGGTTAACAATCCAACTGCCCGTGTACCCATCTGCCTTTGCCTGGATGTCAGCGGCTCCATGTATGGAGACCCAATCGACGAGTTAAATGAGGGAGTTCGCGCTTTCTACCAAGAACTGCGTGATGATGAAGTTGCCCAATATGCAGCAGAGATCTCCATCGTTACCTTCGGCGGCGACGCAGAATGCATTGAAGACTTTGCCAATATCGAACGACAAACCAACATCCCCGACCTGGAAGCTGATGGCGGCACGCCAATGGCAGAAGCTGTTGATATGGCACTAGACATGTTGGAAGCACGCAAACAAGAATACAAAGACAAGGGTGTTGATTACTATCAACCATGGTTGGTCATGATGACAGATGGGTATCCAACAAGTTCCAACTCCGATTTGCAAGCAGCCATTGATCGAACAGTTGACCTTGTCGGCAATAAAAAGCTAACAGTATTCCCAATTGCCGTAGGTGATGATGCCGATATGGATGTATTGGCTTCCTTCTCGCCTAAGCGCCGACCATTGCGCCTGCAAGGTCTTATGTTCAAGGAATTCTTTGTATGGCTGGCACAAAGTGTAATCCAAACATCCAACTCTATGCCAGGCGAAGAGATTCCTCTAGACATTGAAGGTTTGAAAGGCTGGGCGAGCTTAAGCTAATGTGGAAGACAGCCGAATATGCCATTATGGGCAGGGGGCATGAACGCACACAAGTCCCCTGCCAGGACAAAACCTATAGCGTTAGTAGAAATGGTACAGCGGTCGTCGCTCTGGCAGATGGTGCTGGTTCCGCTTCCCTCTCTCACCTTGGTGCAGAGACCGCGACCCAAGCCATTGCCCATGAGTTGGTTGATCATTTCGATGAATTGATACTGAATCCCGATGGTCAGGCAGTCAAAGAACGGCTCTTGAAAGTGTCGGTTGATGCGCTCAATGAAACCGCAAGCGAAAACCAATGCAGTTTGCAGGATTTGGCTTGCACCCTATTAGCAGCCGCAATCAAAGATAATATCTTTCTTTTGATTCATCTAGGCGACGGCATTGTTGCCATGGAGAAAAACCAGGAGTTGAAATTGGCCTCAGCACCAGACAACGGTGAATACGCCAACAGCACCTATTTCCTTACTTCAAAAAATGCCTTGCGCCATTTGAAGCTCTTTAAGGGTTCTACCCAAGACTTAAATGGCTTTGCCTTGATGTCTGATGGTACCGCCGAGAGTTTCTACCACCGAAAGTCCGGACAATTGTCAATCGGTGTGAAGAAAATGATGGATTTGTCTGTCCTGATCTCGGACGAAAAGTTTGATTCCTTTCTGGATGCCTCTTTCAAACAGGTTATTCGAGCCAACACCCAGGACGACTGCAGCATCGCATTGATTACCAATCAGGCTTTGGCTCCAAAAACCTATCAAAGCCTGGATCGCTTGGCTAAATATGATCTATTTGAGATCAATCCCAACAATCCGGCAATTGCCGCAAAACGGTTAAAAAAATTCGAACGCATTCTCGCTGAAATCGAACGATGCCCCAACCGTTTACACGCAGTATCAAAACAGCTGCATATCCGGCGGAAATACCTAAAACGGGATCTTGATGTTCTTGTTGGCAACGGCCTTGTCGTCAATCAAAAGGGCTTATACCAAATGCATCTTCAACAATTATAAAAGCCAAGGCGTTCATATCTCAAAGATATGGTGCCTTGGCTTTTCTAATTCCACTTTCTGATTCGCTTCTGCACCGGTTGGGTGATGCCAAGCACCTCAGCATATTCAAATAGATTCTGCAAATCCATCTTGGGATCCTGAACATAACGGCGAATGGCAGTTTCAACAACAGCTTCCCCTAGACGTCCCTCCGCTTTCACAATTTCACAAATGGTCCGTTCCCGGTCGAAAATCCGAAGCCTGGCTTGATGAATCTTCATAGACACCAATCCTAAGGTCAAAATCCTCTTGCTCTGAAAATCAGGCTCAACCATCTGCTCCTGAATCTTATACTGATCCTTATCATCCTTTTCATCCACGGCAATCTGCCACCTATCCGGTTTCGTGTCGGTATAGCCATAAAAATAAAGCGCGCTTTGACCAGTGATCACCGCTTGGGGAAACCGCTCTTTGAAAATCGCTTCTTCATTCATTTTATTTTCTTCCATACCTACACCTCCAAAAAAACCTTTTCCTAATATAAAACTCATTGTACCACATCTCTCTATATCTTGTATACAAAATACACATAAATTCTAGCAGGCTAACAAAAAAACATGAGGATTCCAGTCTTTTCAAACGGAATCCTCATGTTTTCATCTTATCTATAAGGTTCTGAATCTTTACGACTTATCTTTGCCAAGGCAAATTTCAAGATACTTAAATCGAATGGCTCGATTAAATTCGGTAAAGTCGATGCAAGTACTTTTCCTCCAATGATTCATTATATTTCCGACCGCCATCAATATTTTGTGATTTATAAATCGGTGGCTGGAAACCTCGTTCCAGCATAATTTCAGCCGCACGCAAGGTAACAGCTTGCAAAAGCACACTGGTTGTTACTGTCGACATCCCACAAATTTTGGTATCCAATCCCTCTACTTCAATCGTTGAATCTCCTGATACAACTTTATTGTCCAATACCACATCCGCCAGTTGATATAAGTTTTTGCCGCAGCTATGCTTGCTTTTCAGTTCTCGGGATGCCTCCACGGCTGTGACTGCAATTACTTTTGCTCCTTTTGCTTTGGCACCTATAGCCATCTCAATAGGCAGAGGATTTCGACCGGAGTTTGAAATAATAACAACCGCATCTTCCTTCTGAATATCCACTTTCTTTAAAAAGGTCGTTCCAACCCCTTCAACCGATTCATAAGCCCCGCCAGCAGGTTCCTTAATATTCTTTGTAGGAATAAAACCGCCAGCCCGATGTGTAATCTCCAAGGCACCTGCATTGGAATGACCTGCACCGTAAGCCTGAATAATACCGCCCCCCATAATTGCATCTGCAAATACTTTTGCCGCCGCTTCAATGGCTGGGGACTCAGTTGCCTCAAGTTGCTGAATTAAGCTCTTCACTACCTCATACACTTTACTCAATTTTGTATTCCTCCTCTTTATTCCGATTTAGGTTTATTAATTCATCAAAATAACTTATAATAAAATTAACGAACCATTCAAGTCAATTATACAGAATATTTTCTCAAATGCAAGTTACATTCATCAGCTTCGCCTTAGAGTTGATGGCAAACTTCATGATTTGATATAATGAAACGCAGAACATACCTATAAAGGAGGTTCCTCATATGTATATAACCCGACTTAAATCAGCCATGGATACCCTTACAGAAACAGAGAAGCAAATTGGACAATATATTGAAAACAACCTAGATAAACTGAAGGCAAATAAACCGTCGTCTTATGCCTTTGCAGAAGAATTGAAGGTGGGACAGTCCACTGTCATCCGCTTTTCGAAGAAGTTAGGTTATAAGAGCTTTCGCGAACTACAGCTTGATCTGTCAAGTTCAGCCGAAAAGCTGAAGATCGAAGAAATATCGGTTGATGAATCCACCAACCGTACAAACTTTAAAGTCATGAAGCAATACCAGGACTTCATCGATTCGACCTTTGAACTCAATGAAGAAAAAGCCATTGAAGAAGCTGTTACTGCAATAAAATCCGCGAATCATGTGCTGGTTTTTGGCATTGGCAGTTCCAATCTATTTGCAGAGTATTTCTCCAACCAATTAAGAAAAATCGGTTTTTTTACCCTGCACGCCTCTAATCCTCATACCGCGCTTACCATGATTGCCAAGATGGCTGCTTCAGATTTAATCATTCTGCTTTCAGAAAGCGGCCAAACCGGTGATATTGTTAAAGCGGCTAAGCTTGCTCAAGAGAAGAAAATCCCTGTAATTTCTCTAACCAGTATGGGAAAAAGCAAACTCCAAGCATACTCGAACATTGTTTTAAAAACGGTGAATCGGTCCAGCAATACTCGTCTTGAAGCGATGAGTATTCGAGCGTCTCAACTCTATTTAATTGACACAATCTACTTGAATCTATTCAAAACAGATTACAAAAAGTATAAAGCAATGGTCGATGAAACGGATTCATTGATTCGAAATGAGTGAATCTACCTATTTCAAATTCATTTATAACCAATTACGAGCGCTTCTCTTAACTTCGAGAAGCGCTTTTTTATATCTTACCTAAACAATTATACAAACTTATATTTGCCATTCATGTATTTTGTTTATCTAATATAGCATTTATTCATTTTCTGCCAATCTATGTTGTAATGTGTTTGAAGAAGGCTTATAATTTTTTTAGATTGGTATATTTTTACATTCAAGAACATCCATCGAATTTTTTTACAGGGAGGAAAAAATGAAACGGAGAATTAGTTTAATTTCTATGATATTGGTCGTCTTTATGTTCCTGTCAGGTTGTGGACAAGCTGCCAGCCCTGATACCGTGGTTGAGGAACTAATCGGATCCATGCAAAAGTTCGATTTTAACGGCGTCGTTAAGGCAGTAGATCCGGCCAAAGGTTTGGCGGAAGAAGAAATTAATGCAATGGTCTTTTCAGATGAAGAAGTATTAGAAGAGAGTTTTTTTAACTATCTTAAAGATAATGCAGCTAACATCACCTATGAGATAAAAGAGACTAAAGTTGATGGTGATCATGCAACGTCGACAGTTAATTTCACCTACACAGACTCCGGTGAATTGCTTACTGCTACCTTAGCTGAATTTATTGACCAAATGTTCACTCTCGCCTTTTCCGGTGAAGAAGTGACTGATGAAAAGAGTAATGAACTCCTGCTGTCTATTTTAGAAGAACAAATTGAAACGGTAAAAACCGCATCAATAGAGGAGACAATCACCATACCCTTGGTGCAAATAGATGGCAAATGGTACGTTGAGGAATTAAATGAAAACTTGATAAATGTTATGATGTCGAACTTTGTAAGCAGCATGGGGGGAGAAAATAGTTCGGAAGAGGAGAGCTCAGACGCCACAACCAAAGAAACTCCAGCTGTTTCAGAAGAAGAGGCTAGCAGTGAGTCAAACACCAAGGAAGAAGAAACCGAAGCAGGTCCGGATGTACCTGAAGCACCTGCTGCAAGTGAACCTACAAAAAGAAAAACAAGAAATGAAGGACGAGTCACCTCAACAGATAAAAGCATTAACATTATGGAAATTTACCTCGGCGAGGAAATCCCTTTGTCTACCATGAACGTTGTCGTTGAAGACTTCGACGAAACTTTAGAACTCACCTCAGAGTTTTGGGATCCTGTCATAGCAAAAGAAGGTACAAAATTCGTCACTGTAACTGCTACTGTAACAAACACGACGCGCTTTGAAGAAACCTTGGTTCCACCACTCATTCTCATGGATGATCAGAATCGGCAGTTCACAACATATGATGCAACGTTTGCAATTGACGATTACTTGGATTTTATTACACTAGCTCCAAGTATCAAAGAAGAAGGACGATTCATTTTCGAAGTACCGATGGATTCAAATAATTCAGTCTTGCTTTTTGCGAGTGACGAAACAAAAGACTTATATTTTGTTTTCCTAGACCCAGTTCATTTTAAATAATTATACCTTAAGTCGAATAAAGAAGTTCTAGCAATCGAAAGGAGAAGCGAATGAAACCACTCAAATTAAGTTTGCTCACAATCTTACTTTTTACTTTGATGCTCACTGGTACCTTTTGCATTTCAGATGAAGCAATTCTTACATCAGAAACTATCGTTTTCAATACAAAAACCATCGACAATGAACATGCCGATTACCCATTTTTAGTCTACGAGGACATGATTTACTATCCCATGACTAATGAATTGGCCCGCGCATTTGGAATCACCAAAGAAGTTCTAGAAGACGGAACACTGTCCCTTACCTACAACGGTTACAAGATGCCCTTTAAGCCTGCTTTGAATGCAGAAAATGAATTGGACTCTACTGTTTCTGTTCAATTATACAATGATCCTGTCATCGTAAATGGCCGAACGATTAGCAACGAAGAGGAACTCTACCCTCTTATCGAGTACAAGGATATGGCCTACTTTCCTCTGGATTGGACTTATAGCAGTATCGAATTTGGTTGGCGTGTAGTTGACTTTGGAAAATTAGGCTTCCATGTTAATACCCAGGGTCTTTTCCCCCATGTCCCAACGAGTACAAAAAAACATATCGAAACTGGATTAACCGTTCCTAATGAAGGTGAGTATTCTGGAGATGTTTATATCGACTTGCATTCTAACCGTTATCGTGATGGTAACGGTGATATGCAATACAACAACGGTCATTTTTATTCCGGAGATTTCATTATGGAGAAACGACAAGGAATCGGACATTATTATTGGCCAAGTAGCGCTGAATATTTTGGTACCTGGGTTGATGATGTCCGCACTGGATTTGGATGTCAATACAATGCTGATGGTTCGCTCTACCTTGGTGGTTTTTCCAATGAACAATACAAAGGATTTGGTGTTTTAAAAAAGGCGGATGGCACGCAACTCATTGGACTATGGGAAGGAGTTAATTTCATTCAAGAAGCAGATCTTCTCTCTCCAAAACATTTTCGTTTTAAAAAGAGTCGACCTGGCTCAATAATATTTATGCCTCAACCCATAGTAGAAGCAGACTATCAAAGGGTGTATTACGCCTTGAATGAAGAAGGTCCTTGGTTCTTATATGTGGATGATGATCAAAAAACAGGAGACCTGTTTCTTGATACTTTATATGATTTCCAAATCGATGGCTTCGAACCAAACCAAACCGTATATTTTAAATCCATTGCCTATGTTGGAGATCTAGTTTCAGCTGAAGGAACCATCAATTCAGCTACAACCTCATCACAGGAAGATCGAATTCTTGTCGAGAATGATTCCGAAATCACCTCCTCCTTTATCATGGGTGACTTCAAAGGATTTAAAAAGGATAATGTTTATTACTTAACGAATGGAGAGATTTGGCAACAAACTTCTAACGATCTGCTCATGAGCGCGGCTATGATGCCTCATGTCAGTATCAAACAGGAAAATGATAAATTTATCTTAAGCCTCGATAATTGCATCATTGATATAGAAGTTGAACGCATAGAGGAATAAAAAACAGGAGCACCCTTTCGGGTGCTCCTATTCTATCTCATCCTTTATTTTTTCATCAACTTCAATGCGCTTTCCACTTGCATGGCTACTCCAAGAGGGATGCAGTCTTCATCCGCATCAAAGGCTTCATTGTGCAATACAGCTGTTAAACCCTTCTCTTCGCTGCCGCAGCCCAAATTGTAAAACGCCGATGGCACCATATCTGAGAAGAAAGAGAAATCCTCTCCCCCCATGCTCGGATAATCCATCATCTCCAGATTCTCTTTTCCAACCAACTCTTCCGCAGCTTCCAAAATCACATCGTAAGTTGCATCGTCATTAATCAAAGCTGGATACCCTTCATTTAAAACAACGTCCACACTTGCTCCATAGGCCGCTGCCACTTGGGAAGCGATCAAATGAATTTTAGCTTCCACATCTTCCCGCATTTGCCGGCTGAGGGTTCTTAATGTGCCATCCAAGACCACTTCATCAGCAATGATATTGGCCTTGGTGCCCCCATGAATGGAACCAAAAGTCAGTACAACCGAGTCCAATGGCGATACCTGACGGCTCACAATCATCTGTAGGCTGGTAAGAATCTGGCCGGCAATCGCAACTGAATCAATAGCCGCATTTGGCCGCGCCGCATGTCCTGCTTTGCCTTTAATGGTGATGGTCACCCGGCAAGACATGGCACAGAATGGACCATAGTGAAACTGCAATTTACCCGTTTCCACCGTTGGATGTACATGAAGACCAATCACGTGGTCTACCTTTGGATTATCCATACAGCCTGCTTCAATCATCCGCTTTGCTCCGCCCACTGCTTCCTCTGCGGGCTGGAAGAAAAACTTGGCTGTTCCGTCAAATTGGCCTTCCATATCCTTGAATACCTTGGCAGCACCCAAAAGAATAGTCGCGTGCATATCGTGCCCACAGGCATGCATCACACCTTCGTTTTGAGACCGATGAGGCCGGTCTTTCACCTCGGTAATAGGCAGGGCGTCAATATCGCCCCGGATGCCGACAACCTTGCCACTCTGATTCCCACGCACAATGGCTACAACTCCGGTATCGGCAATCCGCTCGTTTTCAATGCCCCAAGCCGTTAAATACGCTTGAATCTTTTCCGCCGTTCTATACTCCTGCAAGCTCAACTCAGGATGCATATGAAAATCCCGTCGAATTTTCACCAATTCATCCTGAAGGGCCTGCGCCTGTTCCATGATCGTCATAGTCTTCCCCCTTATTGTTTATTGCTATCTGCTTTTTCGAACACAATTTTGCCATCAATAATCGTCACTAAAGGTTCCGACATCAGTTCCAAAGGATTGCCGGACCAAATAACCACATCAGCATCCTTACCTGCCTGCAAACTTCCCACCCGGTCATCCAAGCCTAGAATTTTCGCCGGATTAATGGTCACCATGGCAAGGGCCTCTTCAAAGGTCAATCCCTCTTTCATGGCCAATCCAGCCATAATATTCAAGCGCTCAATAGGGACGACGGGATGATCGGTCATAATAGCTGTCAAGACGCCCGCCTCATGCAGAACCTTGGGTGTCTTTAATGACTTCTTAACCACCTCAGGCTTGCCTGGGAACCCAAAGCTTGGCCCTGTAACAGCCGGCACTCCCGCTTTGGCGATATGCTTGGCAATCAAATGCCCTTCTGTGCAATGTTCCAATGTAAGCTTAAGGTCAAACTCCTTGGCAATTCGAATGGCTGTCAAAATATCATCTGCCCGATGGGCATGAGCCTTGAGCGGCATCTCCCGCCGCATAACCGGCAGCAAGGCTTCCATCTTCATATCAACAGGCGCTGTCTGATCAGATTCGTCGTCCTTTTCCAACTTTGCAGCATATTCCTTGGCTTTTTTCAACGTCTCTCTAAGCACTGAGGCATTGCCCATTCGGGTCATGGGCGCTTTGCCCTTGTCACCATAAGCCCGCTTCAGATTCTCTCCAAAGGCACATTTCATGGCCAATGGCGCTTTAATGACCATTTCATCCACGCAGTCTCCATAAGTCTTCAATACGGCAAATTGCCCGCCGATGGTGTTGGTGCTTCCCGGTCCCGTTGCCACGCAGGTGACACCGCCTTGCACGGCGTCTTGCCAGCAAGGATCCAAGGGATTAATGCCATCAATGGCGCGAAGCTGGGGCGTTACCGGATCCGTCTTTTCATTGACATCCATGCCGCCAAATCCAAGACCCACTTCTACCAGACCTAAATGACAATGGGCATCCACCAAGCCCGGCAGCACCCAATATCCTTCCCCATCAATCACGCGCGCTCCCTCAGGTACTGGAATCTCTTCGTCAACTTTTACAATCTTTCCATTCTCGATCAGCACGCAGCCCCGTTCAAAATCACGTCCTGCGGCTGTAACAACCTTTCCATTTTTAATTAACAGCATTGAATCCCGCTCCTTTGCCTTTTCTATCCCAAAATATTCACCAAAAGAATGCCCGCCAGCCAAAGGGCCAGAAGGGTAATCAGAAGTTTGGGCGCAAGGACACGAAAAATTGCCAAAGACAGGGCAACCACATCCTTAAACTCAAGAGTCAGCTTCGGATTCTCCTCTTCATATAATTCATTGCGTTCATCTTTCATGATTTCTCCTATTTCACCAAATGACACCAAACCGTATGGCCTGGCTCCACTTCCTTCATCTCAGGCGCGACTTGCGAGCAAATCGGCATAGCCTTAGGACATCGAGTATGAAACTTGCAGCCCTTAGGCGGATTAGCCGGACTGGGCACGTCCCCTTCCAGAATAATCCTTTCTTTGACCTCGGAAGGATGCGACCTGGGCACTGCTGAAAGAAGGGCTTGGGCATATGGATGCATGGTATTCTCAAACAACTGCTCAGACGTGCCAATTTCCATAAAGGATCCCAGATACATAATGCCAAGTCGGTCGCAGAAATACCGGACCAAACTCAGGTCATGGGAAATAAACAAATAGGTCAGCCCCATCTCTTCTTTCAACTTTTGCATCAAAGTCAGGACTTGGGCCTGAATGGACACATCCAAGGCCGCCGTAGGCTCGTCTGCAATAATAAACTTTGGATTCAAGGCCAAAGACCGGGCAATGCCGATCCGCTGGCGCTGGCCACCGGAAAACTCATGAGGATACTTGGACACATTGCTTTGGTCCAAGCCACAGATTTCCAGCAATTCCTTGGTTCGCTCCAGGGCTTGATCCTTGTTCATAATCTTATGCTTGATAAGACCTTCCGATACAATGGCACCAATGCTCATTCTCGGATCTAGGGAAGCAAAGGGATCTTGGAAGATCATCTGAATGTCCCGCCGTAGTTCCTGCATTTTCTTCTTTTCGATATATTCCCTTTTCTCCACATCAAAAATCACCTGGCCGTCAAAGACAACCTTGCCAGCCGTTGGCGGATAGAGGTTGGAAATGGCACGTCCTGCCGAGGACTTACCGCAGCCCGACTCACCCACAAGACCGAATATCTCTCCTTCATTGATGGTGAAGGTAATATCGTCTACCGCCTTGATATCGCCTACTTTTCTTGAAAAGACGCCACCGGTGATAGGAAAGTACTTCTTCAAATTTGTAATTTCAATCAATGGTTTACTCATTCGATTTCCCCTCCTCATCATAAAGCCAGCAACGCACCTTGTGGCCTGGTTTGACTTCTTTCAATTCCGGCATCTTGCTTCGACAAATCTCCATACAGTCAGCGCATCGAGGCGCAAAAGCACACCCCTTGGGCAGAGCCGTCAACGGAGGCACCATGCCGTCGATGCATTGAAGGCTTTCGCCCTTTTTCACATTAATGACGCGTGATGAGAACAAGCCCTTGGAATAGGGGTGCATCATCTCATCGAATAAGGTTACTACGTCGGTTTCCTCTACCACGCGACCTGCATACATGACGGCTACGTCATCCGCCATTTCTGCGATAACCCCCAAATCATGGGTAATAAACAAAACCGACATATCCAGTTCCGTCTTCAAGCTGCGCATCAAATCCAGGACTTGGGCCTGAATGGTCACATCCAGGGCCGTGGTCGGTTCATCTGCGATCAAGAGCTTAGGATCGCAGCTTAAGGCCATGGCGATCATAACGCGTTGACGCATGCCGCCGGAAAGCTGATGAGGATACTCATCAATAATCTTTTCCGCCCGTGGAATGCGCACCTTCTTTAAAAGTTCTATGCACATGGCCCGGTTCTCATCCCCCACAAGCCCCCGGTGAAGGGCCAATGTTTCGCCAATCTGGTCACCAATGGTGAATACCGGATTGAGGGCTGTCATGGGTTCCTGAAAGATCATGGCGATCTCATTGCCGCGCACCTTCTGCATATCTGTTTCAGGCAAGGACACCAGATCCTGGCCTTCAAACACGACCTGACCCGTATCGATAAAGCCCTGTTTTTTCGGCAAAAGTCGCATAATGGATAGGCTTGTAACACTCTTTCCGCAACCGGACTCGCCTACAACACCCAGCACTTTCCCTTTTTTAATGGTCATATCTACATGATGGACCGCTGTCACCTTGCCTTCGGATGTTTTGAAGGAGGTTGTTAGGTCTTTCATTTCCAATAAAATTTCAGACATATTCCTTCCCCCTTACCGTTTCAACTTGGGATCAAAGGCATCCCGAAGTCCGTCACCCAAAATATTAATCGACAAAATGGTTACTAAGACCATCATTCCAGGCGGAATCCACAGCCACCAGTGCATGCGCAAGGAACGCAAAGACTGGGCAGCTGCCAGCATATTTCCCCAGCTGGGCTGAGGCTGTTTGACACCCAAACCTAAAAAGCTTAGGCCCGCTTCAGAAAGAATCCCTGTTGCGATTCCCAGTGTGGCATAGACAATAATGGGCGCCAATACATTGGGCAGGATATGGCGACGGATAATCTCTCCTGACTCAAGACCCAGAGAAATGGCTGCTTCAATAAATTCTCGGCCCTTGATGGCCATTACCTCTGCCCGAACAATCCGGCAGATCTTGGTCCAGGACAAAATTCCCGAGATAAACATAACATTGTAAATGCTTGGTCCCAAGACTGCCGCGATGGCAATGGCGATGACAAAGAAAGGAAAGCACATAACCACATCAACAATCCGCATGATCAAGTTGTCAATCCAGCCGCCAGCATAGCCCGCGATGGAGCCTAAAAAGACCCCGATCAGCAAGGAAATGGCTGTCGATACCAAACCAACGCTCAAGGAAACACGACCGCCGTAAATCAAGCGGGTAAAGGTGTCCCGCCCCAAATCATCCGTGCCCAGCCAGTGGTCTCCGCTTGGCTTTTGATAGGCATTGAGCATGTCCACCTGGTCCCGGTCATAAGGCGTAATCAAGGGAGCAAAGACTGCCAGAATTGTTAATATCACAAGAATAAACAAGGCAGCAACCGCCATCTTGTTTCTTCTCAACCGCTTATAGACAATCCCCATGGGAGAAAGACTTTTGGCATTTTCCAAAGCCACAGTATTTGTACTCATATCTTCATCTCCTCCCTTTTATTTATAGCGGATCCGCGGATCCACCAAAGCATACATAATATCAGCAAAGAGATTGGCCATCAGAATCATAAAGGCCAAAATCATGGTTGCGTCCATAATCACAGGATAGTCACGGTTCATAACCGCCTGAAAAATCAGGGTTCCCATGCCCGGCCAGACAAAGATGGTCTCTGTCAGTACAGCGCCTGAAACCAATTGTCCCAAGGACAGGCTGATAATGGTTACCACCGGAATCAAGGCGTTTCTCAAGGCATGCTTGTAAATGACAATGCGTTCGTTCAAGCCCTTGGCCCGGGCCGTACGAATATAATCCTGCTGAATGACTTCCAAAAGCGAGGTTCTTGTATACCGCATAAAGGAGGCCATTTGTATAAAGCCCAATACAATCACCGGCAAGGCCAGATGATGGAGGAAATCCAAAAACGCCCGGATTCCCGTATATCCGCTCGCCAAAGTCTCCATCCCGGAAATCGGGAAGAGCTTCAAGTCGATGGCAAAAAACTTCACCAGCAAAAGGGCAAAGAAGAATGCCGGGATCGAAAGGCCGATAAAAGCCACTAAGGTGGCTATGTAGTCGAAAACTGAGTACTGTCTGGTAGCCGATATCACCCCTAAGGGTATGGCCACAAGGATGCTGAGCACCAGCGCCACCCCGGACAGCATCAGGGTGTTGCCAATTCTTCTAGAGATCATTTCAGCAATCGGTTCTTTAAATTTCAGGGAATATCCCAGGTTTCCCTGCATGAGTCCGCCCACCCACTTGGCGTACTGAACCGGCAGCGGATCATAATATCCTACCGCCTGAAGCATTTGTTCCACGTCCTCCGCCGTTGCATCCGTTTCAATCATATAAGCATACGGATTGCCCGGCATCAGGTGAATGAGTGAAAATATGATAATTGATATCCCAATCAAAACGGGAATCATTAAGAGTATGCGACGAACAATATAATTTCTCATCATTCCCCCCCTTTCCTTTTCTTTGTCAGGCATTTTCTCTCGGCGCCTGATTTCATATTGGCACGAAAACCACTTGCCAATCACTTGCAAAAACCCGCAGGTGGCCAAAGTCCGTCTTTAGACCATGAAGCTGCGGGAAAGATGAACACGAGGGAAACCGAATCCCATGGCGATTCGCTGGATCCGGTTTCTACTCGTTTGTTCATAATCATTAGATTGTCGACCTTAAAGTCACAATCATAAGGAGCTTAACTTACTTTTCGATATACCAGGTATTGGCTCCATACCACAATACGTTTGGCGCTGTTGCGCCACGAAGATCAGCCGATACCGCACAACCCAATTCAGGCGTGTACAGGAAGATGGACGGCAACTGCTCATTCAAATATACGCCCCACTGGCCATAGATCTCGCCACGTTTTGCTGTGTCGATGTAGGCGATGCCTTCATCCAACAAACGGTCATTTTCCGCGTCTTCAAAGTTCATCAAGTTGTACTTGGCACCTGTTTGCCAGAAACGCGCTTGGTCAGGCTCAACACCCGCACCAAATCCGATCAGGAACAATTCAAAATCATCGTTGTTCAACTGCTCAAACATAGTGGAGAATTCCATGATTTGAAGTTCCAAATCGATGCCGATATCCTTCAAGTTCTGTTGGATGACCGGTGCGGAACGTTCTCTTGTTTTGTTTCCTGATGGATATTTCAGAACCCATTTCAATTGCTCACCGTTTGGTCGGTACATGATGCCGTCCTTGTACTCATAGCCTGCTTCTTCAAACAAAGCGATGGCTTTTTCAGGACTGAACTCGTAAGCATTGACCTTGTCCGCGCCTGGGTAGGCCCAGTTGGAGCTTGGCAACGGCTGGGTCAAAATCTCACCATAACCATACATCAAAGAATCTACCATGCCTTGTCGATTGATGGCATACATCAAGGCTTGTCGCACTTTAATGTCTTGGAAATCCGCCAATTGATGATTGACGCCCATAAACTGATAAGAGCCGCCAACGGTTGACATCACTTGGATGCCCTCGGACTCGTAAAGAGCCATGTCATCCGGGTTAAAGTCAGAAACTGTCATATAATTGATTTGTCCTGACAACAATTCCGCTTGAGCCGTATCCTGGTTGGTCGCCTTGATAATCACGCGATCCAAGTAAGGTCGGCCTTGCCAGTAGTCTTCAAAAGCTACCATGGAGACATATTGGTCAGGTGCGAACTCGTCCATCATAAAGGCGCCGGTTCCCACTGGGTTTCTCAGCAATTCTGTCTGCTCGCTGGCTTTGCCAACTTCAACGTCTTTCCAGATATGCTCGGCAACCATATTGGCTTTTGTGCCTAGCATGGTCAACACAGACGCATAGACCTTGTCGAAGTTTACCTTGATGGTGTACTGATCGATAATCTCAACACCTGAGATCTCATCCGCATCACCATTGTGGTAAGCTTCAGCGCCGGTAATTGGCGCCAGGTTGGAGTAAAGTGGCCCCGTGTAATCAGGATGGGCAATAAATTTCCAGTTGAAGTATACGTCATCTGCGTCAAATTCTTCACCATCATGCCATTTTACGCCCTGACGCAAATGGAAAGTCACACTCATAGAATCGTCAGCGATATCCCAGCTTTCTGCCAAACCGGGAACCAACTCATTCTTGTCAGTAATCTTGACAAGCGATTCAAACACAAGGTCTGTTACCAGAAAATCATTGTCTGTTGATGTAATCAAACTCAAGAAGTTTCCGCTTGGCGGGTTCCAAGACGCGCGGATCAGTGTACCGCCGTACTTGTCTTCTTCCGGTGTTTCTGCCGGTTCAGCCGGCTCAGTCGTTTCTGTTCCATTGCTCTCTGCAGGCGCTTCAGTTGCAGGTTCAGAAGAACCACAACCACCCAAAATCGTGGTCATCAACAACATCACAACCAATAAAAATGCAAGTCTCTTTTTCATTGCCTTTCCCTCCTACTCTTTTTGTAAATCCCTTAACTATGCTTGTTCCACCAGCCAGTTGAACAAATTGTTCATAACTTCCGACTGGTCAATCATATCTTCTGGGTGCCATTGCACCCCTATGATTTTCTGATTGGATTCCGACTCAATAGCTTCAATGACTCCGTCACCGGCTTTGGCCGTCACCTTTAATCCCGCGCCCAAGAGACGGACACTTTGATGATGCAAAGAGTTTACCGATACCACCGGCAAGCCAATCACATCAGCCAATTGTGTGCCGGCTTCAATAAATGCCTTATGAACACTATGGCTCCGTTTCCCTTCCTGCAAATGCTGAATCGCTTGAGGAATCTGATCATGGATGTCTTGGTAGAGACTCCCCTCCCGTGCGGTGTTGATAATTTGAAGTCCCCGGCATATGCCAAGAATTGGTTTGTCAGCCTTTTCTGCCGCCAGATAGAGTTTGATCTGAAAATCATCCAATTCCGGATCAATGGCTCCCAATCGGCTATTGGGCTCCTCCCCATACAAACTCGGATCAATATCGCCTCCACCTGAAAATAAAAAAGCATCACAGACTTCCACATGCCTTTCAATAACATCAGAATCCCCAAAACAAGGAATAATGACAGGCAACCCTCCGGCTCGGAGCACGCCCTTTACATAAGTGCTGTTGACATAGGCCCGTTCCATATCCCCAAACATTGGGGTATGTGAAATCAGAGTATTGCCGACAATGCCAATAACTTTCTTGCCCATTTGCTCCTTCCCCCTTTCTATTCGTCTTTCCGGCAGATACAATTGCAAGTATCGTGCCAACACAAAAATATGACGAAAAAGAGACAATTAGCCAACTGTAAAAAATAAAAGAAGCTCAATTGGATGATGTTATTCATCCAATTGAGCTTCTTTGCTCATCCATTAAGAGTATTTTCAACCAGTTTTCGTCCATCCTCTGACAGACAACAACCTTGTCGTCCACGATACACTGTCATCAGTTTTTTGTCAACCGCTTCCTTGACCAGTTTCCTAATCTGGTATTCGCTGACCGGTTGACCCATTCGCTCTTCCATCAGTTCCCGCAGTCGTTCCCGACCAACTTTTTCATCTTTTAATGAGGCCTCGTAGCAGATGCCCAATACCTCCATAACCAGGTCCGATTCTGTTAGGTCTGCATCCTGTTCAAGCTGCAAATAGATCGGATAAGGCTCTTCCGTATCCCGCATCAACTTATAATAGTTGGCTACATTTTCAAGTTCCCGTACATTGCCTTCCCATGCATGGTTTAGAAGGATTCTTCGTAAAGAGATGGGCAAGACGGCTTCTGAATCGTCCAAAAAGCGTTCAAAGAGCAAAAGGATATCTTCTTTTCGCTCCTGTAAAGTCGGTACCACCAAAGGCAATACATTGATCCGGTAATAAAGATCCTCCCGGAAACGTCCCTTCTCAACTTCTTCTTTGAGACTTTTGTTGGTTGCCGCAATGACCCGCACATCAACCCCGATCACCCGGTCCGATCCAATCCGCATAATCTGCTTTTCCTGAATCACCCGCAAAAGTCGAGACTGCAGAATAGCCGGCATATCACCGATCTCATCCAAAAAGATGGTTCCCCGGTGAGCTTGCTCGAACAAACCCCGCTTGCCTTCTTTTCTGGCACCCGTAAAAGCACCCGGTTCATATCCAAAGAGCTCACTCTCCAGCAAGCTTTCTGGCAAGGCAGCGCAGTTTACCGCCACAAATGGCGCCCGACTCCTCACCGACTGATTATGAATGGATTGGGCCAGCATCTCCTTGCCCGTGCCACTTTTCCCTTCGATTAAGACCGTCAAATCATTGGCTGCAAATCGCTTGGCTTTTTGAATGCACTGCTTCATCTTTCCCGACTGGGACACGATGTCATCAAAGGTGTAGACCGCCTGCTGACCCAAAGCCTTGGTTTTCTCCCAGATCTGGCTTTCCAATTGCCTTATATGAGTAACATCCCGAAAGACCATCATGGTCTCATTGACTGATGCTGTATGCTTAATGGCTTCCCGGGTAACCAACACCCACTTGTCATTGATTTGCACCAGCTCGTCAATAAAGGCACTTCGGCCCGCCAAGTTCGTTTCCGAAAGCAAATCATCCAGCCGTGTATAGCCGTCAATAATCTCCCAGCCCATATCTTCCACGATAAAGGCGTTGTGCATCAACACGACTCCTTCGCCGGAAATTAGCATAAATCCCTCATGAGCCATGTCTAAAATGGCATTTAATTGGGCTTCCCGCAAACGCGTCCGCCGATACTGAGACTTGATCCCCCCCAGCACATCCGCCGTGCTGTTGATATAAGCCAAGAGTTTCTTGTTGGTTGCCCAATTGTTCATTTCTAAGAGAGCGACCAGCTTAATCATGGTTTCGCCGTCCAAGCAGCGATTGCCCACATCAATTACCGTTGGGATCCCTTCAGGAACAAAGCGACCTTCCCCTGGAGTTACCGCAATCACAAAGCGTGAAATGTCCATGCCCGGTTCATAGGGAACAATTTTCAATCCCTTGATCCGCAAACGATACATGAGGGCTACCGTTTCTAGGGTATTCTCAATGCAGTCGTTGACCAAAAGCACCTCGGATCCTTCCGGTATATCCAAAAGTCGAAATGCCCGATCCTCTTTGATGGTTCTGGAAACCACAAAAGCCGAATCCGGATCAACCAGCATGCCCTTAAAGCGGTCTGCACGATTCTGCAGCATAAAGAGCACCACATCCCCATCGAGTTGCGTTCCCGGTTTCAACGAATCCAAAAACACATGCTCATATCGTACGGAGTCTTCAAAGACTTCACGAAGATTTCTTTCGATTTCGCGATGAACCGCACCATTGAAATCTGTGACCACCACAATTCTTTTCACTGTCCTCACCCCCAATAAACACTTTCTCTTATTATACACGATGGGACCAGTCTGACGAAAGCAAGCTCTCCCTCCGGTGAATTATCCACATTTTCATCGTAATAAAACAGCCTTATCCACGTTTTGAGGATAAGGCTGTTCCTATTGTTATCAATTTATTATAGATCTAGTATTTACTTGCCTGTCGCCGCATTCTCTCCAGCGATTCGACCGAATACTGTGATGTCGGAAATCGCACAAGTACCTACACGGTTGTTACCGTGAACACTGCCTGTAACTTCGCCAGCTGCGTATAGACCAGGAATTGTATTGCCGTCTACATCGATCACATGCGCTTCTGTGTCAATCATAACACCACCCATTGTATGGTGAACCGATACAACGCCTTTTAGAATGAACCAAGGACCTTTTTGCATTGGCACCATGGCTGTTGTACGTCCAAACGCCTCGTCAACACCAGCTTCCATGTACTTGTTGTAGTCCGCCATTGTTTGCACAAGATTCTCTGCGTTGATATCGAAGTATTCCGCAACTTCTTCCAATGTATCCGCTTTGTAGAATACGCCGCCTTCCAAGCATTTTGCATACTCATCAGCAAATTTCGCTTCCAGATTCAAACGGTCTGCAACTTCTTGGTTGTAGATGGCGTAAACCGGACCTTCTTGCGCCAAAATTGCTTCCGCACGCACATCACGCATGCCCATTTCGTTTACAAATCGGTTGCCGTCAATATTAACATAGATCAGGCCTTCACCGCTCCAGCTTGGTGCTTCAATGCCGTAGAACACGCCTGTCATTGGGTTGTTGAATGGATACAATTGAATATGCTCCATGCCTTCCAATTGTGCGCCAATGTTTTCTGCCATGATGATACCTTCACCCACGATGGCTGGTGAGTTTGTTGTTTGAACCGACTCGCCAACAGTTGGCCAACGCTTGTTGTATTTCTCACGCATTTCGATGTTTGCGCCGAAACCGCCAGAAGCGAGAACCACACCGCTCTTTGCAGTCAAAACTGCTGTGCTTTCTCCTGCAGAAACCAATACGCCAGTTACACGGCCTTCTGCATCTTGTACAAACTCTTCCGCTTTTGTGTTGTACTTGATCTCAACACCCAGTTCTTCTGCTTTGTTAACCAGTGGCGTAATCATGCCGGCACCCAACTCAATCGGCTCAACGGCACGAGCAACACTGTGACCGCCTTCATGTACCAGATAGTCTTGGTACTCAACGCCTACGTAATCACGCAACCACAAAGCCGCGTCCAAGGCGTTGTTGGCAACCATATCTACCATTTCTTTGCGGGCCATCTTTCCGCCGCCTTCCCACATTTCTTTGGCAAATTGCTCAACACTGTCCTCAATGCCTTTTTCTTCTTGCAACCAGTTGTTGGCGCAAGCAAGCTCTGCATATGAAAGCAATGTGTTGCCACCTGCAAATGGCATTTTTTCAATCACAACAACTTTTTCAGCTCCGCTGTTTACCGCTTTAATGGCTGCAGAAAGACCCGCACCACCGGCACCAATTACCACAACATCATAAGCTGCATCTTCAATGGCAACCTGTGCTGAAGCTGATTCGTCTTTGATTTGCAAAGTCGATACATCAACCCCTGCGGATTCCAGTGCTGCAGTAACTGCTGCAATCACACCGTTGGATGCGAAAGTCGCGCCTGCAACTGTATCAACAGCCAGTGTTTGTCCTGCAATGATCGCTGCAGGAATGTCACGAAGTGGCGCATCCGCCAATCCAGCTGTTTCCTTATGCTCTACAATAACAATTTCCGAAATCTCGGAATCTGTCAGTGTTACTTCAACTGTAATGTCTCCATTGTTTCCTTTGCCAACGCCCGTGTACGTTCCTGCCGAGTACTTAGCCTCTGCAGCCGGTGCTTCTGTACCAGCATCTTGCGCTTCTGCCGCGCAGCCTGCCAAAGAAACCACCATCAATACAACCAGCATCAGAGATAAAAATTTCTTCATGATACCTCTCCTCTTTTGTTTTGCCAACAAATTATTTGTTCATAGAACCTGTTATAACTTTAACAGTCTCGACGATTTTCGTATTTAGATAGAGCTTTCACATTTTTACAATTTACCATTCTTTTCAAATCAACTTTGCACAATTCACCCATCCTTTTTGCACTTTCCGTTCAAGTTGGTAAAATATGAACAAGTTCGTTAAAAAAATGATAATATAGGTGTGGCAAACCAACATCCGAGGTGAATTTATGTCCATCAAACAAAGAATCGCACTTATTATTACCGCTTGTCTGATCACATCATTTTTGGTGTTTTACGCGACAACCGTGACCAATGTGCGCAATGAAAACACCCGTGCGACAACAGAACAAACCAGCATTTTGCTCGATTCCAAATCGAGAGAAATTGGTCTTCGCTTATACAATGTGATTAATGAATTTAGGCTTTTGTCACAAATGCCTGCTTTTAAGTCCATGGATATCCGGGTTACCTTTCCTTATATCGACAACCTCACCGAAATGAAGAAAGGCAATCTTGGTGAAATGGTGGATCTATTCGCTTACGGAGCCTTTAACGGCAAGAGCTGGGTCAATGGCGAACAAACCTTTGAGCTGATCACCCGCAAGGAATTTTTGGAATTAAAAAACACTCCTGCGGAGTATATCATATCCAACCCTAAAAAGGTGGAATATTTGGATACCGATGTTATTTTAATCTACTATCCCATTACCAATTACAAGGAACAAAAGGATACCTTGTTTATCGGGGGCATCAAGGTAGATACCCTGAGCGAACTCATGAGTCAAATCGACATGTACGGCGGCACCTCATGGATTATGAATGCTGATGGATGGGTCTATACCATGAATCCCATTGAATTTTCTCATGTAATGAGCTATGAATCCAAAAAAGATTTACTGAAAAAAATCAATCCCATTCAGTCAGGCACCGTAAAGCGGGACAAATCTACCATCTTTTACTCCCCTGTTCCCTATGCAAAAGACTGGATCTTATGCACAAAAATCGATCATGCTACTATGTTCGCCAATACCAATGCCATTACGGCTAATATGCGAATCATCGTTCTGATCGCCAGCTTAATTGGCGCTCTCATTGCATATGCGGCTTCATCAAGCATTGTACGCCCCATTAAAAAGCTGCAAAAGAAAATGATTAATGTAAAATCAGGCAACATGAATGCCTATTATACGGATAAGGGCAATGATGAAATCTTTTATCTTGGTCAAACCTACAATCTTATGCTGGATACCATCAAGGATTTGATCGATCAGATCTCAGTAACGGAAGAACAAAAAAGAAAAGCCTACTTGCAGGTATTACAGGCGCAGATCAATCCGCATTTTCTCTACAACACCTTGGCCTCATTACGGTGGCTGGCCCAGAAACAGGGAGCTGTCGACGTGGCAGACTATATCGACTGCCTGTCCACCTTCTTCCGAATTTCCCTCAGCGAAGGGGCAGAAAAGATCTCCTTGGAAAACGAAGTGATCCATGCGGAAAGTTATTTGAAGATCCAGCAATTCCGCTACAGCGACAAAGTCTTTTACCAGTTTGATGTGGACCAGTCAGCACATTCTATAGAAGTTCCCAAACTGATCCTGCAGCCATTAATTGAAAATGCCATTTACCATGGATTGAAGGCCGAAAAGCGATTGGGGACGATTGAAATCCAGTGCAAAAACCAGGATAACCATCTACTCATCACCGTGACCGATGACGGGATCGGCATGACTGAAGAACGGCTCAACCGTTTGCGGTCCAATCTGGATCATAATATTTTTGAAGACAATTACGGGCTCAACAATCTAAATCAACGCTTGAAGCTTCACTATGGCGAAGATGCCAAGCTGACCATCCAAAGTCACCACCATCAGGGAACCACTGTAGAAATTACCATCCCAATTCTTGAAAGCGAGGGAATCAACCATGGCTAAAATTCTGATCGCCGATGACGAAAGCTTAATCCGCAGCAATATTAAAGACCTTTTAGATCCCTTCCAAACGATCTTCAAGGCTGTTTATGAAGCCGAAGACGGTGTGGATGCCTTGTTTCAAATCAAAGAGCACCAACCCGAAATCGTATTGTTTGATATCAACATGCCTTTTTTAAACGGACTGGATGCCATTAAAAAAATCCGCCAGCAGGATAAAAACATTATCCTGATCATCATTTCAGGATACAGCAAATTCGAATACGCCAAAGAGGCCATTGCCAACCAGGTCTATGCCTACTTGTTAAAACCCATCAATGAAAAAGAATTCCATGAAACCATTCAGTCTGCCATTGACTGCCTGCATGGCCAATGTGTTATTCCAACCGAAGCGGAAAGAAAGAAAAGTTCTGAACATCAAGTGGTTCAATACATCGTCGACCACCTTGCCAATACGGAACTCAATGTCAATGCAGTGTGCAATCACTTTCACTTAAGCAGTTCCAGCTTCGCCCGTTTGATTAAAAAGCAGACCGGCCATACCTTTACCGACTATCTGACCAAGCTGCGAATGGAAAGGGCTATCCATCTCTTGGAACACCACGATGAACTGACCATTAAAGAAATCTCCGCTCGTTCCGGTTACAAGAACCAGCATTATTTCAGCCGGGCCTTTAAAAACTTTACCGGCATGTCACCCAAGAAATATAAAGAAAGTTTCGAATAACAACTAATTTAAACGCAAAATCCATCGTAAGCAAATGTAAGTTTGTTAACCATTTGGCAGGGTATGAGTATTCTGCTAGTTACTAAAAAAATAAAACCAAATAAAACAGCTTGCTTTGCATAAGACAATGTTCAAAGGCAAACTTGCCAAAAGGCAAGGACGCAAAGTCGTGATTCTAAGGCATTATCATGCTATGAAAGTCTGACCACCATGTATTGGTGGTCTTTTTTTTGTTGAAGGAGGAATGCTTATACAAAGACTACTCACCTGTTGATTTTTGAAAAAGGAGGTTAGTTGTGAAAAGAAACCACATCAAATTATTAATACCAATTCTCATATGCCTGTTTGTCTTCCAAAGTATAACTTTTGCATTTGAGGATATGCCCTTTATTACATATGCAGGTTCACTAGATCCATACGAAATCGCGGTAGATTCTATAGGATATGTATATGCATCAGGTCCGACAAGTCCACCGCAAGAAATCCTTCAATTTGATGAAGGCGCTCCAATAGGATCAATTTTTGATTGTTTAGAAGTCATCGACATAGCTATTGATACAGATGACTATATCTATATTGTCTATGAAGATTATGATTCATTAAAGAAAGCAACAAAGCTAGATCCATCTGGCGGTTTTGTGTCTGGAGGATTATGGCCTATTTACTTGTCAAATCCAACTGGCATAGCTGTTGGTAAGGATGGCTATGTATTTATAGCCGAGAATAGTACTTTTGCTGAGCTATCAAAATTTGATCCTTTTGGTAATTACATTTCTGATGTTCCAGCTTCTATGCCTAACGTTGATGGAATTGCAGCCGGTTCAAGCTACCTTTATGCATACTATTCTGGCATTGCTGGTAATATTGTTGAGAAATTCAGTTATGACTTGGTTAGTGAATCTGAATTTTACTTGCCAAATGAATTTACAACCATTGCTATTGATTCAGACGGATACTTATATATCGCTGAATCAACTGAACCTATGTCTGATCCCACTAGACTTTCAATCTACAATGAACATCTAGCTTACCAGTATGAGTTCTCACATGTCTTCAGTGATATTCGAGATGTTACCATCGGACCTGATAACACAATTTATGTAACTGACTCAGGCCAAATTTTGAAGGCTCAGCCATCCACTGATCCGGGCTTCACAGTCACAGAAACCAGCGGCAATACAGCCGTATGCGAAAGCGGAACGACAGACACTTTCACCGTCGTCTTGGATTCTGAGCCGGCAAGCAATGTGATTTTAAATATTGCCTCCAGTGACATAAGCGAAGCCACCATTCCTCCAGCAAGTCTGACATTCACACCGACAAACTGGAATACTTCGCAGACCGTGACCGTAACCGGAGTCGATGACTCTGTTGACGATGGCGACCAAACCAGCACTATCACCCTTTCAGTAGACCCAGCCACCACGGATACAGACTATGCTGGTCTAGCTGATCAAACCCTAAGCGTTACGACATCCGACGATGATACAGCCGGTTTCACCTTATCAAAATCAAGCCTAACCGTAAGCGAATCTGGCAGTACAGACACCTTCACCCTGGTGTTGGACAGCGAGCCAACTGACGATGTCAATTTCAGCGTCATCAGTACTGATATCGGCGAGGCCACTGTGGATACACCTAACCCAACCTTTACGCCAACAAATTGGAATATGCCGCAAACCATCACGGTATCCGGGGTAAATGACGATCTTAACGATGGCGATCAAACCACTTCTATCATTGTGTCCATCGCTTCAACCACAGATGCAGCTTATGCTTCCCAGCCTCCTCAATCGGTTAGCACAACAACTACCGACGATGATGCAACTGGCTTTACCTTGTCAAAAACAGCAGTAAGCGTAGACGAATCCGGTACAAGTGAAACCTTCACTGTGGTACTGGATTGCCAGCCGGCAAGTGATGTGGTATTTGACGTATCCTCCAGCGATACAGATGAAGCAATCGTGGATTCAGCCTTCCTTACCTTTACATCCATGGATTGGAGTACGCCACAAGACGTGACTGTTACCGGTGTAGATGACGATATGGATGATGGTGATCAGACCAGCCTTATCACCCTAGCTGTTAACGACAGCGCATCAGATGACGCTTTCGACTCCCTCTCGGATCAAACCGTCACCGCCACAACAAGAGATGATGATACAGCGGGCTTTACCTTGTCAAAAACAGCAGTAAGCGTAGACGAATCCGGCACAAGCGAGACCTTCACTGTCCTTCTGGATTGCCAACCGGCAAGCGATGTTGTTCTAGATATTGCCTCCAGTGATTCCGGTGAAGCAGCCGTTGACGTACTTAGTCTGACATTTACATCCATGACTTGGCATGCGCCACAAACCGTGACTGTTACCGGTGTAGATGATCCTTTTGACGATAATGATCAAACCAGTATCATCACCATCTCTATCGATGACGGCTCATCGGATCCCGCATTTGCCGCTCTTGCAAATCAAACCGTCACCGCGACAACAAGAGATGATGATACGGTAGGATTTACCCTGTCGAAAACAGAGGTAACCATAGAGGAATCCGGAACGACTGATTCCTTTACAATTGTATTGGATACCATGCCAAGTGCTCCTGTATTTTTTGATATCACTAATACAGATCCAAGCGAAGCAGCTCTAATTCCCCACACGATTTCTTTTTCAGGAATAGACTGGAATACTCCTCAGACGATTACAGTAATAGGCCAGGATGATGATCTTGTAGATGGGGACCAAACCTATCCGATCCAAATTGAAGTTACGCCTGAATCTGCCACAGAGTATTTGACCGTCGCCGATCAATTTGTCTCCGCGACAACCATCAACGACGATGTTGCCGTTCCTGTGGAAAGTATGGAATTGGACCATTCAGAAGTTGTGATTTCTGAAGGCTATCCTGTAACCCTTACGGCAACCATAACTCCTGACGATGCAACCGAACCAGTCATCCTTGACTGGCTCTCAAGTGATCCTGGTGGGTTGCTTATCAATCTGATCGACAACCTAGATGGGACCGCCACCATTGAAGCTGTGCCTGGAGCCGAAGGATCTGTTGTCATCACTGGTGCTGTAACCAATTATTACGGATCTGCCTCTGCAGAGTGTCAGGTTACAGTCTTGAAACCAATCGACTATCTTCTTCACATTATTGACCAATGTGCTTGCGAAGGCACTTTAGCTGCCAATGGTGATGAAGATAAATTAGAAACGTTTATCAGTTCGGTTGAAGAAGTCAAAGCATTGATTGAAGCCGACGATCTCCTTGCCGCTCAAAGCAAGTTAGACGAGATCTATAAAAAAATCGATGGAAATCCTCGACCAAAAGATTTGGTTATTGACGGATCAACCTACAATCTGGCTCAAATGATTCTAGATCTTCGTGACAATCTATCGGTTCCTGTCACCGGAGTGACATTAAACCATACCGACTTAACCATGTTTATCAGAGACACGGAAACCTTGATTGCAACCATCACTCCACCAGATGCAATTAACCAAGACCTCATTTGGACCACAAGTAATAAACTTATCGTAAGAGTCAATGAGACTGGCGTCATCACCGCCAAAAAAACTGGCACGGCAATAATCACCGTCACGACTGTAGATGGAGGATATACCGCATCTTGTACCGTAACCGTCGTAAAGCCGTAACAGATATTTCTTTATCCAAAATAATCAATGAATAATGAAAGTGAAAAAGGAACATACCCCTTCTAGCATCAATGGGATATGTTCCTTTCCACTTTTCATTATTTTCTTATCGTTTCTCATAGGGAACTGCCTGGTCTTCATTACGCAACATCCAGCTAATCTTCGCGCTTACTTCCAATTCTTCAATCAGATACAAGGCATCCATCAAGCTCTTTCCCGAAACAACTGGACCATGGTTCTTTAGCAAATAGGCCCGCGCCTCGCCAGCTTGCTCGTTAAAGCATGAAAACAACGCTTCTGTCCCTGGAGGTGCATATGGAACTGTAACCAATTGATTCGAAAGCATACGCAAGTAGGGTGTATAAGCTGAAATCAGGTCCAATTTTTCATCGACATCTTTCAAACAAGACCACATGGTACTATGCAGGCTGTGGGTATGAATAACCGCTTGGTTGGCAGGGTTTTTCTTATAGAGAGCCAAATGAATCGGATATTCCTTGCTGGGTTTCACATCGCTCCAGCTTCCATCCAAGTCTACTTCCGCAAAATTCTTATCACTCAATCTGCCAAAGCAGGATCCACTGGCTGTAATAAACATTTTCCCCTTATGCAGAAAACTCATGTTGGAGGTCGAACCGGTTACCAAGCCTCTCTCAAACAAGGCTTTCCCGATCCAAATTGCAGTATTGATCTTTTCCTGGAGTACTGCATCATTTTTTTCTCTGATCATCTGCTTACCGCCCTTTCGAAAAAGTCGACCTGTCCGAAATTACCTGATTTTAATACTATGGTCAGGTCTCGATTGTTGACAGGCATCATCTCAGGCACTCCAACTGCAATGGATTCTCCAATAAAGTAAGCATCGTAACCCAATGCCAACATAACCGCACCCGAAGTCTCTCCGCCGGCAACCACAATTCTGTCCATCCCGTCCTTTTCCGCCAAGCGACTTAGTTCTGCCATCGTCTCTTCAATCAACTTTGATTCCTGATGAAAACTATCCTGCAGAACCAGATTCGACCGATCCTTCTCAACAGCATCACTATAGACTAAGATTTTCTTAGCCGAATTCTCTCGGATAAAGCGCCAAATATCTGCCACCTTTAAACTTCCATCTAAGAGTTTCTTGGAATCCACACCATAACAGATACCACCCTTGTCACGGTAATCCTGAATCTGTGCCTGTGTTGCGGCAGAACAGCTGCCACAAAGTATTACGGCCCGCGCCTCAGCACGGTTCTCCATCTCTTCAATTACCGTATTGTCATAGATCTGACTCAAATGTTTCAAGAGGCCCGAACCTCCGCTTATTAGGTGAAGTTCACCGAAACAGGCAGCAATCTGTTCACCATCCAAATCGTTTTCATAATCAGGCACCACATAGAAACGTGGATTTTTTAGCTGAAATTCAGCAATGCGTCCCATCACCGCTCTCCGACTTTTCATCTCTTCCCGTCTGACCACCAAGCAAGGGTATTTGCTCTGTTCTCGCATCAACTCTGATATTCTCGAGTCCCACATTGGATTTAAGGGATGATCCTTTAGTGGACTTTCGGCCAAGGGCGTCCCATTCACATAAAGAATGCCATCTTTAACCTTCCGGCCGTTTGCAGGCAAAGAAGGGCAGAGGACTGTATATGACTGTCCAGTTTCTTCCAGCAAGTAGTCCAGTACCGGACCGATATTCCCCTTTGCCGTAGAATCAAAAGTAGAGCAGTATTTGAAATACAGAGTCTCCACGCCCTGCGCCTTCAGCCACTCAACCGCCTCCATGGTCTGCTGAATCGCCTCCTTGGGATTGATACTTCTTGTTTTGAGAGCAATCACAATTCCCTCGCACTCTTGTGGCAGACTTGCAGGAATCCCATTGTACAGAATTGTCCGTAGACCGTTCGCCGCCAAAAAAGAGGCTGCATCGCTTCCTCCGGTAAAGTCATCCGCAATCACTCCGATACGGATTTTGTTACACGAATTCATAAAATCCTCCTAGTAAATAAAGAACTGCCATCCCGGCTGATAAGCAGAGCTTATTCGCTTGGATGACAGCCATATCATATCTCTTTCTTTTCAATTAGCCTTTTTTGGGGTAAAACTGTGTCAATTCTGTCTCTTCGTCACTGACGCGAAGCATTTCAAGATCTTCCGCTTCAATCACAACAAAATCAACCGTAGTCAAGGCAGGGTTTTCTCCCTTTACAATATGTCCACCAAAGACGCGTCCCGTCTTATCACACATAGTGGCATGAAAATGGGTGTCATAGTTTCCGTCGTTTTGACAAACAACCCCGGTACCGTTCAAAAATTCAACCGGACCGTCACAATGAATTACTTCACCGTAACCCGCACCGACTTTCGTGTCTTCTTGAGGAACCAAATACATATATCCGGCTTTTTCAAAACTGCCAAAACATGATACATATGCATGCTTAATTCCATTCTCTTTACATACTTCTTCAATGCCTTCAATCAGATCACAGCCTGGCAATAATCTGGCCGCAATAAATTTCCCGACTTTTCCATCGGCGTGTTGAATCCTAATCATTTTTCTTTACTCCTTTATCCTATCTTCCAGCAATCCGCTTAAAAGAAATCCTCTTCATCCGTCAATGAGTGATCATCACTATTATTAAATCGGTCATTCACATAAATAACCTCTTCCTTAGCCCGGCTTACAGCGCTCCGTAGGGAATCTTCATTCACCCGCTGGTCGGAGTAAGCCAATTCTCCCAAAACCTCGCAAAGGATTGGTAAATTGGTACCGGAGACGACGAATACTTTGCCGTTTGTTACATGAGGGGTGCATAGTTGATTCACACTACCGTTCATCCAGTCGCTGAAGATGATCATTTGATCATCCTCAGCCAACTCATCTACCATGGTTTGAATTGCTTGTTTTGGGTCTTTCACATCGGTGAAGGCATTAATTGCTGTAAGCTTGTTTGCAACATCATCACCCATGATGATCCCTACACTGCTTTTAAATCCGGATGCTAAGTTCCCATGGGATGCTATCGTAAATTTCAGCATATTTCCTCCCGCTTGTTCTTCCTAGCCCTTTATTTTTTGTAGCCCATGTCCTGCAAGAAAGACTCTGCCCGGTTGTCTTGTCCAAATAGCTTCACATAGTGAGCCAAACGGTCCTTGTAACCATTCATAAAGGCAGGCATCACTTGCCATTTGTCGAAGTTGGGATCCTCAAAGAAATCCTGTACGGAATCTTTTCCTGCAACAATCAATTCTGTCGCCAGATTGACCTTCTGAATGCCGCTTCGAACAGCCTTGTACAGATTTTCATCACCAGTTCCGCTGCCACCGTGAAGAACCAAAGGCGTGTCTACACATTTATCAACAATCTTCGCCAAAAGATCGAAATCAATATACGGCGTACCCTTATACCGGCCATGTGCCGTTCCGATGGCAACTGCCAGGCAATCAACTCCCGTTTCCTCAATAAAGCGCGCTGCTTCATCGGGATCTGTCAGATTGCTAACACCATCCACCGCATAGTTCTGACCCATGCCTACATGACCCAGTTCCGCTTCAACGCTGACGCCAAGTGGACGACACATCTTTACAACCTCTTTTGTCTCTCGCACATTATCTTCATATGGCAGACTTGATCGATCAACCATAACAGACGTAAAGCCAGCACGAATGCCCCACATAACTTCTGCAAATGTTCTGCCGTGATCCAAATTAATTGCGAATGGCACTGGTGAAGTTTTTACCAAATCACGAATAAGATTTCCAAACCAAGGCAAATCCGGATGAACAAACTCATTCACATCGATAATCATAGGTGCATTCAATTCTTCTGCTACAGCGATAACCGCGCGCACGGTGTCCTCGCTCTGTACGTTAGGCGCTGTAACGCCATATCCTTCTTTACGCGCATGATTCAAAATTTCTGCCATTGAAACTAGCATGATGTTTCCTCCTTAACCCTAAATCCAATTGTTATATATTCTGTTCTTGCTTAGAACAAGCCAATCCAAGCGCCCAAGATCGAAGCGACAATAATGCCCAGCATGATCATGTTTGCATTCACTTTCTTTTGAACCGCCCGCATAATTCCCAAGGTCAAAAGCAATGGGATAAATTTCGGCATGATCGCATCAAAGAAGCTTTGAATACCAATCTCTGCTCCAGCGGTTTGCCAAGACAAGGCAAAGTTCAATTTAACCGCAGATGCTGCTATGGCGCCGACCATGAACAAACCAATAATGGACGCTGCCCGTGTTAACATCTGAAGCAATCCACTTTCTGATGCCGCCTCAACCAAGTGCTCACCCATGTTGTAAGATTTCCCCAACAAGTATTTACGGATACCGTAGTTGAAAGCGTTGAAGATCAACCAGAACAGAAGACCACCCAATGGCGAACCGTTCAAAGCAAAGCTCAAACCAATACTTGTGGCAATAATTCGAATGGTTACTTGGAACATGGCGTCGCCAATACCACTCATTGGTCCCATGATTGCGGCTTTCATCGCGTTGATGGAAGAAGCATCAAAATCATCATCTGCTGCACATTTTTCTTCCATTGCGGCAAAAAGACCCAAACCTACTGTATTTACCTGAGGGGTAATATTGTAAAACACCGTATGTCGTTTCAAGGCCTCAATCTTTTTCGCCTTTTGCTCTGGATTTGGATAAAGCTTGTCAATGAGCGGATACAAAACAAACAAAGCGCCATGACCTTGACCGCGAACATTGTTATATGCGGCTCCTACCGCCCAGCTGCGTCGAAACAGCTGTTTCTTCATTGCATCATCCATAACATTTTCAGGTTTCATCGCTGTAGTATTAAGCATCGAAAAATACCTCCTCATCACTCATGGCGTCATCCACTAAGCTCATTTTTCCATTCGCTTTCATAGCATGAAGTTCTTGTTGTCGATAAAGATCAGTCAGCATCAAGAATACACCGATTACAGCCAGGCCGATCATTGGAATCTTCAAGTAAATCACAAGGATAAAGCCCAATAGGAAGTAAATCGACTGCTTGTTGTCCCAAATCATGCTCAATAGAATACCAAGACCCAGTGCCGGCAACATGCCGCCTGCAGTTTTCATGCCCAGCATAATGAATGGAGGCAGTGCGTTAATAAATGCCTGTGTCGCATCCGCTCCTGCTGAAAGGGCAATAAACATTGTAATTGGGCCAAAGGCATAACCAAGCATGATATGTCCAATATATGTAGCGCAATATGCTTTTCGATTGTCATTCTCTGCAAATCTATCCATGATCGGACACATAAAGGCAAAGAAGATTCGTGTTACTTGAAGAATAAACAGTCCTAAGAATCCCAGTGGAATTGCTAGCGCAACCGCCGCTTCCGGTGCCATGCCCGTCATAACAGACAACGCAACCGCCATCGCACTTGCATACAAGGTGTCAGTTGCTTGAGCGCCCCCAACAGATACAACACCCATGTAGATGACTTCCAATTGAGCACCAATCAAAGCACCCGTCATTGGATCACCAAGAACGATACCGACAACAGTACCCGCAACAATGGGACGTTCTGCCATACTGTTTGCACCAAAACGGTGTGTCAAAAGAAGTAGCCAATACGTTAACGCTGCTAATAATGCTTTTGTTACCAATTTAAACCCTCCTTATTCTTTCCCCTATAATAGATTCATTTGTTTAAAGCTTGTTTTTCGCAATTTAAGATTGAATAATTGATAGCTTTTTCTTTGGATCTGATGGTGTTTTTTGTGTGAATATTGTTTTTCCCGATTGAATCAGGTTATTGGTTGCTGCAACGTCTTCCTGATCCAAGTAAACCATGTTGGAAACCGTGACCTTGTCAGGTACATCCGGCTTTGTGATACTGCCGTAATTCGCCAGATTCACTTCCGGTACTGCAGGCACCTGCTGAACCAATTTAAACGCATCTGCTGGATTCGCAGCAATCAAAAGGATTCGCATTTTCTCACAACGTGGATCATTTAATATTCGAATCGCATCATCAACGCCTTTGATCAAGCATTTTTGCTCAGCCGGCAAAACCATTTTCAAAGTCTTTTGCAAGATGGTGTCCGTGGACGCTGCATCATTAGCCACAATAATATGTGAAACCTTCAAAGACTTCAGCCAGGTTGCAATGACCTGTCCATGAATCAACCGCTCATCAATTCTCAGTGTTGTAATCATCATCTTCCCCCCTTTCATCAACTATCACCTTTTAAATAGCGTTTTCCTTCTTTCCCTATTACTTTCTAACCGGTTATGCGCCAAAACATTGGTTAAACGTCTGACGTTAATCCTATTCTAACACGTTTTTGCCAAATGTCAAACGTTTAATGAATGATATTTTGTTCTCACCCCTCTCTTGTCTTGACAAGAACTAAAAGTTCTTTTTCATCGTGAAGATTTATTCATCTGATATATAAAAAAAGCGAGCTATCCCTATTGATAGCCCGCACATTTCCACTTCACGTTTAGTGCCAATAACCTTATATGTTTAATTTATCGCCTTCATATCGATAGCGTTCCCACAGATCCATGGAATCACTAATTGCCTTTCTACCCATTTCCAAATCATTTTTACGAATACTTTCCATAATTCGCGCATGAACATCATAAGAACGCTCACCATGCTTTTGATAGTAATGGGTATTCATAATTGGTGTTTCATAATAGCCCATAATAGATTCGTAAATCCGATTCAGCATACTATTATGCGTCGCCAGTCCCAAAATTCGATGAAATTCCAGATCCAGTCTAGCGAACTCTTCAGGAGCAACCCCCTCGGTATTCATCTTTTTCTCGTACTCTGCAATGTTCTCTTCCAGCAACAGACGCTCCGCTTGATTCACATCTGAACGCTTAATAACCAATTCAATAATATTAACTTCGATCATCTGCCGTAATTCTGTGACCTCTTTTAAACTTTGCTCAAAGAGCATAAAGCTCAATTGCATGGGTTCAATAATCGGTTTGATCACTTCAGTCGGGATGTAGGTGCCGTCTCCCGGACGAATATCCACCACACCAAACGCAGAAAGGATCTTCATGGCTTCACGAACCGAACCACGACTTACACCTAAACCTTCTGAGATTTCCATTTCGCTAGGCACCTTTTGGCCAGGCTTCAATTTCTTTTCACATAGTAACTCCCATATGCTGTCAATTACGATATTTACCGTCGATTTTTTCTTCTGCTTTGTAAACAATGTCTCCATTACAATCCCTTCTTTCAGTCAGTCACTTTATCTTCGTATGCTTTCCAATTCATTCTATAATTGGGTATAATCATTCAATTGTAAGTATTGCATAGTTTAAATGTAATGTCAAATACTTAATGTTAAACATTATACCTCTAACCAAAAACGAAAGGTATCACCCATTTTACTTTCACTAATTTAGAATGCTATTATCGATGAACACGCCCCTCTGCAATCCTGCAGAGGGGCGTGTCTGTTCAAATATAATATTGAAAAAGAGGAATCTTATTGTCTCGTTCGCAAAAAGCTTTCAATCCGCTGACAAAGAAAATCCGGTACATCTATAAATGGAGAATGCCCCCATTCGCCCGTCTCGTATATAGCCTTGTCACCCAAGGCATCGCGAATTCCTTCTCCCATATAAGGAGGCACCACCAGATCTCGACTACCCTGAAAGACCAAGACCGGTCGCTGGATAAAATCAACTCTTCCATTGCCTTCTTCCACACCATTGGTTTGATGGGAAATATTAAAATGCACCAGGGCATAATCCACATCCACCAGGTTTCGCTGGGTCATCATATCATTCAAGTAGCGATCATAGCGTTCCGTTTCTGGCTGCTGATGGGTGTAAATCACACCATTCCAAATGGCACGCATAATCTCTTTGTTCTTATTTTCATAAGCCTGCAGAACCGGAACCACCTGAACGGGGTCCACCGCAATTTCTTCCTTAGTTTTCAATAAAGTTCCCACCAAAGGCTGGCCCTGATCGTCCTTTTTCATCATGGGGTATCCTTGAATCCCCACTGACTCCACAAGAATCAAACCCAAAATCCTTTCAGGCAGTTTAGCTGCAATTTCCATGGCGATTCCACCGCCCGTTGACCAACCACCCAAAAAGAATTCATTGATTCCCAGTCGGTCGGCAAACTCTATTACATCATCAGCAAAGTCTTCCAAGCTGTTAATTTCATTCTTATAAGAGGATTCACCAAATCCACGCAGATCCGGTGCAATCATTCGGATCTCTTTGGGCATACCTTCAAACAGTACATCCAAATGCGCGCTGGATGTCATATTCCCATGCAACATAATAAAATGCTGAGCGCCAGTTCCCTGGTCGCGATAGGCTATGGTTTCTCCATTAGACAATTTCACAGTTTTCATCAAGTTCGTTTCCTCCTTGTCTGTGTCCGATTGAAGGGGTGAGGGGGAAAATCCCCCTCGTTTTGTTCTAATCCAGGTTCTTTACAATAATGGCTGTACCCATCCCGCCGCCGATGCAGAGCGATGCCAAACCATATTGAACATTGCGTTTTTTCATTTCATGAATCAATGTAACCAAAATCCGGTTCCCCGAGGCACCCAAAGGATGACCCAAGGCAATGGCACCGCCATTGACATTGGTGATTGGCATTAGGTCTGCTACATCCACTTGGTGTTCTTCAGACAACTCTTTCAAAACACCCAAAGATTGGGCCGCAAACGCTTCATTCAATTCAATCAAGCCCATATCCGACAGCTTTAATCCGGCATTCTTTAAGACATTGCGAATTGCCGGCACAGGGCCCAAGCCCATCACAGATGGATCCACTCCACCCTGGCCTACGGCTACAACTTCCACCAAAGGATTCAACCAGTATTGATCGACTGCACTCTCTGATGCCAGTAAGACCATGCTGGCGCCATCATTAATGCCGGAAGCATTTCCTGCAGTAACAGTGCCATCCTTTTTAAAGGCTGGACGCAATTTTGCTAATTTTTCAGGGTTGGTTGTACGGTTCATATGCTCATCCGCATCAAACCAAATTTCCTCTTTTCGCGACTTCACGGAAATCGGTACAATCTCTTCAGCAAACCGACCGGAATCCACCGCCTCAATCGCACGCTTTTGTGACTCATATGCAAAAGCATCTTGCTCTTCGCGGCTAATGCCATGCTTTTCAGCAATATTCTCGGCTGTAATTCCCATATGGTAATTATTGAAGACATCGGTCAGCCCGTCTCCGATCAAGGAGTCCACTGCCGCTAAATTGCCCAACTTGCTGCCGGAACGATTCTTGCCGGAAAGCAAGAAAGGTGCCGCGCTCATCATTTCCACACCACCGGCTACCACTAGATTGGCAGTGCCGCTTTGAATGCCGGACACCCCGTTCATGACCGCCTTCATGCCGCTGCCGCAAACCATATTCAAAGAATATGCAGGAATCTCAACAGGGAAACCCGCATGCAAGCTCACCTGTCTTGCAATCCCCTGTTTCAAGCCAGCTGACAAGACATTGCCTACAATCACTTCATCAACTTTCGGCACCAGGTCTTGGTGGTCTTTCATGATGTTTTTCACAACCGCCGCGCCCAATTGGCCTGCGTCTGCATTTTTTAAAGTTCCCAAGAACTTGCCAATCGGCGTTCTCTTGGCTTCTACAATATATGCTTTTTTCATTTTCTCCTCCTACTGCATGAAAGGAGGATGATTCAAGTTTTACACGCGATAATAGTTGACAAACTGCCGCGCATGCTCCTGGGCCAATTCCTCAATGGGAATGGCGCTGAAGGTATCATTCGACAACAAACAAATGGTATACGCACCCAGTATGCTTTCAATAAAAGTCACCGCCATGATCTCGGGATCACCCTTGATCATGTTCTGAGATTCGAGTTTTTTGAAGTATTTAAGAAGCTCTTTTTTAACGCCCCGTGACAATTTCAACTTCACAAACTTCTTCATATCATCCGGCAACCTCATTTGGATCTGATAAAAGTTTTTGTTTCGCTTGCAAAACTCCAAATAATCCGCCGCAATTTCACACATGCTCTTTTCAAAGTCCTGGCTGATCAGCCGTCCAATTTCACTTTCCAAGTGCATCTCTTCCACATAGTATTCCAAGGTTTCGTGGAACAGATTCTCCTTGTTCCCGAAATGCCGAAAAAGAGTGATTTCATTCACACCTGATTCTTCCGCTATCTGTTTGGTGGTCGCCTTGACATATCCCTCTTTCGAGAACAGCTGCAATGCAACTGACATAATTCTTTTTCTCGTTTCCTCTTTTTTCGACATGATTCGTATCCTTCCATCTGTTTAATTTCTTGCCCGCTCAGCAAGATGCTTCAAGTTATGCAATAATTATATCACTTTTTTGGCAAAAAAATCCTTCCAACAGTTGATAGAAGGCATGAGGCTTTTCGTACATGGAAGCATGGCCACAATCCTTTAATTCCACATATTCACAAACTGACAGATGGTCTTTCAAGTATTCCGCTTCATTGATGGGGGTAATATAGTCATGGTCGGCTCCTACCACCAAGACCGGACACTGGATCTTGGACAGCTGGTCTCGAATATCAAAGTTTTTTGAGCTGTCTGTCAATCGAATCATCCGATCCAAAAAAGCGTTTGTGAAGATCTCCATCAAGACCTGCTTTCTGGCATGCATCCATTCCACATGCTCAGTATAAAACTGATTGGAATAGATATAGGGCAAGGCTACATAGTAATAGCTTTCCGCATCATAGGTTCGCGCTGTACGATTCCATGCCTCACCAATATCCGCTAACCAGGGACTTGTATAAGCGGAAGCATTGAAGACTGCCAGTTTTCGTACCCGCTTCGGTGCAGATAGGGCCACCTGCAAGCCAACTTGAGCCCCATAGGAAACCCCTGCCAAATCATAGACCGGTGCTCCAACCGCATCCATCACAGCCTCAACCGCTTCCACCTGGACGCTGTGATCATAGTCCCAGTCTGCGCATGTCTCCGATTGGCCTTGATCAAAAAAGTCCATCAAAATGAGTTGTCTGTTGTTTGTCAGTTCCGGAATAAACTGCTGCCACGATTTTGTAGACATCATAATGCCGTTCAACAAAATCAAAGGCGGATTCTTGCCTGCTTGCCCATGGACCTCATAGGCAATCGATTTATCTCTACACATGCATTGTTTCATTTTGTCCCCTTACTCTAGCCAATCGCCTGTTCTTCCGCGCTCAAAAGTTCCGCCTGTGCGGCGTTCAAATCTTCCTGAGAAATATAATGGTATTCCAAGGCCTTCTCAAGAAGTTCAGCCCGGAACATCGGATGAGCGATAGCAACAAGCCGCAATACGCGTTCCCGGATATCCGTTCCCCGAAGCGCCGCAACGCCATATTCTGTGACCACATAATCCACATCATTACGGGAAAGGGTCACGCCGGCACCCGGTTTTAAGAAGGGAACGATTTTGCTGATGGTTTTGCGTTCACCCGTTTCGCGATTCTTAATGCTGGCTGTTGAATAAAGCGCGATAAAAGAACGTCCGTTTTTGGAACGCTGGGCTCCAATGGCTGTATCTGCCTGGCCGCCGGTACCACTGAACTGAACATGGCCCAAGGATTCTGAAGCGCATTGGCCGGTCAAATCGATTTCGATGGTTGTATTAATGGAAACCTGATTGTCGTTTTGCCCGATCACGCAAGGATCATTGGTCCAATGACCATCCAAGATTTGTACGGATGGGTTGTTGTCCAAAAAATCGTACAGCTTTTGGTTGCCCAAAGCAAAGGCGCAAACAATCTTGCCGGGATACAAATTCTTCTTCTTGCCCGTGATCACACCCGCTTCCACCAAGTCCACCATGCCGGAGGTCATCATTTCCGTATGGATGCCCAAGTCTTTCTTGCCGGTCAAGGATGCGGCAACAGCGTTTGGAATGCCGCCAATGCCCAACTGAATGCAGTCCCCGTCGTGAATATGCTCTGCGATCAACTTGCCAATGGCTAAATCCTTCTCATTGGGTTCCACATCCGGCAATGTTGGAATCGCATAATCCACTTCCACCATATAATCGATATCCCGTACATGGACTTCCACATCGCCAAAGGTTCGCGGCAAGTTCTTGTTAATCTCTAGAATCACCAAGTCCGCCGCTTCCAGCATGCGTCGTTCATAGACATTGCTTAAAGAAAGGGAGACAAAGCCGTGTTTGTCCGGCGGTGTGGCATTGCCGATATAAACATTCGGTTTCTCATACATCAAGCGCTTAGTTGCTGCCAAATGCAGATGATTGGGAATGTAGGAAACACGGCCTTTTTTATGCATCTTTCTTAGTTCCCCGGTATAGAACCAACCATTGATATGATAATGATCCCGATATTCTTCGTTCATGAAATAGTCTGCCTGCAAAAGTGGAAGGCAATTGACCACCTGAACATCCTCCACACGATCATAGATCGTGTGGAGTTGTTTCAGGATCGCTCTTGGTTCCGCCGCAGCCAGTCCGGTTACCACCACATCCTGATCTTGGATATGGGATAAAGCCTCTTCTACTGTAATGATTTTTTCTGCGTACGTCATGATTTCACCTCGTGTTTGATTCTACTCACCCAGCATTTCTGGAATACTCTTAAATCCGATAAATGCTTCCCAGCCTGCTTCCGCGTCTGGATTCATGCGTGACAATGCCATCTCTTGGGTTCCCAATCGCTTGCCGTCAGAGAAATCGATGGATCCGCCAAATGGATTTTGGATTGGCGCCGATTCCATGGCTGCCATATACGTATCCCAAGTCAATTCACCGTCAACACGCTTCAAGCCTTCCACAAAGAAATGCGCTGCAATCCAGCCAGTCATGGCATAGGCGTTGCTGGACAAGTCTTCATTGGATACTTTTGCAACCCACTCACGATAATCTTTAACAGCCGGCTTAGTCATGTCTACCCATGCGTCCGCATAGATATCAAACTGGCCATTCACCGCGTCTTTTACCGCTTCTGTCATGCGTTGGTCTGCATTTACATAAGTGGTAATGGCGGTTTTGTTCAAACCTTGTTTGGCCATCTCTTTTGCGATTTGCGGGAAGGTTCCCTGAATCGCTGCAATGACAACAACGTCTACCGCTTCGTTTTTCAACTTGGTTACCGCTGCTGATACGTCTTCCGCGTTTGGCGGCACTTGCTCAGCGAACACTTCAATGCCGCCGATTTTTTCCGCTTCATTTTCAACGCCGCCCAACAAGTCTTTGCCGGCATCGTCATTGGTATAAATAACGCCAATTTTCTTGGCATTAAACTCGCCAACAGCCCAGGCTGCCATAATGCGGCCTTCCATTGGATATACCGGTTGAACCGGGAATGCCACACGGTCTGCGCCTTCTGCTTTTTCGTTGTACAAAATACCGGTGCCGGTTGCGAAATAAACGGCTGGAATGCCGGTTTCTTTGATGTCATTCAAGGTTGCGCCAACAATTGGTGTACCAAAATGACCAACCAAGGCAAAGATCTTCTCATCGTTAATCAACTTGTCGATGGCTGCCTTGCCTTTTTCCGGATTGAATTCATCATCCGTATGTACATATTCGATGGTTCTTCCATTCACACCGCCCGCTTCATTCACCATTAAGAAGTATGCTTCAATCCCTGCTTTAAAGGGAACGCCAACTGGCGCCAAAGGACCGGATGTTGCAATCGAGTTGCCGACTTTAACGGTCTCTTTTGTAACACCTTGTGCCGCAGCGCTTGCGCCGCCACATCCGGTTAGCGATAGAATCACGACTAATACCATTGCCAAAACTGCCAATTTCTTGCCTTTCATTCTTTCTCCTCCTTATATTCATGCATTATGATGCATCTAGACCTAAGCTAGTTTTCATTTCCACCTAAATAAGCTTCCACCAGACGCTTGTCTTGGATTAGATCTTCCGCCAAACCGTGCATGCTGACATTGCCAACTTCCAAAACATAGGCGTAATCGGAAATCTTTAATGTCTGCAAGGCGTTTTGCTCCACAATCAGGATAGTAACACCCTCCTGATTGATCTCCTTCAAAATCCGGAAAATCTCCTGGACAATCAATGGCGCCAAGCCCAAAGACGGTTCATCCAAGAGCAAAATCTCTGGACTGGCCATCAAGGCTCTGGCGATTGCCAGCATCTGTTGTTCCCCGCCGGAAAGGGTTCCGGCAACCTGCTTCTTCCGCTCTTTCAGTACGGGGAAGTAGCCGTATACCCGTTCAAAATTCTTTTTCAATTCCGAACGGCTTTTTACGGTGAAACCGCCAACCCGCAAATTCTCTTCCACGGTCAAATCCGGAAAGATCTGTCGGCCTTCCGGCGATTGCACCACGCCCATTTGGTTGATCTTGGCGGGACTCCTGCCTGCAATTTCCATATCATCGACTTGAATGGACCCGGAAGCCGGTTCAATCAAACCCGAAATGGTTTGCAGCGTCGTCGTTTTTCCCGCGCCATTGCTGCCCAGAAGGGCAACGATTTTCCCTTTTTCCACGGAAAGGTCAATGCCTTTCAGCGCCGCTATGCTGCCATAGGCCACATGCAAGTTCTTAATTTCCAGCGCTTTCATTGCTCATCCCCCTTTCCCAAATAAGCTTCCTGTACATCTTTGTTCTTTTGAATCTCACTGCCGGTTCCCTCGCCCAACTTCTTGCCAAACGAAATGGCGCAGATTCGGTCGCAAACATCCATAACCAAGGTCATATCATGTTCCACCAGCAAGATTGAACAACCGTAAGAATCTCGAATCTCCTTAAGCAAGCGCGACATATCCAGGGTCTCAGAATCATTCAATCCGGCAGCCGGTTCATCCAGCAAAATCAGTTTGGGGTCGCTCATTAGGGTCCTGCCCAGCTCCACCTTTTTCAGGATGCCGTAGGGCTGTCCGCCAATGGATTCGTCCGCCTTATCGGCAATTTTCAAAAACTCAAGCACCTTCATGGCCTTATCCCGCTGAATTTGCTCTTCCCGCTTTGCCTTTTTCGTTCGAAAGCCCGTCGATAAAATGCCCGTGGTATATTCGATATGCGCTCCCACCAGCAAATTGTCCAAAAGGGACATATCCTTAATCAATTCGATATTCTGAAAGCTTCTGACCAAGCCTTCGTGGATAATTTGATGGGTCACTTTTTCATTGAGATCCACCACATTCCCATTTCGGTTGGTAAACAAAATCTCTCCATGATCCGGATTATAAAATTGTGTAATACAGTTGAAAACCGTAGTCTTGCCGGCACCGTTAGGGCCGATCAAGCCATAAATTTCTCCTTGATTGACCGAAAAGGAAAGATGGTCAATCGCCTTGATCCCGCCAAATGCAATGGATAAATCATTCACCTGCAGGCACTTTGTCTCGCTCATCGCTCTTTCCTTTCTTAAATCGCTCTTTGAATACGTCACCCAATCGAATCATGCCGTTTGGATAGAACATGGTAACAACAACAATCAAAACACCGGTAAAGACATAGGCCAAACCGTCTACATTGCCAATCACAGGCAATTCCTTCAAAATCAACTCCGGTACGCCAAAAACGATAAAGGCGCCCAGAATCGGTCCGGTAATGGTCTGCATGCCGCCAATCACAATCACCGCCAGAATCTGCAGTGATAGCATGAGATTCCAGCCGGAAGGATAGGCAAATCGAATGAAATGCACATACAGGACCCCGCCAATGGCGGCATAGAGGGTTGCAATGCCAAATGCCGTCAGCTTGTAGCGAAACAAGTTAATGCCCATGGCTTGTGCGGCATGCTCACTGCCACGCATAGTCAAAAGCGCGCGTCCGGTTCTGGAATGAATAAAGTTGTAGGTAAAAATCATCAAACCCACCAGGACCGCAACCATAAAAATAAAGGTCATCTGCCGATCCATCTGCAGAATCCCAAACAATTTTGGATAGGAAGCGTTTTTGCCGGAAAATCCGTTGGTTACTGCTTCCAACTCAACGAAGACTTGACGAAATACTTCCGATACAGCCAGAGTGGCAATGGCCAGGTAGTAGCCTTCCAAACGTAAAGAGATCAAGCCGATCACCAAGCCGATTATGAGGGGAACGCCAACTGAAATCACCAATGAAAGCAAGAAAGGCAAATTCATATCCTCTGTCAAGTAGGCCGCCATATAGGCACCAATGCCCATAAAGCCCGCGGTTCCCAAAGAAACCAATCCACTATATCCCAGGAGCACATTCATGCCGATGCCAACGATGGAATAAAAAATCACAGTTCCCAACACAGTGATTGTTGAGCTGTTGATAAATCCCATCTTTTGCAGGGTCGGCAGGAGTGCCAATATCAAACCAAAAATCAGATAAGCCTTGTATGGCGGCTTTTTGCCAAGTGCCGCCGAGCTCTTTTCTGTTCCTTTCACATCTAAACCTCCTTCTTCATTCCGCACAGCCTACACTTTCTTGATCTTCTTCTTGCCCACCAATCCATTCGGTCGGAAGATGATAAAGGCCAAGATCAGCAAGTACAAAATCGCTTCTCCCCAGGTTGATGAAACATAGTAATGCAACAAGTTCTTGCTGAGTCCAATCAGGTAGGCGCCCAAAACAGGACCGTAGAAGGTTTGAAAACCGCCCAGTACACAAGCGACCAGGGCATTGATCTGCACGCTGTCCATCATGGATACATTGACAGTAATCGCCGGTGCCAGCATCAGGGCTGCCAGAGTTCCTAAAGATGCCGCGATTGCCCAGGCACCCATGGTAACTGTTTTTGTGGGAATCCCCATCAATTGCGCGGTCTTTTCACTGGAAGCCGTTGCACGAACAGCCAGTCCCCACTTGGTTCGCTGCAGGAATAAAAACAGCAGCACCATCAGAGAAAGACCAACGATAATATTCAGCAATGCGTTATGGGTTACACTGGCGCCTGCCACTTCCACCGCGCCGGTTTTAATAAAGCGGGGGAAAGACAAGGGGCTGGTGCCAAATATCATAGGCGCAACCCCCAAGAAAAACATAATCAAACCAAAGGTGATGATTTCTTTGCCCAAATGACCCACGCGCTTGGCCCTTCGCATAATGACTAAGTCAATCAGCGAGCCAACGACAAAGGCACTGATCATGCCCACAAAGGCTGCCAGGAAGGGGTTGGCCCCCGTTCCCAGCAAGAAGAAGGTCGCCACAAAGGCATTCAGCATGCCGATCGACCCCTGGGCAAAGTTTTGCATGCGGCTGGTCTGAAAAATGATAATAATCCCCAAACTGGCCAGCGCGTACACACTCCCCGTTTCCAGAGAGCTAAATAGCAGTTGCATAAAGGTTGACATTTACGCCTCCCCCCATTTCACCACATTCGCTGCCCAAACATACCCGATGCCAGCCGCAATCATCAGCACATAATCGCCGTCCTTGACTTTGCCGGAATCCACTCCCAGCTTCAAGGATAAAATCTGGTCCACCTGGCCCATATGGCCATACTTTTCCAGGTAAATGCTTTGCTCTTCTGTCATTCCCAATTCATTCAGCATAAATTTATGCATGGATTTTTTGAAATGTAAAACCGCCAAATAATCAATCTCTTCCCGGCCAATGCCCGACTTTTCCAAGGAACGGTCGATGCAGTTCATCCAGTTGGGCATGGAAACCTCATTCAAGCGCTCTTTCATGGGACCCGGATTCATCAATGTCAATGACTTGTATGCCTTGTCCATGTTTTCAGCTGTAATTGGCTGATTGATGCCGCCAATCTCAACCCCAGCATCCCGACTCAAAGAACCATCTGCCATAATATGCGATCCCAAGAGCAGGTTTTTCGTCATATTGTCTTTCAATACAATGGCACCGGCACCAGCCGAAAGGTTGTACATCATGGACATGGATTTGTCTTCGAAATCAACGAAATCGCCGTTTCGATAACCGCCTACCACCATGACTGTATGAATCTCATCATCGGCAATCAGCATATCCTTCGCCATCTTCATGGCAGATACCGTGGTGCAGCATCGATTCTGTACATCAATGCCCCAAGCGTTAACCGCACCGATCTTGTCCTGAATGTAAAGCGCGGAAGTCGTCAAGGGATACTCTTTCCACTCTTCTCCCATACACAAAATTACGTCGATCTCTTTTGGATCAATCCCGTAGCTATCAATGGCATCTTGTGCCGCTTTTACACCCATTTCCTGGGTTCCATCGTTGGGTCCCGGAATGCTTTTTTCTACGATACCCAGCTTTTCACGAACGGCTTCAGCCGCCCAAACACCTTGGGTTGCTTGAGAAATCTCAGCCGCTGTCATTCGGCTTTCGGGTACATATAATCCCACTGCAGCAATGCCTACATGTTCTTTCATTCTATTCACCAACCTTCTTCTTTGATTCTTCTTATAATCTCATTCCACCGTTCACACTCAAATTGTGACCTGTTACATAGGATGCTTCATCGCTTGCCAGGAAGCATGCCGCGTTAGCAATCTCCTGCGGCTGGCCCAAACGGCCCAGCATGGTCATGGCTGCAAATTTATCCAGTAATTTTTGCGGTACCGTTTCCATCATGTCGGTCATTACATAGCCTGGAGAAATCGCATTAACGCGAACGGCCGCGCCTTTTCGAGCAAATTCTTTGGCCCAGGTTTTAGTCAATCCATATACGCCGGCTTTTGTCGCCGCATAATTCGATTGGCCGATATTGCCGTATTCACCGACAACGGATGCGATGTTGATAATAGCGCCTTGGCCTTGATCAATCATCATCGGTCCAATATGTTTCGTCAGGTTATAAACCCCGGTCAGGTTGACATCAATAACAAGATCCCACATGTCATCCGTCATTTTCTGCAACAGCGCGTCTCGAGTAATACCAGCGTTATTGACCAAAATATCCACTTTTCCATACTCCGATTGCAAATAAGAACCAAATGCTTGGCATGCCTCTCGATCCGTAACATTCAGTTTGTATCCAGTCACGCCTTCCAGCTCATAAGTCAAATCTGAAACATCAACGGCAACCACTTGAGCGCCTTCTTCAATAAACTTTCTTGTGATGCACTCTCCGATTCCCTTGGCTCCTCCGGTTACTACTGCTACTTTCCCTTCCAGTCTCATGGTTTCTCCTCCTTCGAAATGTAAGTACTTACTAACATTTTATTGGTAAACGTTTTCAATGTCAACACGTTTTTTGCCATCTTTTCACTTATTGCTAATTGGCTAACGACTCCAACTCTTTTTGAAGCATAGGTACAATGGTCTTATAATCGCCCACCAATCCGATATCCGCATACTCAAAAATTGGCGCATCCGGATCCTTATTGACCGCAACAATATATCCCGCGTTTTCCATGCCGGCAATATGCTGAATTGCTCCGGAAATGCCACAGGCGATATACAAATCTGGTCTTACCGTCGTGCCCGTTTGTCCAACCTGCTGCGCTTTTTCCACCCAGCCTTCATCAACAGCTGCACGTGAAGCTGCCACTTGGCCCTTCAAGGAGTTTGCCAGCTTTCTTAGGATCGTAAAATCCTCTTTGGAGCCGACGCCACGTCCGCCTGCAACCAAAACCCGCGCTGATCCAATATCCACATGGTCTTTTACATGCTTGACCGCTTCCAAAACTTGAACCTGACTCTCCAGTTTCAATGCAGACAGATCCATCTCTTCTACCGAAACCCCGCATTCTGGCGCGCCCATAACCACTTCCATAACACCCGGGCGTACGGTCGCCATCTGAGGACGATGATTCTGGCATACAATTGTCGCCATAATATTTCCACCAAAAGCAGGTCGTGTCATCATCAAATTGCCTGACTCTTGATCGATTTCCAATTGGGTGCAATCTGCTGTCAGTCCTGTTTTTACAGATGCTGAACACCGTGGTGCCAAATCCCGGCCAATGGAAGTTGCCCCAATCAAAAGAATCTCTGGCTTTTCTTTTTTAATATAAGCCGTTAACGCTTCCGTATACAGTTCTGTTTGATAATAAGAAAACGCCTCATGATCCGCCACAATTAGCCGATCCAGTCCCGTTTCCTTTAACGCTTCAATTGCTGCCTTTACTTTGTCGCCAATCAGCACCCCGACCACATGAACCCGATCGCGGCCAGCTGCCAGTCTTCTGGCTTCACTAATCAGTTCAAAGGCAACAGGCTGAACCAGGCCATCCCGCTGTTCAATAAATACTGCAATGTCTTTCGCCATCATTCTCCTCCTACAGGTTTAATCCCTTTACATAATCCATGACTCTTTCAACACCCGCTTCAGGATCTTCAGCATAGATGGTTCCCGCCGCCTTGGCGCTCTTGGTCACTGATTTTTTCACGCGGGTTGGTGATCCCTTCAAGCCCAATTCATGGTAATCCACTTGAATGTCATCTGCCGTCATCACGGAAATCTTCTTGTTGTTCACCGCTTTCACAATGTGATGGGTGTGCATGTATCGCGGCTTAATTTCTTCAGCCAAAGCTGTCAGCATGCAAGGAAGCGGCAAGGACAGACGGTAATAGCCATCTTCAAAGTTTCGCACTGCTTCCACCCGATCGTCTTTCAAAACCGCTTGGCTTACATAAGTCGCTTGCGCCAGACCCAGATGCTCAGCAATCTGCGGTCCCACTTGGGCTGTGTCTCCGTCAATTGCTTGGCGACCGCACAAAACCAAGTCAGCTTCAAGTTGGCGAATCGCGCCTGCCAAGGCAATGGAAGTTGACCACGTATCGGCACCGGCAAATCGTCGGTCTGAAAGCAAGGTCGCTTGGTCCGCGCCCATGCACAAGGCTTCCATCAAGACCGCTTCCGCCTGAGGGGGCCCCATGGTCAACACATGAACCGCTATGCCATGATCCGCATCTTTCATTTGCAAGGCTAGTTCAATTGCTGCCTTGTCATCTGGATTCATGATGCTGGGCACACCATCTCGAATCAATGTTCCCGTTTCCTGATTAATTCGCACCTCGGTTGTGTCGGGCACTTGTTTTACACATACAACAATTTTCATGACTTTCACTCCCTTATCTCAACAGATTGGCTGAAACCACCATGCGCTGCACTTCGCTGGTTCCCTCATAAATTTCGGTAATTTTGGCGTCTCGCATCATTCTTTCCACTGGATATTCCCGGGTGTATCCGTATCCGCCGTGCAGTTGCACTGCCTTGGTTGTCACATCCATGGCCGCTTCTGCAGCAAACAACTTTGCTTGTGCCGCTGCCACCGAATACGGTTGTCCAGCCTGCTTCATCTCCGCTGCCTTATAGACCAGCATGCGGGCTGCTTCCACTTGGGTTGCCATATCTGCCAAAACAAACTGGGTATTTTGAAACTTTGCAATCGGGCGACCGAACTGCTTGCGCTCTTTGACATACTGGACAGTCTCATCCAAAGCGCCTTGGGCGATCCCCAAAGCTTGCGCGGCAATCCCAATGCGGCCGCCATCCAAGGTTTTCATGGCAATGGAGAATCCTTTGCCTTCTTTGCCCAACAGGTTCTCGTCCGGCACAAAGGCGTTTTCAAAAATCAATTCGCAGGTTGCCGATCCCCGAATGCCCATCTTTTTCTCCTTTTTGCCAATTCGAAAACCTGCTGTGTCCCGCTCAACGATAAAGGCGCTAATTCCTCTGGTTCCCTTGGCCTTGTCGGTCATCGCCATTACCACATAGACATCCGCATATTGCGCATTGGTAATAAAGATTTTGGAACCATTCAACACATAGCCGCCATCCACCTTCTCAGCCTTGGTTTGCTGCGATCCCGCATCGGTTCCGGCAGCCGGTTCTGTCAGTGCAAAAGCACCTAGCTTTTGACCGGATAGCAAGGCAGGCAAATACCTTTTCTTTTGTCCCTCCGATCCAAAAGAATAGATCGGGTCAACGCAAAGGGAAGTATGCGCACTCACAACAACCCCGGTTGTCGCACATGCCTTGGACAGCTCCTCAACACAAAGCACATAATCCAACACATCACCTCCGGCCCCGCCAAACTCTGTTGGAAAAGGTATTCCCAGCATGCCTAATGAAGCCATCTTCTTGACAGTCTCTTCCGGAAACTGCTCAGTCTCATCCACCTCGGCCGCCAAAGGTTTTACTTGACCTTGGGCAAATTCCGAGAACAATTTTTTCATCATCCGATTTTTTTCACTCAGTTGAAAATTCATAGGTCCTCCTTATTTTTTCGGCGGAATTACAAGGGCTTGTCCCGTCAGCACCAAGGTGCCTTCCTGGTTGAAACACTCCGTTGTTAATTGCGCACGATGTTTCCCTTCATCCAATTCCGACACCGTTACCTTGGCCGTTACGGTATCGCCAATTCGTACCGGTGCCGTAAATTTCAGCGATTGTTTTAAGTAGATGGTTCCCGGTCCCGGCAATTGCATGCCCAATACAGCGGAAACATATCCGGCTGTCAGCATGCCATGGGCAATCCTCCCCTTGAACATGCCTTGGCTGCTTTCGACTTCATTGAAATGCGCAGGGTTCAAATCACCGCTGATTCCACCAAACATCACCACATCCGCTTCCGTTACGGTACGGGAAAGGGATGCCGACTGTCCAAGCGTCAGTTGATCAAATGTGTAACTCATATGCTCCTCCTTCGATAGTGTAAGTAACCACTTACATACTACTCTTCTCTTTTCTGTTTGTCAAGAAATTAACACAACTTTTTTCAGAAAAAACAAAACACTCCATATGCAAAGCAATTTGCATATGGAGTGTTCTACTCTTCACTTATTCAATTCATAATTTTTCAACACACTTTATGGCTGGCCGTTCTATTGCAGGAACTCAACCGCCACCATGGCCATGGTGCGGGTGCACAGCTTAATATATTGCTCATCCACCGTAAATCCAGGATTATGCTTTGACACGCTTCCACCGGTTGACACCCAAATCAGGCAAGATGGTGCAAGCTGCGAATACATGCCGAAATCTTCGCCAACCAGAAGTGGCGGCGCGTCTTTCACTAAGTAAGTTTCCGGCACCCCTTCCGCGATTCCATCATATAGGGATTCCGCATGGCTTTCGATCGTCTTGCAGACAAACCTGGTAAAATCAGCGTCATTCAAAACACAAGGGTATCCTTCATTGAAATCCAAGTCACAGGATCCGCCCATGGCTGTTGAAATGCCTGACGCGATTCCCTCAATCCGCTCCAACATAGCCTTTCTGGCCTCAGGTGTTAAATTCCTGAACATGCATTCCATGGTCACCTTGTCCGCTACAATATTTTCGGCATAACCGCCATGAATGGTTCCAATATTCAAGGTGGAATTGGTCATGGGGCTGATATTTTTGGAGACAATCCCATTCAACGCCGTCACAATGGACGCCGCAATATTAATGGCATCCACCCCTTCCTGTGGTGCCGATGAATGAGCCGCTTTTCCATTTACCGTAATCGTATAGCTGTCTGTAAAAGCAGTAATGTATCCCGTGCCAGCTTCAATGACCCCCGGTGTGTTTGTATCTACATGGAGAGCAAAACAGGCATCCGGTACTTCCTCCATCAAGCCTGCTTGAATCATTTGTCGGCCGCCAGAGCTGCCGCCGACTTCTTCCGCCGGTTGAAAGACCAGTTTCACCTTGCCGGTCCATGCCGCTTTGGTCTTGTGCAGGATTTCCCCCACTGCCAACAGATTGGCCGTATGCACATCATGACCGCAGGCATGCATGACATTGGGCACTTGAGAAGAAAATTCCAATCCCGTTTGCTCCTGCACGGGAAGCGCATCCATATCAGCCCGCAGCATCAAAAACTTGCCAGGCTTTCCACTGTCAATGGTCGCGATGATCCCTGGCTTGCAAGGGCTTTCTTCATAAGAAATTCCAATGCGGTCCAATTCCCTGCAGACCAACTTGCTGGTTTCAAACTCTTGAAATGCCAACTCCGGATTTTTATGAATCTCACGTCGGATTGCAATTGTCTGTGCTTCCAGCTTATTGCACATCTTGAAAATCTGTTCCTTTACTTCCATCTTCTATCCTCCCTCATTTTTCTGCCCATCTATCTTTGTACTAGAATATCAAATAAATGGAAGGATACGCAAATTTACTTACTTGCATGAATTTTTATTCAAGCAAGAAGATTGGTATTGACCCATGCTTCGTCAAGCTCTTCAAAAAAGAATTTATTTTTTGATTTTTCAAAACTATCCCTCTTAAATTCTTGAGCATCGTTTCTATCTTGTGATAAGATAAAACAGGTCAGGATAAGCATGTTCCTTATCGGATCTTAAGAAGTTCAGCCAATAAATAAACCATTTTGCAAGCGTAAAAATCCAGAATCATCCTACATAAAAATACAAAAGGAGAGTCGTTATGAACAAACCACAAATGTCTACCCATTTCGAATCCCGAGTCCCTTCATCGGTACGACTGGCTCAAATCAAATACAATGAGCGAGCCGAAAAACCGGAAGCCGTCATCAATGTTGGTATTGGTAATGTTTCGCTCCCAACGAATCCAGCAATGATGGAAAGAATGTTCAACCTTGACGCTCCTTCAAGTCCCTTCAAAGACGGCGTTATTCAGTATTCAAGCACCATTGGCTTTGAGGAAACCCAACAGGCATTCAAGAACATTTTGGATGCAGAAGGATTCGATACCAGCAATCTCTTCGTACAGGTAACCAATGGCGGTTCGGCTGCCATGGAGCTCTTGCTTCTTGGGACATGCGGTCCGGCGGGCAGCGACGAAAAACCCTTGATGATGATTGATCCAGCCTATACGAACTATATCTCTTTTGCCAAGCGTGTTGGAAGAACAACAGCAACCATTACAAGAACGTTGAATGAGGATGGCACTTTCAGCCTTCCTGAAATGGCTCTAATTGAGCAAGAGATTGCCGAACACAAGCCTGGCGCTCTCCTTGTTATTCCTTATGACAATCCCACCGGCCAATTGTATGACTACAAGATGCTGAAGGATCTCGCCGCACTTTGTGTGAAATACAATCTATGGATGGTTAGTGATGAAGCTTATCGAGAATTGTATTATGAGCCCGGCAAACCACTTGTCAGCATTTGGGGGATCACTGATCAGGATGTACCTGGTATTGAAGGACGGCGAATGAGTATTGAAACCGCTTCAAAGGTTTGGAATGCCTGCGGTCTTCGAATCGGCGCTCTTGTCACTGACAATGCAGACTTTCACAAAAAATCCATTGCGGAATATACAGCAAACCTCTGTGCGAATGTCCTTGGCCAATATATTTTCGGCGCTCTTGCCAACGAAAGCCAAAGCGAGTTGACCGACTGGGTAAGCGGATTGCGCAATTATTACAAAAAACAAATTCTTAATGTCTATCACGGCTTGAAAGAGCTGGAACCGAAATTGATTGTATCCAGCCCGGACGCATCCATCTATACCGTCATTGATGTCAGGAATGTCGTAAAGCCCGGTTTTGACTCCACTGATTTCGCCCTCTATTGCGCAGGGGAAGGTGCTGTTGATATCGATGGGGTTTCAACAACCTTGCTTGTCGCACCTATGAAAGGATTCTACGATATCGAGAACAGCGAAGCCAATCCTGGCGCCAGTCAATTCAGGATTTCATTTGTGGAATCACCTGAAAATATGGCGAAAATCCCTGAATTGTTCGTAAAACTGCTTCGAGCCTATGAAGAACAACGATCGAGATAGGGACAGGCGACTAACCTGCACCCTCTCACACCACCACATATACGGCAGTTCATAAGATTAACCAGTTAGAAAAACATTATGCGAAGAGAGCGTGGTCAAACCACGCTCTTTCCAGAAATGATTGTTCATCGTACGATGAAAAGTAGGGCTACAGGCAAATCGCCAGTAGCCCTTTTCTAGTGTTGACACGATTAACCCCCACAGTGGACTTTCACCACCTAACATAAGACCTGCCCGGCACGCATAAAAAAGCGATATGAGTTAACCCATATCGCATAATCAGCCTTCCCTTATTCTATTGAACAATATCCTTATAAGCCAATAACCGATTCCGATCATTCTCCAGCTTTTCGTACTTGTCTATACCTAAAATGATTTGATCAATGAGATCACATAAGATGGGATCCACCAATCTTAACTCATAACAGATATACTGCTCTTCACGCTCACCAACGACAAAGCCCAAGTCTTTCATTTTGATCAAATGCTTGGATACCCTCGACTGAGGCAATTCAAGAATCTCACAAATTTCAAAGACTTTTAGTTTATGTTGTTTCAGCAATACTACGATTCTCAATCGTGTTTCATCAGATAAAATCTTGAAAACATTCATCAGTCGTTCCATCTATCCGTCACTCCTTAAAGCGCTACAATGCGCTAATTTTTCACATTCGTTAATTAATTAATCATTAGTATATCATAGTGAAGTTGCCAAAACAAATTCCGCACTTCCAAAAACAAAATAATGGCGCAATCTTTGTTTAGGTTTTCTGCGCTTTTCCTGTAGAATAATAGTTGGGACGAATCTTTGAAAATTTCGTGAATTTAAAATAAAAATTTTCGAAATATTGACAAAACAAAAATATGTTGATACAGTGTTAATGAACATATCCTCAAATGCGGATATACGCATTTGGTTGTATGTCGCAATCAATTCATAAGGAGGAGTTTGTATGAAGAACGACAAATTTAGCTTGAAGTTTTACGGGTCGAATTGGCTGGCATTGTTCCCATTCCTAGTATTTATCGGATCATTATTGTACATGGCAATTTTTAGACGATCATCGCAAGATGCATTGTTGGGATTGACTTTGCTGTCCATTACGCTCTTATCCTTCTTTGCTAAAGATTCAGGTTACTATTGGAAAATGGTTGTCAAAGGAATGACAAAACCTTCGGTTGCCATGTTTACCCTGATTTTCACCTTAGTAGGAATCTTCTCGACATTATTGAACGCCGGTGGCGTTGCAGGCGGCATCATCTGGCTTGCTTCCGTTGCCCACATCAAAGGTGCACTCTTTATCGGATTTACATTTATCGCAGCCGCAATCCTCTCTACCGGATCCGGCAGTTCCATGGCAACAGTATTAACATTAGGCCCCGCCCTTTATCCTGCTGGAGTTATCCTGGGTGCCAATCCTTTTGTTCTGGCAGGCGCATTAATCTCCGGTGCAAACTTTGGTGATACGCTGGCACCTGTATCCGATGTTACCATTGCCGCTACGGGCAACCAGTTTTTCAGAAACAGCGATCAATCCGCAGATATTGGCGGTACGGTAAAGGCAAGATTCAAATATGCCATCGTAGCCGGACTGGTTAGTTTGGTTTTACTTATGATTTTAGGAACAAGCGGCGGCAGCTATCTTGGTGCTGAACAGGCAAATGAACTGATCCAATCATACTCCAACGCAAAAGGGCTTTTGATGCTGGTTCCAGTCGCAGTCATCATCTACCTTTCCGTTTCCGGCAAACATATCGGCACAAGCTTGTCCGCAGGCATCTTTACCGGCATGATTGTTGGCGTAGCAGCCGGTTTGATTGAACCCAATCAAATTATTGGCTTGAACGAAAGCATGAAAATTACAGGCATTATTCCAACCGGGGTTGTGAAAATGCTGAAACTGATCATTATTATGAGCATGTTGATGGGTGCAGGCCAGTTGATGCTGCAATCCGGCGTTATGCATGAAGTGGTTAAAAAACTGAGCAAGATCGCCAAAACCCCTAGGTCTACGGAAATCGTTTCCGTACTATTGGCATCTGTTATGGGCATGTTGGGTGGCTTTGCGGTAATGGGCATTGCTGTAGCCGGACCATTTGTAGACGCGCTGGGCAAAGAAGTGAAGGTTCACCCTTATCGCCGTGCGAATATCCTAAGCACCTGTACCACTTCCATTTGCCATGCCGTACCATGGTCTAGTCAATTGTTTGTATTGGCGGGTTTCCTGGTCTCCATGAAAGATACCTTTACCTTTATTCCTGATATTGCAACAACCGATTTCTTTATGTACTGTGTACATCCATGGGTACTGCCACTCGTTATGCTGATTGCGGCCTATACAGGTTGGGGCAGAATCTTTGAAAATGACGACAAGCAAATGGTGAATGGTCAATTCCAAAATGAGGTTCCTCAAGATCTAGTTGGTTAATTGACCAATGGGAATCACTGCTTTTCCTTAAGCAAGCAGTGATTTCCATCTGCTTACCATGATGATTTGGATTTCATTCCTTACGCACGGATAAAGTCCAATTATGAATTGCAGAATACCCAATAACAAGACGAGGAGAGGTGGTAAACATGACGAAATATGAAAACGATGCGGTTAAGTTAGAGGCATTAAGAGAGCAGTTGCCTGCAACAAAAAAAGTCTATTACTTGAATAACGGCACCAATGGCCCCATTCCCAAATCATCCTACGAAGCCATTCAAGCAGAAGTTGAAAAAGAATATGTAGAAGGACGATATTTACCATTTATCAGCGAACTATATGCTGAAATGGATTCCACTCGGGAATTGCTGGCTGATATTCTTGGCGCTTCTTATGAAGAAATCGCGCTTACTCGAAGCACAACCGAATCATTGAATATTGTTTTGTGGGGACTCAACTGGCAGCCGGGCGACGAGATCATTACAACCAATATTGACCATACCTCGGTGATTGCTCCGCTGGCACAGGTCAAATTAAAAAAAGGTGTTACCGTCAAGTATCTATCTGTTGAATACGGTCAAGAATACAATGAAGCTCAGTTCTTAAACAACCTGAAGAGCTTAATGACGCCAAAAACAAAAATGGTAATCATACCGCATGTTTCCTTTGCAACCGGTATGACATTCCCTTTAAAGAAAATTGTCGAACTCTGCCATGAGAACCATGTCATGGTCATGGCCGATGGTGCCCAGGGCGCCGGTGCCGTTAATATCAATCTACATGAACTGGATATCGACTTCTACGCCATCGCAGGAAGAAAATGGCTTCTTGGACCAGAAGGAATTGGCGCACTATACATTAAAAAGACTCGAATCTCAGAGGTTGATCCGATTTTCATCAGTCCATGTACCATTAAAAACCGTCATGAGATTGATATTAACTCACCTTATATCATTCCATCGCCTTTTGCAGCCCGATATCAAATCGCAACTGCTATGTATATGCCGACACTCCTTGGCTTTAAAAAGTCCTTGGAATTCTTAACGGATGAGGTTGGTGTTGAATGGGCAACAGACAGAATAAAGAAACTGTCGACCTATACCAGAGACTTAATCTCTGATCTGCCTGGTGTTCGCATTATCACACCGGAGGGTACCGAAGCTGGATTTATGCATTTTCACGTAGATGGCTGGACACCAGCTGACCTTTGCAAAATCCTGAATGAGAAAAAATTCATGGTGCGTCCTGTTCCCAAGCAGCACTTGCCGGCCCCAGTCCGCGTTTCAACCGGTTTCTATGTGACCGAAGAAGAAATCGAAGCCTTCGCCAAGGAACTGGAGACCATCCTGACAAAATAATTTCAAACACCTATGCATTGTAAATGAGGGATAACTATGATTACGATGGCAACACTAGTAACGTTTGTATTTACAACCTTGCTCACCATCGCTGGAGAAGGTGCAGCAATTATTCTGATACCAACCTTGAATTTTCTGGGATATGATCTGCGGATTGCCATGTCCACTGCTTTATTGTTGAATGCGATTGCCATGATCTCGGCAAGCTTCCGTTATTATAAGAACAATCTCATTCTCTTTAAAATCGCACTCCCGATCGTCGTAGTGGCTACCATATTTTCCAATTTGGGAGCCCATGTCAGCCACTACCTCCCCAACACGCTTTTAAATCTGCTCTTTATCTGTTTCTTACTCTTTGCCGCAACAAAAATGATGCTGTCGTCCAAGAATAAGAAGACACAGAAAGAGCCAAAAGAAGAGAAAGGGATTCTTTCCGGCATTGCAATCGGCGTTGTGGCTGGATTTGCAGCCGGATTGCTTGGCATCGGCGGTGGCAACTTAATCTTGCCTGTGCTAATCGGTATGGGCATCGAATCAAAAAACGCTTCCGCAACAACCTGTTTTATTGTGATTTTTTCCTCTCTGTCAGGATTTTTGGGACATTTGGGGACAGGATCAATTGATTTAAATCTTGTTTTATTCACCAGTATCGCCTCGATTTCAGGTGCTTTGCTGGGTTCCTGGTTGATGACCGACAAACTGAAATCCGGTCAAGTTAAAAAAGTCATCGCCATGGTCTTGGTCCTGGTGGCAACAAAAAAACTATGGAACATCGTGAGTTTATTTATTTAGTCTAGAGTTTCTGCGTCTGGATAAAGACCGTTCTCATCGATCCCATCCAGCAAATAAGATTGGTATGCACTCAAAGCGTTATGCAGACAATACTTTAAATCAATCCGATGATGAAAGGTTTCCCTAAGTCCGCTATAGCATGAATGAGTCGAGCCTTGAAAATTTGTGCTGAATTTCTCCCGGGCTACTGTATTCTTGATTAATCTTGATTCTTGCCTAGGCACATTCTGACTTCCATGCTAGCAGTCTTTCAACTCAGCAGCTGGACTGCTAGTAACTAGATGAAGAAATTTTGGCAAAAGAAAGATGAACATTTATGCAGTCGCAGAAATCTAGATCCACTCAAACTTGAAATGCAACAAAGGAGAAGTGACATGAACGAACCAATTCTTTCGACTCATTTTGAATCCCGAACACCGTCTTCCGTTCGCTTGGCTCAGATTGAATACAACCAACGGAGCATAAAACCGGAAGCTGTCATCAATGTGGGAATCGGCAATGTATCATTGCCTACCAATCCAGCAATGATGAAGAGAATGTTCGGCCTCGATGCGTCAGACAGCCCCTTTAATAAAGGCGTTGTTCGCTATTCCAGCACCATCGGCTATCCGGAGACGCAAGATGCCTTCCTGAACATCCTTCGTGCGGAAGGCTTTGATACGGAAAACCTTCGTGTTCAGATTACCAATGGCGGTTCGGCTGCCATGGAGCTTTTGCTGCTAGGCACCAGTGGTCCTGCCGGCAGTGATGAAAAGCCCCTGCTGATGATTGATCCCGCTTATACCAACTACATTGCTTTTGCAAAAAGAATTGGCAGAAAGACCGTTACCATTAAAAGAATCCTCCAGGATAACGGTAATTTCAGCCTTCCTACAATGGAAAGCATTGAAGAAGAGATCAAAAAACACAATCCCGGTGCACTGCTGGTCATTCCCTATGACAATCCTACCGGCCAATTGTATGACTACCATATGCTGAAGGAACTTGCCCACTTGTGTGTGAAACATAATCTATGGCTAGTCAGTGACGAAGCCTATCGTGAACTTTACTATAAAGCCGGCAAACCACTCGTCAGCATCTGGGGAATCACCAATCAGGAAGTGCCAGGAATTGAAGGACGAAGAATGAGTATTGAAACCGCCTCAAAAGTCTGGAATGCCTGTGGCCTTCGGATCGGCGCCTTGATTACCGATAATGAGCAATTTCATAAGAAGTCTATTGCGGAATATACTGCAAACTTATGCGCCAATGTCATTGGTCAGTACATTTTTGGTGCGCTCGCTCATGAGAGCAAGGACGCTTTGAATGATTGGGCAGCTGGGTTGCGAAACTATTATCGAGAACAAATCCTGCACGTCTATAAAGGATTAAAGGAACTGGAACCAAATCTGATTGTATCCAGTCCAGATGCATCCATCTATTCAGTGATCGATGTGAGAAATGTTGTCAAACCTGGTTTTGACTCCACTGATTTTGCACTTTATTGTGCCGGTAAAGGTTCCGTTGAAATTAAGGGAGTGACAACCACGCTTTTGGTTGCGCCTATGAAAGGATTTTATGATATCGAGTCCGGGAGAGAAAATCCTGGTTCCACGCAATTTAGAATTTCATTTGTTGAATCGCCTGACAAGATGAAAATCGTGCCAGAGTTATTTGTTAAACTGCTCAAGGCATATGAGGAACAACGTTAAAGAATCGACTGCGGCTACCGCAGTCGATTTTTTCTTTTCCCCAACTAATCAACAAAATCAAAGAGTTCCTTTACCTGCTCTTTAAAAAGCAAGAAGATCTGCTGAAGATCCGCCTCGTTTTCAACCGGTAGAAAACTGGTCTCTTCCCCTTCTTCCTGAAGCTTTAGAATAACAACTTCGCCGTCTTCCTCATCGTCCTCCAAGGGCAACAAGACAACATACTCCTCTTTCTGGTACTTCACCGTATCCAAATATTCAAATTCAACTTCATTACCATCCTCGTCACGTAAAATTAAAAGTTCATCTCGTTCTTTTCTTTCCTTTGTCATATGTCATCCTCCTTCAAAGACCAATTCGCCACCGATTTGCTAATGAGTTATGTTGCTGGATTATTGAGTTCTATTCAGAGCGATTGGTTCTTGCAAAAATTCTACACTGATTCTATCCACTTCAAATTCTACATACTTGCCGATCAAGTACTCGTATTCTGCAAGCATGTCGTCTTGGAATATTACACCTGCGTCTAGTATGCCCCCTTCTTTTAATACGCCTTTAATCAAATATTTGAAAGAGTCATTTACAGGTTCAATACTTTTTGCTGCCATGTCCGCCTCAGCAATTTTGAAGTCATCTAATATCGTTATTCCAAGTGATACCTCATACTCATTCCCTTCTTGCAATTGATATGGGACAATATTTGCAAACCCGGTAAACTCCAAATCTGAAATGATTAATGTTACTTCTTCTTCAACGATTTCACTCACTTTTGTCAACAAAGCTTTTTGTTTCAACATATTCACCTTCCTCTAATCCAACGGATTTATCACTTTCACATTTTCACCATTGAGCATTTTCCAGAATGTCTTTCCACTTTCAACATGATATGTCGTAATATCACCTAAATGATTGGTTCCTACAAACTCAAATTTAGCTACGCCTTTGCTATTATTACCCATGAATCTAAGATAGCCGGTTCTTACCTCACCTTTATAGGTGTAAGAGACTTTCGTTCCATTTCGCATAACATTACGAGCCCCAGCCAAGTATTCATCAGCATTTTTGAATACTCCCTTAAACTCACCACCGTGTTTTCTGAAATGACTAGCCAGTTTTTTAGCGCTTCCGAAGTTGGCTTTACTGATCACCATGATTTTAGCACTATTCTTTAAAGCTTTCAGTTTTTTTACACTTATTTTCTTTAACTCGGTGCCGCCTTTTACGAGAACGATTGTCCCGCCAACTTTTCCAAGCGCATATGAGATATTGTCGACCGCATCAATATCATTCCAATATTGATCCCCGGCTTCCTTTGCAATTTCTTTGGTGTTTGTCAGCAGTGCCTGATAAGCATCTTCAGGATTATTGTAGGTATAGACAACGCCATCAATCACCACAGCCACACCTTCAAAAGTAGCTGAAACTGTATTCTTTACCATCCCTACAGGATCTTTAGCGAATTCCCACGCGCCTTTAGCCGCATATGCAACCGTAGAAACCAAACCTTCCGTAAACTTCACTTCCGCATTCCACACATCTTCCCACCAATGTGTCGTTTTCACAATGCCCCGATACAAGACATTATTTTGATGCAAGACGTTTACTTCATATTTTTTGCCCGCTTTTAAACCGCCAACGATATAAACCTCTCTGTACCCATCCCCTAGATCTTCGACTGGATAATAGGATAATCCCCCACCCAGCAACTTATATGTAAACTGTAGCTCTGCATCTTCAGGGCGAACTTTGAAGGTCACTTTCATTCTATGACCGTCAGCTTTTGTTTTAAGGTCATAGATTGATGGCTTTATCCTATTGATTTTGTCAAATCTCAACTTTTTATCAATTGTCGATTGCGCCAGCATATTGCCTTGCCGATCATAATATGCAATCCAGATCCGAAATTTACCGGTTTCAGGATAATACCTGCTCAAATCAATCTTGAGATTTGAATGATCATCATATCCTATATCAAATAATTTACGATCATGTGATAAGTCTTTCACCGCTACCCGCATGGAGTCTGAATAAGGCGGCTTATCCGCCTGAATGATTAATTTGCTGCCGTCAACATAAAGCTCTTCCAAGTCAACTTCTGTCCGATAATCCGCAAATGCTATGGCGTCTACGGGAACCGAAGTGAATAACAAAGCAAGGATAAGCAACCTAACCAACATTTTTTTCATATTTTTCATAAGAATTCACACCTTTCTCATTTTCCTAGCTTTTTCTTTTTCGCTCTTCCGCCATCCGTTCACGCTGTTCTTTGAGCCACTTTTCGATATCTTGGCGGTCCTGCTTCTCAACGCCTTTTAGCTGTTGCTTAACCACCTTTCGGATGTCAAATACCTTGCGCGCCTTTTTCTCCCTGGCAGGCGGCATCCACTGCTGTGCTTTTGGCAGTCCAAAAGGATAGTCGTCGATATCCGGCAGGGTGGTGATATAAGGATCCAATCCAGAGATCATAAGCAGTACCTCTCCCCGCGCCTTGTCCAGCTTCTGGATGGTTCGGCTGGATACTAGGGGGCTTTCATGGTGGCTGTACTCGCTAAAGCGGGTCCCGCACATCTCGCTAACAATTCGATGCAGATGGGTGTCTTTCGACCGAAGGACAAACCAAGCTTCGCAATTGTTAATGATGTTTCTTGCGCCTTCCGGACTGTAGGACCGGAAAAGCTGATCGATGGACTGAACCACCAAATTGAAGCGAATATTAGCCCCTCGTGCCATGGTGATCATATTGTTGATATCCTGGATCTCCGGCAGATTGCTGAACTCATCCAGCACATAATTGACCCGTACCGGCAGCATGCCATCTGCTTGCTGGCTGGCTACCAAATCAATCAATGCGCTGTAGCTTTGCTTGACAAAGGCGGAAATAATCGGATTGAAGACCGAGCGTTCCGTCGGCGAGATAATAAAGACAGCCGTTTTTTGCCGGCCGATGTCCGCCAAACTGAAATCCGACTCGCTCATCATATCTCGAAGACTTTCCTGACCATAAAGGTTCATGGGTTGTGAAAAGACACTGACGATCCCTTTGCGGGTATTGTCGGCCGTATGAACCGTCTCATTCAAGTTCATAAAAGCAGCGGACAAGGGGTCCAGATTCTTCAAATACATTTTGAGATAGCTTCCTCCCTTTGTCATCTGGCCGCCGACCGTGTTGGCAAAGCGAATGGCTTCCATGGTCAACTGGTCTCCCTGGCTCTCGTTGCGGACCATCTGAGCCAATCCGGTGAAATAGTCTTTGGCGTTGTTGGGCCAAAAGCTGTCTTTGGTGGTCTGGCAAAGCTCGCTGTAGACACAGTCGGCAACATCGCGGATATAGATGTCCGACTTCTCTTCATCCCCCGCCTTGAACAAATCGCAGGGAATGGAGAAGGGATTCCAGCGGGATCCGTGGGTGGGGTTGCGAAAATCCAACACGTGAATCGGATAACCCAATTGGTCCAAATAAGGTTTGAAGCGTCTGTAGAGCTCACCCTTGGGATCATTGACGATCATGGACTCTCCATTCTTAGCCAGCATGGCCAAAAGGGGTGCCACATACAAGCGTGTTTTCTTGGATCCCGTCGCCCCAAAGGCGATGGAATGAAAATCATGATTCAAGACATGCGCAGTATCACCATCCGAATAAATGACAGGTCCTCCAGCCCCTGTTTGAGAACTTGAGACATCCACTTTATTTGCAATTTCAAAAATCTCTTCCATTTCCGCGAAACGGCTTCCCTGGCTTTGTTCAAATGATTTCATAACGCCCTCCTTGATCTAAAATCCCATTCGTTTTGCAGGTTTCGACTCCGGCACACATTGCAGACAAATCGCTTGCAGCGCCAATAGTCGATCCTTCGTTACCAGACCTTGTGCTTCTTGCCCTTCCTTCAAGGAATACACCACTTCGTCAACCAATCGATTCACGGTTTCATATCCAATGAAACCCGGTCGGTTGGATAAGTCATTGATATACTGACCCAAAACCGGCTCGGCGTCATTGCTTACCGCGATACCTTTGCCGTCCAATTCTTCCACCGCATAGGACAAGAAGCTGTCGACCTTGGGATAAGTCATCTCGATTTCACGAATCCGCATAACTCCCGACAAGCAGTTGTAAAGTTCCTGTGTTTCCTGCGCTTGATTGGCTGAAGCGACAAAGACATATTTGACCTTTTCCTTGTGATTATCCAAATACTCCAAGAGCATTTCAAATTCCGGTGATCGTGTTCGATCGGTCCAGCCGCTTAAGTCGATGCAAAACACACCTTCAAATCGGTTGTAATGATTGGCCACCCGCAAGGGGCTGTCAAAGAAACGTTGAAAATCCATCAAGCGTCCATCAGGATACTTTAAGGCCAGATACGACTGTTTAAAGCTCCTTGTACGCGCCTGTTTGGCATAATCCGCGATCGCCAGGCTTTCCACAAATTCCAAACATCCCACGCCGCCCTTTAGCGGCTGACGGATGAGAAGATGGGGACTTTCAATCCCTGGATTCGCCCAATTCCTTATCATGTTTTCGCATTCTTTTGTGTAAGCGTAGCCTCGCGTCGTTTTCATTGACAGCCTCCTCCTTTTTTACTCCTCCATTGATGCAATAAACGCTTGAATTGCTTCAATGTATTCCTGACGGGATTCCTCATCCAATCGGCCTGTTGCGATTCGCAAAATCTTTTTCAATTCGCGGTCCGGCCCGATGGTGCAAGCATCCAAATAGGTATCGAATTTCTCTGCGTTGAATCCTTCATCGCTATAGCAGTAAGAATAGCGGAAGGTAACCTCTCCATCCTTGGGATCCAAATGGAAGCCGCCATAACGCAAATTCAGGTTTAAGTCATTTAAGAAAGAGCCAAGAATTAAGCGGCATTCCGGAATACCTTGCACCGGTAAGATTGTATTGATGCGAATGGATTCCACATCTTCATTGACAGCCACATAGGTTTTCATGGTGGCGTTTCGCATTCTAAAGCCCAGTACCGCGATCAACCGTTCCTCGTCACAAACCGCTCGCCATCCCTGTTCTTTAAAGAAGGCTTTAATTCCGGTAAAGACTGCCTGGGCCCGCTTGACTTGATCCTCGTCCAGTTCTTCCTCTCCTCCCCATTCCGTAATCAGCTCTTCCAGCTCATCCTCGCTCTGAATATGAATCAATCGTTCTTTCAAGACTGGATCCACCTCGGGATCTTGCATCATTTGTTGGATTGTTTCCAATGTTTTTTCTCTCATTTGCCTTTCCTCCTTTTGGTTTTGACTGCGTGTTTCGTTTGTCCTGGTCTCAGTCTAAACCACCCATACGCCACCGCCGGTAAGGTCGGTCGCACCCCCTAAGAGAAAAAAGTAACCTCATGTCACCTGAATGTCACCTACACGCAGATGATTGTCACCTAACCTAAAAAAAACCGGGAATCCTTTCAGATTCCCGGCTCTTGCCAGCATTTCTTATATGTGTATATTATTTCGATGAAACATGACTTCAAGGGTTCTTAAATTACCCACCGATGAGCGTTCAACCAGCCCATGTTTCAAAAGCCAATAAAGCACCACCTGGCCCTCCAAGTCATTTAACCGTGCCATATGGGTCCACCAGCGTTTGGCTTCTTCGATTCCCTCCTCGTCTTCTGAAGGAATCAATCGGATCAGCGCATCCCCGCCTGTGATATCGCCACCCTCATAAACGGAAGATTGGAACAAGGCCATATTAATCAGCGAGAATACGTCACCTTGATCCACCCCTGACTGAATCAGCTTAGGCACTGTATAAGACTGCCCCATATGTTTCAGCTTGGCAATTTCACCTCGCCGCAACATCATCGCTAAATAATTGTTGGCCGGACTGAAAAAGTGATCTGGATTGAAGGCTGCCAAAAAGGCCTCTTTGGCTTCGCCAAACTTCTCGATTTGATAATATCCCAATCCCTCCGAAATAAAAGCCGCCTTCTCTCCCTTTTTGGTACTGTAAGGATCCGGATACCAGGCATTGACAAATTCCCGGTCATAACCCAACCGCCGCATTTCCTTTTCCAGACGGATTATGCGAATGGCCGAGTTGCCTGTCGCTTTCTCGTTATCCAAGATTTTCTTTAATTCATCATAAGCCTTGGTAATGGATTCTGCCGAATCCCATGCCCCCGCCATCAGGCAAGCGGCAAAAAACAAAACCCGCTCTTCTCTTGCCCGTTCACCCTTCATTCCTTTGTAAACCTTGAGCAAGATTTCTCTGACTTCCGACATATCCGCCAGCGAAGCAAACTCCAGGGTTTTGTCATTGATCGGAAATACCGATAACACCCGCATGGTGATTTTGCTGAATTGCTTGCCAAAGGATGCCAGTTTTGCATACAGGTCTTGCGTGAAAAGCGATTCAGGGTCCTTGATCATCTCCGCATGCATAAGATCGGACAAATGCTCTGCGTAAATCCTCCAATTCGGTCCCTCTTCATGAATCAGATGTCGCTCAAGCGCCTTTTTAAAGGACTCACCCAAGATCATTTGATCCTCAGTCAAATCAAAAATAAACTCACTCTTCTCTTTTCGATCTGCCACCTTGCCAATCTTGTCCGTTTTGCACCAGGCAATAACGTTAAGCATATAAGATCCACAGAGAACATCAACCTCCGATTGACCGTTGATAAACAGTTCAACAGCCGCTTTCATCGGCTCGGATTGTCGGTAAATCTCAAGGGCACCCCGTACCAATCCATAACCCTTTTCAGCCGCTTCCATGGATTCTTGAAAGTTTTTCTCAACAAAACGGCTAAAATATTTGGACTTGGGATCCTGCAGAAAATCTTCCATCATCCGCATTTGCGGTGCGGTAATCCCCGTCTTAAAGATCAGCTCTAAAATGGTTTTTCTCATGGCCGGTACAATAAATCCAAAGCTGGTCACAATTTCAAACAAGAGGTTCTTCTCTGAAAAAGACGATTTGCCCGTTTCTTTTTTCTCCTTGACCCGCTTGACCAATTCGCCAATCAGTTCCTCATCATCCAGCATACGAATGCCAAAGGAAACCACTTCGGACCATCGATTCTTACCCATATAAGCCAATACGCGGTTTGTTTTGCTTAAAGTTGCTTCCTCTCCATCAACGTAGCCCCGTACCAATGCAGTTGCTGCCAGATATTCCTTGAACTGGTTGTGAGCGAATTGATAGACCGGTTGACCACCCGTCATGGTCGCCTTTTGAATCAGGCAGGCTACGGATTCCAGTACAAAAATCAACTCTTCTGTTGATTTTGACCAACCGATAAATCCTTCAAAGTATTCCAGTGCTTCCTCTAGAATTTCAATCAGATCAGAATGCCGTACGGAAGTGAGTCCGCGTTTCATCATGCTTAAAGCCGCAAAAGACACCACCATCCAGAGATCTTCTGGCTCATACAGATTAGCCGGCTTCCAATTGATGGCCTGGGAAATATACTTCTCATACAAGTCTCCCTTGCTGGCAGGAATCTTTCCGTTATTTCGCGACAAAAGCAAAATATTCGTAAGATGCAAAGGCACCTGAACCATATTCGCCTTATGCAAATATCGGTATTGATTGGAATGAATCTGGTCAATGATTTGTTTGGCATCCCTTTCCTTGGACTGATCCAGCGGATAGATGGCCTTAAACCAACGGTAGACAAATTCCGTAATTTCAGATTCCGACAAAGGCTTGATTTCCTTTTTCACCAGTCCTTCAATTGGATCCAAGGTCGACAAAAAAGCACTCTCGTTTCGCTTATCCTGCTCTTCCTCATCTGCTGCCTTAGCCCCATTCAAGTCAACCGGTGTATCCTTCCTAGAGGTAAGCATCAAGTGGGTGAGTGGATAACTTTGCATAAATCCAACCAAATCCTGCCCAAACTGTCTTTGGGCTTCAGCGCTATAAACCTCGTCAAATCCATCAACAATCAGCAAGAGTCTGCCTTCCCGCGCCAAATCCTTGATGACTTCAATCAAGGTAGCCTGTAGGACTTCCCCTTCTTTCAAGCCGCCAAAATAGGAGTTCTCCAGCATGGTGGTCAGCTGTGCTTCAAAGGACTGGCTCTTTCGATCATCCAGTGACCGACATAAAAGCAAAACAGGGAACAAACCCTCCCGCAGAAAATTCTGTTTTAAAAATTCTCTTTCATTCTTTGCGTATGCCAAGGCGATTCGTTTTGTCAGCGTAGTTTTGCCATATCCAGGGCCGGCCAAAATCAAGGACCGGGAAGAAGGCATCTGGTCGGGATTCATCAACTTGTCATTATAGAAAGGATTCTGCTCTTCTTCATCTGGCGTTTTCCCATCATTTCTTGTATTGTCATGTTCCCCTGCTGCAGCCTGGCCGGATCGATTCATTGCTTTATTTGCATCTTGACTGCCCGCATCCAAAACAAGCATCTCATTTTCAACAAACTTGACACCACCCGACTCCAGCCGCATCAATTCCCGATCTAGTTCCCCCAGTAGGTCTTCTGTTTCAAATTCGAGCAAATCTTCATCCGATCCCGAATCCTCCTGATGACTCCCCTCTGATTCCAGCACCATTAAACTGGTGTCGATATCCATCAGCAAATCATCCAAAGAAACTGATTCAGGTGTAACCGCCTCTTCATCCAATTCTTTATCATCAGACGGCTTCAAGTCCGTTTCCAAATCCAAGGACTGATCCATCCGATTTGTCTGAGATCCCTCTGAAATTTCCACTTTAGGCTTCTCACTGGCCTGAAGTTTCGGTTCTTGATAGGCTGAATCTCCCGCCAATACGCCCTTAAGGACTTTCATGCTGTCATCGATTGCCGTCAACAAGGCATCCAGATTTTCGGTATCCAGCATCTGGTCAACTTCTGTGACCTGATCTTCAATCTCTTGACCACCATAAATCCGTAAGGGCATGTAGATATCCTTCAGGGAGTATTCCTGGAAATATAAATCTCCCGCATCGGGCAATCCGTCCGGTTTATAATCCGAACAGAACCGGATCAGCCGATGCAAATAGGTTTTAATGACTTCCGGTACTGCCATTTCATTCATCGTTTCAATCCCTCCGGATCTTATTCTTCCCTTACACCCATCACCAGCATCTTGCTTTGCATCAGATACCGTTTCTTTTCATCCGAAGTCAACTGGCCGGTTGCCAACCGCTCAATCACTGGATAATGCTTATCAACCGTGTTCATACAGATGCGGATATAGTCGTCAATGGTTTCCTCGTCAAAGGTATCCACTGTACACTGGGTCGCATAGCGGTAGGAAAGCTCCCCGTCGTCGTGGTCGATATGGAAAGCGCCATACCGCAGGCTGTAGTTGGTGCGGGCAAAATAGTCATTAATGGCAAGGAAGAATTTCTTGTCGCATTTGTCCTGCATCAAGACCTTGACGCTGATCGCATCCACCTCTTCCGAAATTGTCACAATGACAATCGCCGTCAAATTTGTCAATCGAAAGGGCATGACCAGCTTGTTTTCCTTGCCTTCATGCTTTTCATATTTCCATCCGTTGGATTCTAGAAGGGCCTGTACCTTCTTGGCTACCTCGTGCTGCTCTTTCACTTCCTCTGAAAGAATCTTGTCTTCCATTGTTTTCATTGATTCCATGAACATTCTCCCTCCTAGTCCCGATTCTCTTCCAATTTGAATACTTCTACTTCCTCATCAAGCCAAGGCGCCTTTGCAATTTCTGCAAACGGCTCTGGGAAGAAACGTGAAAATACCCCGATCATCCCTGCCATTTGGCTTCGCCTTGCATTGCCTTTTTTATTTTTGTTATTGGTCAATCCATTCCTACCAAATGAATTGGTCAAAAGTCCCGAAAAGACTTTCAAGATATGACCATTGGCAGAAAAATTCTCATCTTTGCAAAGGTTGCCAAAGCCATATTCGTAAATGCCACGACTGTAGACTTCCCCCCGTACAAAAGGCAATATAGAGAACATCATCAGCATTACGTCCGAATAAAAGGCATCAATCCTTCCCACCGACGCAAATGTATCAGCCATAAAACTTTGCACCGCCCTCAAATCTTCCTCCGTTCTTGCATTGGGAATCTTTTTGGTCATCTTCTCCACAAGACCTTCCGCGGCCAAATAGCCTTCTATTACCCGGTTCTGAAATTGATAACCACGGTCTGTAGCAATCAGCAAACCCGACTTGGTTTTAATATCGGCAATAAACTCATCAATAAACATGTCGCAGAATTCCTCGCCAAACACAGACTGAGTCGCTTCTGTTACATAGGCTTCAAATTCATCCAATGACATTTCATGTTGACCCCCATAAACAAACATGTCTGCCGCGATTCTTGCCAAAACCTTATGGATCAACTTCAGCATTTTTGTCTTTTCAATCCCTAATTCATACTTCTCGATATCCCACCGCTTATCAATCAGCTTGTTGATGATTTTTGGCAGCACCGTCTCCGCTTCCGCGGTTCGGTTCTCATCTCGGATGGAGATGATCTGGCTCAGCATATAGGGATTGGTTGCCAATCTGTACATATAATCATTGCCCAGGATAGAATCTACCAATGCGTTGATTTCCGCTTCAGAGGCTCCCGAAGAGAATTTCCATTTTCTGCAAAGTCTTCGAATGTCGGTTTCATTGAAAGGTTCAATCTCCCAATATAGTTCAAAACTCTGAAAAAGGTCATACTCAAAATTCGAAAAATCGATATTTCGAGATGTCAGCACCACCTTGGATTGTGGAAATTCATCAAGAATCTTGCCGACACTTTCCCGATATGACTTTCTCTTGTTATAAGCTAGCTCATCATAGGCATCAAAGAGGAACATGGGTCTGCCTGATTTAGAAGCAGATTTAAGCACTTCCTTTAAATCGGCAACCGAGAAATCATCATCCCCTTTTGCCACGCGGACTGCCGCTTCAAAAAGCAGGTCTTGCGTAATCTTTATCTGGGAAGGCTTGCAGCCCTTCTCAGCTCTTACTTCTTCGATCAGTTGATTGACAGTCTCTGCACGAATCAAAACCGGCAGTAACGCTTCACCTTCCAATCCCAAAGACTGTCCAATGACTTTGTATGCCCCTTTTTCCATGCTTTCATTTTCATGTCCGGCACATAGGGACAAAGCCTGTAAGAGAATACTCTTTCCCCGTCCTGTTTCGGACCGGATAACAAGCCGATCCGCCGCTTCCTTGGAAACCGGAGAAGCCTTTTCTTGTCCATTGCAAGTAAATCGCGGCACCACATAAAAATCACATACATCTTTTCTGAGTTTGACATCCACATCCCGCAGATTCATTTCCCTGGTTTGTTCCGCCAAGGCTTTTAAATAAGAATCTTTCAATGCATCCAGATCTCTGGGCGCTTGAAATCCCCGGTCGCGCTGAAGATATTCCAGATACAATCGCTTGACCTGATAGGATGGATGGCTGGCATGCAAGCAAGCTGCAAAAACCGTGAAGACCAACAAGTCATCATCCTGTAAAATCTCTTCCTGGATTTCATCCTCTGCAAGCCCCAAGCTTTCCATGCAAGGCTTGGCCAGGGCTTCTGCATTCATGGAAAATCCACTGTACCAATGCTCGCCCGTCTTTGCTTGTACGTAAAAATCACTCTCCGATGCCCTTGAAACCAAAAAGGCTAAGAAAACCGAGAACTTGGCCAAACTGTCAACACCAGGACCGCCGCCCTTGCCGCGCTTCCAATCGTTATAGCGCTTATTGGCAGCATTTCTGCCCTTGGTTACCGAATCATTCTTGCCGGCTTCAATCGCCGCGTCATCTACTGCTTCTTCATACTTTTTAAAGTCCTTAATCCGCTCTCCCGATGGCAGATGCGGACCAAATTCTTCATTGAAGGTAAAACGAAGAGATGTCAGCATCCCATCCCGCTCTGCCTCAATCTCAGGATCATTACACCATTGAAAGGCTGCTTCCGACCATTTAATCGCCTCGTCATCTAAAATCTTTTTTCCCGCCCGGTCAATTTGAACCGCCATCATCATCTTTGCAAATAAAGTTTCAAATGTCATATGCACCCTCCCGTCATCCATTTTATTAAGCGTTCTTAATTGTCAGTATATTACATAATCCCATGCCATAAAAGCCATCTTTTGCTTTTTCCTCACATCTCTTATACTTACTGTACACCTGGCCTGCCACAATAAAAGTAACCTGGCAATTACCTGGTTTTTATGGCAAGAGAAAAGAGACACTCCCCTATAGGAATGTCTCTTTGCATTCAATCTCATGACATCTATTCGCCAAAATCAAACATGTCTTTCATCTCTTCCTGGAAGAGCAAAAAGACTGCTTGCAAGTCTTCTTCATTCTCCACCGGAAGAAATCTCATATCGTCGCCATCTTTCTCCAGTTGCAAGATCACAACCTGAGCCTCATCCTCCTCATCTTCAAGAGGAAACAAGACTACATAATCCTCATCTTTATAGGTAATGGTGTCCAAGTACTCAAATTTCACCTCGTTGCCGTCTTCGTCTCGCAAGATTACAATATCATCTCTTTCTTTCGTCATGATTGCCTCTCCTTTTCCACGCCAAATTCATCTTTCTTCTCTATTCGCCAATATCGCTTTTCATCTAAATTCAACTTCAATTTTCCAACAAAACCCTATGTTGCCTCCCCATTCTACGAGATGAATAAGCCAACGTCAACAAGCAAATTATAAAAGCCCAGAGACACAAGTCTCTGGGCTCCTCATCACCTCTCAGCACACTAGAAGTCTAGTCCATAGCTGTAATATCCGGTCGTTCCTGATTGAAATGCTTTTTCGCTGCACTGTTATGCAAATTCACATATTCCAGATTCTTGGTTTCAAACAGTGGACGATAATCTCCGCCGAAATAATCGGAGCACGACAAGGTCTTCAATGTATCTTTTTCTGCAATAATGGTCATAAAATCCTTCAACGCTTCATCGGTAGCGCCTCGATAATCCCCATGGTAGAAGAGCTTCTCAATTCTTCCATTGCTTAAAATATCCGCAACCAATGGATAATCCCGATTAAAGTCTCCAAAATCTCCCAAAGTTACTTCCCAAGCCTTATAGTAACGAAGCATATTGGTTGATGTCATCGGAGTGGCAATCACCAGACTGTCGAATGGCGCTTCCCCAAAGTACAAGTTTGGATCATCCACGCCTGCAAGGAAGGCATAAAGAATTCTTTTCTGCAGTTTTTCCTTCTCTGCAGACACCAATTCTACATCACGCAAATCTATATGCGAAACCACTTCAAATTGCACACGATCGATAAAATCGATATTCAAAGGTGTAATCAAATTCTTGCTGGCGCCATAGTCTGTGTCATCCGCGCCAAAGATTTCAATTTTCTTTAACTCCTTGAAATATCTCAGATTATAGAGGAAATTGTCCCACTCCTCTCCAGTCATCGTGAACTCATCCTGTTTAAATGTGCTTTTGGTTGCTGGATTATTCTTTTTCGTTGCAATAAATATTTTGGCTTTAAAAGTATTTGTGTTTTCATCATACCGAAGCCAAGTTATCCCAAGCTCCTGGAATCCTTCAAAGTATGACTCCTCCATATCCATAAATCCGTTGATGCCAAAAAAGTCTCTGAAGAATTTGTCCAGATCCGCCGACACATACTTGACTACGCCAGGCGTATCATTAATATTCACAGTTTGCGGCACATAAGCAAGCATCTCCATCTCTTCTGCATAGTCATTATTGGAACTGGATGGTCCCTTATTCTCAGTAGCAGGTGCTTCAGCTGCAGGAGCTTGATCAGGCGTCATTTTGGCAACTAGGTCCTCTCCCTGCACATGCTCCGTATACCAGCTGGCAATCCAGCCGCTCCGACCATCGTCTGCCTCTATACCCAGCCAAATCTTTCCGTTGTCAGCCTTCCCTACATCCAAGACCTGAACCACTTCACCTTTTTTCAAGGTCCCTACAATATTGGTAGAGGTGCCGATTCCATCCCGCAGGTTCAGCTCTTCCGCCGTGATTCTAACAAGAATCTCTTCAATCTCCTCCACTTCTTCAACAACCGGTGGAACATTGGATTCTTCTGCAGCTGCTTCGTCGCCGCATCCGCCTAAAATCAAAGCAATCACCAGCAACAATAACAAGAGTTTCTTCATCCCTTCCCCTCCTTGTCCGAAAATTCATTCTTGTCATGATTTTATCAAAAAACTTCAGTCTTCAAAATAACAAAACCCATCACTGTAAGAATTTGTAAGGTTCGTTTTTAGAAAGCTGTTTTCTTTACAAGTTTGAAACCAGTTTATTTAAAGAAAACGAAAAAAATGTTGAATTCATCGAATTTCTGTCGTTTTCACTAAGATTCCTTCACCTTATTCCACTTCCCATAAGCCACTCTATTGTTTACAAAGTATAGTTAATCGCTAAACATAATCATTGTTGTAAAAAAAATATGATTTTAATTACAATTAACAAATTAATGGATCAATAGTAAAATAATGATAGATTGCATTCCAAGAAGTCACAAACATAAAAAGGAGCGTTTCATCAATGAAAAAAAACCTATGTTTTCTTATCTTGTTTTTCTTGCTTTGCGTATCCAGTTCTCCCGTCTTTTGCGCAGAAGAGCAGGCAAGCTTGGCGCATTTCCCCATTCTATTCAACGGAGAATCAGTGGATAATGAACACGCTGAGTTTCCAATACTGGTTTACAAGGACATGACTTATTTCCCTTTGAGCAATGACTTCATATCCGCACTGGGTATGAAATCAACTTTCACCAATGAAAAGGGATTGCAACTCCATAAGTTCACCCACCCTGCTGCTTTCGTTATGACCGCGGGAAGCGAAAACGATCTCAACAAAGCCGTTGATATCTCAATCCCCACATTTCCTATTCGCCTCAACGGTGACATAATTGATAATGCCAATGAATTCTACCCGGTTTTTCTTTATAAAGATATCGCTTACTTCCCTTTAAATTGGGATTTTGCCGTTAAAGAATTCAATCTTCTTTTCTCGGATAGCGCTAATGGCGAACTACTTCTCTCCACCACCGCCGCTCAGTATGAAAACCGGATACATACGGCCGATTCCGTTGATTATCGTGGAGGTGACGGATACTATGGCGAATTCTCTGAGGGCAAACGTGATGGCCATGGTTTGTATATGTGGGCGGACCGAACTACTTATAGTGGTGATTGGCTACAGGGAGACATGCACGGAATCGGCACCTTCACATTCCCTGACGGCACCTTTTATACTGGAGAATTCTATTATGGTAGTTTTCAGGGACAGGGAAAAAAAGAATGGACTGATGGAGCAAAAGCGATCGGCCAATGGGAAAATGATGATCAAAACGGCCTCGGCAAGTATGTGTATGAGGACGGAACCGTTTATGAGGGTATGTTCAAGGACGGTCTTTTCTGTGGAGAAGGTACAATGACCTATGAAGACGGATTACAAATCAGCGGAATCTGGGAAAACGATGAAATCATCAAACCACTTTCTGACATTCCTTCAGGGCTAACCGCCAAGGCTCTTTCTATCAATGAAATTGAAGTGAATTGGAATCCTGTTTATGGATGCGACTATTACCATCTCTACTATGCAGGCCGCAAAGGCGGACCATGGATTGCATATAGAAACAAGTCTGGCAGTAAATCGAAACTAGATTGTTCAACCGGACCCGATGCAATTCTCTATGACTGCAAACCTGGACAAAAAATCTACTTCAAAGTCGCGTCGGTAACGGACAAGGTCGAGTCAGAATGCAGTGAGATTATTTGGACCAAGACCTTTGCTAAAACCAGTCAAGCTGCAGCAGAGTCAGCTAATCTGGCAAACATTAGCGTCGAATCAAAAATCATCAGTAATTTCGGTGGATTGAAAGAAGGAAACGCCTATACACTTGAAAACGGTCAAGTCTGGAAACAAATCTCGGATCATTATGCCTTCCGTCATATCTACAGACCGGGAGCGATCATCTACAAAGAGCATGACCAATATAAGATGCGCATTGATGGATGCTCACAAGATATCATCGTCGAAGAAGTGATATCAGAAGAACAGGAATAAAAACAAACAAGAGCATTTTCCCATTGGAAAATGCTCTTACTCTTTCTCTCTCAATCCTCTTGCAACTGCCTCCGCACTTGTCCACGAAGAAAACATATGAGTGAATACAAAATAATCCCAACCATTACTGCCAGTCCATTGGCCGTTAGTTCCACAATAGAGAAACCATGGCCTGGAATCAGCAACTGATAAACCTCTTCTGAAACAGCAAACAGCATGCAAAGAAAGATCGTGTGCCGTCCGTTTTCCACCCCATGCATACCATGCCTTGCAAAGGCATGACTCACCAAAAGTCCCAATCCCAAGAAGGCAATAAATACAGCATTTTGCCCGCCTGCAAGATCTAAAAAAAGCATGCATATCCGGTCAAACAGATTTGGCAGACCAATAAAACTCCCCATAACAATCTGTTCCCACATGCAATGTATGATAGACATCCATAGAAACACCAAACCCCATACCAACAACAAAATGATACTGCGCCCTCGATTCATCTTCGCCTCCGCTCTATCGGCATTTATCTTTCTAATCCATCTTCTATTATATGGGAAAGAAAATAGTCCATTTCGTTTTTTTATAAACTTTTTAATTAATTTCACAAAATTTCCGCACAAATCTGTCATTTTTAAGAAACATTGCGAATTATTACATGCATATTGGGCAAATACTTGCAAGAATCATATCTTGCATACACTTTGAATGACTCTTCCTTCATCTGGGTATTTTGTATATAGCTGATTTTATAATCAATTGTGAGTGAATTGCTGCATAAAGACAGGAAAATCAAAAAAGTTGAAGGGAGAATAAAAATGAGCAGAATCTTACGGCCTAATGAACCAAGTGTAATCTCTGAACCCATGGACGAGGAACTGGTCGTCATCAATCTGGAAAGCGGCTGCTATTACAATTTAAATCCTGCTGCCGCCAAATTATGGCTGCGTCTGGAAAGCGGCGCTTCTATTGAAAAAGTGCTAGAAGCACAGCAGCTAAACGGACACAGCAAAGAAGAGATGACGGAAGCTTTGAACACTTTCTGCCAGTATTTGCAGGAAGAAAATCTGATGATCCCAGCAGGCGAAGACAACGACGTCACTTGCCAACCCATGGAATTTGACGAGCCCGAAATCGAAAAATTCTCTGATATGCAAGAGATGCTGCTTCTGGATCCCATTCATGAAGTAAGCGAAATGGGCTGGCCCAATGAAGCCGAGAAAAAATGATGGATCAGCTGTTTTCCATTCATTCCCCCTGGCCCAAAACCTACAAGGCTGACCTTTCTATCGCTTCTGTACATATTCGCATGCACTTTATATCTCAAGAAAGCCAGCAAATCTTTACCCGTCCATTCAGGCATCTGCTAATAGCAGAAGGCATGGAAAGCACACCCGATCTTCAGATTTACATCCGACATGACAAGCCTGGCCAAACCCCGCTTGAAGTTTGGCGGCAGTTCGATCAAAACTCCACTGAGGAGCGACAACGCCAGCTTTACAACAAAGATGGTCAAGTCTTGCTCTACCAGCATGACAGCAAGGTTTTGGCCGGGTATGATCGACATACGCAAAAAGCCTATTACTATATTCCGAAGCTTGATATGCTGCCCTTCTATGAGAAGGCTGCACCCATGCGCATGATTTTTCATCACTTGGCTCAGTCACAAGGCTGGTCACTGGTCCATAGCGCTTCCATTGGACTGGACAACAAGGGTGTTTTGCTGATTGGTGCCGGAGGTTCAGGCAAAACAACCACTGCCCTATCTGCCGCCTTTTCAGGATTTACATACTTGGGGGATGATTATGTATTGTTAAATCCCCAAGATAATACCATTTTAAGTCTTTACCAAAGCGGAAAATTCCGATGGGATTCAAGCCAAATCTTAGAGGAACTTAATAATCTGGCCGTGAATCCCCGAACAGACAAAAAGGGCTTTTTCTTCTTGGATGAGATTGACGCCAATGTCTCAAAAAGCCTGCCTTTTTGCGGAATTGTAATTCCAAAAATCGGCGGTCTGGAATCCACCACATTCCACCGGATACCTTCCGCTAAAGCCCTATTGTTTCTGTCCGCCAGCACTATTTTTCAAATGCCGGGCAGCGGCCAGGCTACCCTAAAAAACATTTCAAAGGCCATTCAGCATGTGCCCGCCTATGAAGTGACTTTGGGCAATCACACAAAAGAAATCAATCAGCAGTTAAGAAAATTGATAAAAGGACTGTGATCAAATGAATAAACCAAAAGTAAGTGTTGTCATCCCGGTTTACAACGGAGAAAAATATATTCTTGAAACCATTAAAAGTGTACAAGACCAGACCTACGACAATGTGGAAGTGATCGTTGTTGATGATGGTTCAACAGACACTACCTTTTCCTTGGTTAAAAATCAGGTGTCCATAGCCATACAGCAAGAAAACGGCGGTGTGGCCGCTGCAAGAAATGTAGGCATCGCAAAAGCTACGGGCGGTTATCTGGCCTTTATCGATGCTGACGACAAATGGGATCCCAGAAAGCTGGAAATTCAAATTGCCTATATGGAAGAACACCCCGAGGTTTCCTATACCTTTACCAATCATATTCGTTTTTTGGATGACACCTTGGACACCTTCCCCGAATGGTCGCGGGAAGAAGGGCAAAACAAAGAATTAACCGGCTATATCCCCAGTTCCCTTGTGGTGCGCAGAAATGATTTCGACAAGATTGGCCCTTTCAATGAAAACTTCCGAAACGGAGAAGATACCGAATGGTTTTTGCGGGCACGCGACCTCGGATTTACCATGGCGGTCATTCCGGAAAATCTCTTGTTGAAACGCATCCATACCAGCAATTTAACCAGCAACACTGCCGCCGTCCGCCCTAATCTATTAAAGGCATTTGGTCTTTCTATGAAACGAAGAAAACAAAACCGGATCAGTGTGATCATTCCTGTCTACAATGGTGAAAAGTACCTGAAAGATGCCATCAAGAGCGCCTTGAACCAAACCTTCAAACCCTATGAAGTCATTGTCGTCAATGACGGTTCCACTGACGGAACAGAGGAAATTTGCAAGGATTTCAAGGATCAAATCAAGATCTTCACACAAGACCATCAAGGCTCCGGTGCCGCAAGAAATTTGGGGGTAGAAAAAGCGAAAGGCAATTATCTGGCCTTTTTGGATGCCGATGATATCTGGACCGAAACCCATTTGCGGGATGGCATTGCCGCGCTGGCAAAACCAGACTTTTCTGATCTTGTCTTTGGCATGATGAAAGAGTTCTATAGCCCAGAAACCGACCAAGCTTTTCGTGACCAGTATGCCTGCCGGTCGCAACCTTTCCAGGGATTAAGTCCCGGCACCCTTTTAATTAAGAAATCCGACTTTCAAAAGATCGGCTATTTCAGCACAAACTTTGAATCCGGCGTAACTGTAGAATGGTTGTCCCGCATGGAAGCAAGTCCACTGACTTATCAAGTCTTGCCCGATCTCCACTTAAAGCGTCGCATCCATTATGCAAACAACGGTATTCTCCATAAGGACCAAAGAAGCAATTACGCCAAAATTGTAAAGGAGTCAATTCAAAGAAAGCGGGACATAAAGCATGAATAAGCTGGAAAAGAATATGCTGCATGCCATTTTGGATAAAAATCAAGAATCTACCTTATCCCACTTTGAGGCATGGGCGAATTCGATTCACTTTGATGAGATTGAAGGAGGCAGCTACCGCTTGGTCCCCCTTCTCTACAAGAAAGTATCGAACTTGCAAGCAGACTTCCCATTAAAAAGCCGCATGAAAGGGGTCTATCGATATTTCCTTTTCGATAATCAAATGCTCATGCATAAGAGCATGGATGTCCTGGAGGCTCTCCAGGAAGCCAAAATCGATTACATGTTGCTAAAGGGGGCTGCCCTAATTGCCAGTTATTATGAATCTCCCGCTTTACGGCCCATGAATGACCTGGACATTCTAATTAAGCGAGAAGATGCGCATAGAACCTTCGAACTGCTCAACGCCATGGGTTGGGAAAACCCCTTTGGCCGTATCTTTCAGCAATCTTTTCAAACCACCTATTCTTACGCATTAAGAAAGCCCAATCAAATTGAATTGGACCTGCATTGGAATGTGATTTATCAGGTTGCCTGGGAAGGATCGGAGCAAGCCTATTGGCAGGAAGGTGAAAGCGCACAATTCGCAAACCATACTGTATCGATTCTAAAACCTGAAATGCAATTGCTTCATAACCTGGCTCACGGTCTTCGTTATAACGCCTTGTCAGCCATCCGTTGGATTCCCGACGTTATGTTAATTATAGAAAAAAGAAAAGACGATTTCGATTGGAATCATCTTCTGGCCCTTGCCCAAGAGCGACGCCTGGTTTATACCCTCCGATACGGCATGGTCCTTTTGGCTGAAGAATTCGGTGCGGAAATTCCTGAAAGCTTTATGACTGACTTGAAAGCCATTCCTATTTCAAAGGCAGAAAAGAAGTTGCATCAAGTTATGAACGAACGATCCCGCTTCTCCATGTTTAAAGCCCATTGGCAAATCTACATGATCTCAAGCGCAAACAAACCTTACTGGAAACGAATGATGGGTCTTCCCTATTACTTAAAAAGCCTAATCGCCTGCGAAACTTACAGGGAAGCCTTCACCTTTATCATGAGGAAACTTGTCAAACATGCAAAAAAACCGGCCAAAAAAATCAGTGAACCTGAAACCTAAAAAGAGGGGGCGGCTACAAAGACCAATATCTGTAGCCCGCCCCTTCTATACGTTCTCGTTCAAAAATATGCTTCACATCAATCAGCACCTTGCTATTGACCGGTCCACTGCCGAATAGTCCTATTACCCCATCCAAATCCAAATTTCTGAATGCCTTATGAGCAACAGCAAATACCAAACAATCCGCTTCACTGACACTCCCCAAAGGCATAAGCGAAATCCCATAAAGCCTTTTTGTCTCTTCTTGGTCCGCTAAGGGATCTACAACAATCGATTCAATCCCATACTCCTTTAAGACTCGGATCAAATCCACAACCCGGGTATTTCTAAGATCCGGCGTGTTCTCCTTAAAAGTAATGCCCAAAACAACAAGCTTGACCTGCCGCACCGCATGCCCTGCCAACACCAGTTGCTTGACGATCGCATCCGCAACAAAGCGGCTCATGCCGTCATTAATCTTGCGGCCAGACAAGATCAACTGACTGTGGTAGCCCAGCTTCTCCGCCTCATACAAAAAGTAGTAGGGATCCACACCAATACAGTGCCCGCCAACGAGTCCCGGAACAAAGGAGAGCGCGTTCCATTTGGTGTTCATGGCCTCTACCACCTGCATGGTATCAAGACCCAAACGATCAAAGACCATGGCCAGCTCGTTCATAAAGGCAATGTTGAGGTCCCTCTGACTGTTCTCAGCCACCTTGGCCGCTTCCGCCACCTTGATGGAAGAAGCCCTATAAATTCCCGCCTCAATTACTAGCTCATAAACCGCAGCAATCTCATCTCTCGTTGCATGGTCCATGCCCGAAACAATCTTCACGATATTCTCCAGGCGATGAACCTGGTCTCCGGGATTCACCCGCTCCGGCGAGTATCCCACCCGAAAGCCCACTCCGCACATCATTCCGGATGTCTCTTCCAAGACAGGAATGCAGATCTCTTCTGTCACCCCGGGATAAACCGTAGATTCATAGATCACCACAGAATCCTCAGAAAGATTCCGCCCTACCATTTTACTGGCTTCCATCACCGCACTTAAATCTGGCAACTTATCCTGATTCACTGGCGTAGGAACCGCAATAATAAAAAGACTGGCTTTTCTCAAATCCTCTTCCTTGCATGTAAAAACAACGCCACTTTGCCTGATCTGATCATCTCCTACCTCATGGGTTGGATCAAATCCCTGCTGGTAACGGGCGATTTTCTCTTCATTGGTATCAAAGCCTATCACTTTGACTTTTTGGGCAAACAAAACCGCCAAAGGCAAGCCCACATAACCCAAGCCTACAAGAGCCATGCAGTCTTCACCATTCAATAAGCGATCACGCAAACTCACAGAACCTCACCTCCTTTTTTCACTATAAGAGTTTTATACCCGAATCTCTAAACCCAATAAAAAAGCGGCTCAGCTTATGCTGAAACCGCCTATGTAATTTTTCTTTCTGTCCTATTCTATTCCCAATCAACCTGATAACGATGAACAAGGGTCATTGATTCAGACACCCGTTCTCGACCAGCCAACTGCAACTCTCTGCTTTTAACTCCATCTTCTGACCAAGAAAGCGTCCATTCAATCCAAGCAGCCTCATCATCGGCCACCATTTGGCCCCATTCCGCCAGTCTTTCGGCATCCAACGGCATCACGAAATCTGAATCCTTCCAGCGAAGATCTACAGAGCTGCATCCACGAGCCAAGGCTTCCTGCAGGTCTTCAAGGGCTATTCGTAAAACCAACTCACTCTCTTCAGACCGCACCGGTAAAAGGGCACATTCACGGATCTTTTCACCGTCGTCATTTTCTGGATGAAAGGCACCTACACCATGGGGTACGGCCTCCGCAACTGTCAGTCCGCCCTTGCTTCGTTCTTTTACAATGGGTTTCATACGCCCAGCTGCTTGTGTTGCATCTGCCGCTTCTTGGCCATTAGAATTCTCAATGGCTTCTCTTGGCGGCCAATCCATTTGGTAAACAGCTGTTGGATAGTATCGATAGTGAATGTCATCCCTCCCTGTCAAGATATACATGCGGTCATCTTGGGTCAATTCTACATCCATGACTGGTTCTTCCAACATAGCTTGATCTACTACCGTGCCATCTGGTGACAGCCGTTCAAACTTTGTAGCGATTCCATAAGAATACATGAAGTAAATCCATCCGTCCTTTTCATAAACACGCCGAACATCACAGAGATAATGATAGATTCCCCACTGAATTTCCCCTGGAAGTTGATAAATTTCTTTTTGTTCCCTGGTCTGCATATCGATTTTAACCAGAACACTGCTGTTATCGGAATTATCGGAGACACAAACATATAGGATTTGTCCATCGGCAGAGATGCCGTATGCCTTTACAGCTGAAAACTCTTCAAAATCAATTGTCACTTCTTCGCCTGCTATAAAGTCGTCAAAACTTCCGACTTTTAGCCATCCACCAGGACCATCCGCGTCCTTGTTATGCCCTTTTATGACAATATGTCCATGATTCACCCGCATGGTATCGCATACATAATTCTCACTCAAGACCACTTGTCTGCCATCGTCAATGAGGATCCGACACTGTTTTTGTGCAGTGTAAAGTGCGTAACGAACATTCGACATAATATCAATCGTTCTAAAACGCTCTTCCTCCTCTACTCCTGTGCCCGGCAATTCCAGATCTGCTAATTTTACACTACAATCCTGGTCAACGGCGAATGTGTTGGAACTCGTCGACAGGAAAAAATGAAAGGCATGATCTTCTTCCTCCGCAGAGATCAGTATTGGACTTTTCATATATTCCAAATAGGTAAACTCAGTAGGTGATAGATCCCATACCCCCGCTTGCAAGTCAAAGACCTTCTCCGGACGCGGCAAGCTTCCCTCATTTGCTTCTCCCGCAAACGCGCTTGAAGACACCATTAGCAATACCAAGATCAACAACATTGACTTGGTCCAAACCTTTTTCATCGCTTTCCTCCTCGATTAATTGATAAACAAAACTCAAATGATAACTATATTTTATCATAATTGTCATATTTAACCATAAAATTTAAACGATTCACAAAACTATACGATGCAAACAAAAAAGCCTCTTGCACTTGACTGCTTCCAGTCGTGCAAGAGGCTTTCAAACTCTTTATTTACTTATGTCCTTCTTCCGGTACAATACAGATAAACTTTAATGGGCCATCACCAGTATTTTCAAATTGATGCAACTCATCATTGGGCACATAGGCAATGGAGCCTGCCTTTACGGGGTTTTTCTTGCCGTTTAAGAACAAGGTTCCTTCCCCTTCAAGAATATAGTTGATATGGGGCCAAGGATGCACATGCTTTGGCGTATGTCCGCCTTTTTGCAAAATAAACTCTCGCATAACATGACCTTCCCAACCATCAGCCGGTCCGATCAAGACCTTCATCGTCGCTTCCAGTGCCTCTGGATGCGTAACCACCTTTGTTTCCACTTGGTTTTCATGTGAAATCATATCACTCTCTCCTTTCCTCTATGCTTACTCTTCCATCATACTCTTTTAGGCTCTTAATGCCAAATCCTCGGCACCCAAGCTGCCTACCAGAGATTCCAAATAAGCATCCGTCTTCAAGTATTCCAAGATCGCTTCCGCCTGATCCAATCGCTCTTCATATTTGAATTCCTCAATGACTGATTCATTCAATGGATTGGCGATGAATTCCTTCAAACTATCGATCTTCTTCTTAATCAACTGAATCTCAATGGCTTTCTTGTTTTTCAGCCGCTGCTTGTACCAGTCGCTTTCTAAAATTACATCCTTGTCAAACATTCGTCTGATTTCCGGATCCTCAATCCCTTTACCCTCATATTCACCAAATGCCATCACAGAAAGCACTGCCTTCAGTGGTGGAATCGCATCATCAATGCTGCCGTCTTCAAAATAGAAGCTGGCCGCTTTTCTATGCCCTTCTGCGATATTCATCATGCCATCTACAAAAGCTTCCAAGCTTTGAGTTTCCGGCTTCAGCATGGCATCCGAGAATACGGTTTGGGGTTCGTCAAAGATCTTGCCTAAGAATTTAAAAGAGAATACATCGGTGATCCGGTAGCCCAAACGGCTGGCCGGAATCATCTTGCCTTCGTATTCAAAGTCTACCATCTTCTCTAGCGCACCCGCCTCAATCAAGGCTTTAGGATCCCGATCCTCTTCAGACAATCGTGCCCAGATTTCCGGAATCAAAATGGAAATATCATGGTCCACCCGCACATCAGGACCAATATGGCCCGCCGGAGTTGTAAAAACATGATAATCTCCCAAGACATAAGACAGCAAGGCATTGTTCAAATCATATATCGGCAGGAGCATGTTGAAAGGACCCTTGGTCAAGGCGCCTTCTGAACCAGCACCGGTCGTTGAAGGGGATTTGCCCGTCAAGCTGGAAACAAAGTCCATAAAGAGTTCCGGCAGTTCCTGATAATGAATGGGATTGTAGACACTCAATGGCAGGATCTTTTTGCCCTGTTCCATGCCTGGCGGATTGTTTCTTCTCCCCGCCAAAATCGCATTCACCGGATGAATCACCGATACACTCATGGGGATCTTTCTTGCCAAACGCACACCCACGTCCGCAACATAGGTATTAAGGGGTTCAATCAAGTCCAAGCGGTTTTCCAGATAGCGAGGATTCTTACTCGGCTTGCCTTCAACAATTCTTGGTTCTGACGATACCACGCAATATTCAAAGTCGCTTTCCAGGAAGTCGTCGATATGTTTCTTGACTGCATCTGTATAAGAGATGTAGCCCATAACATCATCTTTGATTTCCCGTACCTGGTCTTTAGTCAACGGTTGGTAATTGGTCGCAAAGAGATTGTCTGACGACAAGTCCAATTCCGCCTTCTTGTCATAACCTTTATGAATAGCCTCATCCGGTCGCTGGAAGAAACGGTATTCACAGTTGATGGCAAACTTGAAACTGTCATTGGAATATTCCGGATTCATATGCTGAATCTGGCTGGCCGGCACCGTCACCGATGTCGTAATGTCATCCTCCATCTGCAGCTTGGCTGAAGGCATAAAGTCCATTCGCACCTTAAAGACTCGCCATGCATGGTCTTGGTCGAAGCCCACCCGCAAGAAACTCGGTCGAATCTTTCGATTGTTAAACTTGATTTCGTTGCCAGGCTTGCCGTTGATAATATCCACAGAGAAATGACTTCTCCAATCTCCCTTCCAAGAGCTTTGGTAGAATCGTTTGACCATAAATACCAAGGCTTTGATATGATTGGGCAGTCCTTCAAGATAATTATTAAACTCATCGGTATAGGCGCTGGACGGCGTCAACAATTTCACCACAGAACCCAGGGTTCTGTCTTCTGAAAGGATGGGGCGAGACGGTCGTGTCCGATGGGGATCCGACTTCCATCGCCGCTTGTAATCCCCATTGATAATCTCTTCGACTACATCCAAGTCCTTTTCCAAATCATGAACGTAATAAGATCCGTACATGATGGAATTGCTCAAGGACTTTGAAATCTCAGACTTGCCACCGCCGGATACCGTACACGGCTTATGACAAAAAGTCCCTTCGGCCGTAGTCTCCACCAATTTCCAAGCCGGAGCCGCCGGATGCTTCTCCATATGAAGTTTCTCACCGTTTGGCAAGATATAGACATAGGTCGGCAAGAGCTTTAATGTTCGCTCTTCCCCTTGGTATTGCCATCTGATGCGGGTGCCGTGCAGGTCAATCTCCACATTCTCAGGCAGATAAATGACACGGGGATCATGCTTGTCCACCCCGTAATTATCTTCATGAACCTCCATCAATGAGGCATAATTTTTCTTTACCTCTTCAAAGCTGTAACCTTCCAAACTGGAATTTTCCATGGCATTGTAATACTCGCCCACGTTCTTGCGTGGAAAGGCAATGGTTCCGCCGGCATGTTCCTCTTCCACATTGCCGTAAAGGTTAGCTGCAAAGCTTAGCTGGGTTTTAATTTCTTTTTTGGAATAGCCAAAATAGTTGTCCGCGATCAGAGTCACACAAACACCATGATGGTCCCGACAGGTAATCTTGTAAGCAGAGCCGTCATTGTACAATTCATCCTCATCGGTGTAGCACATGCCATCCCGTTTTTGACGGTCTGTCGCCTCACTGATATGAGGCAATCCCAAGTCTTTCTTCTTCATCTGTGTCAGATGAGGCGCCAATACAATATAGCCGGTATGGCCCGACCAACTCTTCACATCAAGCCCCGCGTTGTTCAAATGGGATGATGGGTCTCCCGCGTTTCCAAAAACGGACTCTACAAAGTCCAGGTTGGTAACCAAAGAACCCGGCACCATAAAGAGGACCTCCATGGTCTTCTCTTCCGTGACTCCCGGTACTCCTGGGGACACAATCGGTTTCACATAGAGTGATACAAAAGTCTTGGCCTTCTTTTCCTGATTGGAGGTAAAGGGAAGAATCTTCAGTTCTTCCGGTGGATTCATAGCCGCCTGATACAACTTGGCAAAAGCCTCTTTAGGCACCGCCTTTTTGTCAGATGGAATGGCAAAGCCTCCCTCGACAATATGGAAGGAACCCTTTGTGGTTCTTCGGTCATGAACCGGATTGCACAAAATCCCCTGCTTGATCCGATAGCTGGAAACATAGTCATTAATAAAGACATCCCCATCTGCCGGCAAGGACATGACCCGCGCCAAGCCGTAATGGTCCAGGGCAAAAAACTCGTCAATCACCCGAAGACTGCCGAACTGGTCGCCGAAATAGTCGTCAAAAAAAGCATTGACCCGTCGGTTGATACCAATCTCATTGACATCCACCCGTCGTGTTTTCTCTTTGTAATCCTTGATAATACCGTCAAATAACTCAATAAAATAGGAGCTGGAATCCTCCTCATCCTCCTTGGACTGATAGACAGGCAGCCCCAATGATGCCAACTTGAAATTGATGTATTTAATTCGATCTTCGCTGCTGACACTGGATGACATAAATCCATCTTCCATGCTCATTTTCTTTCTTAACACAGTACATCCTCCTCATTTCGAAATCTTCCACAATCCCTTTTAAAGTGGAACTCTGAGGTTTCAGAGTATTCCAAATGATTAAACTTTATTATACTACAGTGGCGCAGGATTTTAAAGGAATAGAAAGTTCGCCATACTTTTCCTATACCCGGCTCAAGACCACATGAAAGTGAAAGTAAAAAAAGAAACCAGAAACCACAGCAATTGTATGGTTTCTGGTTTACAATAATCTCCATCTTCTATTCCATCAAACCCGATTTCTCATATACGATATTTCCATCAATAATCGTATACATGACCCTAGCATCCGTATCCAAAGCCGGAATCCCCTTAAAGAGCACCACATCCGCGTCCTTGCCAACTTCCAGGCTGCCAACCCGGTCTTCTACCCCCAAGGCTTTGGCCGCATTGATGGTGATCATGCCAAGGGCACGCTCATGTTTGGTTCCCCAGCGTACTGCCTCCCCCGCAGCGATCACAAGCTGATCACAAGAGTAGATTGGCGCATCGGTGATTAAGGTCACATTAACACCTCTTCGGTCAAGCTCACCCACACAGACACTGTCCGCTCCCGTCAGCTCGCCATAGCCATTGGGCACGCCCGTTGGCCCGAACATAACCGTTCCACCACCGGCTTCCAGCTCATCATAATAGTCATAAGCCGCCCATCCATGGTCTATGGAGTATCTGCAGCCAAACTCTTTGGCAATATCCATGGCTGTTACCATATCAAACTGCTCGCAATGAATCTTGAGAGGGATTTCCCCCTTCAAAACAGGAAGGATTGCTTCCGATTTCGCATCATATGCAGGCATCTTGTCTTTGTCATCGCCGACAGCTTCCTTCTTCTCCATATAATCCTTGGCTGTACCAAGGGCGGTACGGATCAAGGAAGCAATGCCCATTCGAGTCATCGGCGCTTGTGTTCTGGGGCCGTATACCCCTTTGGGATTGCCGCCAAAAGCCATCTTCAAAGCACAAGGGTTCTTGATTGCCATATCAAAAATATTGGATCCAAAGGTTTTGGTGGCAAAAGCCAAGCCGCCAATGACATTCCCGCTGCCCGGTGTTATACAAACGGTTGTTACTCCGGCTTGATGGGCATACTGAAAGTTTTTGTCCGAAATGTCCGTTCCGTGAATGGCCTGCACTTGCGGGGTCACCGGGTCTGTCATTTCATTCAAATCCATATTGTCCGGGGAGATAGGATCAAATCCGCCGATATGGGTATGGGCGTCAATGAGTCCCGGTAGGGCGCAAAGTCCTTCCGCATCCAGCACAACCGCTTCACCGCTATCCAGTTCCTGGCCGATTTCAGCGATCTTTCCATCTTTAAGCAGAATGTCGCCCTTGTCTAAAACAGACCCTGCCATCGTATAGATCTTCGCGTTTTTTATAAGCAGCATTTTTCAAACCCTCCCCTTCCTTGATGAACAATTTCACCGGCAATGATTGAAACTTCAACATAAGCCTGATAAGACTTGGCTGGATGCCCGTTAAAGATTACAATATCCGCCAGCTTATTTTCTTCAAGAGAGCCAATCTGATCCTCAACTCCCAAGGCGGTCGCATTATTGATGGTCATCATTTGAATGACCTCTTCGGCATCGGCTCCTGCCTGAACCAATTTAATGGCGCCCCAGAGCAGGGTTTCACGGCCGGCCATATCACTGTCACCGGAATTGGAAATCCCGATGGTTGCTCCCGTTCTCATCATCTCAATAATTTTAGGGTAGTCTGTTTCATAGGCGACTGCATAGCCCATAGACTGCGGCTGGCCCAATAAAATAGGAATCTGATGGTCACCCATCAAGCCCTGGCATTGCTCCGGCTGGTAGGCGCTGTTAATGACCAAGCGCAAATCAAACTCCCTGGCAATCGCTATTATGCCGTTGATTTCTGACGCTGTATTGGCCGTAACCACAAAAGGCACCTCTTTGGAAAGAATCTTGCCCATCGCCTGCTGTTTAGGATCAAATGGCTTTTCTTCTTTCTCTGCATATTTCTTCGCCTCAAGCAAAGCGTTTCGCAAGATCGAAGCCATGCCCATCTTGGTCATGGGCGCAACACTTCTCTTTCCATAGGTCCTTTTGACTGTATTCATATAATTTCCCTTAAGGGCGGCAAATTCCTTGATGCACATGTCTTTTTCTGATTTTCCCGCTGTGTGATAGACCCCCATCTGCCCTGCAATCACATTGGATGCACCCGGTGCTGCACCAAATGCGGTAATGCCGGAATAATGATATTGCTGCAACAAGACTTCTCTTCTGTCCAAGGCATCTTTCACATTTAATTGCGGTGTTGCAGGATCTGTGGCTTCATTGTGGTCACCCTGTTTAAAATCAGTAAAATCACAAAGGCCTACGCTGGTGCAGGGAACAATAAAACCTGGAAAAACTTCTTTCCCTTTGGCATCAATCACTTGCGCGTCGGCTCCCTTAGGCACAAGATCATGACCCATGGCTTTGATTCGGTTCCCCTCGATCAATATGTCCATGGTTTTTACCTCACCTGTCTTCAGGTGTACGTTTCCGTCATGAATGAGAATCATGATTCCCCCTCCTTGAAATTACGCAGCTTCAAACCGCGATCTCTTTTTCTATCTATCATCTTCACAGATGAATTTCTCTTACAAAAAAGCTGCCCTAGCGAGGGCAGCCATCTATTGCCAATCCAAATTGTTGCCCCTTCTTCTTTAAGAAGGCCCTCAAGGATAACTTTCAGTTCGACGCATCTTATTCCTTATTCTTCAAAAACTCAATAACATCCAAACCACTTTCCAACTGAATGCGAATCAGTTTCTGAATCGGTACGATGCTGTAATCCATCTCATCTTCCAAAAGTTCTGTCAGAGACTTCAGCTTCCCTTCGGCTTCATTCATCTTCTCTTTCAAAAGATTCAAGCCTTCCTCTGCAAGCGAACCTTCCTGCTGTGCTTCTTCCAGCGTAGTTTCCGCCATCCGAACAAGCAAGCCGTAGGAAAGGGACTTGTAGAATTTTGAGACCAAAGCATTATCAAATTCCTCAGCCACAGTGGCTTTCTTCATAAAGGCCGGATCCTCTTCCACCATCTTTCGAGTCGCCTCGTTGTTGTCCTTCATTTCAGTAAAGGCTTCCAAGGCCAGCCTGAAAGGATTGCCTGGATTGACATGATCAGAAAGTGCTCCCATAACGCCAACAATATAATCATTGGCTTCCTCACTGTAAGCAAGACTATCTAAAACCGCATCTCGTCTCATGGTCTCTGATTCCGAGAGGTCTCTGATTCTCGCATCATAGAAATAAGGCAATTCTGTCAGGAGTGTAAAGGAATCATATCGTTCCTTGGCATAGTCCGCGCTGCAGGTTCCCACTTTAATGCTTTCTTCCGGCTGAGCTACACCATACTTTTCAAGATAATCATAGCTTTCTTGAATCCCCAGATTCTGATAAATGGCAGGGCTCAAGGCAACACAATACGGCGCCTCAGGTTCTCCCAGATTCAATGGCACATCCTGCCGAATGGCAATCTCGCGCATATTGTCATAAATGGCGTCAAGGCCATGGGTGATGTACCAATAAACGCCTCCAAATCCCGCATTATGCAAAGAATAGATAAATTCCGGCTGAATCTCGTCAATCAAATCCATCATGGCTTTGGTTTCCGGAATCGTATCATGAAAATGCAAATTTTTATAATCGATTGGGAATGTCCAGTCTACCTGCTGATGACCGGCAGGACGGAAGAAGTTTCGCGCGTAATTATAAATCGTATAAGGACCCTTGAACCAATCCTCGTTCAATTTTGTCCCGTCAACATCCCAGCATTTTACCAGATACCATGTAAAATCCATATCCTCGCGCAATTGGGCATCCTTTGCCAATGCCTCCGCGAAGTATTCCAGCATCATGGCACCAATAGGCTCATTTGGATGCGGACATCCAAACATCAATCCCACATGGCTGCCATTGCCGATCTTTAAACAATCCAGGGTCTCTCCACCTCTTGATTGCCCAAACACACTATGGGAAACAACCTCCGGATACTTTGCAGCAAGATTAATGCTGCTTTGTCGCATCTCTTCCACCGTTAGAAATTCCGTATAACTAGGAATACTCTCTAATAAGTCTTTGTATGACTCTTTCATCGGTTTCTCCTTTCGGATCATCCCCGCCTATGACCTGCATAGGCGGGGACCACCACTTTTGCCCAAAAGGCATTATGTCATTTTTACTGCTTATCTCTTATTGAAAATCAGTGAAGGTATACTCAGACCAACCCCACTTGCCAGATCCATCGATTGGCAGGTTGATTACATGCGCTGCATTGGAATCATAAGCCGCGTAAGAAACAATTGGAATAAACGGCAGGTCTTCCGCCAGCATAGCTTGCGCTTGCTTGTAAAGCTTGGCGCGTTCTGCAGTGTCGCCAGTTGCTCCTGCGATTTCACAAATTTCATCAAACTCTGGATTGCTGTACGATGCATAGTTGCTTCCAGAACCTGTTCCGTATCGTTTAGCCAATGCCGCTGGGTCAGGACCCATAAAGCCGCCTTGCATTTCCAAAACGAAGTCACGGTTTGTACCGACTTTTTCATACCAAGCGTTGAATTCATGTACGTTTACGATCAATTCAATACCGGCTTCAGCCATGGTCGCTTTCATCAATTTTGCTGCGTCCGGATAGCCGTAGCCTTCAAACACGTCAATCTCAAGACCGGTTACATAGAATCCGTTTGCATCTTTTGTGTAGCCTGCTTCTTCCAGGATTGCTGCCGCTTCTGCTGTATTGAAATGCGGAGCAGTTTGCTCTGTATTGGCTACCCATTTGGCGATTTGCGGATACATGGTGTATTCTGGCTGTTGAATCCCGTTAAAGATTTTCTCAGAGATTTCATCTCTGTCGATTGCTGTTGCAACTGCTTTTCTTACTGCAACATCTTGAACCAAAGGATTTTCCAAATTAAAGATAATTCGCATTGGTGATGGATATTCGTTCAATGCCATGCGAACATCAGGGTTTGCCAAAAGTTCATCTACGTTTGCAGAAGGTACATTTTCCAATACGTCAATTTCACCATTCACCAAGGCCTGAACTGCTGTCGCAGTATCTGGAATAATGGAGAAGATCAATTTTGTTAACTTAGGCGCGCCTTCATGATAGTTTTCATTTGGCACCAAAATAATGTTCTCGCCTTGGTTGTACTCAGCAAGCATAAATGGTCCTGAGCCAATTGGCGTCATAGATGCTGCATTGTCTTCCCATGCTTCCCCGTTGTTGAAGATATGTTCCGGCAGAATAAAGGTTGCGTACCAGCCCAAATCGGCAATAAAGGACATATCTGGATTTGCCAATGTAAATACCACTGTGTGGTCATCCGGTGCTGCTATGTTTTCAACAATGCCCAAACGGCTGTTGAAGTAGTAGGATTCATTCTCTTTGATTGTATCGAATGTGTACTTAACGTCTTCACTGGTTACAGGTTCGCCATCTGTCCAGTTTGCATCTTGACGCAAATGGAAGGTGATCTGAAGACTGTCTTCGCTTACATCCCATGACTCGGCTAAATCTGGAATCACTTGTTTGGACGCATCCAATTTCACAAGTCGGTTAAAGATATTTTGTACAATCGAGTAGGCGTTGTCATCCGCTGTTGTGCTTGGGTTAAATGACATCGGATCCCCACCGGTTCTAACAATAAGGGTCTTGTTTACATTTGCAGGTGCCTTTTCCGCTGAACCAGCTTCTGCTTCTGTTGCAGCAGGTTCCTCGGATGCGGGTGCAGTGTCAGCACTATTGCCCGCACATCCTGCCAATAGCATAACTACGAGCAGCATTGCCACTAGATGCTTCAGATTTTTTTTCATTACTTTCCCTCCCATTTTTTATTCTTTATATCTATCACAGGCTACAAAGTGTTCTTCACCAAACTGAACTGTAGCCGGATATTTTTCGAAACACGCCGGAACCGCCTTAAAGCAACGCGGCGCAAAATAACAACCAGGGCCTGGATCAATGGGCGTTGGCGGTTCGCCTTCCACAATGATCTTCTTCATTGCGCTTTCCGGATCAATGCTGGCGCAATTGGATATAAGGACTTGCGTATAAGGATGCTGAGGTGATTTCAAGACCTGATCCGTTGGTCCGTATTCGACAATTCTCCCTAGATACATAACAGCAATCTTATGGGCAACATGCCGCGTCAGGGCAACGTCATGACTGATAAAAAGCACAGCCGTTTCATTGGCCTTGCTGAGATCGATCATCATGTTGATAATCTCCGCCCGAACCGATACGTCCAGCATGGAAACCGGCTCATCGGCAATCAAGAGCTTGGGCTCTAGCAGCATGGACCGCAAAATAGAAATCCGCTGCAGCTGACCGCCGGAAAGTTCATGCGGATACCGGGTCATCATCTCTTCTGCTGGATTCAGTCCCCCAAATTCCAAAGCTTCTCTGCACATCTCATATCGCGCTTCCTGTGACTCCCCAATATTGTGAATTTTCAGGGTTCGCATCATAATATTCCCTACCGTATCCCTGGGTGTGAAGGTGTCAAAGGGATTTTGGAATACAATCTGCACCATTCTGCGAAACATTTTATTGTCTTTGGCAATCATCTCCAAAGCGTCACGATCCTCAATAACAATCTCGCCATTGGTGACCGGTTCAAGCTGGGCCAAGAGTCTGCCTAATGTAGACTTTCCACACCCACTCTCTCCGATAACCCCTAGAATTTCACCCTTCTGAAGAGACAAATCCACCTGGTCCACAGCCTTGACCCAAGACTTTTTGCGGTTGAAGATCGAACCATCTGTTTTATGCGGGTACCATTTGGATACACCTTTGATTTGTACGTAATCTGATCCCATCTATTCGTCCCCCTCATACAAATGGCAGTATACGGTTTGGTCTTCTGAGATTTGAACCGGTTTCGCTTTTCGCTCCCGACAAACCGGCATGGCATGCGGACACCGAGGTTCAAAAACACAACCCTCGTAGATTTCAGATAGATCCGGCAACGATCCCTTGATGGCCTGCAGTGTTTTCACATCCCCTTCCAGTTCCGGAATGGTATCAATCAAGCCCTGGGTATAGGGATGCTTGGGCTTCTTCAAAACACTTTTGGTTGTACCAAACTCCATGAGTTCCCCCGCATAAAGCACGGCCACCTTATTACAGGAAGATGCAACAACAGAAATATCATGGGTGATCATCATTCGTGTCATATCAAACTGGGTTTCCATCTTTACAATCTCATCTAAGATCTGACCTTGGGTAACAACGTCCAAAGCTGTTGTCGCCTCATCCAGAATCAAAAGCTTGGGATCATGCAAAAGACTGATGGCAATGGAGATTCTTTGCAGCATGCCACCCGACAGCTGATGCGGATAGAGATTGTATACGCGGTCCCCCAGGTTGACCAGCTTCAAAAGCTCAATAAATCGTTCCTTGACCTCTTGCTTGCTTGCCTTGGGTTCATGAACCCGATAAATATCTTCAACTTGGGTGCGAATTCTATGAACAGGACTCAAGGAATTCATGGACTTTTGAAAGACAACCGACAGCTCTTTCCACCGCAGGTCGCCAAGCTCTTCCGGTGACAAGGACAACAATTCCCGTCCGTCAAAATCAACCAAGCCTTCCACACGGGCACAGTCTTTGGGCAAGAGTCCCAGAAGCGCCATGGCCAGGGTCGATTTGCCCGAACCCGATTCCCCAACAATCCCCAAGGAGTCGCCTGCTTCAATGGCAAAGGACACGTTTTTCACCGCGTAAACATCCGCCTTAGCCTTGTACGTTACGTTAAAATCTTCAAGACTCAGTATTGGCTTCATTTTGCGCCTCCTTTGTGCATAGGATTCAGAACATGGTTGAGTCCGTCACCCAGCAGGTAAAAGATGATTACTGTAATCACAATGGCAATGCCCGGAAAGGCCGAGATCCACCATGCCGATGTAATATAGGCCTTGCCTGTATAAATCATCTGTCCCCAGCTCACAATGTTGGGATCGCCCAAACCTAAGAAACTCAGAGAAGCTTCCGTCAAGATTGCATTGGACATGCCCACCGTCGTATTGGCGATAACAGGGAAAATCCCATTGGGGATAATATACTTAAAAAGAATCTGCAATCGGGTTTCACCAACAGCAACAGCACTTTTTACAAAGGTTCTCTCCCGCAAAGAAAGTGCCTGGGCCCGCATGAGTTTTGCATTGCTGGGCCATGTGGTAATCCCAATTACTACCATGACATTGGTGATGCTGTTGCCAAAGAGGGCAATGATCAACAAGATCAAGAAAAAGGTCGGCAGCATCATAAAGATATTAATAATCTCCGATACAACCTGATCATATCTTCCTCCCAGATAGCCGGCACTCCCGCCGATTAAAATTCCCAGGACACCCGAGATCAATGCCGAGATAAAGGCGACCCGCAAAGAAGTCCGCGCACCGTAAATAATCATGCTGAAAATATCCTGACCAAGATTGTTGGTGCCAAAAATATGGCCGTTCTCACGAATGCCGCTTAAGATGTCGTCACCAAACTCATAAGGATTATGCGTCGCTACTAACGGCGCCAAGATAACAATCAGCAAAAACAGAATAATGCCGATCACACCTGATCGAAGCTGGTTATCACTAAGAATGACGTTTTTGAGGTTTGCCAGTTTAAATTGTCTTTTCATTTCATCCTCCTTAGTATCGGATTCTTGGATCCAGAACCGCGTAGATCACATCGACAATAATCATGGTTACTGCCACCGAAATGGACATGATCAAGTACATTCCCATGAGTGTTGGATAATCCCGCTGGGTAATGGCCGTCAGTACCAAGCGTCCGGTACCTGGCCAAGCAAATACGATCTCAATCAGGGCTACACCGGTAATCAAGTAAGCCATGGAAATGCCAAACAAGGTAATGGTCGGCAGAATCGCATTCCGGAAGATATATTTATTGAATATCCGCCCTTCAGACATTCCCGTTGCCCGGAATGTCAGTATATAGTCTTCGTTGGTAACTTGAAGCACGGACGATTTGGCTATTCTAAAATAGAGCGGCAGCTGGATTAAGACCAAGGTACTCACCGGCAAGACCATATGCTTGAGGACATCCAAATAATGGGCCATCCCCTCATAGCCTGCCCGTATATCCTCCATGCCGTATGATGGCAGAATATGCAGCCTGGTCGCAAAGAGAATGATTAACATCAAGCCCAGCCAGAAAGAAGGCATGGCATTTAAGACATAATTGACCCCGGAGAATATGACATCGATCACACTCCCCTCGTGCCTGGCGGCATATATGCCCATCAGGGTTCCGATTATGAGCGATAAGACTGCAGCCGTCAGCACCAGCATCAAGGTTGCACCAAATTTCTCTGCAATCATTTCCGTAACAGGACGATTGTAGATAATCGATGTGCCCAAGTCGCCTGACATGGCAGTTTTTAAGTAAATAAAGAATTGAGCCGGCAAGGGCTTATCCAGTCCGTATTTGGCCTGCAAAGCCGCGTACAATACGGGATCATCATTTTCCTTCCCCATGATCGCCCGAATTGGATCTCCCGGTGCCAGATGAATAATAATGAAATTAATTGCAAAGACAATGAAGATTGTAATTAGTCCTGTGAATAATCGTTTTGTTAAGTACCGTCTCAATTTCATCCCCCTTAGATTAGCAATTTCCCACACGTTCTTGCCTCGTCACTTCAGTAACCCATCTTATTATGCAAAACAAAAGCGTGGGGAATTCCCACTGCCTCACACGCTTTAGCCATTGCAAATTTTGGCATTTAACTATATACTTGTTGAAGAGTGAACATGTTCACTGTATGTTAACAAAATCTTAACATTATGCCAAAAACGTGTCAAGAAGAAAGTTCTTTATTTTCAAAATATTGTATGTTTATACACAGTAGCTATTATACTTTCAAACTTTTTCCTATAAGACTTTTTATGATAGTATGTAACTATTCTTCGAATTGAATTTATCAGAGATAGGATGGAAATTAATGCCAAAACAAACCTTTTTAAACTTATCTGAAGAAAAAAAGAATCGAATTGTCGATAAATGCTACGACCTTTTTATCGATCTGCCCTACGAAGAAATTACCATCAGAGAAATCGTCAAGCGCCTAGGCATCTCCATTGGCAGCTTTTATAAATACTTTGAAGACAAGGAAGATCTTTATCTTTATTTAATGGTGAAAATAGAAAAGAAGTATCTACAAAAACAGCATGAAAAGTATGGCCAGACCTTTCTTAACGAGGAGACCTTGCCGCTTCGATACGCCTGTACGCCAAAGGAAGAAGCCTTCAATAAGACTTGGTATAGTGTTTCAAGCGAGGTGCACCATCGTTTCTATTTTGGTCCTTACGCTGATGAACTCCATTCCTGGCTCCATGCCGAACTAGTAGATATGCAAATCAAAGGTCTTTTGAGAAAAGAATTGGATCTCAAGCTCGTCTACTTTATGTACATGACCAGCATGTTTAATCTGCAAATCTACTTTAAAAAAGAAAACATCGAATCTGATGAAGACAAACTTCGCATAAAGGATGAATACTTCCGAGATATTTTGTTCTATGGCATTATGGAAAACAAGAAATAATATGCAGGAACCAGTCGCTTCGCCAAACGATAAGTTCCGTCCTCATTCAAAACAGACCAGAATCTGCACGATAAAATGCAGTCTCTGGTCTGTTGTTTTTCTGCCATAATAGCTTTCAATCTGTATAATCTTACCGGTTTTACCTTGTTCAATAGTTCCAATATTCAACCAATTTGTGTATAATGGAAAGACACAACTAGTAACGAAACGCATAAGCGTTCTGATCCATATAAGGAGTAAGCAATGAGCAAGTTTATTTTTATTGACATTGACGGCACCCTACTGAACGAAGAAAGAGCCATACCAGACTCAGCAAAAAAGGCAATTCGCCAAGCAAAAGAAAAGGGCCACAAACTGATTGTTGCAACAGGCCGGTCCAATCGCGGCGTCATCCCAGAGATTCGAGAGTTGGGCTTCGACGGATATATCTTTTCCGCCGGCGCTGTTGTGGAATACAAGAACCAAACCGTCTACAAGAAAACCATGAACCCAGATCTGATCCAGACACTGATCAAGTCCATGGAAGAAAACGAGATTGGCTATATTCTGGAAGGCTACAAGCAAGTCTATTATGACCCCCGCTTTCTGGAATATCTATTACAGAACATGCCTCTTGAAGACTTGGATTCAGACAGTTCAAGATTTCAACCTGTTTCTTCCTACAAGCACGGAGAACACGACATCTTCAAAATCGCCTTCTTTGCAAAGGATGTAGAACATTCCAAAGCCTTTGAAGCAACCATGCAGGACTGTACAGAGATCTTTATCTTTACCCACCAGCATGTTCTGGGCGATATGGTCAATGGTGAAATCACCAACGCCAATATCAACAAAGCCAGCGGGATCAAGCACTTAATGAAGCATGCCAAAAAGCCGATGGCCAATACCATCAGCTTTGGAGATAGCCTAAACGACCTGGAAATGATTCAATTGACCCAAACCGGCGTATGCATGGGCAACGGCACCCAGGCCCTCAAGGATGTGGCGGATGACATCACAGACAGCCCCGCTGATGACGGGATCTATAAGGCATTCGTCAAGCATGGTTTAATTTAATCAAAGTTAGATAACAGCAATCCAAGTAAAAAAGGATTGCTGTTTTTATTTGTCCTAAGGCAAAATTCAAAGCTGCAATTATCTTCAATAAGCCACGCCTATTATCCCGAAAATTTGATTATCGAATTCCATATCTGACAGTTCCGCCAAGGCAGCTACAAGACTTTCCATTTCACTTTCTGACAGCTTCAAATCCATGGCATTCTCACTTGCAGCGATCAAGGCATTTTTGTAAGCATAAAAGGCCATTTCAGCTTCCTTGACATTCCTTTTTGTGGGGCAGGCAATCGCTGCATTCAATAGCTCTATCGTTTTCATTTCCAAAACATCTGTTAAATCATTGAATACGATCCCTTTGAGCAAGGCATCCGTTCGATCTTTCCCTCCCAAAATCCGAACACTCAGCTCAGCAAGGTCTCTGGGCGCGCAAAGGGCAGAGCCCGGACCATATATAATCGCTTGCTTCATGGTAAACCACCCGAACTTCTTGATTCTGGATTGAGCCTGTGCCTTTTTGTCAGCCTGGTCCAAGAGCGTGATAGCACCCTTGATTCCCTGATATCGCCCGCCAGCTTCTCTTGCCCGATAGGCTAGGTCCTGTTTTAGTTTCCCTACAACAAGGTCTAAAGTCTCCTTGCAGTATGAAGACGATACTTCATCAGCATTTACAATCCGTTTCAACAATACCCCTTCATCCTCTTGCGCCAAATAGGCAAGGCAAATGACAAACTGTTCATAGGCACTGTCAGATTGCTCTTTCACAATCGCCTTGGCTGGATTCAATCCATCAAAATTCTCTTCAATAAGAGTCTCAGCTTCTACCGCATAGGCCGGCACCATGAGTGCCCAAAGCAGACCCAAGGCACTCATCCATTTCATCATCTTCATTTGCTCTCCTCCCAAGTTTGCGCTCCACCTCTACTCCTTTCATAGACAAACAAGGCGCTATTTCCCCTGGCAAAAAAACAAAAAATCCCTAAGAGCAAAGCGTATGATCCACGCTCACCCTTAGGGATTCAAAGAAATCAATCATCCTATTTTTTATACAATTCAAGATAAATGGCCGGTACATAATCACACAACCAGACTCCATTGTCCGATCGGTAAAACAAAATACCATCCTCCACCATTCGCTCTGCATCTACCAACAAAATCACAGGATCACCCCGGCGTGCTCCAACCTTGCTGGCAGTTTGTATATCAGGACTTAAATGCACATGATTTCGACCTCGCTTCTTCAATCCCTCTTCTAGAATTGAATCCAAAAACCGGTCCACTGTTCCATGAAACAAGATGCTTGGCGGAATGGCCGGCTTCAATTCCAAATCTACATAAATGGAATGGCCTTGAAGAGCGCGAATTGCAGTTTCATCTTCGTTGAAAGCGTAACGGCCCTTGTCATCACTCGCGACGATGGCTCGCAAAATATCCATATCAATCATCTTGCCCCGGGCTTTCATAGCTGCAAGCAAAGCCTCAACATCGCACCAGCCTTGGCGATCTAGCGTCAAACCAAAGCTTTCCGGCTGATGACGCAGCAGCATGGCAATTGTTCGGCTTAATTTACCATATTGACTCATTGGTCTTCCCTCCACAATCACTTGATTACAACCACGCTAAAGATCCTATTTTGGCAGCGCTAAATAACTTCCCCATTCAAGATCCGTTTCAACCAGCAGCTCGGCATCATACCCACTTTGCGGATAGAGTGTCATCTCTCCAAAGTAAATCTGCCCGTTTTCATAATACAAATCCACACGAACAAAGGGCAGTCCCTTTGACAAAGCCCTAGCGATTTCCAGCATTTCATCCAATTTTTCCGGTTTTGCAACTGGGATTTCTTCCCTTGTCTTGGAATCCGAATAAATGAAGGTCACCCGATTCCAATCCCGGTCAAAGAGAAAAAACTTGGTCTCACCGCTTTCCCGCTCACCGCATACCATAATATTTTTCGGCTCTCCATTGAAGCAATGAATCTTATAATCATTGGGAACTAAGCCAGACTTGGATTCAATAAATTCCTCACAGATAATCCTTGGCTGAATATGCTTATAGGCCCATTCCCGACTCCAATCATAATAGTTGATTGCCATTCGTCGATTTATTTTTTCCTTGACCATTGAAAGATCAAGCTTTGTTTTATCTGTGCAAGGGACCACACCACCAGAATCATGGGTGCACTTTAACACAAAACGATTGGGCAATTGTTCAAAATCAATCTCGTCGAATTGATCCCATACACCAAGCAGAGGAATCAGATATTTCTCCCCGATAATGCCTTTTACGTACTCACGAACCTCATACTTGTCTGCATATATGGTATAGGCAGGATTTCGGTCATAGAGCTTCAGCCATTGAATCTTCTCATTAAAGGCCTTGGGCTGATTCAAATCAAGTTTTCGCCCCATTTTAAACCGGTAATAAAATCTCAAATAAAAAGAATCTGGAATCAGCAAAAGAAATCGCCGGTTGCGAAACCATGAATAGAGAAATTTGAATTTGTCTTTGATCTGCATGGCTCTTTTTGCGTCTTCTTGCATTTTCTGCTCTCCTTAGTCTAATGAATCAAACCGAATAATATCCGCTTCTTTCACATGGCCCATCTGCACTTCAATCATCTCCAGTGCATCGTCCCCAATGTTCTCAATCCGGTGTTTCTGGCCTGGCTGAATAAAGGTACTCTCCCCAGCAGAAATCTCCCGCTCCAAATCATCAATGGTAATCTTGGCCCTGCCCTTTACAATGACCCAGTGCTCGCTTCGCAATTGATGCATCTGGTAGCTGATCCCCTTGCCAGGACTGATGGTGACTCGATTAATCTTAAAGAGTCCATCCTCTTCTTCCAAGACCTTACTCTTGCCCCATGCCCGGTAATCCTGCACATGGCGCTCAATCCGACTGTCCCCTCGCGCCTTTAAGGTAGAAACCAACTCTTTGACCAATTGAGACTGATCCCGCTTGCAGATCAAAAGGGCATCTCGATTGTCTACTACAATCAAATCATCCACCCCAACCGCCGACACCAGCTTGCCTTCTTCAGAAACAATCAGGTTGTTCTTGGATCCAATCACAATGTTGTCTGAATGAACAATGTTGTCATTCTGATCCTTATCCATGACATCATAAAATGCGTCAAAGCTGCCCAAGTCATTCCAGCCAACCTCGGCCGGTACAACAGCAACACAATCACTTTTCTCCATAATCCCATAATCGATGGAAATCTTGGTCTCAATTTTACCAAATGCCTCAAACAAATCTACACTGGATTCAAATGCGGATACAATCTCAGGTGCGTAGCGTTCAACTTCCGAGCGAAAAAGCACAGCATCAAACATGAAGATCCCGGCATTCCAATAGTAGCCTTGCTCTACATAGGAAACAGCCAAGTCTAGCTCAGGCTTTTCCTTAAAGGCATTGACCCTATAACCATTTAGCTTAATCTCCCCCGGTGCGATATAGCCATAGCCCGTATGGGGCAGATCCGGTTGAATACCAAAAGTAATAATGGAATCCTGTGTCAAGCCAACCGATTCTCGAATGATCTTGGCAAACTTGTCTGCTTTAGCGATCACATGGTCAGAAGGAAATACCACCACCGTATCATTGCCAGACTTAAGAATTTCATGCACTCCGGCATAGATGGCCGGCAAGGTATTCTTGGCTTCCGGTTCCACCAAAATATGATCTTGCGGAAAGACATATCCCAATTCTTCCACGGCTGCCGTCACAAAAAACTGATAGCTCTGGTGAGTCACCACATAGATATCTTCCTGGTCAGCCAGCATCATAGACCGCATAAAGGTCTCTTGAAAGAGAGAAGTCCCTTGATCCTGCAATTTAATAAATTGTTTTGGATACCGGTTGCGACTTAAAGGCCAAAGCCTGGTTCCGCTGCCTCCGGCAAGAATAATAATCTTCATTAGTCTGCTCCTGTTATCATAAAATGCAAACATCCGTTTTGTTTCTACTTCATCTCATATTTTGCTATACATTATTTGATCATCCCCTAATCCATAAAAACCAGGAGATCCCAAAGTAACATGCTGAAATCCACGCATATAAGAAGGCAAACATTAATGAATACAAAAGAGACCCGAGTACACCCATAATGTAGAATTCAGATTCTTCTTTGTTAGGATGAGAAGACACGGCAACATATGATCTCACTGCTAAAATTATGCCTATAAAAGACACACTTCTCATAAAAAAAGCACCCAAATATAAAAACGACTCCAATAACCCAATCATCTTTCCGTTTGGTCCTGTTGAAATAAAAATTAAATTCTCTTCCTTCTGTTCTTCATGAATTTTGAGATCTCTAATACGCTTATCAATTTCACCGTAGTATTCATTTAAGTACTCGTCCTTCCACATGAAAATAAATTTTGAAAACCAAATGTCTCTGAGACAAACAAATAGAAATAACATTACTACTGTGAAAATATAATAACTCCACCGTGACCGATTCACTTCTAACCATGATTTTGAACCGCAATATAAGCAAATTGAAACTAGCAATACTAAAACAATTGTAAAAATCAAAACCCTGCATTTATCATTAACTGATTTGTTCTCTTTGCTCTCTTTATCCATAATCTTAAACCTGATATACTTGTTATATTTGGTCATATTCGCTCCTCATGTCATACATCTTCCTATAATAAGTCTCATACTCCCCACTGATGATATGCACCATCCAGTCTTGATGATCCACATACCATTGAATGGTCTCCCGCATGCCCTCATCAAAGGCAATCTTGGGCACCCAGCCCAGCTCCGTGCTAATCTTGGTATTGTCTATGGCATACCGTCTGTCATGGCCAGGACGATCCTTGACATAGGCAATCAAGTCTTCCGATTTATCCAGCACAGTCAGAATCAACTTCACAATTTCGATGTTCTGCTTCTCATTGTTGCCCCCGATATTATAAACCTCACCGGATTTCCCCTTATGCAGAACCACATCAATAGCCTGGCAATGGTCCCATACATGCAGCCAGTCACGCACTTGCTTGCCGTCACCATAGACTGGCAAAGCCTTGCCTTGCAGGCAATTATTGATCATTAAGGGAATCAGCTTTTCAGGAAATTGATAAGGCCCGTAGTTGTTGCTGCACCGAGTAATATTGACCGGCAAACCATATGTCTCATGATAAGCCCGCACCATCAAGTCAGCACTCGCTTTGGATGCCGAATAAGGACTGTTGGGCATTAAGGGCATGGTCTCCACAAACATCCCGGTATCGCCCAAAGCGCCATAGACCTCGTCAGTTGATACCTGCAAAAATCGAACGCCCGCTTTATACTCCCTGCAATACTTGTCTGACGGATTCACCTTCCAATGGGCTTTGGCCAGATCCAATAAGACCTGAGTGCCAATCACATTGGTGGTCAGAAAGACTTCCGGCTCTTCAATGCTGCGGTCCACATGAGACTCAGCGGCAAAGTTCACCACCATATCAATGGCATGATCAGCAAAGACCGCTTCCATCTGTTCACGGTCCCGGATATCCCCTTTCACAAATACATGACGCGGATGAACCATGATATCTTTTAAGTTCTCAAGATTCCCCGCATAGGTCAGGGCATCTACATTTACAATCTTATAAGTCGGATGCAACTCCAAGGTCATCCGAACAAAATTACTGCCAATAAAACCGGCTCCTCCGGTTACCAGTATACTCGTCATCATTCGCTCCTATTCTCGATCTTCTGCTACCAAACGTAATAGGTACTGGCCGTATTCGGTCTTTTCCAACTCCGTTCCAATCTCCTGTAACTGCACTTGGTTGATCCAGCCCTTTTTATAGGCAATCTCTTCCAAACATGCGATATACAAGCCCGTCCTTTTTTGTACTGTTTTAACAAAATCCGAAGCATCCGACAATCCATCATAAGATCCGGTGTCCAGCCAGGCGAAACCCCGGCCCAACAGCTGAACGCTCAAGCGGTCGTCTTTTAGATAGGAACAGTTCAAATCTGTTATTTCCAACTCACCCCGTGTCGATGGCTGAAGATTCTTTGCCCGTTTCACCACATCATTACCATAGAAATAAAGCCCTGGCACTGCGTAATTGGATTTCGGCTTTTCTGGTTTTTCCTCTAAGGATAAGACTTTCCACTCCTCATCAAATTCCACCACACCAAAAGCAGAAGGATCATTCACATAGTAACCGAAAATAATCGCTTCGTTTTCCACTTGTGCCACACTTTCAAGAATCGGTGAGAAACCTTGGCCGTAAAAAACATTATCTCCTAAGATCAGACAAACACTGTCATCCCCAATAAAGGATTCCCCTACTAAAAATGCGTCCGCCAGGCCCCGGGGTTCCACCTGTTCTTTGTAAGAAATCTCAATGCCAAACTGTGAACCGTCCCCCAAAAGAGTTTCGAACATCCCGATATACTCCGGGTTAGAAATCACCAATACTTCCCGTATACCTGCCAGCATAAGTACAGACAAGGGGTAATAAATCATGGGTTTATCATAAATAGGCAAGAGCTGCTTGCTGATCCCTTTGGTAATAGGATACAATCTGGTTCCATTTCCTCCCGCTAAAATAATCCCCTTCATGATTTCACTCTCCTCAACTCATTTTGACTGTAGAATATCTGAACCGCTTCAATCACCTTTTGGGTCTCTTCAGGTTTCATACCATAATACAATGGCAGGCGAACCAGCCGTTCACTTTCCTTCGTTGTATATTGATCTTCACCATGGAATCGTCCAAAGGCAAGCCCCGCTTTGGAAGAATGCAGGGGCACATAGTGAAAGACTGCTTGAATCTCATGTTCCCGCAAGAACTGAATCAAGGCTGTACGTTCTTCCAAATCCTTGCATTTCATATAAAACATATGGGCGTTATGGGTAATTTCCTCTGGAATCACCGGCAAGGTCACATATCCGCTGTCTTCCAAGTTCTTCAATTCCGCATAATATAAATCCCAAGTTGCAATTCGATCCTGATTTATCCGGTCTGCTTCTTCCAATTGCGCGCACAAAACCGCTGCATTTAATTCACTCGGCAGATAGGAACTCCCCTTATCTACCCAAGAGTACTTGTCAATCTGTCCTCGCAAGAACTTGCTGCGGTCAGTCCCTTTTTCTCGAATGACTTCCGCTCGCTCAATAAAAGACGTATCTCGAATCAAAAGAGCCCCGCCTTCGCCCATGGTGTAATTCTTAGTCTCGTGAAAGCTAAAAGCACCAAAGTCTCCCATGGCTCCCAGCGCTCTCCCTTTGTAGCTTGCCATCACACCCTGGGCCGCGTCTTCAATAACAAGCAGGTCATGTTTATTTGCTATTGCCAAAATCTCGTCCATCTCACATGCCACACCGGAATAATGTACCGGTACAATGGCCTTTGTTTTGTCCGTAATGGCTGCTTCAATCAAGCTTTCATCCAAATTCATGGTATCCGGTCGAATATCAACAAAGACAATCTTTGCTCCCCGTAACACAAAGGCATTGGCTGTAGAAACAAAGGTAAAGGATGGCATAATGACTTCATCCCCCGGTTCAATCTCTGCAAGTAAAGCTGCCATCTCCAAGGCATGGGTACAGGATGTAGTCAATAATACTTTCTCGATATCAAAGCGATCTTCCATCCAAGCACTGCAACGCTTGGTAAAGGGACCATCCCCGCACAACTTTCGATTGCCTTCAAACGCTTCACGGATATATTCCAGTTCTTTGCCGACCATGGGCGGCTCATTAAATCGTATCATTTTATCCCCCAAACCGGCTCCGAAACTTCTTCATGGGAAGTACCGAATTCCCCGCTTCATTTCGCGCCGCCTTTAACTTTAAAAGTCCCTGGCCACAAATCACCACCGGATGCCCGTCTTCTGCAAATAAGACCTTGCCTACATCACGGTTTTCGATTTTATAGTCGAAAACTTCTTCTACATCCTCCAGCACAATCCATTCCTGATTCACCGTGGTTCGAGCACCCGCATAGGGAAAACCCAGTGCATCCACGGTTCTTTGAATCAAAGAAGCGCTCTGGTTCCAGTCAATAACATAGTCATCACTATCTCGCCAAACACTGTAGGATACTTCCTGTTCATTCTGAGGTACTGCAGAAATCGATTGACCGTTCAAAATCTTCTCAGACAAGCCAACAATAAGTTCGCCACACATTCGCCCCACTCTGTAAATGGCCTCTTCGATTTTCAATGGATAGTCAACGGATTCCTTCTTGATTTGGATTATGTCCCCACGGTCGTAATGATCAGTAGCAAAAAGGGCTGTAACACCGATCTCCTTTTCACCGTTAATCAACATGTTAACCAAAGGAGAAAAGCCCCGATATCGCGGCAAAATGGAATCATGGAAAATGATTAGATTCTCAGTATCTTCAATCATCCAACGCCAGCCCACAGCAAACTTATAGCCGGAAAAAGCCGGAAGAGCGTCTTTTCGATCAAAGGTCCGAATCCTCTTTTGCTCGCACAAATCCTGAATCTCGAATTGATAGTCTTTTCGAACATTCTCGTCTTTGGAAAGCACAACATAGGCAATCTTTTCAGCGCTAACCGTCTCTAAAAGTCTTTCTAAAACGCACAATCCTTTTTTATTCATCAAGTACAATACCAATTGACTCACATCCCCACTCCTTTATGCATCCCATCCCCGTAAACTCACAAAAAAGCAACCCGAGAAAAGAAGATTGTATTACACACTTTCTTGTTTTCGGGTTGCTATCATCACAATTCACTATTGCTCATCCTGCTTGTCCCTGTCTTCCATTTTACTAAATCTAGGAGACTTTGACCAATGGTATATGCATTTATCTAAGCCGGTTGGTGCCCAGATCGCAACAAGTCATTCACAGTCTTTACAGGATTAAATGTCGACAATGGCACTTCCACAAAAACGGTATTCCAGTTGTGCATTGCGCCATTCCACAAGCCTGGATGTTCCAAAGCCTTGAGCTTGCGTCCCTTATAGGATTTTTCACTGATGAAGTATCGGTCTTCATTTACGTAGTTCAAAAGATTAAACTTCTTGCCTTGGTAATCACGAACAAAACATACAAGGTCCACCGGATTAAAGAATTCCGATTCACTCAGAATCTTAGCGTTTTCATCACGACTCAAATCAATCTCTGCTTTTTCACAGATCTGCAGATCGGTATAATCTCCATTATCAACAACAAAAGGACCGCCACCCGGTTCCCCTTGATTCTTGACCATGCCGCAAATTCGTAATGGCCTATTCAAGAAGTCAAAAGCCAATTCTATAGTCAGTGGCAACTTGGATTCAATCTTTAGTACATCCCGAATAAAGGCTGCTATTTCAGCAAGATCTTCCTCCCCAGATGACAAAGCACCTAAATAGCTGTCAATCTGGCTTTTTACAGCCTTTCCAATGGATGCCAGCTTCTTCTTATACGCAATAGTATCCTGTACATGATCCCGATGGCATACGTTGTCGATATTCTTGATAAAAATAAGATCTGCATCCAAGTCATTTAAATTCTCGATCAAGGCACCATGACCACCCGCTCTATAAAGCGGGTTCCCCTCCTCTAACAAAAATGGCTGATTGGACAAATCAACCGCCAAGGTATCCGTTGAAGGCTTTTGGAATGAATAGGAAATATGAACATGGGGCTTATTCTCAGTAACTTGAGCTACATAAGTATTGAATAGGTCTTCGTGCTCCTTTGAAATCGTGAAGTGCAAGTTAATCCCTTCCGGAGCCAAATAACGCTCGCCTTCATAAATATGCTCATCAATGGGCGTAGCTGCAAATTCTTCATAACGATGCATTTGAATCAATGCTTTTGGCAGATTGCCATAATTAAGTCCGGTCTCCAGCAAGCTTAAAGCAATAGCCACACGATCTGAAGCTTCGGCTTCTTCAGGAATATCGCAATCCACATGATTTCTCAACTCGTCAAAGAAAGCAAAACCCTGTAGATTTTCAAAAAAAGACACAACCTTTTCGGATTCCACCGACTCGTTCACAAAGGCATATAAGTCTTGAAACATCCTTGTAGCCGCACCGCTCGCCGGAATAAATTTTACACTCTGCAAATCCAAATATGATTCGTCTTCTTGCCCTTCTCGATAAAAATCATGTGCAGTTACAGCCCTTACAATTTTTGAGTACTGCACGCCTCTTTCAAATCGTTTAATAAAAGCTTCCATATGTTACTCCCCTTTTTTTGTCAGTATGTTTCAATCTGTTTAATCTCTTCGATATAAGTCTCTGGTATAGACCTTCTCTTCTACATCCGCAAGTTCCACTGCCATGCGATTGGCTATAATCACATCACAAATTCCTTTAAATTCATCCAGATCCCGAATGACTCTGGAATTGAAAAACAAATCATCTTCTAAGGCAGGTTCATAGACTACTACTTCAATGCCCTTCGCCTTGATCCGCTTCATAACTCCCTGAATGGAAGACTGGCGAAAGTTGTCCGAATTCATCTTCATGGTCAACCGATAAACACCCACCACTTGAGGCTTTTTCGCCAAAATCATCTCTGCGATATGGTCTTTTCGTGTCCGGTTGGCATCAACAATGGCCCCCATCATATTCTGGGGCACGTCGGCGTAATTGGCTAATAGCTGCTTGGTGTCCTTTGGCAGGCAATAACCCCCATAGCCAAAGGATGGATTGTTGTAATGGTCGCCAATTCGCGGATCCAAACAAACCCCTTCAATAATCTGCTTGGTATCCAATCCTCGAATTTCTGCATAGGTATCCAGTTCATTGAAGTAAGAAACCCGCATGGCCAGATAGGTATTGGCAAAGAGCTTAATAGCTTCCGCTTCTGTAGAGTTTGTAAAAAGTACCGATATATCCTCTTTAATGGCCCCTTCCACCAGCAAAGCAGCAAAGGTCTCTGCCCGCTCAGACTGCTCTCCTACAACGATCCGTGATGGATACAGGTTGTCTTGCAGGGCGTGACCTTCCCGCAAAAACTCTGGCGAGAATAAAATCATATCCGATCCAAATTGCTCCTGGACCGATTCCGTATATCCCACCGGCACTGTAGATTTAATCACCATCACGGCAGCAGGTTCAATCTCAATAACCTGTTTAATCACCGTTTCAACCGAAGAGGTGTCAAAGTAATTCTTGACCGGGTCATAATTGGTTGGCGTAGAAATAATCACATAGTCCGCACCGGTAAATGCCAAGACTGGATCCGTCGTTGCAAGTAAATTCAACTTTCCATTGGCCAAGTAATCTTCTATTTCAGCATCAATAATGGGAGACTTCCCCTCATTGATCAAATCTGCCTTCCACTGGTTAATATCAAAAGCCACCACTTCATTGTGTTGGGCCAAAAGCACTGCATTGGATAAGCCCACATAGCCCGTTCCTGCGATTGCAATCTTCATACAAGTCCTCCCAAAGCTTTATACTCCAATTATATCATTCAAGCCATTCCATATTCCTTATTATACCATTTGAATCTTAAATCCAAATGAAAACAAAGTGATTTCAATCCATAATTCAAATAGCAAAAACGGCACCAACCTCTCGATCAGCACCGTTTAACAAACACCCTATTCATTTATTTTATGCAAACATAAAGACCCCAGAAACCAATAACACCCCATACACCATTTTGGTGAATGTGCCTCCATCAATCTTCTTATGAGCAACATTCCCTGCAATCATCCCGGCAATTAAGAAGGGCACCATGACTGTCAGAATATCAAATACCTCTTTGCTGTAGCTGCCATGCAGCAGATTTGCCGCTATGATAATGGTATTCAACGTCAGCCAAATGGCAGACAAGGTAGCTCGAAAGGCACTCTTATCAGTCAGCTTCCTAGTGGCATAAACCACTATAAAGGGACCCCCAGAAGAAAATGCCCCATGAATGACTCCGCCCATAATGAGCATGACATTCATCACACTCTTGCCCAGCCTGCTCTCAAAATTAAAGCCGCCCGCTTTGGCTGAAAAGCTCTTATATAGCCCTCCCACCGCAACAAGAATCATGATTATTCCCAAGAGGATTTTCAAGGGCGCTTCCGGCAAGGAAGCAAAGAGAAAGATTCCTACAGGCAGGCCTAGAATCACGCAGCCCAGTATCTTAAAGTACTCCTTTACGACAATGGACTTTCTATCAATGATCACAATCACCAATGCCAAGAGCCAACCCAAAATGGTCAAAACTGGCACCGCTGTTTTTACGCCAATCAAGGCAATACAGAAAGGAAGTGCAATTACCGTGCAGCCAAAGCCCGTAATTCCCTCCAAAAAATGAGCCAGCAATACAACGGCTCCCAATGCTAAATATAACGACATTGCTTTCAAATCTCCTTATTTCAATACGCTAAAAAATCTTTCATAAACTCTCTATAGTCCCGTTCGGAAATCAATCGGTTGACCTTGCTGATCTCAGAAGCGAATTGAGAAAAAAGATCGCAAAGGATAAAGAGATCCTTGTCTCCATCCTTCTTGGTCTTAATCAAAAACAGGACTTCAACCACGCTCTTCTCCCAAAAGATGGGCTTTTCCAGTACAACAACCAGACAAATATCTTTTCGCAAGTACTTATACAAGTCTTGAAGGTGAACCACCTTGTTGCCAATTTCATGAGAGACAAATGGCACTTTCCTGTCTTGCTTTCGTTCTATCACGCCCAAGTCCATCAGCTTCTCATAGATGCCAGCCAAAATCTCCGATCGAGTATTCCCAGAAATACCCACCACAAAGTGTTCAGGCCCAAAGTACTTTTCAATGTCCAAGGCATAAAGGTCAATTCGCCGAAGAATTTCCTCTACCTTTTTGATATGTTCGCCCTCTTCCACCGAAACCTTGTGTTGAATCACATCTGAATTTATTCGGTTTACAGAAACCACCACATCCACATGATCACTTTGAGCTTCCGCTTCCTTCAAATTGGCAAAGCGAAGGATGACTGCATTGTTGAAACTTGCTTTCAGCTCGTTTTCATACATCAAGGACTCAGACCGTCCCCTGGAAGAGATAAAGCCAATTCTGTAAATCCGACTCTTCTTCAAATTCAACAAAGCCATATTAAAGTAAAAGAGCAGATAGCCAAACTCGTCCAAAGGAATCTTCACCTGGTAATAGGACTCAATGACCGCAACCGCAGATACCGTCACTTTCATGGCGTAAATATACTTTCTCAGATTCTCATGAATAATGGGATTTCTCACAATCAAATTATTGTTGATCCGCTTGATCATCTGTGGAATATGCAAAGACAAAAATTTTCTAAGGCCCAAGTCCCCAGAAATATCGATGTCAAAGTTATTAAAGATCTCAGCGAATACCGCGTCCATCACTCGATCCACATCTACATCCTGAATCTCCACAGTACCTTCCGCTTCTGTAATGACCCGCTTGCTGTCCACATGCATAAAGAGATAAGCAATCTCTTCCTGGTTAAAGGCATAGGAGAACACAGCTCCCACTTCTTCCGCCAAATCGAGTACAAGAACATACAAAGGATCCAAAGCAATTCTATCCAAATAGTCTGCGCCTACCTCAATAAAATGCCCCTGCTTGTTCCGAATCAAGGCAATGGAGATATGAATGGAAATGTTTCGAATGGAAATATCCGAAAGCATAACATTGTTTCGAATGGTCCAAGCCCGTAAGATCTTTTCAACTTGGTCAATCTCTTCCAGTTTAATAGGAAAGATCTCCCGAATATGATCCAGATACTGTTCTACAAAGACTTTCTCATTGTAGAAGATATATTCCGAGATACAGAGCCTTTTATTCTGCTCTGTCCCTTTGACACAGATCCCGTAATGGGGGCGGGATGTCATCTCTAAATTGTACCTGCCCAGTATTCGTTTCACTTCCTTGATATCCTGATTCAAGGTCGACAAGCTCACATAGATCTCCGCCGCCAAATCTTCAAACTTTACATAATCATCATCTGTTAGAATCCTGCGTAAAATATAAAAGACACGCTCATAGTTATGGGCCTGCAAGGTATCCATAACCTTGATCTTGCGAGATGAGTTGAGGTCATCCAAATACTGCTGAAACTCAGGATCATTGATGCGAATGGCATATCCCTTTGGAGAGCTTTCCAATTGAACCAGCTCGTCATTCAGCTTTTTCTTGATCTCCTTGAGTTCATATTTGATAGTCCGAAGGGACACATTGACCAGCAAGGATAAATCCTGCGATCGAAGTGTCCCTTTCTTATACAGACTATTTACGATTAGTATTTGTCTTCCCGTCAGATTATATTTCTCCATATCCGATTCCCCCATAATGGCCGCTTTGCCTGCATGCAATCTTAGCACCATTATAGCATACGAGAGTTTCTACAATACGCCGATGAAAACACCTACAAGACCAATCACGATGGATGTTAACAAGAGCATGGTTGGCTTTTGATTCTTCTTCAACATCCAGAACATAAACAAGGTGTAACAAAGCGGCAAAAGCAATGGGAAGATCTGATCCAGATAGGTCTGAAGTTCAAATTCCACTCCCCCGAAGTTGGCGCTCAAGGCCGTCTTCATTCTGACCATGGACGCGGACATTGCGCCAATAACCGTTAAACCAACAATGGTCGCTGCTTTTGACATCTTGGTAATCAAGCCCGATTCGCTGGCGCTGCTGATTAGGTTAGTACCAAAACGGTAGCCGAACAGCAAGCCATAATAACGCACCAATAAATGAGGCACATTGTATAAAAGAAGGAACAAAAGTGGTCCCAAGATATTTCCGTCTTTAGCAAGTGATACACCAATACCGACTGTAATGACACGAAGGGTACCCCAGAAGATAGAATCGCCAATGCCTGACAATGGACCCATCAAGCCGACTTTGATGCTGTTAATCGCATTCTTGTCGAAAGTCTCGTCTTGACTGGCTTTGGCCTCCATGGCTGTTGCAACACCCGTTACGGTTGGTGCCAAATGCGGTGTAATATTAAAGATCGCTAAGTGACGCTGCAAAGCTTCCGACCGCTCTTCTTTTGTCTTGTAAAAACGTTTGATGGCTGGCCACATGCCTACGGCAAAACCAAGACTTTGCTGACGCTCATAGTTGTAGGATGCTTCCAGAACGAAGGAGTTGAAGAACAACTCTCTGAGCATCTTCTTTTCTTCTTTTGGTGATAGCGTTTCATTAGTCATCAAAAAGGCCCTCCATTTCGTCGTCCACTGCCGGTCCTGCAACCGCAACCTGAACATCATTCTTTTCAAATACAACTACAAAGGACAATACAACACCGATGATTGTGATGGCTAGCATCGGCAATCCCATGTAGGAAACCAGTACAAATCCCATGAGGAAATATAGAAAATTGCTTTTGTTCATCATTGGCTTTAATAGTAGTGCAAAACCGACTGCAGGCAACAAGCCCCCAGCAACCTTCAAGCCATTCATCATCACTGCTGGAATGTTGTCAACAAATACCTGTACTGCTGCTGAACCAAAGCTAATGGCTGTAAATCCAACGACAAAGTACAAGGCACATTGCATAACAAGTCCGCCGATGTTTAATGTAATAAGTCCTTTGATATTTGCTTCTTCGGCCAACTTCACTGCATAATCCATAAACCAAGAACGTACGATAAATACAACCACTTTCAATGATTGAGCCAAAATGGCAATCGGCAATGCCAGTGCCAAAGCTACCTCAATGCCCTCTCCCGTAAGGATCGCAAACGCTGTCCCCAAGGCTGAACCAAAAAGTGGATCCGGTGGAACCGCACCACCAATTTGAATGGCTCCCATAAAGATCAATTCCAATGACGCACCAATCATTACACCGGTTGTGGCATCCCCCAATAAAACGCCAATCACCGATGAAACAACAATCGGTCTTGCAACCATGGATGTTCCCGTCATCTTTTCAAGGAACCAGATCACGGCTAATGTCATACCTACTGCAACTGCTGCTCCCATAGTTAACCCCTCCTCCTTAAAACTTAATTTTCTTTCTTAATGATTGATATTTTTTCACCGACTCACTGGGCACCTGTCTTACTTCGATTTCAATCCCCAGCTCGTCGATCTTATCCAAATACGCTACATCTTCCTCCGATGTAAACACCGCCTTTGAAAAGGCAATCTTTCCATCCGCTTTAGCCATGCCGCCAATATTCAGTGCAGGACGATCCCCAAGAAGCTGATACAGCTTATATGCATCCTCCGGCTTTCCAACAATGACAAAGACCTTCATGCCGGCAAGCTTTGGATTCTTCAAAAGCTCAGCTGCCGCTTCAATTCTTCTTACCGCAAGCCGCACTCCATCCGGTACAGACATCTTCATGGCTGCTTTTCGAATATTATCATCTGCCGCTTCATCGCTGGCTATGACAATGGCTTCATAAGCCAACTCTGCTCTCCAGCTATATGCGATTTGACCATGCAACAAACGATCATCGATTCTCATTTTTACGATCATTCTATTCCCTCCCTAAAAATCAAAATCATCTTCCACTTCTTCTGCAAACTTATCATTTACTACCAGGAGCCCTGTCTTGGCTGTTTCTACAATCTGACGCACCCGCTCCAGCGTAGCGGATTCATCATTCAGCATTAAAAGCTCCAGCAACATAGGAAGACACAAGCCTGTTACCAAAATGGCCTCTTTCATGTCCACCAATTTCATGGTCTTTTGATTAACGCTACCCCCAAAGAGATCTGCCACAATAATCAACTTGTCTTTAGCCAAGTCAACAGACTGCATATATTCAGCAAATTGCTCTTCATAGGTTACATCACTGGTGTAGGCATTAATAAATGCCAGATGGTCTTGCTTTCCCATGATGATTTCAGCCGCACTCACAATGCCCTCTGCAAACCGGCCATGGCTGACCAATAATATTTTCAACATAAATCCTTACCTCCAAATCATTAAATCAATGACTTTTGAATATACTTGTTCACTGATCCGTTGATTCGCTCCCGCAAATCTCGGCCACGGTCTACTGCAATTCGGTATGCCAGCACCTGGAATACTGCAATGATTTCCAAGGGATAAAAATGCTCACTAGCAAAATCAATGAAAATATCCATGTCGCCCAAGACTGTATCCCCAACCAATACCGCATTGGGACCAATCTCGGTATTGATAAACTCTGCGATATGCGAAGCCTTCACTTCATCAATCCCGGTCTTTGCCAGCAAGAAATATCCGATTTTCTCATCAAAGGCATTCTGCGGTCCGTGAATCAATTCTTCCATTTCGAAGTGGTTGGTGAAGACCGGCACCATCTCCATAAACTTAATGTCCGCTTCCATAGCCACTGGCAAAAGATCGGAAGCCCCTGCAAAGATAAACTTGTCAAATCCGGCAATCACTTCAGCATGTGCTTCATACCACTCATGTGTACGGTCTACAATCACATCTAGATGGTCAACGGCACGCATATAGTCGGTCATATAGGCCTCAACCATTTCCTCGGTCCCTTTGCCGGACAGACGCAACAGACTCAAGTATACCAAAACCATGGACGCGCATGTTGTCGAATATCCAATGGTCCGATACACATACTCTTCGATGTCTGTTCCCATGTTCAAAGAAAGGGAAGCAGCAGAAGCAATAAATGACTCATCATTTTCCGTAATGGCCACATTCATCAAACCTAAATCCCGCACTCGCACCAGCGAGTCGTGTACCAGCTTTGTTGATCCCGTCTGAGAGATAAAGATGTATAAGACATCCGATGATAAAAACTCCGGATTATAGTAGTTGTAAAAGGTATTTGGATAAATGACCTCTACAGGCAAATCCAAAATCTCTTCTCCAAACCGTTTTGTTGTATAGGCAGCATTGTATGATGTGCCTGAAGCCACAACCACAATGCGATTGATCTCCTTATCTTCTACATATCCAGAAAACTTGTCCATAATTGATTCTCTGTTCTCACAAAGCTTCTTAAGCTTCTCTGGAATCACTTCGATGCTGTTTAATAATGTTCCCATGTATTCTCCTTACACGCTGTAAACTCTTAAGCAATATTTTGTTCTTGTAACTATGATTATATCCACTCACAGGAATCTCTCAATTTGACCATTTGCACCCAATGGAGTGCAAATGACTCCAAAAAAAAGAGAACCGAAGTTCTCTTAATCACAAAGTATTTCTATTCAAATCTTTCCACCATTTTTATTGTCCCTACAGTTCAGTTTCCAAATCCTCAACAAACTACACCGAAAACACCTTAAATCTTTAAGTATGACGTCTCCTTAGACAGTCGTACGGACAAATCTTCTGAATACGACTCCCCTTAGCCATTGCGGCATGAGGACCGTCACTACTAACCGTTCAAACAGATTCATGTAAAATTGAACTGGTCCAATAATCCCTTGGGATCTTGCAAACCACATGAGCTTAGCTTGGCTTTTGAAATACTTTAAGCCTCCTCGCCGTCTGTACATATCTGCCCCAATCCGTGCCCGTACCAAAACATGCGGTAGATTGTAAAATTCACATCCAGCTTTGTGCATGCGCAGCCATAAGAAGTAGTCTTCACCCCAAAACCAGTCCATGTATCCCCCAGCTCGTTCTACTTCGCTTTTCTTGAACATCACGGTCATATGGTTAAAGGGATTCCGACGTCGAATAAAGCCCCGAATCTCAGTATCACTTTCCGGTACTACACGTTTGGCAACAGGCTTTTCGGGCGCTTCTATAAACTCCATAATCTGACCACCCACAAGTCCCACTCCAGGATTTGAAGCAAAGACTTCAAGCTGACGCTCGCACCGATCCGGTTCGGCAATATCATCCGTATCCATTCGCGCAATCAGTTCATTTTTACAAACCGCCATACCAATCTGTAAGGCAATTCCCAAACCCCGATTCTCATCCAATGGAACCGACAAAATCAAATCTGGATATTGTTCGCAATACGAAGCCAATACCTGATCCAATCTCTCTGTTAAGGGACCATCTTGTACAATAACAATCTGGTCTGGTTTCACAGTCTGATTCAGCATGCTTTCTAAAGCCTCTTGAAAATACGCTGGCTTCTCTTTGATATACAATGACATTAATACGCTATAAGGCATTTTCCCGTTTGTGTCCATATTTCCTCATCCTGTAAACATTACTATTTATTCCCTTTATATAGTTTATCACAACATTTGAAATATTGATGTAAAAACTTTGATGATAAACCATTAAAATGATCTTAAAATCTCTGTGCCCATCTATGCAATAAAGCATAAAAACGCAAAGGAAGAATCATTCGGTTATCCACAAAAGCCAAATAAATTCGCTTTCTTATCCCCAACTTCCCCACATACTTGTTCCTTTTCCATTGAGGATAACGGATGACAAACCCATTAATCACCTCCAAAACAGCAGAAGAATCTACTCCTGCCTTCACTGCATTCAAGGTAGCCCCATATAGTACAATATCCACACCCCGATATTCACAGGCAACGGGATACGACAAAGCAAGCTCTTTCTCTACAGCCAAAAACGCAGACACGAAACTCTTATAGGCGTCCAAACTCGGCGCACGTGATGCCGAACCTTCCCGCAAAAAATAGTGATACAAAGGTTCCCGAATCAAACTTACACGAGATGAACGACTCATCAAGACCGGCGCAGTCGCCACATCCTCCGCGTGATAACTCTCAGGCAGTCGAACACCGTCAAACAAATCCCTTTTAATCAACAAGCGACACAAAGACGGTTCCTGCAAGGCCAACAACTCTTCCTTGGAAGGATTCCCAGAAAAGACATCAAGCTTATGCAAAAGCTCAGTCTTGCCGTCCGCATAATCATGACTGTTGTCACAGATAACCAAGTCTGCTTCATCCTTAAAAGCAGCCCTTGTCATCTTCTCAATAAAATCATCTGCATACCAATCATCTGCATCACAAAAGGCAATCCAATTCCCACTGGCTGCCTCAATGCCCACATTGCGCGCATGCCCAGGTCCATGATTTTCTTCCAATCGAATGACTTGCAGTGGAAAAGACACTGCCAACTCAACCAGTGATTCATAAGACCCATCCGTAGATGCATCATCCACCACAATGACTTCAAATGACCGGTAGGTTTGCCTCTCTAGAGCAGCAATGCATCGTTCCATCCACTGAAAGCTGTTATAGCATGGAATGATCACCGACACCATTAGGACACACCTCCCAACCGAACTGCAAATAACTTCTCTAGTACAAAGACAGAACGAGAAGTAAGTAAAAACAACTTTAGGCGCTGATCCAAACCACTAACATAACGCTTCATGGAAAAAAGGTGTTGAACCACCTCATCCTGAGATAAAAAAGACCTCATCAGCTTTCGCCGTTCAGAACCAGATAACCCTGGCGCTCTGCATATATTCATCAGGTTCTGTATGGCTAAAGAATACATGGCCGCCGACAGGATCTCCTCCTGATCTGCCCATGTCATATCATCACTTGCAAGCCCATCAAGAACATGCATATACTGCCATAGATTCTCTTCAAACTCTTTATGATATTTCCCCATGGCTGAACCAGCATGTTGAATGTAGTGGTAGAGCTGATCTGGAATAATGATAATCGATGAACAGCGAAGCAAGGCCCCAACTAGAAATAAGGTATCTTCCCCCCGAAAGAGACCTGTATCGAAGGTCAAGCCCACCAAACACTCACGCCGGAACAGTGTGTTCCAAATGACAGCCAACTGGCTTCCGTCATAGCCAACTTCTTTGAGCGGAGACAGCAAAGACCGAATATGCTCTTGCAGAGCAGAGCCTATAAGAACACCAGTAGAAACAGAAACCGATAAAAGAGGAATCCCCTCTTCCGTCTCATGGATATAGCCACACCGCACTGCCGACACACCTTCAGCTTTCAAGGCACTAACCAGTGAAAATAAAGCATTAGACTCCAATCGATCATCTGCATCCAAAAAGTACAAATACTCTCCACTTGCATGACAAAGCCCCAGGTTCCTAGCAGCAGACACCCCGCTGTTAGCCTGGTTTAACATTACAAATCGAGAATCCAAGCGAGCCATTTCCCGTATTAAGGCTTCGCTTCCATCTCTGGATCCGTCATTAATAAATATGGCTTCCCAATTCTCATAAGTCTGTTCCCGCAGACAACAGAAGCAGTCATTCAAGTATGCCTCCGCATTGTACACCGGAACAATGATGCTGATTTTCCCTACGCTCATCTTTCCCCCGCCCCGATTTATTCCAAAAAAATGCCGCTTCCAGAGAATCTGAAAGCAGCAAAAACATTCGCTTTCTAAGCACGTATCCGCGCATTTATTTTTCCAAAACGTTCGGTTTCTCTACATAATTTTTCTCAAAGTTCCAAGCGTCTCTACACATCTCAACGATCCCACGTTTCGCAGTCCAGCCAAGCTCTCGTTCAGCTTTGCTAGCGTCAGCATAGCACGATGCAATATCCCCTGGCCGTCGGTCGACAATAGAATAAGGAATCGACAATCCATTGGCTTCCTCAAAAGCATGCACCAATTCCAATACAGAAGTCCCCCGTCCAGTCCCCAAGTTGTGAATGTGTACGCCAGGAGAAAGATGATCAAATGCAGCCACATGGCCTTCAGCTAAATCCATTACATGGATATAGTCCCTCACACCAGTACCGTCAACTGTGTCATAATCAGATCCAAACACCCGAAGCTCGGGCAGTTTGCCCTTGGCAACCTGGGCTACATACGGCATTAAATTATTGGGAATCCCATTAGGTGCTTCTCCAATCTTCCCGCTTGTATGCGCTCCAACTGGATTAAAGTAGCGAAGCAAAGAAACAGAAAATGATGGATGTGCAACTGCAATATCCGTAAGAATTCTTTCACTCATCTTTTTGGTTTCCCCATACGGATTCGTTGTTGGCAACAAGTCCATTGTCTCTACAAACGGTACAGTATTGTCTCCGTACACAGTGGCTGAAGAACTGAATACAAACCGTGGTACGTTATGGCGAACACAAGCTTGAGCCAACACCATGGTAGAAACCAGATTATTGTAGTAATAATCAGCAGGTTTCTCGCAAGACTCACCAACAGCTTTCAAACCAGCAAAGTGGATCACGCCATCAAACTTATGGGAGTTAAAAATGATTTCTACTAACTCAGCATCCGTTACGTCAATCTTATAAAATGTCACATATTGCCCAGTCAACCGCTCCACTTCCTGAAGTGTAGAGATCTTACTATTGCACAAATTATCTGCCACAAAAACCTTATGGCCTGCTTCCATCAAAGCTACACAGGTATGAGAACCAATATAGCCGGCACCGCCTGTTACGAGAATATTCATGGATTAATCTCCTTCTCTAGTCTCTACAATACAAATCCCTTGTATAGACTTTTTCTTCCACATCCGATAATTCATCAGCCATACGATTAGCAACGATTACATCAGAAATTGCTTTAAATTCGTCCAAATCATGAATCACACGAGAATTAAAGAAGTGTTCTTCTTTCAATGCTGGTTCATATACAACCACTTCAATTCCCTTCGCCTTCACTCGCTTCATTACACCTTGAATGGATGACTGACGGAAGTTGTCAGAATCTGTTTTCATTGTCAAACGATGTACGCCTACAATCGCCGGCTTTCGTCCAATAATCATATCTGCAATATGATCTTTTCTTGTACGATTCGCATCCACAATAGCTCCAATAATGTTATTCGGTACATCCTCATAGTTAGCTCGTAATTGTTTTGTATCTTTTGGCAAGCAGTAACCACCATAGCCAAAGGAAGGATTATTATAGTGACTACCAATTCGAGGATCCAAGCATACCCCTTCAACGATCTGCTTTGTATCCAGTCCACGAATCTCCGCATAGGTATCTAATTCATTAAAATAAGATACACGCATTGCCAAATATGTATTCGCAAAAAGTTTAATTGCTTCTGCTTCAGTAGAATTTACAAACAAGATGTCAATATCTTTCTTAATTGCGCCTTCCGCTAGTAATGAAGCAAATCTTTCAGCACGCTCAGATTGCTCCCCAACTACGATTCGTGAAGGATACAAATTATCATACAAGGCTTTGCCTTCCCGCAAGAATTCTGGTGAGAAGATAATGTTCTGTGTGTCAAACATTTCCCGTACTTTTTCCGTATAACCAACTGGTACAGTAGACTTTATTACCATGACGGCATCTGGATTAATGGATAGTACATTTGCAATCACCGCTTCAACGGTACGTGTATTAAAGTAATTTTTGTCAGGATCATAATTCGTTGGCGTAGAGATAATCACATACTCTGCGTCTTTAAATGCTACATAATTGTCCGTTGTAGCAACCAAGTTCAGGTCTTTATTCGCTAGGTAGTCTTCAATTTCAGTATCAATGATGGGTGATTTTCCAACATTGATCATATCCACTTTCTCTTGAATAATATCTAAAGCTATGACTTCATTGTTCTGTGCTAGCAAAACTGCGTTGGATAAACCAACATACCCTGTTCCTGCAATTGTGATTCTCATTATGTCGCCTCCAGTATATTAGATCTTGTAGTATTCTCTATACCACTCAACAAACTTTTCAAGTCCATCTTCGATGCTTGTCTGTGGTTTAAAACCAATCGCTTCTTCCAAATCACTTACATCCGCATAGGTACGTAACACATCACCTGGCTGCATATCCATATAGATTTTTTCTGCTTTCTTGCCAATTTTTTCTTCCAAAACCGAGATAAAATATTCCAACGTTACTGGACTATTGTTTCCGATGTTATAGATCTTATAAGGTGCTGTACTTTCGCTTAGCTTTCCTGTTTCTTCATTCCATTCTGTATTCGGCTCAGGTGCCTTTGGAATCAATCGCATAATACCTTCCACAATATCATCCACATATGTAAAGTCTCGCTCCATCTTTCCATGGTTAAACACTTTAATTGGCTTCCCTTCTAAAATACTCTTAGTGAATGAGTAATATGCCATATCAGGCCGTCCCCACGGTCCATAAACTGTAAAGAAACGAAGACCTGTCGTTGGTATTCCATATAAATGACTATATGTATGAGCCATTAATTCGTTTGACTTTTTAGTCGCTGCATACAAAGATACAGGATGATCCACTTGATGCTCCGTAGAAAATGGCACTACAGTATTCCCACCATATACAGAACTAGACGATGCATAAATCAAATGCTTCACAGGGTAATGTCGACAAGCCTCAAGAATATTCATAAATCCAATCAAATTGGAGTCAACATAAGCATATGGATTCTCAATTGAGTAACGTACACCTGCTTGAGCTGCTAAATTTATTATACAATCTGGCGAATATATCCTAATACATTCATTAAGCAACTCCTTATCTTTGATATCTATCTTATGAAACGAAAAGTTCTTTTCTTTATAGAGTTTTTCTAATCTACAATGCTTAAGTTTCCTATCGTAATAACCATTAATTATATCTACTCCAGCAACAAAATGATTCATTTGAAGTAATTGTTTTGACAGATGATATCCAATAAAACCTGTTGCCCCTGTTACTAATATTTTCATTTGACACCTCAAACTTTAAAATTTGGATATTTACAATCTCCAATAACTATAACCTTGTTTTTCAATTTCTTGTCTATCAAGAATATTTTTAACATCTATTAAGACTTTCTGTTCTTTTTCAAATGATCCGTACAAATTGTCAATCTCTTGCCAACTCATTTGTTTAAATATATTGTGAGCTACTGCAAATACTACACAGTCTGCGTTATTAACTTCACTGATACTTAATAAATCAACGCCATATTCACGTCGTGCTTCATCTACATCAGCCTCTGGATCAACTACAATTGGATCAATACCGTATTCTTTGAGACTATTTATAATATCAATTACCTTTGAATTTCTAGTATCTGGTGTGTTTTCTTTGAACGTTAAGCCCAATATTACAACCTTGGACTGCCTTACTACTTTATTTGCCAAAATAAGTTTCTTAATAATTGAATCTGCTACAAATCTACCCATTCCATCATTAATTTTTCTACCTGATAAAATAATTTGACTATGATAACCCAGTTTCTCTGCTTCATAGACAAAATAATATGGATCAACACCAATGCAATGACCACCTACTAGACCTGGAGTAAACCCTAAAGCATTCCATTTTGTATTCATAGCCTCAACTACTTCTTTTGTATCAATACTCATACGATCGAATACCATTGCTAACTCATTCATAAAAGCAATATTAATATCACGTTGGCTATTCTCTACTACTTTAGCAGCTTCGGCGACTTTAATTGAACTTGCTTTATGTACCCCTGCCTCAATTACCAACTCGTATATACTAGATATCTCTTCAAGACTTTCATCATCCATTCCAGAAACAATTTTTATAATATTTTCTAATCTATGAACCTTATCACCAGGATTAATTCTCTCAGGCGAATAACCAACTTTAAAATCAACACCACATTTTAATCCAGATTCATTTTCTAATATCGGTATGCAAATATCTTCAGTTACTCCTGGATAAACTGTAGATTCATATACAACTATAGATCCCTTTGTCAAATTTTTCCCTACAATCCTACTAGCACCTTCAACAGGAGAAAGATCCGGTGTTTTATCTGAATTAATGGGAGTTGGAACAGCCACAATATGAAACTTCGCTTCCCTAAGCCTCTCACCATCTGCAGTAAATTCAACAGTACTCTTTCCTATTTCATCATTACCAACCTCATTTGTTGGGTCAATTCCAGCTTTGTATAAGTCAATTTTCTTTTGATTAAGATCAAAACCAATAACTTTAACTTTCTTAGCGAAGGCAACAGCTATTGGCATGCCAACATAACCAAGACCAACAACAGCAATCCTCTCTTCACCATTTACAATTTTTTTAAATAATCTCATTTTTACCTCCAATTATTCTCTTCACAAAATGCTTGTGTCTGAGTTTATTTCTAAAATATCATTGTTAAGACATTAATAAAAGAATCATGTTGAAAAATAGTTTTGCCAATCAAACTTTACAATCCATTATAAGAACAGTCGACAATTGAATACTAGTCCTATTCTAATTCTTATCAAATTGACTTAAGTTAATCTATAATAACAGGTAGTTTCCTTGTATAAATTTCTTGGATATTTTCACATTCATTCATTTTCCCCAAAATCAATGGTAAGAAATAATTAAATTGAAAAATTTATTACTCTTTTCATATACTTAGGGTAAAAAAGTAAATTTGCCACAATCGTAATCATCCCAATTACACCTGCTATCTTTACTGCCATCATTATCCATGAAAAATATGACAAGTTTCCCATACTAAAATTATTAGTTGTGAAATATGCTGCAAAAAAAATACACCCATCAACGGCTATATGCTTCATAAAATACTTAATTGGACGATACAATATATCTTTCCTCAAATAAAATGCTAAATATACCGTTCGATATGACATTGCTACCAATGTACCTATAGCTACACCAATTAAACCATATCTAGAAACGGAAACTACTGATATTAAAATATTTATCCCAGCTTCTATTAAAGCGCTATATTGTGTTTGTCTATAATGTCCAGCGGCAAAAACCATTGCATTGTACGGTAAACGAATACAGTATGCCATCTGAGCTAATGAAATTAACAATCCAAAAACAGGAACTATATAATTTGAATCTGTTATACCTCTTGTGTATACTGAAACAAACGGAACTATCAGAACACTTGTGCACGAAAATAAAAATACAACCATATTATGCATTAACCATTCATAAAGAGAAAATGCATCAAGGAGCTCCTTTATATTCTTCTCAGCATACATATTTCCGAGCATTGACTGTACACCGGTTGTTGTTGCAATAATCAAAGTTTTTATACCATTTACAACAAGATAATACACCTGATAAACTGATACAACAGATAATGTAGACATTAAGGTAAGAACAACCGTATCAGTATTCCCTAATACAACATATGCTATGTGCTGTGACAATCCATTCCATTTTTGCTTTATAGGCTCTCCATGTAATGGTAATTTTTTATTAATGTTATAATGTTTTTTTACATAAAGAGCTAATATTATCGGCTGAAGAACCAGCACAAACGACGTACACAACTTAAGTAATTGAATAGATATTCCAGATATTGCTAATATAACACACAATACAGTATTTATTATTTGAGTAATGCTTTGAATAGATAGCTGTACATACACAAGTTGATCTGCAGTTATTAACAATCTGTATGACATGCATACAAAATGCTGAATAAATGTACTCACTGCAATCGCAAAAATAAGAGTACACGTATACCAAAAATCATATGTAGAATCGACTATCACAGGATACACAATCGCTAAAACAATAACATATAGAACAAAAAGAGTAGCAATTCTTCTGAAAAATCGATCAGACGAAATAATTATTCTACTAACTTCATCCTCGTTTCTCTCAGCTAAGGGCTTGTATAGTGATGACTGAACTACTACACCAATTCCTAACTCTGCAAGTGAAATAAAGCTTAAAAAGTGTGAAACAGATGATATCAATCCGTTTACTTCAGAACCATAGTAGTTTAGGATGAGTCTAGGAACAATAAAACCACAAATCAGCGTTACAATATGACTTATCATCCCAATAGTTGTATTCAAACGTAGTTTTTGCCGTCTATTCATTCTTCAAACCACCTCGATTCAAGTTACAATAAATAAAACTAATACAAGATTAACATACTTTGTATTTTGAAAAATCCCACATTTCACCTAGTTTAATATTGTATTCAATAGGTAATATTCGATCAAATCCCCCACCATTTGTAAATGTCATTTCTCCAAAGTAAATTTTTCCTTCTACATTGTATAGATCAACCCTCACATGTGGAAATCCATTTGAGAGTATTGCAGCAATTTCTATCATTTCATCAAAATTTTCTGGTTGCGGAATAGGTTCTTTATAATGCGCGAAAATCTCTTGATTCCATGGCTGAAGCTCCCAATTCATATCATAAACATTCCGAGTATGTTCAGAGTACCTACCCATATCCACCCAGCAGTACTCTGGTTTGCCATTAAAACAGAGAAACTTATAATCTTGTAATTCGCCATATTTCGATTCAACATATTCTTCTGCAATAATTTTAGCTTCTATTCTTCCATAATGGAGTTCCAATGTTTTATAACCAAAATCAGTCCGTAACCAATCATTTATTTTTAAGCGTACGATTTTCAAATCTAGCCTTTTTTTGTTTTTAACAATAATATTTGTTCCACTGCCATGATTAGTTTTCAATACGAATTTTTCAGGCAATAAGCTGAAATTAATATCTTCAAATTTATCCCAAACACCTAATAAAGGAATAAGATACTCTTCTCCAATTTTTTCAGCAATCCACGTTCTTACTAAATATTTATCGGTACACCTCGTCCTTATTGGATCATTGTCATGTAATTTTGTCCACTGCATTTTCTCAGTATATGTTGTCGGATTATCCCAATTCATATCGCAACCAATATATTTTTTGTACTGACTGTTAATCCACTCTTTATGTTGGTCAATAGTCATTTTTTTCTTTTGGTTAATTTCATGTATACAATGTACTCTTTTTATATGCTTATACCATTCGAATGTAATTGGAAAATTTTTCTTTAGCATATGCTTTAGCTTCTTCATTATGCTCCCCCACTAATTACTTGTTTGAAATTCACATTTTTTCTTCTTCAATATGCCAGAATAACAGAATCCAATCAAAATCCATAAGTTTATTCCAGCAAACATCGCCTCTCCAATTCCATTAACAAGCACGTCGATAAACAATCCTAAAATCACAAGATAATTAATATTGTTTTCAGTTTTTCGAAATATCTTTATAAGCGAACTAATCATTATCAAAGAAAAAGGAGCCAAACCAACAAAACCAAGCTCACCCCACGCTTCAAGAAATGTATTATGAGTATTTGTATAAGCGCGATGCACTAATGGATAAATTATTTGGGCAGAACAATAATAACTTGGTCCGTATCCAAACCATGGATAATTCTTCATAATAACTGGTATTAATAAGGTCCATAAATAAACTCTATTTGTGCCACCATTTTTTACCAAAGCTATATAATTAAATCTTGAAAAATCAAATTCTGAATAAGGAAGAAATAAATTAATAATTAGAAGTGAACATGTTCCAAAAATACATATTTTAATAATACCAGTAATCGCCTTGCCTTCATTTCTCTGAATATATCCATAAACAAATATAGCCGCTACTAAAAGTGCAAGAAAAGCATTTCTCGAACCTGATAGTAAAGTCAAACTTACTGATACTACACACAATATTGTATAAAACGCAGACTTTCCGTTACTCTGTAATCTTTTTGAAATTAAAATAATAGCAACTTGCGCAATTGATCTTCCAAATGAATTGTGATTTATTGAAGTGGATACTGATATTGCAGGTCCAGTAAATAATCCAGAACTGAAAATACTAATAACATACATAATAGTAATAACAGCTGCAAACATTGGAATATAATCTTTTAATGTATCGTCCTCAAATCTTACAACCATAACAACTGTCACAGCAACAATAATGTTATAAATTAAAGCTAACTCACCTTTAAGATAAAAAAATTGAGAATGTACATATGATAAATGAATTGCTACAATTAAAATCAAAAAAGGAACTATATTGATCCGAGAAACCTTTCTTCTCGATATAATATTAATAAATGCAACTATTAAAAAAATAGTATATATGCTCCATACATTAGCATCGGCTCCAGCAAAAAAATCCGATAATGTCGCTACTAAAAAACATAAGACTGCAAATTTATCTATATGCTTATAAAATGGTAAGGCCATAAAAGAATATATTATGTAAATTATAATCCCTCTATAATCTGTAAATAAAGTAAAAGCATAAATAGTTATCATGAACAGAAGAGACCATATGTATATGAAGTTACACTTGCTACAAATTCTATTCTTTGAAATCATATTTCTACACTCCAATGCTCAAAGATATTAATTCCTAAGAGCTTTACTTATTTCTTCTAAATATCGTTCTGTCATTTCCGTGTCAGTCATAGATAACACCGTATTATATGCATTACTTATTAATTTTGCTTTGTCTTTAATAGACAATTGCGAAATATTATAAAGAGTATCTGAAAGTTCATCCGGTTTATCCGGACTTAATAAATAACCATTAACACTATCAACAATTACTCCATCAATTCCATCCTCTTTGGTACCAATAACAATACAACCTTGTGCCATAGCTTCAATATATACCAGGCCAAAAGTTTCATTAACACTTAACATTGCAAATACATCCGCTTCTCTCATCGCTTGTATTACCTCATTCCGAGGTATTCTTCCTGAAAAATTGACAATGTCAGAAATACCAACATTCTCACATAATTTTCTCAATTCTTGCATCTTACTACCATCCCCAATAATCCTCAAAGTTACGTTAATTCTTTTATGTAAGTTCGCTACAGCAAATATTATACATTCAACATTTTTTTGTTCAACGAGATTTCCCGCAAACACAATACTCAAAGACTTATGCGAACGTTTTTCCACTTTTTTCATTATAAGTGATTCTGATGCAATAAATTTTTCATTAATTCCAGAATACAATACCGCAGACTGCTTATTTCCAATCCCCAAAGCTATACCTCTAACTTTTAATCTATCTGATCTAAAGCAAATATTATCAAAACACTTGCTTAATCTTTTTATCAATCTATCTCTTGTATCATTATCAGTTTTTTCTAAAAGAGTAATATCGCTTTTATGCAAGATGCAAATTGCTTTACTATCCATAATAATATCTTCACAATATTTCAGATTAGTCAATGGAAAACTGACTGCAATAATATCAGGTTTAAAATTAGGGATATTTGTGCTCAACCATTTTCTAGCTTTTCTCGCAGCAATAAGTTGCTGTACAGAAAACAGTCTATAGTGATGAGGAATTACTAATTGCGACTGTGTTAACAAAACCTTTGCACCATCCTGCTCAGCATAAAAGACCTTAAATCTATCTCTATCAACTAACGTCTTCATACTTTCTTTTATTGGAATCCTATAAGGTTGCAATACAACTACCTCATGCCCTTTTTTTAAAAAACCATCAACAAAATACTTAATTGCCTGAGTATCCTTTTTCAATTTTGGCTTTTCTTTTTGTGGATATAGCGTACTTATGACCATTATTCTCATATTTTTACCTTTTTACCAGTATTCTTTCATCCGCAAGCATTCTTTGTCTATCATTTTTAGAAAGGCCCGAGAAACTAACCGCTTTATCTTCATACTTCTTAGCAAGAGCAGAATAATTCGTTAACTTCTTCGCCGGATTGCCGCCAATTACTATTTCAGATTCATTAAATGATCTGGTAACAACACTTCCAGCTGCAACAATGACTTTTGGAGCTAAAGTTACTCCATACAAAAGCGTTGATCTTGCTCCAATGAAACAGTCATCTCCAATGATGATTTTTCCTAACAAATTAGATTTACCTGAAACCACCCTTGAAATAGAATTGTCATGTGTAATGAACTGTACATCGTGACTAATTGTTACATTATTATGAATTTCTATGAGCCTCGATTCATTTGTTAAAATATTACAATTTATGTGCACGTTATTTCCTATCTTAACACCTTGTCGACGAAAAAAGTTATTTACACACTCTCTATCAAACTTAAATATTCTCCATAGTACTTTGTTAAAAATATATTGTAAGTCTTTCATAGAATTATACGCTCCTATTTTTTTCATAAGATACCATTTAACTCAATATATAGTATTCACCATTAAAAATCAGTTCTAGTTATTATATTTTCTAATAATTATATTAAAAGTACTATTCTAAAAAATCCGCTGAGTATTTAAATTAATTGAGCTCTATCCATATTCTTTCCATTACTTCCATTTCAAGTACGCCCAAGAATCTTTTTTTCAGGTAATTTGAAGAGTTCGCCTAATATCACATCATATTCTTTGGGATCAAATGGCATCATTCCTGCACATGGTACAAATGTCATTTCACTAAAATAAATGTTGTTTTCTACAACAAACCAATCTACGCGAACAAATGGGAATTCATTAGCTAGTAATTCGCTTAATGAACTTAGTTTTTGAAATTCATCAGGCACAGTAGCACTTACATTTACTTCATAATCACTACGTCTAAATTTCGCTGGTTCACCAATACTATCAAAAAATGCTATGGTTGCGGTATCATCATGATCTAAACCTTCAGATATATACATAAACTCCATTTTACCGCTAAAGCAAAAAAACTTGTAATCTGTCATATTACCACCTAAATACTTCTCACAAATGATACGTGGTTTAATACTGCTATAATGGAATTCTAAATTATATTTTCCGAAATCTTCCTTCATCCAATTATTCAATTTCCTAATCGCAACTGCTCTGTCGAATTTATTTTTATCAGAACATATAATATTGTATGCACATCCATGAGTACACTTCAAAACGAATTTTTCTGGTAAATTATCCCATGGAATATCACTAACTCTATCCCATACTCCATACAAATCATTAAGGTATTCTACAAAACCTTTATCTTTTATATATTTCCTTACTTCATATTTATCTGCACACATTGATACTACTGAATCATTTGAACAATAATAAAGCTTATACCACTGCAACTTTTCATTAAAAGTTTTGGGTTCTTTGAGGTTTGGCACATAACCAATAACCGCTTTGGAATATATAATCTGCAGCATTTCTTTTGGCAATATTGATGCAGAAATATACTGGATCATTCTTCGTATATTTTTTATAACGCCTTCTTTCATTTCTGCTTATATCCTTTCTAACATACGTGTATATGCATCATTACTGATTCTTTGTTTTACAAATCCCTTAGAGCCTACCTTTTTCCATAAATATCTAATTGCATAACCCACAGTATATGGGCTTCGTACTATAGAAAAGCATTTCTTCAGTCCAATTTTCAATTTTCTCTTCCTAACATATAATAAACCTAATTCGAACTGATGCATTATTTTTATATGTTTTATCTCTGTATCAGAAAAAGTGCTTAATACAGGTTCGATAGAATACAGGAAATCCTTCTTAATAACTTCCATTTTTTCAGGACTAGGTTGATTTTCATTTTGACTAGAGTCAACACATACTAAATACATATTTAATAACTTCACTTTGAATTTTTGAGTAAAAAAAGCCATTAGTTGAACTTCTTGATGTCTTTTGAGGTTTTCATCAAAATAACCTGTTTTGTCTAAGTAATCTCGTCGAAGTAAAATGGCATCAGTCGAAAGGTCAACAAGCCGTAATAGTAACTCTTTGCATACATTTCCATCATTTATTGCAGGCAATGCCGTCACTATCTTATCATCACAATAATGTTTATTCTTACATGTGACCGCACCATATGATTCATCTAAAGACTTCAGCAAATCTACTTGTAGCTCAACTTTTCTACTTTCCCACCAATCATCATCATCTAAAAATGCAATAAATTCACCCTTCGCTTCTCGTATACCGACATTACGTGCAACTGCTCCATTAGTATGATGTTCTTGTTTTACTACACGAACACGATTATCATGAAAACTATTTACCAATATTAATGCTTCATTCGTAAACTCATCATCTGGCTCATTATCACTAACTACTAATAATTCCAAATTTCTATATGATTGACTCAAAACGCTCTTAATTGCACGTCCAAGCATATCGGATCTTTTGTAAGTTGGCATTACAACACTCACCAAATCTTTTGTATACGCCATTATTTATCTCCTTAAAAATTTCTGATAAATCCAGTGTTGTAACTTTACTGGCATAAAATACATCCCTGTTTGCGCTACTAAAATCATTAAATAATCTCCAAGACTAGAATACCCCATTTTCCAAAATCTTTTTATTGTGTCAATATAACTTTTAGTATTCATCCAACTTTTTCTTCTCTTAGCCAAATCATCATTTGATCGAAAATACAAAAGAGACTCTCCTATATTCTCTGCTTTACATCCTGCAAACAACATTCTACCAAACAAATCCACATCTTGATTTCTTCTCAAATTTGAATAACCCTGACAATCAAGCACCTTGCTCTTTTTATACATAACTGTAGGATGATTAAACGCACTTCTTCTCTTAGCAAATTTATAAATCTCATCATGATTCGTCGGAACAATTCTTGATGAAATAACCTCTTCAGGAGTACTATAAAACTCATCTACCATAGTTCCTACAATTACTAATTCATTATCAGAATTAAATGCTTCTAATTGTTTTTCACATCTATCTGGAAGAGATATATCATCAGTGTCCATCCTTGCAACAAGCTCATTCTTACAATGACTCAAACCAAGATTAAGTGCCAATCCCAATCCAATATTATCCTCACTTATGATTATTTGTAATAAATTGGGATTATTGCATATGAACTCCTCTAGTACGTTTTCCAATTCACAAGTTAATGTACCATCCTTTACTATAACTATTTCATCCGGTGGAACAGTCTGATTTATCATACTATCAATACTCATTCTCAAATATTCAGGTTTTTCTTTTACATATAATGACATTAAAACACTATATTTCTCCATAAGGCTTCCTTTTCTAGCGATTCTCGATTTGAATTTTATTTATAAATTCACTTTCAGAAATTTTCCCTTTCCGCAACAAGTATTCACCAAGATCTTCTGCTGTTTCCATTCCATCTGCAGATATATCCTCTCGATATAACACTTTATAGCCAGTTAAGAAAATTATCTTCCAATCATACAAAAAAGAAATCTTTTTTATATAATCCAAATCATGTGACAGCTTCCCTTCCCATGTGATACTGTTTCTTCCGTTTACCTGCGCCCAACCTGTAAGCCCTGGACGAATAGTATGCCTTCTCCTTTGCTCTGAAGACATAAACACCATATCTCTTACAAGTTGAGGTCTTGGACCTACAATACTCATATCTCCAAATAGTATATTGAACAACTCAGGCAACTCATCAAGGCTGGTACTCCTAAGCATCTTACCAAACTTTGTCAATCTTATGCTGTCTGGTAGTAATTCACCATTTTCATCCCTCTCATTTGTCATAGTTCTAAATTTATACATAGTAAAAATCTTCTCATTAAGTCCGGGACGTTCTTGTTTGAAAATAATTGGACTACCCAGCTTTACTCGTACTATAACGGCCACAACAAAAAGTACAGGACATAAAACAATAAGCGCCATCAACGATAGCATAAAATCCATCGGTCGTTTAAAGAACCGTTCGTATATTCCTTTTTTTCGCTGCATTTATCATCACCACAATTCTTTAATTATCTTTACCACTCGCTCAAGTTCTTCCTGAATTATCTTGGTATCACTCGGCAAACAAACTCCACCCTTGAATATCTTTTCTGATATACCACTGCCAATGAAATCATATTCTTCGAAGAAAGGTTGCATATGCATAGGCTTCCATACTGGTCTCGATTCAATATTCTCTTTCTCCAGTGCTTCCATAATCTCAATTGGTTTCACTCTGCCCGTTGTTGTGAGACAGCTTAACCAATAGTTTGGTTCATTCCAATCATTGATAGGCATCATAGTAATGCCTTCAAGATCTCCTAGTTCTCTTTTGTAGAATTCAAAGATCTCTTTTTTCTTCTGTACTCGCTGGTCAAGCACCTTCATTTGACCTCTGCCTACACCAGCAACTAAATTACTCATTCTGTAATTAAAACCAAGTTCGCTATGTTGGTAATGTCTCGCTTGGTCTCTCGCTTGAGTCGCCCAGAAACGAGCCTTTTTGATCTTTTCCTCATCATTAGATACCAACATTCCACCACCAGAGGTGGTGATGATCTTATTGCCATTGAATGAGAAAACTCCATATTTACCAAAAGTTCCAGTTGCTTTTCCTTTATATGTTGTTCCCAAGCTTTCAGCTGCATCTTCAATAAGTACTGCATTATGTTTGTTACAGATCTCAACAATTCTATCCAAATCTGCTGCAAGACCATAAAGATGAACAACAAGAACCGCTTTCGTATTTGGATACTTCTCAAATGCTTCTTCCAGTGCATCCGGATCCATATTCCAAGTTTCTTCATTGCTATCTATAAACACTGGAGTTGCTTTTTGATAGATAATTGGATTTGCCGTTGCGGAGAAAGTAAGGTCTTGACAGAAAACAATGTCTCCTTCTTCCACATCAGCTGCTTTTAATGCTAAGTGAATAGCAGCGGTTCCTGCTGACAACGCGGCCGCGTGTCCAACGCCAACGTAAGCAGCTAGCTCTCTTTCAAATTCATCAACATTTTTACCAAGCGGAGCAATCCAGTTGGTATCAAATGCCTCTTTAACATATTCCTGTTCATAGCCCTCATCACTCATGTGTGGAGATGCAAGATAGATTCTTTTGTTCATTTTCTTTCCCTCACTATAAAAAGACAGCACAAAAAACTTAGCCGTCTTCTCTCCAAATCTTTACGCCATTGTATGGTACTTGAAATTTTTACGATTCTTGAAACTTCCACTATTTATTGTATAAATTTGTGTAATTCTTGTCAATTAAATGATATGAAATTTTACTTTTTTAAGAAAGAACTAAACAAAACGCATGAAAAATCCCCCAAAGTTTGTGGAAGTAATTTACAATTTATTACTACCAAACAATCTTTGGGGGATAAGCCTTTGATTATGCGTTATATTCTTGTAAATTTGATAAAATTACGTCAATCAGCCTCTGCTTGATTCCATTGGAAGCGTAGGAATTATGCGGTGTAATAATCACGTTCTTGAAATTCCAAAGAGGATGATCTGGTTCTAGCGGCTCCTCTTCAAAGACATCAAGTGCGACTCCTCTGAATTTATTTTCCTTAATCGCTTCAATCAATGCCTTTTCATCAACTACTGCTCCTCTGGAAACATTCACGAAAATGCTTCCGCTTTTCATTTCCTTGATTTCTTTCTGACCAATGATGTGTCTTGTTTCTTCTTTTAATGGAAGCGTAGAAATGACAATATCACACATTGGCAAGACTTCATGCAGATCACAAATACCGTGACATTCATCGGCTTCTTTTTGCTCTTTGCAACGTGTATTAATGGCTACAATTTTTACACCAAATGGTTTCAATCGCTTAGCTACTTCTTTACCGATATGACCAAAGCCAATGATCACTGCCGTTAATCCATCCAGTTCAATAATGTCTCTGCCCATTCGCCATTTCTTTTCGCTCTGTGCATGATAAAAATGCTTGGAATTCTTGGCGACTTCTAAAATCTTCAACACGACCCATTCAGCAATAGGAATGCTGAATACTCCTCGGGCATTCTTTAATGTAATCTGCCTATAGTTGATATCCCTCAATGGCAAATGATCAAGTCCGGCGCTTGTTACCTGCAGGTATTTCAAATTAGGGAACTCATCTAGACTATGATACTTAAATAGGTTGTTACAAACAATTCCCTCTATCGTTTTTGGTCCTTCAGGAACGAATCCATCTTCCTTCTCCATAAATATGACTTCGTATCCCATTTCTCTCATCTTTTGAAAGTCTTCATCCGTATAAGGATAGACTCCCGTTACAAGCAGTTTCATACTAACCCCCTTTCTGTTTTCAAAATACTTCCTTGCAAGATATAGATACCCAGAATTAGAAGCCAACGGAGTCTTACGCCTCATTTGATATCAAACTTCTCAGCTTTTTCATAGCACGTTTCTTATGAGTCTTTGCAGTTTCATATGTGATTTCCATATCATCAGCAACTTGTGGCAGCTTTTTGTTATTGAAGAAAATCTCAATAATAATGTTTCGCTGCTGGTCACTCAGTTGATTAAGCGCTTGCTTGATTTTTTCTTCCATTTGCATTTCCATCACTTCCTCTTCCGTATCCTCCTTTGCCGGCAATACGTCTTCCAGCGTTCCTTCTTCGCCCGCTCTGCCTTGAAGCGAAAGTGCTGGCTTACTCTTTCTAGTCTCTTCTAGATAATGAAACCGAAGCTGCTGAGCCAAGTAGGCATTAAAAGGAACACCTCGCGTCTTGTCGAATTTTTTCTTTGCTTCCAGAAAGACCAAATAACCTTCCTGAATCAAATCATCATTAACTTTTCCAAAAATCTTTTTTGCCTCGTAAATAATTAGTGGTTTGTACTCCAAAGCTTCCATGAATGTCCTTTCATGGAAGAGCGCTCTTCCGAATTAGTTCCGGATGAGTCCAGAGTACGCTGAATTTATAGTTTTTAAAAATCTCGAATAAAGAAAAAACGAATGGCGAATCAACGCCACTCGTTAGACCATTCCCGCAACATATTCTATTTACATAAAATTATATTCATCGCTTCACCTTCGCGCTGATAATCTTCAAATCGTTCTTTCGTCATCAACAACTCTTGTTCATCTCCATTGACAAAGTGAATCACCGCATGTTTTCCTACCATGTCAACGTAAGAAACACATTCATTTTTAACATATCCATATGCACCATCGTCTTTAAACTTTGGATGCCTCACCTTGATTGGAATTAAGGTACAACCTTGATCCATTACAATAGGCAAATACTTCTTCCGCCGCAAGTAGTATCCCTCCTCTTCTTTGACTGTATCAATCGACGTACAAAAATATTGCGCCCAGTGACATAAACATGTTTTTTGAGAAATTGCTACCCACTCTCTTTTATCCCTATAAATCATCATACATCCATTCCCCTCACCAGTTTTATATGCTGGAAAACTACACATCAAAGACCCATACATGTCAAACTTTCTACTGTGCATGCCATCGCTCCTCCTGCTTTGTAATTTTTTGGGAATGACCCAATAATATGGTAACGCTTTCCAGCTTCTATTTCAAAAAAGAGACGAATAAAAAGAGATTCGAATACGAATCTCCCTAAAACCTACATTTGTATTTATTTCTCAACTAGAAAATACCCTTCCCCTTCTTGAACCTTATAGGCTGGGTTCTTCTTAATGGCATCGAAGCTATCTTCCTGCGTGAAACCTCGTGCTGCTGATTTTGAAAGCATGATTTGAACCGTTTGGAAACAGATTTTAACGTCCAGTAAGAAGCTGTAGTTTCTAATGTAAATCATGTCGAATGTCAACTTGTCCTGTGGGGTAGTGGTGTACTTGCCCAATACCTGACCTAAGCCGGTAATGCCTGCCTTGACTTTCGTTCTATATCTGAATTCTGGCAGCTCTTTGCTGAACTCTTCTACGAAGAATGGCCGTTCCGGTCTTGGGCCTACCATGCTCATCTCGCCCTTGAGTACATTAAAGAACTGAGGCAGTTCATCAAGCCGTGTTGCTCTTAGAATATTACCAACTTTGGTGATTCGATTGTCTGCTCCCGTTGCCAATACTGGGCCACTCTTGGCTTCCGCATCTTTAATCATGGTTCTAAACTTCATTACATTAAAGGTTTTGTCATTAACCGTCAACCGTTCCTGCTTGTACATCACCGGGAATCCGTCCTCCAAGGCAATGGCAATTGCCACTCCTAGGTACACCGGAGAAAGAACGATAATGGCTAAACTTGATGCGATGATATCAAATGTGCGCTTCGCTGCCTTTTGCACTTGATTGAGTCCCAATGACTTGGTCGTTAGAATGGGAATATCGTCAATCTGACCCAGCTCCGTAGCAAACATGGTGACCTCATGGAGGGTTGGCCGAATGGACAACTGGACTTCATGAGCGAAGGAATAAGAAATAATAGTGTCTTTGTCCTTAAAATCCATGGGCACTACCACTTCGTCCGCTTCCGTCATCAATTCTTTGGTGGCTTCATTGAATTGTTCCGCAAAGATGGTTCGCTTGTATTCACCGTCTCTGGTGAGCAATTTGAAAAATGTCCGTTCATTTTCTTCCTGGGTTCCAAAGACCAGGATGGTCTTGCCCGGGTAGATTTTTAAGTAAATCCTGTAAAGGCTGTTCTTCCAAACAATCATAAAAACTGCTTGCACCAGAAAACTAATGCCAATAATGGTTCTTGGGTAGGCAAAGCCCCGGGTGAAATAGGTCAGGGCCATGGTCAGCACATTTAAAACAAGAAGGGCTGAAACCGCTGCATAAATACTGTCGGTGACCGGCTTTTCTCCGCATTTATAGGATTGGAAGAAATAAAACAAAAGAACGGCGCCTAGAAAAAGAATCCACCAGATCTCTACAAAAGGCTGCCAGTTTCTTTGTGCAATGGTTTCGTAGCGCAGATGGAAAGCGACAACAATGGCCAAAATGGTTATGGTTGCATCGGTCAGCATTTGTACGGTATTAAAACCGCTTGTGTCACGTCTGTTCATCTCTTTCCCTCCTTTTCTACAATTTGATTTCTCTTCCCAAAAGTTTTTTTATGATCGCTTTTAGGCGAATCTTCATGATCAAGCTTTTTGTCTCTCGTTCAGCTTCCGGCAGGTTCTCATGCACCCAGTTAACCACAGCCTTTCGTTTCATTCGATCAGGCTTGCTGTGCGTGATATAAAACTGAATTGTGGTTATTACCTGGGTTTTCCCCCAGTCCTCTGGAATCCCTTCAATCTTTCTCTTTTTCGTTTCGCGGTAAACCCAAAGTTTCTCATCCAAAGTCTGCAAAAGAAAGTCGATATTCAAGTTAAATGAGATATTCGTTTTATGAATACGATAGACCCCAATATTATCCTCCATAAGATAGGCATTACCTGTCAGTAAAGCTCGTAAATAAATGGGGCCATCCCCCATCATTCGCATATGCTCAAAATCTACCTTCTCTAGATTCTTCCTCTTAAAGAGGGCTGTAAAGGTAGAATTAGGTTTCTTAATGGTTGTCATAAAACCCTGCAAGTATTCCTTGCCGTCTACTTCCCCGACTCTGTTTAAGACTTTGACTTCTTCTAGACCCGAATCCTCATACTTGGTGGCTGAATTTGCGCCGACAAATGCGAAATCGCCGGATGCATGAATCGCTAGCGCTTTTTCAAAAAAGGTATTATCGGTGTAATAATCGTCATCATCCAAAAACACCAAATAGTCCCCATAGGACTGCTTGTATGCCAAATTACGGTTGTAGCCCGCTTGTCGATTTACGGTATTTTTTATTACCCTGACCGTGCCAAGATGACCATACTCTGCTTCTATCATGTCTGAAGTGCCGTCGGTGGAGACATCATCAACCACTAAAATTTCAACCGACTTTTCAGTCTGTTTCAATACGCTGTCAATGCCTTCCTTGAGCATTTCTTTTCTATTGTAGGTAGGAATAATCACACTGATTTTTGGTGTCATGTTACTCTCCTTTTACCCATTGATCAAGGGCTTGAAAATGAACCTGAGCTTGTTTCTTTGTTTCTTGCCAGTCGAAGTCCTGATTTTGTGTCTGCTTGATAATCTCCTCAAAGGAAAGATCTTCTATGTCTTCTACCCGCACAGAAGGTATTCTATGGGGAAGCTCTGCCAATACATTTGCAGTCTTGTCGCTGTATATAACAGAAAAAATCTTTTGCTTAAAGACCACGCCTAAAATAGTGGCATGGAAACGGGTGGCAATCATGGTTTCCATTTGACTAAAAGCAAATAAAGTTTCTGTGATATTCCCTTTATAGAAGCAGCACTCTACCGTGTCTCTTGTTTTCTTATCGAGCCTGGTGAGGATCTTTTCTATGGCAGTCTCATCCCCCAGTTTTTTTGAGAATGAAAAAAGCGTGACTTTATATCCAGCTTCTACTGCTTTTTTGACCCACTTGGCTATGGTTTTGCTATAGGCCTCCCCTTGATCTATGACCGAAATCCCTAGGGTATTTGGAATGAGGTTTGCCTTTTCTTTCCTTGTTAGGATTAGGTCCGGTGCTTGGCTTACATGACTTAGATCATTGAAGCTGTCCTTTGACGCTTTATCTCTTAGGCTTACTGCCTGGGCGCTTTGAAAGATCTGTTTTATATCTTGTGTGAAGCTCTGAGATTTTATTGGACCCACATTGCTGCCCATAATAAAGACCGGCTGCTTGGTCATCATGATTTTTTGATAGTGTTCCTTGTTTTTTCTCCAAGCCTCATCTTCCTGAAAAATGGATCCGCCAATAATCACCTGAGCGCCGTTCTTGCCTCCCCGTTTGGGATAGGAAACCGGCATGCGAAGCCAAAGGCTTTTCTGCCAGAGTGGAAGTATGGTAACATTCTCTTCTTGCCAATATTGGCTTTGGTAGTCTTTATGTGCATACTGAAAAAAATGAACATGGGGGTATCGCTTAACCAAGGTTTGAAAGAAAAGGTCATCGCCCAAGTTTTGCTCCGCATATCCCCATAGTGAGATTATCTTCATATTCCCTCTCCGCAAGCAAACTCCGGCCGGGTTTCCCGACCGGAGTCTTGATCGTTCTATTTGTGTTTCTGATTCGCTTTCTTTTCGGTTTGTTTGACTTGCTTGGGTTGCTTAAGTCTATTCAGCGCTCCCACAGACAAACCAAAGATGATCCAAAAGATTGGTGCCACCTGGACAACACTGTCGTTAAACATGCCAGCTGCAGCATAGGCAAAGGTCATTGCAACCAAAGTAGCATTGACCAAACCAGTCTTTTCTTCCAACATAAACGTCTTGATGGATTGAATCATAAGCAAGATACCCATGGCCAATACGGCAAGCAAGGAAAGTACGCCTGTGTTGACACCCATTTGCAGGTACCAGTTGTGGGGCTTGTCATAAAGCATGTAGGTGTATTGCTTAATATTCCAGCGTGTAATATGTTCATACTGGGGAAACTCAAAGACGAAACAGTCCGGTCCCGCACCCAAGATCACATGGTCTTTCAAGAGTGGCAGGGTTCTGGACCAAATATAACCACGGTAGGTAAACATCCTTTCCCTTCCGGTAAAGCCCATTTTTGGCGGACTCTCAATTTCTGCCGCTCTATGGTCCCTTCCTTTGTAGGCAAGTCCATCTTCATCGATTAATACCCAGACATCGAATTTAGGTATATGGGCAAAGAGTTGGTCCTCGATGCCATTAATTTTAGTGACGATCAATTCGTAGTCCTGATAGCCTTCCGCCTCTACCTGAAAATGGCCTGGGCTTGTATTGTCAAATCCCAGATTGTTGCCATCCTGATCTAGGGCCATCACTTTTTTGTCCTTGATTTCGAAAGCAATGTAGTCGCCATCGGCCTCGTAGATTTCAATCTTTTCTTTTCCAATCACAACATCCTTGAGTCGCTCTCTTTTATTATATCGCTCCTCAAAGCGCTCTGACTGAGTCTTTCCGTAGTAGGCCTGATAAGTAGCCGTATTTACTGGACTGTAAATTGCAGCTGCACCAACCATGACAATACCAACATAAAGCAATGAAACAACAAGCAAGCGCTTGTTCTTTTCCTGCTTGTTGAAGACAAATCGGTAAAAGACCGTAGCCGCAACAAAATATACAAAATAAACGGCAAGGGTGATATAGTCCTGTTGGATCAAACGAGCGCCATTCCACATATTCGCATAAACCATACTCATCACCACAACCATGCCAGCCCATGCAATGACTAAGGCTGCCATACGCTTGCGGTTTTCTGTGAATGCATTAGGCATCAAAAGAATCAAAACAATGATGCCGGCGGCGAAGCCTAGAAGACCTGCGGATGACCGCGACCCAACTAAGGCGGAAAAACTGACCAAGTTTGCAACCAGATAAAAGATGCGCATCCTTTTACTGCCCTTGTTGGTCAACAAGTATCCCAAAGAAAGCAAGGTGGCCATAGCCGCATAGCTTCCCATAAAGTTCGGGTTGTAGAGACTGGCTACCACACCGGTTTCAAATGAGGTGTTAACCGTTTCGGCTACCGTATCCCATACTTGTCGCGGGAAAGAAAAGTAACGAAGGAAGCCTGCTGTATAAGGATCGTATCCAACATACTGAAGAAAACCGACAAAGCCCATAAATATGGAAGAACCCATGAAAGTATGAGTCAGAACATCAACGGCTTTATGCTGTCTTCCGTAATGGATGCACATAAAGAAGATGGCTACATAAGAGAGCAAAATCCAAGCACCCTCGAATCGGTCAACCAAACCGTTAAAAGCAATATCGTATGGACTAAGAACCGCCGAAAACAGAATTGCTGCGGCATAAATGCCCGCAAAGACTGTATAGAGCGATTTTTCCAAGTGGATATGCTTCTTGGCGACTTGATAGATAAAAATCAAAAGCGCAATTAATACCAAAACAATCAGCATTCTTCCTTTTACATAGGAATACAAATCATTAAAACGCGGATTTGGATATAATGTGGCTTCATCCATTGTAATGGTATGGGTGTGCACCCTGAATATCAGGGGAACAAAGCCCAAGATTAAGGCCAGGGGCAATAGCTCCTGCCACTTCACTTCTCTGTCATGGATTTTCTTCATATTTCCCTCCAACTTCTAATCTTCCTTTATTTTACACTAAACATTCGTTTTCATGTTGGAAATTAATGAGTTTTTAATGTCGTTTGAACAACCATTTCCATTCCGGTGGATTAAAAAGTCGCATAACTATCAAATACGTAAGCGCTCCGCCACCAATTACTGTGAGCAGTCCCCCTACTTTTAAGAGCAAATTCATATGGGTCAGATAATGAGGACCTAGCAGCTTTTGCAGCGGTATTACAACTGCAAGCATGGCCACACTGGATATAAGTGGCGGAACAAGTGCTGGCAATTGGCTTTCAAAGCCTACCTTGCCATATCTCTTGTAAAAGAAAGTCCCCCGGAAAAAGAGCCCCACAAAACTTGCAATCACTGTGGCTGCTGCCAGTCCTTGAATGCCGAAAGGGCCCACCAAGATCAAGTCCAAAGCAATGTTAACCACTACGCTGAATAAGCCGATATAAGTTGGAATCTTGGTTTCCTGATTGGCATAGTACCCTTTAATGAAAAGGCTGTTCATGCCGACTGCAATCACGTTAATGCCGTAGATCTGCAAAATGCTGGTGGTCATCATTAAGGCTTGCATATCAAAAGCCCCACGTCGGTAGACGACAGTAACAATTGGCTCCGCCAAGATCACAATACCAATTGTAGATGGTATCAAAACATCAATAATAATTCGCATGGCACGATCAAAAACGCTACGGAAACGGTCTACATTATCCAAAGCGATTCTTGAAAGTGTTGGAAACAAGAGACTGATAAAAGCCGCCATAACTAAATTTTCGTAAGTGGAGACCAGTCGATAGGCATAATTCATAGAAGAAACACTGCCGGTTGGCAAAGGCGTAGCCAGAATCTTATCCACCACCGCATTGATCTTATAGGCAACACCGCCCAGAAAAATTGGCAAACCTAAGCGGAGTACCCGTCGAAAATGCTCATCATGCCAAAACTGAGGCACCCACTCCATTCGATAATTCACTCGTCGTAAATATGGGAGGGTTACTATGAATTTGGAAACCATGGCCACGACCATCATAATCGTCAGTCCTTCAATGGTTCGCCAACTTGCTGGCAAAAGAAAGAAGAAAATCAAATACATGATGTTTTGTGTTATACCTGAAAAGTTTCCCACTAAAAAGATTTGATGACTTTTTAAGTAATTAATGTAGAGATCGTATATGGCACTAAAAAATACAGTGAAAACGCCAATTCTAAAAAGCTTGACTGTTAGTGCTTGACCGGAAGGAGAAAAACCATATCCGATCATGCCAACGATCTGCGGCGCAAAGATAAACATAGCCGCGATGATCAAAATGTAAAGGAGGACCACCCCCTGAGTCAAGCAGCGAACCACAACCTTGTCATCTTTGCCTTTCTGGCGCAGCTCAATTAAAAGTGGGATCATGCTATTGCCGAAGACACCCGAAAAGAGCCATAAGAAGCCCACGATAGAAACCATAAGAAAGTAAGCGTCTGCTTCGGGACCAGACCCATAGGTTTTGGCAATCAAGACCTCCCTGAAAAAGCCCAACACACGGCTGACCATGGTTAAAATGGCAATCCAAAAGGCTGTACGTTTCAGCATGCCCACTTCACTTTCGTTGGCTGTCTGCTTTCGTATTTTATGGCGCACATTGCTCGCAACCGCCTTTATGGAACGCATGCAGCTCAATCCTTCATGTTCTCTAAAAACCAGATAGTTGTATTTTAGCAAAGAGAATTTTTTACTGGACAATGAAGCTGAATGGGTTCGGTGAGAAGCTAAGGACTGATGCAGGCAAAGGGCCGGCTGGCCGCTATCTCGAATTAATTTGAGCCAAAGCGCATAGTCCTGCCGCTTGCGAATGAGTGGAAAGCGCACCTGGTCAAAGGCATGACTGTCCACCATGACTGTCAAACAGCCCATCCAGTTTCGCTCCAGCATGATCTCATAACTCACGGCATCGGGCAGGCTTTCTGCCTCATGGATTTGGTCACCGTTTTCGTTGATCTCGTCATATTCCGTGAAGGTAACAACCGCACCGGTCTCTTCCATAAAGACAACCTGCCTTCTCAATTTTTCTTCATGCCAACGGTCATCGGCATCAAGAAAAGCCAAGTATCGGCCTCTTGCTACTTCCAGGCAACGGTTTCTGGCAACCGCACTGCCCACATTTTCTTGTGAGAAGATGGGGCGAATTCGCTGGTCCTTTTCCGCCCAAGCTATTAATTTTTCTTCCGTTTTGTCTTTGGAGGCATCATTAAAAACCACCAACTCCCAATCAGTTTCACTTTGGGCAATCAGGGTTTCAATGGCTTCATCGATGTATTTTTCCGCATTATAGGCGGGCATAATTACGCTAATTTTTGGGGTCATGCCATTCCTCCATCTATTTGACTCACTTGCTCCAAGACTGGAGCCAGCGTTTGGTATTCCATTTTAATTCATGGCGCCGTAAAATCGGGTGGCGCAGCCAATAGGCAATTGCCGGCAGAAGGGTGATCCTGCGATATGGTCCTTCAATGTTCAGGGCGGCATAATAGGTATTGGCAAAAACAATCTCATGCAATAGCGCCGCTTTCTTTGAATGCAGCTTAGCGATCAGCCGGTTCCGTACCACCACTGCCTCTTTTTGGTCTAAAAATTCTTTATATTGCTTTTCCTTGTCTTCATGGACCATAGAATCCCGGTGGAGCCTGTAGGTGAAACCTGAATATGGCGTTGAAGCCACCTTGCGGCAGCGAAGGAATACATCCATTTCAAAAGAAATGTCTTCACTTCTTGCCAGTGTCTCATCAAAGACAATGCCGTGGTTTTCCAGCATGGATCTTCTATAGAGTCCATTGCCCATGGCAATCATATACTTGTTGGACAGATACTCGATAAAGAAATCGTGTCCGCTAATCACCCTGTCCTTTAACAGATAGGGGTAGCGGTAGGTGCGCACTCTGCCGGAATGCTGGTAAAGCTGCCTGAATCCCATCCAGGCAAAATCGATATCCGGTTCCCGCTCGATGGCTTCCACCATTTTTTCAAGAGCCTTGGGCTCGATCCAATCATCACAATCCAGAAAGAAGATAGTCTCTCCCTTTGCGTGGCGCATGCCGCGGTTTCGGGTTGCAGGAAGCCCACGATTCTCGTGGCTAAGAAGTACCATTTGATCAGGATTTATAAGTTGCTTTTGAAATGATTTGGCTATTTCAAAAGACCTGTCTGTGCTGCCGTCATTGACAAAAATCAGTTCCCAATCCGTGACTGTTTGCCCCGCAATGCTTTCCAAACAAGGTAGCAGGTATTTTTCTCCGTTATAGCAAGGCACAATGATGCTAACCATTCTTCCATTTCCTTTCTAGTCGATTTCTCTTCGGATCATACGAAACTTGCCCGTTGGACTTATCAAGAGCTGTTCTTTCCATATTATATCAATGGTGAGGGGAACACGGAACAAATTTTCCAGTTCCCAACGCATTTCTGCCTCAACATCTTCATTTCTTTCCATGGGCTGGCCATTCTTCAGCAAATGAACCTCCAAGTGGTCCAAATCCTTTTGCACCATTTGCACCCGTGTATTATAAGCAGTTCCGTAAGCCCAGCAAAAATGCACCATGGCATTGGGTGAAATCTTTCTGCCGTCCGGGGCATAAAAAATATCCTGGCTGCGGCCTTCCAAGGATTCAATTCTGGACCAAGGATTTCCGCAGGCGCATAGCTCATGGGTCATGCTGCCTTGGTCTTTAATGGCATAACGAATTAAGGGCATGGTTTTGTTCACCAAGGAGGTGACCAAAATCTGTCCCGTTTGCCCCTGGGGCAGTCGGTTGCCCGCATCATCCGTTACTTCCAAATAATGAGACAGTCCAACCGTATGCAAACCCTGCTTTTCCATGCAGGACATGGCCAGGTCACCAAACTCCCTTGAGCCATAGCAATTAAAGAGTTTCGAGCCAAATACCCGTTCAATCCGTTGCCGCATAGGGACATAGAGAGTCCCTGCCGTAACCATCATCCGCATGGTTTTGGGCATGATTCGGTTGGTCTCTTCTGCCCGTGCGGCTAATCGGTCTAGAATATCGGCATAGGTCGAAATTCTGGTGGGTGCTTTCTGCTCGATCTCATCCAGTAAATGATCCAAGTCTTGCGTGGACAAAGAAAAGCCCCGAATGCGTCTTACATGATTGACCTTGGCCATCATGCGCGCTTTTCTACTGCGCTTTTTCAGCCTGTACTCCTCGGGCGAACCCCAAATCACCCACAGGGAATCCCCGGTTTGGTGTCCGGTTAGACGGGAGTGATAGCGCTTGGCCCCCCGTACCCAGTCCTCGGAATCTTGATCCAAATAAAAGACAGTAGGTTGCCCTGTGGTTCCACCGGACCGGTTTAAAAATGCACCTTGTGGTCTAGGCCTCACCTGAAGGTCATCGAAATGTTCTTTGACCATAGTAGACGTGAGCATGGGAAACAAGTGCAAAGTCTCCTCTGCTGTTTCAGGCCTTATGGATTCCGGATCCACCTCTATACGGTCTCTGTAAAAAGGAACTTCCCGCAAGCAATGCTGCAAGGTTTCAGCCAGGCGAACTTGCTGTTCCCTTTTGGCTTGTTCGGGTGTCCATTTATGACTTTCTGCCAAAAGACTGGCATAGCGATTTCGGTTTCTTCTATAACTTTGGGTAAGCGGGATAATAGCCCGTCTGACGATCTGCATCTTTCCACACCTCTCTCATATGCGCCAGCCATTCCTCGGTCTTTTCCCCAAAATAAGGACCATGAAAGGCTTGCTGATAGACCACGCCGAAACCTGCCAGATTATACTCGATGACAACCACCTTGTCGTTTTCATCATAGGTCAAATCCCAACAGATGGCATCAGTGTATGGAAATTGGGCGTGCAGGCGGACCGCCTCCGCTTCCACCTTATCCGCAAAGGATAAGGGTTTGGCTTCTTTAAATATAATTCCTGTATCCGGGTGTCGGTCCAGCCAGTTAAATCGACTATCGAGAGCGCGGTCACTTAGTTTGCCGCCTTGGTAAAGGCCCAAGACAATGCCGCCCTTGCTGGCGTTGTCAATCTGACTGCCGCCTACGCCTACCCGCAGGACATTATTCAAGACACGAATGTCATGGCCTTCCCGAATGGTTGTCACCCGGAAGGTGTTTACAGAGCTTGGATGAAGAGCAGCCGTTTCTTGGTGCTGAATGACCTTTCTTTGAATGAGGAAATTCTGCGGATATGGTTTCAGCAGCTCCTCTATGTCAATGGCTTGATCTTTTTTATAGGCAATTCCTTTTTTTATTTTAAACGGAGTGACATAACTCCCTCCATAGCCATCCATGGATGGTTTAAGAAAAAAGGAACCTTCTTGCTCTTTCAAGTAGTTTTCTACTTCTGACTTGGCTAACGGTGCTTGGTTTTTCCCGTAAAACCTTCTATGTACATGCTGAAGAATCATTTCAGGCCGATTGGCATCCGGAACAAAGATATGATTGGCGTTTTTATCGGCATAAGCTCTCTCCATGCGATAATCCCGCAAATAGGGTTCAAACCGCAAATAGAAAACGGTCATGGGGATCATCTTTGGATCAAAATCCCCCAAAAGATTCTTATAGATTTGGTGCCACAGGGGCGAAATCTCCATGCGGAGTCCGCTCCACTGATTCTGAATGGCTTCCAGTTCATCCTTGCTTAAAGTCTTCTTGCCCAAGGCTGGATTCTTGCGAACAATCTCTTCCCCTTCATGCAGGATCAGTCGCTCGAACCTCTTTCTCTGCATCCTGTACATCCAGTGCTTGACCTTGGCCTTGACTGGATTCCCGTCGTTCATCATCTTTCTTTCCCCACTTTCTATACACCTTTATGGACTCTTTTGCAATGTCCTCCCAAGTCGGCAAATCCTTGGCAGAGCGAATGGCGTTTTGCTTGTAGCCCTTTGGATTTTGGCGGTAATCAGCAATGGCATTTGCCAGCTGTTTTCCCCAGACCGCTTCATCCCTGTCCCAAAGGATCCAACCGTTCCCGTATTCATTCACCCATTCTGTTCGGTTGCTGCCTTCCGTAACCAAAACCGGCAAGCCGGAAGCCGCCGCTTCATATAAGGTAAGGGGCAGTCCTTCATAACGCGAGAACATGCAAAAAATGTCAGCCTTTTTAAAGGCTTCTGTTTTTTCCTGTCCAAAAACCGGACCATGAAAAGTAATGTCAAGGTTGTCGATCTTGTCGATTTCCTTATGCATCCAAGTCAAATTCTCTTGGCTGCCTATGCCGTAGAGATCCACTTGAATCTGACTGCTTGTCTCCTGCGGCATAGCCCGCAAGGTTTTAAAAAAACGATCCAGCCCCTTATGCATGGGATCCATGCGCCCAAGCATCATCAAACGTATGGGCTCATTGACCGTTGTTATCTCTTCTGTAATTCCAAATACCGTTGGAAAGGTGTTGGTCAAAATCGAAAAAGGCAAGTTTTGCAAACGACTGGCCTTGCGCTCTTCCTGACAAAGGTAGATAATGGCTTCCGCTTTTCTAATCCAACGGTCAATCCACAAATGATGGGCAATCCACTTCTTTAAGGAAGATTTGATTTGCGCCCTCTTGTCCATGCTGCCATGGGGTTCTATTAAATAAGGAACGCCTGCTTTTCTCAAGGCCTTTGCTACCGGATAAAAGGAAGGAATGTAAATGGAATGAAAGACAGCCAAATCCGGTTCAAGGGCCAGCAATTCTTGCAGGCTGGCTTGACTGGCTTGGCCATTGGGTGCAATCAATTCCATGGAGTTGGTCCCATAGATCCAAACCTCCAATTCATCCAAATTGTTTTGGGCTGCAGAGAGCGCCTTCAGCACCTGCTTGACCCCCGCTTTAAAAACCTGATAGCGGCTGGTTATATGTACTACTTTAAGGGGCTTAACAGCCTTCTCCATATGAGTCCAATCTCCTCTCTTGAAAAATCTTTCGCCCTGTCTGGGCCAACCCGGTTCAAACGATAACGCAGGTCTTCGTCCTTGCAAAGGCGGCGAATTGCTTCCGCCATCTGCATGATGGTATCGGCTTCCTTTTCACACAAGGGGGTTAAGACCCCAAACTCATGAATTTCCATTTTACTTGCCTTTTCCGTAATGTCCGTTCCCGGAGCCAGAATCTCGCGTGGGCCATAAGGACAGTCGGTTGCAATCACCGGCACCCCTTTTGCCAGGGCCTCCAAGATCACATTGCCAAACCCTTCGTAGTCGGAAGCCAGTACAAAGAGATCTGCTTGCCTGTATTCCTCTTCGATCTCATGGGTAAAGGGCAAAATCTCAATGCGTTCTGCAAATCCCGTTGCTTGCGCCTGTGCCTGAAGCGCCTCTTTCAGCTTGCCATCCCCCCGAATGTGAAGCCTTAACTCAGGCCGGTTCTGTGCAACTTGTGCAAATGCCTCAATCAATCGACTCTGTCCCTTTTGCGGCTGCAAGCGGCCCACGGTCAAAATCCGTTTTACAGGCTGGCGAAGTTTGCTTTCCGCTTCAAAGGAGCACAAAGGATTGTATATGGTGGTGGTTTTGCCGTGAATGGCAGGATACCGCTGTTTTAAATTCGCTTCAACCCCTTTGGATATGGCCACGATCCGAGTGGCATGAGGCAATAGCAGGCCAAAGGCTGCCTGGTAGAGTGAAGACAATTCCGCTTGCGGATTATTTCGAAAGGAAACCACGCTTTTGCCGCCTGTGATGATGTTGATCAGGTTGGCCTGGGGCAAAAAGCTGATCATGACATCCAGTTGGTGATCCTTCTTAATCTGCCGTACCCATTGAATCCGTTTGAACAAGGTCTGAACGGAGCCGGCTTTCTCTTTAGGAAAATTTAACCGGGTTCCCCCATAGGGATATTCGTCTTGTTTTTGAAAGAAGGTGCAAAAGTAGACCTCCATGCCTTGCTGGTCCAATAGCCGGGATACTTCTCCGGCAATTCTTTCAGCGCCGCCGCCCGAACACTTATGAACTAAAATACCTACCCGCATCAATCTGCCTCCTGAATATTGCAAATGGATTGTAGAAACTTGCCAGAAGATTGGTTGGGTATATCATCGCACAATTCAAAATCAATACGCACCGGTTCCCCGACACGCTCGCTGATAATGGCAATCACTTGTTCCCGTTCCGCTTCCAGACTGGCCCAAATTTCCGGTTGGTAAAGCACCATCTTAACCCGGTAGTGGGCGTAGTCCTCCTGAATCATCTGCTGCTTCTTAATTTTTTCTTCCCCAATGGTATGGGTGACATGATAAATCAAATAATAGCTGGACATGCAGCCTCCGTCGCGGAAGCGAAACATGTTTATCCGTCGCCCGTCAATCTGCTTGAGCATGGGCCAATTGCGACCGCAGCTGCATGGCTGGTCTGCCCAACTTCCATAGTCCCGGGTGTCATAACGGATCATGGGCATGACCGGATTATGAAGCTGGGTAACAACAATCCGCCCGGTCTGGCCGGGTGGACATGGTTGATCGTCTTCATCCAGAATCTCGATATACTGGAGATATGGATTTACATGCAGGCCTTCATGACGATCGCAGTCACAGGCCATATCCATCATTTCTCGTGATCCATAGCGGTCATAAACATGACATTGAAGCACCCGCTCCACCGTTTCCCGCATATGGGGCGTCAGGGTGGCAACGGAAGTCATCACGGAACCGGGAAAGGCAAAGTCAATCTTCTCCCGCTCCAGGTATTTGGCAAATTCGTAGACTGGCATAACATAAGCCAGCATGCCTTTGGGCTTGATTCTTTGAATCTCTTTTACATATCCATCCATAATGGCCGGACGCAACTCAAAGGGATTCATAACCGTGGTATTTCTTACCCAATTGGACAAATTGTTGCGCATGGTGGCATACCAGGTATGGGCCGGAAAATTCGACCAGAGTTTTACAAAGGGATCCCCAGGTTCAACTCCCGCCCATTCATAGAAGAGCAGGTTCAAGGCAATGCCCCGCTCCCAATGTTCACGACTTTGAATAAAGCTTATGGGCTGGCCTGTGGTACCACTGGTAGTATCTTTGCGAATGCTCTTGTCAATCCGTTCAGGCACTGTCATTTGCTCTGCATAGTGCTGGATATCAAGCCGGCTTAAAACCGGGAAGTCCTCAAGCCGGTCACCTTTTGCCCGTTCTCTATAATAAGGAACATTTTTTCGGGCATCCCTTAATGCCGCTTCAAGCTTCTTGGCCTGATACGCACGGATCTCTTCTGTGCTTGCCCACTCCAAAGCCCGCAGTTCTTTTAAATAGTTTTCCCGGTTGCCGCGTAGAATCATGCTTTTCGCTATGGCTTTTCTCATTATGACTCCTTTCGGGTTCCCTGATCCTTGCCAAAAACTGTTTCCAAGACTTCTTGAGTCAACTCACCAAACAAAGGGCCATTGTTGAGCTGCAGCAATTTAATGCCGCCGCAATAAAGGTTGGATTCCACCAATATGGGTTTTCCATCCGTACCCACGGCAATATCCCATGAAATCAGTTTGGAATGACTCAGCCGCACATGGGCTCTCTTAAAGGTCTCCTGCAAATCTTGAAAATTGGGCACCACGCAGTCTTCAAACCGCGCCCCTTGCGGGTGTTGTTCATAGACAATGCCGTTCTCCGTAAAAGCCCGACTCTTCAACCTTCCGTCTGGCAGTATGCCTGCGGCAATGCCGCCGGCACCCCCATTATCCATGCGGTTGCCGTTGATGCCCATGCGCAAAATGGCAGAAAGGGCATGCACCTCTCCCTTCCACAAGAAGGTAATCAAGCGGATGGTATTTACTGAATCTTTATGTAAACGATTCAGGGTCTCATGCTGGGCAATCACTTCCTGCACCACCACATTCTCTCCCATTTCATTTAATATGGCTAAAAGGCTTTGCCGGCCGTCTTCCACTCGCCAAAAGCGAATGTTTTTACCACCTCCTGAATCCAGGGTCGGTTTGCAGATCAGCTCTTGTTCTGCCATGGCGGCGTCTAGCGCCTCTTCTTTGGTGAACAATTGGTATTGACCGTCCATCCAGGTTCCATCAACGATGCGAATCACCGTTTTAGGCAGGTTGATTTCCGGAAAAAGCAGGGCCGCGTAGTTCTTGTCCCGCAGTCCCCGGGAAAGGTCCCGGTCATTCATATATCGATCGATATGGGTCAAGTAGATGTCATCGGGTAAAAATCGCGGATCTCTTGATCCTGTAGAGGCGTACATGCGATGCCAGCCAAAGTCAAAACGCAGGGTATAGGGCCTCCAAAAATCCTCAACAGCCTTCTTGTATGCCGGGTCCATTTCCGGCGCGGCTGCCAAGTAAAAGCTATGCAGCTTATTGTTCATGGCTCTTCTGGCGGCCCAGCCACCAAAACCATACTCCATCCAATGCATCAATCCAATGCCCAGTTTTTTTATCTTTCCATATGCACCCATGACTTCCTCCTCTTTGCTGAAGTCCTAATCCTCTACACGGCAAATCGCCTGTAAAAATTTGCCGGAAGGCTGATTGGGGATCTCATCCACCAGGTCAAAAACCACATGGACCGATTCTCCAATGGCTTCGCCAATTTTCTGTTCCAAGCGAATGCGGTTGTCCTTTTGATCCGGCCAGTTTTCCGGTTCTTCCATAACCAAGCGTATGGTAAATCGGTTGTAGTCCTCTTGTATAATTTGCTGTCTGCGAATCCTGTTTTGTCCAATGGTTCGATTGACATGGTATATGCAGTAATAGCTGCTAAAGCGTCCTCCGTCCCGACGCTTAAAGACACTAATTGCACGTCCGTCCACAGTTTTCAGCATGGGCCAGTTGCGCCCACAGCTGCAAGACTCTTCCGCCCAGGTGGCATAATCCCCTAAGTCATAGCGAATCAGAGGCATGACCGGATTGAACAATTGGGTAACCACTACCCGTCCCATCATTCCAGGCGGGCATGGATTGCCTTCTTCATCAAGAATTTCCACCACATGCATATAAGGACTGACATGAAGTCCTTCATGCCGTTCGCAGTCACAGGCAAAATCAATCATCTCACGGGATCCGTAGCGGTCAAAAATCGGACAATCAAAGACCTTTTCAATGGCAGCCCGTTTTTCCGCTGTTAAAGAAGACGTGGATGACATAATGGTTCCATGATAATCCATGTCTATGCTGTTTCTGTCCAGATAGTTGGCAAATTCCGTCATGGAATTGGCATAGCCCAAAATCAGCTTGGGCTGCATGACTTGAATCTCTTGAGCATAACGAACCATGTTTTCCGACCGCATATCAAGACAATCCAGCCAGACCATGTTGCGAGTCCAATCAGACAAAGCATTTCTCAATCTGCCCTTTCGGGTTTTGGCAGGAAAATGTCCCCAAAGCTTGACCATTCTATCGCCCAAGTGCAGGCCCGCCCATTCATTGAAGAATACCTTTTGCATGGCGCCCCGGTCTCGATGTTCCAGATCCAGTAAAAATGAAACAGGAATACTGGTGGTGCCGCTGGTGGTATCATGCATGGTGGTATTCTTGATGCGGGAAGGAACAATCAAATCCTCCCGGCGAATTTTTATCTCGTTTCGGGTCAAGATGGGAAAGTCTTTTAACTCAAGTCCTCTTGCCCGATCCCTATAATAAGGTATGTTTTCTTTGGCATCGGTCAGTACCCGTTTCAGCTGGACTTTTTGGTATGCCTCAATCTCCTCTTCACTTGCCCATTCCAACTTGCGCACTTCCTGCAAATACTTCTTTCGTTCTCCACGGAGAACAAGTCTCTCCGCCAAGTGATTCCGCAAGTTTTTCTTGTTCTTACTTTCCATAGATGTCCTCCAAAACACGTTCTGTCAGTTCTCCAAAGAGAGGTCCGTTGTTTAACTGCAACAAATCAATGGCACCACAATAGAGATTCGCTTCTACCAATATGGGCTGCGCGTCCTTACCAATGGCAATATCCCAGGAAACCAAGCGAAAATGCAGGAGCTTGCCATGCATGCGCTGAATCTGATCCAAAAGGCTGCTAAAATTGGGGATTGTACATTCTTCAAATCTGGCTCCGGATGGGTGTTGGTCATAGCGAACGCCATCTTCCGAGAAGGCAAAAGATTTTAATTGTCCGCTTGGCAAAATGCCTGCGCTGATCCCGCCGGCATGGGCATTGTCTACCCGCTTGCCTCCTATCCCCATGCGCAATACAGATGAAAGAACATGGACTTTGCCCCGATCAGCAAAAGTCATCATCCGAACTGTATTGACCGATTCCTTATGGAGATGTGCCAGATTTTCATGTTGCTCAATCACTTGCTGAACAATCACATTCTGACCGGTCTTTTCTACTTTCTTATGTAAGTCGTCCATTCCATCTGTCGCCTGCCAAAACTCAATCCCTTTGCCCCCACCGGATTGGATGCTGGGCTTTATAATCAAATCCTGCTGCTTGGATAAAAGATGATAAGCTTCATCGCTTGTCATTATCTCATGGTTTTCACTCACCCATTGACCATTCATCCTCCGTACAACCACTTTGGGATGCTTGATCTCCGGAAAGAGCAAAGAGAAATGGTTCTTGTCCTTCAAGCCGCGGGCCAAATGCCGCTGATTCAAGTGCCGGTCAATTACCGTAAAATAAATATCATCGGGAATAAATCGTGGATCTTGCATGCCGGTGCTTTGGCTGTAGAAGCGGTGCCAATCCTTGTCAAATCGTACACCGTAGGGCTTCCAATAGGCTTCCACTTTTCGATTGTATTCTGGATCACTCTTTTGTACATTTTTCAAATATCTCTTATGCAGTTTTCTGTTGATTGAACGCCGCGCCGCCCAACCGCCGAAATCCACTTCCAACCAATGAAGGAAGCCAACTCCCGCCTTTTTTAGTTTCGTATAGGTGCCCATCATTCGCCTCCGCGTTATTGATGAAAATCTCTTATGAATCTCTGTTTTTTGCTATATTACTAGTTTACACGATACTGACAGAAAAAAGCAGAATTTTCAATGACTAGGAGCATGAAAAAAGACGGCCTGCGCCGCCTTTCCTGAGTCCCCTCGTCTATTCCGCTTTTTTCTGCTTTCGCTTCTTCTCCGCTCCCGAATGAAAGTCACGCCCAGTAAATGTGCACCTTCATTCCTCCTTTTTTCCTTACTAACTACATTATATAGTAGTTTTTATTAGATTTCATCCACAATATAGTTACGTTTTCTTACAATTACTGAAATGTTTCCAAAGTAATTTTCATCGCAAAAATTGAGTTTTTCCACTCTACATGAAATTTCCAAGTATCTTCCAGTAATTTCTTTTCATCAAAACTTCATCTTTGCTTTATTGGACTTTCACTTGCTTTTTCTATAATAGAACTAACGAGTAAAGGAGGATGAATAATGGAAAATACAATGCAGCGCGCAGGTGCTTTTATCAAACGATTTCTAATTGTCTTGTTTGGGGGTTCTGTAGGAATTGCCTTGATCGGCGGCGGTGCCTTTACCATTTTGGCGGGCGCAGTTAAATCTATGGGTTTCTTTCCTGAGTATGCCGTACGAATTGGATTTTATGAGTTGGCACAGGCTTGGATTATGCCCGTAACCGGAGTGATTGGTGCCTTATTGGTCTTCGGTGGATTATGCTCTTTGTGGAAGGCTTTTAACCAGTTTTGAAAAAAGTTTATAAATTCGTTAAAATCTATTGATGGCTTCTTTATCTTTGGTGGGTATACTAGGTACAAGATCAAAGAAAAAGAATAGGAGGCCACAGAGATGTTGATGATTATTTTACAAGGACTGCTTATGGCTCTTGGCACTGCCTTTTTAGTGTCACGGTTTATGGAGTACAACATGAGCGACACAACAAATACAAGCAACTAATTCAAGACTGATAAGGAGACCCATATGATTATCACAATTTTAAGCAGACTGGCTATGATGATTGGCATCGCCTATACAGCGACACGAATTGCCGAACATAGAAAAATGAAAAGCCTACGTTTGGTGCCAGTACGCAACACAAAGAAATAGCCATGCCAACAGTCCCAAATTCCCCTTGTTGATTCAATGGAGTTTGGGACTTTTTATGTTACACTAAGAATAGAACATAAAAGGGGGGTACACCATGACTTATTTTCCATTCAAAAACTTTCTCTTCCTGGCAATCCCAGTTATGATTCAGATCGCTGTAATTATTGCTGTGATCTTGTTGATCAAGACCATTGTCAAAAAGAACAATGAAAACGCCGACAGCTTTGGAGGTTCTCGTGGTGCTATGCGTATTCTCGACGAACGGTTTGCCCGAGGAGAAATCGACGAAGCTGAGTATATCAGAAAGAAAGATATGTTGAAACGATAAAAGAAGCCGGCAGCGGCTTCTTTTATATATATGTCTGATAGTTGCTTTTATTATGCAAAACACGCATAATAATCACTTGCTTCTTCTCTTCATCGATTAGATAGAACACCAGATAGTTTTCAACAATTCGCCTCCGGTATCCTTTTTGCCTCAATAAAGGATCTGCCAGCAAGGGATATGCATAAGGAAATTCTTTTAACTCGTAGATCGCCTTTTCAATTCTATTTATCACTTTATCTACAGACTCTAGAAAAGAAAAATGTTCTGACAGTGTTAGAAATATTTCATCCAGATCTTGAATTGCAATGGGTATAAGGCTAACACGATATTTATCGTCTTCCATATTTTTTCTTCAGACTTTCAAACGCCTCATCGGCTTCCATCAGCAAGTCTCCATTCTTCACCTGCAATTCAGCCTCTGCCAACTTTTGATATAGCTCGAGTTTTGCCAAAGTTTTTTCATAAGTCTCAATGCTCATAACAACCAAATCACCATATCCATTCTTTGTAATAAAAATCGGCTCATCATTATTATGACAAAGCTCAGAAATTTCATTTGTATTTCGTAGATCTTTAATCGGACGAATCATTGGCATCCCTTTTCCTCCTTCGTTATTTATAACATAATTATATCATAATTATGCTTTTATACGCACGCTTCTCCATCCACTATTTCATTTCTATTTGTTATTCGATACAATAAGTCTGAGGACAGTAAGGAGGATCACTAATGAGCTTTATTCTAATCGTTCCATTACTTGCCATTGGCATTGGTTTAATTGTGGGCTTGTTCGCTACCAGAAACCGAAGTAGTTTGCATCAGGAATCAAGACCAAACAGAGATGCCCTTCAAATTCTGGATGAACGCTTTGCCCGAGGGGAAATCGATGAAGCGGAATATATCCGTAAGAAAACCGTATTAAAACGCTAACGAGACCTTGCTAGGGTCTCGTTTTTGTTTGTCTTCTTCATTATGGAAAAAAAATATTCAAGCATTTCCATGGATTCCGGCAATTTTTCTTTCTGACAAAACTGACACGATCGACTACAATGATAATAACAAAGACGAGGAGGCTTTCATGAATCAATTGATTGTAGATACATTTTCCGCTGAAGACGCCTGGGACTTGGGCCAGGAACTTCATACCCTAGGTTTTGGTTTGCCAAAACCCATTGCTTTTGAGGTCTTCGCTTATGGACAAGTTCTTTTCCGCTACAGCTTCCAGGGACTTTTTGCAGACAAAGACCTATGGCTGGAACGAAAGCGAAGAACTGCGATGAACTTTGCTGCTTCCTCTTTAGCCATGGAAGAGAAAATGGCCAAAGAAGAAACAACTTTAACTGCCAAGTACGGCCTGGCCAATGACCAATACGTGGCTGTGGGCGGTTCCATTCCCTTGGTATTAAAGAACGGCGGAGTCATCGGTGCAGTCACTGTAACCGGCCTGAAACCAGAAGAAGACCACCAGCTTGTTGAAGAGGCATTTTTAAATCATATGAAAAAGTAATGAAAAACCGGATCACCAATCTAAGACTTGGAGATCCGGTTTTTCATTTGAGTCATAAGTAAAAAGGGGTATCAATCGATTAGGAATTGAAGATCGTTAACAAATAAATTGAAAGGAACGTATCGAATGGAAGCACAAACAATCAGTGTCATCATTCCCGTTTATAATGGAGAGAAATACCTGGCTGAAGCCATCAAGAGCGTATTGGACCAAACCTTCCCCGCTAGTCAAGTAATTGTGGTAGATGACGGTTCAACTGACAATACCGCTGAGGTCTGTAAGGAGTTTTCCGGCAAAATCCACTATATGAAACAAGAGAACCAAGGCGCGGCGGCAGCCAGAAACCTTGGCATTCAAGAGGCAACTGGCACCTACCTGGCCTTTTTGGATGCAGACGATATCTGGACACCAACGAGACTTCAAGAAGGCATAGAAAACATGGCAGTTGACTCTTCACCAGACATCTTCTTTGGAATGATTAAGGAATTTTACAGCCCGGAAACCGATGCAGCCTTCCGAAACCGCTACAAATGTGCCACTGCGCCGGTCAAAGGCATTCACCCCGGCACCATGCTCATCCGCCGGGAAGATTTCCTCAAGGTGGGTTCCTTTACCACAGAATTCAAAACCGGCGAATTTATCGAGTGGTTCAAACGAGCAGAATTGGCGGGCTTTAGCCATCGTGTACTCCCCAATATACAAATGAAACGGCGCATCCATTACACCAATCACGGCATTGTACATAAGAACAGCCAAGGAGATTACGCCAAAATAGTTATGAAGATGCTCAAGGAGAAACGCAAGGCTCAAAAGCCATAGATAAAGCAGCAGGAGCCGCAAGGTTCCTGTTTTTCATTCTCATCCAAGGTGCATATTTCCGGCAACAAGATTATCCGGGAAAAGGTGTGCCTTGTGCTAGAATAAAAGTAATAAAGGAGGGATTTTATGACGCATTTCTTTACACTCCCCACCAAAGTGCATTTGGAGGAAGGCGCCCTTGAAAGCCTGCCAGCTTTGGCCCATTCCTACGGCACGCGAGTGTTTCTGGTGACTACGGCCAACCATCCACCGCTTGACGCCCTATATACTGGCGTTAAAGAAAACTTGGAAGCGGAAGGATGCACGGTCTTCCATTACGACAAAGTACAGCCGAATCCGCCTGTTGCGGTGATTGAGGAAGGCATCAAGGAATTGCAAGCCTTTGGTCCAGACGTGGTCTTGTCCGTTGGCGGCGGTTCCAGTATTGATACTGCCAAAACATTGGCGCTTCTGCATGATCAAACCAGCTTTGACTGGCCAGGGCTATTCGACCAATTCGGCGATCCGCATGGCCAATACGCGCCGGTAGCGAAAACGCGCATGCCGCATATCGCAGTACCAACTACATCGGGAACCGGTTCAGAAGTGACCCAGGCTGCAGTACTTTCCTTGGGACATGACAAACTGACCATTTATCATCCGGAAAACCGTGCAGACCATGCCGTTCTGGATCCAAAATTGCTCTTAACACTTCCACCGCGCTTGACGGCGGCAACAGGATTTGACGCATTTTCTCATGCCTTTGAATCCTATATCCACCCAAAAGCAACGCCATTGGGCAAGCGACTTAGCTTTGCGGCCATGGAACTGATTGTTCGAGCTTTGCCAAGACTGGCTCAATATCCGCAAGATCTGGATCTTCGCACCAATATGATGGAAGCACAGCTTTTGGCAGGCGTAGGACTTTCCAACGCTGGCGCTGACGCACCGCATCCATTGAGCGAAATTATCGGCGGGATTACAGGCATCGCCCACGGCGAATCTTTGGCTTTGATCTATCCGGAATTTTTATCTTACAAATGCGATCAATTGCAAAAGGACTTTGCAGCCGTTGCACGGCTCTTTGATCCAAGCTTGCAAACCGAGCAGATTGCCGCAAGGTCTTTGCCGGTTCACGTGAAAAAGTTCATTCGAGCAATCGGACTTCCAAAGGGATTCTCCGCCTATGAAATTCCTGAAGACCAATGGGAAGAGATTGTGACCTCCCCTATTCTAGGCTTCCTGCCTTTCGGCACCAAGGAAGATCTGACCGACATCTTGGTTCAAGCGAAAAAAAGATAATACGAACAGCAGAAAACCCGGATCTCTCCGGGTTTTCTGCTGTCTTCAGATCACGAATAATATTTTTGTTTTTTACTCTTAGGCTTATCTGGCAACGTCATACGAATCCGCTTTTCTTCCACAAGAGTATAAAAACATATTTTATTGAAACACACTCATTTTAGGTAAATCTTCTTTTGTTTTATGCAAATAATTTTTATTTTATGTAAATCGATATCATTTTATTCAAATCCGATTCAATTCTATGAAAATTTTTAATTAAAACCAACAAAAAACCCGGAGCGATCCGGGTTCTTTGCTGCATGGAAGCAAGGGTGTGTTTCCATGCACTCTATATCATTTTGTGATATAAGGGCTATAGCAATTCGAAGCCTGCGGTAAAGTGACGAAGGGAAGTGATTGGTCCTTCGTATACCAGCTTCATGCCGCGGTAATTGTCGCGGTTGTCATAGATGTCTCCCAGTGCGTTGGCAATGACATCCATATGATCGTTCGTGTAAACACGACGTGAAATGGCAATACGCATCGTCTCCAGCTCAGGCCAAATTGGCTCACCGGTTTCCTTGTCTTTTGAACCGAATGCGCAAGCGCCCAATTCAACGGCACGTACACCTGCTTCTTCGTACAAAGCAACAACCAGTCGTTGTGAAGGGAACTCGTGTTGTGGAATATGCGGGAAGAATCGTCGTCCGTCCACATAAACACCATGACCGCCAGTAGGCTCAATAATTGGCACACCGCGCTCTTTCAACTTCTCGCCCAAATACTTAACCTGATTAATGCGGTACTCCAGATATCGCTCGTCGCAAACCTCTTGAAGACCAACAGCCAAAGCTTCCATATCACGGCCGGACATGCCACCGTACGTGATAAAGCCTTCATGAACAATGGCCATTACATTGGCTTGCTCGTAGATGTCTTTTCTTCTTGTAACAAACAATCCGCCAATGTTGACTAAACCGTCTTTCTTAGAAGACATGGTTGCAGTCTCACAGTATGAGAACATCTCACGGGTAATTTCCTTGATCGACTTGTCTTGGTAGCCTTCCTCACGCTGCTGAATGAAGTAAGCGTTCTCTGCCAAACGAGCGGAGTCAATGACCACAGGAATATCGTACTTGGCTGCCAATTCCGATACCTCACGGATATTCTTCATGGAAACAGGCTGACCACCGTTGTTGTTACATGTAACTGTGATAATAACAACAGAGATATTTTCCTTGCCTTTTTCGTCAATCAGGCTTTGCATTTTATCTAAATCAATATTCCCCTTGAATGGATGTGGTTGGCTGGCTGAATCCATTCCCTCGTCAATGACATAGTCAACAGCGAGGGCGCCCAATACTTCGGCATTGCCGCGGAAGGTGTCAAAGTGCATATTCCCGATTGCATATTTGCCCTTCTCTGCATACAATTGCGCCATAATGTAATCCGCTGCACGGCCCTGATGCGTTGGCTGAACATACTCCATGCCAAAAACATCCTGAACCGATTTTTCCAACTTATAAAAACTCTTACAGCCGGCGTAAGACTCATCACCCAGCATCAATGCCGCCCATTGCTCGTTGGACATAGCCGATGTGCCGCTGTCTGTCAGACAGTCGATGTAAACATCCTCCGCCTTCAATCGAAAGGCGTTGAATTGGGCTTCCGCCAAATATTGCTGCCGTTCTGCCTTAGTGGTTTTCTTTACGTGTTCAACCATTTTAATCCGGAATGGCTCCGCTGTCATATACTTCATTTTAGTCTCCTTTCAAGGGTTTTTTATTGATTTTTGGGTGCACGAAACCACGGGTGTCCCGCTTAGGGGACCCCGTTGCCTCGATTCTATTCATTTCAACTCTTTGCTTACGAAATAAAAAGTGACCGAATCGTCTCTATTCTAAACCGTATTTTTCCGCTGATGCATCAATAGCGTCACGGCATGCTTTTACGCCAGCCGCGATTCCATCTGGATGCTTGAAGATTGCTGAAGACAAGATGACGATATCCGGGTTGCAAGCAATCAATGGATCCATGTTGTCATGGCGAAGTCCGCCATCAATAGCCAATTCACAACGAGGGTTTTTCTCGTCGATCATAGCGCGTGCGCGTTTTACCAAATCCGGTGCGGATTTTCTCCAACCCCAGTTGTCAGCGCCGTCTGTTTCGTCAACACCGTGAACCACGACATGAAGACGGTCGATGTCGTAAATGGACTCTTCCACAAAGGAAAGCGGTGTGTAGCAACCAATAGTCAAACCGATTTTAATTCCGAACTCTCGGCAGTAGTTGATGATGTAGGCCAAAGGCGCTCCAATAAAGTGCTCTGCCGGAAGAACCAGCATGTTGGCTCCTGCTGCCGCAATCTTTTCAATGAAAAGACGGTCGCAAGTTTCTGTGTAGATATGGCACTCAATTGGCTTGTCTGTAATCGGTCGAATAGCCTCAATAATTTGATGGCCGCCCATCAATTGCATGTTTTTCAAATCATGCATATCAGCCGCGTCGGAATGAATGTAGTCCGCGCCAGCCTCGTCTGCTTGCCGCACCACGTCGGCAATATGACCATAGTTAACATGTGCCAATCCCGCTGCAATTTTAATATGTTTCATTTGAATCTCTCCTTCCTCTTCTATGAGTCCATCCTATCACCTCATGGTTTTTCTGTCCGATAAAGCTTTTGCCACTAGTTTTGCAAACGGACGAGGCGTTTCCGGTTCTCTTCTTCATAGTAGGTTCGAATCAATTTGGTCACCCGATTGAGGTCTCCTTTTAAAAATACCGTTGGCATAATCAGAGACCGTACGCCTTCCGGCACCGTTACCCCGCGCGATGAAATCACCAGGTCCACCTGGTCAAAATCAATGGTATCCATGCGATCTACCGGTACGACTTTGTCCAGCTCCAGCTGATGAAATTGATTCTTCAAGACTTCCTTCATCAGCTTGATTTCAGCGTAATTGCGGTAATAGACAATGACCGTGCGCAAGGGTCGCTTGGAACGCTCCAGCGCCGCCGCAATATGCATGGCAATATAGCCCACCTCTTCATCAGGAATGGGATGCGAAAAGACATCCTCGAAGATCTGACGACTCTTCTCTGCAATCTGATAAGCATCCGGATAAGTCTGCTTGATCTCTTCCAGATTGTCGTTTTCAAAGCTCTTTTCATATTTAATCTTGTTAAAAACAGCCAAAAGATGATGGCTAAGTCCGTCAAAAAAGATGGACTCCTTTTCAATCCGATAAAACTTCTTGGTTGTCTCTACAATCTCATTGGCGCAAATACGGTTAATGACCATAAGTTTCTGGCTGGCATTCCAGCCCGGCGTTTCCGTATGGGTTTTAGAGGCAATGGCCAGACCCAAAAGATAAGCCCATTCCTCTTCCGGCAGAAATACTCCAAAGGTACGCTGCACAAAAATATTTAAACCCTTCATGCGGTCAAAGACCGGCAGTGTAGACAAGTCCAGCATGGTCTCAGGCCACAAGGTCACCCGGTAGCCCGCTTTAAGGCGAGTGATGGCAATGGCAACCCGGATCATGAGTTTCATCCGGTCTGCAGTTACAAAGGTGACGCCCAGACGTTCTTCCATCAGATTAACCAGTTCATTGACATCCTCTTCTTCCACACTCAGCAGATCGGATTTCTGTCCATAAGAGAAGAAGTTCATGGCCGCGTAGGTGGACTCACCCTGGGCCCGCTCGACCATCTCTACAATCTGGTCATAGGTCTCGCTTTGCAAAAAGAGATCGGCAATGGCCTTGCGGATCCGTTTCTCCCCGGCGTGAAGGACCAGGCTCTTGTCTGAATCAAAGACCAACTCGATTTCCCGCTTGGTCAGCCATTCCCGCACCTTGTCCAGGTCCTTGTAAACAGAAGGCCGACTGACAAAGAGCTCGTCTTGCAGGCTGGTGACAGTGGGCGCCTTGCGCCCCAGTAAAAGCTGCTGCAAAATGTAGAGGCGGCGGTCCCTTGAGGTGTAGTCCGCCTGCATGTCCTTAAGGGCAGCAAAGCGATTGTAGACACGGAATTTCTCCGCCTCTTCCCCCACCAGGGAAATGCCCACACCGGTTTTCTTGACCAGGGTGACCTGGGAATCTTCCAGCAGGCTTTCCACTTCCTTTAGGTCGTTTCGAATGGTCTTGGTCGATACAGAAAGCCGGTCCGCAATTTCCGTAATGGTCATGACTTCCGCTGTATGAATTAAAAGTTTTATAATTTCCAGGGTTCGGCTTTTCACTATATCCCCCTTTCCAATCTTGCGGCAAAAAGATCTCTATCAGCCGCATAGTCGCTTTCTTTGGATTTCTATATAATGGTAACAGGTCGGATCCTACTCCGACTTGCTTAAGTATCGATAAATGGTCACCTCGGAAGTGTTTAAGACGCTCGCTACATGGGAGATGGAACCTTTGATCAAAAAGACTCCCTTGTTGTCGAGCTTCTTGGTGATCGCTTGCTTTTCAACCGGCGACAGGCGGTCTGCCGGCACGTCGTATTCCGACATAATATTGGAAACCACTCGGTTCATAAAACCGTCCACTGGATTTTCAAAAGACTCCAGATACTGCTCTTCCTGACTGGCATATTCATCATCCTGGAAGGTATAACCGTTGATGATCTCATCAAGCTTCTCCCGCACATCAATCAAATCCGTTACCCGGTAATTGATGGTCAGCATGCCAATCAAATCCTTATTCTCATCCTTGATAAAAAGTGTTGCGCTTCTGAGCTTGTGGTTCTCTCCATTGATGGCCCGATAGTTCATGGCGTAATTTTTTCGTTCATAGGTTTTGTCGTCCAAGAACTTCCTTTCGATATTTCGAATGGGATCCCCAACGTTTCGCTCTTTGTCGAACTGATTCTCAACGCTGAGAATGGTTTCGTTTTTTGTGTCAAACAAAATGACTTGCGCGTCTTGTCCCAAAAACTTGGCAATAAATTTGGCGACAATCCTATACTGATCCAACATGACTCTCACTCCCCTTATGTGTAATTTCCCCGTCAATCATGGTAAGCACGCAACGGCTTAAGGCATTGGCAAATGGATGACCATCGAAGATGACCACATCCGCATCCATGCCCGGTGCCAAAGAACCAACGCGGTCTGCAATCCCCAAAATCTCAGCCGCATTTAAGGTTACGCTTTTAAATGCTTCCTCTTCCGACAAACCTTCTTTCATGCAGGCTCCCACCACAAGGGGCAGGCTCTCCAAATGCATGGCCGGCAAGTCTGTCATAATGGCAATCTTGACGCCAGCTTCCGACAAGACCCGCGCGCTTTTTGGATGCACTTTTACAGCTTCCGGCTTATGAGGGAATCCCAAGAAAGGTCCCAAAATGACCGGTACATCCGCTTCTTTAATGGCTTGTGGAATCAAATAGCCTTCCGAGCCATGTTCCAGACTCATAACCAAATTAAATTCCTCTGCAATCCGCAATGCTGTTAGTATATCATCCACCCGGTGGCAATGGGCTTTGACTGGCATTTGACCGGTCATTACCTTAGCCAGGGGTGCCAATTTAAGATCTACAGTTTCCAATTCGCCCGCTTTCTCTTTTTTCGCATATTCCTGGGCCTTGGTCAGCCATTCTCGAATGAGCCCGGCTGTCGCCATGCGGGTTACCGGCGCTTGACTCTTCTTTCCATAGACATTTTTCGGATTTTCTCCAAAGGCAAATTTCATAGCCAGGGTTTCTTTGATGATCTGACTCTTAAAACTTGAACCTGCCGTTTTCATGGCAATAAACTGGCCGGCTATTGGATTGGCCGAACCCGGTCCTGTTGCAATGGTGGTAATGCCGCCTTGAACCGCCCGAGCAAATTCCGGGTCCAAGAAGTTGACTCCATCCACAGCCCGAATCTCCGGCGTAATAGGATTGCTGGTTTCGTTTCCGTCGTCACCAGGAAAGCCGATCCCGGTTTCAAAGATGCCTGCATGACAATGGGCATCAATCAAGCCTGGCATCACATAGCCACCCTTGGCATCGATTCTTTCAATGCCTTCCGGCACCGTCAAATCTTGGCCGACTTGCTTGATCTTTCCCTCTTCAATCCATACCTGGCCATTTTCTATGGTTCCGGCTTCCGTCATGGTGATAACGCGGCCGTTTTCTATCAAGTATCCTGTCATTGTTTTTCCTCCCCAGTTGCCAAAAATCCCTGTATTTCTTTGACCATTTCCTTCATGCTGCCCGGCTGGAATGGGCTCTTCAATCCCACTTCCTCAATGGCGTCGGCAAAGGTGCGACGGCCGCTGATTTCCAAGAGCCGCTCATAAGCAGCAAAGGCTTCCGCCTGGTCTTTTTGTGCCCAAAGGAAAAACTGCAGGGCGCAGACCTGTGCCAGCACATAGTCGATGTAGTAGAAAGGCCATTTATAGATATGAACCTGACGCTGCCAGAATCGACCTTGGTCAAAGAAACCGTCCTCCGGATACTTTCGCCAAGGGATATATGTCTTCTCCAGGTTTTTCCATTCCTGCAAGCGGTCTTCCGGCTTCCAGTCTGGATGATCGTAAATGCGATGCTGAAAATCATCCACCATGGTGCCGTAAGGAATAAAGCTTAAGGCCCGTTTCAAATGGAAGAACTGATATTTTTTGGCCCCCTCTTTGCCAAAGAGGGCTTCCATGCCCTTCCATGCGAAAAATTCCATGGTCATGGAATGGATCTCGGCCAGATCCGAAGAGTTCTTGGTATTCTCCACAAAGATCTCCTTGGATACCAAATAGGACTGGTAGGCATGACCGCATTCATGGGCGAAGGTTCGTACTGCCCCAGCCGTCTCGTTATAGGTTTCAAAGACAAAAGGCGCATGGAAAAGAGGAACAAAGTTCGAATAAGCCCCCATGATCTTGCCCTTGCGAATCTCTAAATCATAAAACTCCCTGTCTAAAAGTTCTCGGTAGAAATCCCTCGTCCGGGGTGAAAGGTCTTCAAAAAAGCCTTCAAAGGTGTTCAGCAAGATCGGAATCCCCGGTTTGGGTGTTGGATTGCCCGTTTTGAAATCCGTAGACTCATCGTAATGCATGAGTTGATTCAAACCCAATTGCTTTTCCTGAACCTCGAACATGTCTTTCACCGCCGGAACCAAAACTTCTGTCACTTCCTGGCGAAAGACCGCCATGTCTTCTGGGCTGTAAGAGGTTCGGCCCATGCGGGCATAACCCACAGATGTAAAGCTGTCTTGACCCAAGGCTTGGGCAATTTTGTGACGAACAGCCACCAGATCATCAAAGAGCCGGTCAAATTCCTGAGCCTTTTGGCCATAGGCATTCTCCATGACTCCAGAGAAGATCCGCCGGGTTTCACGGTCATCGCTATTGGCCAGTTTCCCCAATTCCGCAATGGAATACTCTTTGCCGGCAAGGCTGCCGCGAATATTGGCAGTCAGGGGAAAGTATTCGCCTGACAATTCATTTTCCTCTTCTAATAAGGATTGAATGCTTGGATCAAAACCTTCCGCGTTCTTCTGTAGTCTTTCCACTACAGCAGTAGAAACAAATCCCTTGATCTCTTCCACAAATGCACTTTCCAAAATGGCCTGATTTCGCTCTTGGATTAAAGCTTCAAAGGCAACCTTGGCTGTGGAGAAGAAGTCTTCCTCCCCCTTGTAAAAAGCGTCATTGGTATCCATGGTATGGCGGATTTCGCTGATCACCGCCATGGATTCAAACAGCCTCTGCTCATGGTCCATAGCCAGTAATGCATAATAGGCTTCTTCCAGGCTGGTGGCATGCTTGAATTTGCCTAGGGCATTGGCCCAAGCGCTTTTAATTTCATGCATTTTTGGTCGTTGATACGGGATTTGTGAAAATTTCATTGCTTCACCCCTTTGAGGTAGATGGTTTTCTTTTTGGTTACGGCATTGATGTCCTCTGTCGGATCATTGTCAAAAACCAGGAAGGTGGCATCCATGCCTGGTGCCAATTGGCCCAAATGATCCTCTATGCCTAATAATTTGGCACTGTTTGCCGTTGCACAGGTCATGGCTTCAACCGGTGTAAAGCCTGCTGCTTCCACCATCAAAACCAGCTCATAGGCCGCAGTCTCATAACGGTTGAATGGCGTACCCACATCGGTGCCAAAGGCGACCGTTACACCCAAATCATGGGCCTTTTTAATGGCGGCCCGATGACGGGCCAAAACCTCTTTGCTCTTGGCATGGTCCGGATTGTCCGGGTCTGCTTTCAAGCCTTCGTTAACCGCATAGTATGGTGCCGAAAAGGTCGGAACCAGAGAAATACCCTTGTCCGCCATGATTTCCATCAAATCTTCCGTTAAAAAGACACCATGCTCAATGGAATCCACACCGGCTTCCACGCATCGACGGATGGCCGTGTTTCCATGGGTATGAACCGCGACTTTTCTGCCCAAGGCATGGGCGGCATCTGTTGCAGCCTGAATCTCTTCCAATAAAAGCTCCGGCGGTGCCGGTTCCGGTCCCGGAGAATTGACGCCCCCCGATACCATAATCTTCACACAGTCAGCGCCGTCTTTTACCACTTGACGAGCGCCAGCACGCATGGCTGCCACACCATCTGCTTCCAAGGAAATGCCATAGCCGTGTCCGCCGGTAGCACAAAGGGCGCGCCCCGCCGCAATCACTTCAGGACCTACAATAACGCCGTCTTGAATGGCGTCCCGAATACCAATGGCATAGCCGTTGGTGGACCCTAGATCTCTGCAGGCCACCACACCAGCCTCCAGCAGCTTTTTGGCATTGCTGGCCGCATAGCATATAGTTTCCGCTACCCGCATAGGTGTTGAAAAGTTATTGGACTGTTCCAGGTCCAGTTTGCCCTTGACCAAATGTACATGGGCATCAATCCAGCCTGGTGTCACCATCTCCCCATCCAAATGAATAGGCTCCGACGACCCGGCGGGTGGCGAACCCGCTCCGATCGCCACGATTTTGCCATTCTCAACGGTCATATAAAAAGGAGAAAGAATTGTTGTTCCAGTAAAACATTGCTTTCCCGTATAAGTCTTCATCATTTACGCCTCACTTTCCAGCTGATCCAGCGGCAGATTCAGTATTTCCGTCCCTGGCAGTACAAACCGTCCCTCTACAATAATAGGGACTTCCTCTCCGGATTCCCGAACGCCAATTACCGCGCCAATCTCATCGTAAGGCAGGGTAATGTCGATATGACGGTTGAAATAGACTTGATCGCCCTCTTCCATCCGGCAGGCTGTATGAGCATTTTCCCTGGCCACCATCTCTTTCTTGTCATAGAGATTATAGATGGCCGCATCTTCCCCTCTGGCAAAACAAGGATCACCAATGGCGATATGGGGCCCCATCTTTTCGACCAAAAGAATCGGCAAGCGGGAAACCAAGCGGTGGCGCTTGGCAATGGCAAAAGCCCGGGTATTGGACCCAATGGCAAACTCACCCATGGTCAGGTCTTCCCGACCGCCAAAAAGATTCTCCTTCACAAAGGCTCGATCTTCGTCTTCCTCTCCCAGATTCTGGCATCCATAATCGACAATGCGTCCGTCTTTAAATTCCAGAATCAGGTTCTTGTAGCCAACCTTAGCAAGTACAATTTCAGAAACATGATAGGTACCGGAGGTGCCTGCCAGCATAGGCGTAGTGAATAGCTCGCCATAGGGAATATTCAAATCGCCGCCGCAATTGAGAAAGAGAGTCTGCTTGTCTGGGTTTTCCAGCTTGGGCAGCTTGACCGTTAAATCAGTCAAATTTCCCCTGCGTCCCTTGATGCTGACCCGCGAGCAGGTATCCAAAGCATCGATCATGGTCTGCTGAATCAATTCAAAAGGCTCCGATTCTTCGATATTCAAATCGTAGAAGTCTTCAAATATGGCTTCAAAATCCTCCCCAATCAATCGATTGGGAAAGGTCACTTTGCAGAAGGACAGTCTAGAAGGTTTCAGAACCTTGCCTTCCACCCGGCGTTTCAGCCGCGCCCGTTCCTCCATCCACTTGCTTTCTTGCTCCGTTGGCTGATAGGCGTTCAAGCTCGGTAAGAAAATATTGGCTTCTTGCCCAAACTGACCAATGCCGATCATGCCGCAGGTATCATCAAGAGCCTGGGCATATTCCCCAGCCAATGATTCATAAACCTCCATAAAAGACACATGGGCTTTGGCATCATAAAAGGCTGCTTGGTCCTTTTGATGGTCTGTTGCCCATTGGCCGGTCATAAGGAGTGATTGTGGTTTAGAAACTACAGGGCTTAAGCCCTTTTCCTTCAAGGCTTTTACAACTTCTTTGGCCAAGGCTTCCTGACCAATCTGATAAAAGAAACGGACTCGCTTTCGGCCTCGTCGGTCTCGACTCTGGCTGATAAATCCATGCAGGAAGGCTTCAGCGATATGCTGACCCATGGCAGCCAGTTTTTCCTTGTCATAGGCAAAGAAAAATTCGGCCAGGTCCCGCTCTTCCTCCGCGACTGGCATTTGATATTCCTGTAAATAGGATAGGTCGGCTTGCGCCGATAATAAAATTCTTTCGTAAGGATTGGCTTCTCCAATCCGAGTTAAAGCTTCCATCTCCCCGCGAATTTGATGAATCAGACAGCGGTTTTGATAATGGTGTAAATGTTGTTGGATCTGATCATCCGTCAGTCCCGCTGACCGTCTTGCTTGCAGTGCCGTCAAGAGCCAGCCTTGATCAACCAGCAAATCAGCTTGTCCCTCTAATCGGGCCGTGCCGGCTTCCAGAAAATAAGCGCCCAAAACGCCTTCCATAGCTGTGGCCTTGGACCAATCGATCAGATCTTCCGGACTTTCTTTCATTTCATCTATATGAGCATAACCGAAATTCCAGATTTTTTCACTCATTTCCAGGATTTCGTCTAGAACTTGCATCTCTTTCGTCATCATTCTCCCTCGCTTTGTCTCACTTCATGTGAAGGGTTTCGTTTGCTGTAGCCAATGGTCAGCAAAAAAGCAATAAACCATCCAATGGGAATGGCCGCCCAAATGCCGTCAATCCCCATCTTGGGAGAAAGACCCGCTGCCAGGGCTACCCGTAAAACAATGTTGCCAAAGATCATAATCCACATGGGTGTTACCGTGTTGCCGGTTCCCTTCATAACCCCATGCATAATGGTATAGGTAGAAGCGAAGAAATAGCCGGCGCTTACATACCGCAAATAGTTGGTCGCCATAGCGACCACTTGCTTGTCTTCAATAAACCAGGCTGCAATGGATTCCCCAAAGAGCCAAATGATGACTAGCAAAAATGTGCAGATTCCCCAGCCCACTCGAATGGCAAAGCGTTCCCCCCGCCGGATTCGATCATAAGCCCCTGCGCCTACATTCTGGCCGGCAAAGGTGGTCATGGCCAAACCGAAGTTGACAATGGGAATGCTGGCAAAACTGTCCAGCCGCATGCCCAAAGAATAGGCTGCCGCCGCACTTCCCCCAAATCCATTGACCAGTGCCTGAATAACCATGCGACCCAAGCTGACACTTCCCTGCAAAATCGAAGAAGGAAGCCCCAATCGAAGGCCCGACTGGAAAGCGGCACCCGACCATTGAAGATGGAAGGGATGATACTTCATTTCCGGCAAACGCCGGTGGGTGTAAATGACACAAGCCAAAAACGCCATGCCCTGAGCCAAAATGGTCGCCCAGGCGGCTCCCGCCGTTCCCCATTCCATGACCCAGACGAAGATCACGTCTAAAACCACATTAATCATGGCGGAAATTCCAAGAAAAATCAGGGGAACCAGAGAATTGCCTGTCGCCCGGATCATCCCATTCAGTGTGTGATAACCGGCAAGACCAAACAATCCAATAAATATAATTTTTAAGTAAGCAGCCGCGTCCGCAAAGACATCAGCCGGTGTTTGCAAAAGCATTAACAGCTTCTCTGTCAACAGGAATCCCACGAGTCCCAAAACAAGGGAAGTCAGCAAAATCCCGGTTAAGAGGGTATCTGTCACCCGACGAAGTTCCTCGTTGTCTTTTCGTCCAATGGCTTGCGCCACCAGAATTTCCGTACCGGAACCCAATCCGATCAGAATGGCGGCAATCAGGGTCATCACTGGAAAGCTGATGCCCACCGCGGCCAAACCCGGTACGCCGATGGCATTGCCTACAATCCAGGCATCCACTGTATTAAAGCCTTGTTGAATCAAAGCGCCCGCAAAAATGGGCAGACTGAACCTGACAATCTTGCGTCCTTCGTGTCCCGTGGTCAAATCAATCTGCATGGGCTGCTCCTTTAATCTGAGTGAAACCCAGGCGAAGAATTTCTTCTTCGCCCAGGCCATCATCTTCTTATTTCTTTACAACATATTTGAAGTCATATTGTACAGTCAATGGATGCTTGATAAAGCCTTCCACGTTAGGTGAAGTTACAGAGTTTGCCACGCCGTAGTTTTGCGGAATGAATACAAACTTGTCCAATACGTACTTCTCTGCGTCCATCAAGTACTGAATACGCTCGTTGCCTACAGTCTTGAAGGAATTCTCAATCATTTCTGTATAAACTGGGTCATCCCACTTGCCTTCATAGTAGATGAAGTCGATCATGTAGGACGCGTCCGGTGTATTGGCTGTACGGCCGCCACCAACTACTGAATGGAAAGAACCGTCCATCAATTTTGGAATCAGCATCTTAACCTGCATAGGTGTTACAGTCAGGTTCAAGTCCAGATTCTTAGCCCACATTTGTTGGATGGCTTGCGCGTTTTTCTTGGCTCCCGGGCTGTCTACACACAATACTTCCAGGAAGTCTTCCATATCTTCTTTGGATTTGCCCAATTCAGCTAAACCTTCTGCCAACAATGCTTGTGCTTTTTCTACCGCTTGCGGGTCATTGCCCATGTCATGAACCAAATCGCCCACTTGCTCGCGGAAGTCGCCGCCGTCAAGACCACGGATTCCTGGAGGCATCATGCCGTATGCAGGAAGGTCGCCATTGCCCAAAATTTGCTCAACATATGCCTTACGGTCAAATGTCAAAGACAAAGCTTCACGGATCTTGATATTGTTCAAGTACTCAATGTTCGGATTGAACTCGATAAAGCTTACGCGTACTTGTGATCGTGTTTCGTATCCTGGATCATCCTTGTACATAGAGATATAGTCTTTGCCAATTTCCATAAAGTCCAAATCGCCTACAGCATACATGCCGGCTACGGTATTGGCATCCAAAATCAAAGTGATGTTAATTGTCTCAAGGGTTACATTGGCTGCATCCCAGTAGTTTTCGTTCTTTTCCAAAACGATCTTGGCATCATGCTGCCAGTCAGTCATAACGAAAGGACCAGAAGAAACGATGCGCTCAGGCTCGGTTCCGTAAAGGTCACCAAACTCTTCGCCTGCCGCTTGCTGGATTGGCGCGAAACCTGGTTGAACCAAATAGCTGATAAAGTAATCCATTGGTTTTTCCAATGTAAATTCGATGGTGTAGTCATCAAGCGCCTTAACGCCCAACTCGTCTACTGCCAATTCGCCACCAACAATTTTTTCAGCGTTTTTAATTGGGTAGTAGTCAAAAGCTTTTTCTGAACCGAATGCCGGATCAACAACACGCTTGAAGCTGTACTCAACGTCTGATGCCATAATAGGCGTTCCGTCTTGCCACTTGGCGTCTTTGCGAAGGTTTACTGTGAAAACAGTCGCATCGGCATTCATGGTGTAATCGGTTGCCAAACCTGGCTCATAGCCGTCCTTGTTGTCTGCAAGGCGGAAAAGCGGCTCTTGCAAGGCATAGAGGATGCTGGTTGCGTTGTCGTCGCGGAATTGGAATGGATCCAAAATCTGCGGCTCTTGAGGAATATTAATGTTGAACACTTGCTCCACTGCCGGTGCCGGCTCCGCCGCCGGTTCCGAAGTTTCTGATGAAGGTTCCGCAGCCGGCTCTTCTGTTGCCGGTTCGCTGCTGCATCCCGCGAGAACTGTCGTCATCATGAGTACAATCAATACCAACCATAAAACAACTTTGTTCTTCTTCATTCTCTTCTCCCTCTTTTCTTTTGTACCGATTCAAGAACAATCGGTTATTGATCGCCTTGGACCTACCCTTATGATCCAAAGCATCCCCTTAATCCACAAAATGATAATCCCTTAGTAACAGTTCCTCTTGCCGAATGCTATTGTGCTTTCTGCAAGGTTTTTCCTTCTCCTACAAAATGGCAGGCTACTCGTCGTCCATCCCCTACATCATTCAATGCCGGCTCTGTCTGTCGGCAAATCTCTTGCGCGTACGGACAGCGCGGAGCAAACTTGCACCCCGGTGGCATGTTGATAGGACTTGGAATATCGCCCTTTAGCAGGATTTGTTTTCTTTCCCGTTCTTTTTTCGGATTGTTCACCGGCGCAGCCGAGAACAAAGCCTGTGTGTAAGGATGTTTTGGATTTCGGCTGACATCCTTGGAATCACCGAATTCTACTATACATCCCAAATACATAACCGCAATGCGGTCGGAAATATATCGCACCATGGACAAGTCATGGGCAATAAACAAATAGGTCAGGTCCCGCTCTTTTTGCAGGTCAATCAAGAGGTTCATAATCTGGGCCTGAATAGACACATCCAAGGCTGAAATGGGTTCATCACAGATAATAAACTCTGGATTCATGCTCAAGGCCCTGGCAATGCCAATCCGTTGACGCTGACCGCCAGAAAATTCATGGGGGAAGCGGGAGGCATGCTCTTCATTCAGGCCTACCAATTCCAACAACTCCACGATTTTTTTCTTGCGCTCATCGCCTGCATATTTCTTTCTCATATCCCAGCCTTCGGCGATAATATCACCGACGGTCATCCTTGGATTCAAGGATGAATAGGGATCCTGGAAAATCATTTGAATCTCATTGCAGATCTCCCGCTTCTCTTCTTTCGACAAAGAAGCAGCGTCCTTTTCTTTAAATTTGATAGACCCGGCAGTGGGCTCGTAAATCCGCATCAACGTTCTGCCCAAAGTCGACTTGCCGCAGCCGGACTCACCAACCAATCCCAGGGTTTCTCCCTTTCGAATCTCGAAGGTTACCCCGTCAACTGCTTTTAATGTCCTTTTTCTTCCCAAATGGAAGTGCTTCTTTAAATCTTCTACGCGAAGGATTGTTTCCGTGCTCATTATTTTTCCTCCTTCGTCTCGTTCGTAATATTTTTTTCGGTCTGGCTATCAAGCCCTTCGGGCTTTTCAGTCCTTGGGGTCTGGCTATCAGGCCCTTCGGCCCCTATCGCCCGAGTTGCAGGCACGTTTACACTTAGCCTTGCAAGCTCGCCTTGACTTGGCCTTGCAGGCCCTAGAGTAAACGGATTCACCACATCAGGTGCTTGGCTGTGATACAACCAGCAGGAAACCCGATGGTCTTCGGTCATTTGCGTGCTTGGCGGTTCCTGCACATGACAAACCTTCATGGCATTTTTACACCGTGCCGCAAAAGGACAGCCTTCCGGCGGATTGAACAAGTCCGGCGGTGTGCCTTTAATGGACTCCAGCCGCTCCCTTACATCGGAATCCAAATCCGGTACCGACTTTAAAAGTCCCCAGGTATAAGGATGGGCCGGTGTTTCAAAAATTTCATCGGCAGTGCCATACTCAATGACCTTGCCGGCATACATAACGGCAATGTTGGTTGCGATATTGGCAACAACCCCCAGGTCATGGGTGATCATAATAATGGTTGTCTCATAATCCTTTTGAATTTTCTTCATCAAATTTAGAATCTGTGCCTGGGTGGTTACATCCAAGGCTGTCGTTGGCTCGTCGGCAATCAACAACTTGGGATTTACCGCCATGGCCAGGGCAATCATAGCCCGCTGGCGCATGCCGCCGGAAAATTCATGGGGATATTGGTTGTATCGTTCTTCAGGACTTGGCAGCTTGACCATGCGAAGCATTTCAATGGCTCGCGCTTTGGCTTCCGCCTTGGAAATCTTCTCGGCCTTTAAAATGCCTTCCTGTATCTGCTTGCCCACCTTCATGGTGGGGTTCAAGCTTGTCATAGGATCCTGGAATATCATACGAATATCCCGCGCTCGTACCTTGGCAATTTCTTTTCGGTCCAACGTCGCCAAATCAATTCCGTCAAAAGAAATGGATCCAGTTTTCATCTCTCCTGCCGGATAGATGGGATTCAATCGAATAATGGATTTGGCTGTTACGGATTTGCCGCAGCCCGATTCTCCTACAATGCCCAGGGTTTCCCCTTTCTTAATGGAAAAATCAACACCGCGCACCGCCTGCACTTCTCCCGCGTACGTATGGAAGGAGAAGGCCATATTCTCTACCTTTAATAAAACATCACTCATGTTTACTCCTCCTTATTGTCGCAATCGCGGATCCAGCGCGTCCCGAAGTCCATCGCCCATGACATTAAAGCTTAGCATGGTCAAGGAAATCAACAAGGCCGGGAAAAACAGCTGGTATGGAAAGATCATAATCTTGGACGCCCCGTCTGACGCCAGGGTTCCCCAACTTGCCATCGGCAATGGCAAACCCAAGCCGATATAGCTCAAGAAGGCCTCGGCAAAAATGGCTCTTGGAATGATAAAGGCCAAGTTGGCAATAATGGGACTCATGGCATTGGGCACTAAGTGCTTGGTAATGATCCAAATGTTTTTTCCACCCATGGACTGGCTGGCCATCACATACTCCATCTCTTTCAATTGGAAGACCTGGCCTCTGAAGAGACGTGCCATGGAGATCCAGCCGGTTGCCGAGATGGCGATAATAACAGGCCAGATGCCTGGCTTCATGGCCAAAATCAAGAGAATGACCCAAAGCATCTGAGGAATCGCCGCGATAATCTCACAAAAACGCATCATGATATTGTCGACGCCCTTACCCAGGTATCCGGCTATGCCCCCGTAAAGAATTCCAATGGTGGAATTCAAAAATGCAATCACAAAGGCGATAAAGAGACTCACCCGCGCCCCTTCCCAACATCGTACAAAGATGTCGCGGCCCAAGTCATCGGTACCAAACCAATGCTCGGCAGAAGGTGCCTGATTCACTGCAAAGTAGTCTTGTTCCTGGTAGTCATATTTGCTGAGCATAGGAGCGAAAATCGCCATCAGCAAAATGAAAACCAATAAGATAAAAGCCAGAGTTGCCGCCTTGTTCTCTTTAAATCTCCGAAAGGCGTCCTTCCAGTAGCTTAAGGAAGGCCGGGTGATCTTTTCTGCCGCTTCCGCGTCACCCAACTGCGTGTCAAATAAATTCTGATCCATCAGGGTTTGATCCATATCCATCGTCCTCCCCCCTATTTCGCGATCCGAATGCGCGGATCGACAAGTCCATATACGATATCCACAATAAAATACATAAATACGGTGATAAAGGAGAATATAATGGTCAAGCCCATAATCATCGTATAGTCCGTATTTTGAATGGCAATAATCAAGGCCTGTCCAATGCCCGGAATGTTAAAGATCTTTTCAATAACAAAGTTGCCTGTAATGGCGCCGGCGAACATGGGTCCCAAAGAAGTGACCAAAGGCAAAAGCGAGTTTCTGACCACATGCTTGGTAATCACTTCCCCTTTCAAGAGTCCCTTGCTGCGGGCGGTAAAGACATAATCCTGATTCAATACGTCCAACATGCTGCTTCGGAGCATGCGGGCATAGAATGCCATGTTCTGCATCATAGCTGCCGTAATCGGCAAAACAATGAAGACCAGGCCGCCCCATCCTGCCACCTTGAAGATCGGAATCTTGACGGCGAAGGCATACTGAAGGAGCGATGCAAATACGAAACTCGGCACCGAGACACCGATAATCGCAATCACAATAATTAGATAGTCAAATCCCCTGCCCCGATTGAGGGCTGCAATAATACCAAAAATGATGCCGACAAAACATCCGGTAATAATGCCACCAAATCCGATGACTGCTGATTTAGGTACACCGTCTTGCACCTTGCCAATTACGGATTGACCCTTGTACTTCATAGAGATGCCAAAATCGCCACGAAGCAAATTTTTCATGTAGATGGCGTACTGGGTCATTACCGGTTTATCGAGACCGTATTTTGCTTCCAGATTCGCCCGCACCTCTGCCGGTGTTTCCCGCGGCAACGCGAATGGATCACCCGGCAATGAATGCATCAAGAAAAAGGTGATGGTCGCGATGGTAAACAGCGTAATAACCATGGAAACAAAGCGTTTGAGTATGTAAATTCCCATAAAACTCCTCCCTTTCCGTCTTCCCCTTTGAAGAAATCGATTTCCTATTGCAAAAAAGAAAAGCTGTCCATCGACTCATTACTTTGAGAATTCTGACAACTTCTTCGATAAATTAATCTTAGCATAAGAATTTTTTATCGTCAATAAAATTCCTACAAAGTGATAAATTATTTTCATTTTATGATCAATCTGCTACAATGAGGGTAACAAGACAAGAATCGACGCAAAGAAAATCTTGAGGAGGCACCATGAATCAACAAGAGAAAAAAGCGAAAGCCATCCTGCTGTCAGCGGGATTTTCAGCCAAATCCATAAGCTATATTCCAGAAGGATCCAACCACGAAGTCTTTATCGTAACCCTGGAAGACGGTGAGGAGCAAATTCTAAAACTGCCTAGCCAACGGTATACGGAAGACAATGGCCATACCGATACCTTATTTGGAGGAGATTTATCCTTGAAACGAGAATCCGCCCTCTATGCTCTGGCAAAAGGGTCTGGCGTACCGGCACCCAAGGTCTATGCCTGGTCTCCAGCCCATCCAGCTTTTATTCTGATGGAAAAAATGCCCGGCATGCCTTATACGGAATTCCTTCAAAAGAACAAGCATTCCAAGCAGGCTTTTCTGGATTCCTTATATGCCTTGGGCCAGGATTTCGCCAAGGTCCATCAGCTGCGCTTTCCATCCTTCGGCGACATTCAAGGACCGGAAGAAATTGAACCTGTAGGCATCACCAACTTTGCCGATCGATTCAGTGCCATCATGGAGCGCCGGGTTAGCCGGGCAGAAAAGAAAGGCGCTCTTACTGCAGGTGAAGCAGACTGCGCGCGGCAATTTTTCCTAAATGCCTTTGATTCCCTGCGTCCTTTATTGGAATGGGATGTGAAACCGCCTACCATGGTCTTTACAGACATGCATGCCGACAACTTCTTTGTGGATGAAAATGGACGACCTTCCGGCTTTTTCGATTTGGAATCCTCTCAGGCCGCACCGGCGGAGCTGGAATTTTACGGACTCCGATTCTTCCTCTTCAACTATTACGACCAAGCGACCTTCCAGGAAGCGGAAGCCGCATTCTTTACGGGCTACGAGGAAATGGGCGGCGCCTTCGCACCCAAAACCCACGAGGACCACAAGCTGATCGACCTGCTTGCCGGTTGCAGACTTTTGGAACTAACCGAATCCTATTGGGGCTACATCGACGGTCTCAGAGACAATTGGGCCGTAGAAATCAAGGCCATTTTGATGGACTATTTGGAAACAGAAACCGTCAACTATGTTGCCCTTGCTGATGTCTTCCGTGCCAAGACCGGCCAACCCAAACAACCGAATGCATAAAATAAGAGAGAATGGCTCAGCCATTCTCTCTGTATGTCTTCTATTCATTTTTCTGAACATCAAACCAAAATACCACACCACCGTCTGCATTGGTTACTCCAGCATCCAAGCCTTGCAAATCCTGAATGGCCTTTACGATGGATAGCCCCAAACCGAAACTGTCACCATTGGACCGCGACTCATCCGCCTTATAAAATCCCCGCCAAATCTTCTCTTTCAAATCTTCATGAATCGAAGGTCCAGAATTGAAAACGTGAATGCGTATGGTCTCTTTGTGATCTTCCATAAACACACGTACAATTCTTTTCTCATCTCCGTACTTGGCTGCATTAGATAGAAAATTCGCCAGAATCTGTTCAAACCGCATAGGGTCAAATCGCCCTTCCGCTTCAATTAAATCCAGAGATAAGTCAATCTCTTGTTCTTCCACATAGCCTTCATATTTGTCAAAGAATCCTTCAATCGCCTCTTTCACATTACCCGTTTCCAGATTTAAATTCATATGACTGCTGCTTAAGCGCGACAATTCCAAAATCTCATTGATCAAGCGTTTCATTTTTGCCGATTCTTCCGCAATATAGGCTACATACTCCCGTTGTCTTTCTGCATCAGGCACATAGCCTGCTGCAATTTCATCCGCATATCCTTTGATTAAAGTCAAAGGAGTACGCAACTCGTGAGAGGCATCGGATATCAATCGTTTCTGAGAGTCTATCTCTTTTTCCAAAGACTGCAATGCTGTCTGCAAGGAATCGGACAACTCCTGAATATCTTTGCCCAAGGCTTCCAATTCATCCCCGGTATTCACTTTCACCTGCCCAGAAAAATCCAACTCGCTTAATCGACGCACTTGTTCTTGCATCTCCTTAATGGGAGACGTAAAGGTCTTTGAGATGGCAAAGGCCGCTGAAGCTGCAGCAAGTAAAAACACCAAGGTTCCACCAATCAGAAGATTGTTGGCCTGTTGCACAGCATTCATCACCGGACCAATCGGTTGAACTAAATAAAGTGTGATTCCATTCTCCAAGAGGCTTCGGCTTACAACCATATCCATATTATTCTTGGGTTCCTCGAGTATAGAGAACTCAATCCCGTCCCCTCGATCCTCCCATTCACGAATTCTCTCTATCGGAAAGATGGGACCATGATTGCGTTTGACCCATGCACCTTCAGGAATATTGTCTCGTTCAAAAGGCTCCCGAATCCCCAATTCCTTGGAAGAAGAATAAAGGGTTCCCGTTTCCGATTCCACGGTAATATCAAAGGCCTGTCCTCTGCCAATCTCCTGCACCTGCTCAATCCAGACTTCCGGCTCAGCAAGAAAATCAAGTTCCTGCAAAGAGACCATGGCCTCCTTCATATCTCGCGCTATTGCCTTGTCCACCATGGGTTTGATCAAGATAAGATTCCCCGCTAGAATCATGCCTGAAAAACAGAGGATGAGGGCAATCATCTGGATGAACAAGCGTCTGGTAATGCTTCTATTTTTCATTGTCCACCTCGAATCGATAACCCACACCCCGTACAGTTTTCACCAGAGCTCCATAGATCCCCAGTTTCTTTCTCAACCGGTTCATATGGGTATCCACCGTACTTTCCGAACCCAGATAATCATAGCCCCATACATTTTCTAGAATTTGGCTTCGACTGAGAACCATGTCCTTGTTTTCACAGAGATAGCAGAAGAGATCAAACTCCTTGCGGTTCAAGTCAACATGTTCTCCATTTAATTGAACTTCCCGCGACTGTGTGTCAATGGTCACAGGTCCTGCGATCAGAACGGAGGTACTTATGCCTGCCGAACGCCGCAATGCCGCTTCTACACGAGCAACCAATACAGAAGTGGAGAATGGCTTGACCACGTAATCATCGGCTCCGCTTTCCAGCCCCGACACTTGGTCATAATCCTCTCCCTTTGCCGTTAGCATCAGAACTGGGACGGAAGAAAATTTACGAATCTCTCTGCAACAGTCAATACCGTCCATGACCGGCATCATCACATCTAGAATGATCAGATCCGGCTGGATTTTCATAGCCTGAGCTAGAGCTTCATGCCCATTGGCCGCTTCCCAGACTTCATAATTCCGATTTTCCAGAATCATGCGAAGCATTCCCCGTAATTTTGGTTCATCGTCCACAACCAGTATGCATGCTCGCTTTCCATCCATGACCATTTCCCTCCTACTCACTTCTGCCTCACTCAGTCTCGCTTGCCCCGGTATTTTGATCCGGCGGTGTTTGACCATCCGGTCTTGCAGGGCGCTCCATTCCTTCCGGCATCTCACCGTTCGGCGGTGCCACGCGATTACCGCGCATGCCCGGACCGCCTTCTCCAATCTTGGAGGATCCAACTATTGTCATTGTATCAGAAATTTGAACTTCCTCAACGATTTCCCCATCGATTTGCACACGCACAGTCTCCCCTGACGCTAAGTCCGAAGAAGAGAAAACCAAAACCGCAAAGTCTTTGATGGATGCATGCTCCATGAGCACTTGTCCATCTTCTGCAAGTACAGTCACTACACTGCCCGCAGGCATATTACTGTCAAAGTATACGGCCAGAACATTTTGTGTAGATTCCTCGCTTGGTGCGCTGCCCGCTCCATCATTGCCCACTGAAATCAATGTACCTCCCTCAACAATTAATGGATCATTGAAGTCCACCCCAACATCACCGCCGCTGCCAGGGCCATCAACCAATACGACTCCACCAGTCATCAAGCCGCTTCCATTGGAGTCAATGCCGTCTCCGCCAGTGCTGATGTAGATGTTGCCGCCGTTAATGATCAGGCCTGCTCCTTCAACCACCATGCCGCCAGCCCGCTTGTCATCGAACCCCGCAGCTGCTGTTTCCGTTTTTTCACTGGTATCAACCACATTAATGCCATCATCACTGGCCACAATGCTGATTTGGCCGCCGTTGATGATCATCAGAAAGCTCTCGAGTCCTTCATAAGACTCGGTAACACGAATGGTTCCATCATTGATGACAAGATTTTCATCTGACCGAATGGCATCATCATGTGATTTCAAGATGAATTCTCCGCCATTGATCACGATACTACCCTCTGCGTGCAGGCTGTCCTCCATGGACTCAATCCATAATGTGCCCCCGTCAACGAGCATGTCTGTTTCTGACTCCACGCCATCCGTGCCCGCCTCAATGGACACTCTGCCCCCGGTCATCCAAAATAGGTCGTTGGCTTTGATCCCATTCTTCTGTGCTATGATTTCAAGGCTTCCGTTTTCAATCAGAATACTGTCCTTGGCAAGGATTCCACTCTTGTTTTCCGCCTGAATCAGTAAGCTGCCGGTCCCTTCAATTACCAAATCCGATTTCGATGTGATGGCACCGTTTGTCACTTCTTGAATTTCCGCATTTTCTATATGGGGCGAAATATCCGTGATGGTGTTGCTAGTACCGTCGGCCAAGGTCAGCACCACCAATTCCGCATTCTTTACATAAAGAGGGGCTTCCTGGTTATTGGAAAGGCTTAGGCCATTGAAAACCAATCTTACCAACTCTTCCGCTTCTGTATCTATCACAATCTGACCGCTATAATTGCCTTCCAGCACATAGGTGCCTGGCTGATCAATCAGAACCGACTCTCCTTCCAAGGTTACTCTTGTCCCTTGGCCATCCCAAGCTGATTGATCCCATTCCAAATCCTCCATAAAAGCGATTTGCTCTTCGTCAACTTCAAGTGCCAGATCGGATAAATCGATTGTTTCCGTGGCAGGCTCGCTTGCAACCACTTGCGTCCCTTCCGTGACTGTTGCCGCAAAGCTGTCACTACTTTCCCCTGTACATCCTGACAGCACCGTAATTGATAATAAAACCATCAGGATTGCACTGATTTTTTTTAACTGTTTTCTCATTATTTTTCCTCCTTGATCTTAATCGTCAAGCGGATTTCCTTTCATCCGCATTATGCTTGTCTTTCTTGTTGCCCTTCCAGCCCACTTTCGTATATTGCAAGGCATCCTTTTTTGGACAGGCGCTGACGCATTCCAAACAATTGATACATTGAGCGCTTCTTACATGATCTGCTACTGATACTGTAATATTCATGGGACATGCCTGATCACACTTCTTGCAGTTGACACAGGTTTCCTCATTTCGTTGAATCGAAAAGATTCTAGCGAAACTTGCCAGACCATATTTCACACCCTCTGTACAAAGGTAATTGCAAAAGGGTCGTTCAAAGAACATGGAAATCAACAGTAAACTGGCCATAACTGCCAAGGAAGCCGTTACCGCCATACCTGCGAGGTCCAAGAAGCCGAAGAAGGTTCGGTAAGCATTGAGATTTTCAAACAGTATGGCCGCCAAACCTGTAGCTGAGATAACCGCTATCAGATATCTTGAGAACTTTAGATATCTTTGAATGCCAATGGGCATCTTCCATTTCTTTTTCAGGAAGAGGCCTCCCAATTTTCCAAATAAATCTTGCCCCGTCCCAAAGGGACAAACCCAGCCACAAAAGAAATTCCCAAATAAAATCGAGGCTGGCAAGAAAGCAATGATCACAAACCTGAGATCCATGTAAATCCCAATAAGCGCCAAAATCAGAAATGCAACTTGTATAATCTTTCGTATGCTTTGTATTCGTTTCACGTCTTTATCTCCTCAAGTTTTAATCTTTATTCGTTGAATCGGATCCATTCCCTGAAAGCAAGGCTTAGGATCCATCACTATGCGATATAGTCTCCGTCATAGCTTAAAAGAGCCACTCTTGTTACACCTGTCATTTCTTGAATTTCACGAACCAAGTCCGAATCATCCGCCTTAATTTTCAATTCCATGGTAAGTTCTGTATTCCCTGGAATCCTGGTTTTTGACTTAAGCTTGCATCGACTGGCAGTCTTTTGTATGCTCTCCATCATCTTGACTTCATCGGTTTCTTCATTGAAATTCACAATTAAGAGAAAAGGCTCCAATTTAATATGAATCGAAGAAAAAGCAAGCAATACGCCGGCAATCAGCAAAAATGACACAAAAGCCAGCACGTAGAGTCCCGCTCCCGCGATGATGCCGGAACCAATGGACCAAAACATATAGACCACATCCATGGGATCCTTAATGGAAGTACGAAAACGCACAATAGATAATGCTCCCACCATGCCCAATGACAGCACCAAATTGTTGGTCACACCCACAATTACGGTTGCCGAAATCAGACTCAGCACCACCAATGAAGTATTAAATGTTTTAGAATACATCACACCCTGGAAAGTCCGGCGGTAGATCCAAAAAATCCCCAAACCCAGAGCCAAGGCAATTAACAAGGTCAGACTCATTTCCAAAAGAGAAAGAGCGCCTGTTGTTTGTTCAATAAAATCGTTTTTGAATATATCGTTGATGGTCATGGTTTTCTCCTTTTCGATTAATGATTGATACGAGCCGGACCACTTAGCTTGCTAAGAAAAGCCTTCGATACGAGCCTAGCTGCCTGGCTTACTTTCAGTAAGCCCTTGCCGCTTGGGCTCTACTTGGTTTGCCACAAGCAAACCTTGGCTTGGCATTCCCTTCGGGAATACCCTGGTCAAGCCCGGGTGCGTGATATGGAATATTTGGATACACTTTGCTGAATCAAACCCGACTCTTGAATCATGGCTTTGATCACGTTTGGCAAAAATCCGGTAAACTTGACTTCCATTACTACCTGATCCGGCTGTATTGCCGGTAAAAACATGGCTTCCTTTTCAAAGACATCCAGTTTGTTTCGTTCATAGCGAATATGCTTATCAAAGGTAATCCGTACCTGGCCGTAATCATAAACGAAGGTCTGACGGTCATATTCGACGATCACCTTGGGTTTTAGATTTCTGGCAGTCAATTCAATGTAGAATTCACGAAGCAAGGCGATTTGGCTATCACGGAGAAATTCGAACTCTCCTTGAAGAATCCTTCTATAGGCTTCCTTAGATAAAAGTACGGATTCCTTGATTCCGCCCTTATTATGCTTTACCTTTTTCTCTAGTCGAATATAAGTGTCATCTTTGTTGTAAACCCGAATTCTAAATTTCTTTCTGGCGATCTGTCCAATCAAATTATCATTTAGTGCATTGTCTCCATAGTCATCGAAGTACAAGCTGGTAACTCGATACTGACCCTTTGGTCCTGCATGATCATCGTACCGAAGCAGCTTCTCCATTCGACTGGCCATCAGCATCGCTGTCGGCCGGTTCATTACATATTTCAATTCATTGCGATACATACTCACCACCCCTTACACCTATAATGTATAGAAGCAGCTTCACATGAAGCTAACACATTTGTAAACAAAGCATAAACTTCGCGAAGAACGATTCATCTAGAATAATCAGCACAAAAAAGGGCTTGATCAAAAGATCAAACCCGCTGCTGATTCTGGCCAATATTGTTTTACCCTTCCTCACCTATTCGTTCAATTTTTAGATAACCTTTTTCTCTTTTAAAAACTCTATCACCATTTAAAGCCTGCATTTTCAATGATCACAGCCATTTCGAACGAATATCTATTCGTTCAACGCTTTGTCTGATAAAGAGTCTTATTCGTTCAGTTCATTAAAAAACCGGGCTTGATCAAAAGATCAAACCCGGTTCAGTTTACTGCTTTATTTCTTCCATTAGTTTGTCATACGCCTCTTTAAATTTATTCAAAATCCTTTCGTTATAAGATCTTTGCTTTGCTTTTATCCATTCCGTCCCAATGCTCGCACACGGTTTTTCGCCTTGCGATTATGTTCCCGAATGGCTTGTAACGCCCCATCCTTGTCGTTTGATTTCAGACATTCTAAAATCATTCGATGCTCTTTCACCGTATCTTTGCCCGGATTCTTACTGCGTACCTTTTTATATAACATGACCAAAGATTGAACTTCGGTGATCCGATTCACAAAGTCCAACATCTCCTGATTTCCAATGGCGCGAAGCAACTCAAAATGAAATTCCCTTTCCTTGAGAAAATAAGCCTTGTAATCGCCGCTTTCCATGGCTTCCTCTGTATCTCGGATATTCTCCTCCAGGTAATCTAAATCCAAATCCAACTGATCATCGAAGATTTTCTGGATGGCGTATTCCTCAAACAGTTCCCGAATCACAAATTGCTCCATCAAACGCTGGGTGGAAATCGAAGAAACCACGGCGCCGCGGTTTTTGATATGCTCCACCAAATCACCTTCACTCAAGCGCTTCAAGGCTTCACGAATCGGTGTTCGGCTAATATTAAGCTTTTCAGATAATTCCCTTTCAGAAAGCATATCGCCTTCCGCATATTCACCATTCATAATTAATTCGACAATCTGGGTGTATGCTCTTTCAGATAGTGTTTCTTTCATCGTCTCACTCCCGCAAACTTGGATCCAAGCTCATTTTTCACTCTACTACTATTATAGCCTAAGTATCAAATGGAAGAAAATATCTTTTCCCTTTGCTCCTGTTCAAACGTCGGCACAATCGATGGGCAAAAGAAAGACCACGGATCATTATTGATCCATGGTCCTGAAATTTTATCCGCCAATGGTCATAAAACTGACCTTGATCAGATCGCCATTTTGCACAGGTTCTGTCAGCTCCAACTGACAACCGTCCCGAAATGCGACAATCCCCTCACTGCTAAGATTCCAATGGTTTAAAAGACTTGCAACACTATCAAAATCATGTTCTGACAAGTGGTAACACTTTGTCTCACGATCCCAATCCAGATTGATTTGACTCCTCATATGATGTGGCATCTTGATCCTGAACATGACTTATCTCCTTTCCACCCTGTCGGGATGTAAGTAAATATACGAGTCCGCCGACTGCCATGGCTGCCGGTACAGCAATGCTGGCGCCTAGAGCTCCATTGATGGTTTTCCCAGTACCCATAATATATACAAAAACTAGGATGGCTGTAAAGGCAGAGGCAATGGCCACTTCCTTTTTGGGTTTTTTCATAAACAAGCCCATAAGGGTTGGAATAAAGGCCGACGCCATCAAGATATTAAATCCCCACATGCCGTAGATGCCAATGAAGCTTCGCGGCTTAATTGCAATGAGGACAACAATAAGGCCTATGGCAACAGTCAAAGCTCGGGTAATTTTCAAAGTCTTTCGGTCGTCATGAATCCGATTGTTGATTTCCCCGCCCAAAACACTGGACATACCAACAATCAAGCCGTCCAAAGTGGACATGGCTGCAGCAGATAGGGCAACAGTGATCAATACGCCAATCCCCGCCGGGATCTGCTGGGCAATAAACATGCTCATCACAGAATCAGGATTTGCCAATTCCGGCATACGCATACGAATAAAGACACCCGAAACGACTGCCAGATTGAAGATGGTCATAATTACAAAGGAGAGCAAAGAAACCTTGGTCCAAGACTTCTTCTTGTCCAAATATAAAGCCTTATTGAAAATATGGGGCTGAAACACATTGCAAAAACCCATCAAAAAGGCTGCGTACACAACTTCCGTATAGGTTGAGAAGATGTAAGAATTGCTGTTGGTAAAGGAAAAATAATCTGGGCTTACCGCCAGGGTTTGATTGACGAACTGGTTCCACTGAGCCATGCTGTCTGGAAAGGCTCGTCCAAAAATATACACAACAATTAACAGCATCAGCATACTTTGGAATACATTCGTATAGGAATGCACATAAGATCCGCCTGCAATCGAATAAGCAAATACAAATAAGACCGTAATAACAATTGCCGTTACATAAGAGATGGACAAGAGATTCATCAAGAGATAGGCCACCCCAATCACAACCACAACCATATAGGTAATCAATGAGAGGGTCATGATAGAAAACATACCGCTCAAGAAATTCGACTCATACTTTCGGCGCAAGAAATCTGGCAAACTGATGATTTTTTCATTGGTGCCATCCCGCCGGATTTTTGTTCCAACTACAAGCAAACCAACCAGCAAACCCAGCTGCTGGAAAACCAGCAAATACAAGATCCCCGCCAGTCCATCCAAATAAATATATCCAGGCATGATCAGCAACATCGCTGATGATGTAAAAGATGAAGCCAGGGTAAAGGATACAATCCCAACGCCCATGTCTCGATTCCCTACAGCAAATTGGGTCATTGAATTGGTTTTCTTTCTAGCAAAATGAGAAATTACGAATATTACAATACCATAGATGGCAAATGCCAAGGCGCCTAGCAATTTAATATCCACTTTCACACCTTCCTTCAAAGGGCACTTGACCTGCAGAAAGCCTGCAGGCCAAATGCATTAAAATTAGCTTGCTTGTTGATCTGTCATTGGCTTGCCATGAGATTCAGGCAATTTCAGCATAAAGAAGGTTGCTAAAATTTGGAATACCACAACAACACCCAGAATAGACGCGTACAGACCCATTGAATCGGCTAGCACGCCTGTCAAAACACCTGTCAAGAACTTGGACAAGTTGCCCAAGCCAAAGATGAATCCCATGGATACACCAACCTTCATCGGTGTAAATCCTGGAAGTTCCATACACAGGGTTGTGAAAGCAGGATAGAAGGCTGCCGACGATGCGCCAACCAAAATTTGGAACATTTTGATGGTATCTGGTGATGATGAGAACAGTACGCCCACAACACCCAGCATATATGTAATCATAAATGGCCAAATAAAGAGTTTTCGAGTTTTCAAAGGCGGTGCGATAATGGCTGCTGCAATAATAGCAATGGAGCCCGCTGCAGGAATATTGGCCATGATGCCGTTTGCCAAATGCGGATCCCCAAATTTCTCTGTCAGATAAGCTGGCAGGAAGGTGTTGACGGCGTCATTAGCAAAGTAGTGGCAGACAATGCCCATTGTCATAAAGATGATGTACTTGTTTGAAGCAACTTCTTTCAAAAGGCTGTAATCAAAGCCTTTCTTTTCTTTTTTCTCTCCATGGAATGCCGCGCTAGGCAGTCCTTGATGATTATCATTGTAAAGCACAACCCAAAGCACAAATGCAACGGCTGCAATGCCGCCCATGGCGATCAAGGCTTTTCTGAAGTCACCACCAACCAAACCATAGATGCCGAAGATCCATTTGAAGAGGAAGAAGAATCCCACATAAGCGGAAGCCAATGTGACCGCGTTCATCATCAAGCGCTCCCGCGTTGGGAACCATTTCATTACCACGGCTGTTTTGACCGGGAACATCATGCCGAAGCCAATGCCTGTAACCAGGCGGGCAATCAGCATGGTCGCAAAGTTCGGTGCAAAACCAATGGCAATTCCGCCGGCAGCCATAAGGCCTAAAGCCCATGAATATTGCCGCTTAATTCCGATATTGGCCATAATTGCTCCGCCAAAGAGCGAGAAAAAGGCCAATGCCAAACCCAGAATTGTTGATAGGATACCCATTTGAGCGTGGGACAATCCCATACCTTCCTGGATTGGCTGATACAATGCCGCGATGCCGTAATTGTTAAACGGCTGCGCCATCAAGGCCGCAAGAAGCAAGAAGAGGACAACCCATCTATACTTCGGATACGATTCACTTTGTACTGTTTGACTTGAATAATTCCCTACTGCCATATAATAATTCCTCCTTCTAAATTTAACCTTATCCCTAAGGTTTCAGACTTGAATTTATGCAGTTGCAAACCTTCTGTCAAATCATGTTGTCAAACCGATAAAATCCCCATGGCCACCAGTTCATCCGCCACATATCCCAGATTCAACGCTTCCAGGGTCTCGCGTGTCGGTACACCGGTGTTTTTATCCCAGCCGCGCTTCTCATAGTAATCGTCCAGGAGCTCTTCCTTTTTCCAAAGATGACCGGCCGCCGGTCCGTCCGGCAAGGCTTCCGTTTTCACCCGTTTCGGCAAGTCGTCCTCCTCAATGGTCATGCCCATGCGGTGGTTGAAAGCCCGCTCCAAATTGTAGATCCGGTCATAGATCAGATCCATTTTCTCTTCCGTGTCAAAGGCATCCATTATGCCCGTAGATTTCTCGAGCCACTCACCGATATTGGCAAAGGTCAGCTTGGAATCCGTGAAGGCATTGGGGAATCCGCAGGTCACGGCACAATCAAAGATCGTGATATAGCGCTGGGCCCAAATGGTATGGCGGCCCTTGTCTTTGCCGGAAAATCGATCGACTTTTTCAGGGAAGGAGAATATCTCCTGAACGGAATAGCCGTATTGATGGCTGCCGCCAATATTGGAGGTTGCATACCCCAAACCATGGGCTTGAATACCCCGAGGATCATAGGCTGCCAATTCCAAACCTCGATTGTGCATGGCAAAATCCGATGAGTTGTGACCAATGTGTTCCGCTGCTGCCCTTACACCGCCCTGGGCGCAAACCTTTCCAATCTCTGATGACATTTCAGCGATCTGCTTGGCCACCTTTACCATGGCAACTGCATCGCCCCAAACCAGTTCGACTCCGTTCAGGTCTTCCTTAGTGATATAGCCCCGGTCATAGCATTCCATCAAAAATCCTACGCAGTTGCCGGTGGATATGGTGTCCAGTCCGTAGTCGTCACAGATCTGGTTGGCTTTCAGTATGCCTGCAAAATCAGAGTTCAAGCAGTTGGCTCCAAAAGCCCACATGGTCTCATACTCAGGGTTTTCATAGCCCTTTCCCTTGAAAGGACCATCCGGCACATCAAATTCCGACCCACACTGCATATAACAACCGTAGCAGCCGGAGTTCTTGGTCTTCCATCCCAGAGCGTCAATTTCGTCATGCAAGAGCTTGTCGATCTCTGGAAAGACCCCAAGCTGGAAGTTTTTCACCGGCAAGACCCCCAGATCATGGGTCAAGTCACAACCGGTCGTTGTTCCGTATTCATGGAAATGATTGTAGTAACCGTGGCCCATATTGGCTTTCACATGATCCATCATCATTTTATTAAAGTCTGGATCAAAAAATTCCGTCTTCTCCGTTCCGTAGACCGCAATACCTTTCAGCTTTTTGGATCCCATGACAGCTCCACAACCGCCCCGGCCGGCAGACCGCCGCTCTGTCTGGATACAGGCGTAAGTAACACCTTTCTCTCCAGCCGGTCCAATAACCGCAGACTTGACTCTCTTGTTGCCCAGGTCTTCTTGAATGGCCGCTTCCGTCTCTTCAGTCAAAAAGCCCAGCATTTTTCTTGCGTCCTTAAACTCAACGATACCGTCATGAATGTAAAGATAGGTCCAGTCCTTGGCGGCCCCTTCAATGATGGCCATGTCGAAGCCTGCCCGCTTCAAATATACCGCCCAAGCGCCCCCGCTGACTGACCGAAAAAAGCCCTTGGTCAATGGCGACAGGGTGCCTACACAATAACGTCCCGAAGCCGGAATCTTAGAATCGTTCAAGGGTCCTGTTGCAAAATACAGTTTGTTGTCCGGTCCCAAAGGGTCCGTTCCAGGCAGAATTTCATCAAAACAGTATTTGGCGATAAATCCGCGTCCACCGATATATTCTTTTTGAACATCCAATGGCAATGGTTCAATTTTGTAGGTCTCATCTGTCAGATTCACTCTCAAAAACTTTCCCTTATACCCGTAGCTTTTCATCCAATCCTCCTTATAACATTCGCACGCGATTCTTCGCCCTGCGATTATGCTTTCTGATTGATTCCAATGCGCGGTCCTTGTCGTTGGTTCTTAGACTTTCCAGTATTTCACGATGTTCCTTAATGGTTTCCGATCCAGGATTTCTTGTGCGAACCTTTTTATAGAGCATGACCAAGGAATGCATATCCTTGATCTTGTTCATATAATCCAGCATCTCTTGATTGCCAATGGCACGCAACAGTTCAAAATGAAATTCGCGTTCTTTCAGATAATACCTTTTAAACTCTCCTGCTTCCATGGCCTGCTCGGTTTCGATTATATTCTGTTCCAAGAATTCTAAATCCAATTCCAGCTCTTCATCAAAAATCTGATTGACCGCATATTCCTCAAAGAGCTCGCGTATGGTAAACTGCTCCAACATCCGCTGGGTGGAAATCGAAGAAACCACAGCTCCACGATTTTTGATATGCTCCACAAGATCCCCTTCACTCAAGCGCTTTAAGGCTTCACGGATCGGTGTCCGGCTAATACTCAGCTTCTCAGACAACTCCCGTTCGGAAAGGGTATCCCCTTCCACATATGTACCGCTCATGATCAAATCAATGATCTGGCTATATGCTCTTTCAGATAATGTTTCTCTCATGATCTTTCACTCCTACAAATATTGAGTAAACTCACACAATACACCATTCGGATCAAAACAGCTCAATGCCCTAGCCATTCCCCGCTGCGGTATTTCATATTCCAATGGCTCTGTGTTGGGGCTAAATCCAAGTTCGATCAGCCTCTTATACAAACCATTCACATCGTCGGAACGGAAAACCATGACGATATCGGTCCGACCGACTTTTTCCTTAACCTCTTCCCGGGTTGAATAGCCCTTAGGCTGCAAGAACTTCATCAATCCCACCATGCCATTGGATTCATCAGCAGTTTTCAAGGACACTAGATGCACCTTGGGACTGTCGATCTGCATCAGCTTGCCGGAGGTTTCGTTCTCAAGAACATTGTCGTAAAAGATCTCCAAGCCCAATCCCTCTACATAAAACTTCTTGCACAGGTCCATGTCATCCGTCACTATGGTGGTTCTTCTCATCGCGCTAAGCATTTTGCTCCCTCCGGTATAGTATTGGTGTTGCATATGGTGTAACGACCTCGCCGTTCACTTTCATCTCTTCCATGACTTGCAGGCTGTCTTCCCCAATGGTTTCCGCTAGCCGAAAGACACGACCTTCACCAAAATCACTAATGGATTCACCTATAAAACCTATGCCTTCTTGATAAGTATAAGTCAGCGGCTGGAAAGGACTCAACTCCAAGTCTTGATAATCCAAACGCAAATCGCAATTGTCGTTCTTTAGTTCATCCTGTGAAATCCTCTCCGGATGCTTGTAGCTGTAGAGTACGACACGGCCTGCCTGGTCTTCTTGGAAGCAAAAGATATGGGGTCGACTATCCTTTTTTCCATTCATCTCATAGTAGCTTTCCTCCAGGATAAAAAATCCCCGAATTTCCGGCAGATTGTCGATCCGATCATCAATCTTTCGATTGACATGTCGAGCCATGGGGTGTTTTTGCTCCCCTTGCGCCCGTTCCAATTCTACCTGTTCATGATTCGAAAAATCTCCCGTGATGTAAGATTCAAAGCGTTCCAATTGCGTCATTTGCTCCTCCTGCAATTTGTATGGTGATGGTATACCATTCAAACTGTAAAAAAATCCTCTGCCGATTTGAAAGGAAAAAGTCCGTCTTGAAAATTATATGGCAGTGGTATACAATCTTGTTAACATCATCTTAACTCGATTGTTTTTCCTTGTCAATAGTTCAAGAAAGATAGGAGGTAGAAATTTGGAAAACGTTCTCTTTAGTCCTATTAAAATTGGAAATCTTGAATTGAAAAACCGTATCGTCTTCCCTCCCCTGACCACTGGCTACGAGGAAGACTATAGGCCAAGCAAGCGTTCCATCCACTTTTACGAGCGAGTGGCCAAGGGCGGTGTTGGACTCATTATTATCGGTGATCTTTCCGCCTCCAAAAACTATAGCATGAATCCGCATTTTTACGATGACAGCTTTATTGTCTCAAACCGCGAACTTGTGCGTGCTGTTCATCATGCCGGCGCAAAAATCGGGGCTCAGGTCTATCACGGGGAGTACAACCCAGACCAACTGGATGCCATCTTTGCTGACAAAGGCATTGATGCTGTAAAGCAAAAGATGCATGAAGACCTAAATGATTATTGCAACAAAATCACCAAAGAAGAAATAAAAACAATCCAGCAGCGCATTGTTGACGCGGCTATTCGGGCAGACAAATGCGGATTTGATATGATTCAGATTCATGGTGACCGGATCGTCGGCATGTTCGCTTCACCCATCCTCAACAAGCGAACCGACGAATATGGCGGATCGTTGGAAAATCGCGCCCGATTTGCTTTGGAATTGGTTCAAATGATCAGAAAAGAACTGCCGAACAAAGCTTTGGAATACAAGATGGTGATGATTCGAACAAATCCACCGCTGGGCAAAGGCGGTCCCACCATCGAAGAAGGAAAAATCATGGCGGCTTGGCTGGAGCAAGCAGGCATCAACAGCTTCCATGTCTCCTTGGCCAATCACGGATTTATCGGCGATACCATTCCCGCCATGGGCACTGTCCCCCACGGCTGTTTTCTAGATCTGGCAAAGGAAATCTCCACGGTGACCGACTTGCCTGTCACTGCGGTTGGAAGAATCGTCTCTTCTAAAATGGCTCAAGAAACGCTCTTGAACGGAACGGCCGACTTGGTGGCCCTAGGGCGACAACTCATTGCCGACCCGAACTGGACCATGAAAGTGGAAAAAGGTCTGGAAGAGACCATCAGGCCGTGTATTATGTGCAATCGAGGCTGCACCGACAATATCATGCATAGAAAATATATCGAATGCACTGTCAATCCAACCAGCGGAATCAAAGAAGACTATATCCCTTCCCAAGCTGAAAGCGACAAACCCGTGCTCATTGTCGGTGGCGGAGTGGCTGGCATGCAAGCCGCCATTGAATTGGCTACTGCCGGTTGCCCTGTGACACTGATGGAAGAATCTACGCAACTGGGCGGTCAGCTCATTCTGGCAGCCACTCCTCCTGGAAAAGAAGAGGTCAAACCCCTCTTGGACCATTTAATTAGAAGGGTTGAATCCCTGCCAGTAACTTTGAAGCTGGGCACCCGCTTTTCCAAGGAAGTTCTAGAAGACTATAAAGACAACAAAATTATTGTTGCCACAGGCGCTTCGCCTATTATGATTCCCATTCCAGGTGTAGATAGCCCCAAGGTCCATACGGCCTGGAGCATTCTAGCCGGCAAAGCATCGGTTGCAAAAAACGCCGTGGTCATCGGTGCAGGTTCTGTAGGTATCGAGACAGCCCTGTATATGGCTGACAAAGGAGCCAAGGTCACTGTCGTTGAAATTGCCAACAAGCTCTTGCCAACCGAGGTCATCACCCTGAAACCAAAAATCATTCGTGAACTTGAAGCGTACCAGATCGATGTACTCTTGGAACATGCCGTGACAAGCTTTGAAGAATCCACGGTGACCGTCAAAGATATCAAGAACAAGAAAGAGTTCACACTGAAAACCGACCAGTTGGTTCTAGCTGTGGGTGCAAGACCCAACAAATCTGTTCAATCCATTCTGGATGATCAGAACATTGATTACACGGCTATTGGCGACTGCAGCGGAGACCGTGTTGGTCTGATCGGTGATGCCATTCGAGCCGGTTATTATATCCTCTAAGCAAATAAGATACTCCTCAATAGAACAAGGAGAGTCCAAAATCCCGGACTCTCCTTGTTTTCTGTTTCAGACTTTGATGATTCAATCCTTTCCATCCTTTTGTCATAGAATGATTTTGAACGAACCGTGAATTTCAGCTTCTTGTAAGAGACAGGTGACAAATCTTCCGTTATACTAAAACCAACAGATTTTTGGAGGATTCTATGTACGATATTGCCATTGTCGGTGCTGGACCGGCGGGCAGCAACCTAGCCCGGCTGCTGGCCCAACAAACACAATTAAAGATCTGCATGATTGATAAACGGGACCTAAACAGCCCCCTTGATCCAAGTCGAAGAAAGGCCTGCGGAGGACTCTTGTCACCGGATGCCCAGGAAATGCTGGCACGACAAGGACTGACCATTCCCGTATCCGTATTGGAAGATCCCCAATTATTCAGCGTGCGCACCATTGATTTTGACAACAAGCTGGAAAACCACTACCAAAGACACTATTTGAATATGGACCGGGAAAAGTTTGACCGCTTCCTTTATCACTTGGTGCCCAATTGGGTGGAAAAGATTCATGGTGTCGTAACCATCATTAAGAAAAAGCAAGACCACTGGACGCTTCAATACAAGACAGGATCTACCATGAAAATCATCAAAGCCAAGCAATTGGTGGCGGCAGACGGGGGCAACTCCTTTGTTCGCAGACGCATTGCAGGCGATCAGCCTCGGCCAAAAACCTATATCAGTTTGCAGAAGTGGTATCCGCTCCATGCGTCCATGCCTTATTATACGGGGCTTTTTGATTCCGAAATTACGGACTACTACTCATGGACCATACAAAAGGACGATCATCTGATTCTGGGGACGGCCATCCCTGTGGGAGACTCCGTACACGAGCGATTCGAGCTGCTCAGAAAAAGGGTGGAAGAACATCTTCAGGTTCCTTTGCGAAATGAAGAACGTACAGAAGGTGCTTTTATTGAACGTATCACCAACCTGAATCAATTACTCTGGATGCACGACGACGTATATTTTGTCGGCGAAGCAGCCGGTGCTACCAGCCCTACTTCAGCGGAAGGATTCAGTTATGCCTTGCAGTCTTCCTACTATCTGGCAGATACTCTGGCCAGCCAAACAAAGCACCCGGCAGGCAAATATAAGCGCAAATGCCGGAAAATTGCTTTGAAACTTTTGGCCAAACAGATCAAATCCCCGGCCATGTACCATCTTGGAATTCGCAAGCTGGTGATGAAGTCGAAAGTAACTGCCATCGACGTTCCTTTTAAGAGCAATTTTAAGGAAGAAAAAAGAGAAATCGAGCAAACTAAAAGCCAGTGATTCACAATCTGAATCACTGGCTTTATTTATCTTCTTAAACAGCTGTACCCATAATTGCCACTGACACCGCGATATAAATCAAGGCAAAAACGAGCACACCTTTAACAACCTTCTTCTTTTTGAAGAATGGAAAGAAGTTTCGCAAATCCAAAGGATTGGTCACCAAGATCAATGCCATTAAGAAAGTCCAGATCATATAGGCCTTGGCCTGCGGAATAAAGAGCGGGTCTGATACCATCCATGTAAAAAAGGCATAAACCGCTGTAGAGAAAATCATCTTGAATGGATGCAGGGTTCTAAAACCCGGCAGCCAGAACAATGGATTCCGCTTCATAACGCCTTCACTAATCAAGGATTTCTTCAATTCCTTGTTCTTGTTGGCCAATTTACGCAATCCCTTTTTGACAATCTCATTTTCAGATTGCACCAAAGCGTGCATAAGACCGGCATCAAAGACAGTCGAACCCAAAACAACCGCTTCTACATATCGATTGATAATCTGTGGTGAAGGATATTTCTCATGACTAGCAAAGGTCCAACCGATCTGATCCCAGGCGTCTTCTTCCACCAAGTAGTCAACCAGATCGGTCTCATCCTTGGCTTTGATGACTGTATTGGTTTCATAGACACTGACCAAAGACCGGAAAGACTCCTCATCTTTTCTTCGAATCTCATCAAAACCAATATCAGAACATAAAATGCCTTCCTGTACGGCAAAACGAACCCGCTGCATATCCATCTCTTCAATGGCCTGATCAAACCGATCCGACCATGCAGATAGATCAATGGAATCCTCCGGTGTCTGAACAAAGAGCGCATCCGCGGCTTCCTTGGCAAAGGTTCCAGCCGGTGCCTTCTGCCAGTAATTCTGCAGTAAGCCTTGTGTGATCGGCCAGCTCTTTCCGGCTTCCCGGGTAATAATGGCCCAACTTTCCTGACCAATAGCTTGCAACCAAGCTTCTTTGCCTTCCTTTTCATCAAAGTCCGGCTGACTGACAATCCATTCGAAAACTTCCGGCGAATCCATTTCAACAGCCAAAGCCACTAGCTCCTTCAAATCCTCGATCTTCCAAGGATCCTCCCAGCTTTCCAAAGCCAGCACGGCACCCGCGCCATCTTCCGCTTCCATGGCAGTCAAGAAGTCTGCCATCATAGCTTCCCAGCGAAGCTGTCGCTCCAAGGCTTCCATTTGTTCCTGCAAGACCTTGCCTTCCAGCAGCATAACCTTTTCTCGATTTTGAGCAATTGGCATTGCCCAGGATTCAATCCACTCGTAGGTATGAGATTCCCGATCGTCCGCGGCAAAGATTTCTCGCAAGTGATTTTCGAACTCATCGTCCCGCAAAGCTTCTATCAAATGGTCTGCTTCCGGCTGTCCAAACAAGAAGTTGTAAGCGACAATACCGAATTGTTCCTCGACAATGGGCAGGATCTGCTCCCGGTCATCCTCGATAAATTGATCCATAACAAACTTTGTAGCGCCTCCGGCAGCGCTTCCTGCTGCAACCGCACCGATCAATCCGCCAATGAATCCCCCAACTGCTGTACCAACTCCAGGCAAAATCGCCGTACCCCAGGCTGCACCCTGGGTTGCTCCGGCTGTCATGCCAAGGGTGCCGGCACCCACATTGGCGCCTGTGGTCACCAGGTTCTTGGTTAACTGTCCCCCTGAAATCTTGCCCTCTGTTGCATGAAGCATATCCTTGCCGGAAAGCACAGCTGTGGTGGCAATAGTTGTAATCATATTTCCCCGCATCAGCTTGGCAACATGCTTTTTGGCTGCCGCACCAGCGATCTTTTTCCCACTGACTGCCGCGGCTATTTTTGCCGCTGCCTTAGATCCCATCTGGTTGACGATTTTTTCCGTCATAGGACGAAGCGCTTTTTCCAATCCAGTCCGGGCCAATTGCGACGAAATCACTGTACCGCCCCAGGCAACACCAAAGACCTTGATGCCGGCTTCCATGGAAGTCCGAAATGCTGTTTCCAGATCATCCCCATTCCATACACAAGCCGCAAAGGTCAAAACTGACGACAAACCAAAAGCTTGAATTCCCAACTCTATGCCCTTAACCGCATCATAAGTCAATGACTCAACAGTACCCGCCTTGGCAATATTCTTGGCCTGCTCATAGGTGAACAAACCCTTTTTGACAATCTTCTCCGCATCCTTGGGATCGGTTACTCCAGGCACCTCGCCCTTTTTTATCCGTTCCCGCATAGCCTCCAGTGCAGCTTCGTACTTGTCTTTAGGAACCTCAATCTGCATGGGTCTTCCATTGTGCATATACCGAAATCGGTTCCCGTCATAGCACTCTTCGATACAGCGGGATCCCGTTTTGCAATACTTGGTCTGAATGGGCTTTCCATTTACCAGTCGGTCGGCACCGTCCTTTTCATTGCCTTTGCCTACCAGCTTGGCTTTCTTTCCCATCATTTTGTCCGCCAAATGGTTGGCATGTTCCCCGGCATAGCCATGGCCTTGGCGGCTGTTAAAGACAACCTGGTCTGCAACCGTATTGGCTGTGTTTTTCACCCCAAGATGCGTACCCGCATCCTGGGCGATTTTCTCCCCCACAGTCTTCTTTTCCTCTACTCCCATTGTTCCCTCCCTTTTCCTAATGTTTCCATTTTACCATGGCAGCTGCGCTCAAACTATCAAATTTTTCCAACATAGAAAAATCATAAAAAAGAAGTCAGTTCGCTTCAACTTGCAAACTGACTCCTATCTTTTAACTTTTTCCTTATAAAAGCTTTACCTCTGTTCCCGCAATCTCTTTTTCAATCATGGCAAGGGCTTGTGTTTCTTCTCTTTCTCCGTATTCATAGAAGAAATACGCCTGCAAAGCTTGTAGTATTTGATCTGAACCTATAGCGTTGTTTTCTGATTTAATCCATAAATTGTTGTAAGATATGACATTCCTACTGCCATTTTCTTCCCCAGCACCAGGATTTAGATAATTAAATTCAGCCTTGCGAAATCCTTGAAGACGCCAAAACCGTTCCCGCTGACCACAGGTCACTCCGCTGAATTTCTCTTCTGCTTCACATTCTGATTGGCTCAATTCCGACTGATCCAAAACCTCACAAAAGAGAAAGGTATCATCAAATGCATCAGCCAAATGTCCAACCACTTTCCTTGCATATCCGCGTTTTCTGAAAGCTGGATCCGTAAAAGCATAAACAATGGCATGGTACCATGTCTCCTTTACCCAAAGACGAACAGAAACAGTTCCGCAAGCCACCTGATCTCCTTCCTGGATCCATGTGAAGTAAAACTTCGCCTGATCATCAGCTGCAGAAAGGATCTCCAAAAACTCCTCGTAGGTGTCCTTATCGCTCTCAATTCCAATTGCTTGATCAAATCCCTCATACATACGCTTTATCAGATCTCTATCAGCGTTTTCTGCATTCACCATCTGCACGATCATGATGCTTGTCTCCTCTTTTCTTTTTCCAGAAAAATCGGCTCATTTTCCTGTATCAATCTATTCATAAAGACTTCAAAATTCGTATCCCAGCCAAATCCATTCAAGGTCCAGGCCTCACGGTAATTCCCACGCTGCGCATAGACATGCATGACTTCCACCCAGCCTTTCCATTGACTTTCGGACTTTCTGAATCCACGAGCCTTGTACATCACATAAGCCCTCTCGAAAATCGCAAACAGGACTGAATAGGCAATCAACTCTTCCTTCTTCTGCTCTGGAGTCAAAACCGCCGGATGCTCATCTTCTACATCGAAAATATTCAAATAAGGTTTCTCTAAACACAATAATTGAAACTCGATAAACTTGTCATCCAGAGAATCAAAAGTCCCATACTCGATCGCTTCCCGCTCTTTCTTGTTGGTAACATAATACGAAATGATCGCCGTTGGAATAGACGCAATCACAATCACATAAGAGATTGCCTCCAATACATTCTTCCATTCAACCAGTGCCTGCATGATTCTTCCTCCCCTATCTCTTTCCAATATGCTCTGTAAACTATCCACAGTTCAAAGCCAAAACTCCAAACTGATCCACAATCAATTAACAGATCCCACAGGAAAAAAACTCCTTTTAGAACGATTATACCGACTTATCACCTTCGGATACAAGCATTAAGAACCAATACAGAAAGAGCTTACCGCTATTTCGTAGATTCTATCAAGATCTCTTCCACTTCGCTCCATGCTGGAATTGCAACCCGAGCACCCAATTTCTCTACTGAAAGCCCCGCAGCAATGGTTGAAATTTGAATGGTAGTTTCCAAATCATATCCTGCCGCCAATCCATAGGTAAAGGCGCCGTGGTAGATGTCTCCCGCGCCGGTAGTATCAATTGCATTGACTGTCATAGCAGGCACTATGGTCAAATTTCCTTCCTTTCGGTAGACGCTTCCTCGCTCACCCAAGGTTAACACTACGCAATTATCATTCAAGGCTTCCAATTGCTTAAATGCACGCTCTATGGATGCTTCCGTATCCAATGTTTGACCGGTATATTGTTGTGCAAAGACCTCGGAGCAGACTAAGTGGCTGACCTTTGCCGCTAGAATCTCAGCCTCCCGGTCCAAAGATCCTGCATCCAGCACACTTGGAAGCTCACTGTATGTCTCAAGCGCTTTCAATGAGGCCTCCAGTTCCATTCCATCCACCAGAATAGCTCCCCACTCCAATGCCGAATCCCACTCATGTTGTAATGGCGGATAGGGCAGGGTTCTGTTAAAAAGAGTTCTACTGCCATTTTCCTTATTGGCTAAAATCACACTAAAAGGAGTACGACCGCCAATATTTCTTTGGAGATAGGATAAATCTACCCCAACGGACTGAAACTCTGCCTCAATCGCTTTACCCTGAGGGTCATCTCCGATCACACCAGCATAAAAGACCTTGGCACCCCATTTCCCCATCAAATAGGCGGCATTACCTGCTGGACCACCCCCGCATTCCATCACGGTTTCAATTCCATTGTTTAAACTGTATTTCAGATTCTCTGTCGGAAAAGCTTCCAACAAATAGGTAAAGTCATAAGCGCTATGACCGATGCTTAATATTGGCTTCATATTTCCCTCCTGTTTCCTTTCTACACTCAGCATATCGTATTTAATGATCTGCGAATAACACAGATCGCTTCCGCTCGTTGCCGGAAAAAATGAAACACATTCCCAGGCGGAACTGCAATTCTTTTAGAGGTATAATGGAGACAGAAAAACTTTTTTCAATTTCTTAGGACAGAATCGTCTCTTGGTTCGTTGTATAAGTGAAAAGGGAAACACGAGGTGGCTGATGAAACTTTATCAAGTATACGAAAACAATCATCATGATTTTCTTCGATTTGCAATCAGCTTGACCCGCGATCGCGAGGCGGGACAAGATTTGGTTCAATCCGCCTATGTCCGCGCCCTTGAGCAGGACGAATTGTTCGAGTGGATGAATCAGCATCAAATTAAAGGTTGGTTTTTTACCGTGATCAAGCGAATGTACATCGATGAATATAGAAAAAACAAACGAGGGCAAAATCTGATAAGCCAAATGGAAGCCAATGCATATGAGCCTTCATTCGTCTCTCAAGTGTGTACGGATCAAGCCCTTCAACAATTGCCGCCGCCATTGGACCAAATCGCGCAATTAAAGATGGAGGGCTTTACCAGCCAGGAGATTGGCCAGCAATTGGATTTGCCTGCATCCACCGTTAGAAACCATTTACAACGAATTCGAAAGCAAATGATTGAGGAGGATTCCAAATGAAAATTACCAATATCGGCATCGTAAACATACAAAATGCAAGCAAAGAGACCTTAGCGTCCATTGAGGAAATCAGCAAGGTGGGCTTTCTGGTCGGCTCAGAAGACGCCTTCCGTGACATTGAGCCCTGCACGATTTCCAACATCGGCATGCGGCTTAAAGTACCTGCCGGCATGCCCTTGGTTTTTCATGATGAAAGCTTAATCCTTGATGACAATTTCTTGGCCAGTCTGCCAGAGAAAACAGCATTTTTAGTCAATGGCGACTGTATCATTCAAACAATAGACACATCCCTTGTAACAGATAAAATTTATCAGATTTATGTAAACGGCAATACCTATTTGCCAGCAGCTATCAAGGGATTAATCACCACTCTGGGACATTTCAACGGTCGAATGATTGCTTTTGAAAGTGACTCCACCTTCTTTAAGCAGCCTCTGCTGCTAACAGAGTCCTTATTGTTTCGCCTGCCCAAACGAGTCAGCACCAATCGACTAAGGGCGCTTGACCCCAAGCTATTGGCTTCATTGGAAAGCTTTGAGAGTATGGAAGTCTTGGATTCTTGTTGGATCGAACGAGGCTTGTTCCAAAGCTGGAAAAACAAACTACACTTGGACCTGAGCGCAGAACTGCAATTGTTTGACGCGCCGGTTCGCTATCATGGTGCTGATGAAACCATGCGCCTTGATGAACTTTCAAAAATTCAAGAATCTACCTTGGCGGTCGATGGAACCTTAACCCTAACCGGAGTGGAATTTGAAAATGATCTGAAGATTACAAGCATTTGCTGCAAAACGCTGCGTGCCAGAGAATCGGTCATTGAAGAATTGAAACCCTTGCTGTCACCGGGTGTTCAGGTGGAAACGCTAGAATCCAACCGAAAAAAGAATCATGGGAAGATGATTCTTTCCGCCAGCCAGCTAAGCACAGCTAAGAATCCCATGCGGATTAAAAACTACGCCAGCCTGATCTTTGATGAGTCGGTCACCGAGGAAATGGTTAACAAGGGAATCGCACAGATCGAAAACTATGGGGTTGTAAAAGGACCGGATCAATTAATGACCATTCTGGCAGAAAAAACAAGCAAAAATTACGGCAAAATCAAGCCGCTCGAGATTGTAAAAGAAGAAAACGAGAAGGAGTATACCTATGAGAATCTGGGATATCTGGTCTTATAATCCATTTCCGCCAGAGCTTGAGCACTACAATTACGACTCAGGTATGGATGGATTTAAGATCTATAAAGAGATGGAAAACATCCGTTAAAAACTAAACATCCACTTGAAAATAATGCAAGTGTTAAGACGATCTGAGGGGGGTATCATATCATAAGGCGAAGGATTCGCCTGGAAGGAAAGGAAGTGGAATCGTGGATTGGATCAAACATCTATTTCCGAAAGAAGTTGAGTATTTGAACTATGAGCACGAAGATACTGCAATGGACATCTATCGGAAAATTGAGCACATCAAATAAGTCGTTATTATGCAAAAGGATTGCATTCGGAATCATCATTCTGAATCCAATCCTTTTTTTATTTTCCATGATAATTATTGCTAGAGAGAAAAATCTTGCTCTAATTCTGCAATCAATCTACGCTTTTCTTCACCATTCACAAAAGCTCCCTGAATCCCATTGAGCACCATGCTTTTGATTTCTGCTTCTGATAAAGCAAACTGAGCCTGAATTTTTTCCCATTCCTGGCTAATTGTTGTATTGGAAATGGAAGGATTATCTGTATTGATTGTGACTAATACACCAGTCTCTAAAAACAACCGCAAGGGATATGCAGAAAAATCATCAACGGCCTTGGTTTGCAGATTGCTGGTTGGACATAGCTCAAGAATAATCCTTTCTTTGACTATATCATGCATGAGACATTGATCTTCTACCACTGCAATCCCATGTCCAATCCTACTCGCCCCCAAGGCAACCGCAGTTCTTACACTATCAGGACCATCCGCTTCTCCAGCATGAATGGTAAATGGAATGCCTTTCTCCTTCAAGTCTAAAAAAAGGCTTTTATAGATTGATGCGGGATAGGCTTTCTCGTTGCCAGCCAAATCAAATCCGACAATCCCCTTCCCGTAAAAAGGCAAGGCAGTTTCCACGACGGTTTGATTAAGCGCTAGCCCTTGGTCTCGTATCAGAGAAATTAGGCCGCCTACTGCGACACCATACTTCTCTGCCCCTGCTTGCAGGCCTGAGATTACGGCCTCAATCACCTGCTTTACCTTTAGCCCCTTCTTTTGATGGAGGGTGGGCGCAAAACGCACTTCCATGTATTTGATATTCTCTTTGGCTGCATCCCTAATCAAATGGAAGGCTGCTAACTCAAGTGCTTCTTGAGATTGCAGCAATGGATTGACACGATCAAAGCGCTTCAGATATTCCAAAAGGCTTGTACAATTTTCATCCACTTGCATCCACGCTTTCAATTCTGTATCATTCTTTGCCGGTAACTCGATCCCTTCCTTTTCTGCCAGCTTGATTACGGTATCCAATTGCAAGCCGCCATCCAAATGAACATGGAGATCCACCTTGGGCATTTTCTTTACATCCATAAGCCTGCCTCCCTTTCTTTGCCATCATTTTACCATAGAAAGAGAAGGAGCCTTGCGGCCCCTTCATGAATGTCTTATGGTTGTACTGATTCTCTAATTTCGTTGATCTCTTCTGTACTCAACCCATATGCAGTTCCGATTTCAATCTCACCTGCAGTCAGTTTTTCTTCAATCTCTGTAATCTTGCTCTTAATGGAATCATCCAGCTGTTCGTAGTATTTATTCTTAGCCAGGCCGACACCGCCTTCTGCAACACCTAGCTGTGCGACTGTGCCGTAAGCCAATGTGCCGGCTTGATCTGCTTTAACAGCACTCAATACCGCTTGGTCAATTCGCTTAATGGCAGATGTTACAATGTGGGCTGACTTATCCGGATCCGTTTCTTCAAACAGCAAAGATTGGTCTGAATCGACACCAATTGCATATTTGTTAGCAATCTTTGCCGCATCCAATAATCCCAATCCGGTTCCGCCCGCTACGTTAAAGCTGATATCCACATCGCCATTGTACTGAAGAAGCGATAGTTCCTTGCCTTTGGCTGGATCGCCGAAGTCGCCTGCATATGAAATCATAACTTTGGTGTTCTCGTTCACATAAAGAGCCCCTTCGATATATCCAACAAGAAAATCATTGATGCCGGGAATGTCCATGCCGCCCAGGAATCCAATGGTTTGCGCTTCATTGGCCAATTCCATCTCAGATTGCGATACCAATGCCGCTGCCGCACCAGCCAAGAAAGACAACTCGTTGGCTTTGTACTGAACGCCATATACGTTTGCTGGCGCTTCCGCTTCATAGCTGTCAAAGTTGATGAACTTTTGGTCTGGATTTTCCAAGGCATACTCGTTCATCATTTCCGTCATGGCATTGCCGGAAACAATCAGGTCCCAGTCCCCTGCCAAGGCATCCATTAGGTTTGGTTCCCACTTGGTGTAGTCCGTACCCATTTCAACCACTTTGGTTTCAGCGCCCAGTTCCGCTGCCACCAATTCCAAACCGTGATTGGCTGAATCAAAGAATGATTTGTCTCCCAGTGATCCTGGAATCAATAGAATTACACGCAGTGCCTCTTCTTCACTTGCCGCAGGCTGTGCGGATTCCGACGTGGAACACGCTGTAAACAAGAGCCCTACAATCAACAATAACGCCAATACTCTCTTTTTCATCTTTTCCTCCTCTATATCGTTGGGATTCCCCCAAAATCAACTATTTTACTGTTTTATCCAGAGTCTCAAAGGCTGCCATCAACTCTTTCAGATATGCTTCCCGGTCTACATCCAGCAGCACTTTCACATTGGCTGGCTTTTCAGGCTTAGGCCGCGTATCTCCCAGAGTCATGCCACGGCAAACATCATCGGTTACCACCACATCCACATGATAGTCCTTCCATTGATAGATGTCGGGCCGCACCAAATACATAACTGCACAGGCATCATGAATGGCGCTTCCGATATGACCATGCAGCAAACTGTATTTAAAATAGAAATCCAGCAATTCACCGACAAAAACCGATACTTTACCGCCAGTCTTCAAATGCTGATACTCCTCTTGTAGGGTATAAGCCTTATTGGTCACATCTAGACCACTCATGGCAATAGGAATGCCAGAATCAAATACAATCTTGGCCGCTTCCGGGTCTACATAGATGTTGAACTCAGCAGCTGATGTCTTATTGCCTTCAAAGAGGCCTCCACCCATGAGGGTGATTTCTTCAATCTTTTCCTTTACATCGGGATATCCCTTTAAAAGCAAGGCGATATTGGTCAAAGGACCCAAAGCGACGATAGTCATCTTGTCTTCCGATTCCCGCAATAGCTTGGCCAAATGCTCTGGCGCAAATGCCGGCAGGGCCTTTTTTGCAGGTTCGGGCAGGATCGGGCCATCCATGCCCGTTGAACCGTGGGCTTCAGCCCCCGTCTCCAATGCCTTGACCAAGGGACCCGAAGCCCCTGCAATCACATCAATGTCCTCACCTAAAAGATCAACAATCTTCAAGGCATTCATGGTGACTTTATCTATGGTTTGGTTGCCGCCAACCGTTGTAATGGCCTGAATATCAAATTTCTCTTTATGGGCTAAAGCCAGGCAGATCGCAATGGCATCATCATGCCCCGGATCACAATCAATCAATAATTTTCTCATCTTATCCTCGTTTCTTTTGTTTTTTTGTCGTTTGAATGGCATAGGCGCAAAGTCCGATTACCGTTACTACATTTGGAATGATTTCCACCAATTCCGATGGAATATTCATCCCTTGCAGGGAGTTGGCCAATGCTTCTGCAAATCCAAAGACCAGAGTTGTCAGTGTTGTGCCAATGGTCGTTCCTCGACCCATGGCTTCAGCAGCTAAGGCGATCCAGCCTCGGCCAGCTGTCATGTTTCTCGAGAACCAGGACACATATCCCATGGAAAGGAATGCACCACCAAGGCCCGCAAAGAATCCACTCATGGCAAGGGCCATATACTGAATACGTTTGGCATCAATGCCAACCGATTCCGCCGCATGCATATTCTCGCCAACGGCACGGATCTTGAGTCCCAAGGATGTTCGGTTCAAAAGAAGATAAACTACAATGACCGATAGGAAGGCCAAATAGGTAATGGCATTATGCCCAGACAAGACTTCACCCAGAACAGGAATATCCTTCAAGATCGGAAGTTGCAGGTCTGGCACCACCTTGGACGGCAAGGAAGCTGAAGTTCCCTTTTCTCCTGTCAATAAATAAAGAAGAAATACTGATCCGCCGGAGGCAAAGAGGTTCACCGCAACACCACCCAAGATAATATGGGATTTCAAATTCAGAACAAAATAAGCCAATATACTAGCAATCAGAATCCCCATGGCAACAGCTGCCAAAAGTCCCACCGCCGCACTTTGCGTAAAGGAAGAGACCATAACACCGGTAATGGCCGACATCAACATGATGCCTTCCAAACCGATATTAACGATACCCGCTCGATCCGAAATAATGGCACCCAAGGCAGCCAAAAGAATCGGTGTTGTCACACGAATGACGGAGAAGAAAAAGTCTGTATTAAAAATCAAATCACTCATCTACTCCACCTCCTTCAGCAATTGCCTTTGTCGCCAACCATGGAGGAATCGCTCCGCTGAGATCAAAAGAATGATAACAGCCTGAATAATCGAAACCATCTCAGAAGGCACATCTGCCAGACGAGCCATCAAATCAGCACCAATCCGCATATAGGCTAAAAAGACTGCGGCCAACAAGGCTTTTAAGGGATGGTTTTTACCAAGCAGGGCAACCAAAGCCCCGTCCAAGCCCAAGCCAGGCAAGGCTGCCCAGCGAAATCGCGTATACATGCCCAGAATTTCCACCGCGCCGCCCATACCGGCAATGAATCCTGCAATCAAATGAGCGGTGATAATGACCATGGGCGTTTTCACTCCAATATAATTGGCGTACTTGCCATTCAAGCCTGTCATTCTCAAGCCGTATCCCCATTTGGTTTTGTACATGTACAAATAAGCCAACACAGCGACCACCAGAAGAATCAACAAACCAAAGTGAATCCTGGTTCCTGGAATTAATCTGCCCAATACTTTCGTTTCTGAAAACTTGTAGGAAGCCACCTCACCCAAGCTGGGATCCCGCAAGTAATTGTTGAGTATAAAAAATCCGATCCCGTAGAAGATACTGTTAAACATCAAAGAGATAACCAGTTCGTTGGCATTCCACTTCGCTTTTAAGACACCGGGAATCCCGTTTAAAACCATGCCTGTCAAGCTGGCTGTCGCGATGGCCAAACTACCTTTTAATAAATGTCCTCCGGGAACCGCCAAAGCAACCACCGTTGCCACAATGCCGCAGATATAAAAGATGCCTTCAGCACCCAGATTGAACAGTTCCGCCTTAAAAAGAATGGAAGTTGCAATTCCAGCAAAGGCCAGTGGAATGGCCAGTTCAATCACATTTCCCAAATAACGCGTTGATTGGAGTGGCCCAAACAACAAAACTTTCATCGTTTCCATGGGCTGATTGCTTACCAGCAGAATCACTCCAAATGCAATCACCAAAGAGATAAAAACGGCCGAAAGGGTTCGCATCAGTTCATTCAATTTCTCAGCTTTCATGGCAAGCCCTCCCAATCTGATCTTTTTCATGCTTTTTCAAGCCCAGCATACAAAGGCCCAATTCTTCTTCTGTAACCTTTTTGCTATCTTCAAAATAAGCAACAATTTCTCCTTCATACATGACCATAATGGCATCACTGAGTTCAAGGATCTCGTTAAGGTCAGCGGAAATCAAAAGAATTGCCGCACCATCATCCCGCATATCCAGCAATTGATGGTGAATAAACTCAATTGCACCTACATCCACACCACGAGTAGGTTGTGCTGCTATCAATACTTTTGGATTGACCGAACACTCTCTGGCAACAACCACTTTTTGAATATTTCCGCCAGAAAGCATGTTGACCTTCTGCGCCCCGCCGGAACACTTGACCAAAAACTTTTCAATCAGATTTTGGCTGGTTTTAACCATTTCTCTACCCTTTAACAAGGCTTTTTCTGTAAACTCGTCCAGCATGAGACGGTTTCCCAAAATATTATCCAAGATGCTTGCTTCCGCTGCCACACCAACGCTCATTCGATCCTCTGGAATATAGGAAAGTCCCTTTACGCGCAAATCAACAATATCCAACTCACGTATCGATTGGCCTTCAAGCGCAACGTCACCTTCTTGAAGATTTCGGTTCCTTGTTAAAAGTTCAATCAGTTCGCTTTGACCATTGCCTTCAACTCCGGCAATACCCAGAATCTGACCTTCTCGCAAACTAAAACTGATATCCTTAAGAATCTCTTTCTTCTCAATTTTATGGCTAAGATTTCGAACAGAAAAAACCGCATTGCCTGCTTTTCCTTGTCGGTCCCCATATTGCAAGACCACATCGCGACCAACCATCAAATTTGATATCTGGCTTTCTGTGACATCCGCAGTCCGATAGACCCCTTGGAAGACACCCTTTCGAATAACTGAAACCCGATCACTAATCTCCTTCACTTCTTTCAGCTTATGAGAGATAAAAATGATCGTATGGCCGTCTTCTTTCAGTTGCTTCAATTGAACAAACAATTCTTCCGTCTCTTGCGGTGTCAAGACCGCTGTAGGTTCATCCAGAATTAAAATTCTAGCTCCCCGATACAAGGCTTTTAAAATCTCGACCTTTTGCTTCATGCCAACCGAAATGTCTTCCACCTTCTCATCCAGATTGACTTGCATGCTGTACTTGTCCGCCAACATTTTTGTAATGTCACGCGCCTTTTCTCGGTCAATAAATACACCCTTATGAGGTTCTGTTCCCAGCAGTAAGTTCTGTACCACTGTAAAGGACGGAACCAGCATAAAATGCTGATGGACCATTCCAATGCCCATTTCAATGGCGTCTTCCGGAGAATGAATGGCTGTTTCCTCGCCCCGAAATAGGATCTTGCCCTTGGTTGGCTGCTCCATGCCAAACAGGATCTTCATCAAGGTTGATTTTCCAGCGCCATTTTCTCCAACTATGGCGTGAATTTCTCCTTCCACCAGGTCAAAAGAAATTCCTTTATTGGCCACGATACCATTGCCATAGACCTTGGTGATCTCTTGAAGCTCCAATATTGTTTTCCCTGCCATAAATGTCTCCTTTCCCATATGGAACTTGTTCCATATGAGCCAAAAAACAATACTACCGAAGTAGTATCGCTATTGGCTAGTCGTATCTCGTTTCACCAATTCCACATCAAAGATTTTCTCTTTGACCGCAGATTTTCCATTTTCAATTTGATCAATAATTAAATCCACCGCAGCTTCACCCATTTCCCCAATCGACTGATTAACCGTCGTCAAAGCAGGAATGGTTTTTCTGCTGAAGAAGATATTATCATATCCGATGACTTCAATGTCCTCAGGCACCTTCAAACCTGCATGATAACATTCACTCAGGATCGAGATGGACAGATCGTCATTCCAAACGAAAACCGCCTCATAATTTTTAAGGGTCTGGCCGATATTGGAAAAGTCCTCTCCATAGATGCCTTCCAAAACATCGACTTGAATCCCCTGCTCCTGCAACTTTTCAGCAAAAGACAGGTATCGGTCATTGGCTGATTCAATGTCTTCGGGACCTTTGATATGCAAAATTCTCTTAAAACCCTTCTCTATCATATATTCCGCCACCAAGCGGCCACCCTTCTTATTGTCAGATGACACATAGGTTATGGAATCATCTATGCGCTTCTCAATCGAAATAATGGGAATCTTGGCATTGATGTATTCCTTATCACATTTGGCGTTGGCTACGATAATTCCATCCACACGATGCTGAAGGAACATATCAATAAAGCTTGCCTCATTTTGCTTGCTATATTCCGTATTGCTCAAAACGATACTGTAGCCCTTTTCCTTGGCCCGATTCTCTACCCCAACTGCCAATTCCGGATAAAATGGGTTGACGATGTTGGGAATAATCAAACCAATCATCTTAGAGCTCTTGGTAAACAAAGCCCGCGCCAAGGCATTGGGTTTATAGTTCAGCTCATCAATTGCAGCCTGAATCTTTTCCCCTACGGCCTCGCTTACATATCCGTCTTGATTGATATACCGGGAGACAGTTGCAATACCAACTCCCGCCTTTTTTGCTACATCACGAATATTTGCCATATTTCCTCCTTACGAAAGATATGGAACATGTTCCACATGTCGTATTCTATCGAACCGTTTTCCGTATGTCAACAAGAAAATTTTAATTTCTATGATTGATTAAACGTAAACCAACGAAATAAATCGGTTGACATTCGATCAGAATCACGATAGTCTGATGCTATCTATCAAACCAAGACCGGAGGAAACCATGGCAACTAACCATGAAATACTAATAAAATCGAAAGAGAATCAAATTCTCAGCAAAGATGACTGTACAGTCTTATTGAAAGCCGATCTAGACTGGCTGACCCAAGCAGCAAATGAGCTCCGACAACACCATCAGGGCAATCACTTTGATCTTTGCACCATAATCAACGGCAAAAGCGGGCGTTGCCCAGAAGATTGCCGATATTGCGCGCAATCTTCCCACTATGCTACTGACGCGCCGATTTTTCCGCTTCTTTCGACGGATGAGATTGTTGAAGATGCCAAACAGCAGGAGGCCAAAGGAATTCTACGTTATTCCATCGTCACTTCTGGCAAGCGCCTAAGCGATGAAGAAGTTGATTCTCTCTGCATCGCCTATAAAAGGATCAGCGAAGAGACCTCTTTGTCCCTTTGCGCTTCTCACGGTCTTTTAACCGAAGACCAGTTTATCAAACTGAGAGAAGCAGGCGTCAGCCGATATCATAACAATCTTGAAACATCAAAAAACTATTTTTTATCGATTTGCACCACTCACACCTATGAAGATAAGGTCCATGTAATCCAGGCAGCCAAGAAAGCCGGGCTTTCTGTATGCAGCGGTGGCATTTTTGGCATGGGTGAATCCTGGCAAGACCGCATTGATATGCTCATGGATCTTCGACGTCTTGACGTCGACTCCATTCCCATCAACTTTTTCTGCCCGATTGCAGGAACGCCTTTGGCCGATCATACAACCCTTGAATCACAGGATGCCTTGCGAATCATTGCCATAGCCCGCTTTATTCATCCCACAGCAGCCATTCGCCTGGCCGGGGGACGGGGCCAATTTGCCGATCAAGGCAGGCAGGCTTTCCAATCTGGTGCCAATGCCGCCATTACCGGTGACCTTTTAACCACGGCAGGGATCTCAGTCAAGCACGACAAATCCATGTTAGCTGACTTAGGCTATCAGGCACATAAACTCTAGTCAGAATACGCTGGTTTTTTCCAGCGTTTTTTTATTTGCTGAAAGTAATTATAAATGTCATAAATAGCAACATTTTCACCTTTGTAATTTGATAAAACCCTTAAAATCACTCGCACTTTATTTACTTATTGTCATTTTTGTAAGATAATTTAATTGAAATTCATTATTAGCATACTATTTTATTGCAGTTTAGCCGAGGTGGATGATGAAAAATTCTTTTCTCTATAACGCTTATCGATCTGTAACCAAGCGATTTGGCATCTTACTCATCCTTCTCATGCTCTGCTTTGGTATTGTTATAACCATATCCAGCCGCATCTACCTTGACCATTTTGAGACCATCTCAAGAGAGTACTATGCCTCGAAATTTCATGAATTAAATGAAGATGCCCTCATTCGTGTCATGCATTGGCAGACGATGAATGGTCTATATAGGCTTTATGAATCCGGCGACCATCAGGCAATCGACTCATTTTTTGAACGCCATTTTGGATCCTTTTCTGCCACCGATGCACGCTTACTGGTCACAAAATTAGGTTATGATCCCTATTCTTACAAGGATCGAATTATGCCGGCAAAAGTCATCGCGATGGCCAAAACCATTCCTGTGGACTCTCCTCATCCAAAATATCAGTGGATCGGCAATAAGCTCTGGCTGATTCAACAGTCTAATCTGGACGGCTATCAAGTCATTCTAGCTGCCCCCATCACTGGCAATCAACTGTCCTTTCTCAAAGATTGGGCTTATGGGGAATATATTGAATCGGTTTCTGTCACAAACGAAGAAGAGTATGTCGATCGTTATTTTTGGGACTGGGACTATCATCGAATGTCTTACTTGATTGATGAAAACGCACCGGCTTACCTTACTGTGGAATACGATCTGGACACCTTGGGACAATACTTTTATATCGGTTATGCTATTGTACTGGCAATCTGCCTTGGATTGTTCTGGATTCTCATCCGATACGTGTTGCGCACGTCATTTAAATCCGCCATTCAACAACTCTCGGTTTTTGAGACCCAAGTGCATCAGATTGCGGCAGGAGACTATTCCAAACGAATCAAACATTCCGGCTATGAAGAGTTTGTTCACTTGGAAGAAGAGATCAATCAAATGTCGACTGCCATTGAAAGCAGAAACAAGCAACTCAAACAAAATGTAAGGGAACTCTATGACCTGTTGGTTGAAGTTCTAGAGCAAAAAGATCCTTATACGCGGGGACATTCTGAACGGGTTGCCTCCTACAGCCTGCAGATCGCCAGAACATTGGGTCTTGCAGATTTGGAACAAATCTATTCAGCAGCACTTCTGCACGATATCGGCAAAATTGCTATCCCAGAATCAATTTTAAGAAAAAAAGGAGCTTTATCAAAAGAGGAATATGACGACATTAAAACCCATCCTCAACGGGGTTTCAACTTGCTTTTAAAATCGTCTCAGTTCGAAGGGCTTTTGGATGGTGTGTTATATCATCACGAACGCTTGGACGGAAGCGGTTATCCCTGCGGGCTAAAAGGGCATGAAATCCCTATGCAAGCCAGAATCATCGCTGTTGCAGATGTCTACGACGCCCTCACTTCCGACCGATCCTATCGACCTGCCATGACCCTTCAAGAAGCTATTGCCATTATTGAAGCTGGCCGCGGAAAGAAATTTGACGCAGCAGTTGTTGACTGTTTGCTCAAGTGCATTAAACTTGCTTCCTAAGAACATTTCTTTTCCATATCAAAAGCACCCTCTCAATCAGATAGAGAGGGTGCTTTTGTATTAACTGAATTAATCTTGCTGTCCGTATACGTTGTCACCAAAATGCATCATGGCTTGGCAAAATTCCGGTGAAAGTGGTTTGGAGTTTCCAATGATATGAGAGTAAAATGCTACCTTGGCGCACTCTTCGGCCAGTACCGCAAACTTAAAAGCAGAATCGATATCATCACCAACGGTAATCATACCGTGATTGCCCATCAGTACCGCCCGCTTGTCGCCTAACGTTTCGATCATGGTGCTTGCGAGGTCCTCACTCCCCATCATGCACACGGGCGCACATTCAATTGGTCCGCCAAAAACGCTGGCGCCTTCCGTTAGTACAGGTGGAATAGCCTTATTGCTGGAGGCCCAGGATGTAGCAAATACCGAATGCACATGGACGACACCGCCGACATCTTTCCTTGCCTTCAGAATGCCGCAATGCATAGGCATTTCTACCGACGGCTTTCGAATGCCGTCAATAATATTCATATCCTCATCCACCACGACCACATCTTCTGGCTTCAATGCCTCGTAATCCATTCCACTTGGCGATATACAGATATATCCTGTTTCAGGATCACGCAGGCTGAAATTCCCGAAGGTCAAGGGGACCAACTTGGCTGCACGAACCTTTAACGCGATCTCGATAATTTTTTCTCTTTGTTCTTTCAGTAACATGTTTACACTCCCTTAATCAAGTAATTCTGTCTTTCTTAGAATTGCAATCCCATGCTTGCCAAGGCTACCATAATGGCTGTAGTGAAAATTGGAATTGCAACCGTTGTAACGCCGATATCTTTGTATGACTGACGGTGAGTCAATCCGCAAATTCCCAAAAGGGTAATAACCGCGCCATTGTGTGGCAAGGTATCCAAACCGCTGGCTGCCAAAGATGCAATTCTATGCATTACTTCTGGGCTGATATTGGCTGCTGCCGCCATGTCTGTATATGTAGAACCCAAGGCTGTCAAAGCAATACTCAATCCGCCTGAGGCTGATGCTGTAATACCGCAAAGCACGTTGGTCGCTACGGCTTGTGTAATCAAAACGTTGGAGGAAACACCCACAATGGTTGATTTGATAATCGCGAAACCTGCAAGAGACTTGATAACCGTTCCATATCCAACCTCGGCACAGGTATTTACAATTGCAGTAACCGAACTGAAAGCGCCTTTTCTCAAGCTGCCTTTCAAGTCTTTAATGGCAGACCAGTTCAATACAATAATCAAGATGTCTGCAACAACCGATGAGATAATCAAAGACCAAACACCCTGTACCTTGGCAAGATTTGTTCCAAATGATTCCAAGTAAGCGCCATCTACTGATGGGAAGATTACTTTGGCCAATGTAAAGTTTACAACTGTAATGGCAATAATCGGTAAGATTGCTACAAACAGATTTGGAATGCGAGTAACTTCATCTTCTCCCAGATACTCTTCCTTATGGTCGCCGTATCCTTCGCCATTGGCTTTGGCATCGGCCGCACGCTTGTTCAACCACAGCATACCCAGGGTAAACATGGTAACCGCTGCAATCAGACCCAATACCGGCGCTGCAAAAGCATCCGTACCAAAGAAACGCATTGGAATGGCATTTTGGATCTGCGGGCTACCTGGCATTGCCGTCATGGTAAAGGTAAAAGCACCCAAACCAATAGCACCTGGAATCAAGCGTTTTGGCACGTCAGCTTCCTTAAACAAGGATACCGCCAGTGGATAAACCGCAAATACTACAACGAATAGAGACACGCCGCCGAAAGTCAGCAAGGCACAAATGGTAACGACCGACAAGATGGCCTTGTCTTTACCCAATTTCTCACCAATCCAAATGGCAATGGCTTTTGCCGAACCTGTCTCATCCATCAACTTTCCAAAGATGGCGCCGAACAGGAAGAGAGGGAAGTAGCCTTTCATAAAGCTTGCAAATCCACTCATATATACTTCTGTGTAATTGGCCATGACATGAGCGTCACCGCCAGAAGAAATAATAACCGCAATCATCGCTACAATAGGTGCTAAAATTAATACTGTAATTCCCCGGTACGCAAAATACATTAATAGAATAAGGGATACCAAAATCCCGATCACACTCATTGACATATCTTTTCTCTCCTCATTTTTAAGATTTCTGTCATTCGGTCTTGCTTATGATCAAAAATATTCCGTGAATAACGTTTTCCCGAACGTTATTCTCTTTGCTTTTCTACAATACATACTCCAACATGGCTTTTGCTGCCGTTTCAGCAAAAAGCTCGTCATTGATATTAGCATCCACATCCATCCAACGCACATGATCAGCCAAGTTCTCTTTCACCGTTTCGATGAAAGCCCGGTCAATTGCAGGATTAAAGAATGCACCGCCTGGCGCGCCTGCTTCGCAGAATCCTTTTAAAGGGAAAAGTACTGTAACCGGCCCCTTAGCTTGGCTGACTCGTTCCCCAACAAGTTTGCCAATCATCCGGATTTCCTTCTCCGTTACTTTCATATGGATAATGCTTGCATTGTGATAGATATGCTGACGGGATTCCCAATCGTCTGGATAACCAGCAGGTCCTGACTCCGTCGCAAAATCAATCATGTCCAAAGCGCCTGCCGAAATGACCTGTGGAATTCCTTTTTCACCCGCGGCAGCCAGTCGATTGTTGGCTCCTGTACAATATCCCCCGATCACCTCGTTGGCAATTTCATGAAGGGTCAAATCCATGCTGGCTTGAATCACGCCTGCCTTGATCAACTCTTCCATGGACTTGCCACCAACACCATTGGCATGGAAAGTAATGGTCTCCAGTCCTTGGGCCTCCAAAATTTCTTTGGCCCGCTCCACACCCCGGCTGGTAATGCCTAGCATGGTAGTCCCCACTACGCATTTGGCCTTGGTTTCTTTCAGTTCTCCGCCAAACATGGCCATACCGATTACGGATGATACGGCATTGCGAATGACATTTTCCGTCAAAGCGTTCAAGCCTGAAATATCCGCTACTGAATGCATGATAACGATATCCTTGGTATCTACAAAAGGACCAAATGTCCGTTTTCCAGACGCCATAGTTGAAAGCATCACTTTCGGTACCCCGTATGGCAATGCCCGCATGGCAGCTGTTGCCATCATGGTGTTTTGGGCGCCACCCATGGAAAAGACCGCGTCAAACTGACCTTTCAGATGAAGGATAGGAATTACCTGTCTCATGGCATCTGTCATCATGGAGATTCGACCGCCACGATCCAATTGAATGATCTCTTCCCAAGAATAACCTGCTTGTTCCAGAATCTCTTCTGCCGTTACATCCGGCATAACAATCGGCCGTTCTTTGACACTCATATCAATGATCAGGGCTTTTTGCCCCGCATTTTCAATAATTTCTTTGGCGAAGAAAATTTCACTTTCCTTCGTATCCATGCAACCCAAGATTGCAATCGTTTTCTTCATTGTCGCACCACCAATTCTTTGTTTGTAAGGTGGCCGAAGCCACCTCATCCTATTCTCCGATTACGACGCCATTCTCCGCCAATGCAATCATTTCAATCGCATGGGTTGGAAGGATATGATCCAGACTTTGCGCACGTCGCTTCAAGTCTTCGATACTCTTCCATGACTCGTCAATGTTCATAAAACGTCCCGGAGGTGTAATGCTGTAATGCATTTCCGGCACTTCTTTCAGGTTGTCCAAAGAGAAGACCAAGTCTCCACAGCAATGGTACTCGCCATTTTTTGTGTTAACAACAACTGTTTGGTGACCAATGGAATGACCTGTGCTTAGGTATACATAGATGCCATCAATAATTTCAGTTTCGCCTTCTACCAATGTAAATTCACGTCCATCAAATTGAGGCTTCAAACCGATTGTTGGATACTCATATGATTTGTGGTACAAACCGATTGGGTTCAATGCATATTCATGCTCGATCTTTTGAACCACCAACTCCGCATTCGGGAATTCATTTGTGTAGTAGACATGATCCCAATGCAAGTGTGTAAATATAATCATATCAATGTCATCAGTAGAAAGTCCAATTTTTTTTAGCTGATCCATCACTGTGTAACCTTCTGGCTGGTAAGAGCCTGGATGGTGGTATTTTCCAGCGATTTCAGTGTTTGACATACCTGTATCAATCAGGATTTTTTTGCCGTTTCCTTCAACCAGGAAGATGGTTACCGGCAGCTCCATAAATCCTTCTACATCGTAGAATTTATGTACGCTATGATGATAAATATATGTGCTCTTGTTGGTTTTTGTGAACCCTGTAATCAGGGGTCGAATTGTATATTCTTGCATAATCCACCTCTTCGTTCTTATTTCTTATTCCATGCGTCCAAGTAGAAGATCTGAGCGGTTTCTTCAATCAACTCCGCGATCTCTTCTGCTTTTTTTGTTGTTTCTGCAAATGCTACAATACCATGATCCTTCAAGATGAAAGCCGATAGATTCTCATCATTGTCCAGCACTTCAAAGACCTTATGAATCTCGTCTTCGCCGACTGCCGGTGAAATCACCGGAATCACTGGAATGGCATTCTTCATCTTTAATTCGCTGTGCTTGGTTACCAAGGGCAATGTTTCATGATCCCGTGCCACTAGAATGGACCACGGTGAATGGGTATGGACCACACCGCCGATTCTCTCGTAGCGATTATACAAGGCTCCGTGAAGATACAATTCCCGTGTCGGTTTTCCCCCTTCGATCACATCCCCCTCAAAGTTGGTGATCACCAGGTTTTCCGCTTCGCAATTTCCAAAAGAAATTCCGCTTGGCTTAACAAACATCAGCTCGGTTCCTTGAATTCTTGTGCTGACATTCCCGCCTGTTCCCGTCTGCAACTTGCAGTCATAGGCTCGTTTAGCAGCAAACAAAAAGTCTTTCATCGCTTGCAAATATTCCTTATACATCATTCCACCTCCTCTTGCTGGTATAGTGATATAACCACTTAGTTTGAAAAAATGGACGATCCCGCCGCGCGTTCCAGGTTCGTCTGGTATAGTGATATAACCACTGAATGTATATTGAAACGCCCCGTCGGGCGTTCAATTCCCCTTAATCCTGATTTTCTTGTATTGCCAAGTGCAGTAATTCTTCGATTCGGCGCATATGGCTCTTCATCGCTGCTTCTGCATCCTCTTCTGAACCACGAACAATCGCATCTTCTATCCGTCTGTGGTATTTGACCACATCATCCAACTGCTTGGTTGCACTCAAGCTGACCACTTGGTACATGGTGAAGTATTCCTGAATGCCTAGAAAGATATCAACTAAAACTTGATTGTGTGCCGCTATGCCCAAAGCTCTATGGAAGGCCTGATCCGCTTCCAGAAATTCATTGTCTTTCTGATCACGCATCTTGAGGATTTCCTCTTCGGCATATTTTCTTGTTCGAGTGATTTCAGCCTTCTCTTCGTCGGTACCATGAATGGCTGCTAATCGGGCAAGGTCGATTTCCAAAATCCTTCGAAGTTCAAAAATCTCCAGTACGGAATCCTTATTCATCATAAAATAGGACGCCATCTCCTTGGACAAGGCAAAACCACTCTGCTCTTTCACATAGGTTCCTTTGCCGTGTTTGGTTTCTAGGAAACCCAGCTCTCGCAAAACCCGTAAGGCTTCTCGAACCGGCAATCGGCTCACACCATAGTTTTCTGCCAGATCACGTTCCGTAGGCAGCTTTTCCCCTGGAACCATAATCCCGTCTACGATGTTCTTCTTAATGTCTTCTACGATTAGATCGCAAGTTGTACTTTTCTTTATCATCATTATCACCCTTTTGGTTTAGTGAGTATACCACTTATCGTTATATTTTACCATACTCGAGAGCTGCCGTCCATGCAGGGACGCGCATTTCGACAACCCGTGGAAGTATGGTAGGAATTGGTCAAAAGGGTATATGTGGTTCAGTGAGTATACCACTGTAGTTATAAAGTAACATGGCTTTGAGCATTTGTCCAGAGTTTTTTTTTAGAATGTTTCTATAATCATACGTCTATGAAGAAACATCAGATGAAAATGTTTGCAAAATCATATGCAGATGTAGAAACATCATGCGAAAATGTTTGCAAAATTTCCTTCTGCCGCACTTGGGAAAAAAACGCGGGTAAAATTTGTGCATTTCTACCCACGTTATCTTTATATAGGCATAACGTTCCCTTGTTTATCCACATTTCATTTATTGACCTGTCTGTTTATGCACATGCAATCCCCAGCATCAACATGCTTTTCTACCTACTCTTCCTCTAATCTACATATTTACCAGATTAAATTATGTAGATTAAACTATTAGTAGGCAGATTAATCCTGATCGTTTAATACATATGCAGTACTTCGGCCGCCTCCTACTTTGCGGATATAGCCTTCCTTTACCAAGCTTGCCAATGTCTTTTCAATCATCACAACACTAATATCCGGATTCCATTTAGCGATATCCGATTTGGATATCTTCCCATGATGTCTTTGAAAAGTCACTTTGACTCTCTCGGCCTTTGTAAGCCCCTTCTCTCGAAGCAAATCAACTCTTGAAGAAAACTCCTTATAGGCTGCTAATATTGTACTCAAAAGATATTGAACAAATGGACGATAATCATTTTTATTGTCATGCCATCCTAATGAACTTTTTTGCAGGGTGTAATAATACGTCTCTTTTGATTTTTCTATCATCATCTCAATACTAATAAATTTACCAACTATATAGTTATCTTGATATAGAAGCAATAATGTTAGTAGTCTGCTCATTCTTCCATTTCCATCAGTGAATGGATGAATGCAGAGAAAATCCAATATAAACATTGAAATCAATAACAATGGATCTAGATCCTTTTTATTCCTTGTATCCATGAAGGAGGCACACATCGCATCCATCGCTTCTTTCGTCTGAAATGCAGGGACAGGTTGAAATCGAACACTTCGATTCCCAAACGCATCGACTTCCTCAATTATATTATCGACATTTTTATAATCGCCACCTCTAAAACCAGTATTAAACAAATACAGATCTCGGTGCAACTGGAGAATGAAATTTGGACGAATAGAAATATACTCATAGCTTTCATGAATAACATTCAACACTTCCCGATAGCCTGCAATTTCCTCCTCATCGCGATTGCTAGGTTCAGTTTTTTCTTCCATCAACTGCTGTAAGCGTCTATTTGATGTGAATATTCCCTCGATGCGATTTGACGCCTCGGTACTCTGAATTTTTGCTACATGTGTCATTGCTTCTAGCACATCAGGAAAAGCTTCAAGATATAATTCCTGTTTCCCTCTAAATTCATGAAGTTCTGACAATAAATCTACAATTTCTTTTGTATACAACTGATTGCTTAAGAAATTATAATCGAAGTTTCTCATTCTGCACCCCCATTTTGTTATTCTACATAAAACATATCACATATTATGCAGATTAACAACTCAGTATGCAGATTAAGCGCCTTCTGTTTGTTCTTTCCACTGATGCTTCAAAGATTCTGACGCCTGCAATTGCTTTCTTCCAATGCCAATGGCAAAAAGGCCGACTAGTATTTGTGCAATCGCCAAACCTGCCATCATCCAACCAAAGGAAACCCTAGCTCCCAAGTACAAAGCTGGCATCATAACAAGTACCGTTCCTCCGGCGTTGATCCCTAAAGTCCACATGGTTTTACCAATGGCATTCATTGCCTGGCCATTCCAATTATAGAGGTTCATGCCAATAAAACCAATCAATATCCATCTCAAGTAAGTCAAGGCATAGCCCATCACTTCAGGATCCTGAGTGAAGAGAGATGCCAATGGACGGGCGGCCAAATTAATCACAATCAAAGATGCCAGTCCAAGACCTGGCGCATAGCGGTTCAATAATCTACGCATTTCTTCTACACGGTCATAGTGCCCTGCACCCCAGTTCTGGCCCACAATGGGAACGATACTGACCCCTATGGCAGAGATGGCAATATTCACAAAGCCTTCAATTCGACTGCCCACTGCGATGGCAGCCACCGCTGCCGCTCCTCCAACAGACGCCGCCAAGGCTGTTAATACACTTCTTAGCAATTGAGGAAAGAGGGTAACCCCCATGCCAGGCACACCGATCTTTAATATCTCTTTCCAGGATTGACTAACTTGTTTCAACTGAGGTCTGGACCAATCAATCAATTTGTGATGAAATCCCAGAAAATACAGAGTGGTAAGCATGCCAAAGAATCGGGAAATCACAGTGGCCAGAGCGGCGCCACGAATCCCCATGGCCGGGAACCCAAAGAGACCAAAGATCATAATCGGATCCAGAATCACATTCAATCCCGCGCAAACCATCATAACAATCATGGGGCGCTTAAAATCCCCAACAGCCCGCATAGCGGAATCACTCAATGGCGGCATCATAACCACCATATTACAAGCATACCAAATGGTCATATAGTCTTTGACCAGGGGCAAGACATGCTCATCGGCACCCAAAAGCCGAAAAACTGAATCCATGGTTGAAAGACCAAATATAGCAAATAGAATAACGACCATCACAGATAGCAAAAGCCCATCTGTTGTGATTCTCTTCAGCTTGGCCTGATCATTCAGACCAGCAGCTCTAGACAATACCGACATGGATCCCGTGGTAATTCCCATGGAAATGGCTGATGCAATTAAGATCACTGGAAAAGTAAAGCCCATGGCCGCCAAGGCATCGGTTCCCAATTTTCCAACAAAATAGGTGTCTGTTATATTAAACAATGTAAAAGCCAAGCTTCCGCCGATCATAGGAACCGCCAGACTGACTATATTTTTTTTGATGCTTCCTTTGGTTAAATCTCTCATTTTTCTTCCTCCTTACAAAACCGCAGAGGTTTTCTACCATACAGCATAAACCATATGGTCGCTATAAGGTCAAGAAAAATCCCCCTGCCTACGGCAAGGGGATGCGAATAGTCAATTATTCAACAATGGGAATCATCAATGACTGCAGAAATTCCTCCTTGTTATTCACGATAAAGGATCCAACAATAGAACGACTAAAAACCAGTCCTTTCGTTTTCAGATCCTTTTCTTGGGCGAAATCCAGCATGCCCTGAAAAGTTACTTTCTGCCCTTCATGGGTTCCTTTGTGCAGGGCAACAATACATTTCCCTAGATGAAAGGATTCAAAATCGGGATTCTCTACACTCAAACCCATGGTCGGTTTAATAATCCAGTCCAAATAACGGTCGTCCTGCTCTGTGATCATGGGAAACCGTCCTCCGAAAACCAAACCGTGGTTGTGGCCAAGCTCAAAGTAATTGGGATCTTGCTGAGTCAATTCCTTAATCTTCAACTCCATGTCCACCCATTCCTCTAGACCCGAGCAATCAGCAACCAGACATCTTATATCACCGATATCCTTGATTCGAGGCTGAATGCCATATGTCTGATAAGTCTCTACCGCCTGATCGATATTTTCAAGAATACTGTCCAAATCCTCCTTGATCAGCTGATATTGGCGAATCATGGCCTCCAACTTGTTTCTCTGGTCAGTGATAACATCCAGCTTTTCATCCAGTGACTGGATTTGCTGGTTTTTGATCATCTCTTCAATAGACAGACCCAGCAGCTTGTTGAACTTAATGGTATCCACAATGATAAACTGATCTGAAGTATAATAACGATAGCCGTTCTCCTCATCCACCACATCGGGTTTCAACAATCCGATTTTGTCATAATAACGGAGGGTTTGGGCGTCAATATTCTTTATTTTAGCAAATTCACCAATTCGATATCTCTTCATTACAGGCTCCTATTATCAGCTGTCCCACTCATTCAGCATCAGGTTCATATAGTACTCATCGTAGTAGGTTCCGGCAATCTTAAGCGCCCTAGGCTCCTCTCCCCAAATTTTAAATCCAAAGAGCTCATACAAGCCAATGGCAGACTTGTTGTTGCTGACTACCGCCAGTTGAATCTGCTCCAGCCAATCCAGATCCCGCGCCACATCCAAAAGCTCCATAAACAATGCTTTTCCAACACCTTTGTGGTGATATTCCTGCATGACAAACATGCCCCATACAGTTCCCTTATGACGGGTCTTGATACGCGCATCTTGTCGAAAGCCAACCATGCCAACCAACTTTTCTCCATCAAAAGCACCCAAAACAAAAGAAATGGGATCCGGGAAGATATAGCTGTTTAGGAAGCGGTCTTTTCTGCTTGCTTCCGACTTGTGGAGTTCCTCTTCATAGGAAGAGCCAAAGGCCTCTGGAAATCCCCTAAGCGCCTGCAAGCGAAGTTCCCAAAAGGCATCCATATCTTTGGCTGTCAATTTTCGAATTATCATGCTTTCACCTCCGTGTCGTTCTACTACTAGTATAACCGAAAAAGAGCCGGACGATTCAACCGAATCCCCGACTCTTCAAATGATTGTTCTTCATTCCACAACACATTCGCGATGGTTATAGATCCAAATGGCATCCAAAGGCGATACCACCATCGCTACAAAAGCTACTTTCTTGGATTTTCCCAAAACCTTGCTGTAAAAATCACGGTACATAACATAGGTAAAATAAATCAAAATTACGCCAACCAAAATTAGCAGTGTGATGGTCAAAGGCGTTCGATGCCTAAAGAGCAAACTTGTTAATGAAGAACCTATCATCATCAGAAGAAAAAGATGGTTTGTCTCTAAATCACCAAAAATTCTATGGGGTCCTGCCATCTTACAGGTGAGCCACTGGTTGAGTCCAGGAATCCAGGCAAGCCAGCCATGCTTGATCTTCTTGCTCTTGGCCAATTGCTGCAAGCCGATTGCCTTCACTACAAAGAAGGCCAGTGTTGTTGCTACAGATAAATACATATTCGTCACTCCATTTAAAAACTATTGCTATTATATCTCAATCATGAAAAAAAGCATAAAAAAACCCGGTCGATTCATTGAATCGACCGGTTCTTTGTTATCGAATAAAGTTCATCATGACTTTTCTTTCCGGTTGCGGCGCTGAATTTTCCGCCCCCTCCATGGATTTCATAATCCAAGCCATATTCTTTCCAAGCACACGCATGATCTGCACACCCTCGGTATCTTGAAGGACTTCACCAGGCATAGCGCCATGAATTACTGTCCAGTAATTGGCCTTTGCCATAACCATCTCAGCATAGTCCAAATACTTGTTCAATTGCTCGATCGTCGGGATTCCGCCAGACCGTCGAACCGCTGCCAAAGACGCGCCCACTTTATGACGGAACAATCCTCCGTTTGCGCCACCTACATAAAAGGCACGGTCCAAGAATGACTTCATGGTTCCAGCAACACCAGAATAATGAACTGGAGAACCCAAAACGATGCCGTCCGCATCCTTCATGGCCTGAATCCACTCATTGACCTTGTCATCACCGAACACGCATTTCTCATCCTTGTTTTTGAAACATTGGCCACAACCCATGCATCCGCGAATCTTTTGGTTGCCCACATGGATGATCTCTGTCTCGATCCCCTGAGCCTCCAACTCTGCCATTACCAGCTCCATAGCCTGATATGTATTGCCCTCTTTCTTAGGGCTTCCGTTAAATCCAACTACTTTCATTTCATCCTCCGAATCTATAACTAAGTTTCCATGTTCGTAACTAATCTTATGTCAAACTTTCTTCCTCTGCAAGTACGCACTTTTTGGTAAGATACAACAAAAGACCCGGAGTTCTTCCTACTAAAACTTAGAAAGATTTTTAAGCAGTCTGTCACACTCAAACCGCTCTATATTCTAGAATCAAATCCTATCGGATCTATCGACAGCCACTCCTGAACGATACTCTCAGATCTACGCTCAGAAGGTCCAAACTCCCGCTCCAAAAAGATCTCACCCGTATAGGCAATAATATGATCCTGATTATTCAAAAAAAGCTTACCTTCCGCCGGCAACCGATGCAATGAATACTGCATATTTGTGTATTCAGACTCTTTCTTACCAACGATATTCTTCATAGCTTTTGTTTTCTGAATGCTGATTTTATCATAACTCAGCCTCATACGAACAACAAAATTATCTGAACCCGCGTAGAGCTGAATACTTTTTTGATCAAAATCAGGAGAAATAATGGAAGAATTTGTCCGAATTTTCCCCAGCTCGTCAATGCTGGCGAATTCATCCTGCTTATAGGAATAATAACTTCCCGTCAGCAAATCCGTTATTTGAATTGTGATTTGTTGCATATCTCGCAAGTCTTTTGTTCTCTCATATCGATAACGAAAGAAGAATTCATGATTCGGTGACTGTTTATCTTTAAGAAATCCTATAAATCCATACCAGTCATTACATTGTTCGTGCATAGGCCAATCATCTTTCAACATAGTATCTCTTTCTAGAACAAAAGGGATTGTTCGTATTTCATTGGATGATATTCTATTCACACACAAATTTCATCCCCCATTCCTTCTCACTTAAAGATTAAAGCATCTTCTTTAGAGTAGATTATACTTCTTTAATTTGTACTGAAGCGATCTTCTTGAAATTCCTAAATCACGAGCAGTCTTTTCTCGATGCCCTGCATTCCGGACTAAAGCCGCTTGAATTTCATTTTTTTCTTTCACTTCAAGCAGGCTTCTTGAATCCTTACTACTCACACTTTCTGTTCCCATAAATGATTGAATTCTCACTGGCAAGTCAGCAAGTAAAAGCACATTCCCTTCTGAAAGAGCAATCGCACTTTCAATCGAATTCTCCAATTCTCTTACATTTCCAGGCCACCGATACAAGCGAAGAGCATTCATTGCACTCGATTCAACAGACTCAATCGTCCTATCCATTTTTTTGTTGCTCTTCTGAATAAAATAGTTCACAAGCTCGTCGATATCCTCCGCGCGAAAACGGAGGCTCGGGCATTCAATTCGGATTACATTCAAGCGATAATACAAATCTTCTCGAAATTCGAGAGCTTTTACCGCAGCCTCCAAATTCCGATTTGTTGCGGCAATGATTCTTGCATTCATTTCAATCGATCGACTTGAACCAATCGCTTCAAATCGCTTCTCCTGCAATACTGTTAAAAGTTTTGCTTGCATGCTATGATCCAATGTACCGATTTCATCCAAGAAAATCGTACCTTCTCCAGCCAATTCAAATTTACCAATCTTATGATCAGTTGCACCGGTAAACGCACCTTTCACATGTCCAAACAGCTCACTTTCGATTAGGTTCTGAGGCAAAACCGCACAGTTCACATGGATAAAAGGCTTCTCTGAACGATTGCTCAATCGATGTACTTCTCGAGCAACAACGCCTTTCCCAGTGCCACTGTCTCCAGTGAGTAAAATCGTCAAATCCAAATCCTTTACTTTTTTTATCTTATTACGAATTTCAACCATACTTTTATGGTGACCTACAATCGCCGTTTCCTGCTCTTGTAATTCAGTCTGGCCCACCATTCGCTCATTGACAAGCAAGGCCTGCTGTATTTTGCTCACCAGTTCATCGTCTTCAAATGGTTTGGTAACATAGTCATATGCACCGAGCTTCATTGCTTCCACCGCATGATCAATGGAGCCGAAAGCAGTCATAATAATTGCTAAGAGCTCAGGTTTGATCTTCTTTAACTCTGATAGAAGTTGAAAGCCGTTAATATTCGGCATTTGATAATCCAAAAGCACCAAATCATAATGGTTTTCACGAATCAACCTATAGCCATCCTCAGCCGCATTCGCAATGTCTACTAAAAATCCCTCGTAACGCAATTCCTCTCTTATTACCTTAAGAATCATTTCCTCATCATCTATTACTAGAATTCTTTTCTTTCGATTCTCCATCTTATGCCTCCTCTATGTCATATGGAATCGTAACTACAAAGGATGTTCCAACATTCAGCTTTGAGGAGACCGAAATTTCTCCGTTCAATTTGCGAATTGTACGTTTTACAATCGACAATCCAATGCCATGACCATCTGTTTTTGTAGAATATAGAGGATCAAAGATCCGCTTTATGTCATCTGGTTCAATCCCTTTTCCATCGTCTGCAATCTCAATCTTGACGACTTGTTCTTCATCAAGCTTCTTACTGCTGACAGCAACCTTGCCTTTTGCTTCAATTGCTTGTATCGCATTAAACATCACATTCAAAAACGCCTGCTGCAATTGAACATTGTTAGCTTGAATCAAAGGAAGCCCCGGTTCATAATCGGTTTCGATGGAAATAAACTTCGACTTGGAATGAAAACCAATAATATTTGTGCATTTTTCCAAAACATCGTTAATATCAATCATCGAGTAATTGTCTTCTTGCGTGATGTAAGCATAAGAAAGCATCTGATTAATTACATGATTGATCCGATCAACTTGTTGTCCAATCGGTGCAATAAACTCCATATAATCGCTTTTTCCACCTAGTTTTTTCTCAAGGATCTTCGAACATCCTCGAATACTGGTTAAAGGATTTTTTATATCGTGCGCCAGTCCCGTCGCCAATTCACCAAGCATCGAAAATTGTTTGAGTTGTTCAATTTCCCGCTCATAAATCTTCTGCTTGGTTTTATCACTCCCAACAATTACAACTCCCGTCACTTTGCCATCAGCTTCCATTAACGGTGAAATGGTCAAATCAGAATAAAGTCGTCCTTTTTTCAAATTTGAAAAAACCTCTTCAAGAAAGTAATAAGTCTTCTTTTTTTCAATCGCAAATTGTATTGCGCCGCTTATTTTTCCCAAATCAACCTTTGAAAGATACTGCTTATAATTATTGCCAATCATTGAATCATTTTCTTTTGCAAACCGGTCAAGTCCATGTTTATTAACAGAAACAACCCGTTCATCCAAATCAATCCCTATGATAAAGGAGTCAACACTGTTAAAAATATTCTCTAAGTAATTCTTTTCAACCATCATGTCATGATCCAAAAGAACACTTTCATAAATCGATCCAACAACAAATTTCATAATGTGCATTTCACGTTCTGAATAATGAGGTGTCTTTCGATAACAAATACAAAAGATTTTATAGTTTGCATACTCCCGAACCGGAACAATCATATAATGACCCGCTTGGCTCTTCTTAATTACACTTGCATCGCAACTATAAAGCTCATCCGCCCAAACTTGAAGGTTCTCGTGAAGCAAATCATGTTGCTGTTCAGAGAATTGTAAAAGTCCATCTACTTGTACAAAACCTTTGTCGGTTATTGTAACAAGACCTATCAAATCCATATCTAACATCCGATCCACTTGATAGCTTTCCAGTTTCTTTAGTGTATTCTCTACATTGCAGCTAACACTTGAATAAATCATGTCTTCTTCCCCCAATCAGATCAGCATTTATAGATCTATTCTATTGTATGCAATCCCGCTTTACAATCGTTTTCCTATATCCCATTCAACATGCAAATTGTATGAAAAGCAATGCTTGCTATCCTATTGAAAGATGCAAGCATTGCTTTAAGGGGTTTTCCACTCAAACTACATAGATGGCTTTTAGTAACGCTCAAATACCGCCGCAGCTCCCATGCCGCCACCAATACACATACTCACAATACCATAACGCTGATCTCGACGCTCGAGTTCAGACAGCAACTTTGCCGTTAAAAAGGAACCTGTACATCCCAACGGATGACCCAATGCAATAGCCCCGCCATTTACATTGACCTTATCTGAGTCCAAATTCAGCTCATTGACACAAGCTATGGCTTGAGATGCAAAAGCTTCATTCAACTCAATCAGATCGATATCATCTATCGACAAGTCTGCAACCTTCAAAACTTTAGGAATTGCCGCTGCGGGTCCCATTCCCATAATTTCCGGCGCAACTCCTGCAACCGCAAAAGCCCTAAAGGAAGCGATCGGAGTAATTCCCAACTCCTCAGCTTTTTCTTTTGACATCAATACCGTGATCGCTGCTCCATCACTCATTTGAGATGAGTTTCCCGCCGTTACACTCCCTCTCGCTTTAAAAACCGGACGGAGGCGTCCTAAAGATTCCATACTGGAATTCGCTCGAATTCCTTCGTCTCTTGTGAAAGTAAAGGATTGATTTTCCAAAATTCCATTTTTGAGTACAGGCCGTACCGCTTGAACCGGAATGATGGAATCGTCAAACTTGCCTTCAATTTGTGCTTTTGCCGCCTTCAAATGGCTTTCCACCGCAAATGCATCCTGCATTTCACGCGTAACCCCAAATTGACTTGCAACATTTTCAGCAGTGATACCCATGGTCTCATAACTATTTGGTCTCGTTTCCATGAGATATGGATTCGGCGCAAGAATATTCCCCCCCATAGGAACCAAACTCATCGACTCAACACCGCCTGCAACTACAATTTCCTGCTGGCCAGACATAATTGCATACGCAGCTGTTGCGATGGTTTGCAATCCTGATGAACAAAACCGATTAACCGTTTGACCTGGTACTTCATCCGGCAAACCTGCTCGTTGAGCAATTACCCTAGCGACATTCATGCCTTGCTCCGCCTCAGGGAAGGCACAACCCATAATCACATCATCAATCTGACTAAGATCAAGTTGCGGCAATTTATCGAGCACACCGCTCAATACCTGAGCAGCAAACTCTTCTGGTCGTGTATGGCTAAGTGAGCCTTTACCCGCTCTTCCGATTGGAGAGCGGCCATATGCTACAATTACAGCTTCTTTCATTCTTCTATCTCCCATCTAATTCCTTAACGGCTTACCAGTCTTCATCATATGCTCAATTCTTGCCAAAGTTTTTTCTTCTTTACACAATTGAACAAAGGCTTCTCTTTCCAACCGCAAAAGATGATCTTCAAATACTTCAGTACCAGATGGCACATTTCCTCCTGTCATGATAAATGCCGTTTGATCAGCGATTTTTTTATCGTATGCACTGATAAATCCGCCTTTTTTCATAAAGTCGGTAACATACTGCAATGAAGCATAACCACTTGTTCCCAATACACGAACCTTCTCTTTCACCAATGGCATAAAGGATTCACTCATATGCAACACATACTCTTTCGCATAATCAATCAGATAGTCTTGATTCATGACAATTCGATCCGACTCTCTCATCATTCCATTTCTGATCGCTTCATAGGCATTGCCAGAAACCTTTGCCATAGCAATGGTCTCCCATGCATTACGAACATACGGTAACGCATTTCCGAAGGTCGCTTTCCCCAAGTGCTCAACACTGCGGAGCATAAGCTCTTTTGTTCCTCCACCTCCAGGTACCAAACCAACTCCAGCTTCAACCAAACCCATATACGACTCAACTGATGCTACCACAGCATGCGCATGAAGAGCGATCTCTGCGCCCCCGCCTAGGATCATTCCAAATGGCGCTGCTACAATCGGCTTTCGGCAATATTTCAATGCCATGTTTGCAGACTGAAACTTATTCACGGTTGCATCGATTTTCTCCCAATTCTGAGCTTGAGCGTATCCGCCAATCATCATTAAATCCGCACCAACAGAAAAATTCTTTCCTTGATTCCCAATTACCAATCCCTTAAAATCTTTCTCTACGATACGAACCGCTTTATGAATCATATCCATCACATCTTCAGTAACCGCATTGGACTTTGACTTAAAGTTCAAACATGCCACTCCATCACCCAAATCAATTAAAGACGCTCCTGCGTTCTCTACAACAATTCGATCCTTCATTGCCGCTAATGTGATATATGGATTTTCTGATGCTTCTTTTCCATAGAACCGCTCTTCTTCATTCTCAATACGCTTGTTGATCCAGTCCGGAATCATTTCGCCATCTTCAACCATTCGTGAAACAGTTTCTTTCACACCCAACTGGTCCCAAATTTCAAATGGTCCCATTTCCCAATTGAATCCCCAGCGCATTGCCTTATCGATTTCCCGGTAATCATCGGCAATCTCAGGAACACGATTTGCACTATACAACAAAACATTTTTTAGCGTTTCCCAAACATACTGATTCTCTTTGGTCTCACCATCAATCATTGCTCGATACTTGTTACTTGACTTCATGGCCTGACGAACTGAATCGAATTTTTCCGGTTTATTCTCTGCGTATGCAGCTTGTTTTGGATTCCACTCTAAAATCTTTCTTGCACCGCTAGCCTTTTCAACTTTATAAAAACCCTTCTTCGTTTTGTTGCCCAATTGACGATTGACAATCATATCATCAATGTAAGTTGGCAGTTGAAACCTTTGAACTTCTTCTTGATCATCAACTGACGCAATCACATTTCCCGCCACATGTTTGAAAATGTCAACGCCTACCATATCGATCGTTCGAAAAGTAGCACTTTTAGGTCTTCCAATCACAGGGCCTGTTAACTGATCAACTTGAGAAAAGCTGTATCCATACTGATCCATAAGTTGAACTGCATTTGCAATTGCAAAGGTACCAATCCGATTCCCAATAAAGTTTGGTGTGTCTTTTGCCATTACAATCCCTTTTCCCAACTGATGTGTACCAAAATCCGCTAAGAAAGAAATTAATTCTGGCCTTGTATCCTCATGAGGGATTAATTCTAGCAATTTCATGTATCTAGGTGGATTAAAATAATGCGTCCCTAGGAAGTGCGACTTAAACTCATCCGGCATTCCTTCAACGATTTCATGAATCGAAACCCCTGAAGTATTGGATGAAACAATGCTGCCAGGACGACGATACTTTGCAATTTCTTGCATAAATCCTTTTTTGATATCAAGATTCTCAACAATCACTTCGATTATCCAGTCACATTCCGAAAGCCGCTCTAAATCATCAGTAAAATTGCCTACGGTAACTAAGTCGGCAAATTTGGGATCATACAGCATTCGGGATTTTTTATGAATCGCCTTGTCTTTCCCCAATTGAGCAAAGCGATTCCTAACCACAGAATCTTGCAGGGTCAATCCCTTAGCCTTCTCTTGATCCGTCAATTCCTTAGGGACAATATCCATTAGATAAACTGGAATGCCAACCCCCGCAAAGTGCGCAGCAATTCCAGCACCCATAACTCCTGCACCAAGAACTGCTACCTTATTAATATTAAAACTCATCTTTTTCCTCACTTTCCATCCCTATCCGAAAATCAAGCCAACTTCAGCCGCTTCTTCTCGAAGTTTGTCTCGAAATTCTGGATGTGCAATATCAATTAACGCTTCTACACGTTCTCCAATTGATTTGTTGTACAAGTCTGCAATTCCATACTCGGTCACAACATACATAACGTCTGTACGCGGTACTGTAATAACTTGACCAGCAGGTAATCGAGTCATAATTGTTGATGAAAGATTCCCTTTCTTGTCTACATTGGTTGATGGCAGACACAAGAAGCTCTTTCCGCCTTTAGACTGTCCTGCACCCCGCACATAGTCCAATTGACCACCCGTTGTACTATATTGACGGAAGCCAATCGATTCTGAACATACTTGTCCAGTCAAGTCGACCATCAGGCAAGCATTAATCGAAACGAAGTTATCATTTTGGCCGATTGCAGAAGGTTTATTTATATCGAAAATTGGCTGCAGCTTGACTGCCCCACTTCCTACAAACTCATAAAGTTCTTTGCTTCCTAAACCAAATCCTGCATTCATCTTGCCATTAATGACGCCCTTTTTCGCTAGATACACCATGGAATCCGTAAACATTTCCGTATGTACTGATAGGTCTTTCTTTTCATCCAAGCCGTAGCCAATTGCATTGGCAAGTCCACCCAAACCAATCTGAATGGTTGAACCATCTTGAATCTCTGGCAAAATCAGTGAAGCGATTTTTTCATCTGTTTCCGACGGCTTTGATTGTGGCAGAATCGGCAACTCTTGATCATGCTCACAGATCCAAGACACTTCACTGACGTGAATTCGATGATTTACCCCATCAACTCGTGGTTGATGTTTATTGACTTGAACAATAATCTTGTCTGCCAATTCGCAAGCCAAAGCATTGGCAGCAACACCCATGGAACCAAAATAAAGATAACCATCCTCATCCGGCAATGAAACGTCAGCAAGACATACGTTTGGATTAAAAGCACGAATGGTTTTATCAAGCTTAGATAAATGAGAAAGCTTGATATTCACATTGCCCGCTTTGTAGAACTTTCTTGCATATGCTCCATAGAAGGTTGTATGAAAATTCAAATGTCCAATGTATTCAGGAGACTGGAGAAATTTATATGGATATAACGCCATAGCCGTCATCAAATCCACATTTTCCACCATCTGATACCGTTCTGATAAAGTTTCCAGCAACTTGATTGGTGCTGATGAACAAGCACCAAACCAAATACGATCGTTTGATTCAATCTTTGCCGCCGCTTCTTCGACACTTACATGTTTTTCATTATAGATATCTTTCCAACCCATTTTTCTCCTCCTTATTTCCCAGTAAATGCTGGTCTTCTTTTTTGCGCAAAAGCCATAATTCCTTCTGCAAAGTCTTGAGTTTCAGAACACTGCAATTGCATTTTGGTTTCCTGATCCAATGCTGCTTCAAAATCCGCATAATACAAGTTATTGATCATTTCTTTCATGTTTTTAATCGCAACCATTGGTCTCGACGCCATAAACATGGCAAACTTTTCTGTTTCCGTTTCCAATTCCTCTGCCGCTACAACTTGATTCACCAATTTCAAATCTAACGCCTGTTGAGCCCCTAGAGGCTTTCCTGTCATAACCAATTCCGTCATGGTTCCAATCCCAACCTTGCGAGCCAGGCTATAGACACTACCCATGTCTGGTACCAAACCAATATTGACAAATGCCTCGATGAATTTCGCGTTGTCAGCTGCAATCCTAAAATCACACAACAATGCAATACTAAATCCCGCTCCCGCTACAGGACCATGTAAAGAAGCAATCACTGGTTTAGGACAACGACGTACCTTCAAAGCCGTTTGCTTCAATTTTTCCATAGACCCAGAGAAATCAACCGTCTTCTGCTGAAGTCCTTGAATCATCTCCGCGATATCCCCACCAGCACTAAAACCTTTTCCCGTTCCAGACAAAACGATCACTTTCACCGTTTCATCTTTCTCACAGCAATCAAATGCTTCCACCAAGTCATCCAGCATCGGTGCGTTCAACGCATTCAAGTTTTTAGGGTAATTCATGGTCACATTTGCAATTCCGTTCTTAACCTTTAGCTCAACTCTTTCCACTTTTCTCCTCCTTTTTCTTAGTTGATACTTACATTTGCATTTTTCGTGCCAAAATAGAAATGCCTGATTTCTGGGATTCCTTTCATTCTTCTTGTGCAAAAAACGTACAACCCTGTGCAATTTTTGCACTTCACCTTTGCACAATCCTTTTTAAACAGCAAAAGACCCGGATTTCTCCGGGTCTCTTGCTGTTATGAATGGGGTATTTGTTAACACTTTAAATGGTTCTTACTTGCCACACTTTCGTTTCAATTCTTCCCAGTTCTTGTCGACTTCTGCTTGGATCTCGTCAATCAGGTGTCGGTTCTCTGGAAGGAATAAATGCTTAAATCTTCCTTGTACCTTCAGGTACTCTTCCACTGGTTTTTTCACCTTTGGCTCGTAGGTCAAATGCCATACGCCATTGATGACTTCAAACATTGGCCATACGCAAGTATCTACCGCAAGCTTAGTGATTTCCATCAAACGGGAAGCCTCGTATCGCCATCCACGAGGGCATGGTGCCAAGACATTCAAGAAGGCCGGCCCCTGTGTATAAATAGCTTTTTCCGCCTTCTCATGCAAGTCTTTCATATTTGTCAGGAAAGTGGTTTGCGCCACATATGGAATGTGATGAGAAACCATGATCTCAGTCAGGTTCTTTTTGAATTGCTGCTTGCCGTTGGAATCAGAACCAACCGGTGTTGTTGTCGTATCGGCATATTTCGGTGTTGCCGAAGAACGCTGGATGCCTGTATTCATATAGGCGTTGTTGTCGTAGCTGACATAAACCATGTCATGGCCCCGTTCCATAGCGCCAGACAAAGATTGGAATCCAATGTCGTAAGAGGAACCGTCACCACCAAAAGTAATGAATTTTACGTCCTTCTTGATCTTGCCTCTACGTCGCATGGCATTGTAAGCCGCTTCTGCTCCACTCACCGTTGCTGAAGCATTTTCAAAGGCATTATGGATAAATGAATCTTTCCATGATGTATATGGATACATAAAAGTCGAAACTTCCAAACATCCTGTCGCACAGCCGATCATGGCTTGGTCTTCCTCTTTCAAGGCACGAAGGATGCCACGAACTGCTACAGGGGCGCCGCAGCCGGCACACATGCGGTGTCCGCCGGAGAGACGTTCCGGTTTGCTCATGTTTTCTTTAAAATCGTACATCTTCTCTCCTCCTATTCCCGAATATCCAGGTATCGGTATGGATCACCAATCTCACCTGTCTTCACAATCTCTTGAAGTGCATCAAATACGGTCATGATGCTCTCTACACGCACGTCACGTCCACCTAGGCCATAGATGTAATCAATCATCTTTGGTCGGCTTTCCAGGTCGTACATAGCCGCCTTAGTTTCCGCAAATACAGGACCACCCATATTGGAGAAAGACTCGGCTCTGTCCATAACCGCGACCGCTTTAAGATGCGACAATGCTTTGGCAATCTCTTGACCTGGGAATGGTCGGTACAAGCGAATTTTCAAAACGCCTGCCTTGATGCCTTGTTGGCGCAATCGATCAACAGTTTCTTTTGCCGTTCCGGCAGCAGAACCCATAACCACAACAGCCACTTCCGCATCATCCAGCTTGTATTCTTCGAAATAACCGTAGGATCTTCCTGCAACACCTTGGAATTCTTTAGCCACTTCCATAACAACACGCTTGGCATGCTTCACCGCTTCCGCCTGCTGGCGCTTGTGCTCAATGTAATAAGCCGATGTATCGTATGGACCAATGGCAATTGGCTCTTCCGGATTCAAAAGATAATGCTCTGGCTCATAGTCGCCTACAAAGTTCTTGACGATGTCGTCTTCCAAAAGCTCAATGTTCTCAACCGCATGGGAAGTAATAAAGCCATCCTGGCAAACCATGCCAGGCAGCTGAACATCTACATGTTCGTTGATGCGAACCATTTGAATCAGGTTGTCATAAGCTTCCTGGTTGTTCTCGCTATACAGTTGAATCCAGCCGGCATCTCTTGCACCCATAGAGTCTGAATGGTCCGCATTGATGTTGATTGGACCGGAAAGGGCACGGTTTACGACTGAAATCGTAATCGGCAAACGAGATGATGAAGCTATGTAAAGAATCTCATGCATCAAAGCCAAACCACAAGATGACGTTGCAGTCATGGTTCTAGCGCCTGCCGCTTGGGAACCGATACAAGCAGAAATAGCAGAATGCTCGGATTCCACCGGCACAAACTCGGTGTTTACTTGGCCGTTGGCTACAAAACGCGAGAAGTACTGAGGCACTTCTGTTGACGGGGTAATTGGGAAAGCAGCGACTACATCAGGATTAATCTGTCGCATGGCGATGGCAACGGCTTCGTTGCCGGATAGTCTTTCTCGAATCACTTGTCTCCCTCCTTCTCCATAGTAATTGCATCAAATGGGCATACATTCATGCAGATCCCACATCCTTTGCAATGATCATAATCAAATTCCAAACGCTTTTTATTTTCTACAGGGATGGAACAATCCGGACAAACCGGCGCGCACAACAAGCACTGCTTGCATTTGTCCCAGTCAAGAACCGGTCTTTCTGTTCTCCAGTCACCTGTGATAAATTCTTCCGAGTTTCCCGGCGCCCATACCGTGCCGCCTGGTGTAATCTCTTTCCAAGTTACATTTTGATCAATCTTTTTCATTATGCACTCACCTCTTCCAGGGTTTGTTTAACCGCCGCCATGTTTCCAGCGATCACTTCCGGCTTGGAAGCAAATTTATGCTGGAAAGACGTCTCAATGCCAGTAACAAACTCACTCTCATCCATAATTCCTGCGATCTTGACCAAGGCTGAAAGCATAGGGATATTAGGGAAGTTCTTGCCAATGGTATCCACAGAGATTCGCTCCGCGTCAATTACAACATAACGACCATCGTAGTCTCCCAACATAGCGCCAATCTCCTCACGAGATTTCTTGCTGTTAATAAGAATGGCACCGCCTTCTTTGACACCCTTGGCAACATTGGCTACCTCGATCAATGTATCATCGATGACCACAACAAAATTGGGATCATAGATATTGGAATGCACACGAATTTTCTCATCTGCAATACGGTTGTATGCAGTGATCGGCATTCCCATTCGCTCCGGACCATACTCCGGAAAGCCTTGGACATATCGTCCGGTTTCAAATGCAACATCGGCCAGCAAAAGTGCTGCTGTTTTTGCTCCCTGGCCACCGCGGCCATGCCAGCGGATTTCAACTAACTTGTCCATGATTTCCTCCTTGAAAATTCATTTCGCACGCCCATGAGTAAAATCATCTGGGCCGTCCGACTCCTTGCTAAACACTATTGCAAGACTTATGCCAAAATGGCAAATCGCAAAATTTCGCCATTCTCACACATTTCTCGCCAATACGCGTTAGAATCTCTGTTATAATAACGTTATAAAACTGTTATTCGTTAGAATTTATTGTTACAAAGAAAGCAGGTGTCTTTATGAAAATTACACGTCAAACCCTCTTTGCCGATCAACTGCTGGAAGGGATTCTGGATGACGCCAATGATGGAATCAATGTCGTCGACGAAGACGGCATTGTCATCTACTCCAATAAAATGTCCGCTGATTACGCCAATACCACTACGGAAGAAATGCGTGGCAAGCCCATTACTGACTTTTACGCCGAAGCCGTCCTCCTGAAGGTACTGGACACCCACAAGGCCATACGCGGCCAAAAAATCCACTATGTGGGCAATAAAAAATACGTGGTCAACTCCTACCCGCTCATTAAAGACGGTGTTTTTGTTGGCGCTTACTCCATCTTTAAAGATATTCGGGACATTGAGGAGCTCAACCGTAAAATCACCCTCTTGGAACTTCATTTGGCGCTAAATACATCCGAGGAAGACATTCTGGATATTATCGGCAATACTGGCAGCCTGAAAGATGTTTTGCTGCGGGCCAAGCGTACCGTAGGTTCCTTGGGCGGTCCACGCCACTCCATCATTACAGGCGAGTCTGGCACAGGCAAAACCATGCTGGCCAACCTGATCTACAATTACGCCAAGCAAGTCGGTGTGATTGAGCAGGACGCCCCCTTTATTGAAGTCAACTGCGCCCAGTTTACCAATCCGGATATTGCAGCGGTGGAAATTTTCGGTTCTGAAGCCGGCGCCTATACAGGGTCACGCCAGATGAAAGGCCTCTTTGAAAAAGCCAATGGCGGCATCCTCTTTTTGGACGAAGCACACGCCCTGGAACATTACCAAAACATCTTGCTAAAAGCAGTGGAATCCGGCACCATCCGCAGAATCGGCGGAACCCGTGAAATCAAAGTGGATGTAATCATTATCGCTGCTTCCACCAAAAATCTTTCAAAAGAATTGCTGCCGGAGCTCTATCAGCGGCTGGCCCAGTATGAGCTGCGCCTGCCATCATTGAAGGATCGGGACGCCTCTGAAAAGGCATTGCTTTTTGACCACTTTGTCAGCAAGTACGAAAACGCCGTGCGTGAAATCCACAAGATCGATTACCATGTTTCCTTCACAGAAGATGCCAAACATAGTCTGCTGACAGCCCATTATCCTCGGAATATCCGACAGTTTCGGGATGTCATCAACTACAGCATCGACGCCGCAGCCCCTTTGATTGCGGACATTCAATCAGAAACCAAGATCACCACCATAGTTGAACCCAAGCATATCCCATTTGAGACCTTTGTTAGCGCACCTCCACCATCAGAAGAAACCGACAGTCGTGCCTCTGGATTCAACGCGAGCGTCAAGTCCAAGATTCAAGACTTGCACGCCTCGGGGCTTGGGCCAAGACGAATCGCCAATGCCCTGAAAGACCAAGGCTATCAGATTGAGTATTATCAAGTTGCCTACTTTCTTAAAAAACAAAAAAACACTTAATGCAAAGACCCGTGAGCTATCCTCACGGGTCTTCGGGTTAAAGGATTTATTAGCAAATGCATTGGTACATTAGCAAACGTTAGATCAATGCGAATCCCTTTTCCAGGTCTTCCAACAGGTCTTCCAAGTCCTCGATGCCAACTGACACACGAATTAGTTCATTGGTAATACCTGCCTTCACGCGCTCTGCTTCCGGAATCGCCGCATGGGTCATGGACGCCGGGTGCTGAATCAAAGAATCTACGCCACCCAAGGATACCGCCAGACCAAAGATCTTTAAGTTGTTCAAAAGCTTCTCCGCATCCTCATAACCGCCATTTAAATCAAAAGCAATCATGCCGCCGAAGTTAGCCATTTGCTCCTTAGCCAACTCATGCTGTGGATGAGACTCAAGCCCAGGGTAGTATACCTGCTTTACCTTGTCATGGCCTTCCAAATACTCGGCAATGGCCATGGCGTTTTTGCAATGTCGGTCCATGCGCACACCCAAGGTTTTCACGCCCCGTGCAACCAGCCAAGAATCAAAAGGTGATCCTGTACCGCCCAAGTTCAACAAATGCGGATTGTTGATGCGATCAATGTATTCCTGTTTTCCCGTGATAATGCCGCCAACCACGTCACCGTGACCATTGATGTACTTGGTCACACTGTAGATGGCAAGATCCGCTCCCAAGGAAATTGGCTTTTGCAAGTACGGTGTCATAAAGGTATTGTCAACAATCAAAATGGCACCATGCTTATGGGCAATGCTGGCCACCAACTGGATATCAATCAGCTCCAGAGTCGGATTGGCCGGTGTTTCAATGTAAACCACCTTGGTATTGTCCTGGAATGCTGCTTCCAAGGCTTTCTCATCATTAATTTTGACATAATCAACGCCAATGCCGTAGTTGGTGATAACCTTGTCGATTACCGCATAGGTTCCGCCATAAACGCAGTCCGAGCAGATAAAATGGTCACCCGCCTGCATCAAGCCCATCAAGGCAGTTGAGATGGCAGACATGCCCGTGCTGGTGTAAAGGCCTGCGTCTGTTTCGTCCAGCAAGGCTAGCTTTCTGGCAATTTCCGTTGTATTGGGATTGCCCAGTCGCGTATACTTGTATCCTTTGTCACGACCCGCAAAGCGGTCTCCGCCTTGGGCGCAGTCTTCAAATACAAAGGTGGATGTTTGATAAATGGGCGTCGCATGGGCGCCGAATTGCTTTTCATGGATGTTGCCGCCATGAATGGCTTTTGTATTGAACTTCATTTTGTCTCCTCCTACTTGTTCAGCTTGTCTACCGCTGCTTTCAGCTGATTCAAGCCTTGTTCCAGCATGGCTCTTGAACATGCAATATTCATGCGCATATAGCCATGGCCGTTCTCTCCAAACCAATGACCGCTATCCAAGGCAATCTTGGCATCTTCTGCAAACAGGCGGTCAACCCCCTCGGAATCCAGCCCCAAGCCCGTACAATCGAACCACATCAAATAGGTCGCTTCCATTTTGTATGGAATGATCCCAGGAATATTCTCGGTGATAAAATCATAGGTGTAGTTCATGTTTCCTTCCAGGAAGGCAACCAACTCATCTACATATTCCGCCCCGTTCTCATAAACAGACTGGGTGATCTCACGGCTAAAGGAATTGGATCGGTTCAAGTCCATCAAACCCAGTTCATTGCGGTATTTCTCCAAATCAGCCTGGTTGCGGATAATGCAGAAAGCTGTATGGAGTCCCGCGATATTAAAGGTCTTGGATGGTGCCGTGCAGACTATGGTGTTGTTGTCATGCTTGCTGTCCAATTGGGCCACGGAGTAATGCTCAACCCCCGGATAAACCAAATCAAAATGGATCTCGTCCGAAATCAGTCGAACTCCATTTTCCAGGCAGATCTCAGAAAGCCGTTCCACCTCTTCCTTTGTCCATACCCGTCCGCCAGGATTGTGCGGCGAGCAGAAAAGCATCATGGTACAAGCCGGGTCCTTGGCTCTTTCTTCAAGGTCTTCAAAGTCGATCCAGTACTTGCCGTCTTTGAAAAATAATGCATTGTCTGAAACAATGCGTTCATTACCTTCCACTACGCCCTTGAAGGGATAGTAAACCGGCGACTGAATAATGATCTTGTCACCCTTTTCCGTAAAGAGGCGAATCATAGTATTGATCAAAAAAACGACTCCCGCACCATACTCCATCTCTTCCCGCGTTACCTTGATGTCATGGCGGGTATCCAGCCAGTTGATTACCGCTTGGTAAAACTCTGGCATACGCTTGGTATAACCAAACACTCCGTGCTCAGCACGCTTGACCAAGGTGTTAATCATAAAATCCGGGCATTTTATATCCATGTCGGCTACCCAGAATGGAAGCAGCTCGTTGCTGCCGAATTTCTTATCCATTTCTTCATATTTCACGGAAGATGTTCCGTGTCGAATTACTTCTTCCTGCAAGTTGTACATGGCTTCCTCCTACTGCTCTTTATGTCAATTCTAATATGGTCTTTACAATCCCAAAATTTCCAAAAATTTCTTTTTTACGCTTATTTCATGCATCAAAAAACCAGCCGTGAAAATCAACACGTTTTCAGGTCGTTTTCACGGCCGGCATTTTCCTTTAATTTCTATGCAACAACTTCTTCGGCTTCTGTTTCTACCGCTCTCAGTTCCGCTTTTTCCATCCAGTCTTTACCTTCCACTCGTCGTGTTACCATCATGCTGGCTACTGCATCGCCTGTTGCGTTAATCATAGTTGCGATGGCATCAGTCAACATACCAATGGTTACAATGATTGGAATAACTTCTGTGTTAAATCCATAGAAGGCTACGATGATCAAAGATCCCATCATGCCGCCGCCTGGAATACCGGACATAACCACACCTGACATTACAGAGATGGCAATCGCTGTCACCCAAACACCCAATCCGACAAACTTCATGTTGAAGATACCGAACAAGAAAGCAATCTTCATCAATGTTGTCAATGCGGTTCCATCCATATGAATGGTCGCGCCCAAAGGAAGTACGATGCTGGAGATATCTTCCGGTACACCCATTCGGTCTGTACCAGCCAAGTTTGTTGGCAATGTTGCGATGGAGCTTTGTGTTGCCAGTGAAGTAACGACTGCCGGCAAAATGTTTTTGTAGAAAGCTTTTACACCCTTCATGCCGCCTGCATAGTAAGCATATGCTGTAAATGCGATCAAGAAGTAGAAGATACAGATTGGGAAGAACATAACAACCGCTCTTGTGTAAGCCCCAATCAATTCTGAACCGTACGTTCCAACCAAAGCCGCGAAGTATGCGCCCAAACCGATTGGCGCGTACAGCATGATGATGTTGATCATCTTCATAAAGGCTTCCGCGCAAGTGTCCAGCACATCAACCAAGGTGCTATGTGTAACCCCACGCTTTTTGTTGACCGAACTTACGCAATATCCGAACACCATGGCAAAAATGATCAATGGAAGCATGGCGTTTCTGGAAAGGATCAGGTTGAAGTCATTCACTGAAATCGCTTTAACGATTTGATCCAGAATGTTCATGCGTGCTGCTTCGTCATAAGCGCCCATATCAATGTTTACGCCTTCAGCCGGTGGAACAATGGTTACAACCGCAATAATAAAGATAGATGCGATAATGCCTGTGATGACAAAAATTCCGACTGTATTCTTTAAGATTTTGCCTAGTCGCTTCATGTTGGACATTTTTGCAATGGAGCTTGATAAGCTAAAGAATACCAATGGTACAACGGCTGTGAACATGAAGTTCAAGAAGATCTGGCCGAAAGGTTTTAGTACCGTTGCCTTTTCCCCGTAGATAACACCAACAATACAACCTGTAATAATGCCTAATAGCAGAATAAATACTGATCGGTATGTACGAAATATCGATTTGCCTGTAATTTTATCCGACATAATGTCCTCCTCTTTAATTACTAACTCTTTGCGATCACAAATCATTGCTGACGATAAGGCGCCTTTATCCCCTTGTAATGATTTTTCCCGGTGATCGTTTCTTGCACTCTTTATTATTGCAAGACCCGTGCCAAAATTGACTTTTGGGTAAGATTGCGCCGAAAAAAGAAATCGTTTTCATATATAATTCCTGGCTTAAATGGCTTAACCATGAGCTTTTAACACCAATTTCACAAGTCTTGCATCTCAAGTATAAAAATGGAAACGTTATCCTTTCTTTCAAGAAATAGCAATTCTATTTTAAATGGCGAAAATGGGTAAATAGGCGTTAATTCACCCATTTACCCATTTCTTATCCTTTTACCAGTTCAATGCCTTTGCTGGATATGGTGGATCCACCACGTCCTTTTGAAATGCAAACCAAACCCTGTTGCTCCAAATCTTTTAAAATTCTTCTGACATCATACTCACTTAAAAAGACCTCTTGCTCATAGGCTTTTTGCGCTATACTCTTGCGTCCCAGCTTCCTTCTATCTTGAAAGGCCTGATAGAAGAGCCGAAGCACAAAACTTTCTTGATCACTTAAAGCGCCAAGCGAGTGACTCTCCATGCTCCTTTGAGGCTCAACTGCTTTGCCTTTAACCTCCACCTTGCTTCTGTTCTGCATGTGAAAGGGCAGATCCTCCATGGTGATCACAGGCTGGCCGACATTTTCAAAGTATTTCACACAGTTTCTGAGTTCTCGAATATTGCCTTCCCACTCATAGGCGTTTAAAAAGTCCAATACCTCTGGCGAAAGCTCGAATCTGCATCCCTGAACATTTTGAAAGTAGTCAAACAGCAATTCCACGTCGCCGTGTCGTTCCCGAAGCGGCGGTACATGAATGGGCAAAACATTCAAGCGATAATAGAGATCCTTGCGGAATTTATTCTCCTGTACCTGCTTGTAAAGATCGCGGTTGGTTGCTGCCACCAGACGGGTGTTCACCTTGATCACCTTTTGTCCGCCAACCCGCATGACCTCCCCTTCCTGAATCACCCGAAGAAAACGAGACTGCAGCTCTAAAGGCATTTCTCCGATTTCATCAAGAAAGAGGGTTCCATTATGGGCCAACTCGAAAATACCGCTTTTACCCTCTTTCAAGGCTCCCGTAAAAGCGCCCGCCTCGTATCCGAATAATTCACTTTCCAAAAGACTAGGCGAAATAGCCGCGCAGTTGATGGCAACAAACTGCTTGTCTCGAACCGGTGAAACATTATGAATGGCCTGGGCAATCAACTCCTTGCCGGTGCCACTCTCCCCGGTGATCATAACCGCCGACCGCGAATTTCCCATACGGGCTACCAAGGCCTTTACATGCTGGATGGATTCACTTTCCCCGACAATATGGTCCATGGTGTATTTGGCTACATGACCCTTGTTGGCCAATTGAAGTCGCAGCATGTTCTGGGTATTCTCTTGGGTCTCAAAGCTTTCCATAATCACATAGGACCCCAGATCCACCGCTTTTGGTTCGCCGTCTCTCCCGGAAACTGGAAAGATAGATACTGTAATATTCCGCTGGTTGATCTTGACCAGTTTATTGAGCACCCGCTCCTTGGATGCAAAGTAGTCAACCATAAGGCTTCTTGGCAACAGGTCTGCAATGGCTGTGCCTGCCAGATCCTTTCGGCAGTCCATGATTTGGACAGCTTTTTCATTATAGGATTCTATCAAGCCTTCAGAGCTGAATCCGATGACTCCCTTCTCCATAATGGACAGGAGGGTGTTAAACTGGCGCTTGAAGGTCTTGGTCATTTCAATAAAATACTCATAGCCCCGGGTATTGGATACGATTTGGTCGAAGTAGTCCACGACGCTCTTCGTCTCCAACATATCTTCAAGCTCTAGGGCAATGGCCAAGTCTACAATGGTATTCTTATTGATCATCCGGTGTCCCAGATCTAAAACATTCTCCGTATCCTTTGGAACAAAACGCCGTTCCCCCGTAGTAACCGCCGTATGAAACTTAGGCACATTGGTCATATTGGGATAGATAGGGACAAAAACGTGATCCGTAAAGCCAAGCTGGTTCAGGGTGGCAATGGTTTCAATACACATCTCAAAGCTCAGGTTGACCAAGCCCACCTTTTTCTCAATCCCGCTTCCCGCAAGCAAGTCGTAACCCCGCTTGGACAGGGTCAATTGAGAAATCACCACATTCACATCCGGATGGATCTGAGACTTGACCACCTCATACTGGGAGGATGTACTGACTAAAAGGGCGTCAACCGCCCATACATCCTCAGTGATCTTGAGGTCAAAGGAGTGGCAAACCACGTCAATGGCATGACTGAAAATCTTCAGCATTTGTTTTTTATACTCCATACACACATCATAGCTCGATGTAATAATGCCTAATTTCTTTTTCATGGCTTCTCCTCGCGATCCATACTAGTTCCTGACAAATTTGCAAAACCTAAACATTTTCTTGGTATTTGTCGTCCTGTTTATCATCCTATCAAGGTTTGCGAATCATTTCAATCATTTTTGCAAACGATTGCCCCTAAAACAAGAAAAGACCCGAAGCCAAGGCCTCGGATCTTTTCCCAAAATAAGAGTAGGTGTACAATTTAGCGATTGCACTTTCGCTTTAGTTCTTCCCAGTTCTTGTCGACTTCCGCTTGGATCTCGTCGATTAAATGGCGGTTCTCTGGTAGGAACAAATGCTTAAATCTCCCTTGTACTTTCAAGTACTCTTCTACAGGGAGTTTTTTCTTCGGCTCGTAAGTCAAATGCCACTCGCCGTTGATGACCTCAAACATTGGCCAGACACAAGTGTCTACCGCCAGTTTGGTCACCTCCATCAGTCTAGACGCTTCATATCGCCAACCCCTCGGGCAAGGAGCCAGCACGTTGATAAAAGCCGGACCTTTGGTGTAAATCGCCTTTTCCGCCTTCTCATGCAAGTCCTTCATGTTAGTCAGGAAAGTGGTTTGCGCGACATATGGAATATGGTGTGAAACCATGATTTCCGTCAAATTTTTCTTGTATTGCTGCTTGCCGTTGGAATCAGATCCAACTGGCGTTGTCGTTGTATCGGCATATTTCGGTGTTGCCGAAGAACGTTGAATACCCGTATTCATGTAAGCATTGTTGTCGTAGCTGACATAAACCATGTCATGGCCCCGCTCCATAGCGCCAGACAAGGATTGGAATCCGATATCGTAGGAAGAACCGTCACCACCAAAGGTAATGAATTTCACATCCTTCTTGATCTTGCCTCTTCGTCTCATGGCATTGTAGGCCGCTTCCGCTCCACTTACCGTAGCTGAAGCATTTTCGAATGCATTATGAATAAAGGAATCCTTCCATGATGTATATGGATACATAAAAGTAGATACTTCCAAACATCCCGTTGCGCAGCCAATCATCGCCTGGTCTTCCTCTTTCAAGGCGCGAAGGATGCCGCGTACCGCCACAGGGGCGCCGCAGCCGGCACACATTCGGTGTCCGCCGGAGAGACGTTCCGGTTTGCTCATGTTTTCTTTAAAATCGTACATATTTCTCTCCTCCTATTCCCGAATGTCCAGGTATCGGTATGGATCCCCGATCTGGCCAGACTCAACAATCTCTTGAAGCGCGTCAAATACGGTCATAATACTTTCTACACGTACGTCTCGTCCGCCTAGGCCATAGATGTAATCAATCATCTTTGGTCGGCTTTCCAAGTCATACATGGCCGCTTTGGTTTCAGCGAATACAGGACCACCCATATTGGAGAAAGACTCCGCTCTGTCCATAACCGCTACTGCCTTCAAGTGAGAAAGCGCCTTGGCAATCTCTTGGCCTGGGAATGGTCGGTACAAACGAATCTTCAATACGCCAGCCTTCACGCCTTGCTCACGCAGACGGTCAACCGTTTCCTTTGCTGTTCCGGCAGCAGAACCCATAACCACAACAGCCACTTCCGCATCATCCAGCTTGTAGGCTTCAAAATAGCCATACTCTCTGCCCGATACGCCTTGGAACTCTTTGGCTACTTCCATAACCACGCGCTTGGCATGCTTCACGGCTTCCGCCTGCTGACGCTTATGCTCGATGTAGTAAGCGGATGTGTCGTAAGGTCCTATGGCAATTGGCTGGTCTGGATTTAGTAGATAATGCTCAGGTTCATATTCGCCTACAAAGTTTTTGACGATGTCGTCTTCCAACAGCTCAATGTTCTCCACAGCATGAGAAGTGATAAAGCCATCCTGGCAGACCATGCCCGGCAGCTGTACGTCTTTGTTTTCGTTGATGCGAACCATCTGAATCAGGTTGTCGTAGGCTTCCTGATTGTTCTCGCTGTACAATTGAATCCAACCGGCATCCCGGGCGCCCATGGAATCGGAATGGTCCGCATTGATGTTGATTGGACCGGAAAGGGCACGGTTTACCACCGAAATCGTAATTGGCAAACGCGACGATGAAGCAATGTATAGAATCTCATGCATCAGGGCCAAACCGCAGGAGGAGGTTGCTGTCATGGTTCTAGCGCCTGCGGCTTGGGAACCGATGCAGGCGGAAATTGCAGAATGCTCGGATTCCACCGGTACAAACTCGGTGTTTACTTGGCCATTGGCTACGAAACGCGAGAAGTACTGGGGTACTTCTGTTGATGGAGTAATGGGGAAAGCAGCAACCACATCGGGATTGATCTGCCTCATGGCAATGGCAACAGCTTCGTTGCCGGATAGTCTCTCTCTGATCACTTTTGACCCTCCTTCTCCATAGTAATTGCATCAAACGGACAAACGTTCAAACAAATGCCGCAGCCTTTGCAATGGTCGTAGTCAAATTCCAAACGCTTTTTATTTTCTACAGGGATGGAACAATCCGGACAAACCGGCGCGCACAGCAAGCATTGCTTGCACTTGTCCCAGTCAAGAACAGGACGTTCCGTTCTCCAGTCTCCTGTGATAAATTCTTCTGAGTTTCCCGGCGCCCATACAGTGCCGCCTGGAGTAATCTCTTTCCAGGTTACATTTTGATCAATCTTTTTCATTATGCACTCACCTCTTCCAGGGTCAGTTTTACAGCCGCCATATTCCCCTCAATCACTTCCGGCTTGGAAGCAAACTTGTGGTGGAATGAGGCTTCAATGCCGCTGACAAACTCACTCTCATCCATAACGCCCGCAATCTTAACCAATGCTGAAAGCATAGGGATATTAGGGAAATTCTTACCGATGGTCTCTACAGAGATCCGCTCTGCGTCAATGACTACAAATTTTCCATCGTAATCACCCAGCATTACACCAATCTCATCTCTAGACTTCTTGCTATTGATCAGGATGGCGCCGCCGTCTTTCACGCCTTTGGCCACATTGGCTACCTCGATTAAGGTATCATCGATGACCACAACATAGTTGGGGTCGTAGATGTTTGAATGCACGCGAATTTTCTCATCTGCAATACGGTTGTAGGCTGTAATGGGCATACCCATCCGCTCTGGACCATACTCCGGAAAACCTTGGACATATCGTCCGGTTTCAAATGCAACATCAGCCAGCAAAAGCGCTGCCGTTTTGGCACCTTGGCCACCACGGCCATGCCAACGAATTTCAATCACGAATTTTCCCTCCCTTTCAAAATACCTTCATCAAATAAGATCTCTGCTACCCAGGCTGCCGATGAACCAACAACCGCAGGGCACTTATCCGTATTGTGGGCGCCCGCCGCCTCAAAAGCCGGCTTGTCTTCCACCACCCGCAAGCAAAAGCTTCTGCCAAAGATCTCTTTATGTACTTCACTGCAGATCACGGTGCCGTAGGTTTCAATAAAACGGTCGTGAAGGCGCTTGGTGTAGGCATAGCACTTGTCCTTTTCCTCCCGGCCGCCGGCGAAGTTATCTCTGGTACGCCCCGCAAACATGCCTAAGGCCATGGTGCCGCCGGAATACCCGCCGCAAACGCCGTCTCCGTAAAGGGACATGCCTGCCGCGAATCCATTGGCCACCTTGAAGATCATTGGCTCATCATAGCCTAAGAGGTCAAAGACTGCTGCCAGGGTACATTGGGCGCAACCGCCAAAATCACGTTCATACATATATCCCTGTTCATAGCCTTTGCGCATCCAGGAGATCTTGTCTTCATCCTCTACAAAAGCAGGATTTTGATTCAGTTCCCGCATCATGGCAACCAGTTCAGGCTGACGTCCCCACTGGGTCAAATCAACAATCTTCGCCTTGGATTCTTCACCATTGATGGTGCCGGGATGGCGTTTATTGATGGCCATGGTTGCAAGACCCACACTATACAAAGGCCACTTTCCAGCCAGTCTTATTTCGCGAATCATGCTTAGAAGCGGTGCCAAATCACCCTTCCATTCCTTCATGCCTACCAAGGACTCCATGCCCTTCCATTCCTGGGTCAATCCCATTGCATATTGAGAAGCTTGTGCCGCATTTCCATTCTTCTCAATCCATGCAATTGCGTCCGCAACCGATTCCAATACCTTTGCTTCCATCATTCCATATCCTCCTCACTCACCCGAGTGCTTAACAAAAATCCCCCGGAACGGGGGATTTTTGGATGCTACTTGGTTGGGTCCAACAAGACTTTAATGCCTTCTTTGTTGGCTACCGTTTCAAATGCCTTCTCCCATTCACTCAGTGGAAATACATGAGTTACAATCAAGTCTGTGCGCAAAGTGCCCTTTTGCATCATTTTCAATGCAGTTTCCCAAGCTGTTGGAACTTGGGCGTGAGAGCCATACACATCCAACTCTTTTTTCTTGATATTATGGAAGTCTGTTTCAATCGGTGTTGTAAATACGCCCATTGGTACGAATCGGCCGCGTCGGCGAACGATACGCATGGCCTGATCAACCGCATTCACATTGCCGGTTGCTTCAACTACAACGTCCGCTCCGAATCCTTCTGTCATGTCCTTAACGATTTGCTCCAGATCTTCATTTTGAATGTCTACAATCCGGTCGATTCCCATTTCGAGAGCCGCTTTCATGCGTGGCATATCTGATGTCAATCCAGCGAGTACAACTGTGCCGCCTTGCGCTTTGGCCACCTGAGCCGCTCCAAGACCGATGGTGCCTGGTCCCAAAACAACCACGACGTCATTCACATATACCGGGCAACGCTCCGCCATGGCATGCACGCCGCAAGCCATTGGCTCAACACATGCTGCCTGGTCAAAGCTGATATCATCAGGAAGTGTCATTACAGAGCCTTTCCAAGTGACTACGTATTCAGCAAATCCACCATTCTGTGCGGATCCCAGACCTTTCCGCTCAGCGCAATGGTTGTACAATCCTTTTTTACAGAAACGGCATTTTCCACAAACATGATACGTGGTTTGTGTCAAAACACGCTGTCCAATTTCCAATCCTTCAACATTGGAGCCAACCGCGTCAACAATACCCGCAATTTCATGTCCCAATACCACTGGTGGTTTTAAGGCAAATCCACCCTGATTAATATACACCCAGTCTGTCTGGCAAATGCCCGCGCGTACAATCTTGATACGCACCTGATCCTCTGTGGGTTCCGGCATTGGCAGATCATGCATGGAAAAATGGCCCGGTTCTATGCTTTCTTTCACTAACGCTCTCATTTGATTTCCTCCTTTTCACGTTCATTCCAAAAGGTTTCTACTCCCGATCGAGTTTGCACATACCATCGGTAGTTTCGTTCATATCGTTTGGTTCTGTCTCGATTTGGTTCAAAGCGGTCAAATCCAGGTTCAAAGCTTTCAGGATTTGATCGAATGGCTTCCCAGGTCGCTCGGGCAATTCCCAAAAGACCCAGTTCCTCTTCATTTGGCCGTTTGACGGTTTTCCCTGTCGCGTCGGCAACCATCTGGCAAATCAAACTGCTCTTGGCTCCGCCACCTGTAAAGATGATAGAATCCCCAATTTCCGGCAAATGATGCAGGCAATCCAGGACGGATAAAACAATGCCCTCGTAGACCGCACGAACCATTTCGCGCGCGCCATGCTCCCTTCTAAGCCCAATAAAGGATCCACAGGCATACGAGTTCTTCACCGGCGCTCGTTCTCCATACAAGTATGGATGATAGAGAATGCCGGTCTCGCCCGGTTCAAAATCCCGGATCAAGTCTTCAATCTCCCCGTAGCTCTTCCCTGGCATAAACAGATCTCTCGCCCATTCGATGGACGCCGTTCCATTCAAGGTCGACATCAATCGCAAATAAGTGTTGTCTGGAATATGGCAAAGAATGCTGCCCAATGTGTAAGGTTCCCTCGCTTGGCTTTCGTCAATGATAACCCCATTCGCCAGCGTCGTACCCAAGATCACACAGGCATCCTTTATTTTTGATGCTCCTGCACCGTAACAAACTGCAATCACATCAATAGCTCCGGCGATTACGGGTGTTCCAACAGGAAGCCCGGTTAGCGCCGCTATGCTTGGACTAACTGATCCGGTGATATTTCGACTGGCCAATACCGGTGGCATTTTTGAAATCGCTTCGCCAATCCCCAGTTCTTCAAGACCCTCTTTGACATACTGCTTTTCAAAGATGTTAATCATGGCAGTTGAGGCGTCCGATGCCTCCGTCGCAATTTGACCGGTTAAGCAGTAATTCAGATAATCTTTGCAATGAAGTACATGGCTGATCTTTTTATAGTTTTCCGGTTCCCGTTCCTTCAGCCAACGCAGAATCAAGGTGTTGCCACCCGCAAAGTTCGGCGTTACGCACCGTGCGCAACAATTGGTGTCCGCCACGGATAGTTCCGGCAAGTCAAGATCTTTGCTCCTCGTATCATTCCACAGAATGGCAGGCCGGATTGGATTTCCCGATTCATCCAACGCCCAGACACCATCGCCCTGACCGGTGATGCCAATGCCAACAATCCGGGAAAACAGATCTGGTTCCTTGTCCTTAAGCAATTGAATCAAGCCAACCACTTGCTGCCAAAGGGCTTTCATGTCAATCTCGCATGCGCCGGGGAAGGGATGGCTGACTGCCACCTCTTCCGATACCAACGCCAATGTTTGATAGGATGGATCCATGATCGCCGCTTTTAAGCGGGAGGTTCCCGCGTCGATCACCAAAACCATAGTTGCCTCCTAGAATTTTTCCAGTGCTTGTTCAAAGTCTGCAATAATGTCGTCTACGTTTTCAATGCCCACAGAAATACGGATCATGCCGTCAGGAATTCCCATTCGCTCACGCTCTTCAGGAACAATCTTTCCATGAGTCATGGTTGCCGGATGCTGTACCAAAGTATCCAAGTCACCCAAAGATACACAGTATTGCGCCATTTTCAACTCATTGATTACTTTTTGCGCTTCTGGAATTCCACCGTCAATGGCAAAAGAAACCAAACCACCGTATCCGTTGCCTGTGAAAATTCGCTTAGCCAGTTCATGCTCTGGATGGCTTTCAAGTCCTGGGTAAGATACAAATTTCACTTTTGGATGCTTTTCCAACCATTTAGCGATTGTCATCGCTGACTCGCAATGCTGCTTCATGCGCAAATGCAATGTTTTGGCACCACGAAGTCCCAACCAGCATGCAAATGGAGACGGTACAGGACCCAATTCCTGATAAATGCTGGAACGAAGCGACTCTATGTACTCCGCGCCGCCGACGATGATTCCACCTACATGGTCGCCGTGGCCGTTAATATACTTAGTTGTAGAGTGAACAACTACATCAGCGCCAAGATCCAATGGACGGAACAAGTAAGGCGTTGGGAATGTATTGTCCACGATGGACATCAAATTGTGCTCCTTGGCAAATTCAATCATCATAGGAACATCAATCATGCGAATTGTTGGATTCAGAACCGCTTCCATATAAACCATTTTTGTATTTGGTCGAAGGGCCGCTTCCATCTCTTCTTTGTCATAACCATTGACAAAGGTTACATCAATCTTCATTTCTTCAAAGATTTTGGTCATCAATGCGTAAGTGCCGCCGTATACAGTTGCACAAGAGATCAAGTGATCGCCTGCATGTACCTTGCCCAAAATCGCCAAGGAAATGGCTGCCATGCCTGAACCTGTTGCCAGTGCAGCTTCGCCGCCTTCCAAAGTCGCAATCTTAGTTTGGAACATGTTTTGGGTAGGGTTTCTTGAACGTCCGTATGTGAAGATGCCTTCCTTGTCACCATTCAGATAGCGTTCCATTCTTTCCGGTGTCCATACATAAGTACTAGTCAAGTACAGGGGCGATACTAGCGCGCCTGTTTTTTCATCAGCATGCTGTCCCGCATGCACCGCATTGGTCTCAAAATTCTTTGCTTTCATTTCCACTTCAACTTCCCCCTTATTGTCCATAGGTATTTAAAAACAATTCTCTGCAATAGTCGATCTCTTCCTGTGGCAAGCGCTTGACTTCCCCCATGGTTCTTGCTTGATAGATCACCTTTGCAGCATCTTCGCACATAACAGCCGCCACCAAAGAATGACGAACATTGGTACCAACGGCAATTACACCGTGGCCCTGCAGCAAGCAGGCATTGGAGTCTCCAATATGTTCTACAACTTGAATGCCGATGGTTTCGCTTCCCGGTCGTGTATAGGGCGCGCAAGGCACATCACTGCCCACTTCATTGGCAAGTGTTGTCAAGGCACAAGGAATCGCCTCTCCCAAAGCGGCAAAACTTGTTGCATATGGCGAATGAGTATGAATCACACCATGAATGTCCGGACGATGACGGAAGATATACAACAATCCCGCCATATCCACCGATGGCTTGTACTTGCCTTCAATCACATTGCCGTCGATGTCAACTACAACCATGTCTTCCGGCTCCAGGTCTTCGTATGGCATTCCGCTAGGAGTAATAACCAAGTATCCCGTTTCCGGATCCCGACCGGTTACATTGCCGCCAGTCAGCGAGACCAGACCATTCTCTTTTAACGCATTGGCGGATTTCAGCACCTCCGCCTTCAATTCTTCTAACACTGTACTCCTCCTACTTCAGCTCGTCGTTGATTTCAACGAGTACCTTTACATGCTCATTGCCTTTTTCACAAATCGCTTCAAAACCGTCTTCAACAATTCGGTCCAGTTTCGCTTCCCCTGTTACCAGTGGCATTGGATCAAGCTGACCGGATGCGATCATATCCAATACATCCTGAATTTCATCAACATTGGCTTGAGAGGTTTTAATTTCCCGCTCGCCTTCCTGAATCAGGTTCATGTTGATCTTAGGCGGATTGGAGAATACACCCATAATCATCAAGGTTCCATTGCAGCGAAGCAGATTGACTGCCATATCCAAGGTTGCTTCCAAGCCGACTGCCTCGTAAGTCACGTCAACTTGACCGCCGTTTTGTTCAATTACAGCCTGTACCGGATCGCCCGCTTTACCATCAACGTAAATTCCGCCAAAGGTTTCAACAAAAGACCGTTTCCCATCGCCAACACCAACTACATAAACTGGATCAGCGCCTGCAGCTTTGGCAGCGATCAAGCAAGAAAGTCCAATCATGCCAGGTCCCACGATCGCCGCGGATTTTCCTGTCAGATCGCCAATCTTCTTGGTAGCGTGAACGCCACAGGAAATTGGTTCAGTCAAAGAAGCTGCCTTCAAAGAAACATTGTCAGGCACAAGGAACAATTGATGTTCTGGAATAACGACATACTCAGCAAATCCGCCGTCTTTTCCAACACCAATAAATCCAAGGCGTTCACAGATATTCTTTCTTCCGGTCTTACAGAACTCACACTCGCCGCAAACCAAAGACCCAGATGCCGTTACACGGTCTCCAGGTTTCCAGTCAGTTACGCCTTCACCAACAGCATCAATAATGCCGGCATATTCATGCCCTTGCACCAATGGCGCCGTCTCACCCGTCAATCGATGGGGTTTTTCTACAGGAATCCACAAAGGTCCCAAATATTCATGCTTGTCTGTTCCGCAGATACCGGCCCATGCAACACGCACGCGCACTTGACCCGCTTTTGGTGCTGGCATTGTCCGTTCTTCTACACGAACATCCTTGTGTCCGTACCATACTGCTGCTTTCATTCTTTGTCCCCCTTTCCCCAGAAGAGACGTCGATGGATCCAAGCGATTTTATCCGCTACTTCCATCGTCCAGAATGTATCATGATTCAAAAGCTCATCCGCAACGGCGTCGATGCCTTCCATAAACTCAATGGAAACCTCAACAGCCTTGCTTGCATCAAGACGATATGGATACAAATCCAAAGAGTACCAGCCTTCATAACCCAATTTCTTCAGCCAGTAGAACAATTCCAGACTTTGAAGAAGTCGTACGGAACCAAACATCATATCGTCGTCCGCAATGCGGTAATTGTCATTTAGATGTAAATGGAACAATCGTCCGGAAGTCATCAAAACACTGGCAATTTCTGCAGGACTTTCATCCGCATTGAGGGCATGGCCCACATCCAATACGGCACCTACATTGGCTTGCCCGGTTGCCTGCGCCAAGGCCAGCACTTTCGCGCCGGAATTGACCATGCATTTCATCTTCGGTTCGCTTACCTTGTATTCAATGGCAATTTTCACATCTTTGCGGTACATGGCACATGCGCGGATCCCTTCGATCATGCGTTGCCATGCATTCACATAGTCAATCTCGAAGCTGTAATCAAAACCATCTTGTCCCAGCCAAAGATTCACGGTTCCCACGCCCATCTCAGCTGCTACGTCCATGGCTTCTTTAGTTAGGCGAATGGCTTTCTGGCGCACATCCACCTCCGGAGAACCAAATGATCCCGTTGCCCATTCGCCGTCGCAAACGACTTCTACAATCAGGCAGATCGGCTTTAGTCCATTTTCCGAAAGAAGGGCTTGAACCTCTTCCACATTCTCCTTGTTCACGTCAAAGGGATAGCAGATTTCAACGCCTTTGAGTCCCTCGACTTTTCCCGCGCGTTTGACGCGTTCCTCAAAGGGGATATATGGTTTGTATCCGTCGCCTACGTAACGGTCGCTTCCCGTGCCGTAAGCCCAAATTCCCAGTCCCAGTTTTTCCATTTTCGCCTCCGTAAACTCTTTCTTGGTTAACCCAAGTATGCTTTCATCAATTCAGGATCGTTTCTCAAATCCTCTGGATTCCCTGATTTCTCAATGACGCCTGTCGACATCAAGTAGGCACGGTCACAGATTTTCAAAGCCTTCATGGCATTCTGTTCAACGATCAGAATCGCTGTGCCACGGCGGTTGATTTCCTTAACAATTTCAAAAATCTGATTCACGATCAGCGGTGCCAATCCCAAAGAAGGTTCATCTAGAATCATCAGCTTCGGATTTGCCATCAAGCCCCTTGCTACTGCCAGCATCTGCTGCTCGCCACCTGACAAGTGGCCGCCGTATTGGTCTTTCCGCTCCAATAGACGCGGGAACAACTCGTATACCTGATGAAGATCCTTTTCAATCTGATCCTTGTCATTTCTAAGGAAACAACCGATCATCAAATTTTCATAGACTGTCAAGTTCGGGAAGATTTGTCGTCCTTCCGGTACATGTACAATGCCTTTTCCTACCACCTGGTAAGGAATCCGCGGCACTTCTTCACCGTCAAACTCAATCGATCCTTCTGTTTGTTTCATAACACCGGAGATGGTTTTCAGGAGCGTTGACTTGCCAGCGCCGTTGGCACCCAGTACCGCAACGATTTCTCCTTCGTTCACTTCCAGGCTAACGCCCCTTAGGGCCTTGATTCCGCCGTATGCGGCGTGAAGGTTATCAATCTTAAGCATCCTCTTCACCTCCCAAGTAGGCTTCGATAACGGCAGGATCCGCCTTAACTTCCTCTGGCGTTCCTCGTCCAATGGTTGATCCAAAGTTCAATACTGAGATCTCGTCGCAAAGACTCATAACGAAATCCATATGATGTTCGATCAGCAAAATCGTCAGATCAAAGTTCTTATGAATGTTGCGGATGAATTGAACCAATTCCTCTGATTCCTTCTCATTCATGCCGGCTGCCGGCTCATCGAGAAGCAACAAATGAGGGTTGGTTGCCAAGGCCCGTGCAATCTCCAGTTTACGCTGGTGACCATAAGGCAGCGCCCCTGCAATTTCATCCTTCTTGTCTTCCAAACCAACAAATTGTAAAAGCTTCAAGCACTTTTCCTGAATGGCTTCTTCATCACTCTTGAATCGTCCAAATTTGGTCATCGCCTCAATAATTCCATATTTGGCGTCTACATGGCAGGCAATAATAACATTGTCCAATACCGTAAGGTTGCCAAAGAGACGAATGTTTTGGAAAGTTCGGGCTACCCCCAAGTTGGAGATCTCGAAGGCTTTCTTGCCAACGATCGTTTGCCCATTCAATTCGATGTCACCCATGGTTGGCTCGTAAATACCTGTAATGGTATTAAAGATCGTGGTTTTACCGGCACCGTTGGGTCCGATCAATCCATAGATCTTGCCTTTTTCCAACTCAACAGAAAAGTCGTTGATGGCCTTAACACCGCCGAAATGCTTATGAAGATTGGTAATTTTTAAGATCGGTGTCATTCTTCGTCACCCCCTGTTTCCGCTACACGATTCTTCTTTCTGAGTCGCGCAATGAATTGGAAGATCGGGCGAAGGGAGAATTCCCTGTATCCCATCAATCCACTTGGTTTCAGAACGATAATTACAACAACGGCAATTCCGTATAGGAGCATTCTGTATTCCACGGCCGAACGGAAGATTTCCGGAAGAACCGTCAATAGAATGGTCGCCAGTACAGAACCGGATAGACTACCCAAGCCCCCGATAACCACCGTGATTGTCAACTCGGCCGATTTCGGCAGGTTGAACATGATTGGTGAAATAAACATGTAATAGTGTGCCAACAAGGCGCCAGCAAGTCCCGCATAAACCGCAGAAATCATAAAAGAAAATTCCTTGAACTTTGCTGTGTTAATGCCAACGGCTTCCGCTGCAATTTCCTGCTCACGAATGGCCATCAAGTTACGGCCGTATTTGGAACGCAGGAAGTTCCACGCGCCAATAAAAGCCAATACTGTCATGCCAACAGCAACCCACATGGTTGTCTTTGGCGGAATGCCGGAAAGACCACGCGCACCACCGGTGATTGGTTCAGCAAAAAGGAACAAGAGGCGAATGGATTCGCCGAATCCCAAAGTGGTGATCAAAAAGTAGTCACCCTTTAATTTCAGTGTTAGTTTTCCAAGTCCAAGCGCTACAATTGCCGCGATGATCGGTCCTACAACCAATGCAACCGGGAACGGCGCTCCATATTTTGTCGTTAGTATTGCCGATGCATACGCACCGATCGCCATAAAACCAGCGTTTCCAAAGGAGAACAGGCGAGTAAATCCTGTCAGAATGGAAACTCCCAATACCGCGATCACGTTGATGCAAACGAGAATAACAACGCCTTCTACATATCCAGACATATCTTCACATCCTTCTTAGGCTTTATCTTGAATGTCTTTGCCCATTAGACCCGTTGGGCGAACAAGCAAGATCGCGATTAACAGTACAAAAGTAATCAAATCCCGTAAACCGGAATGAATATAAGCGGAAACCAGTGTTTCCAAAAGCCCGATAAACATTGCACCTACAATGGCACCCTGTACAGAGCCCAGTCCACCGAATACGGAAGCAATGAAAGCTTTCAGGGCTACGTTGCCCAGCTGCGGATAAACCGTGTACTTCATTCCATACAATACACCTGAGATACCGGCCAAAGCACCGGCCAGGAAAAATACCAACATAATGTACTTGTCAACGTTGATTCCCAGCAACGAAGCTGTACCCATATTGGATGAGGAAGCCTTGACCGCTAAGCCAAACTTCGTTTTTGTGATCAAATACTCCAGTCCGACAATGGCCACAACGGCGATTGCCAGTGATACCAAGTCCAAAAGTCCAACCGATAAATTACCGATCTTTACGGCGCCAACCGGCAGCACTTGCGGATACATTTTGAATTTTGGTCCGAATACAACGATCGCTAAGTTTTGGAAGGTTGTAGATAGACCCATGGCTGCAATCATGAGGAACATCGTAGGCGAGTTGTTGTCACGAATGCGTTTGTATGCGATTTTTTCATTAAATACACTGATGAGGCCAGCGCCTACGACTGCCAAAATTACGGCAAAAATAAAAGGCATCTTCAGGGACGCCACAGATAGGATGCCTATATATGCGCCTAGCATCGCAACCTCGCCGTGTGCCCAGTTTGAAAATCCCAATAGGCTGTAAATCAGCGCGTAGCCTGTAGCCAAAAGCGCATAGATCCCACCAACGGAGACCCCATTGATTAATTGTTGTAGTAACAAGGTTCTCACCTCAATTGCTTAGATTTTTTGTTGCTGCTTGTTAAATTCTTGTCCAATTTCGGAAAAACGTCTTGATTTTTTTCAATGCTGTGATACAGTAGGTTTGGTTAAAATTTCATTGATCATGGGGGGGAGCAGGCGAACGCCTTGTCCGCCTCCTCTGATGTAAGCGCCCGTTTGCCCGGGCGCTTTCCTTATTTTTGACCTTATGGTCGGAATTCACCTACAAATGTTTGCTCCATATCTTTAATTTGATATACGCTTACAGATTTGTCAGGGTTATGTGTTGCTGGGTCTACTGTCAATTCACCAAGAAGACCAGCAAATCCTGTAGTTACTTCCAACTCATCACGAAGTTTCGCGATATCAACTTCACCCGCACGCTCTAGAGCGTCTTTGATCCAGTACAATCCGTCATGACCGAACAATGCTTCTGTCTCAGGAACCAATCCATCGAATTCAGCAACGTATGCGTCATAGTAAGGCTTTGTAATTGGATTTGCGAATGAAGGTTGAGATGTGTAATAGCATCCTTCCAAAGAAGCGCCAGCCATTGTCAACAACTCTTTAGAGTCCCAACCGTCTGCGCCTAGGAAAGTCGCTTCAATACCCAATTCACGTGCTTGGTTAGCGATCAATGCTACGTCTTTGTAAATCCAAGGAACCAAAATGACATCTGGCTCAAGTGGAGCGATTTTTGACAATTGTGCACGGAAGTCGTTTTGCCCCGACTGTGCTTCAACGATTGTCAATACTTCGCCACCTTTGGCTTCAAATCCTTCAACGAAGAATTCTGTAACGCCTGCAGAGTAGTCAGAGTTCAAGTCCATGATTACGGCTGCTTTTTTCGCGCCTAGCTCTTCCATTGCGAAAGATGCCAAAACCTTGCCTTGGAACGGATCGATAAATCCAATTCGGAATGAATATGGATGAAGGTTTCCGTTCTCATCAACTGTTACCAATGGGTTAGATGCTGCTGTTGCGATTGCAGGAACTTCCATTTGATCCGCAACGGCTGCCATTGGAATGTTACAGCTTGAGAAGTTAGTTCCAACAACTGCTACAACGCCTTCAGAAACGAGTTTCTTGTATGCGTTTACAGAGTCAATTGGATCACCCTTGCCGTCCAAACCAATGATTTCAACTGGACGACCCAAGATGCCGCCAGCTTCATTGATTTCTTTAGCTGTCAATTGCATACCGTTCAGACCAGCTTGGCCCCAAACTGCTGTTTCACCAGACAATGCGCCAACATAACCAATTTTGATTGGTTCTGCTGCTGGTTCTGCTGCTTCGCCACCGCCACTTGTTTCAGTTGCTGCCGGTTCGCTTGCGCAACCTGCCAACATGGATACTGCGAGAAGTACAACGAGTAGTAAACTGAGTCGCTTTGAGAATGATTTCATTCTGTTTTTCTCCCCCTTCATTTCCCTCATTATTGGTTCCCCCCAATCTCAAATCCTACTTGCTTGTTTTGCAACGGCCACTCAATTTGCGACTGACCATTAGAGTAACGTTTTCCTTTTATACAAACCTTCGTCTTATTTTGCGAAGGCCAGTACCGCTTTTGCTGTTTCATAATCTGTTACTAAAACATCCGGAATGCCTGTGTGCATGGCACCTACAATTGCTTCGGCTTTTTCTGTGCCGCCGGCAACGCAGATCACTGTCTTCATTTGACTCATGCCTTGAAGATCGACACCCATCAGCACATTGTCCAATTCTTCGGAACAGGCTTTTCCAGTTTCATCAAAGAATCGCATACACATATCACCAACTGCTTTTCTTTCCTTTAGGTAGTGATACCAATGGTCACTCAAATGATGCTCTTTAAAAAGGACCGAATCCTTGGACATGGATCCAATACCAATTAAGGAAATGGTTACCTTGTTCCAAAGCTCCATCACCCGGGTAATGGAATCATCCTCCATTAATCCGTCCTTGACCGCCGAGTTCGCCACCACAGCCGGACAATATAGAATGTTGGGATCTGAATCGTAGATCTGTCCCAAACGCTTGGCCAATTCAACCGCCTGTACGTTCTGTCCGCCGCCGTTCAGTCCGCCAACCAATTGGACAACCTCTGCTCCCGTTTTGGAAGCTGCCGGCAGTTGATTAACCACATGCATCAAACTGTATCCCCAGGATACGCCGATCACATCCTTTGGTGTTGCCAACCGGCTTAGTAGGTCTGCACCGGCTTGGCCGATCAGTCGCAGTCGGTTTTCCGCCGATGACCGAACAATAATGGCCTCTCGTAAACCGAACTTCTTTTCCATCTCGGATTCAAGTTGTTGATTGGTATCAACCGGGTATCTAATATTGACTTGTACCATGCCCATCCGCTTCGCCTCCGCCAACATTCGGCTGACTTTTGCGTAGGAAAGGGATAGATTGTCGGCAATCTCTCGCTGAGACATTTCCTCAATATAATAGTTATGGGCGATCTTTGCCAACAAACGTTCATGCGTCATTTTTTCCACCAACCTTTGCAAGGAATTGCAAGTGAAATATCTTTCACTGTTGAAATATCTTTCGTTGTTAGTATAGCAAGTTGTGAAAAGGATTTCCACAAATTTTGATTAATTAAAGTTTTCACAATCTTCGCAATCCTCGAACGCCTGTAAATTCTGGGATTTCTTGGCTAAAAATTTTTTTCAACTTTTTTTGGACTCCTAAAAAATTGTTGAAATTCCTTTCAATTGTTTGAATTCATTCCAAATTACTTTGCGATCTTTGATAAAAGATTCTCAAATTTCTTTTGCCAGGCTTCCTTGAACGCGAGCCTTAAGGGTTGTCGATAAAATTTATTTCAGCTCCTTTAATTAATTTTTGTTTATAGGTTTTCTTTTCTAAAATTCCACTCAATCCATGTCAAACAAACCATTGCTACTTGAGACAATAAAATAAGCCCGCGAAAAAACTTCGCAGGCTTGTCTTCACTTCTAATTAATACTGGTCACTCAAATCTAAATCAATCTTCTTTTCAGAGGCATTGCCATCCTGATCAATCCAATAAATCCAAATATGCTTGGCATCCTCTTCAAAGTAGCCCACTACCATTCCAGCAGCTTTCTCCTTTGATCCCCCTAAGGAGATTCCATCTGCTGGATCCAAACTCACATCATTCGACAACATCAGTGCCCGGTTGTCATAAGGCGATGATTGCACCAATCCGACACGATGCCAGTTGATAATCCCGTCTTTCTTTGAATATGGATTCACAAAACGCCAAGTTGTCGTATTGTCTGCATCCCCAGCTCCATTGACTAACTCGATCTCATTTTCCACGCATCCCGACAATGACGAATCGTGCTCATCCTGTGAGGTTCCCCCATCAGCCTGATTCGGTTTATAAAACAAACTGGGGTGATCTTTGCTTTGCACAAAAAGTATGCAGTCTTTCAAATGCTCACAATTGATATTCATGGCCCGTATCAATGATCGTTCCCGTACAAGCATATAATTTGGTATTGCGATTGCCAGCAAAAGTCCTATAACAGCCAGCACAACAATCAATTCGATCAGGGTGAATCCCCTCTTTGCATGATTCTCCATACAAAAACACTCCTTCCCGCAAAGAAGCCTACCATACTTTCTTTGCAAGAAGGAGAAATTGTAAGAAAAAGTAAATTATATGCGGATACATTTCCCGTCTTCAATGACAGTCTCGGATTTTCCTTGGGCGACTGAGAATCCTTTCAAGGCCGGCGCATCCAAAATACCTTGCCTCAAAGCTTCTACCAGAGTTTCAGGCTCATGCAGGGGTCCAATCATTCGAATCTTGCGAAGAATCTCTTCCCCTTGCTCAATCAATTCTTCCACACGATCATGAATATCAGGATCCGCCAAAGGCTCTGGCATGCCCCTCATAGCCAGAAGAGTCGCCTTCTGCACCATTTGCACTGATTCCAGTATTTCCTTAGCCTTAGCCCGTCTCATGGCTTCACAATAAGCAACCACATGAATGATATCCGGTTCCAGCGCCATGCCGTAGCTCATCTGAAAGACCAGGTTCCCCTTGGCCATTTCCTCATCGGCAGGACAGGACAAAAGACCCGTTCGAATCATGCGGAATACCCGGAAGTTCTCATCTTCCAAGGTCTCAATCCAAGCCATTTTGGCCATCTGCTTGGCCAAATCCATTTTGGGTGAAATGCCAGGTGGCGTCATCAGCATCATTTGCTGCACATATTCTTTCACACCCATCTGCTTGGCCAGAAAAGCGCCAATATAAGCGGTCACTACTTCAGTCAAATCATCGCAATACCGAAGGGCCCATTGGTGGGATTCATTGGTTTCAACCGGAACATTCAGTTCCGCCGCCTTTTTAATGGCCCTTAAGTTTTCTTCGATTGCCTGGCCCAATGGCCGTTTGCTCCTGCGATCCAAATCCGAATACCAGGTAATGGGGATTGCCGACCATGCATTATTGAGAATCCGATGATGAATCTCAACAAACTTTTCCAACTCATTGGTGCCCGCATAGCTGCGGACCAAAGGATAATTCCCTCTTCGGCTGGCTTGGAACAAACGCTTAAAATCCTCTTCATTTCGAATAGGCGCGCCTCCTGCACCATCTTGAGCATGGTCCATTTTTTCTGGTTCAAAATAATGCTGCTGACAATTTTGGTCTGGCGCTAAAGAAATAATATCCAACAACTCGCTCTCGGCCAGTTTTTCTATTTCAAGTATTGTTTCTTCCAAACTATCCAATCCGATATGGTGACGAATCAATGGATAGGGCGCCTTCCAATCCACCCGTTCGCTCAAGTTTTGAGGGAATTGTTGATCCAGCAAGTCTTCCTTGCTGGCTCGCAGATAGAGTCTTGTGAGCATTTCATCTTCAGATCCATCAAAAATCTCTTCAAAGAGATCCAACTCTTCTGCCACCTGACAGGTTTCATCGGTCCCGCCAAAAGCAAACCGCCGACCCTTCTTAAGGCCACGTTCCTCCAAATCAAAAACAAATTGCCTCAGAATCTGAAAAGCCCCTTCCCGGTTCAAACGATAAGAGACCGCAACCAAGTCTGGATCGTGCTTCTCCACTTCATCCAGCATGGTTCCGACAGGAATTGCACTTCCCAAGTTTATAACCTCATAGCCTTCCTCCCTGGCAATGGACGAAAAGCGATGAATCCCTGCTGCGTGTACATCTTCTCCCAAAGCTGCAATTACGATTCTTTTCACGTCATGATCCCCCTATCGATAGTTTTGCAAATCACTGGCTGAAACACCCATCTTATCCAATGTGCGTCCCGACTGCCGAAAATCCTGTTCCAAAATCGCACCTGCCAAATCAATAATAATCCCGGTATGATGCATATCAAGCCCCATATGGTGCCCCAAGCTCTCAATCGGTACCAGGCCGCAAGGCACATCTTCCAACAAATATCTGGTTTCTACCGTTTTCGGCGCCAGAATATTGCGGTAGACTTCATTGGATTGTACACATTCATACAAAGTTTCCCCTGATAATCCATAGGTCTTGCGCATCCATTCATCTACGGGATCAATCGGGATCTCCAACCGTTTGGCAAGGTCCAATACCTCTTCATTAATCTTTTCAATATACTTGGCAACGCTTGGGGTAATCCCCTCGTTATAATAACGGAAACTTGTTGTTTCCGATTCTACGCGACCCAAATTAAAGAGCATGGGTGCGCAATGTAAAAGCATACCCACATTGCCCAAAGAGGTAAAGAGCATATTCTCAACTGGTACAAATCGCTCCTTTAACAGCTGTGGCAATGATGCACGAGCCATTTCCATATTTTCAGGATGCAAGGCGGAAAAGCGCACCTCTTGCTTTATCCCATGCACTTGCACTTCCTGCTGGTTGACCTTTCGTGTTGCATATAAATTGGTAATCGCCTCTAATATGATGGGCAGTTTCTCTACCCCCATATCCAACATGGTTCTCTCAAATTCAAGAGCGCCAAAGGTACGTCCGGGATTTAAAACAATCCGCTGTTGATCATGGACCAAAGGAGCCAAGCGTCTTGCCAGATCCCCATGGGCGGTTGCTGGTGTTGTTACCAGAATCCACTCACAATCCTGAATGGCCAATCCCAAGTCCGTCGTTACACGATCCAGAACGACATCCCCTTCCACTTCACCTGCCATATGGATCCGTCGATCCATCATCAATTCCTGAATATTCCGTTTGGACCGATTCCACAACCTCACTTCCTCTCCCATAAGTTTCAAGTGAGCCGCCATGGTCAACCCTGAATTTCCGGCACCCAGAACAGCGATTCTTTTCATACACGTTCTCCTTTCCGGTTGAAATTTGAGTCTACAGGATACCTTTACCCATTCTCACAATTTCTTACACACTATGACCTATGTCCTTTATTCTTTGTTCACATTTCCCATATACTAATGCCAGGAGGATGACCATGAAAGAGAAAATCGCTATCCCTTTTATTCTATTTAGTGGAATGATTATTATTGTTGCCAATGTTTTCAACGGCTTGCTTACCAATAAAACCGGCTTACTGGCCGTACCATTTTGGGTTCACCTTGCCGGAACAATCCCCGCTCTCATTTTCTATTTAAACGACCGTAGAAAAGCGGCGGTTTGGCTTGATGTATTAAAAACGGATCCTGCCGCTTATTTAGGTGGTGTGTTTGGTGTTTTCGCTACCATGATGATCGCCTACTCCGTCGTGCAGATCGGAGCTTTCGTGATGACACTTCTTTTAATATCTACACAGTTAATCTTGTCCATCATTGTTGATCACTACGGACTTTTTGGTTTTGAACGCATCCCTTTTAATGGGCAAAAAGCCATTGCGGTGTGTTTGATTCTAGGAGGGATGGTGATGGTCTCATGATGTTAGGAATCAGTTTTGCCTTATTGGCCGGCGTCTTGCTATTTGGCTCACGCATTGTGAATTTTCGACTGGGTCAGTCTTTGGGCAGCGCGGGCGGCAGCTTTGCCAACCACTGGATCGGCGCGGTCGCGGGTGCGGTTCTAATTCTGGTTTCCGGCGTGCCTTTTCTCGCCTCATCAGAACCCATCGCTTGGTATGCTTGGATGGGGGGCCCCATAGGCGCACTCTTTGTCATTATCTGCAATCTAACCATGGGGCAAGTCTCTGTGATGATCTCAACAACCTTGATCTTTATCGGGCAGGTGGTTATGAGTATTCTATTGGATTACCAATTACTCGGTCATCCCGTCACCCCTAAGCAATTGCTAGGTGGTGCCTTGATCTTTACCGGTATTCTTTGGAACCAAAAGATAAGCGAAAAACAAACAAGGAGCGCATAAGCGCTCCTTAATAATTTCTGGGACTATTCCTTTATTTATTTCAAACAATTCTCATCACAAATTCCGCCATTCTCACGACAAATATTTTTCTGCATCTGTCGAAGCAGACCTTCTGCCTGTGATTTCTGCATTTCATTCATATCCTGCTTAAGAACTTCTGTTGTTTTTTTAAATACCGAGAGTATTTTCCCCGCCACTTCCTGCCCCTCTTCGGTTAAGTAAACATGATAGAGACGCTGATCGCGCTCATCCTTTTCTCGTAAAATCAATCCCATGGTTTCTAACTTCTTCACATGCTTTGCCGTTGTTGTTTTATCTACCATCAAGCGTTCACACAAGTCTTTTTGCGAACACCCCGGATTCATTTTTATATTGCAAATAAACAGCGCATGGCCATATCGGATCCCCGTTTCCTTCAGCTCCGCATTCACATAGGCCGACATATGCCGGTGAATCATGGAAACAGCTCTACCATAGCTGTAGGTTTCTTTTTTCATTTCATACTCCTTAGTTGACTTCTCCAACCAAATCATACTCTAAACGATAAAGTTTTGTCAATAATATGACATATGTCCTTTGGGATGATAGAATAAATCTATACACTATAAATAGGAGAAAAACATGAAAACCATTCATGATTCCCAACAATTACAAACTTGGTTGAAGTTCCATAACCTCGATCAGATATTCCCAGCCGATAACATGCCCAATATGCGATTGGTGTCCATGGAAGCCGGCGAACAGATCTATCAGACCGGGGAAACCCTGCAAAAGGTTCATATTCTTGTTAAAGGAAAACTCAAAATCTTTTTCCTACAGGAAGACGGCAGCATTTACCTGATCGGTTTTAACGATGGTTTTGCCATCCTGGGTGATCTAGAATTATTTGAGGATTATCCCCTGCACAATGAAGTGGCTGCTATGGAACCCAGTATTCTGATTGAAATCGACAAAAAAGACTTGCTGCGCACCTGCTGGGATTATCCGCCTTTTCTTCGATTTCTGATCAAGCATGTCAGCCAAAAATTCCATTCCTCATCGGTAAAAGCCAACGCTTTATCACGATATCCCATGGAATCAAGACTGGCCGCGTACTTGCTTACAGTTTACGAAGAAGAGAATCAATCTGTCAGCTTTGTAAAAACCAACCGTTATACTGATCTAGCCAACCTTTTGGGTTGCAGCTATCGGCATTTGCACCGAACCCTACAGCAATTCGTCTCAAATGGATGGATCGAAAAATCCGGCCGACATATCCGCATCTTAGACTACGAGGTTTTAAAAGACTTGGCCAAAGACATATCTTATATCTGACTTCAAACTCTCCACCAGCCCACCACCCATAACTGGGCTACCTCCACGAGAGTTTTGAATAACACAATCCCAGGGATGCCCTCCCTGGGAATTTTCATTTCTATTCGTTATAAGACGCATCGTCGTGTTAACGAAAACGCGCAAACAAAAGCACTCGCTTTCGGTTTAGCCATTGCCCAAAAAGTTTGCCAAGGGACGGCAATTCCGAAGAGCCTTCCTCGCCTCTCAATCTCCATCTCGCCTTTTGAATCCGGACCATCCGCATGATTCTCGATCGTCTGGTTTCCAAAAGTTGTTCACCGGATCCAATCAATTGAAAGGCTGCCAAATCCCGATCACTGACGCCTTGGTCGGATAGCATCTGTTTGGCAATCAAAAAAGCATAATGGCGACTGCCCGTCTGAAGCAGGGCATCGTAAAAGATCGAAGAAAGCCTGCATGCAATTTGATCCGAAACAGGATACTGGGTAACAATCAAGGTCTGTGCGCCTCCCAAAAAGAGACCGTAACTTAATCCAAGCACCCCTTGCGAGGGCACGTAAGCACCGCTACCCGATTCACAGGCATTTAAAAAAACCAAAGGACAGGCACGCCAATTAAGAATTGAAAAATCCAAGGCCGTCATGGCCTGCTTGTTCGGAAGAACCAAGCGCGAGGCGACGAAAGGATTCTTTGGACTGCCATCTGAATCCGCAACCACCTCTCCATGACCGGTAAAATGGAAAAATCCGCGGTAATCCCGCAAGTAATATTCCTTTCTACGATCTGCACGCTCCGGCTGAAGTCCCAGCTTTATCAATTCCCAGATTTCCCGATTGGCATATTCCAGCTTCGGTTTTCCTTCCACTTCATCCGCCACAATCATAGTCCCGGCTGCCGCTTGGAATTTCCTCTTTCCACTTTTGGCATACAAGTGATTCGGCCAGATCTCATAGTCTTGAATACCCGCTTCCGCAAACAGTTCCGAAAAAGGCAGAGTAAAAAAGATCCCATCCGGCGCCCAGCTGATCTCATCGGATTCATCCAATTGACCAAAGATTTCTGTCGCAATCCCTTTAAAGTCCGCACGTCCCCGCATGAGCTTGCGCCGAAAGCCAAGAATGCGCCGCTCCCAACCGGCTTTGTCGCCCAGATGCCGATAGGACCAAGTCCCATCAACATTTTCGAAAGCGAAGACTTCCCGAACAGTCACAACAAACTCAAAAACCTTCTTTTCTTTAGGAAGCATGGGAACAAAGGCCTCTGCTCCGATCTCAAGGGCAAAATCCTGATAAATACTCAAACTTTTCATCAGAGCGTCCCGTTCGCCCTTCCATTTTTCAAGCAAGCCTTCTTCCTCAAGCCTTGCTGCGGAATGATCAACAATCTTCAAGGAAAGATCCGCAAATTTCAAGTAATCCCCTCTGCGATTCTTCTGCCTCATCTTCCATAAAGCAAAATACTGTATTCGCATGGAAAATCCTTTGATCTGATAAGTCCAAGGAACCAGCAATTCCATGACTAGCGGATCTTGCTTATCCAAACAGAAAAGACAAACTCGCTCATAAAGCTGCAAGATCCTATCCGCAAAGTTGATCTGCCGCTCCATAGGCAAACTCTCTACCCGTTCTATTAACGCGGTCTTTGCCGCACGAATCAGCTCACCCAATTCCTCTTTCCAGTTTGCCGGCTCCTGCTCAATCCATTCTATCCAAGCCAAGAGGGTTTCCAGCTTTGCAGTTCCATAGTTCTCTTTTAAAAGATTCAGGCGCTGACGCAAAACTCCTTCAGGATCTTCCGCGCGACTTGCCATTAACTTAAGCCAGTCAATCTCCAAATCCATGGGTCTGCCAGCATGATCCAGATCCAACTCAATTTGAATCACCCATTCTTCCGGTATAGGCATGCCAGAACTTATCATTCGAAGAAGCTGAGCAATGAGCCCCTGCAAGTCATTTCTGCTTTTTTCCTCTTTTTCTACTTGTCTTTTCAGGTCTATAACTTCCTCCGCTGTCAGCCTTATTGAAGAAGTTACCGTCAGCATGGCAATGTCTTTCAGTTTCTTTAGCCACAGTTTGGGCAGCTCTTCGGCTTCTTTTAAGGCTTCCTCCATCCAGTCCCGCTTGACTTGAAGAAGCTCTTCATCCCCTACCAGTCTAGCCCACTGAATCCAAAAAGCCGCCTTAGCCAGCTGGTCCATCAACTCTTTATCCGGCAAGCGTTCAATGGAATCCTTGGCTTGGCTCAAATACCCCATCTCCAGCAAGAGCCTAATATGGTCCCTTTCCAAAGCGCCGTATTCATAATAGGAAGTATGCCCCTGGAGACGATAATCTGCCAAAATCACTTCCATCCTCTGATGAGATTCTTGCATGCGTCCTTCCGCCAGCAGGCGTTTGGCCTCCAAGACCTGTAATCTCCTTTCCTGATTACAATTCCAAAGGGACGAATCCTCAAAGAGATTCTTGATATTGTTCATAGCGACATCTTCCACCACAAGATTCAGCTTCTTCATCAGCGAAACAAAGCGATCTTCAAAATACTTTCCTTCTACAAGATCGCCCTCTTCATATGCCAACAGTGCCAACCGTTCACAAGTCATAAGACCGATGAAAAAAAGTTCATTTTTCTCTTCCACGAGCGACAAGCCCGCCTTGAAAGACTCGCGTGCCTGGTCCAGTTGGCCTTTGTATTCTTGAATCCTGCCACACACCCACCAGTAGTTCCAAGAATTCTCGATGGTGCGATGCTGGATTTCATAAAAGACTTCTTCATCCTTTGTCATAACGGCCGTTTCAATCAAAAGGATACTGTCAAAGGCATTCTCTCCGTACCGCGAGCCATGATGAATCAAGGACTCATACCATACGCCTCGAATGCTTCTATAACCTTCATACTGACCGTATACTCTGGCGCTTGCGATGGCTTTCATGGCACGCATGGATATTAGATAGTTTTCTTCGTTAAATTCCTCTTCATGCGCGGTTATGGATTCCAACATTTGCTGATAATCGCCCAGCAGCCATAAGTACCGCCACTCGGACAGCCACCTGGCGTAGGTGTTTTTGTCCGCACCTTCCCTAATTTCATTGAGTTGTATGATATAGGCTTCCACATCCCCTTGGTGCCAGGCATCAAAAAGACGGATCCATTTTTTTGATTCGGCCGCCATGCCAACAAAGGCATCCTTTGCTTCCAACATATAAGAATCATCATATATCATGGCATGACCGAGAACCTCTTGGAGATCAAATCCTTTACCTGTTTCCGTCAATGCACCGTTTGCTATCAATGTCAGACATCTCTTTCGGGCTTCAAAGCTTTGCCCAGCCAAGGCCCGTTTGGCGTAGGTTTCGCTAGTAAGCAAGCCCATGTCAACCGCCAGAATATCAAAGCGATCATTCCAAGCATAGTCTGCTTGAATCTTTTTCAAAATTTCTTTGGCCTCGGCCTGTCGCCCTTGCGAATTCAAGTACAAAAACCATTGATAATCCGCCCAAATATCAGAGGTTTCCGGGGTATGCTCTTTAAAGCGCTTAATTGCATCTGTAAGCTGATCTTCCTGATTTAGCAGGCGCATAACAATTAAGAGCACATAGAGGGTCGACTGATAACCATAGGTCTGCATCAGATTTTCCTGAACGCTCGCTTGGGTTGGATCCGAATAAAGTTCACAAACCAACTTAAATCTTCTTTGTTTTTCCTCCTCGTCGCCAAACAGCAGAAGATCCTCGATTTCATCCATCCGTCTCATGATAATGGTCATTTCAACAAATTGAAAAAAGGTCTCCAAATCAAATCTTTCACGTAATTCTTTGTCCAAATGCTTATATGCGCCGAAGGTTGATCCAAATTCCCCCTGAACTTCCCTAGTCGGCTGATATGGACTTATTTTTTGATTCACTTGTCCCTTGTCCATCTGTCTCACTCCCCGTTTTCCCTTTCTATCAGTGTATGGTTTATTCTGACAATTTACAATGAAATCCGCACGTAAAAAGCCCCTTTCGAGGCTTTTCATTCATTGATCGTTGACTCTAAGAGAGTTTTTGGTAGTAGCCGTGTTCTTTGACGTCTTTGCGCACATCTTCCATCGCTTCCGTGATCTGTTCATAATTGCTCCCGCAAACCACCTCAGCTCCATAGGTTTCTGAAACAGCCTCCAAATGCTGCAAGAAGTAATTTGCCGCATACCAGTTTTCCTCATCCTTCATTCTATCCGCCAGCAAGGCGCTCATAAGCATTTTTGTATATGGTTCATGGAAATCCAATCCAGCCTCAAAAGCCTTTCGCCAGAAATGCTCCTTGGTTTCTCCATTGGCTTTATGACGCTTGGCCAATTGGACCATAAAATTGGTGAATCTTAGGGTTAATTCACCCTCTCCGCACTTACGCAAGGTTCCTTCCACATGGTCGGCCACTTCCATAAACATGTTCGTATCAACCTGACCATCCTCCGCCATCGCTTCAATAATCTCAAAGGACAAAGCCAGCATTTTTGAATGTTCCCAAGTTCCCACCGTTCGCTCATGAACCAACAAGAGTGTATCCAAATCACCATCAAAGAATTCTACCAGATTCTCAGAAAAGTATTCCTGATCCTCAGCGTCCAATTTGCTGATCCACGGCAAAGTTTGCAACAAATACTTTTTCCCTTCACCTTCAAACTCCTCATGCTCAGCAATTTGTGAAAGATTAAAGAGGGCGTTTACCATATGACCCGGTCTTTCTTCTACAAGAATTTGCGCCAAGAAGGTTTCATAGCGATTTCGCAGCAAGCCTCGGAATTTCTCCATTTCCTCCGTACGGTCTGTCTCTTTGATTTGCCCTTCAATCAAGCGGCGTGCCGTTTGATAATAAGCTGCCTTTTCTTGATTCTCCCAGAGGTCAAATTCTTCCCCACGCAATTGCTGCAGACGTTTCAGTTGAAAATCCAGTTCCCCAAACAAAGTTACCATGCCCAATTGTTCCATCCGTTTCGTTTTCATCATCTCTCCTCCTAGTTTCGTGGCATTTCCGTCATGGAAAATTGCTTCATTTCTTCCGGTGTAATTTCAACCAAGCGCAAAGGTGACCGTTCGCTTGCCTTTGGCAAATCTCGTCGCATATGCGCCATGGCATTTCGAATCATTTCCGCATGTTCTTCAAACAACAATTCATATCCGTAGGCATCCACGATGCCTTCCAAGGAATCTAGATGAAGACGAGCTTCTGAAAAATTGGATTCTCCCATAGCCACATTGGCCAAAAAAACATGCATCTTTGCAACAGCAGGCACGTGGTTTAATTCATCCGCTGTTTCTAAAATGACTTCCCATAAAGGCTTGGCCATCTTCTTCGGATGCCCCATCTTCTTCAAAAAATTCAGGGTCTCCCAAAGGAATACAAAATAGATGTCTTTTGCCTCTTCACCCTTCAAGGCTTCCGCCGCTTCCATGGTTCGCTTAAAGGCCAGTTCGGCATTATCGTCTCGTACAGCCGAGGTAATCAGCCCTACATAAAGTTCTCGCAAGGTTGAGCCCTTCATCTCTCCTGCATAAGGCAAAAATCGTTCCATGCAAGTTGTATCTCCAGAAATAGGATCAATCAAAGTTCGCCATCCCGCTTGCCTTTGGTCTCCCTCCAGCGCCTGTATAAAACCAACTGCCTTGATAAATGCTTGTTCTGATTCCGTCTCCATCTCTTTGGATTCATAGCAAGAAGTCAAATGTCCCAAAACCTCAATGACCTTCAATCCTGATTCGATTTCTGCCCGTCTCTCCAAAATTTGAAAGCGTTCGTCACGCACTTCATGGATCTCATCCACGATAGACCGCATGGCTGCTCGATATGTATTGCCTACATTTTCTTCTTTCATACGATCAAATGCACGATCCAATTCATTAAAGCGATCTTCCAACAGTTCCTGCTTGACTTCCAGCATTAAGCCTTGCAAATCTTGCTCTTCCTGCTTTTCCATTTCTCGTTCGATCTCTTTCAACATGACACGTTTCAATTCGTAGTTTTTCATCTTCCCAACCAAACGAATCCTTGCCATCATCATTTCTTTATTCATCTTTATTTCCTCCTCGGCTTTGTTTGATTCTTTCTTAGGGAAGATTCTTCCGGTTTCCCCGGAAAATCGAAAAAAATCAAGAAACTTTTTCTGCCTGAACCATGTCAGCCAGACCATCTTCATTGGACAGTTTAAAACAGATTGACCCGCTCTGTTTTATGCTTTATGAAGATCTATTCACCTGGTCCAAACGACGTTTCAAGCGGTCCAGCCAACGTTTCAAATCTTTCTCACGGCCGTTAAACAGTTTGGATAAACCATACTTTTGAATCGTACCCTCCAAGTAATCCCATTGCTGATTGGCTTCCCTCTCTCTGCCATCGTCCAATGCAAGATTCATCAGCACCATGGATAGTTTGACTCCCGATCCATAGGCGTCCAAGTCTCTAGCCAAATTCCATTGGCATCGAACCAGCTTGGCACATTCCGTCTCTCGACCATCCACCAGACCGACTGTCTGATTAACGGATTCCAAATATAAAAACAGATCATCCGCTTCCAGGATTGCTTCCAAGCGAGCCATGCCTTTTAAGGCCCAGTCCACAGCAATCTGATCTTCCCCCTCAAAGTCATACGCCTGAACCATAGAACGATAGAAAAGATGCCGGGTAGGACCGTCCATTGTCGGTTCCAAGGGATACAAGCGATTTAGGCGCACACTATTGTTCAAATGTTTGGAGGTTACTGCTTGGGAAACTTCGTCATCCGTCTCATGATCCACCAATTGCTTCAACCAAAGACGCAAAATCTCTTGCCGTTTTTCCTCAGGCAACTCCATCACTTCTGATTTTGCTCGCACCCAAACTTCCGATAGCTCTTCCCGATCCTCTTTCACATCCAAAACCGCCATCAAGTTTCCCCAGGCCAATAATCGAGATTCACCTTGAGCATGGTCTGCCCACTTGCGCAAGACCGCTATCCGTTCCTCCATGAAATGACTGTAAATCGCAAAATCTTTGGACGGATTCTTTTTGAAAAACAACCGCTTGGATTTCATGCTCTCCAGTACTTTCCACCATGCAAAGTCTTCTAGTTCCTGCAAGATCCCCGCATGCACTTCATAAAAACAAGCTTTCTCCTCTGTCGTGCCATGCGCTTCAATTTCAGCTTTCAATTCTTCTAAAATTTGATCTTTCATATCAGACGGTACCATACGGTCCATCAAACGAATTTTTGCCAGCAGCATGTCATTCCCTCCTTTCGAACAGTCATTTACTGTATTGATTCAAAACCCTAGCCTGCATGCCTTGAACCCGGCATTGGGCTTGGTTTACCTTTGGTAAACCCTGGCTTGATCTTAATTTATCTTGGCTTTGTTATTGACAAAGCTCTGGTCTGCACGCCTTGAACCTGGCTTTGGATTTGGCTCTGATTTCATCAGAGCCCTGACCTTCATACCTTGAACCCGGCACTTGGCTTGGCTTTGTCATAGACAAAGCTCTGGCAGGAATGCAATCACCGGATTCAAGGTCCCTCGGAGACCCGATTTTTCGCGAAGCTCAATCTGAATAAAATCGCCTCTTTCAACACTGATTTCAACAAAGCCCATTTCATCATGTTCCATCCAAGGTGTCCGCTTCACTTCCAAGGCATTCTTGCAGAAGGTAAGTTGATACTGACCATAACTGGATGAATAACACCATTCCGATTCCGCCCCATAAACCAACTGGATTTTGCCTGATCGCCTCGCTTCCAGCTCGATCATCATCACATGTCGCCCCTCATCCGCTTCCCTTGGTGGGATATAAACACCTATCGCATTCTCCTGTTCCTTTCCCTCAATGACCATGGGACCATGATGCTGATTATCCTCCCATCGGTTGAGATATAAGGTTCCCCCGTCGTACCAAGTATCAAAATCATCCACCAGTAGCACACGCGATTCCAAGGTCTCTAAAAATTCTTCTTGTGTCACCACCTGAATAGCATTTGCCTCCTGCACTTGCGTGGATTCATCCAGTTTCTTTTGGAATTCCTCCTCCGTAACAATCCGAATGCCACTCTCGCCTTTATTCGTAGAAAAAATCCTTTTTGGCAAGCCTGCCAGGCGATCAATGACATGACCCAAAGAACTTGTCTTTGACTCAACCGGCTTTTCTGTGACTGTAATCGCCTGTTCATCGGCAAAACCTGAAGCAGCACCTCCAATGAGGTTTGCTAGCCCCCATATAAGTCCCAAAGAACCCGCAGCCAGCATGATCACCAGCAATAAGGCTGAAAAATTATGAATGACAGGTCTTGAAACTGCTGTTGTTGAACCATATGAATATTTGGGGCTCGGTGTCATGGGCTTGGGTATTGCGGGTAATGGTATTTTTTGCACTGTCGGTTGGTGTGTCGGAGCATTCACCTGCGCAACTGGTTTAGGCTGGGTATTCTGCAAAGCGATTGGCACAACTTGCTGATTAACTTTCTGTCGTAGCTTTGCTTGGCTGGTTCTTCTAGGCGCTGAACCGGTTTTGCTTTTTTTTTTGCAAAATGGACAGGCAACCCGGTCTCCACTGTATTTGTGATACCGATTGACCTTGCAGGTTTTCAATCGGCCAATCTCCCGCTTCAGTACCTTGGCATAATCAATGGCTTCCGGACGAGCATCCGGATTTCTATGACCTTTGACAAAACAGGCCGTAAATAGTGCCTGCAAGCTCTTTGGCACCTGGTTGAAATCCGGTGCTGCCGGAGGAGGCTGGACACCCCGTGCCCCTGCGTAAGGATAAGTCCCTTTTTTGATTTTCTCAGACAATGACGGCGCATGGTTGGCCTTTCCTCCTTTTGCCTGATAAGGATGCATCCCATTCATCAGCATCTGAAAAATCCAAACTCCAAGGGCAAAGTGATCATTGTTTCGTCGGTTGGCTTTGGCCAGATCCTTGCCAATCAATTCCGGCGCTAAATAAGCCGGTGTATAAGTCTGTGATGCATAGAAACGGCGGTTGACTTCATCAATGATCTGAAAGGAATCGCAGTCTACCAGGCACACTTGTCCCCGATCATCCACCAGAATGTTTTTCTCCCTCAGGTCTCCTACAGAGTGTCCTGCCTGATGAATATAGTGAACCGTCATGGCGAAATTATATGCGGCGATCATTAAATGCTCATAGGTAAAGCGATAGCCATAGGTCTTGGTTCGTAACTTTTCGATAAAGACAACTTCCGATTCCTGATACTGGTTCAGCTGGATCAAGGGCATCACATAACCTATAAATTGCCCTCCCGGTCGCTTATATAGCGCGCGGGTTGGCCAGGCCACCCGGCCATTCCTGCATTTGGGATCCGTCAAAGGATAGGGCGGTTTTGCGATCATCGTGGTTATCTTTGCTTCCTTAAAGGAGGACGGTTTGGTATAAATCTTGGCGCACTCCTTATTGGAAATCCGATAAACCGTCCCTTCTCCTCCGGCGCCCAGCTCTTTTTTTAGTTCTACTGCCTTTCGGTTCTGATCATAAACAATCATGTCAAACCTCCAAATCATCAAGCACCCCTAGGGGTGAATTCGTCGAACAATGGCTGTATACAAGGGAACAAAAACTGAGATCATGGCATGATAAACGACAGTGAATGCAATCGTGAATGCTAAAAAATACTTCACGCCCACCTCATATCCGACCCAAAGATGCAAGGCCCCTAAATCTCTTAATGCAAAAGCAAGAAAATAGAAAGAGGCCGCAGTCAATAAACAAGCCGGTATTTCCCTTGCGTTTCGATTGGCAATGACAAGACTCATCACCGCGATAAACCAAGGCACCAAGCCATCAACTTCCAAGGCCCGCTTGAGCCAATAAATTCCGCCGATCGCCAAAGCAATGCGAACCAGATTGGTTCCCGTCCGATAGAAATTCCGTGTCATTACCCTCATCCTTCTCACTCCTTTCGAAAGGCGATAGCCAGACTCTTGTCATCGCCACTCAAGCGATCCACCGACTGTACGTTCAACAATTGCTTGACGATTCCATCTCCATTCACAGCGTCCGCCTTGGCAAAGACCTTCTCAAAAATCAAAGACCGTTTCTCGTTGAGTACCTTTTTGCCCGGCTGGCAATCAAATACCAATCGATCCAATCCATCTGAGAAAAAAGCGATCCAATCCGGCTCTTCCACCAAACGCACCTGCAAGTCCTCGTACCAGCGCGATGCCGTTAACGGGATGACCCAATTGTCTTGCTGTTGCGGCCGCCCGGCAAGGACAACTTTGAATGTGTCTTCTTTTTTCGCGACAATACCGCCGTCACCGACTTGCGCAACCACCCAATAAGGTTTCTGATAAACACCGACCAGGAGGGTAGTACCGAGGTCCTGAAGTCCGCAATCCAGACGTTTAGCCGTCCTTTCCATTTGCTGGCGGACTTTTGCAAGGAGCGCAGCCATCCACTTCTCTGGATTTTTTGTCGGATCCGGGTGATTGAGAAGCTGCACCCGGATCTCTTCTTTGACTGCTTGCGCAGCCACCTTTGCACCCTTGCCGCCGTATCGGCAGCTGCTGACGCCGTCCGCCACAACCAATACCGCAGTTTCCGCGTCAATTGTCGTTTTCCCGCTTGCATCTTCACAATCCCCCTCCTTTTTTTCATGCTTCAGTCCCGGAACGCTAGCCGCATAGAGGCGTGGCAGTCCGTTTTTCGCAACCCGTTTCAGTATTCGCTTTCGCTTCCATTCGATCCATGCGCTCATTGTCTGCCTCCTTAGCTCAAGTTATTGATGATTTCCCAGTCTGACATGGCCGGATTGCTTTTGGCCAATGGATCCGATGCCTGATTGGATGCAGTGTTGATGGAATTGGACAGCCATTTCATAAAGGCTAAAATTGCCTTTGGATCCAACTCTTTGGCACCATTAGAAGACAATTGGTCAACAGCAGGCAAACAGCTGTGATCGATAGCCAATGGCAAGAACATCCATTTTTTCTGGTCTTCGCCGTCACGAATGCGTCCAATTAAATCCTGGAACTTTCGGTCTTGAATTGGCACATCAGTTGGATATCCGTCTGTCATCAAAACAACAATCGGTCGACGATAGCTCATGCCATTGTCGCGATAATGCTGCTTAGTCTGCTCCACAGTTTCAAAGCTTGCTTCCAAGGCTTCAAACATGGCTGTTGCACCGCTTGAGCGGAAAGACGGCATTGAAAACTCTGTGATGGAGGTTGGCGGCACCATGTCTACATTAGAACCGAAAGTGGTAATCCCGATGTCGATGCTGGTCTCTGACAAAGGATCCTCCTTCAACCCTTTCACCAATGCTTTTACGCCATTCTCAATGGTTGATACATAGGGGGATACAGACCCCGACATGTCCAAAATCAATTGCAGGTATCTGCGTTCCTGTCCACTGTCGATGATGTCCGCGTGATCCTCTAAGATCTCCGCAATTTCCTCGTGTACTTGCTGGTCCTTTGTAAAAGTGTTAATTGCCATTTCTCTTCCTCCTTAAATTTTCATTCTTTGAATTCTAGTTTTTGTTGTGATGCATCCCAAGCCCTGAGAGCTTTTCTCGGAACCCGGAAGCTTTCTTGATTCTTTCTTAGCACTTGTTTTCTTGATTTCCCCGATATATTTAAAATTTTTTATCTCCCCCTAAAAACCCTGGATAAAAGGCTTAGCTCTTACTCAAAGGCAATGACCGGATTCAGCGTCCCTTTTTCTCCTGCTCTTTCCTGAATGCATACTGCCAGCAAATCCCCCGCTTGTAAATCCAGCTGAAATTCGCCAGTCTCGTTGTAATTCATCCAGCCTGAACTCACCACCAAGTCCTCATTCACGAAGAAGGTTAAATGATAGGTGCCAAAGTCTGGAGAATAACACCACCAGGTTTCTGCTCCAAAAACAATATTGGCAGTCCCTGATCGTTCTACGCTCAGCTCCACCGTCATAATATGATCCCCGCCATCCGCCTGGCTGGGTGGAATATAGGTGCCGATTCCACTTGTCCTAACCTGACCATTGATTCGCAGATCTTCCTTAAAATGCGGCTCATCCCATTGATTCACATAAAGTACGCCCCCTGTGTACCACAGATAAAAATCTTCAAGCTTCAAAGGCTCCGTAGAAGCGGGTTCTGCAATTACGGTTTCCTGAGTAGCTGCTACAGCCCTTGAGTAGACGGGCTCTGCCGTGTCGGCAATTTTTACCATCAAGCTGTATATAATTAGAATTACAAATGCGATTCGGGCAAATTTTGGCAATGCGATCGTCGGCCTTCCTCGATAGTTATTAGGTTTAACCGGCCTCGGTTGAACAGGTCTCGGATGCACCGGTCCTGGTTTAGGCTTGGTCGGCTTGGCTGGCCTCGGATTGCTTTTGTTGCAAAAAGGACACGAACCCAAATCACCACTATAGCGATGTTGCCGATTGCGCCTACAGGTTTTCAACCTTCCAACCTCGCGTTTTAACTGATTGGCATAGTCCAAAGCCTCCGGTCTTCGATCCGGAGATTTCTGTCCTGCCACAAAAGCTGCTTCAAACAAGGTTCGCAGACTTGCGGGAACCTGCTTATAGTCCGGGGCTGCCACAGGCGGTTTCAACCCTCTGCTGCTGGCATAAGGATAAGTGCCTTTTTTAATCTTTTCTTCCAAGGAAGGACACCCTTCCGCTTTTCCGCCCCTCGCTTGATAGGGGTGCATGCCATTCATCAGCATTTGGAAGAGCCAAACCGCCAAGGCAAAATGATCATTCTCCCTTCGATTCGCCTTTGATAAATCCCTTCCAATCCACTCTGGAGCCAGATAGCCGGGCGTATAGGTCTCCGATGCGAAGAAGCGTTTCTTGGCGGCATCCATAATTTGAAAGGAGTCGCAATCCACCAAACAGACCTGGCCATTTTGATCCACCAAGATGTTTTTCTCCCGCAAATCCCCCACCGAATGACCGGCTTGATGGATATAATGGACTGTCATGGCAAAGTTGTATGCGGCCGTCATCAGATGCTCGTAGGTGAATCGCTGGCCAAACTTTTTGGTCCTTAGTTTTTCGATAAAGACAATTTCCGACTCCTGATAATTGCGAATCTCGATTAAGGGCATCAAATAGCCAACAAACTTTCCACCTGGCCTGTCATATAAGAGATCCGTCGGCCATGCCACCCGGCCATTCCGGCACTTGGGATCGGTAAGAGGGACGGGAGGTTTTGCGATCATGGTTTTGATCTTGGCTTCCTTAAAGGAAGATGGCTTGGTGTAGATTTTGGCACAGACCTTGGCTGTCACACGATAAACGCTGCCTTCGCCCCCTGTCCCCAAAACATTTTGCAATTCTATACGCTTGCCCGAACGATTATAAACATTCATTTTATTCCTCCCTTTCTCCTATTTCTCATGATTCTTTCTTCTATCGCTTTCATAGAAAGGAGTATTTCCATTTCCCCAATCAAATGTACGTTCTTATCTTGCTTTCATTCTAAGGGGCGCGGGCACTCCTTTTAGTAACCTTACAAGCACCCAAAGTCCAATATAAGTAACCTGATTGTCCGCTAAGGCACATTTTAAAATTTCAAATAAAAGTCAGACTTCGAAGAGAGTCTGACTTTGGGATATCTTGCATCTATTATTCTGATTCTTTCAGTGCTTGTTTCATCTTATGCACAGCCGTTTTTAGGGTTTCACCATTGCTACCATAGGTATCTTCTTCACCGTAAAGGCTGATCACCTCATCAATATCCTTCACGTACTCTTTCAAAGCCTCCCAATTCTCCTGATGCATCATCTGATCACCCAGTAAAACAGCCATCAGCATCTTGGTAAAGGGTTCGCCATAAGCAAGAGCCGCATCATAGGCATACTTCCAAAAGATCGGTCGTTCTTTGGCTTCATTTTCCCGTGCCAACTGCACCAGTCGATTGGTCAGGCGCAATACCAATTCCCGTTCATGCAAATTTCGCAGGTAATTGATGGTAGCTTCCGCCATGGCCCTGTATTCCGGATCATCAATCTGGTTCTTTTTTGCCATGATGTCAAAAAGCGCAACCGCAAAATGATAAATCGCTTGGGGCTCCCAGTGACCGATGGTTTTCAAGAAGATAAGGCCTAAGGCTTTGGGCGAGTGATTGAATCCTTTCACAAACACTTCTACAATTTCCTCTTGATGGTCTGTATCAATCTTGGAGATCCATTCAAGTGCAGCTTGAAAATACTTGTCTCCTTGGCCTTGCCCCTCTTCATGTTCCGCAATCTGAGACAATTGCAAATATGAAAGCACCTTGTGCTCAGTCCGCGGATCAATATTGGCCTGAGCCAAATAAGTTTCATATCGATTGTGCAGCAACCCCGCGAATCCTGCCCTGTCATCTTCCCTGTCATAGCTGCGCAATTCATTTTCAATCAGTTTTCTTGCCACCATATAGTAGGTTGCTTTCTCCAAATCCGACCATGCTTGAAAATCGTCCCCTTTGATGGCATTGAGTCTTTTCAACTGAAATTCCTGCTCCCCAAATAAATGAATCATATTAAGCTGTTCCATTCTTTCCGTTTTCATTCTCTCTCCTCCTTCGTCTGACCTCCATTACCATGAAATCCTCCTGTGATTCATTCACAGATTCAGGTTTACTCCTTGTCTAAAAGCCCTTTCACATAAAGGCAGACTAATCTCGCCTCGTCACTTATGGCAACAAATGCCAGTCCGAAGCCCAAGAAATAATACATGCCCTTAATAGCTTGATCCATGTAATACTGGTCGACACCCAGTTCACTCAAAACTAATCCCAGTAAAAAGAATGAAACGATCGTGTAGAAACACAAAAAGGTCATCTCCAAATTCGCCAGAGCAAGTATCAGACTTACACTGCCGATCCACCAAGGAATAGAGGCATGTAAAACCACTGCTTGGCGAAGCCAAAAGAGGCCTCCCAAAACCATCATGACTCTCAAAGTATTAGTAACTCGCTCTGAACAAATTCCCTTCTCATTAAACATGTTTTTTCACCCCCGGATTTTTGATTTCTTTCTTAAAATCAGTCTACTATCTGAGTCTGACCCTTCAGGTAATTTTGAAAACACCTCAAACGATGAAAAAGTAACCTGCCATCCCTAAATTTTTCAACTAAAAAAAGACAGACTCCAAAGAGTCTGCCTTCTTCATTGTATTTGTCTTTCTAGTAGTCTAGCGATTCATCCAGTCCTTTGGACTCTACAACCACCAGATAATCCCCCGCTTCAAAATCAAAATCTTCCAATCCCTGGGGATTGCCTTCATAGATCAGATCGCCTGCGCTTCCATCTGCTTTGCAGGCGAAAACGGCAATGGTCACATCTTCCTTGCCATCGAGATAGATCCCTCCAGCCGCCGCTCCAAGCACCATCTCAGTTTCCTGAAATTGACCTTCCCATTCACTGTTCTCGCCACGGACGGCAACCGGCTGCCATTGGTTCCCGTTCCCCGCTTCTCGCAAATTAATTTCAGCCGATTCAAACATGTTCTTCATCCGAATCTCAAAAACCGATGCCGAGTCTTTCATCCGCATAATCATACGGTCCCATTTGGATTTTGGTGTCAACCGATCCAGAATCCGTTCCTCCATCTTTTCAACCCTTAGAATTGCACTCATTCTTCTCTGACATTCTTGGCAGGTTTTCAGATGCGCTTGAATCTCCATCCATCGCTTTGCCTGTTCAAGCGATACACCTCCCTTTGGCTTTCCTTGAAGGTAGGCCTGATAGCTACTCAGTTCTTCCGAATCAATATGCGCCATCCGCTTCTCCTCTCATCATCCAATCTACAATCTCTCCTTTCACGCGCTCTCGCCACTTGGCGATCTGCTTAACCAATTTTTTTTGGACTGGTTCCGCCAAATTTTGCACCGGCGGTTCCACAGTCCCTTCACTTATCTTATAGTGGCTTGCGTAAAAGGTTTCCCCAAGGAGTTTGTCTCCATGATTTGTTTTCATAAGATGTAAACAACGATTGTCGTAAAAAACCTCATCCGTCGAGAATCGTAACCGCACATTCCGCTCATAGCGGGAATAGTCAAAAAACAAGGTTTCGTCCGACAATTCCGCCATTACAGTTTGATTGACAAGATGGGTCCGCTCAATCGCCGTATACCACATGCCATACAGATAGGCCAGCCGCTCAGGAACGCCTCGCGTGACTCGGTTTAGAACCAGGTCGTGATAACGGCTCAACTCATCGAACTCATCCATGACCGAATAAGCGCCTGCCTCGCGTTGAAGATGTGCCTCCGCATCATCGGAGAACCATTCATCAAAGGATTGGGTATCCAGTCTGGACTTAAAAGCCTGCAATCCCAAAGCTTCCAGAATCATTTTATCAATCCGGGGCGTATATCCAGCGCTTCCATCCGGCGCCAAAATATCCTGGCATATATAGGTTCGAATCTTGGCCTTTTCCGGATTATAATTCAACAAGCGATCCCGCGCTGCCAAGTCCAGTAAAAACTCAAACCAGACTACCTCAGCAACTTGCTGATAATTCATGGTGAAATCATCCTTACTCTGTGACAGATTCGATATATCTTCCCGGCGAATCCGTCCCAGATTGATCATTTGCCGCATTCGCTTTTTTACACTGCCCAAGAAGTAGTCCCAGTGGGTTGAGTCTCCTTCCACTTGCTGCATGCCTTCCAACAAGATGGAAACCAGTTCCTCCTGGGATGCATCCCTTTGCTTGCCTTCTTGAAACTCCAGCAGCCATGCATCCATTCCCTTTCCCCCTCACTTTGTTTTTTTCATTCTATCATTTCGATTAGGCAAAATACATGGTTTGTAAAAAATAGACAGAAATAGAAAGATAAAACCATCCTACCCGTTGCAATTCCTCGATACTTCAAATACACTTAAAATATAATCAAAATTTTGAAAAAGCCTAAAAATTAGCCAATTTGGAGGAAAAACCATGCAGAACATCGAAACCACTATGAACAAGACCGTCCACCTACTCAACATCCCTTCTCCAACCGGTAATACAGGAGAAGCTGTGGAATGGATTAGAAGCCGTTTTGAGTCTTTAGGCCTGGAAACCAAAATCACAGAAAAAGGGGCTTTGATCGCAACCTTGGAAGGCAAAGACCAATTGAAACACAAGACTTTGTCTGCCCATGTAGACACCTTGGGTGCCATGGTCAAGGAAGTCAAAGGTAACGGCCGATTGAAACTAACCCAATTGGGTGGATATGCTTGGACAAGCGTGGAAGGGGAAACCTGCATGATCACCACCATGGAGGGCAAAACCTATACGGGAACCATCCTCTTTGACAAGACCAGCGTTCATGTATACAAGGAAGCACGTGGCGCTACGGAACGAACCGATGCCAACATGGAAGTTCGATTGGATGAAAAGGTCTTCAAAAAGGAAGAAACCGAAAAACTGGGCATTGGTCCTGGAGACTTTGTCAGCTTTGATACAAGAACAGAATACCTGCCAAGCGGTTATTTGAAGTCCCGTCACTTGGATGATAAGGCATGTGTAGGCGCTATGCTGGGCATTGCTGAAAACCTGGTAACTCAGGGAGAACAACCGCCGCACACGGTTCACTTCTTTGTTTCACCGTACGAAGAAGTTGGACATGGTTCTTCTGCCGCATTGCCGCCGAACACAGTCGAACTGCTGGCTTTGGATATGGCTGCCATGGGCAACGGACAAACTTCTACAGAACACTGTACCACCATCTGTGCCAAGGACTCTTCTGGTCCATATGATCTGTCTGTACGAAAGCTCTTGGTCAAGTTGGCAGAGGAAAAAAAGATTGACTACAAAGTCGATATTTACCCTTTCTACGGATCTGATGCTTCAGCCGCTTTGCGCGCGGGATGGGATATCCGCTGCGGACTGATTGGTCCCGGTGTTGATGCCTCTCATGCCTATGAGCGCACTCATAAAGACGGCATGCAGGCTACCATCGATTTAGGCACAGCCTACTGCTTTGCTCCATTGACTAAATAGCCTGCGCAACTCGCTAGTTCAGAAATAGAAGTAATGCTTCTTCATTTATCTCTCAATTTTAAACTGTTCGAAGACGCAAAAACCTGCAGTACATGACGCACTCATGGACTGCAGATTTTTTGCTCGTATTGTTACATAAAGAGGAGAAACACCCTATAACTAATGTGCTGCTACACCAACGACTTAAATTGCTCAATCCCGCTTTCCGGACTGCTGAATACAGGCTTCCCTGTTGCCTGCGCAATTTCTTCTTCCAACAAAGACATGGATCCTTGCGCCAATACAATTACATCGACTTTAGCTGAAATCTCTACAGCCTTGGCAAGAACGATTTGATTGTGTTCATCCCGCTTACCAGCCATCAATTTTTGAAATGCTCCTTCAGCAACAAAATCCTTGACCTCAATTGCTTTTTTCGACTTTGTTATTTCACTCTTCACCAAACCAACTGTCGGCGGCAAAGTGGTTGGCAAGGTAGCCAGCACACCAATTGTCATATCTTCTTTGACCAAAGCAACCGCATTTTTCGCCATAGGACCATCGATTTTTATCACTGGAATCTTACTAAATACAGCAAATTGATCCGCAACAGCGCCAACTGATGAACAAGTGTTCAAAATATAGTCAGCATCCAGATCATTGGCTGCATCCGCATATCTGGCCAACCTTCGTTTCGTCTTTACTGTAGCGCCGTCATTATCTATCACTTCCCAGATCAGGCTGTCGTCAACAATATTTACAAGCTTCGCATCGATTTCATATTTGGCCCATAAGTCCTTGATTCGATCAACCAAGGCAGCACTGGTGTGCAAGGCAACAACTGTCTTCATATCCTCTACTCCTTTGTCATAAGTTCAACCGCTTTTCTTTCGATCGCAGCACTGTCTAAATTATATTTTGCAATAATATCACTGTATTTTCCGCTTTCTGCAAATGTATCTTCAATTCCAATATGGGCAAACGGTACAAAAACACCTTCCGTCATCAAAAAATTGGCAATCTCGTAACCAAAGCCATTTCTTTTCTGATGGTTTTCCGCAATTAGAATTCTTCTCGTTTTGGCAATTGATCGCATAAGGCCTTCCCGGTCATAAGGTTTAATCGAATAAAAATCAATGACCTCTGCGGAAATTCCCTGTTCTTGCAGTTTTTCGGCCGCTTGAATCGCTTGAAACAATGTGTCGCCATATGAGCCAATTGTCAAATCGCTTCCCTCTTTCACAATATGGCTTCCTCCAAGATGGAACTCATCCGCCTCGGTATAGAGCTCATAATAAGGGTCTCTCAACAGACGCATATAAAAAGGACCTGGTGTATTCATGGAGATATCAAATATTTTCTTCGCAGAATTCGTATCACAAGGCACTGCCAATTTCATGTTCGGCAGGGTTGATATATTCGCAATATCCTCCGTAGCCTGATGGGTAACCCCGTCAATCGCAGCCGACAGCCCTCCATGAGAACCCATAAACTTCACATCCAGGTTTGGATAGCAAATGGATGTTCGAATTGCTTCCAAGGCTCTGGTCGATAAGAAAATGCTATAGGAAAAAGCCAGCGACGTTCGTCCGCAGGCAGCCATACCCGCTGCTGCTGAAACCATGCCCAACTCAGCGATTCCCATATCGAAATAACGGTCTGGGTAGGCTTTTCCAAACATCATCGAGGAGGTTGAACTGCCGATATCCGCTTCAAAAACCGCAAATTCAGGATTGCTCGCTCCAAGCTCCTTCATATGCACGCCTACCGCTTTTCGGGTAGGTATGCTTGCTTTCACTAATTCTGGCATTGTGGGCCTCCTTGCAAAAGATCTGAGATCGCAATCTTGTATTCGTCCTGATTTGGAGCTTTCCCATGCCATTGCAATTGGTTTTCCATAAATGACACACCTTTGCCTTTTACCGTATTCGCAATGATGCAAGTTGGTTTTGCCTTGGTATTTCTGGCTTCCTTCAGTCCATCCATAATCGCCTCGATCTGATGACCGTCAATCTCTACCACATGCCAGCCAAAGCTTTCGAAAGCATTTTGCAGATGATTGATTGGCATTACATCGGAAGTCGGTCCATCCAATTGCAGACCATTCTTGTCAATAATCATGCAAAAATTATCCAGTTCAAATTTGGCTGAAGCTTGCACCGCTTCCCAAATTACACCTTCATTCACTTCCCCGTCTCCAACCAGGGTATATACACGTCGATCAGATCCAGACAGCTTGGCATCCAACGCCATGCCGACCGCCGTAGCAGCTCCAAGACCGAGGGATCCGGTGGTCATATCCACGCCTGGCGTCTTTTTCATATCGGGATGACCCTGCAAAATGCTGTTCATAGTTCGAAGTGTATGGATATGGGATTCCTCAAAGTATCCTCGAAGCTGCAGACAAGCATACCAAGCAGGGCAAGCATGCCCTTTGCTCAGAACAAATTGATCCCGCTCCTTCCATTTGGGATTTTTCGGATCCAGTCTCATTTCGTTAAAATAGAGAACAGTCATAATATCCGCCGCAGACAAGGCACCACCCGGATGGCCTGACTGCGCCTCATAAATCATGGTTAGAATACTATTTCTAACCTTTTTCGCCATTGTGGCTAAGTATTGTGGTTTTTCTATCATGTGCTTTCCTTTCCTTATCAGTTATACATCAGGTTAGGCAACCATAATGAAACTGCCGGTACGAATGTTGTTAAGAACAAGGTAATAATAATCGGAATTATAAAGGGAATGGTTTTTCTGAATCCTTCATGGGATGGAACCCCAGCGACGTCTGAAGCGATATAAACCGACATGCCTACGGGCGGCGTTAGCAAACCAATCATAATGTTGACTGACAAGAAGGCTGCAAACTGATAGGGGTTCATGCCAATGGTTTTAATAATCGGCAGCAATACCGGCACAACAATCATCAAGATCGCTGTTCCTTCCAAGAAACAGCCGAATACTACCACACCCAGATTGATCATCAGCAAAACAATCCAAACGGGCAGCGTTGAAGCCGTTACAAAGGCGCTTAAGGAATGAGCAACCCTTTCCAAGGTAATCACCCAGCCAAACATTTGCGCACAGGAAATCACAAACATCACAACACCCGTTGTCATCCCAGCTTCCAACAATATCTTTGGCAAGTCTTTCACACTTAAGTCCTTATAGGCAAATCCCAATATCAAGGAGTATACAACCGCGATAATACCGGCTTCCGATGGTGTAACCGCACCGGTCAAAATTCCTGCAAGAATAATAATAGGTGACAAAACCGACGGCAAGCCCTTACCAACAGCTTTCAAACGCTCGCTGTTGTCCAGTTTTTTTCGTGGTTCAGGAATCTCACTCGGATTCGTCTTCGTACGAATATATATGAGCGCGAGCAGTGAGAAACCCATTAGTAAACCGGGAATCAAACCCGCAGCAAATAATCTCCCGATTGAAAGCTCGGCGATGACGCCCATAACAATCATAATAATACTGGGAGGAATAATCGGACCAATACAGGATGAAGCTGCTGTAATCGCGGCACTGTAGGCTGGATCATAGCCTTCATCCTTCATCGCTTTGATTTCAACGGCACCAAGTCCGGCAACATCCGCTACACTGCTGCCCGTAATGCCCGCAAAAATAACGGAAGCGATAATATTCACATATGCAAGCCCTGCTTTAAAATGTCCTACAAACGCCATGGCAAAATTGAAAATTCGACTTGTGATCCCGGCCGTATTCATAATACTTCCGGCCAGCACAAACAATGGAATTGCAATCAAGGGAAAACTGTTAATCCCTGAAGTCATCTTTTCCGGTATGATGGTCGGGCTCAATCCACCACGCATCATTAAATAAACCAAAGAAGATATCATCATGGAAAAACTGATCGGACATTTCAACAGAAGAAGAACAAGAAAAACCAGTAAAAACATCACAAGCAATGAACTCATTTCTTAACTCCTTCCCCAACATCCGTATTGGACTCTCCCTTTAAAAGAGCCATGATTTTTTCCATCGCCTTTAGAATCATAAGAGGTTGAACAATGGCAAAAGGAAGGCTCCAATAACTTTTATCAATTGGAAGCGAACCTGCAATGACATGCCCCGCCTGCTTGTCGACCAAAATGATGGTATAGTAAAATACCACACACAAGGCAATGATAATGATCAGATTGATGATGGCCAGTACCATGTTTCTCACCTTTTCATTCATCAAGCCAACAAAATAATCAACACTAATATGAGCACCTTTATAGTAAACCAGGTCTGCACTGAAGAAACATAGGTAGATCAATAAAAACAGTGAGAGTTCCTGTGACCATGAAAGAGGATCCTTAAATACATATCGCATGGATACCTGCGCAACCATCACGATTGTAATGACTGCCATGATTACAATCACGATCTTTTCTTCAATTTTTGCAATTCCTTTGTTAAAACGACACAAGCCATTATACATATGCTGCACTTCTCCCATTAGGCGCATATTCCGGTAGAACCGGAATATGCGCATTATTAGTATTTACTACTGAATTTCTTGAATCTTTGCATACAGTCCTGGTGACCAGAAGCCTTCCGATTCCAAACGCTCTACCAACGGCGCCATTTTTTCCTGATATGGAGTCAAATCAACTTCTGTAATAGAAACACCTGCCTCCAAGAGCAATTCTGTATGTTCTTTTTCAATCTTAACAAGTTCCGCATTGTAAAACTCTTCACCGGCAACACCCGCTTGATAAAGAATCTCTTGAATCTCTTCCGGCAGGTCATTGTATGAATCATTGTTGATCAGCATGCCTCGAAGACCGCGAACATGGTTGGTCAAGGTTACATTCGGAGCAACTTCATAGAACTTTCCAGAGTAAACAAATTCGTAGCCACATTCCATCGCCTCGCAAACGTTTTGCTGAAGGGCCAAATACACTTCACCCCAGCTTACAGATGTAGGTTTTGTTTCCATTTGTGTCCAAACATCAACAAAAATAGGAATGCCAGGTACACGCATCTTCAAGCCAACGAAATCATCAATGGATTCGATTTTTTCTTTAGAAACAGCAACGCGAGGAAGCGAATTCGCATGATAGTTCAGCAATTTAATGTTGGTCTCATCCAACAGTTCCTGTCGCAATTCCGCACCAATCTCGGAATCCATAAAAGCATTGATATGGTCTTGATCTCTAAAGCAGTATGCCATAGATAATATTTGGAAATCAGGTACCACATTGCCCAACCAAGTCAAGTCTCCCCAAACCAAATCTTGAGATCCATTTCCCGTGCTCTCCATCATACTCGCAAAATTACCAAGCTGCTCTGCTGGGAAGACTTGCAACTCAATTCTTCCATCACTCAATTCAGCTGCCTTCTCTGCAATCACATTAACCGCCTGATCTTCCAAAGAATCAACTGCAGAACCATGACCAATAGTCAGAACATAATGCTCATCTGAAACCGCTGGTTCACTGGCTTCTGCCGGCTCTTCTGCAGCTGGTTCAGCTGCTTGCGAACTTCCGCATCCTGTCAATACCATTGAGCAAGCTAGAATCATAACCAATAAAAAACTAAGAATTTTTTTCATAATTTCCCCCATTTTTATATTTTCATTACGTTGAACTTCTCACTACCAAATGCGGTTCAAAAACCACATTCTCGTATGGCATTTCTTCTTCGGATTGCATTCTTTCCATCAATATGGATGTCGATTTTTCTGCCATTTCACAGCTTGATTGATGAACTGTGGTAAGAGGAATGCCAAGCATTTGTGCTATCAGAATATCATCATAGCCGACCAATGCCACCTGGTCTGGAATTTTTAATCCCGCCTGCATAATTGCTTTCATTGCGCCAATCGCCAGATTGTCATTGTAAGCGAAAATACCAATTCTCTTATCTCCAATCGTTTCAATGATTTCCTGTGTTTTTTCATAACACGCCTGCATCGTTAACTCTATGTTGTGAATATGAAGACCCACCTTTTGGTGTTCTTTCAGTGCTTTTTCACATCCGAATATCCTGCGGCGGACAGTGTATAAGGAACTTGGGCCTCCTATATAATGAATTTCACTTACTGCTCTCTCACATAAATGCTTTGTAGCAATATAGCCCCCTTCCTCATTGTTATTAATCACGAAATTGACAGCTTGTTTTTCTTCCGGCTCTCGGTTTGCAATGACATATGGAATATTCAAATCGTTTAGTTTTTCAATTGTCTGATGGTCTGCCCGAACCGGTGTAATGATGATCCCATCTGCGCGATTGGATTTCAGCATCTTGAGCAAATCATTCTCAAGTTCGGTATTTTCATCAGAATTGCAAAGGATCAAATGATATCCATTCTTTCGGGCGGTCTTTTCTGCAACCTTGACAAACTCGCTGTAAAACGGGTTGGCCACATTGGTAACGACAACACCGATTAAATTGCTTTTTTTGGATTTTAACCCTTTTGCAAACTGATTGGGAATGTAATTGAGTTCCTCTGCGATTTGCAAAACCTTAGCCTGGGTCGTCTTGCTGACCCCATCTTTTCCGTTTAATGCTCTTGATACCGTATTAATTGAAACCCCTGCCAACTCAGCAATTTCCTTAATCGTAACTTTCATCATTGCCCCCTAATTTTTTCCTGATTATTTTTACAGTCCAGTATGTCTTCCTGAAATCCTTTTCCGCCGTCTGACCCCTTATTTCTTCAACTGAACTAATTATATATGATCAAGCCATGAATTCAATGATATTAGCGGGTTTTGATTACTTGAAAACACTAATTCACGATCCCAATTAAGCCCTGAAGTTTCTTCGAAACCGCACTGGGGTCCATGCCTCTAGCCTTTGCAACAATGTCCCCAGGTGCAGAGGTGCCAAACTCAGATACGCCAATAAAATGCACCTTTTGATTTGACAGTTCTGACCAACCTTGTTCAGCCGCCGCTTCTACAACCACGGCCTGAACATCCATGGGAACAATTTCTTCACGCAAATCGGTCTCTAACCGATAAAATTTCTCACGGCAAGGCATTGATACCACGCGAATGTTTTGATTGTTGTCAAGTTGCTCAACCGCTTCAAGAGCCGTGTTCACCTCAGAACCGCTGGCAACCACAATTGCTTGAAGATCCTCTGACTCGTTGCGAACAATATAAGCGCCTTTATCTCGCATATTTTGCGCCCAATCCAGGTCGTCTTTCGCAAAGCAATTCAGCTTTTGACGTGTTGTAATACAGCAGACAGGGCCATCAGTGTTGGCAATTACCATCTCAGCACATACCACACCCTCCTGGGCATCTCCAGGACGAATGACACTCACGTTTGGCATGCATCGAATGGATGCCAATTGTTCCACTGGCTGATGGGTTGGTCCATCCTCACCCGTATATACCGAGTCATAGGCTAGATTGTAAATCACAGGTATATTCATCAAAGCAGACAACCGCAAAGATGGTCTCAGGTAATCAACAAAAGAAAGGAAGGTAGAACAATAAACCTTGTTTTTCAAATCATACAATTGAATACCATTCGAAATTGCAGCCATGCCATGTTCCCTGACCCCGTAATTCAAGAAATTTCCTGCTGGATTTTCAGGGACAAAAGTGTCAAAGGTTTTCATCTCCTTTAAACAAGGCCCATTCAAATCCGCCGTTCCGCCGATGAAATTGCGGTTATTCAATTGAATATGCTCGAAATACTTGCTAAATGCAGTTCTAGATTCAATCTGATCACCGACAGAAATTGCCTCAATCAATTCCTTTGCAAAGGCATAATCATTCATGTCTCCAATCTCATCCATTTCATCGAGGATCTCTTGATTAATTGTATTCCATTCTTCCGCTTTTTGCTTCCAGCCGATTCGCTTCTCTGCAAAATATTCATACACTTCTTCTGGTACAGAAAATGCTTCTGCAGACAGACCTGCAACTTTTCGAATATGATCAATTTGTGCCTGTCCCATGGCACCTGAATGCGCTTTGGGCTGGTCTTCAAAATCCGGTGCGCCCTTGCCGATCAGGGTTTGGGCAATAATCAGTACCGGTTTGTCTGTTGAAGCCTTGGCTTGATCATACTTGTCTCGAATATCGTCATAGTCATAACCCGAACACGTAAGTACAGTCCATCCGCAAGCTTCAAATCGTTCCCGTGTATTCTCTGTAAAGGTAATATCGATATTGCCGTCAATAGTGATATTGTTTTTGTCATAAATCACAATCAGATTATTAAGTTGTTGCATGCCAGCTAATGAAACTGCCTCATGGACTACCCCTTCCATCATGTCGCCATCACCGGCTAGTACTACCACCCGATTGTCAAAAGCAGGCCATATCGCTTGATCTCGTTTCTGTGCAATCGCCATGCCTACTGAGGTAGCGAGACCTTGCCCCAAGGGTCCTGTGGTGGTTTCTACCCCTGGTGTTTCACCATATTCCGGATGGCCTGGCGTCTTTGATCCCAAAGATCGGAATGCCTTAATATCATCAATCGAAAGATCATATCCTGACAAATGTAGAAGCGAATACAATAGCATTGAGCCATGTCCGCCGGATAAAACGAATCGGTCTCTGTTTTTCCAATTCGGATCGATGGGGTTGTGCTGCAATAGATCCGTGTAAAGCAATGTCCCTAATTCAGCACAACCCAAAGGAAGTCCTGGATGTCCTGATTGTGCCTTTTCAATCGCCTCCAGCGTAAGCGCTCTTACGCATCCAGCAACTCTGTCAAACTCTTTTTTTTCGCTGTCTGTATATTTCATAATACCTCCTGACTTGGTATAGTGAACGTTACCGGTAACGTTCACTATGATAGTAGCACCGTCAGAAAATCCTGTCAAGCGTTTTTATGAAAACGTTGTCGTCATCGTTATCATTAAAGTTAAAATCCCAAGTCTTTTACGACTTGGGATTTTTTTATGCTTGATCTTGCAGCCCAATGGTTTTGGGCATTTCCTTCAGTTCTACCTGCAAGCCTTTGGCAAAGGCAAGGGTCAAAAGAAAAGTCAGTATATCTGCCACCGGCTGGGCATAGACAATTCCTTTCAGTCCAAATAAGATTCGGAATCCAATCAAAATGGGAATCAAAATCAGCCCTTGGCGAGACAGTCCAACAATACTCCCTTCCTTGGCTTTGCCCATAGCCAGAAAGGCGGTCACATAGGTCATTTGGATTCCCAAAAGAACAAAGGATGCACTCCAGGCAATCAAAGCTTCTTTGCCTAAAGTCAATACCGCCGGATCAGCAGTAAAGATGCCAATCCATACGGACGCTCCCAGCATCGCAAGAAGAGCGACTAGTACTGCATATACGGTCAATATCCCAAGTGAGGTGCGAATTGCTTGAGCGACTTTCTTGTAATTGCCCGCCCCATAATGATAGCCCGCAATGGGCTGCAAGCCCTTCACAAAACCAAAGATCACATAGGACATGAAGGCTAAAATCTTTGTAACAATGCCCATGGCTGCAACCGCTTCGGTACCGAAAAAAGCGGCCTGCTGATTGATAATCCCCATGGAAAGACTGCTTAAGCCCTGATAGATCAAGACAGGAATGCCTACTTTTAGGATTTCTTTGTAGATTTGCGGATCAGTAGAAAAATATCGTGACGAAAACTGAACCGCAGCATCACATTTTTTATATGCGACTTGAATAAAGATCAAGGCAATTGCTTGCGCCAAGATAGTCGCATAAGCCGCGCCCTGTATCCCCCAACCAAAACGGAAAATAAAGATGGGATCCAAAATCATATTCAAAACTGCCCCGATAGACATGGTGACCATGCTGATCTTGGCAAATCCTTCTGCCCGAATTAGATTGTTGGATGTTACTGTACCGATATTTATAACAGAACCAATCAAAATAATTCGCCCATAATCCAGGGCATATGGCAGGATAGCCTCTGTCGCTCCGAAGGCGCGTAAAACAGGCGAATAAAATACGGCAATCAGTCCTGCTACAATGGTTGCAATGCCCAGTGCAGAGAAGAGTGCAGTATTGGCAGTCTTCAACATTCCTTCACCATCACCTTTTCCCATCAAACGAGAAACCGACGATGCCGCCCCAGAACCAAAAGCAAATGCAATCCCTGAAACCAACATAGTAATGGGAAAGACCACCGAAGCCGCCCCTACCGCTTCCGTTCCCAGCGCCGCTATGTAATAGGTATCCACTACATTGTAAAGAGCAATCACCAACATGCCCAACATGGATGGGATCCCCAGCCTGACCAAAAGTAACGTCATGGATTTGTTTTCAAAAACCTGATTCTTCATATTTCCTCCTAAATTCTCATTACATGCAATTCAGCATGCATGTTATTCTTTCTTCATAGACAGATAAAAATCTCTAAAATCAATCACACCACATTTGTATAGATGCTATACATTATAAGTAAAAAAATATACTTTTAACCTTATTGCCATCATAGGATTCAAAACCAGCAAATGTTTCGATAAATCATTTGTATAGGTGCTATACAACATGTCTAAAAAAACACGCTGCCTTAGCAGCCATGTTTTATTCTTTAAAGTAATCTTCTGCGTACACCTCTTCGATCAGCTGATCAACAGAACCTTCTAAATTGGTAACAAACTCTGCTATCAAATCCATTTGAGCTTGAGAATAGTCAGAAACAACGGATTTTAGATTTTTGGAAAAAGCCTGATGCAATTTTTGATGACCGACATATGCCTTTTCGCCCTTTTCTGTGAGAATCAAATCCAACCTTCTCTTATTGCCTGGGTTTTCAACCTTTTGAACAAGCCCCTTTTTCTCTAACTTCATAACAATCTGGGATACAGCCCCCCGGGTAACCTTAATAGATCTGGCAATGCCTGAAATATGACTGCCGGGATTGTGCTTGATATGGCAAATCATATGAATCTCAGATCCATGAATTTTAACATCAGTTCCATAGGACAGGGTCATCCGATCGCCACCCATTAATTTGTATGAAACACGGGTTAAGCCAAAGGATAATTGATTGAGCTGGGTGTTGTGTCTTGATGGATCAAATAGTTTGCTTTCCTTCTTCATCTCTTTCATGGCTTTATTGTATAGCACCTATACATAATTGTCAACTCCAATTAAAAAAAGCCAGAAGATTCTTTTCTTCCGGCTTTCCCCGTACATTTATCGATGTTCAATTCGACGATACAATTCCATTCCTGCATCTCGTTTTAAATCACTGGCGGAAGATAAGCTGGCTGGAATCATCATATGGTAAATAAGTTTCATTCTTGATCTCCTTTTCTCTTACAAATTCTCAATGCGCTTGTACAATTCCATGGCGGATCGGGTTTGATTACTTTTGCAGTAAGCGGTGTTGATATCATAAATCACTTCATTTATTTTTTTCATTGTTTTCTCCTTTTTCATTATCTCTTGGTTTTCTTCGATTAAATATGTTCAATTCTTTTCAAGAGGTCAAGTCCTGTCTCAAGCTTGTCGTAATTATAATGCTCAAGTTCTGCTGGATAGATATGTTTGAATAACAACATCAGGTTTTCCTCCTTTTTTCGATTTATTGTACCCAATTCCTTGGAATCGTTTCTCGTTCTCTTCTCTTTCCATCTTTAGTATAAACCCATATTTTAAATATGTCAATAAATATATTAATATTTTTAATTTAAATATTAATTATATTGATCCTAACTCTCTATATATTGATATTATAGGCTTTTAGAGTGCCATTTACCCCTGTCTTTACTCATTTTTCAATTTATAAATTAAAATAATTAATTTTATTCTTTATTTTTCTCCCAAACTAAAAGCACCGATTAAATAATCGATGCCTTCTCTCTATCCTTCCATTCGAATCACCCGAGATGTTGGGTATGCCAATTCGATTGATGGTTCCTTTTCAATTTCATTCAAAACAGATTCCCAAAGTCTCTCCATCTCCATCCGCTTCTGCCTCGGCTCACACAAGAAGCGGATCGTTAAACGTACCCCAGACTCCTCTACCGAAGTATAAACGATTGGCGTCAAATTGGAGTAGTACATAAAGTATCGCTGGCTGGCTTTCTTTAAGGAGTTCTCCGCCGCTTTTGAGACGGAATGATTTTGTTCATCGATCAATGCCTGAAAGCGGTCTTTGGCCAAGCGCCAATTGCTTTCAAAGGTCAGCAGAACCTGAACCTCACTCCATACATAGCCAAATCCTCTAGTCTGATTGGTTAAAGGTTCAGCAATCACGCGTGCATTCGGCATATGAATCAGACTGCCTGTACTTTGCTCTCCGCTCTTCTCGTCGACTTCCAGCATTGTGAATTCAAAAATCCTCAAATCAATCACATCACCCGTCATTCCCGAAATGCTGATGCGATCCCCTACATCAAAGGGGCGTCTTGTTACAATAAAGATCCAAGCAAAAAAATTAACCAGAAAATCCCTCAATGCAATAGCGAGACCCGCAGACAACAAGCCTAGAAAGGTTGAAAGGGATCCAAGATGCTGGCTCCAAAGAAATCCAAGAATAATGATGGCCAAGACCACCAGCAATGTATTAGTCCCCTTTTTAATACGATAAGACTTTTCCGGTTCATGTACCCGCTTATAAACCCATCGGTTGGCTACTATTTTAATAACAAACAAGACCGCAACAACAACCGCTGAGTAAAGCAGTCGAAGGCTCATTTCATTTGTCCATTCAATGCCCATGCCATCCCCTCCTTACATCTATTTTATTTCTTTTTTTAACGCTTCGCTATAACCTTATTTTAAGTTTCTTCATTACTTTGATTTATTTTTTTAAGTTCTTCAAGTTGCCACTTTCTTTCCTTAGTAATAGAATCCAAATCATATGCAGTCAATAAACCTATTGCTTTTATCGCATAGTCTGAAGCAATCATAGCATGCTCCCCCATATGTCCACTTCCTATCGCTTGTCCTACAACCCTTAAAGCTGTTTGATGAATATTGTCATCTGTCTCTCTTGCAAGTTTGTGGATTTTGAGTCCTGCTTGTCTTACATTATGCATACGAGCATTTCCAGCTTGCCATCTTTCATTCATTTCAAAGCCTTCCGCAATTACCTCTACAGACTTATAATCTATACCGACTAGAAAAAGTATATGTTTTGCGATTGCTAACGACCATTTTGCTAAAAGAACTTGATTTGTCTTCTCATATAGATTATATATTTCGTCTCTGATGATAGAATCATCTATAATTTTTATTTTTGGTTTGTTTGACATATGAACCTCCCTGCTAGACATAACTAAATCAATGCAATTTACTACTCTTGTTCAATATTATTCTAACTTTGTTTCAAGAGTTTTAGTAGAAATAATCACGAGAATTTATCTTGTGTTAACAATTGCATAGACTTTATCGATGTATTACTAAAATCAAAATGCTAAAAAAGTTATTAATCCTTTGAAACTTTTCCAAACCCTCCCCGTCTGACTAAGGGAAAGCATAAAAAAAGGAGAGTATAATCAATGAAAAAAATAATTTTAAGCCTATTGCTGATTGCCATGCTGACTTCTGGATTAGCCTTTGCATCGGAAGGTCCCGTCCCTACATTATATAGTGAAAAACCTGTTTTGATCTCAGCACCTATCCAAGACAATGTTTTGGGTTATGAACGCCTGCAAGTGATGGACACTATGAAGGGCTATGGAAGAATCATTGCCTTTGATACAGCGGAAGAAGGTTACCTATTAACTTTTAAAGATGAAATCACCGGCAAGGAATTGACCCTTTCCACTGATGCCTATACGCGAATCAATACAAAAATGTTCTATGATTTGCAATTGGGTACAATCATCGAAGTCTTCTATACAAACAATAAAGCCATCGCCATCAATGTATTGGACAAGGCCTCTCAAGAAGGCATGGTATTTATTGACAGAATCATCGAAGCCATCGATGATTCTACTGTAACTGTTGATGGAAAAGTAATCAACTTGGATGATGTAACCATCAGCCAAAACGCAAAACGATCCTTGAAGGTTGGAAACCGTGCGCAATTGGTCTTCCTATCCTACGGCAAGGATGCTGAATATCGCCTGAAAGTTGTAGAAGCCGGAGACTTTATCATGGAGAATAAGGGAATCATCAAAGAAATTGGTGACAATCCCCTGCATCGTTCCTTCTTGGTAACAACTGAAACAGGTGATATCCACCTGCACATCTTTGACGATACCATGCTGGACGCCTCATTCGCTGACTACAAAGTAGGCGATCGCATCAGCTTTACTCACAGCATGGCCATGACCATGTCCATTCCACCACAAACAACTTGCTACAGTGTTTCACTTCCCAAACAACCCCGCTAAGCACAAAACCGCTGAATCCAGATCGCTATTCTGGCTTCAGCGGTTTTTTATTATCATTCGATTCAGCATCCCTACAACACCCATCGATGGATCGCCTTTGCAATCCCTTCTTGATCATTTGTATCTGTAACATAAGTTGCCTTTTCCTTTAATGCTTCAATAGCATTTCCCATGGCAATGCTCGTTCCAGCAAAATCAAACATGGATTCGTCATTGGTCTGATCGCCAAATACAATCACATTCTCCCTTTGAAATCCCAATCGGTCTGCAAGTAACGCTAATCCCTTCCCCTTAGATGTTCCTTGAGCTGCAATTTCCAAGGCCCTTCCAGATGAATAGATGGCCAGCCCTTTGATTTGAGCCACTTTTCTTTCTTTTGCTTGCCTTTCTTGAATCGATGCAAAAGGAATCAAAATTTTATAAGTTTGTTCTGCAAGAAGGCTTAAATGGTTGACCACATGAACACCGGATCCCATGCTTTTTCCTTCCCGATAAAGACCACCCAAAGCACCGATCACACGGCCGTCAATGGCTTGCGTATTCACCCGCTTTCCGTCGTAAAGATGAATAAAGTGATTCTCCCCTTCAGCGAAGGCCAAAACTTCCAATACCGACCTCGGATCCATGGGCTCTCTATGCATCCAGTTTTCCTCATGACCCACCATAGCGCCATTCAGGAAGACTGCCGGCAAGGTGATCTTCAATTTTTTGCGGTATTCTTCCACCTGGTGAAAAGACCTGCCCGTGATGATGGTTACTGCATAGCCCTTGTCCATCAATGCAGATATCGCCTTGATAGTTTCAGACGTGATCTTCTTTTTGGAATTCAACAGCGTCCCATCCAAGTCAAAAGCACATAATTTCATGGTCTTAACCTGCTTATTCAAGCCCAATGGCAAATGGGGCTTTTGACTCTACGGTTCCAGAAAACTCAATGCTAATTTTTCGATCACCCAAATTCGTTAAAACAACTGGTGTCATTAATGAAGGCACTTGGCTTCCAACCGATTCCAAGTCTACTTCCATCAGCAATTGGCCTGCCTCAACCTCTTGGTTCGCAACCACATGCATTTCTATGCCCTGGCCATTGAGTTTAACGGTATCCATGCCAAAATGGATTAACCACTCATTACCGGCCTCATCGATCAAACCAACGCAATGCTTAGTTGGAAATACGCTGGCCACTTTGCCGGAAACTGGCGCGTAAACGCGACCATCCGACGGCATGATGCAAAATCCATCCCCCATCATCTTGGATGAAAACACCTCGTCTGGTGAATCTGTTATGGGAAGAACCTCCCCGCTAACCGGCATGAGAAAGTGCAATTCTTTCTTTTTCTTTCCAAATAATTTCTTAAACATCTCAACCTCCAAAGTTATCGATTTTCTCAATCAAATGATGATAAACTTCCATAGCACGTAATAAGCCCGACAAGGACTGTTGTTCATTGGGACTATGCTGGTTACTGACCTCGCCCGGCCAGCAGGGACCAAACGCAATTCCCTTTTTCAAAACCCTCGCATAAGAAGCCCCGCCTTTTGTCAGCAATTCCGCATCCCTTCCAGTCACCTCTCGGTAAGCTTCCTTGCATAAATCCAAGAAAGGATCCTCCGGGGATACATAAAGTCGCGCCTTGCTATCCGGCAGCACTTCAAGCTCTGCTTGAAATATCTGGGCAACCATTTGATCCAGTTCACCTGGATCCGCGTCGCTTTCCCACATGAGATTCAATTCCAAGATCCATTCTCCATTGTGATAGCTAAAAGTGCTAAAATTCGTTGAATATCCCTCCATTTTGCTGACGAGTCCGTCAAAGTCCTGAATGGCCTGAAAAACTTCCAAAGGCGCTTCATAACTTTGGCACATCAACAAAATGCTGTTCACACCCCGGTCAGGATGACGGGATGGCGCTTCAATCCCCTTATAGGTTCTTATCCCCTGACGGTCTTTGACAAGCGTTTGGTTACAGACCAGCTTTCTGTTATCGGCGGATTCAATGGACTCAATGCTTTGGCTTTTCTCCATCCCGCATATGCGGTAATAGCGAACGCCCTTTTCGCAATTTACTATGGGAAAGTTTCCATCCGGAGCAATCGCCCATTCTGGCATTTCCTCCTGGTCAAAGTACCGTCGAATTCCTTCCCAAGTGGTTTCTTCCGCACCACCAATAATCAATCGCAATTTTCGGTTGGTCTGCTTGTCGCGTCGCTTCATGTCGATCAAGAGATACAAGCAGGCTAATAAAGGTCCCTTATTGTCATTGACACCCCGCCCATAAAGCATATCTCCCTCAACAGTCAACTGAAAGGGATCTGTCTTCCATTGATCAGGCTTTTCAATCCCAACCGTATCGATATGGCAAAGAATACCGAAAAGCGGCCCCTCCCCGTATTCGATATGCAGGGCATAGCCATCAAGGTCCTTCCAGGCCAAACCCTCCCGCTCGGCAATGTCAATCAGCTGATCCATGCCCTTGCGAACGCCAGGCCCAAAGGGGGCATGGGGCGCTTGTTCTCCCCGAATGGTAGGAATCGCGATCAAGCTTTCCAAGTCGGCGAGAAATTCCGTTTTCATTGATTGATTCATCCGTCGCTCCTTGTAAGAAAAAAAGAGGGAGGTTGCCCTCCCCCTCTTACCTAATCAAAACATAAAACTTCTTTGACTTCCGTAGCAATATTGGACACTTCCGGTCCGTAGATAATCTGAATCGCGTTGCCGTTTCCAACAACACCTTTTGCTTTCAAATCATTGACCCAGATCTCATTTCCAGAACGCTTTTCACCGTCTTTTAGTGTAACACGCAATCGTGTCGCGCAGTTGGTTACATTCTCAATATTCTCTGCGCCGCCCAAGTGAGCAACAATCTCTTCCGCAAAGGTCAAGCCCAAGGCTTTCTTTTCCTTGTAATCTTTCTTAGTGAATAGCTTCACTTCATCCTTGGCGTCTCCACGACCAGGAGTTTTGATGTTCCACTTCAAAATCGCCCATTTGAATGCGAAGAAGTAAGCGGCAAAGTATCCCGGTACCAAAAACAGCAAGGACATGGCATGTACTTTTTGCGGTTGGAAGAGGTTTGGAATCATGAAGAACAAGGCATGTCCGTTAATGGACACATTAGCCAGTTCCGCCAAGACGTAAGCCAAACCAGACAATGGCACATGAATCAAATAATAAAGCAATGGATTCACAAACAAGAAGGTGTATTCAATTGGTTCCGAAATGCCGACAAACATCACTGTCAAAGCGGCTGGAATCACAATGGATGCAACTTTCTTTTTGTTTTCGGGCTTAGCGCAAGCCAGAATGGCAAATGCCGCGCCTGGAAGACCGCCAAACTGGAACAAGATTCGACCAGTTGTAAAGTTTCGAACAATATAGCCCGTTGCTGTTGGATCCGCAGATTGGCCCACAATAATGTTTCGAACCCCTTCAAAGATCTGGCCGCCGATTTCCATAACACCGCCAACGCGTGTGTATTCAATCGGGAAAGCAATCAAGTGATGCAAGCCAAATGGCAGGAGCGCTTTGTCCATGGCACCAAAGGTAAAGGTTCCGAACAAACCTGATGAAGTAATAAATCGTGTCATGGCCTGCAATCCGCTCGCAAATACCGGCCATACATAGAATGCTGCGATTCCCAAAGGAATCGAAATCAAGGTAATCATAATAACAACAAATTTCGTTCCGCCGAAGAATGAAAATACGGTCGGCAATGATTTTTTGTACCATTTGTTATGGATCAAGGCTGTCACAATACCCGTTAAGATACCGCTAAAGATACCCATATCAAAGGTGAACATGCCCGCCAAATCTCTCCAAAGAGAGTTGAAGTTCTTGGCGGCGTCCAATTGCCAACCCAGGTTGTCAACCAAATTGGCTACGGTTACTGTGTCCGCGTTCCAGCCTTGTGTACCGGCATAGGTGCCAATCACCGTATTAAAGCACATAAACATAATAAGTCCTGAAAATGCCGCCCAGCCTTTTTCTTTCTTTGCCAGACCAAAGGCAACGCCTACCGCAAACCAGAAAGGCAGGTATCGCATAATCATAAAGCCAATGCTGGAAACCACTGAGAACAAACTGTGCAACAGCGTACCCTCAGATAAAATATATCCGGTAAAAGAACTCGCAATACTGACATAAAATCCGACGATGACCAATAGGATGATGGGAATCATCATCGAACCGGCAAAAGTTTGTAGCTTTTCTCGCATGATATCCTCCTTGAATAAAACAGGTTAAGGTTTTCCCAATGCATGCATTTCAATTACGTAATTGTTTGGTGAGTCCTATTATATGAACTCGTTGCCACAATTGCATATGAACAAATTGCCACAAGTCCTCCAAGTCCCCTTTATAAATTCCAACAAATGGTATTTTGCAAAATTTCTGCGCGTCGTATGCAGATAAAAAAAGCGCACACCGAAGTCTCTTCTCGGTGTGCGCCCGCACTGCTTTTTTCATTTCTTTTTCTCTTTACCAGTAGTTCCCTGTCTCCGTTTCGTAATAACGGTTCAAGTCATACGGGCTGTAAATTCCGCGGTCTGTCACTACCCCACTAACCAAATGCGGCGGTGTAATATCAAAGGCAGGATAATATCCCTTAACACCATCCAGTGTGTTTTTAATGCCTCTGCATTCCAAAACTTCTGCTGGATTTCGCTCTTCAATGGTTACATCATCAATGGACTTGTAAGCCTCATCAGGAATTCCCGTTACAAAGTATGGGATGCCGAAATACTTGGCTGCAATGGCAATCTGCATAGTTCCCACTTTGTTGACTACATGACCGTCCATGGTGATAGAATCCGCTGCTGAAGTGAAAAGATCAATTCCCTTGGTTTGCATGGTGAAAGCCGGCATATTATCCGTAATAACCGTTACATCATAACCCATATCGTAGGCTACTGATGAAGTCAAACGAGCTCCTTGCAAGTAAGGTCGCGTTTCCGGGCAGAAAAGTTTAATGTTTTTCTGTCGTTCTTTAGCCTCTCTCAACATCATGCCAACAATGGTTTCTCCAAAACACTGTGTCATGATCTTGCCGTTATCTGGGAACATATCCACCAAGTATTTGGCCACTTCACCAATTTTTGCGTAACGACGGTTCATGGATCCGATGGTATGAAGGAAGATCGCTTCATCAGCGGGCTTGCCTTCCTTCAAGGCTTTTTCCGCCACTTTCAAGCAGCCACCTACAATCATCTCCATGCGATTAACCGTTGTTGGTCGCGCATGGGACAAGCGGTATGCCGCTTCCTTCAGATAAGACATCTGATCTGCTTCTTTAAGGTTTTTGCACTCGTCCGCAGCCAAGGCCATACCCATGCTGGCTGCTGTATAAGGACCTGCACTTTGTGTCACCATATCCGCAATGGCTTGCGCCACCTCTTGATGAGTGTAGCAAGTCACAAATTCGATTTTTGTCGGATAAATCCTTCTATCTAAGATTCGAACTTTTCCCCCTTCATACCAAGCAACATTTTCATATTGCAGCATGAAAGCCAGATTTGCGTCTTCTCTTTTCATGTTATTTCCCCTCTTTTGAATCCAATATTTACGCGACTTTTGTCGCTTTCGCTTTTTCCACTTCCAATTTCTTTACTTTAGGCTCGCGAATCCATGCATACAAAGTAACCAATGCACAGTATCCCGCCATAACCTTCAAACCAAAGGCGCCGATAAAGTCTGCACTTGAGTAGAAACCAAAGGCATAGATGGCTGCACTTGCCAATGGCAATGCGTACATTGCCCAGAGTGGCAATTTGAAGTAAGCTTTTTCATAAGCTTCAGGATTTCGTTTTGGTAAGAACATAACGGCCAATACTGGGAATACCGCAAAGATCAGACCGATGTTATTCCCAATGATAGCAATATACTCAATGGTTCCGCCAGTAATGATGGGCAGCATGCCGACCACATAGAAGATGCCCAACAGAAGGTGTGGCGTTCCGTATCTTTTGTTCTCAACCGCCAACCACTCAGGCAACCATCCGTCAACAATCGCCATTTTGATGCCTCTTGTACACCATGCAAATACGGCGTTCAAAGAAGAAACCAAAGCGAACATAGCACCACCAACAATAAAGAATACGTAAACCGCAGGTGGGAAGATTTGCTTAGCTACGCTGCCCAGGGTTTGGAAGGCTACGTCGCCTACCGGCAATACGCCTGAAGCTACAACACCCATAAAGAAATATACTATTGCAACAATAGCAGTGGAAAGAATCATGGCACGTGGAATCTCTTTCCCAGGATTCTCACACTCGCCACCCAACTCAGACAAGTACTCGGCACCAATCAAGGCAAAACGTACCAGGAACGTTGCTGATACAAATCCCATAAATCCAGATGGCATAATATTTGCCACCTCAAAAAATGAACCGAAGTCTTTTACTTGAGGCAAACCAAATGCAATAAAGAGGCCCAATGCTGCCAAAAGCATGACAACCATGATATTTTGAATAAACACTGCTGTTTTCAAACCGCGCAGGTTGGCAAAGAAAATCAAGGTCATAATGACACCCGCAACCAAGGTTGTATTCAAGTTCGGCAAGAACTCTTTGGCATACTCCGCAAAACCAATGGCATAATTGGCCAAAACCAATTGTCCCGCCACCAATAGGGCAACATAGAAAAACGCAGTTTTTCGGCCGATCAAGTCACGCACATAGGTATACATGCCTCCATTGGATGGAATCGCTGAACCCAAAGCTGCCAGACATGTAATCGGAATGATAATCAGGATGGCTGCCGCGATAAAAGACCACGCAACCCCCTTTCCGGTTAAACCGATTGCAATACCTGTTAAAATCATAATTCCTGAACCGATGATCTGTCCGATGGACACACTCATCAGGTCCATAAAGCTAATGCCCTTCTTTTTTGTTCCCTGTGAATTTGTAGACACCTTCATTTCTCCCTTCGAATTAAAATCTCGTAACCCTACAAATATGATTGCTACAATTAAAACCGACTCTATGAAGCTTTTGTCCTTTTCCTTATGATGTCATTTGCCCTATCAAGGCCTAGCTGTTACGCATGGCCTCGATATGCTTTTCGTCAATGACTTTAACATTTCCCGCATTTTTTGCGATATGATAAATCTTTGCCGCATCTTCAATATACACAGATGTCATATAAGTGCTGTTGATGGAATTACCAATAGCCAAAGTACCATGGTTGGCAAGCAGGCAGCCCTTGCGTTCCTCCATCACCTTCAAAGCCTCTAGGCCCAGTTCTGCTGTCCCCGGCATACCAAACTCAGCCACAGGAATATCACCACCAATAAATGGCACCATCTCAATCAAGATGACAGGGATGGTTTCCTGGCAGACCGCAAACCCTGTTGCATATGGAGAATGCGTATGCAGCACACACGAAATATCTTTTCGATCCAAGTAAACTTGAGCATGCATCTTCCATTCAGAAGACGGATTGTGCTTGCCCTCCAAAATTGTGCCATCCAACTTCATCACCACCAGATCATCAATGGTCATGCCCTCATATGAGACAGAGGATGGTGTGATAATCATGGCTTCAGTTTCTTTATCGTAAACACTGGCGTTGCCGCTGGTACCAGCCATCAACTTCAGGCGGTAAGAATCCAGGGTCACATCAAGCAATTCCGTCTTTAATTCTTTTAAATTCATTGCAAACTCCAATCTTAAAGCTCAACAGCAACCAAGGCATCCAAACCAATTTTGATGCTTTTGTCTACTGTCATTTTTAACAACTCCGGATCTGGATCGTTCTCTTCCGCCGCTTCCAATACCGCCAAGGCGTTTCCATCTACTGAAAGAATTGATCCTGCTTGTGCCCCAAATACACTGGCCGCCGTATAAAGAGCTGCAATTTCCATTTCAACCGCAATAGCGCCAGACTTCATTTGCTCTACGGTATTGGTTGGCATAACACCGCCGTAGAATGCACCTTGCGTCACAACAATGCCCTTAAATGCTTCCATTTCATTGTCTTTTGTGGACTGAACCAAAGCATTGGTTACATCCAAATCAGCGATTGCCGGGAAAGATACCGGTACGTAAATATTGGCAACTCCATCTTCCTTTGCCGCTGCAGTTGCAATTACCAGGCTACCCGCTTGGATCTCCGGCTTCAAACCGCCGCAAGTTCCCACACGGATAATGACTTTTGCGCCACCCTTGATCAGGCTGATAAAGGAAAGCATTGCGCCGCTGGCACCAATACCGTGAGATGAAACCGTAATCGTTTCGCCTTTCCAGTCACCTCGGTATGTCCAATACTCACGACCTTTGGCCAAGCATTCCATATTGTCCAACATGCCGGCAATTTTCTCTGCCCGGTAGGGATCTCCACATACCAAAACACGTGGTGTGATATCTCCTGGCTTTAAACGAATTCCCGGTAGTACATTTTCATTTGACATTATGATTCCTCCTAAATTTTCTTATCCCAATAATCGTTGCGTTCGTTTTCTTACTTGATGTTTCACTCTTTCCTCATCCACCAATTTCATCTCCCGACCTTCCATCAGGATCTTGCCATTGACGATGACTGTATCTACATCTGATCCCTGCATGCTATAGACCGCTGCAGAGAATGGATCGTTTAATGGTGTCAAATGAGCTTTATCTGTATCGATTAAAATCAGATCAGCCTTCTTTCCAGGCTCCAAGCTGCCTACATTGTCACCAAATCCGGTTGCCTTAGCGCCATTAACCGTTGCCATGCGTACCACATCTTTGGCAGTAATGGCAAGCGGATCCATATGATTAACCTTGTGAATCAAAGATGTTAGATGCATCTCTTCCACAAAATTCAAATTGCTGTTGCTGGATCCACCGTCCGTTCCGATGGCAACATTGATGCCTTCCCTCAGCATGCGAGGCACATCTGCAATCCCGCTGGCCAATTTCAGATTGCTGGACGGGCAGTGAGCCACGCTAGCCTTGCGGTTTTTCAAGATGGCAAAATCATTGTCTGTTAAATGCACGCAATGCGCTGCCAAAACCGGCACATCAAAGACGCCCCAGCGCTCCAAGGTTTCAATGGACGTTGCCTGGTATTTGTCCCAAATCTGTGCTTTTTCAAAAGGCGCTTCTGAAATATGAATCTGCATCCCGGTTCCAGCTTCCTTGGCTGCTGCCACTCTTGCTTTGATCTTTTCCTCGGAATAGGTATAGATGGAATGTATAATGGCCGTTTCCTTAATCAAGCCATCATGGGAATTATTCCATTTCTTGATATGGGCCACATATTCTTCGTATTCCTTTTCAGGATTTTTCACAATATTGGGTCCGGATATGGTCGCACGAATTTGATTCTCTACGGCCAGTTTCGCTAGAATATCACTGGGTTCATACATCTCGGCAACACAAGTCACCCCGCTTTTAATCATCTCAATCATGCCCAGCATGCCGCCCCAATAAATATCATCATTTGTAAAATTCGCTTCCATGGGAATCATCTTGCCAAAGAGCCACTGATCCAAGGGCAGATCGTCCCCATAGCAGCGAAGAAATGTCATGGGCGCATGACTGTGGGTGTTGACGAAACCCGGCATTGCCAGTTTTCCTTTGGCGTCAATCACACGGTCGGCTTCAAAAGAAACAACCGCTTCTGTCTCACGCTCTTCAACAAATACAATCTCGCTGCCATCGATGCCGATCCATCCACCTTTGATAATGGTCATATCATGATCAACTGGCATAATTGTCGCATTCTTAATTAATAACTTCATATCTACACCGCCATTTCCAAAATCTTCACAATATCTTCCGCATTGATCTTTTTAAAATTGCCTACATACTCAGAGTTCTGAGTGGCTTTTTGGGCCATTTCCTCGAACCGGTCAGTTGGTACGCCAGCATCTGAAAGCCGCGTTTTCAACCCCAAGTCTGTAAAGAAGGCTTCCAAGGCCTGTATGCCCGCTTCCGCTTGAGCTTTCTTGCCTTCCATGGTCTCTATACCAAAGACTTCTTCTGCATAGCGAGAGAATCGCTCAATATTTTCATCCTGTACATATCGCATCCAAGATGGGAATACCATGGCCATGCCTGCCCCATGGGTGACATCATAAAGGGCACTGATTTCATGTTCAATCCGGTGAGAAGCCCAGTCTTCCACACGGCCGGAAGACAACATGCCATTATGGGCTACCGTAGCCGACCACATAATTTCCGCAGCGTGATCAACATTTTTCGGATCCGCCATCAATTTAAGGCCTGCGTCGATTACCGCTCGCATGGCACCTTCCAACAAGTAATCACTTAGAATCGCCTGCTTGGTCGGTGAAAAATATCGTTCCATCAAATGGGATAGAATGTCTGCAATGCCTGCTGCCATTAAATGTGGTGGAATGGTCAAACACATTTCCGGATTCAGCACAGAAAACTCAGGTACAATCAACTCAGTATCAATCCCATACTTTAATTGCTTTTTTTCATGAGTAATAATGCTGGATTCCGACATCTCAGATCCGGAACCGGGAATGGTTAAAATGGTTCCAACGGGCAATGCCTCAACAGGTGAAGCCGATCCCGTATAAAAGTCCCAAACGTCTCCATCATAAGGCACGCCCAAGGCAATGGCTTTAGAGGAGTCGATGGCAGAACCGCCGCCGATAGCCAGGATAAAATCCACTTGCTCTTTTCGGCAAAGTTCAATGCCTTTATGCACCAATTCAAGACGCGGATTGGGCACTACACCATTCAAGATAACAGTTTGCAGGCCTTTCCCTTTGAGGCTTGTCTCAACACGGGCCAAGAGTCCCGATGTTTCCACATGAGCGCCACCATAATGAATCAGCACTTTTTTGTATTTCCCTGCCACTTCCTGTCCGATTTGGCCTTCTAAACCTTGACCGAACAAAATGCGGGTCGCACTTTTAAATCTAAAATTCTCCAATTTATTGCCTCCTATTTACAGACCAGAACATCAACATCCTGCTCTTTAAAAACTGTTTGCATATCTTTTGGTACTTGTCGATCTGTTACAATCAAATCCAACTCTTTAATCTTGCAGATGGGATTAACCGAAGGACTGTCGAACTTGGTGTAATCGACGATCATCACTTTTTTCACCGATTGCTTCAACATAGTCTTGCGAATTCTTGCTTCCCCCTCATGATTGTCTGTTGCGCCAAAGCCCTTGGTAATGGCTGTACAACTGACAAATGCCAGATCTGCTGATAATTTCTCTAACGCGTCGGTTGCCATATAACCGACAAAGGAATTAGTTGATTTTCTTAAAAGGCCGCCAACCGCAATAACCTTCACATTCTTGCTTTCAGAAAACTCACTGGCGATCAGCAAAGAGTTGGTGATTACAGTGATCTTCTTTTGGCTCTGTTCGATATTCTTGGCCACATACCATGATGTTGTGCTTGAGTCTAGCATGACACTCATACCGTCTTCCAACAATTCCACACACCTTGCGCCAATCAATTGTTTTTCTTCCAGATAAATGGTTTCACGAATCTTAATGGGCACTTCATTATCCGTTGTTGCCGGCAAGAAGGCGCCACCTCGAACCCGCTTGATCTTCATGGTCTTCCCGATCTTCTCCAAATCCCGCCGAATGGTCTCCTCGGAAACATTCAGGCTAGTACTCAAATTGCTGATGACAACAGATCCGTTCTCTTTCAACAACTCCTCAATTCTTCTTAAACGTTCAATGGCTAACATATCGGTTCTCCTTTCAAGCATTATCCGGTTTTTTAGGCATTTGTAAGAAATTTTACGCAAATCTGGTCGTTATCATTCGCTAAACACGAACAATAACTTATTATTGTGTTCTTTTATCCGGGAATAGGTTACCACATTTCCCCACATCTTACAACAATTCATCGCGCTTTTCTCACATTTCCAAAAACAACCACAAATTAGCTTGCATTCCCAACAAAGCCGCCTTTTGCTTTTGCTCCTTTTCGAGCAAGTTTTGTCCTTTCCTTCAACTCATTCAAGGTCCACTCGATAGTTGGTCCAATCAAGAGTACCCCCATCAAAGTGCCGATACCTACGATTCCTCCTAACAGGTAGCCTACAAAGACAAATGACGCATCCATAGCCATGCGAATTCCCTTTAATGGCAATCCGTAGCGGCTATTCAAATACACCATCAATCCTTCAACAGCTCCTGCACCGTAGTCTGCGTAGAGAAAGATCGCCGAGCCAATGCCAATCAAGAAAACTCCCAGCAATGTAATTCCGTAAGCTAGCAGACCGCCTGGTGACACATAGGGCACCCAGCGAAACAAAAGATTCATAAAGAAACCAATATTCAATACGTATAGCAAACTTGCGATTCCTAAACTGCGCCGATCCAAGAGAAAAACCAACAATAGAATGCTGCCGTTCAGCATCTGGTTAATGGTTCCAACCTGCAAACCGGTTCTCACATGCACCCCTTGGAGAAAGACACTCATAGGATCCGCTCCATTGCTTTCACTTAAAATCAAGAAGATTCCCAAGGCTAAAAGGAAAGTCCCCATACATACAATAAGAATTTTCTTCCCATTCACTTTTCTCAAATATATCCCGCCTTTCATTGTGATTTTGTGGGATATCGTTTCCGACAACCACAGAATACCACATCTCCTCACATTTAACAACATATTTTCGCAGATTTTCTCACATTTTCCCAAACAACTAGGTTTGCTTTTGAATTTTAAGCGCAAAAAAACAAGCTTCTGATCTTATATCAAAAGCTTGTTTTCAACATTTCTATTCTATTTATCCGCTTGCCTATGATCCTTGATATCCCAATTTCCGGGAGATCTTTAGCGCAGCCTTTCGTAGGGACTGGTGCAAAGTCTCCTGGTCCATATTCATGATCTTTTCCTTGATCCCACTTAAGCTAAGTCCAGCCACCACCTGGTTGCGGTGGTCCCGTACCGGGTAGGTCAAAGAGTACATGTAAAGCTCATGCTCTTCATTATTTTCCGCAAAACCTTGGGCACGTACCTTGCCAAGGGTCTCCATCAACCGCTCCGGTGAATCAATGGTATTCTCGGTAAATGTGCGATATTTGATTCGACGGGCATATTTCTCTGCCGCCTCCTCTTTTTGATAGGCCAGCATGATCTTTCCAATCCCTGTACAATAAATGGGAATATAGCCACCCACCCGAGCAATCATTTCCATGTCGCTCACATAATTCTTGGGCCATTTCTTTTGCAAAAGAATCGCCTTTTCTTTTTGGGCTGTGCCAAAATGCGAGATCAATCCCGTTTCATTGGACAAGTCTTGCATGACCGGTTCAGCAACCCGGTTAATATCCAGTGATTGTTCCACAAGATTGCCCAATCGGAAGAGAACAATCCCCAATTTATACTTTTTACTCACAGGATCCCGTTCCAAATATCCCTCGTCTTCCAAGGTCGCCAAGAATCGGATGACAGTAGACTTGTTCAAATCCATCATAGCGCTGATTTCAACAATGGAAAGTTCCCGGTTGCGCTCATCAAACAATTTCAAAATCCGCAAGGCGCGATTGACAGATTGAATGGTATATCGACTCTGATTTTCCATCTTCGTTTCCTTTCCTTTCATTCTATCCATATTATAGCCTTTGCGGTTTATCAATTGCAAACTCGGTTTTATTTTTCATCAATCAAATCCATACTGATTTTAACTACCGCCTTGCGAACCATCTCAACTCCCTCTCGCTGAACCAAGGGCCGATGGATATCCGCCGGAAAGAAAATCGCATACTCACCAGCTTCCATATGAAGAAGAGACTCCCCTTCAAGATCCGAAGAATAAAAGCAGATATCCTTGTCTTTCAGAAAATCTTCTTCCGGTTTTAAGCTCCTGCGTTGGGCAAATCCAATAGTCTCTTTGCCTGCAAGCAAGGCTTGAATGTCCAAAAAAAGATCATGGGCTTCTGGATGAGTTTCCTCCAATGACTTGGTTTCCATCTTTCCAAGAATCACAAAACACTGTTCCCCTTGAATTTCATATCTTCCATCCTGTAGATTATCAAAGTTTGTGTCCCGCAAAAAGCACAAGGCCTTTTGAATGGCTTTGGGATATGACTCAAGGTCCCGGTCTAGTCGGGCTATTGTACTGTAAATCATACTTCTCTCCTACTTTCGTGTATCAACGACAATATTGACCAGACGCTGATCAACGCCGTCAATCTCAACCTCTACACGATCGCCGTCTTTCATCGACTGAACACCACTTGGCGTACCGGTAGAAATAACATCTCCCGGATAAAGGGTCATGCCCTGAGACAAGAAAGAAATAATCTCAGAGGGTTTGAAGACCATATCCTCCGTATTGCCTTCCTGTACTTTTTCTCCATTAACATAGGTGCGTACAATGGCTGAATCCGGATCAATTTCCGTATCAATCACCGGGCCAAAAGGTGTAAAGGTGTCGAAGGCCTTGCAATAAGTTACCAAGGATGGCGTAAAGCTTAAATCTCTCTCTGTTACATCGTTCAATGGCGTAACGCCCAAAATATGCTTTTTGGCTTCTTCCGGTGTCACATACTTAATTTTGTCCTTGATAACAATAGCCAGTTCCCCTTCATAGTCGACATTATTGACATGCTTGGGAATTTCAATAGCCCCTTCTGTGCAGGTAATGGAGCTATTAGGCTTTAAAAAGTTAGCCGGCTTGACGGGTGTCTCATAACCCAGTTCCTCGATATGGTCTGGGAAATTCAATCCGACACAAAAGATTTTGCCAGGCTCGCAAGGCGCTAATAATTTGACTGAATCCAAAGCAAGTCTTTCCCCTGTCTTTTCAATGGATTCATAAATGGAATCCTGAATTACGGCTACTTCCTGACCTTCCAAAAGGCCATAATGTTTTTCTCCGCTAGCTGTTTCAACTCTTACGATTTTCATGCGCTTTTCCTCCCTGAGTCTGTTGTTGAATTGCCATTGCTTTTATTTCGAATATTTTTTACAATCGGCCAAACAATGGTACCGACTGCCGCTATCAAGAAAAATAAACTGATTGGGCTTGTAAAGAAGATTGACGGGCTGCCTTCCGACATAACCAAGGCCTTACGAAGATTCTCTTCGGCCATGGGCCCTAGAATCATGGCCAGCACAATCGGCGATCCACTCATCTCTACTTTCTGCATCAAATAGCCGACAATGCCAAAGCCCAACATAACCAGTACGTCAAAGAAGCTGTTGTTGATGGCGTATGAGCCGACAATACATAGAATGAAGATAATGGGCATGAGGTAGTATTTCGGAACGGATACGATACGCGTAAACATCCGAATGCCCAAAATCCCCATAATAAACATAAAGATATTGGCAATTAAAACGCCTGCAAAGATCGTGTAAACCAAATCGATATGGTCACGGAAAAGAATTGGTCCCGGCTGCAAGCCCTGCAAAGTCAATGCGCCCAATAAGATCGCCGCTACCGCATCGCCTGGAACACCCAGGGTCAAAAGAGGAATCAAGGCTCCGCCTGTAACGCCGTTATTGGCTGCTTCCGGCGCAGCAACGCCCTCTACAATGCCTGTACCAAATTTCTCAGGATGTTTGGACCATCTTTTTGCTTCATTGTAGGCCGTAAAGGCTGCAATATCAGCGCCCGCACCAGGAATGGAGCCAATAAAGGTGCCCAAGAAACCGGACCGAATGGCTGTTGGAAGCATCTTGATCACATCTTCCTTGGAAGGTAAGATTCGTGTCACCTTCTGCTTGATATCAAACTCATCAAGCCCATCCAGTACACTGGTATAAATCTGCGGCATGGCAAACAAACCAATCATGACTGGAATCAAGGAAAACCCGTCAAACAAATAATATGAACCAAAGGTAAATCGGCTGTAACCTGTCATGGGATCCAGACCGATGGTGGAAATCAAAAGTCCCACCATGCCAACCGCCAATCCCTTCACCAAGGACTTGGCTGAAATGCTGGCAATGATCGTCAAACCAAAGAAGGCCAAGGCAAAGTATTCCGCTGAGGAAAACTTCAAAGCAAACTTTGCCAAGAAAGGCGAAACAAACATCAACATCAGACAAGAGATGGTTCCACCAATGGCAGAAGCTGTGGTTGAGATGCCGATGGCACGGCCGCCTTCGCCTCGTTTGGAAAACTCGTTGCCGTCAAATACTGTGGCTGCGGCTGCCGGTGTTCCCGGTGTACGCACCAAAATTGCTGCAACCGATCCCCCGTAAACCGCCCCTACATAAATACCAATTAAAATTAAAAATCCAGAAGTCGCTTCCATGCCGAAAGTAACCGGCAACAAGAGAGCCACACCCATGGTCGCTGTCAGCCCCGGCAGGGATCCAATGGAAATCCCGCCAGCTACCCCTGCCATGATCAACAGGATATATTTCAGCTGCAGTACATTTGCAAATCCTATCCATAAATTTTCCATCTTTAGCCCCCGCTACAATAAAGGTTCCAGAATGCCCAATGGCAATGGCACATTCAGGAATGTATGAAAAACACCATAAATAACTATAGTCGTAATTATCGATACCAAAATTGCTTTTTTCCAGGATTCCGCTCCCATCAGCCTCATCAGCACCGTCAGCAGAACCACACTGGTAATAATAAATCCTAAGAAATTAAAGGCCACTGCGAATGCCGCAACCAGACCAAAAACAATCATCAGATTTCGATTGATAAAAACCACTTGGGTCTGATCATTCTTGCTTTTCGCCTGCCACGCCAAAAGAATGGCAAACACAATCAATAGAACACCAAGCACTCTTGGGAAAAAGGCTGGTCCTATATCCAAACTGGCGATTTTCGTATATCCGCTAACTTCAATGGAAACATATATGCCGATCAATAGCAGAATCACGGCTGCTACCATATCCGCCTGTTTTTTTGTTGTATGACGCTTTGTCGTCATCCTACTCACTCCTATTCACCGAAAGATTCGGGGGATGGATGCCATCCCCCGCAACCTAAATTCTTATTGCTCAGCTGTTTCCAAGTATTTCTCACAGATTGGATCCAACAACTCGTCTTCTCGTTGAATCTTCGCTGTAAAATCTTCTGATCCCATAACCGCATGACCCAAGCCGGCATTTGCCAAGAAATCAATAAACTTCTGGTCTTGCGCTGCTGCAACAAACTTTTCTTCCAATACTGCAAATACGTCGTCTGGCGTATCTTTTGGTACAGCCAAACCTCTCCATGTTCCCAATACTAGGTCAACACCTTGCTCAGTGTATGTTGGAACTTCTGGGAATTTCTCCAAACGCTCTTCAGAAGCAATACCCAAGATCTTCAATTTGCCCGCTTCAACATGCGTACCAACTTCCGCCGGGCTTACCGCTACCGCGTCGATATGTCCACCCAAAAGGTCAACTACTACTGGATTTGCTCCACCACTGTATGGAATATGCTTGAACTCAACACCTGCTGCTTCTTCCAGACCAATGGCGCCCAAGTGCCAGATTGAACCTGAACCTGCATTACCTACAGTTACAGTTCCCGGATTCTCTTTGGCGTAATCCAAGAACTCTTGTAGTGTGTTCCATGGCGCATCAGCTGCAACTGTAATGGCACATGGGTCAGCGTTCAACAAAGCCAATGGACGGTAGTTTTCATAAGTGAATGTATCTGGCGCCAAGCCCATTTTAGGCAAAGAAACTACTTCGATTGCAATCAAGCCAACTGTATAGCCATCTGGCTTCGCGTTCATGCTGGCTGTCATACCTACAACACCAACACCGCCTGTTTTATTCTCAACTACAACAGGTTGACCGAATCCGTCTTTTGCCACATCAGCCAATGCACGGCCTACGGCATCTGTACCGCCGCCGGCACCCCATGGACAAATCAATGTAATGGGCTTCTCAGGAAATGCAGCTGCAGCTTCTGCTTCTTGAGCAGCTCCACAAGCGCCCAATACGCCTGCAATCATCATCAATACCATCAATAATGCAATTTTCTTCATTTTTGGTCTCCCCCTAAAAAATTATTCATCTCATATTCATCTCATGCAATCGCCAGCAAACCGCTTCCCTCCTTTAGCGACTACCACTTCTTTTGAAATCGTTTTCTATATCTCTGGCAAAAAGTAAAATCCTCTTTTCGCCTAACGAACCTTTGGTTTCGTATAGTAAAACCAAGTTTTACTATCGTGCCATATAAGTCGGGCTCGCAAGACCAGCCCCTTTTAGTGTATCTTCTATCCGACTACTTGTCTATCTGACTTTTCTCCAAAATTGCAAGCGCACCTTGAATAGCCAATTGGTCAACTTCCACCTTGTCATGAATCAATCTAATATTTTTGCTTCCTTCAACCTTCTCACGAATCAAACCTTCATAGATTTTGCAACGTTCCTTATGACCAACAACAACGAAATCCGTATCCAACTTGTAGTTTAAAAAGTTTTTGGCTTCATCCAGAATCCGGATATCCTCTGCCGCAATTGCAGCACCTACAAAAAACTCACGCTCATACCATTCTGTATCCAGAAGAACCTGCATAAATCTCGGCATTAGCATAGTTCTAAGAAAACCCGCGCTTTGCACGCTTTCATAGGCTGTCTGCAAAATTTCCTGAGAATAAAACTCTTTGTCCTGTCCATCGGACTGAATGCAAGACCCAATAAAAGTCTCTTTATTGATCGCTTCATAAATCTGTCCGCTGATGGTGGTTATGCTTCCTTCTATTTGACCTGCTTCATTAATGTGAATAAGCTTTGTGTGAGAACTCAATACCAGTACATTTGCCGGAAGTTCAATCTCTTCCATATCCAGCAGTCCCACCACCTGCGTCTCTTCACCACGCATGAAGTCAATATTTCGAATGCCGCTGACGCCTGCATCCCCATAATTGTTCTTGATTCCGCGAATAAAAACAACCGGTAAATCCAAAGGAAAAACATCCATATCATGAACAACTTTCACATTAGCTGCCAATTCATCAATTCCCACCGGTGCAACCAAGTGTGGAATATCCATCAGACCAATCTCCGATGTGATCATGCCCGAGGCAACGGCAAAATCAATATCCTCTAGTTTCAAATTCACTTGTGCAAGGGCATCCATAAATGCCTCTTTAATGCCTGCCTTTAACAAATCTCTGGAACCAGAAATTGATGTGTCGCGTACGCCTACCTTTTTGTAGGCTCTGCTGATCACTTCCTGATTCTCATTGACAATATACACACGGGTATTGGTTGTCCCGCAGTCTACTACTCCAATCATGCTTACTCCCCTTTGCGGTTCTCAAAACATCCTAAGATACTCTTTCTTGAGAACAGCTTGATTTACAATGTTTTTCGGTTCCTGTCCGATCAACATTCTTTCTACTTCTTTTGCTGCGAACAACTGAATCGCCTGCAATGCATCTTCTGAATACCATGCTGCATGAGGCGTTAGAATCACATTTTCTAGTCCCTGCAAGGGATGTCCATTGCGAATCGGTTCTTCCTGTAAAACGTCCAAGGCAGCCCCCTGAATCTGTCCAGATTCCAATGCCACCATCAAATCGTCTTCCTGAATCAATCCACCCCGTCCCGTGTTGATGATAAATGGATTTTGCTTCATTTTTTCGAAAACGTTTGCATTGATCATATGCTTTGTTTCCTCATTGAGAGGAACATGCAAGCTGATAAAATCAGATTCGGATATGACCTTGTCAAAATCAACGAGCTCTACACCATATTCTTGACCCACACTTGCTTCTATATAAGGATCATATGCGATCACGCGAAAATTAAAGCCCTGCAATTTCCTAGCAGTCATTCGTCCAATTCTGCCGAGTCCGATCAATCCTACCGTTCTGCCTTTTAATCTTTGCACGGGAACCATATGTTGAAAATTCCAGTCCGACGCTTTCGTTGCCTGATTTAATGTACAAAGCTTTCTGGCAACCGCCAGCAGCAACATGACTGCATGCTCTGAAACTTCTTCGGTACAATAATCTGGTATATTGACCACACGGATTCCCAGCTCAGTGGCGGCATCCAAGTCGATATTATCGAAACCAACCGCATATCGCACAACGACTTTGCAATTCTCCATCGATTCTAAGACCCGTCGTGTTATGGGGGCAAATTGCACCAGTACCGCATCAGCTCCATCGACAGCTGCGATTACTTCGTCCTCAGTCGTGCAGTGAAAATCCATTAAGTCTACATCATACTTGGATAAGATACTCTTTTCCTGATTCAAATCCTTGTAATTATAATCTGTTACAACAACTTTTTTCATCAAATCATCTCCCCAATAGAAGGGTGCGAGAGAATTGGACTTTCATCCAGTCCCCCCGCAGTGTGTATGAGATTAAAGGACACCAAGGTCCAGTAGGGCTTGCTTGATGTTGGCTTTTTCTTCCTCAGATGCAGGAATGAAAGGTGCACGAGGGTATGCTTTCACGATACCTTTGATTTCCAACATTGCGTAAATTGCCAATTGTGTTGACTTAGCCATGTACATGATGTCACGCATTTTATTTACCATGAATTGTGTTTCTTTACATGCTTCGTAATCGCCTTTCATGCCTTCTTGGTACATCTTTTGGCAAATTTCAGGGAATGCGTTAGCCAATCCTGGAATAAATGCTTCTGTTCCCAAAGAACGAGCAGACAACCACATTGCTTCTGTTCCCAATGCTAGATCAAAGTTGTCGTCTACCAATACACGTTGGTAAGTCGCATGTGTCAGAATATCGAAAGTCGCGTCTTTTACGCCTGCAAGACCCATGCCTTTCAACTCTTGCAATAGATCCAAGTTCATTTCGTAGCCCTGGAATCCTGGGTTGTTATACAAGTATACTGGGATTTCAACAGAATCGATCAGTTCCTTGTAGAATTCTTTCAAGCTGTCTGTGTTGTGCTTGAAGTAGTAAGGACCAACTGCCGCTACCGCCGCACAGCCAACTTCTTCAGAATGCTTTGCAAGCTCAACACTCTCGCGAGTTGTGGTTGAACCAACCATTGTAATAACAGGAATCTTGCCGTCAACTACCTTGCAAGTCACTTCTGCAACTTTTTTACGCTCTTCTGTAGTCATCATGGCACCCGCGCCATAAGAACCTGTAATAAACAAGCCGTCTACATTGTCTTTCAAGTATGTTACCAGCTTCTCTAACGCTGGAACATCTAGGTTGCCCGCCTCATCAAACGGGGTAATCATTGGAGGTACTACGCCTTTCATCTTAAACATTTCTTCGCTTCCTTTCTTTCGTGAGTTTTATTAGTTAAAACTCCGTTTCATTATTGTTATGAAATTTTATCGATCTCTCGATCGAGGGTAAGTTTTATATAATAAAACCATGTTTTATTTTCAAAACCAGTATACCACCCGTTTTCGAACAATTCAAGATAATCGATAAATTCTTTTTGTTTTTTTGAATCCGGCAACTTTACAACATTATCAGCAATCCCTTACTCATGCATGTTGTCGAGGCCCTATCGCTTCTCTATTTGTCGCGTCCGCTAGCCAAATAATCCTCATAGCAACGCTGAAGAGCAAGACGCCAGTTTTCCAATTTCACCTGTGGGAATGTGTTTTTGAATGCCACAGGATCAAAGACTGTGTAGGTTGATCTTGGATCATATTTCTCTTGTGAGTTCATATTAAAAATATTATCACCAGAATAATCCTTCAATTCACAGAAGGCCTTTAGCAGGTCATTTCTAGAACTGATTCCCTGGTTGGAAATATGATAAGTACCATAAATATCAGACTCGGCTACAACCATCAACGCTTCTGCTGCATCTTTTGTATAGGACGCATTACAGATCTGATCTGTAGCTCCATACATGATCGTTCCATCTTCTGCATTTTTCCATGTTTGGAACATCAGGTTTTCTTCCGCTGCGCCTTTAAATCCAAACAGCATGGCAACCCGAATAATATAATGCTTGTCTGTCATGCTGCGAATTTCCTTCTCCGCTGCAATCTTTGTATGCCCATATCCTGTTGTGGCATCCGGTACATCAAATTCCGAATATGGCCATTGCGTGTTGCCTGAGAACACAGAGTCCGAGCTGATATGCAAAAATGCAGCATCCAGCTTCTTTGCGCAAAGGGCCAGGTTTTTTGGTCCCAAGGCATTGATGCTCATAGCCAGACTTCGGTTTCTTTTGCAATTATCCGGATTTCTATAACCCGTGGCATTAATAATCAAATCGGGCTGAATGGCCTGTAATTTCTCATATACTTCGCTAAAGAAACGAACATCGCCATCGGCTACGCCCTTAAATCGAATGACTTCATGTCTTGTTTCAAACACATCGGCAATCTCTTCTCCAAAGAGTCCCGTTGCGCCAAATACTGCAACTTTCATGTCTTTCCTCCTAAATCTTCCAATTGTTGTTTTCATGGGAAGGGCATAAGGGGTTTCCCTTATGCCCGTATCACCAAGCTGTTTATACGCTTTCCTTCAGGATCGCTACAACCTCTTCTTTTGATCCACATTCAGCAATGCGCTCAACAATCGTCTCACTTTCGAAGACTTGTGAGAATTCCTGCAGCAAGCCAATATGAGTCGTGCTGTCTACCGCTGCCAATGCAATCACCACGCGAACGGGATCATTTTGCGAGTTGCCAAATTCAATGGGATTCTCCAAGGTGATCAGGGACATGCCCAATTCTTTGACTCCGGCTTCCGGACGCGCATGCGGCATCGCAAGACCTGGTGCCAAAACAATATAGCCAGGAATTTGCTTAGACATTTCTACCATGCCATCTACATATTCCGGTTTGACTTTTCCCTGTTCAACCAAGATTTCCCCCGCCATGCGAATCGCTTCTTCCGAGTCGCCAGCAGCACGCTGAATCTGGATTGAATTCTCATTTAACAATTCCAATAACATAGTGCTCCTCCAAACTACTTCAACAAGTTGATCAAATACGCGATGCCAATACCAATAGAGCCACTATCTGTGTAGTTGTATACCGCACCACAGTCTGCTGCAATACCTTGAAGTGGATAGATTATTGACCATCCAAGGGCAGACAAGAAACCAGTCAAGAATGTAACGATAACAGTTGCTCGGCGTCCGCCGTAGGCATCAGCGAATACACCAACCAAAGCACCCTGCCACAAGTTGATCCATACTGCCGGCAGAATAACGTAAGGCACTTTCATCGCTACCATAACCATTGTCGCTGCAATAGCACCCAACAGGTTGAATACAAAGCCAATAAATACGGCATTTTGCGCGAAGTGGAATACGGTAGGGTAATCCAAACCAGGAATTGCGCCCGGTACCAAACGCTCGGAAATACCAGTAAAGGCTGGAACCAACTCGGCAATCAACATACGAACACCATAAAGGAGTACAGAAAGACCACCAGAGAACTGAACACCCAAAAGCAATAGGTAAATAATCCAGTTTTGACCGCCGGAAGTTGCTTCAACCGCTTCCTTGCCTGCAATCAAACCAATCAGCATCCAAAGGATCGATGCGATTACCGCCATGCCTACTGTGGTGTCCCGCAACCACTCGAAAGACTCTGGCACATTCAAATCATCACAACGCTTGTTCTTATCACCAACAACCTTGCCCAATGTAGCGGCCAAAGCGATACCTGTAACCTCATGTGTGTACAAAGACCACTCGTCTGTCAGGTTCTCGTTGTTTCTCATAAAGTAATGATGGAATGCTGTAGATGCCCAGTATTGCACACCACAGATCAAACCTGATAACAATACCACTTGTACGGTTGACAGGCTTGTTGCTGCTACCATACCAACGATCCATGCCGCCCAGTGAAGCATCAGGTGACCTGTGATCGCAATATACTTGTACTTTGTGAATCGGGCCAACAGCAAGTTGATCACGAAACCAACCATAACCGCCATACCAACTTCGGCGCCATGAGTCTTCATGACATAACCCATAACCACAAATTCCTGAGGCTGAATACCTTCAACACCAATAATGGCTTGCATCCATCCGCTCAATGGCATAATGGCTGCAGAAAGAAGGTTAACACCGCCAATCAATACAAAGAAACCAATAATCGTTTTTGTTACACCCACCATGATTTCGCTCATGGTCTTCTTCTGCAAAAGCAGACCCAAAAGGGCAATCAGTCCGAATAATACGGCTGGCTGACCAAAAATTTGACCAGCAATAAAGTTAATAATCGACATACTCTCTCCTCCATTACAAAATTATGTTATAATGCAGGTGACTAAAGTCATTCATTTTAAAAATCTTTTGCGGGATTCGGTAAATCAATGGCTTTAGTCCCTTTATTATTTGGATACAGATTCCAACGCAGGTACAAGCTTTTCTTCCAGTTCTTTCTTGCTTACCATATTCGTTAGAATAACCACTTCTTTTGCTTTGATGTTTTTAATTTGTCGATAGACATCATCTGTTGTGATTAAAATGTCCGGCTGATAACCCAAAGCACCTGTCATGTTTGTATTCTCGATTTTTGCTTTAAAACCATGGCCCTTTACTACTTTGTCCGCATTCATTTTCAACATCAGACTTGAGCCAACCCCTACTGCACACACTGTTAAGATTTGAATCATCTTAATTTCCTCCTTCTATCATTTCCATCTATTCATGAATCCCTAGCCGGGAACCATTTCTATACAATACGTTTCAAGGTGCGAAGCACTTCCTTTTCATCTGAGCATTCAGTCAACTGATCCACAATGTTTGGATGGTTGAGAATGTCCACCAGCTGTTGCAAAGCTTTCATATGCTTGCTGTCATCTTCAGCGGCAACCACCAATACTGCATGTATGCCATCCTCTTCAAAGTCGGTTTGAATCGCCTTTTTATAAATGGTCAGGCTCATTCCAGTTTCATTAACCCCGTCCTGCGGTGCCGCATGGGGCATAAAAAATCCTTTGCACAAGACCATATGCTTGGGCATGGTATCCACCAGTTTCAACATGGCGTCCACATATCCCTCTTCGATCTTGCCCTCTACCAACAAAGGCTTGGCGGTTTGACGAACGGCATTTTCCATATCCGTCTTAACCCGTTCAATCTTGATGGTATGTCGCGTAAGAAAGTCCCATAGGTCCAAACCAGAGTTTTCTGTTTTCACCGCTCTAGACCGGCCAGAGTTGGAAATCGCTTGACCCAAATCTTGAATCAGCTGATCCATATTATTAATCTGGCAATGCTGCTGAATGATTTGAAAAATCTCACTCACTTTGGCATTAACTGATTGGAATCGATGTTCGTCTTGAGCGGTAAGAAAGCGTTGAATGGCTTCAATTTCAGAACTCTTAAGAAGCGGACTTACTTCAATCACCTTAATCCCTGCCTCCAGTTCCAGAGGAATGGTTGAAATCACCAGGTCATACTGGACAAAATCGACTTCATTCATTTCCAGAACCGAGAACTCATCCAAGAGTTCAATTTCCTTAAACTCATAAGCCAATCGGCTGGAAAGCATTTTTGATGTGCCAATGCCTGAGCTGCAAACAACCGCTACAGAGAATCCTTTTTTGCGATCTTTCTGTACCCGTCTTTCAATGGCAGAACCCAAATGCATGGTCAAAAATCCAACTTCATGTTCATCTAAGGAAATCCGATAGGCTTCATTAAACAGTTTGGCCCATTTGCTGCAAGCCTGAAAAATCACCGGGTAGTTCATCTGCAATTCCTTCAATAAAGGATTGCGGTTTCTCAGACCAAATTCCAGTCGTCGGATTAGGGGTTTCACATGCAGGAGCATGCTCTCCATCAAAGAAGGATCGGTTGTCAGGTCTACCCCAATTTCCAAGCTTACCTTGCCTACATATTCCCGGATCACATCCATCATCTTGGCATCACGATCGCGGGTTTTCCAGGTTCCCTCAATCTTATTGGTCTTTCTAAGTTTGGCTGCCAATACGTGAATGGTAATATATCCAATCTCGGCGGCAGGTACTGCCTGCTCTTTGAGAATCGGTGAATCTTCCAAAAGCTGCTGAATCACTTCAAACTCATCGCTGCCGACAAGATTCGCCAGTCGGTCTTCCGGCATCTCAATAACTTCTCCATTTTGCAAACGGTCAATGGCAATGCCGATATGAATCATCAATCCGGCAAAGGCCGCATCCACAAATTCAATGTCCAAGGCTTTCTGAATCTGAAAGATCAATTCTTCGACCACCATAAAATCGATGGATGAAAAGAGGGTTTTCAACTGATTGTCCAACAGGAACTTAAGCCGGCTTGAATCGCTGCGTGTCACATTGAGCAATTCAATAATCTGTTTGTCTCCCAAGGAAGAATCCAAATAGTCAATCAAGCCCCGACGCCAGTCTCGTTCTTTGGCCTGCAGGCGGATCCCTTTGTTGGGTACCTTCTGCAATTCAATGTTTCTCTCCTTAAGCCATTCCTCCAGCTCGGAAACATCCTTGTAGCAGGTGGACTTGGACACATTGACCAAATTCGCCAATTCCTCAACAACAACATAATCTGTGCTGTCGAACAACTGACCCAGAATGATCTTTTGTCGCTCTTCCTTGCTGTAGAACCGGTATGGCTGATCGGCCCTTGTTGAGAACACGTTTTCCAGCAAGTCATTGGCTCGGACTACCTCTTCAATCCAGACTCCTTTGTGGGGTGCTTTCTTTAAAACAATTTCTCGCTGTCTCAACCAATACTCAATATCGTCAAGGTCATATCGAACCGTGCGGGGGCTTACATGAAAGTGTTTGGCTATTCGTCCCACGGTGATCGGCCCTTCCTGTTCCAGCAGGAATTGTACAATCAATTGTGCGCGTTCCTTTAATACATTCATGACATTTCTCCTCATTTTAATATGGCAATTCTACCACATTCTTACCCGCTTGTTCTCTATGGCAACAGTATATAATGTGGCAAAACAGAATACAATACTTGCAAAATAGGCAATTCATTCGGGTTTTTTGTGGCAAAAGTACCACTTTCCACGCGAGGAAATCGATTTTCCTGGAATTTTCCACCTATTCCTCGACATTTTTCAGTCTATTCAATCTATTCGAAACCCTGTTATTTTGCCACTTTCAAATCCAACTTTCGAACCATGCTTCCATGCATAAGAAAACCCCCGGCAATCCTGCCGGGGGCTTACAAAAGGGGAGTATTTCTTTTATTTCACAAGAATAATTCTCGCCGGTGCCGCTTCAGCACCTTTGATTTTCAATGGAAGCGCAATCATATCGTAAATGCCCTCTTCCACATTGTTTAGATTCAACACTTCGAAGATCGACATTCCCGCGCCTAACGAGGTTAAATGAATTTGCTTCTTTGTATTAGGCGTATCCACATTGAAATTGTCTGTACCCATAATCTCAATGCCGGCTTCAACCATAGCCTCTACACCATCTTTGGAAAAATAATCATATCGACCGTCCAAGCGGTCTCGACCATATTTAAAAAGCAAGGCTGTAACTCCTGGCTCAATTTTTCCATTTAAAAATTCTGCAGTAACGGCACCTGCCTCAGGCAGCTCCAATACTTGCGCTTTTGCAAGATAACGATCAACCGGAACCTCATCCATATTTTTGCCATCTGCCACATAGTGAATTGGCGCATCAATATGCGTACCCACATGGGAAGTCATCTGGAAGGATGACATGCGCATTCGATTGCCGTCGGCATCATTGAAGTCGCGCAGCCAGGTTCTTTTATAAGGTTTCAGACTCTTGTACTTAATCACTTGGTCATGCAAGGGTTCAGAAATATCCAGTATTTCTCTAGCTGGTGATTCCTGATCTAAAAGCACAACCCGTGCCGGTGCCCCCTCGGCTCCTTTTGTAGCAATCGGGAAAACCAACAGATCATACGTTTTTTCTTCCAGTCCTGCAACCACAAGCCCCGGCACAACCAGCATATCCAAACCGAATACTGTGCGGTGAATCAAATCCCCTGTTGACTTGCTGTCAATGCTGACACAATCCGTGCCGATCAGACGAACGCCTCGTTCATACAAACGCTTTGCCGCATCTTCGGTGAAGTAGTCCAACTTGCGGTCAAATCGTTCTTCCCCAAATCGGAAGATTACTTTGGACTCTTTTAGATCCAATTGGTCTACCCAGGCAACATCAATAGTCAAACCAGCAGGCACCTCAATCAACTGGGCATTGCCTACAAGTTCTTCCATGGTCACTTGGTCCATCATTCTGCCATCTTCCACAAAATGACCCGGTGCATCCACATGGGTGCCGACATGGGTATTCATTTCAATCTCTGTTACATTCACATAGTTGTCCGGTCCAATTCGTCGAAGGAATGTCTGGCGAATGGGCGGTAAACTTGTATACGTTTCCATCTCAGCAGACAATTCCATACTGATATCAATAACTTTCATCGCACGCTCCTTTTCTTTATCTTCGATTATTCTCGCCTTCATTATATCGGCAAAGCTCGATTTTTATTCTTGCAATTTGCGACAGATTAAATCCGGCAAATTGAATACAACGAACCCCCAGCCGATGGCCGGGGGTCATATTCAATCCCTTGCAAGTCATGCATTTCCATGGCGATTACAGTAAATCCATTGCCTCCAAAGCAGCACGCACTTCGTCTTTTACTTCCTGTGAAACCGGCATATAAGGCGCTTTTGGAAGACCGGCATTTACCCCACGCATTTCCAAAATGGCATGCATTGTTGGTACGGTTTGACCAAACTTAGTGATCTCACGAACTTTCAAGATTTTCAATTGAAGTTCATTGGCTTTTTCTACATCGCCAGCAATTACCGTTTGATACAATTCTTGAATCAACTCAGGATAAACATTGGCAACACCCGTTACCGCGCCTTGAGCACCCATTTGGAAAGCTGCATTCAAGATGGCTTCTGTTCCAATAATCACGTTAAAGTCTTCATATTGATCAACGGCACGAACATAATTGTAATAGTTAACCAAGTCAAAAGAACTGTCTTTTACACCGCGAAGACCCACTTCTGCCAGTCTTGCAATCAAGTTTGGTGACATTTCCTGCTTGGAAATATGCGGGTTGTTATAAGCAAAAAGTGGAATCTCAACTGCATCCATAATGCCTTTGAAGTAGGAATAAATCTCGTCTTCCTTCAAAGGTGTATAGTAAGGTGCAATGGCGCCAACAGCTGCAGCACCTTTTTCTTCAGCGTGTTTTGCCAATTCAACAGCAGTTTGTGTATCAACAGCACCTACATGAATAATAACCGGTACACGACCATCAACTTGATCCAAAAGAATCTCTGCTGCTTTCTTTCTGTCCGCTATGCTCATGAATGGGCCACAGCCATAAGTTCCAATAGGATAGAATCCCTGCACATGCGGCACCATGAATTCAATCATTTCTCGAAATGCTTTTTCATCGATATTTCCTTCTGCATCAAATGATGTTAGAACCGGTGGGATAATCCCTTTAAAATCCATAGGTTTCATAATTTGCTTGGTCACTTTTGTTTCCTCCTTGTTTTTTGGTAACTTCATTATGACACATTTTGAATCGTTTTGCAATATTAATTTGAATTAATTTGAATCATAATGAATCCTTGTGCTATAATCATAAATGAGAAAAGCAACTTTATTGCTTTTGTGGTACAATAACCGATAGGAGGAATCCCTATGTTAAAAGCGACACGATTAGAAAAATTATTTACCTATATCAGAGATCATGAATCCGCATCATTTCGGGATTTAGAAGAACATTTCGGTGTTTCCAAATCCACCCTTCGCCGCGATCTGATGGCCATGGAATCCACCCACCCCATTCAATTAACCCGCGGCGGTGTCATACTGGTTCAAGAAAACAAGGCAGAACCTGTTGCAATGAATCAAATTGACAAGATCGGACAAAAAGCTGCCGAATTGGTTCAAGATGATGATATGGTGATGCTGGATGCCGGACGAACAACCTTGGCCGTTGCCAAGGCTATTTGTACAAAAGGACTCAAGAATTTAACGGTAGTAGCAACCAGCCTAGCGGTTGTTGAAACCTTCGACTCCTACCCCTACGACATCAACCTGGTTATTCTAGGCGGAGAATACAGGGGAAAAATTCGTTCCGTTGTGGGTCCCGTTGCCGAAGAAGGCGTAAGGAATTTCCGGGGTGCCAAACTATTTATCGGCTGCACAGCACTGGCGGAAGATGGCTTCTATACAACCTATCTATCTGAGATCTCCGTAAGGCGATTAGCCATTGAATCCGCACAGACTGTCATTCTCGTCCTTCAGTCAGAGAAATTCGACCATCCGCAAGGCTATCTGGTTGACAAGCTCGACTGCATAGACTGGATCGTCACCGACAAGGTTCCAAACCAATGGAAAACCCTTCTGGATGCCAAGGGCATTCAAATCTTTTTAACTGAATAAAATCCGCGGCGATTGCCGCGGATTTTTTTATGCTGTAAGTGCTTGTCGGATTTTCTCAACCAAATCCGGACTGGCTTGGCCGGAAATAAGTTCCCGCGCCATCACGACCGGACAGTTAACCAAGGATGCATCCACCTCCAAGGTAGAAATCACCGCATCAATATCCAGTGATTTTCCACCGGCCTTCAACTCTCCTACACTGCCTTTGATGATTTTATATTTGATCCCAATGGAATCAAGTACATCTTCCACTGTCGGCATGATGATGCTCGACGTTACAATCCCCGAGCCACAAACCAACATCACTTTTTTTCGATTTCCTTTTTTTCGCATTGCCAAATCCTCCTTATCCTTAGCTTACTTTCTCTACAGTCGGTTCATCTCCATACTCTGCTTGGAATTCAGCTGGTACATTCTTAACTGACCAGAAAATTGCCGCATAAACTGCTACCACAATCACAGCCGCCAAAATATTCCCACCATTGCCGCTGATGGCACGTCCCAATTCATCAAATACATAAATGAATGGATTAGAAGCTGGTGACAAAGACGAAACTTCTTCAGCTGGCATGGCAAATCCGATGGATGTTGAAAGTGAAGCAATCCGAGTAATCATTTTGTTTGCCACAAAGAAGGTGAATGGGAACAGAACCAGCATACAGTTCAAAATTCCTCTGAAAAGATTTCCCTTGTTGGTATTGATTGCAAATACCGAGAAGAAAATCATAAATCCTGCCGCATCAGCCAATGGCAAGACTCGGTTGCCTGGCATCAATAGGGCTGCCACATAAACCAAGGGAACCAAGATTGCACCCAGAGCGATATGTTCAACACGGCCAACCAAAACGGCAACATCCAATCCAATATAGAACTTGCGGCCCGGCATACGCTTGGCAATGACCGTCTGAATCCCTTGAGAAAGCGGCACCAAACCTGCAACGATCATTTCAGCCGCGCGTGGAAGCAAAACAACAAAGAATGCCAAGGTCAAAGACAAGCTAATGACTTTTGACAATTGTGCGCCAAAATCTCCGATGGCTGCATTGCCAAAGAAAGACAGTCCACCAAAGATAAGACCAACAAAGAATCCAATAAAGACAGGCTCCCCAAAGATGCCCAAACGGTCTTCCATATTCTCAGGATCCCAATGAATATCCTTGATCACAGGGACACGATCCCAAACCTTATCCATAAAGAAACAGATCGGTGCCCATACAACCGTTGGGAAATGCGGAATAGAAACACCCGGCATATCATAGTAAGTTTGAATAAACGGTGCCGACCAGTCGCCCAATTTTAAGGACAAAAGCCACATGATCACCAAAACAACCCCTGCTACTACCCAACTTCCTGTTGACAGATAGACCAGCATCATAGCAAATACATATTGCCATTGGTTAAAAACATCAACATTCAATGTTTTGACAAATCCAACTGATACTAGAACCGCATTAGCCAGAATCAATCCAGCAATGATTGGCAAGGTATAAGCGGTAGAGAACACCATGGACGAAACAACCGGCCAACCTACATCAGTAACAGTCAATCCTGTGCCAAAACGCTCGGCAATAAAATTGCCGGCCTCTATCATGCTGCCTAGGGCAACACCAATAATTGCAAATAATGCAGTAAAGCCAACGCCAATCTTCAAAGCGCTCGGAAGCGTACGCTTCATCGGTACACGGAAAATAAGTCCGAGCAAGATTACCACCACGGGTACGATTACAGTAGCACCTTGCGAGAACAGCCAATTAAAAATAAACATAAAAACTCCTCCTCTCAAAATTTGCTTGGTCGCTTAACGCAATAAAACGATTTCCTTTTCCCTTTTCCAATCCTCCCCTTTCCACGCTTGAATCCTCTATTTTTGGCAATGCGTTCTATCCTTGAATCTCATCCTGCATTCGAGTCAAAACACCCCGATATTCCACGTTAGGGAACTCACCGGCAAATCGATCCCAAGAAACATATTTAGGCGCACCAGTCAAATCACTCTTTCCATATGCAATTTGAATTCCTGGCTGCAAACCTTCCACATCATGCTTCAAATCCGGCATCAAGTAGGAATCATTGGGCAGATTGTAAACCTGGTGGTCCAATGCCTCTTTTTGTGCCAATGCAACAATCGCTTCCGCGACATCTTCTACATGCGCAAAGACTGCTGTTGTCTCCTCTGTGAATCCAACCGTAATATGACCGCCAGTTTTCAGCATGGCATATAAATCCGACCGCCATGGTGAGTTTTTGCTAGCTTGCCCAATCCCCAAGACTGTAGGAATCCTCGCAGAAACAAAATCCGCATTCTGCTCCGCTGCATAAGCTATGCCCAGTCTTTCGATATACCGTTTGGTTGCACCATAGAACTCTTGGGTCGCGCTTTCTGTGTTTTCTTCCACCCGCCTATTTGGCTCTTCTGGGCACGGATCTCCAATTGCATTGAATGATGATCCAAAGATCAGCCGCGCTCCATGTTCTTTGCATAAACGAAGCAAATGCAAAGTTCCCATAACATTGACTTCCACCGCACGATCCGGATTCTTTCTTGAAGCAGAATTCAAAAGTGAAGCCAAATGCACCACCGTTTTAATTGGATACTGTTCAAAGACCTGCGCCATGGCTTTTTCATCCGTTACATCCACCTGCGCATGAACTTCCTCCGGACCTGTCTGTGATAGACCAATGGTCAAAACTTCCAATCCTTTTTCCCTGGCTTTTTGGGCAATGACTCGGCCAATATTCCCTCTGCCACCTGTAATTGCAATCATCTATCTTCCTCCTCGCTCTGTTAGCTCTCTAAATTCTGAAAAAAGCAAGCAAACAATTCATCTGCACCTTCCGCCTTTAGTAAGCGGTCCACCTTGTCTGGTTGATCAAAAGCCCGAATCATGGTTTGAATCATCTTCACATGACCTTCATTTTCAACTGTTGAAAATGTAAACAATAACTCCACATCTCCAAAATCCGATTGTGGAAATGCCAGCGGATTACGAAACAAAGTCAAACCCAAAGCATTTTCATTGGCGCCATCCTCTGGTCGGGCATGTGCGATGGCCAGTTTGGGTGCGATAATATAATAAGGTCCGCATTCTTCTGTAATTGATATGATCTTCTCTACATATCGCGGTTCCACACAGCCATTTTTCTCCAATGGCTTTGCCGCGATCCTAAGCGCATCCTGCCAGGCAACCCGTCTCTCACAAATCTGAAACAGGTCACGATGGGCGATTCCTTCCAACATAATTCTCCTCCTTCAACTGCTGCCAAATCTGCTCGCTGGTCTGAAAGGCTTCGCTCTTATCCAGCCGCCCCTTCCGAATCAAACTCATCAGCTGGCTTAATCCATTCATGTGACTCTTTTCATGCACGCTCGACAAGGTAAATATCCAATGTACAGGCGCTTGATTTTCAACTTCAATCCCATTCTTTACATATAGTAGTGACATTGCCGTTCGTTTTGCTCCCGCTTCCTGTTTGGCATGAGCGATTGCAACCCCCGGAGCAACAATGATGTAATTCTGGTAGGCAACAGAAATGGCAATCATTTCTTCAATATAGTTTTCTGTAATCGCTCCTCGATTCAACAGAATTTCACCCGACTGGCGCAGTGCAGCTTTCCAGTCCTTTACTCTTTCTCTCCAGCAAATATCTTGCCTCTCCAATAAACCACCCAAGGCAGTATAAGCTTTGGCACTTTCTTTCGTTTCCCCCAAATACTGTTCCAAAGCAAGATGCAATCCTTCAAGGTCGGAAATCATCGCAAAATTTTCAATAATTCGAATCAGTTCTTGGCTTTTTGCTCTGCCTCTTTTCCCCCTTTTAATGCCTCTTGTCTTCATCTCTTTCTCAATTTGATCTGCTTCCAGCTCTGTCAACAAAGGGGAAATCCGAATGACTGGCACCGGGAACTCATTTCCGATTGGAAATGTCGTCAATATCAAATCGACATCAGTCAATTCCCGCCCTGCGATTTCCGATGCAGAAACCAAATCTAATATTTCAATGTTGGGAAACTCATTATCCAAACGGGATTTCAGCATTTTTGAAGTCCCGATTCCAGCATTGCAAACCACCAACACCTTCAATTTTCTTGTTCTCGGCAATTCCAACCGAACCATAGCTGCCCCAATATGCAGAACCAAATACCCAATCTCATCTTCTCGAAGATGAACTTGCGCTTGTTCTTCAATGACTGACTTTGCCCGATAAGCCGCTTCAAAAATATCACGATACTCCACTTTAATCCGCGATAAAATTGGATTGCGAATCTCCATGCCATGCTTGGCCCGGGTTAAAGCAGGCCGCATATGCAACATGAGTGTCCGCATCAAATCACGGTCATGGCACAAATCGCAATGGAGCAAAATCTCCATTCGCTGGACAAATTCCAAAACCATGGACTCCAAAGCCTCATCCTTGAATTCCTGGTGGCAATTCACCAGTTTTGCCCCTTGTATCAACAAACAAAAATTCCCTTTCTCCGAATCGGACCATTCAATGGAAAAAGTGTGATGAAGACGTTTTCCCATCTCGCATATAACTTCCCACTCTTTTGTGTTTCGAAGGGATGCCACAACAGCATCCGGTAAAAATATGGTTTGTCGTTGTTGGATACGCTGAACACCCAGAATCAACTGATAAATGAGCTGAATACGAGATGCTTCAGCAAATTTCAGATTGAGACCCTTCTCAATCCGTTCAATCTCATGTCGTGCCCATTTGGACTCCAAACTATCAGAATCACTCAGTGACAGCAGCAACTCGCTTCCATCATGATGTTCGAATAAGTGCTTGGCCAGAAGTTGCCTTTTCATGCGTTCATTTGCCGCAATTTCTACCCCTTTTCGTGGCAAGCGTCGAAGACCGCTGTCATTTTCCTTAAGCCAATTCTCGATGATCTTTAAATCCTGATGAACCGTTGTTCGGGAGACCTGCAGCATTTCAGCCAAAGCGGCCATCGGCACCGGTTTATGTCGAGACAAAAGATGATCCAAAATGATATTCACCCGTTCCTCTGGAGTAAGAATCGTCTGATCTTCATGAAAATCCAAATCCTTTTTCAGTCGTTTCCGGTCATCTTCCCTGCCTTCCAGCCAGATTCCCACTTTGGGCTTGCTGACCACTTTCAATTCATATTCTTCTACAAATAATCGAACTTGTTTGAGTTCATAGCGCAGGGTTCGTTCACTGCACCCCAAGGCCTGACCCATCATTTTGATCGTAATAGGCTTTGACTCATTTAACAGAATTCTGATCATTTCATACGCGCGTTTATGAAGTTCCATCGAATTCTCCTTGCATGATTGATTTCCTGCAAAACAAAACAGATATGCATTCCTTTTGTTGGAAGCATTATAGGATAAGTCAACCATCAGATTCAAGGGCTTGAATGTTGCTATTTTTGGAAGATTTAATCCTGCAAAAAAAGACATAAAAAAGACTTCTATCAAATTCTGATAGAAGTCATCGGTTTTATTGACTTTCCAAAACTCTTGCTGCCAGCAGCAAAGTCCCCAAACTGCCGGCTTGATCGCCTAACCCAGGTGGCTGAATGTGCTCTTCCAGTTCCTCTTTGGACAAAGACAAATATCCATTAATCAGCTGATAGAACCGCCGCTGGATTTTTGGAAAGAGATGTAATTGTTTCATCACGCCCCCACCTAGAATAATCCGCTCCGGCGAAAGCACCATCTGATAGTTGACCAGTCCCATGGCGATCGCTTCTGCCACCTGATCCCAGACCGGATCCCGCTCATCAAGATATTGGGCCTTTTTACCGGCTCTTGCCTCAATCGCAGGTCCAGAAGCCATGCCCTCCAGGCAATTGCCATGATAAGGACAAATCCCTGCGAAGCCATCCTTGGCAACCGGAATCAACTGATGGCCCATCTCAGGATGCAATTTGCCATGCAGCAAGTCTCCATTATAAAATCCTCCGCCGATCCCGGTTCCAACTGTTAAATACAGGCAAGATCCGATATCCCTCGCATTGCCTTGCTCAGCTTCCGCCAATGCCGCAACGTTAACATCCGTGTCGATTGCAACCGGACAACCTAATCCTTTTTCCAGGATTTGAAGAATAGGCGTGTATTCCCATCCCTTTTTGGGGGTTTCTAAAATCGATCCATATTTGGGATGGTCGGGATTGATGGCAACGGGTCCAAAACTGCCGATTCCCAGAGCAGCCAACTGATACTCTTCAAAGAAATCGATAACCGCTCCAAGTGTCTCCTCAGGTGTCGTGGTATCAAACACCTTACGCACTAAGATTTCACCTTCCTCAGTTCCCACCACGCACACAAATTTTGTTCCGCCTGCTTCAATTCCGCCTAGAATCATGTCATTCCTCCTCAGCAACCTTCTTATTCAAATCGTATAATGCCAAAAGATTTTGGCTTGTGATAGTTCAACTCGCCAACCGGATTCCATGAAGAAAACTCATCTTCCTCTTGGTGATCACGATCAATCCGATACAGATTCATTCGTCCGACCGTTCCCGAGAGTTCTTGGCTATCGCCAAAGAAAATTTCGCTCATGGGAATCCTCATTTCTACATCCCAACGTGCTCTCTGCTCATCCAATATCACAACACTGTCAATGGTTTCATTGACACGTCCGAAAGTCTGAACATATCCCTTCAGATCATTTTTCACCAAATAATGCAAAATCGTATTAATTGGATTGATTTCGATTTCCACATACTCTCGCAGATTATCATTCATACTAATGAACAATTCGACTACATCCTCTTGATAGATTAAATCGTTGTAGTTTGATAGGCTGCCGCAAACACTCTGATTCTGACTGGAAAAAGCAAGATACAAGTATTGATCGTCATACAAGATCTTGGCACAGGTTTCCTGTCTAGGGGCATCCCCTGTCACGACATCAACAAGCTTCAATTCATCAGCACGATTCCATGCTTCTTTTTTTATATTTCCATCAATCTCAAAGGGGTTTTCTATCTTCCGGCATCGATAAACCTTCATTCCTACTCCTCCATTTTCAATAATTTTTCCTTTAAACTCTTGTCTTTTCCTCCGTCGGAAACAAAAATCAATTCATAGAAGAAAAACAAACTGACTGCTATGCTGATTACCAGCCCCACCCAATACATAAACTTGATACTGGTATAAGTGATCAGAATCCCTCCGCCGTAAGAAGCAATCATACCGCCCAATCCCCCATAAATTGCAACCGCCATGGTTTGCGCAGTAATCTTTGTTCCATCCTTGGAAATGGAATCGATATAATACAAACTTCCGGTCAAGAATAAAGCGTATGCCGGCCCACCGACCGCTTGGGCTGCAATAAGCAAAGCAGGCGCATTGACAATACACAATAGAAACTGCTTGATGATCATAATCACCACACTCAATGCAATAATAAATTTGGGCTGAAACCGCCGAAAAATCTTCTTCATATTTAGAAAGACCGGTATCTCCAGTGAAGCGGACAACATACCAACTATACCCATCAAATCATCGCTCCCATTGAAGCTTTTTATCAGCAGCGGCAAAAACACTCCAGTAGAATGCAAAGGAATGAACATACCCAGGCTAACCAAAACGAAGATCATATACTGCTTGTTTGCAAGAACTCCTTTTAGGTCATATCCCACGCTAGCTCGCCCTCTGCCATCTTCTGAAGGCAGTCTGAAGATCATAATAATCGAAACGGCAATAAAGATCATATAGATGGGATAAACGACAGAGACCTGAGTCATCAGCACGATTTTTCCAACAACGAAAGACATCATTCCATAGAATGCTGACATCCAAACTCGTATGCTGCTGTATACCAGATTGCTGCCCTTGATGGCATCAATGGTATAAGAGTCTACCATGGGACACTGGGTGGAAATAAAAAAGGTGATCGTTGGTATCAGTATTTTCACACCTAAGACCGTATCATTTTGCAACATCACGACCATGCTGATCATGGTTGCAATCGCAGCAAATGAAAATACTTTTCTCAACGAACCAATTTTGTCACTGAGCATTCCCCAAAAAAACTGGGAAACAATCGCAACAAGAGAATTGATTGCCATCACAGTACCAATCTGACTGCTGTTCAAACCCTTGCTCATCATAAACATCACCGTATATCCATTGTATCCGGCGAATGCGATTCCCATAACGGCATAGAGTGTGGCCAGTCTGCCGTGAAGGCTATCTGCTATATTGCTCGTTTTCACTTGTATCTTTTCCATCAGCTTGTTCTTGTTTTCTCCCTATTGATCCCGCCAAGAGTATTTGGGTTCAAATCCCAAAACGCTTGCGGCTTTATCACAGTTTTCAAAACTTTGGTAGGCATCCCAGTCCTCTTTCATAGGTACACCAGGATAATACGCTTCCGCGATTTCCCGACTGTTCATGGTCGATCGTGTATCCTTTGCCGTAATTAAAAACACTTCATGCCCTGCAAATTCTCTTTCAATGCCTAACCGAAATGCTTCAGCCGCATCTCTTGCATCTACATAAGCCCAAAGATTGGTCGGTCCCTTATCCGGCTGGCCAAATAGATCCGCCATCATTTCATCGTCTTGATAGACCGCTTCAGAAATAATATGGGTAATGCGCAATGTAGCAATGGTCATAAAGGGATACCGAAGAACCATGGTGTCTGCCATTTTCTCAATCATGACCTTAGACATGCCGTACTCATCATCCGGCATATCCCGATGGGCTTCATCCACCGGCAGGTAGTCCGGCTTGGGCTTGTTCAAACTCCAAGCAAAACCGTATGCGCTATCGCTGGACGCGATCACAACCTTTTTAATCCCGTGTTTTCCGGCAGCATCCACCACGTTATAACTGCCAATCACATTGATTTTTAATAATTCCTCATCAGGGACATATCGTGGCGCGCCAATGGCAGCAAGATGCACCACCGCGTCACAGCCTTTTAAAGCCTGATAAACCGCATGACTATCACGGATATCCACTTGATGCTGTTCCAGATCACTGGAATCATCGAGCTTGGAATCCAGGATGCAGACCTCCCATCCATGATTCATCAATTCTTTGGCAACATATTTTCCAACCAATCCATTCCCGCCAGTTACCGCTGCTTTCATTCTTCTTTTCCTTCCTTTACCTCAGCGCCGATCGCCAGGAATTTGATCATCTTATCACCGGTATTTCGAATTTCATGAACTTGGTTCAAGCCAATATAAATGATATCTCCGTCACGAATGGGTTGGATCTCATCATCAATTCGCATTTCTCCCTTGCCTTCCATAATGTAATAGATTTCTTCATGGTCGTCATGGGAATGGGCATGATAGGAAAGCGACGGCTGTAGCCATGCCTGGGCGATATACATCATTCCCTTCATGCATGCCATTTCCTTATCAGGATCATATAGTTGCTGACCATGCAGCAATTGCCAATCAATGCCCGCGTCATGCGCGATGCCAGGAACACTGTCTCTCCAATTAATTTTTACCATTGTTTTTTCTCCCTGTCTTTATTGTTAGCTCCTCATTTAAGAGGGGTTCCAAATACGCAATGCCTGTATCTTTCAGCTCTGCCTCCAATTGTTTTGGCTCTGTTGTATTTTCCTGAAACATTCCATAATGGCAAGGAATAAAGCCTTTCACTTTCAGTTCCTTCCCCAGAAGCGCTGCTTCCTTGGCCGTCATATTCCCCCATTTGCCATTGATACATCCAATGATCAAATCGGGCTGAAAATCCCCTATATCCAAAAGCTGCTTATCATATTCCGTATCTCCCGTCAGATAAATCACCTGATCTTCATATTCGAAGACTAGGCCAATGCTGTCATCCGTATGCTTGGAATAAACGCCATAAATAGAAAGATCCTTACAGTCAATTCGGTCTTGGCGATTCAATCTTCGTGTTTGCGAGAGTGGAATGCCTATGGATACAAATTTCTGCATGCAACTATCCGGACCCGCGTAAAGGATGTGATTCCGGTCGGTATATCTTAATGTTTCCGGGTCACAATGATCCAAATGGTCATGGGTGCATAAAATCATATCCACCTGCAAATTTTGGGGGAGCAGAGGAATTGGAACCAATCGTTCCAATCCCTCTGCTTGATTAACAGAATCTGATAGATATGGATCCACACAGATTTTAGTTTCTCCAAAGCTGAGTATAAATCCATTCTGACCAATCCATTTGATAGAAATTCCCATATCCTTCTCCTATGGCCGTGCAATGGTGCCATCTGGCAATCTCGCTTCAGTCCATGTTGGCACCTCGTTTTTACATGGATACAGCTTGGCTTTTTCCTCATCAAAATCAACACCCAAGCCTGGCTTATCATTTGGATACATATATCCATTTTTAATAGTCGGCGCCCCAGGGAACACTTCATACATGCGTTCAGAATATCCAGGGAACTCCTGAATGCCAAAGTTGACAGAAGAGATGTCCAAATGCAAATTAGCCGCCATGCCAATAGGGGTCAAATCCCCAGGCCCATGCCAAGCGGTTCTTACACCAAAAGTCTCACAAAGCGTTACCAACTTTTTCGCCGGTGTCAATCCGCCAATCTGGCTCACATGCACCCGGATAAAATCAAGCAATCGATTGGTGATCAGGTTGCGCCATTCATGAGGATTGTTGAACAATTCGCCAATGGCAATCGGTGTCGCGCATTGATTGCGAATGATTTTTAGCCATTCCTCGTCTTCCGGCGCCAAAACATCTTCCAGGAAGAACAGCTTGTAGGCTTCTACATCTTTGGCAAATTGCACTGCTTTGATTGGCACCAAACGTTCATGAACATCATGCATAATATTCACTTCATAACCCAAGGTCTCCCGGATATATGCAAACAACTCAAGATTGGCCCGCATATATCCGTCCGGATCGTAATAGAAGCCCTCCAATGCATTTTCAGGTTTGTTCATCTTACCGGCATGACCGCCATATCCGCCCAATTGACATCGGATATGGGAATAGCCTTGAGCCATGAAGCTTTTCATGTTTTCAACAACTTCTTCCTTGGTCTTTCCATCGGCATGACGATAGACTGCCGCTGCTTCCCGGCACTTTCCACCCAGCAATTGATACACCGGCAGATTAGCCACTTTGCCCTTAATATCCCACAAAGCCATATCAACACCGGAGATTGCATTGTTTAAAACCGGTCCATTTCGCCAATACGAGTTCACCGTCAACCTTTGCCAAATGTCCTCAATCCGCATGGGATCACGCCCAATCAATAGGGGGCGAAGATAGTTTTCCACAGCTTCCTTGACAGGCAAACAACGCTGTGTAAAGGTTGCACAGCCCAGTCCATACAATCCCGGTTCTGAAGTTTCAATTTTTACGACCACCAGATCAATATCATCCGGCGCTGTTAAAATGCATCGTACATCTTTAATCGTCAAATTCATTTTGATCGCTCTCCTTTAGTCCAGTGCCAAAATCCGGTCAACAACCTCTTGGCGATATTTTGGTGACAGGCTTCTGAAATAACCACTATATCCCGTAACCCTTACAACCAAATCCGGATATTTTTCCGGATTCTTATGAGCATCCAAAATCATTTCCTTGGATACGACATTGAGGTTGATCAAGGTTCCCTTTTGCTTGTTATGTCCCAAAATTAAGGCTTCCAAGGCTTCGATTCCGCCGTTTCCTTTCAATAAAACCTTGTCCAATTCAATCTGAAGAGGAGCCGAGTTGCCATAACCTGGCTGTACCCGTGCTACCGCATTGGCTTTTAAGGTTGGCGCAAAGCTGGTGTTTTTGGCAAATCCAGGATCCGGTTCAGAACTGTGTGAAATCGGATCACCATTGTGTCTACCATTTGGTGTCGCTTGAAGATAAGCGCCCAAATCGCGGGTAACACCATGAGAGAACAAACCCGGGATCATAGTATATCCATCCTTGGTAGATGTATCTCGTACCAGATGGGTATAGGTTTCCGAAATTTTCTCCGCCCAATAATCCCCTTTGCTTTTACCGCTGCCAAAACGGTCCATGTTTTTCAACATGCTTCTGATCTCTTCAGCACCTTGGTAATCAGAATCCAAATGCGCTTTTAGTTCCTCCCAGGTCAGCTTTTGCTGGTCTACAACCCAATGTTCAATTGCGCCGAAAGAATCCGCAACCGTCGCCAGACCAACACCATCACAGGTCAAGTTATAGATATCAACCCCGCCTGCCGCCATGTCCAAACCACGCTCTACCGGACCATGGGAGAAGAGGTTCAAAACAACCTCCGGCATAAAGGTTGCAGACTTTTTCATATGAAGATCGAATCCGTCTTTTAAGACTTCAACACTTGCATCCAAATGATCTACATACCGCTTCCATAATTCCTCCATGGAATTCTCACAAGTCGCATCATCAACCATCTCATTAAAAGCCAGGATAAAAGGCGTCACCAGACAGTGTCTCGTCACATCCTGCAAGCAATATTCAATCCCAGGCAAGGCGGTCCAATTACAGCCAACCTTGTTTCTCATTCTGGCCAGACCCAATGGAATACTATTTTTCCGATACCCTTCTACAATCCCTGTGTCACAAGAGAATGCGGCCCCGGTTCCATCCTTGATATTGTGACGAATGGCTGTGCGCAAAAGGTTCCGATCCATCTCGTCATGAACACGAAGCGCTAGATTGGATGGAATCTTCAACTGATGGGCTGCTTCCAAGATCAAATAGGAAATCCTTGATGCCATTTCATGGCCGTGAACATCCGGTCCGCCCAATTGGGAATAATGCGTATCATTGTAAAAGAGGCTGGCAATATACCAGATGGCCATTTCATCATCACAAAGGCCCATTTCCCGATCTTTCTCGTAATATGGCCGTAACAGTTGGTCCAATTGTCCCAAAGCTCCACCAAGTCCCCACATGCGGTCAATGGATTGAAACCAAGCCAGAAACTGACAAGCCTCTCGCAAGGTTCGTGGTGGATTGTAAACCAACCATTCATTCATCTCAGCAATCTCAATCAAGTTTGCCTGCAAGAGCGGATCCTTTTCATAGGCGGCCATATCCCGGGCTTTTGTTGCATGGTTTTTGATCCATGTCTGCATGCCCAAAACCAATGCTTCCTCACCATCATAAAAATCATTATCTTGATATTGGTTCAAGTCACGAAAGCGTCTGATCTTCTTCAGCAGGCCTCCCCAGCCCAATTCAAGGCCAATGCGCATATCCGGACACACATGATTGACGCCATCGATGCCATGATAAATCAAATTATATTTCTTTTGCCTGTCTTTCAACTCCTGTGGAAAATCTGACTGTCGCCAGCCGCCAAATTCATCAATGGCTTTCACCCAGGCCCCTGCCAAGGCGCTGTTTGGCTCAATATATACCGGATAGGCTTCCAAAAGTCGGCCAAAGTTTTCCCCAATGTTTTTTATTCCAATGGATCGACCCGTTTGATCGTCCACCACCGGTTCAAAATCAATAGGTTGATCCCATGGGATATAGCCATGGTCATCCACATCAAAGTAACCTCTTTCCGCCAACTTCACATCCGTGTGTTTCTTTTTTACCTCTCGCAAATTCTCAATTCGCATACGATAATCAATTGTCATTTTTCTCCCTCGCTCCCATAATCAAGCTAAAGAACCTTCACATATTTTTCAGCAACCATTTTCAATTCATTCATTTTTTCATCTTTTATCGATTCAAATTCGATTGGATCGCCTCCCAAACTCCGCTCCTTTTCAACACCCATGGCATGATAAGGCAACAATTCGTAATACAACAAGCCTTCAAAGGACTGAATGAAATCTGCAATTTTTCCTATCTCGCCTTCACTATCATTCACGCCCGTAATAACAGGGGTTCTCACAATCATGGGAAGCCCTGTCTGAGACAGCTTGACTAAATTTTTCTTGATCTGATGATTGCTGGATCCAACATAAGACTGGTGTTTTTCATCATCAAAGACTTTAAAGTCAATCATGACAAGATCCAGATAATCAACAAGACTCTCCAGCATTGACCAAGGATAATTCCCTGCCGTTTCAATAGCTGTTGAGATCCCTTGTGCCTTGCACGCCTTCAACAATTCAATCAGAAACCGTCTTTGCAATATGGGTTCTCCGCCAGAAACCGTAACCCCACCACCGGAGTAAGTGTAATAATCCTTGTCCTCCATAATCGTTTCCATCACTTCAGAAACCGACATGGTTGTGCCTGAAATCTCCAGTGCCTGATAAGGACAGCCATCCGCGCATTTTCCACATGCCGTGCACTTGTCCCGATCAATTTCAAGACCATGAACGTTCAATTGCAGAGCCTGCTCTTGGCAAAGTCTTATGCACGCACCGCATTCCTTGCACTTTTCACGATGAAAGAGCAATTGGGGTGAAACACTTAATGACTCCGGATTATGACACCATGCGCAGGTGTTGTTGCATCCTTTCAAAAATACAGTTGTCCGAATCCCTGGACCGTCATGGACGGAAAACCGCTGAATATTAAACACATTTCCCTTCATGGATTTCACCTCTTCACTTACAGCTTGTCTAAGGCCTGTTTTAAATCTTCAATCAAGGTTTCCTGATTTTCCAGACCAACAAACAAACGAACCAGCCCTTTAGGAATCAAGCTTCCATCTTCACTAAATGCCCCGACTGGCGAAACCAAACTTTCATATCCACCCCAGCTTGGACCGCACTGGAAGTATTCCAGTTCCTTTGCAAAAGCAACAATACGATCCCCCTGCGCGTCAATGATGACACTCATCAAGCTGGAATATCCCTTCATCAAAGTCTTGCCTAAGTCATATTGGGAGAAGGAAGGAAGCCCCGGATAGATCACCCGTTTCACTTTGGGGTGGCCCTCCAAAAATTCTGCGACTGCCATGGCGTTCTCCTGATGCTGCTTCATTCGAAGCGGCAAGGTTCGAAGACCACGGGTTAAAAGACTGGCTTCCTGGGGTCCTAAAATTCCGCCAAAAAGCTCTCGTTCTCCGTAAGACAAGTTCTCCAAATCTTCCTTTCGCCCTGCAATGACACCCGCAACCAAGTCACTGTGTCCGCCTAAATATTTGGAAGCAGAATGAACGACCATATCAATCCCAAATTCCAAAGGATTTTGATTAATAGGCGTCGCCCAGGTATTGTCAATCACAGTGGCAATCTTCTTTTCTTTTGCCAATTTAGCAATTGCCGGCAAGTCTTGAATCACAAAGGTATAAGTGGATGGACTCTCTAGATAAATCAAATCCGTATTCTCTTGAACCGCTTCTTCGATTTCTTGGATCGAGACACCCGATACAAAAGTCGTCTCTACATCAAACCGACTCAAGTACTCACTTAGAAAGCGGTTTGCAGGTCCATAGACCGTATCGACTGCCACCACATGGCTGCCCGCCTTGATCCAATGCATGATGGCTGATGAAATCGCCGCCATGCCCGAACCAAAACAACGGGCTGCCTCCGCCTTTTCAAGGGCTGCCAGCTTGACTTCTGCCACTTCAATCGTGGGGTTGCTTACACGGGTATAGGCGTAAAGTTTATCCTGGCTTTTTTCCAGCTCCTCTGTAGATACGAAGAGGGAATTTTGAAAGATCGGTGGTACCACCGCCCCTAAAAATTTATTGTAGTCATCACCCTGATGAGCACAGATATCTTCAATTTTTTTCATTATTCTCACCTAACCTTTGATTGCACCGTCCACAATTCCCTTCACCAAGAATTTTTGCATAAAGCTGAAAAGAATCATGGTTGGAATGATTGCGATAATCGTGCCCGCAGAAATCGCACCCCAGTTCACATCATATTTAGTAATAAAGGAATAAATCGCCACGGGTATTGTCCTTTTGCTGTCCGAGTTGATATAAAGCGCCGCAGTAAAAATCTCGTTCCAACAGTTGATGAAGCCAAAGATAAATACCGTAAAGATTCCCGGCTTTAAAAGCGGTAAAATCACATAATACAAAGACTGCAAGCGGTTTGCCCCATCGATCAGGGCCGCTTCCTCCAGCGATTTTGGTATCCGCTTAAAGAAGCCAATCAGGGTAATCGTGGAAAATGGCACTTGTCCACCCATATACAACATGGCTACCGTCGTCAGCTTATCCAGCATGCCAAGTTTGGCCAGCAAGACATACATGGGCGCAAAGCCAGCGATGCCCGGCAGCATCTGAGTCAAGAAGAAGGCCATCATGACATGCTTCTTTGACTTGAATTGGAAGTTACAGATCACATAGGCCGCAAAGATACCAATCAACAAACCCATCAAGGGACCCACAATCGAAACCAGCAAGCTGTTCATAAAATATCTTGGAAAATCCGCTACATTGACAATGTAGCTATAGTTCTCAAAATTCAGTGATTCTGGAATATATTGAATCGGGAAGGTAAAAAGCTCTTTCTTCCCTTTAAAGGATGTAATCAGAATCCATACAAATGGAATGATCGTGAACAGCAGATACAATCCCAGCATGGTGATCTTTCCGCCCTCCATCAGGGAATCGATGATTTTTCTCAATCTTGATTTTTTCATTAGAAGTCACCTGCCTTTTCAAATTTAGAGATTGCCAAGTAGGCAAGCGTATATACAACCATAAAGAGACTCAACAACAACGCGCCTGCTGCGATCATGCCGTAGTCGCTTCCATTGAGGATCTGCAGCATCAAGTGCGATGTAATAATATTGCTGGAACCCGCTGGTCCGCCTCCGGTCATGGAGAAAATCAGATCCGGCATATTAATGATCCACATAACGCGCAACAAGGTTGTTACAATCAACACCGGTTTGATATAAGGCAAGGTAATATGGAAAAACTTATGCACGCCAGTTGCGCCATCGATTTCGGCAGATTCATACAACTCTGAAGGAACCGTCTTTAAGGCCGCAGAAATCATAATGGCAAAGAATGCAATGCCGTACCACACATTGGCTGTAATGGCACTAGGCAACGCTAACTCAGGTGAGGACAAGAATCCAATTGGATGCGCGATAACGCCTAAGCGCATCAGAATATCGTTAACAACACCGGACTGTCCGTTAAATAACCAGCGCCAGATCAGGCCTATCATAAAACCCGACAAGGCCCATGGCAGAAAGATGATACTTTCGTAAATTCTTTTGCCCCGAAAATTTTTCCTCAGCATCAATGCCAGCGCCATACCAATGGTGAACTGGAAGAAGAGGGAAACCAAAACCCAGGTAATCGTATTGGGTATTGTCTGTAAAAATAAACGGTCTGATAAAATCTTTCGGAAGTTATCCAGTCCAATCCAATAAATATTGTGAATGTCATACAATTTATAATTTTGAAAGGCCATTTTAATTCCACTAATTGCCGGGAAGTAATTGAAAAAAGCCAGGCTTGCCAAAGCTGGAATCAATAGGCCCACAATAATTCTTCGGTCGTTTTTGTTTTTCTTTTTCTCTTTGAATTCAAAGGATTTTTCCTCATGAATCTTCTTTTCAACCATTTCAACCATATGCTCAGTACTCCTTTACTTCTCACGGCATTCTCCAACGCAAAAACTTTATTTGTCATATTTTAAAAATATTAACATTTCCACGTTGCAAAACCCGTGAGCACGCTCCCTTTCCATCAGATGGTTCAGATTCATCCCATTAAATGCTGCCCATTCCATCTTCAGTCAGTCAATTTTGGTTTTTTTAAGAGTGGACCAATCCGCGCAATAACAGGGCTTGATCCACTCTTCTTCAGCAATTCTTTACTTGTTAATATTCTTAAACGGTTCCGCCAACTCTGCTGCCAGTTCTTCTGGTGTGATATCACCAATCAGCATGGCTTGGGTGCTTGCATCCAAAATCGTATACATTGCTTCTTTTTCTTCGATAAACTTCATGCCGGAAGATTTCAAACCAATGAAGCTATCCGCATTTTGGCTCATCTTCAAGTAGCTTGCGTAATAGCCTTCTGTAAAGAATGGATCCATAGAGGCTGTTACATGAATCGGAATAGAGCCATTGTTTTTGCAGAAATATGTATTCACTTCGGCTGAAGACAAGTAAGCAATAAACTCAAATGCTTCCTGCTGGTGTTCGGAATGAGACGGAATTCCCCATCCTGCAAATCCAAATGGGAAATAGCTCTTGCCGTTTGGTCCAACCGGCATTGGTGCCGTATCCCAGCTTCCTTCTTCCATATGATCGATACAAGTTGCAATAACTTCCGGATCCTGAATCAGCATGGCTGTTACACCTGAATAGAAGTTTTCTACCATTTCCGGGTAACCCCAAGCAATACTGTCTTCCGGTGATGCATCCTCATACAACTTTTTATAGAACTTGATGCCTTCAACAAAATCTGGATCTTCAAACATAGACCGTCCATCTTTTGTAATCAGAGAGTCTGATCGATCAATCTTGTTGTCATCCATCCACGAGAAACCTGTGTTCAAGAGATATCCACCTGTTCCAATGTTTCCACGGAAGGAATATCCATATCGATTTTTAGAAGGATCAGTGAGTTTTACCCCCGCTTGATAAAGCTCTTCCCAAGTTGTCGGCACTTCCAAACCAGCTTCTTCAAACCAGTCCTTTCTGTAAAACAGAGTTCTCTGGTATCCGCCATAAGGCAGGGAGTATACATTGCCGTCATCTGCTGTTATCGCACTCTTGAACGCGTCAGAAACCGTATCCCACTCATCCCATTCATCAATATATTGATTCAGCGGTACGATATAACCATTATTGACATCACGATACGGTACTTCACGAACCTCATAGATATCCATCTTCTGCTCAGCCATAAACATCGCTTCCAATTTCTGGGCTGCTGTATTCAGTGGCGGAGAGATCAACTCAACCTTAATGTTGGGATGAGTTTCTTCATATTTGGCAATCAGTTCTTTCAGTAATGCCGTACGCTCAGGACTTGTGATCTGTTCAACCATGGTCAAGGTGATCTGCTCTTGCCCACTATCTCCACCTGCATTGGCTGCTGGTGTGTCCGTCGTTTCGGCACTGCATCCGGCAAGTCCGAATACCATCATCCCTACCAGAATCATTGCTACAAGCTTTTTAAAATAATTCCTTCTCATAATTCCCTCCGTTCAATTATTCTTTGGTACACTACGAATTGTAATCGCTTTCCCCCATTTGAAGAATGGACTTTTTTTGGTTTCTGTGTGGATTTTTTTTGGTTTCTTGATTTGACAAAGTTTCTTGCCTCATGTTAAAACCAGAATAACACGTCTCTTAAATCAATCATCATTTTTTCACTTTTACTCTGAAAGTGCTCAGAAAGGATAGATGTCAATGAACCTAAAGAAACCAAAGAATTTTCTGCATTTCATTATCCATGACCTGAGACTCTCCATGAAACTAACCATTTTGATGATCTTTTTAATTGCGATAACGGTTCTGTCTGTTTCTGTGCTTTTCCAATCAAAATTTGATTCCTTACTTAGCCAAGAGATGGAAAATTCATCAAAGCAATTGGTGAATCAATATATCGAAGATATCAATTATAAATTTAAGTTTCATGAAAACGTTTTACGTGGAATTGTAATTAACGACTACGTACAGGAAGTCATCAACACTGGAAATGATGACAGCATGGAAGTCATTTCCGCCACTGTTGCCGAAGAGATCAATGAAGTTCTTTTTAATAAAATTCCTGACGATGTTTATGATATCACCCTTTATGACGCCGATGAGGCATTTATTTCAGACAACAAATATTTGGATTCCTTATCTCATGTCAAAGAGGAAGAATGGTACCAAACCTTTTACCAGAATCAATATTTTTATGAATACTTTTTCCATTCATCTGGTGAAATGGGTTTTACCCAATTGTCCATTCTTTTTCCCATACAAAACTACAAGAGCAAGGAATCCGATACCGTTAACGGCGTATTGAAGGTAGACCTGTTCCCGGATCGAATCTTTAAATCCACCATTACTGATATGGATAGTGATGAAAGAAAGAACTTCTTTGTTATTGACCAGGACGGACAGATTGTTTATTCCAACAACAATAGTAAAATCCCTTATGCCCAGAATATACTCAACCAATACTATCAAATTGGAGTTACCCGCATTGATGATCCCAATAAAAATCATGCCGGATTCTATCAGATCAGCGAAGATTTTGCCCAGAACTTCAAGGTTGTCTTCTTCTTTTCCGACAGGGAAATCCATTCGCGAACAACGGAACTGGTTCGATTTATCCTGACATCTATGAGCTTGGTGATTCTCTTGCTTATTTTCATAGCCATTCAATTGTCATCGACATTTACCCGACGGATTCAACTTCTGGTCGATAAGATGAATGATGTAAAAGAAGGCAATATCGAATTGCTCGACACCGTAGAAGGATACGATGAAATCGGTGAAATGGGCCAGCACTTCAATGATATGATTCAGCGAATCCAAAAATTAATCGATGAGAATTATATTCAAAAGCTTGAAAAGCAAGAAGCGGAATTCAAAGCTTTGCAGTCACAAATTAATCCACATTTTATCTTTAACACCCTGGAAACCATCAATGCAACCGCCTATATCGGTGGATGTACGGATACTGCAGAAATCAGTACCAGACTAGGACAAATTCTCCGTTACAGCATCGGAAGTCAACAAGCTTTTGTTCCCCTGGAAAGTGAACTCAATAATGTCATCGACTATATTGAAATTCAAAAATACCGCTTCGGCGATCAATTTACTTTTAGACGAAATATTCATCCCAAATACCTAAAAACATCCATGCTGAAATTAACCTTGCAGCCCCTGGTGGAAAACGCCATTTTACATGGATTCAAAGATTTTCGAGGCGAGGGGATTATTGATATTACTGCTGTTGAAGAAGACCTTGCCCTAACCATCATTGTCTCGGACAACGGCGTAGGGATGGACAAAGAAACCTGTAAAAATTTGAATGAATATTTAAACCGGAAGGAATATAAGATCCATGAAGAAAAGAGAAGAAGCATTGGTCTTCAAAACGTTCATAAACGCTTGCAGATTGCCTTTGGCAATGCATATGGCATTCGCATCGTCAGCGAAAAAGACAGGGGCACTAAAGTCATATTAAAGGTGCCAAAATAACCGGAAAAGAGGAAGAATATGTATAAAGTATTGATTGCAGATGATGAACAGATCATCCGACAGGGTTTAATGACAAAACTCACCAAATTTAATTACGAGTTCGCACCCTTCATCGAAGCCTTTGACGGAGAAGACGCCCTCAATAAAATCAAACTGCACCAGCCGGATATTGTCTTTATTGACATCCGCATGCCCTTTATCAACGGCCTTGATGTGATCGAGCAAATCCGCCAACTAAACTACCACACACAATTTATCCTGATTAGTGGATATGCCGAATTCAAGTATGCAGAGCGAGCCATCAACATGGATGTTAACGCCTATGTACTAAAACCCATATCCATGGAAAATCTTGAAAAGGCTTTGCATGAAACTATTCGAAAATTGACCATCGAACAGGAAAACAGGACCATTAAAACCGTTCACGAGAAAGCAGTTCACGACAATTTGGCTTTCCAACAAGGAAAAGAAATCAATCAATTGCTGGCAAACACTTTTCAAGCTGACAACTATGAAAGCAAGCTAAATCGGATCGGCTTACCCCTTGATGACAACTACATTCTAGGCATTTTGCACATCAATGATGAGAGCTTTTCCAACTCTGGATTTTCCTATCGAGATATTGCCTTATTGAAGTTTTCCATCAGCAATATTATCGAAAAAGTCAACTATGATAATTTCATTTACGTGGTGGAAAACAATAGCAATAAAACAGAACTCTACTTGCTTTTTCACCATAAGGACAGCAAGCATTTGCTAGAACAAACCAAAAGTCTGATCGACCGAATCTTTATTTATATCCTGCATTTTTTAAAGATCCAAATTACCATCGGAACCAGTTTGGCCAGTCAAAGGGTCGAACCCAAACTCGCCTATCAAGCCAAGGCTGCATTGGATGAGTACCTCATCCACGGAATCAACAAGGTATACGCCTACGATGATTTTAACAATCGAAAGATCCAGGAATTTCCCATTGATAAGATTCGATTATTTGAAAAAAACATCGAAAAGCATAATACAGCCAATGCAAAAACCATTGCAATTTCCATTTTTGATTCCATCCGCGCATCCCATTACAGTACCATGCAAATTAAACAGATTTATCAATTGCTGCTTAATGCGATTATCCTAAAGAATGCACAATCGGATTCTGGCATCAACCGCTCCTTGATCGATGAAATTCTTGCCACCGATGTGCGCAAATCCTTTCATTCGGTAGATCAGATCAAAGAGCATCTACTTGCCATGATTGATCAGCTTCTGGAAGGGGAATCCAAACAGACCAGCAATATTGCCGCAAATTACATTCAAGAGGCGGAAACCTATATCCAAAACAACTATTTCAATGCCATCACAACCGAGAAAATCGCTGATGTCCTTTGTCTCAATCCAAGCTATTTTTCAACCTTGTTCAAAGAGAAGAAAGGCATTACCGTAACCAAGTACATTACCAATCTTCGCCTGGAAAAAGCGGTCGACCTGCTGGCCAATTCAGATGCCCATGTTTCCGATATCGCGAGCATTATCGGATTTAACGATCCCAGATACTTTTCAAAAGTCTTTAAAAAATACAAGGGAATAACACCTTTGGAATTCAGAAAGAACCACGCAAAGCGGAACGATTAATTCGTTCTGCTTTTTTGCATAAGAAAAGAACACCCCCGTTTTATTGCGTTAAGCGACCAAGCAAAATCCGCAAATCATAAGGATGTTCCCCATCAGTTTACCATAGTATTCTAAGCATTAAAAGCTTTCCGGCACCACCAGCAATTCCAATGCCCCTGCCTCCATATGGAACTTGACCGGCAGCAGGTCGCCTTTTTCCCCATCTACGTCAATTGGCACTTGCGAATGACCCAAGATGGTTAAGTCTTGTGTCTGAAAATGGTGCACCTTGTCATGCTGTACATGAATCCCCATTAAGAATCGAGTGAAGATTTCCACCAATTCCGGGATCGGAGCCTGTTCAATGACCAAACAATCAAATTTACCATCCTGATAGGATGCATTGGGCAGGGCTCGAGAAAATCCGCCCACACTGGCTGTATTGGAAACCAAGAACAATAAAGTATCTACCGTGATTTCCATATCTGGCATTTGAAAAGTCAACTCGTAAGACTTGGATATCTCCCCAGGCACCATCACGGCTCCCTGCACATAATAGGCCAGTTTGCCAAACCAGGTCTTCCACTCAGAGGCCACTTCATGGGCAATGCTGGTAAAAGCACCGCCAGCCGCCACATTGATAAAAAAGCGGTCGTTTACCCTTCCGATATCCACAGTTCGCACCTGTTCAGCCATTAACATATCCACAACTTCCCCAACATTGTTGGGGAGTTTTAATTGCCGAGCAAAATCATTAACCGTACCAGCAGGCAAAATAGCGAATCGCGGTCGTTTCTCATGCTGCATCAATCCATTGATCACTTCATGGATGGTACCGTCTCCACCGGCCGCCATGACTAAATCAACGCCTCGTTCCTGCATGGTTGCTGCTATGCGCTCAGCGTCTCTAGGTCCCTTTGTCGCATATAAACTTACAATCCAATCCGTCCTGATTTGTAGCTGACGGGCAATTTCAAATACTTTGTCTTGTTCCCACTGGCGTCCTGCCGTTGGGTTGTAAATAATAAAGAGTTCTTTCATCATTCCCCTCCTTATCCTACTTCTACCCCAACCAAACCAAGAAATCAAGTAAAGAAAGTATAAACAGCCGAACGCACGTTTCCTTCTCCCCCTAAATGCGTTATAATACCATCAGGAGGCTCGTCATGATTAATCACTTGTCTGTTCGAAAATTTGTTGAATTTATATTGTCATCCGGCGACATAGATACCAAATTCAGAAGCCAAAAACGGGCTGTCGAGGGTACCTATGCCCACCAGACCGTGCAAGGGCGCTTTCAGAAAAAATTCGGCGATGCCTACGAACCGGAAGTCCACTTGCTCTTCCATCAGGACACCCCTTACTACACTTTGGAACTGGAAGGTCGTGCCGATGGAATCTTTCGATTGGAAGATGAAATTCTCATCGATGAAATCAAGACGGTCAAGGGACCTCTTGAGACTGTGACCGAAGGCAGCCTGCTTCACTGGGCACAGGCACGAGTCTATGCTTATATTCTTTTAATGCAAGAAGACCTGGACACCATCGGTGTGCAGCTCACCTATTATAGTTTAGAGGACAAAAAAGAAAAGTCCTTCACCGAAAGTTGGAAACGAGCCGATCTGGTTCAATATTTTGATGAACTCTTAAAGGCATATGATAAATGGGCAACCTTTCAGGGCAAATGGGTGCTGGCCCGCAATGCAGCAATGACAAAACTAAAATTTCCTTTCTCGGCCTACCGAAAAGGCCAGCGCGAAATGGCCGTTACTGTTTTCCAAGCCATCCGCAAGAAAGAGAACCTCTTTTTGCAGGCCCCTACCGGGACCGGCAAGACCTTGTCCGCCTTGTTCCCTGCTTTGAAGTCATTGCCGGAATCCAATTTGGAAAAAATCTTTTACTTAACGGCAAAAACACCCCACAAGCAAGTTGCTTTGGCAACCCTCAATCTTTTTGAGGACTTCCCCGTCAAGCGAATCGAATTGACGGCCAAGGACAAAATCTGCTTAAACGAGGTATGCCAATGCGAACCGGAAATCTGCCCCTATGCCAAAGGGCATTTTGACCGGGTGAAGGCATGCCTATGGGAAATGCTGGAGACTGAGAATCATTTTACACGGGAAGTCATTCAGTCCTATGCTGAGAAGCACCGGGTCTGTCCATTGGAACTGGGATTCGACTTGGCGCTCTTCTGTGATGTAATCATCGGCGACTACAACTATGTCTATGACCCCAAGGTTTATCTTCGCCGCTTCTTTGACACAGACCATACACCTTTTATCTTTTTGGTGGATGAATCCCACAACTTGGTGGATCGGCTGCGCAGCATGTATTCCGTGCAAATCAACAAATCAGAGATTCTGTCACTCAGACGCTTGGTCAAGCCTCACCATCCAAAATTGGTCAAGGCGCTTTCTAGAATCAATCGTGTTTTTCTGGACTTAAAATCTGATGAAGATCCGGTTTACAAGCCTTTGGATTCACCGCCCGACACCATGGATCGCGCCCTTCATCGGCTGATTGAAGTTCTGGATCCCATCTTGGCAGAACGGTCTTCCCCTTTACAGGAAACCCTCTTGGATTTCTACTTTCAAGCCCTGGATTATTTGCGAATCTCGGAACAGCATGTGGATGACGGCTACCTCATTTATCTTTATCAGCAGAAGAAACAGGTTACCCTCCACCTTTACTGCATGGATCCAGCCATGAAAATGATGCAACTGAATAAGCGGGCAAAGTCTTCTATCTTTTTCTCGGCAACCCTTTCCCCCTTTCCCTACTTCAGAGAGCTTTTAGGGGGCAGTGAGGATGATCGGTGCATTTCGATCCCATCCCCTTTTGCCAAAGAAAACTGCTTTGTCGGTCTCCATTACGGCATCAATTTACGCTACCGATTTCGCCAGGCTGCTATACCAGAATTGGTACGCTTAATTGGGGAATCCACTAAAAAGAAGTCTGGCAATTACATGGTCTTTTTCCCATCCTACGCTTATATGCACGATGTATATGACGCCTTCTGCCAAAGCTATCCCAATCAGCGGACCCTTCTACAGGTCAGCGGATGGGGCGAACCGGAACGGGAAGACTTTTTGGCTGCCTTTGAAAGTGAACCAGAAGAATCCTTGATCGGTTTTTGCGTCTTGGGCGGCGTTTTTTCCGAAGGGATTGACCTGCCTGAGAATCGCTTAATCGGCTCGATACTTGTGGGAATTGGCTTGCCACAAATCAGTTTCCAGCGGGATCAAATTAAGGAATACTTCGATCAAAAACATGGCGATGGATTCCTATACGCCTATGTCATTCCCGGCATGAACAAGGTTATGCAGGCCGGCGGCCGTGTCATTCGCACAGAAACGGACCGCGGCATGATTATTCTGGTGGGCCAACGATTCTCCGTTCCACCAGCGATTGACCTGGTTCCAGACCATTGGCGTCATGGACAGTTCTATGATGCGCACAAGCCTTTGCTGGGTGATTTGGACGCCTTCTGGCAATTGCCTTTGGATAAATCCTAGGATTAAAAATATCTTAAAAATCGACTTCTTCAAGTCCTTCCCTCCTATTCATTGGTAAACTAAAAAAATAGGAGGGAAAAATGAAAAAAGACGGTTTTACCCTGATTGAATTAATAGTCACACTTGCAATTTTAGGGCTCATTCTCGCTATCGCCGCACCGAATTACTTGGGGGTCAGTGCAGCAACTGGAGAGCAGGCTTGTGCACATCAGCGAACCTTGATAAAAAAAGCATTACGAGAGCAAATGGCTCAGCAACCTGACGCAGATCCCAAAGTTCTCTTGGAGCAAATCTTAATCGATGAAAATGGCCATTATTTTACCGATTCTCCAGTCTGCCCTTCTGACGGAAGCTATCACATCATTGAATTGAACACCGGAGAATATGGGGTAGCTTGTTCCCTTCATGGGGCACCGGAAGGCGCCATCGCTTTTAACGGCTACCATTACGATTTCTCAGATGGAAGTGTGAAAGACTTAAGCAATATCGCAACCATTGGTTACGGAAGCTTCGACTATAATAATGAGACAGGCAAGTTCGTCTCCAACTATGGCGCTGCCTTTATTCCTTATGAAAAAAGCGACCACTATAAGCTAACAACCACAGCAGACCTATCCGCAAACAGCAGGGGATACGGCATCTTTCTGGAAACCAGCCTAAACGACAGCAACAAGGACAGCGGGTCTATCATTCAGTTTGATCCAGGACTGGGCACCATGGTTGCCATGCGGACACGAAACGATGGAAAGGAGTCGTGGCAATCCGAAAGAATCAATGTTGGTGACTATATCGAAGAAGCAAAAACCAAGGAAAATACGGAAAGCAATTGGTGGAAATCAGAGCATACCATGAGCCTTGAAGTGGAGACCATTGATGAAAACACCAAAGGCGTGAAAGTCTATATTGATGACGTTGCAATTTTCAATGACGATGAGTACTCTTACACCATTAACTCCAACACAGAAGAAAAGACCTACACGGGTTTTCGTACCTGGAGCGGCGATGTAGAATTCTCTTCACTTACCTATGAAAATCTTGACTGAAATCCAAATTGCACCTAAGAAAGATCGATTCAGTCTACAAAAAAGGGAGCCTATCCTTAGGATAGGTTCCCGTATTTTATGTTTCTCGTATGGTGAGCTCATAAGGCAAAATCAAACGTTCAACGGGCGCGTCCGCTTCTTTCATTTGGTTTTCCAAAAGACGGACTGCCAAATATCCCAAATCGAAAAGCGGCTGTTTGACACAAGTCAAGGTAGGTGTTGTAATCTCCGATATAATCGTACCGTCAAAGGAGACGATGCGAACATCCTTGCCCGGTATCAAATCCATTTCCACCAAAGCACGAATGGCGACAGTCCCGTTGATATCTGAGTTCATCACAAGCCCGTCAATCTCTGGCTGCTTTTCTAAGGCATTGCTGATCTTATCCTTCAAATCATGGAAATCATCAAATCCACGAATGATGTCCACCGTCAGGTTTTTACATTCCTTACCAGCTCGGCGTACGCCAGCTGATCGATCAATCGATGAAGAAGAATCCCGCGCTGCGCTAAAATAGACAATATGCTTACAGCCCGCTTCCGCCAGCTTGCAAGCAGCCTCGTATGCAGCCGCTTCGTTATCGATGGCCACATAAGAAACCGGCATCGGATCAAAATGCTCATTGCACATCACAGCCGGGTGCTTTTTCGCAACTTCAGTCAAGCGGTCACTGGTGATGGAAGAAGATACAAAGATTACGCCGTCCGCCTGGTTGCTATCCAACAATTCCAAAAAATGATCCATATGACCCTGATCGAGTTCTACCGTACCAATAATCGGATTCATTTGCGTCTCTTTTACACCTTGTTCAATTCCGCGAAGAATTTCGGCATAAAAAGGGTTGGCAATGGTTGGAATCATGACCAATATGGAATTGCTGCGCTGGGTGCGCAGGTTTTTGGCCACAAGATTTGGCCGATAATTCAGTGCTTCAATGGCTGCCAAGACCTTTTCCCGTGTCTCGGATTTCACAACCGGATCATTGTTCAAGACCCGTGAAACAGTGGCCACTGAATACCCGCAATATTTTGCGACCTCTTTAATTGTACTCATCCCACATCACATCCTTGCCTTATTATATCACAAGTATTCTGCCTTCATAGGAAGACAGTTTTTCAATGGATTCATCCGCCTTATTGGTTGTCACCAGACAGCTTGCTCCCTCTGGCCAGCTTGCAGTTTTTTCAGTATCCGTAAGATTGACTTGAACCAGCAAACGACGATTTTCACCTTGTCGAACAAAAGAAATGACGCCTGGAACACTGATCTCTGCCTGAAACTGCCCTCGTCTCAAAGCAGCCTCCTGCTTTCGAATTTGAATCATGGTTTGGTAAAAGACAAATACAGAATCTGGGTCCTCTTTCTCCCGCTCGAGATTCACCTCTTTGAAATTGGCTGCCGGTGCCAGCTTGGGTTTGCCCGTACTGAACCCGGCATTTTCTCCCCCATTCCAATGAATCGGGTAGCGTGCATTGTCTCGGCTGATCTCCCAAATTTCTTTTAAAACCTGGTCTTCCGGTTCTCCACCTGCCACAACCCGGTATTCATAGGCCAAACGGGTGCGAATATCTTGATATTCGGCAAAAGTACCGTATCGCGCATTGGTCATCCCGGTCTCTTCTCCCATATAAACAACAGGCACACCACGAAGACTTAAGAGGAGGAGGGCAAGGACCTTCGCTGATTCCCTTCGATGCGCACGATCATCTCCAAAATGGGAAACCGAACGGCTTAAATCATGGCTTCCAAAGAAAATCATGGGCGACAAGGATTCATGGACGGATTGCCAGCGGAACAGACGATCACGCCATCCATCTACAAATGACTCTCTCGATTGATTCTCCGCTCGACGATAATCTGTCGCCTCAAACTGAAGAAACGAATTCAGCTCTTTCCGATCCGGTGCCGTATATAGCACCGCATCTTGTTCGGAAACGCCTTGGGTCTGACCGATCAGGAAGATCTCTTCGCCCTTTAATGTTTCCCGCAATTCCCGAATATAGGCATGGGAGAGCGGATGGTTCTGAAAATATGGTTCCGGAAACTGCGGCTGACCCGTTTCCGGATCAATCGGCGCATCCGGTAATCCCGGCTCTTTGCCGATTTTATTAATCACATCCAAACGGAAGCCTGATACGCCCCGGTCAATCCAAAACTGCAAGACTTTTGCCATCTCATCGCGCACCTTTGGATTTTCCCAATTCAGGTCCGGTTGGCAAGCCGAGTAAAGATGCAAATAGTATTCGTCGGTTTCAGGGGAATTCTCCCAACAAGATCCGCCTACCTTGGATGAAATCCAATTATTGGGTGGCAAGTCCCCCTGACCCTTACGCCATATGTAAAAATCACGATAGGAATCTTCCTTGGCTTGCTTGCTCTGCTTAAACCAATCATGCTGATCAGATGTATGATTCAATGGGATATCCAGAATCAACCGCAGACCAAGTGCCTTCATGGCATCCATCAGGCGATCAAATTCTGCAAGGTCGCCTAAATCTTTGCGAATATCGCAATAATCGCTGACATCATAGCCGCCGTCTTGCATGGGTGAAGGAAAGATGGGGCACAGCCATAGGGTTTCCACCCCCAGCTTTTTCAATTCTGGCAATTTCTCACGAATACCTGCCAAATCGCCGATGCCATCGCCATTGGCATCGTAGAAGCTTTCTGGGTAAATTTCATAAATAACCGTATCTTTCCACCAGGTCACGACTGCCACCCCCGAATCTTTGACAGCAATTCAGCTTTGTCACAAGTAGACAGGTAGCTTTGTGCCTTGGCATATTCGCGTCGATCTTGTAAATACTGCTGCCATCTTGGCTCCTGTCGCCTTGCTGAAAGCTGGGCCATAAGTCGCTCTTCCATTTGGTCAATATCTGCAGGATTCTGAATATCGGTTCGACTATCACGAATCTCCTGAATCCAATCTTTTACTTGCCCTTCAAAGTCTTCTTGCCCAAACATGGCAAACAAATACTTGGAATGCTTAGCCAAGTCATCAAGGGTGAAAACCTTCTGACTCATAACCATCTGCCGTTCCAAAATAAAGCGGTTTAAGTTGTTCTCAAAATACCGAAGGAAAGCAGCCTTGGCCTCGACAGGCGGATGATGCAGAATGGTAACCGCCTGTTCCGGGCAGAACCAAGTCAAGAACCGGTCGTCTCCGGCAGGAAGTTCTCTTTCTGGATCACCATTGGCATGAAGCAAACGGCATGCCAACAAGAAAGAAAAGTCCTCGCCTCTTGGAACCCGTCTTGGATAAAGCGCATCCTGTGCTACCGATGCTCTTAAGCAGAGATTCCCGCCAAAACCAAACAAGGTTTGCTGGCACTCCTCTGAGGACAGAAAGCCAACCAGATCCCGATCCATAGATGAATACTTCTCCCATGTTGGTAATGGATCTTCAGCCAGAATCCGCACAGTGCCGTTTTTCTCATATGGCGCTGTTACGATCCCGTAGTCTGGATGTGCTTCAAAAATTTCAGCAAACCGCACCAAGTGGTTTGCTCGAATCAATTCATCGTCATCCAGTTGCATAATCACTTCTTCCTCCATCAAAGATGGAATTAAAAGCCCCAGATTCCGTATCTCCGGATAGCCGGAAGATTCAAAGAAGACAATGCCGGTCTCTTTACAAAAATCTGAAACCTGGCGGTTACTGATCACATAGGTCTTCGGCAAGCCACCCACCGAATCCACCAAGTCATGGATTTTCTCTTCAATTTGCTCATCATATTCTGTCACTTCATTGGCGGCAATCCCAAACAAATAAAGGGTCAATTCATCTTCCGGACGCCGATTGGCATCCCGAATGCTTTCCAAGGTCGCTTGAAGTGTATTGGTTTGTTCGAAATCCCACAAAGGAGTCGGATGGTCAAAAGGATTTGTTTCTCCTTTTTCAGTAATCAAATAGGTATTAATCACAATGCCAATTTTCATTATTCCTTGACACCACCTTCCAATACACCCGATAGGATCCGTTTTTGCAAGGCCAATACCATCAGGATCAGCGGGATAATAACAATAATGGAAGCCGCGGACAATACGCCCCATGGCACCAGATAATCAGTGATATAGAGGGTAATTCCCACCGTTACCATCCGTCTTGCCTCGAATTGGTTCAATACCAATGCGAACAGGAACTGGTTCCAGGCACCAATAAAGACCAAGATACTGACCGTGAAAATTCCCGATTTTACCAAGGGGAACAAAATGGACTTGAAGACCTGAAAAATATTCGCCCCGTCAATCTCGGCACTTTCCTCCAGAGATTTGGGAATCGTATCGAAAAAGGCCGTTAAAAACCAAACCGCCAAAGGCAATTCCAGTACGGTAATCACCAAAGCCAAGCCCAAATAGGAGTTCAGCAAATGCAAGCTGCTCAACAATTGATAAATGGGATTGATAATGGTAACCGGAGGCAAAAGCGAAATCAACAGGAGAAAGACCAAGAAAATTTTCTTGCCCTTGATCTCCGTACGAGACAAGGCATAAGCCGCCAAGGAACCAATAAGAATGGTTAAAAATACAACCATCAAAGACATAATCAAACTGTTTCTCAAATAGATCATCAAAGGCTGAATTTGAAAGGCATCGACATAATTGGAGAAAATCCATTCCGTCGGCAATAGCTTTGGCGGAATCGCCATAATGTCTTTCGATGTCTTAAACGAACTGAATAGGATAAACAAAAATGGAAACAGCATGGAACCGACAAAGATGACAAAGAATAAAATGTATAAAGTCTTTTTGCTAATCTCTTTCATCTCAATCACCTACCTTCGATTTCATGGCATCCACAAAGAACAGACTGATAAAGAGGGCCAACAACAACATAACAACCGATAATGCCGCCCCATATCCCCAATTGCCAAAACGGAAATAGGTACTGACCGCGTAAATGGACAAACTCTCCGTGGTTCCCGCCGGTCCACCGGACGTCATGGCTGCAATCAAGTCATAAATTCGAAGGGCTGCTACAACCCGGAATAAAAGCGCTACCATAAGCGCTGGCTTGATCATTGGAATGGTGATTTTAAAGAATTGCTGTATCTTACCCGCACCATCAATCGATGCCGCTTCATATAGGTTCTTAGGTACATTCTGAAGCCCAGCCAAAAGGAGCAAAGACATATACGGGGTTGTTTTCCATACATCGGCGATAATAATCGCAGTTTTGGCAAAGAGTTCCTCCGTCATCCAGGGAAGATACTCGGTAATAATATGCGCCTTTAATAGAATTTCATTAATCATGCCGTATTGGCCAAACAAGTATGACCACATCATCCCGGCGACAATTGTAGGAATCGCCCATGGGATCAAAATTGTGGTTCGGATAATACCCTGACCTGGAATCTTGCGATTCATAATCAGAGCCAATCCCATCCCGATCACCAATTCAATCGAGACGGAAATAACAGTAAAGAAAAAAGTCCATTGAAAGGTTTTCCAAAATGTCTCATCATGTAAAATCTTCTGGTAATTGGCCAGGCCAACAAACTTGGCGCCTTCCGCCATGGTTTGGACCCTCAGGTCATGAAAGCTCAGCCAAACGGTTTTTGCCACAGGGTAGAAGACAAAGATCAGGACCATAAGCGCGGCGGGCAGCAAACACAGATAGCCGATTTTTTCCCTTCTTTTCATCATTCTCACTCCTCTTGAAAAGAGGGAAGCTTGGAAATCAAGCTTCCCCATTCACTTATTGACCCAAGGTCTCCTTCATTTTCTCAGTTGCATATTGAACTGCCTCTTGCGGTGTCTTATTTCCTGCAATTACGTCTTGAGACGCTTGCTGAAGATGTGCAGACAGCTCAGCATAGTAAGCTGATTGAGGACGTGGGTTCGTTGACATCATAACTGGCAGCATATCCACCATCCAAGGTTCATTTTCAACGATCTCAGCATCTTCATACAAGGCTTTTCTTGTTGGCAAATGCGCGATCAATAAAGCTTCTTGTTTTTGTGATTCATAGCTTGAACGGAACTTGGCGAATTTTACAGCCTCTTCTGGGTTATCTGTAAATTTCGATACCATGATTCCCCATCCACCCAGGGTTGAATAAGAGTCTTGTCCTGGCGCGTGTGGTAGTACTGTGTATTTAATCTTGCCAACAACGCTGGATTTTTCAGGATCCATAGAGTTGCGGTAGAAACTTGGCCAGTCTCGTGTAAAGATCATTTGGCCATTCAATGCCAAAGCACGCATATCGCCAGAACCGAAGCCGCCTACGCCTGGAGGTGTAATCTTGGCTTCGTGTACCATTTTTTCCATAACTTCCATGGCTGCTACAGATTCAGGCGAATCAAAGATAACATTGCCGTCCTTATCCAAGAAATCTCCGCCATGAGACCATACCAATTCAGTCAAGGAACAAGTAACACCTTCATATTGCTTCCATGATCCTGCGTATCCATACAAGTTTGGATCATTTTCTTGTGCCATTATGAATGAAGCTGTTTCAATCAGCTCATCCCAAGTCTTTGGAACAGGCTTGTTGTATTTTTCCAGAAGGTCGGTTCGGTAATAAAGCATGCCGCCGTCTGTGAAGAAAGGAATCCCATAAACATGATCCCGATAAGTGTATGCCTTCATGGCACCTGGAACATGCTCATCAATCTCTTCCTGCGTCAAATAGTCGTCCAGTTCCAATACCCAATCCGCTGATGCGAAAATTGGCGTCCAAACAACGTCACCTACAAACAAATCCATGGCTGGGTCTTTCGCCTGCAACATGGTATTGATTGTCTGTAATTTTTGATCCGTGCTTTCCGGAAGCTCTACGTAATTGACCTTGATATTTGGATTTTCGGCTTCAAACGCCTCAATCATCATAGTCTCAATTCCTTTTTCATCCGGACGTCCATAATAGGTAATCGTTACAGGTCCTTCTTCCTGCTGCGCACAGCCAGCCAAGAGTGGCAATACGAGCAATGCAACCAACAACAATGCAAAAAGTTTTTTCATCCTTCTCTCCCTTCACTTTTTGTAATCGATTACATTTCTTGGTAAAAAGAAATCAGACCAATTCAGTCCTCTTTGTAATCGATTACATTATTATTTTATCCAATTTTTCCTATTCCGTCAAGATAAATTGCAAACATTTTCCTTTTTCAAGTACAAAAAAACGCAAACGACATTCTTGTCGCTTGCGCATCCTTACACCACTTCAATTACCCCTTCAATCTTCGACAACTCCAAAACCAGCATGCTATAGGATGTGTTCGGTGGTACATCTACCACCAAATCCACCATACAAAGTGTATCATCCGACTGACTCATATGGATATCCTTAATCAAAACATTCAACATTTTGGAAATCTGTCCAATATCTCCAATCAAGCCCGTTCGCTCGTGGAAGGTTAATCGAATATGCTTGTACTTTTTCTTTTCACTTCTTTTTTCAAAGAATCCAGCAATCAAAAGAATCAATAGTGCTAAGAGACTGGCCGCGCCTGCCGCAAAATAAAAGCCGGAACCTGCTGCCAATCCAATGGCTGCGCACAACCAAATACTGGCCGCCGTCGTCAAACCCTTAATCTTGTCTCCAGAAAAGATAATGGTACCTGCACCCAGGAAACCAACACCGCTGACAACTTGCGCTCCCATACGACTAGGATCCGCTCCTTCAAATGCGTAGGCGGATATCAGCATAATCAAGCATGCTCCCACACTGACCAATACATGGGTTCTAAATCCTGCCGGTCGTCTATTAATTTCGCGTTCGAATCCAATTATGCCACCAAAGGCTAATGCCACTAGTAATCGAACCACAATTTCCTGATTTGTAATCATACTACCACCCCATTTTATACAGTATAACAGATTCCTGCGTTTACCGGAAATTCCCACGAGGTATAAAATAAGTAAGGATGAAAGGAGGTACGCCATGAAACTTACTAATGAAGAATTTGCAAGACTCGCCGTTTCACAACAAAAAGAACTGTTCAACAGCGGCAATACCCTTTCCTATGAATTTCGCAAGCGCCAGCTGATTCGATTGAAGACAGCCATCAAGGCGTATGAACGCCCTTTGATTCATGCGCTTGAAAAAGACTTTCATAAACCCGCTTTCGAATCCTATGTCACTGAAATTGGACAGGCATACGAGGAAATCAACTTTGCCCTGAAACACCTTCGTCAATGGATGAGACCTCGTCGAAAACATACACCCATTACGCAATTTCCGTCCCGTAGTTTCGTTTATCCGGAACCCAGAGGCACGGTTCTCATTATTGCGCCGTGGAATTATCCTTTTAATCTCGTGATTTTGCCTCTAATCGGTGCCATTGCCGCAGGAAATACGGCTATTCTAAAAACTGCCTCGGAGGCACCACTGACCTCAGCCGTTATCGGTGAAATGATTGACACGACTTTTGACCCCAATTATATTCTCGCATTATCAGGCACTTCAAACTTAACTCAAGCCATCATCAAAGAAAGTGTCGACTATATCTTCTTCACGGGCAGCACAAGGGTGGGCAAGATCGTTATGCAGGAAGCAGCCAAACACCTGACCCCCGTTACCTTGGAACTGGGGGGCAAGAGTCCAGTTATTGTTGATGACCTGCACGAGCCAAAAGTAACCGCCCAACGGATCGCCTGGGGCAAGTTTATCAATGCCGGTCAAACCTGCGTAGCACCGGATTATCTCTTAGTCCGGGAAGAACTGAAAGAACCTTTGGTGAATGCCTTGATTGAGGTAATCCAAGAATTCTATGGTGAAATCACACCAGGACACCCGGATTTCGCTCACATCATCAATGAGAAACATTTCAATCGCATTACTGGATACTTGAAAGAAGGGACTGTTATCTACGGTGGAGAATCGGATGAAGAAGCACTCTTTGTCGGGCCAACCCTAATGGACAACATTAAAAAGAACGGTAAAATCATGCAAGACGAGATCTTTGGTCCTATCTTGCCAATCCTGACCTACAAGGAAATTGAAGAAGCCATCGAATGGGTTTGCCAACGACCGGATCCACTCGCGCTCTATCTCTTTTCAGAAAATGAGAAAATTATCGATCGCGTTGTTACCCGGGTACCTTTCGGCGGCGGCTCCATCAACGATACCATCTCCCATTTGGCCACATCCTATATGGCTTTTGGCGGTCGTGGCAGGAGCGGCATGGGCAGCTACCACGGCGCTCACAGCTTTGAAACCTTCAGCCATATGAAATCCATTTTAAGAAAGCATCGGCGTTTTGGTATTTCTTTGGCCTACCCGCCATACACCAAAGAGAAGCATAGAATACTTCGTACTTTGGAACGACACAACCTGCTGGATAACTTTATAAAATAAAACAAAGGCTATGGAATGAGCTTCCATAGCCTTTATCTTATTCTCCCAATCGTTCTGCCAATCGAATCGCCTGAACCAGGCTATCATTTCGAGCAATCCCTTGCCAGGCAATTTCAAATGCGGTACCATGATCAACCGAGGTACGAATCACCGGCATCCCTACCGAGATGTTCACTCCACTATGAAATCCCAAAAGCTTCAGTGGGATATGTCCTTGGTCGTGATACATTCCTACTACCACATCATACTCCCCTTGTGATGCCTTTAAGAAAATGGTGTCCGGCGGATATGGACCAGAAACATCAATCCCTTGCTGCCGCATGACATCAATAGCAGGAATTATGGTATCAATCTCTTCCCTACCAAACAGTCCATTCTCTCCCGCATGCGGATTCAATCCTGCAACTGCAATTTTGGGATTTCGCCCAAGAATACGAGTCATGCTCTCCTGGGCCAATTCAATCACTCTTTCCACGCGTTCCTGCGTTAATGTTTGAATCGCATCAAGCAAAGAAATATGCGTAGAAACATGAATAACACTCAACTTCTCATCATAGAGCAACATCGCATAGTCTTTGGTCTTCGTATAGGTTGCAAAAATCTCTGTATGACCTGCAAACTGATGACCAGCCAAATGCATTGCTTCTTTGTTCAAAGGTGCAGTTACTACGCTTGACACTTGGCCCGCTTGGGCCAGTTTTATCGCCTCTACTACATATTGAAAGGCAGCATTGCCTGCATCTGCAGATACAAGGCCAGGCTTAATCATATCTGGTGTAACTAGCCCTAAGTCCCAAACATTTACAATTCCAGATTCGAATTTCGCATCTTCCATTGCATGAATCGAGCGGATTTCCAACTGTTTTTCAAATGCTTTTTCCTGAACTGCTTCAAGAATCGAAGCATCTCCTACAACGACCAATTCACGCCCAATCGCTTCTTCACTCTGGAAAGTTTTTAAAATAATTTCTGGTCCAATCCCTGCAGGATCCCCCATGCTGATCGCAATTCTTTTCATTTATGCCTCCAAAAACTCAATGACCCGGCAGATCGCTTCTTCTTCACCAAATCCACCTGCTTTTGTAACTACCGTACCTGCAACTTCACATCCAGTTAAGATTCCAGATGGAATTCCCGGCAAGACTTCTTTCTGAATACGAATACCACTGCCACCCAATGCCCTTACCGTTTTAATGGCCGTATCGCCACCTGTCAAAAAGATACCGGTTGGCTGATATTCTAAGATACAAGTTGCAGACAATTTTCCAATCCATACAGAAATCTTCTCTGCAGCTTCATCTCGACTAATTCCCATCTCCACAGCCAAATCAAATACTTGATCTACTTCATCTCGAGACCGGGTTGTCGTAAATACAAATCGGCTTGCACCATCAGCCCATGCATTTTTGACATCCTCTTTCACTTTATCTAGAAACAGATCAGGATTCGTAAGTATTTCAAGCCCAGAAAGATTAAAGCGTTTCAAATCCATTTCCGCTTCAGCATAAACGACTTGCTTTCTTGTCTGTTCACTAACACTGCCCGCAAAAACAAATGTTTTTTTCGCTTTAGTAAGTTCCCAAGCGTTCGGAAGATGGTTGGCTAATCCTGCTGTACCAATAATCAGTAGATTTCCTTCATATCCTTGCATCACATTTGCTACAGCCAGCAAATCAGCTTCCGACTGTCCGTCAAACACAAGAATATTGACATCACTAGTGATTGCTTCCTTCAAGAATGCTGCCTGACTCTCTGCTTGCCGCTCTTGCCAGTCCTCCGGCATCCCTTTTACTTTCAAGGAAGTTTGTTCTGCCAGAATTTCTTGAATGCTGGATGACCGGATTGGTGTACGCGGGTCTTTGGCAAACTCAGTCTCTGAAAGTGGAACTCCATGTACATAAACTTGTCCGTTTATGGTCACTCTTCCATTAGAAGGAAGTGCTGCTGCCATTACGGCCTTTTCTACACCTAGTCCCTTCATCAAGCCTTCAATTTCAGCCCCTATATTTCCTCGAAAGGTGGAGTCCAGTTTTTTGTAAACTGTGACATTTTCCGATTTCAACATTTCTCCCAGCTTCGAGCATTTTTGAAAAGCAGACTCTGGCGAGTCAAATCGTGACTCCAGATCAACCACCAATACATCGGAATTACTCAAATCCTGCTGAAGATTATTCGGTTCCGTGATGACGTTTGTTGTTAGACCCACTTTGCTAAATTGAACTCCAGTATCATTTGATCCAGTGAAGTCATCAGCAACAACAACCAATTTTCTGTCCATAATAAACCTCCAATCCTCGCTTAAGCAACTTTCGACTTACCATCTTGCTCTGCTTTTTTTGCTTTATTTCTCTTCGCGATATATGTTGTCAAAATCGGTGTAAGAAGTGCAGTTGTAATCGTTGATGCCGCAACTTGTGGAGTTGCCACAGTTGCTAAAGCAGCCAGATTTGGATCCGCTAAAGCGATGGCTTGTGGCGTAGCAACTGCGTTACCTGCCGTACTGGATGCTGCAGCGCCCGCAATACCAGATCCGCCTGTACCCTTGTCCGCCAATACGTTAAAGAAACCACCAATAAATGTCGTCATCACACCCAACAGAATACCTGCTGCCCCAGCTTTCAACAGCATGCCGAAGTTGATGCCTGCACCCAATGCAAACGCGAAAAATGGAATTAGAACTCCGCCACCCTTAGATAAGAATTCTTTCATTTCTGGGTCAAGATTACCTAAAATCATACCCACAATGATTGGAATAATAACCGCAACCAAAGTCATAAATGGAATTGTTGCTAAACCAGCAGTTCCCAAGGCAATCATAGTAAGAAACGGACCATCATTAATGGAAATAATAGCGATCGAGCCAATATCCGTTTCATCACCAAACTCACCAGCCAAGGCAGCAAATAATCCGCCATTCGTATTTGTCATGGCTGCAATAATCGCCAAAGACGACAATCCTAGGAAATTATCACCGAACACCTCACTAACTAACAAACCGATTGCAACACCAATTGCAAATTTCGAAAGTGTGATTACTGCACCTTTCTTTAACGCTTGCGGTGCTGCTTTTAAACTAATGCCTGAACCCATACAGACTAGGAAAACACCGATCAACGCACCTGCCCCTTTGGCAATCGCCGTTGTGAATCCTCCGATTTGCAAGGCTTGTGGGAAAAATGTGTTGATTAGAGCCCCGATAATCAACGGGAATACCATCATGCCACCAGGAACTCGTTCAATACTTTTTTTGATTTGCATATTACCCCTCCTTAATTTGTTCACCCTATGATTATGCAAATCCCGTGCCAAAAAGGAAAATGAGAGAAATCCATGAATCTTAAAACGTTTTCAGTACAGCCCTTCAATTCTTCGATGCGTTTTGCATCGCTTAATGTTAGTTTTTGCATCACTCCTCGCGAAATGCATTCAGTTTCTTGTTCAAGGTTACTCGGTGAATACCCAGACGTTCTGCCGCCCTCGATTTGTTAAATCCCTCTTCCCTCAGCACCTGTTCGATCCAAAATCGTTCTCGATCTTGCAAGGTTTCTCCCGCTTGCTCCACGACAATTTCGGCTTCATCCAACAGAACTTCATCTAGAACTTTTTGTGCAACGATACCATTCCCCATTAAAACAGCCCGCTGCATGATGTTTTGCAACTCTCTGATATTGCCTTCAAAAGGATGTCTTTTTAAACGTTCCCATGCTGATTCTTCAACACCCCGTTCTTTCATCCCATATTTTTTCTGATAGTGCTTTGCGAGTCGATCAGACAGTTCATGTAAATCCTCAATCCTCTTGCGCAAAGGTGGAATCTCTACCCTCAACACATTAATCCGATAATAAAGATCTCCTCGAAATTCACCCTGCCGTACAGCCATCTTCAAATCCTTATTTGTCGCACAAATTACACGCACATCGACTGGAATAACACGATCCCCACCAATTCTCATGATTTCACGTTCTTGAAGGACACGAAGCAGCCGACTCTGCAGTTGAACATCCATCTCGCCAATCTCATCCAGAAATATTGTGCCCTTATGAGCCAGCTCAAAAATACCACGTTTTCCACCACGTTTCGCTCCTGTGAACGCCCCTTCCTCATATCCAAATAGTTCACTTTCCAATATTTCGGCTGGTAAAGCAGCACAGTTTATTGCGACAAAGGGACCTTCAGACCGATTGCTTTCCAAATGAATGGCTTGTGCAAAAACTTCTTTCCCGGTACCGCTTTCGCCTCGTATTAGAATATTCGAACCTGTTTTTGAGTAAGTCTTTGCCCTTTCTATTGCAGCTTGAAAAGAAGCTGATGATCCGATTAGATTATCGAAGCTTTTTTTCGCAACCAACCCACGCCCCAATAAATCTTTCCGTATTCTCGCCTCAAGCTCTAGCACTTCGGTTACATCCTTCATGGTAACAACCGTGCCGATACCTTCATTCGCGTTACGGATAACCTCCTTGGTTACCATCGCCCTTGTTTTTCCAAACTTCATCACACGATTATCCAAGTCTTCAGCCTTTTGTATCTGTCTAAAAAAGCCGTGACAACAATCGCAATCATCCATTTTCTTTCCAATAACTTCTCTATGGTCAATCTCCAATATCCGCTCTGCCGCAGGATTAAACAATTCAATAATTCCAGATGACCGTATAAAAACAATCGCATCATTAGACAAGTTTAGAATCGCATGAAGACGTCTTTTTTTCTGTCGGTCCGATTGGATTGCTTCTGCAATTTTTATCGCTTCAAATGCCGCTCGCTCTATTGATTCGGGACCTGATGTTACTAAGACCGTCTCTAATCCCAAAGCTTTTGCTTGAGTGACAGATACCGTATCTCCTAACACGACTCCTACGCCCAGAGACTGAAGCTCCTTTACTTTCCCAGCAACCTCATCCTCATTCTCAACGACTTCCACATATGCTTTAATCTCCAGACGTTCCAAAACAGGAAGAAAACCCCGAACAATATTTTCATAACCCAAAATCGCAACTTGATAGCTCGTGCTTTGATAAGGAATCAACATACGAAGTGCATCGTATCCTGTGATCTGAACTTCGACAATCGGCAAATCTACCGCTTTGCGAATCACTTTTGCTGTTCCACCTCTGCTGATAATGACATCATATTTTTGATAAGCCAAACCATGCGCAATCCGAACACCATCTTGCAAATCTCCAAGAAAAAAATCTACTTCTCTCGGTAAACGTCCAGCAGCTTGCATCGCCTTGCCCGCTTCCATCATTTCTTGATTTGGCGCTATAAAACCTATTTGCATACGAACTTTACCTCCTTAGCCTCTCATTTTTTCAAGTATATCAGATTTCAAATAGAAATATGCAAATCCTTGCATACGACCCCTTTTCAGCGGGTATCAGATAAACGCAAAAGGAAAGGAGGTCAACCATGTCCATTTATGACTTTGGCTTTACTTCTCTGGAAGGAGAGAAAAAAAGCCTATCTGAATACCAGGGAAAGGTTCTGCTTATTGTAAATACCGCCAGCAAATGCGGTTTCACGCCCCAATATCGGGGTCTTGAGTTATTGTATGAAACATACCGTGAACAGGGATTTGTAATTCTTGGTTTTCCTTGCGACCAATTTGCCAATCAGGAACCCTTAGAAGGCGACGCCCTTGCCAGTTTCTGTTCTTTGAATTTCGGAGTTAGTTTCCCCATGTCAAAGAAGATCAAGGTACGCGGAAAAGAGGCTGATCCCCTTTACCAATACCTAATTCAAGAAGCGCCCTTTACCGGAGAAGATCCGTCCAAACCAGAAACCGGCACCTTTATCAAAAAGATGCGCAATAAGTTTCCTAAGCTGTTTGATGGAAATTCCGTGAAGTGGAATTTCACCAAGTTTTTAATTGACCGAGAAGGCAAGGTGGTTGCCAGATTCGAACCACCTGTAACGCCAGAAGAAATTGCCAGCACAATCGAATCCTTGCTTTAAGCAAGACAAATTACGAAACATGAAAAGAGCAGACAGACACGAGTGTGAACTCCGTGTTTGACTGCTCTTACTATTTGATCTTCTATTCAATCCATATAATTCCAATTCCTTAGTTTTGAACAGTGAAGTGATATGTAATATTTTTCGAGTACAGTTTGTTAGCTTTTGCAATGGGTGAAATAAAATGTGGAACGTTAATACTATTCGGGAAGAACTGTGGCTCAAAACAAACTCCACTATGTTTATAATATTCTGTATGGCCTTTTCCAACTACTTCTCGAATATAGTTACCAGAATAAAATTGCAATCCCGGATAATCTGTTGTTAATTCCATTTTTATCCCCGTACGCTTTCCAACCAGCGATACTGCATTAGGTGATAAAAGCACATAATTATGATCATAACCATTCCCAAAATTCAATTGAGGGCAATCATCCATTTTAGATTTTATTTCAGCTTCTTCTCTAAAGTTAAAACAGGTACCGTCAACTTTCTCAATAGCACCATTCACAAGACCAGTACTATTTAGAGGTGTGAAATAATCAGCATTGATCATTAGATTTTGCATAAGTGCATCCTCATTTCCTAATCCATTCAAATTAAAATAAGAATGATTAGTAAGGTTTACAATTGTATTTTCATCACACGAATAACGATATTCTATAGTTAATTGATCCGTATCATTAAATCGATAAATGACAAAAACCAATAGATTACCAGGATAACCTTCTTCTCCAGCCTTACTTAAATAAGAAAATGCTACTCCATCAGACAATATTTGATAACCCCAGACCTTCTGACTAAATCCTTCATTTCCTCCATGCAAACTATTCTCGCCATCATTCTTATATAAAGAATACTCTTTTTTGTTAATTCGAAATTTGGCTCCTCCAACTCTGTTCGCGCACCTTCCAATTGTTGCACCAATGAATCCTCCCGCCTTTTTATAACCTTTCAAATCAGAGAAACCCATTACTACATCTATTGGAATACCCTTGACATCCTTTATCACAACTTCTTGAATAATCGCTCCGTAATTTAATACAGAAACATAATTCCCATTATTATTCTTGATTGTGAACTTGTAAATTGATTGCCCTTTTTCTATATCGAAAAGTGACTGTTGAATATCCATTTCAATACCCATTAATACAAGTCTTATCTTCTGTCGCTTGTCCGTATGAGCTAAAACGTTCCATAACAGCTGAAATTTCTTCATTGTTTAAAACTACTGCTTTATCTTTGCCGACATATTCACACATCAATTGTATTTCCGCACAATACTCACAGCTAACCGCTAACCCAAATGCACGTTTCATATCAGGACCACAAAAAATTGCTCCGTGATTAGCTAAAAGCGCGGCTCTACTTTCACCCATAACTTGTTTTAGATTATTAGCTAACTCTTCTGTTCCAAAAGTTGCATAATCAGTGCAAGGAATTTCTGCTACTCCTGCAGAAGCAATAATATAATGAACCGCTTTTAATGGTTTGCGCATACAAGCTAATGCCGTACAATACTTTGAATGAGTATGTACAGCTGCACGAGCATCGGGTTTTTCTCGATATATAGTAGCGTGCAGATCATATTCACTAGAGGGAACTCTTTCCCCTTCAATAACCTTCCCATCTAATGTCATAATGACAATATCTTCAGGTTGAGTTTCAGAATATCCAATCCCCGATGGACTTATTGCCATATATCCAGTCTGTGGATCATATGCACTAATATTGCCTGCGGTTCCCTTTGTTAATCCTGCCAAACTCATTCTTTTACCATACTCTACAATTTGTTTTCGTTCATCTTTCATCAACATAATTAAGTTTCCTTTCTAATATCTATTCATCAAAAAAGCGATTAATTTCATACGGTAAGTACACGCCTTTACTCGTTACAATTCCCTCACATAACTTTGGTGGTGTAATATCAAAAGCTGGGTACCAACCTTTCACACCTTTCTTAGTTGTTTGGACTCCCATCGCTTCCAATACATATTTCTCGTCCCTCAATTCAATTTCAACCGAATCAATGATTTTATGTTTTTTATCAGGTTCTCCCGTAACATAATATGGTATTCCAAAATACTTACACGCTAATGCAATTTGCATTGTTCCAACCTTGTTCACAATATGACCATCACAAGAGATAGCATCCGCAGCAGAAGTAAACACATCCACCATTCCTTGCTTCATCGCAAAAGCAGGCATATTATCCGTAATAACAGTAACATCAAAGCCTTGATCGTATGCTACGCTAGCAGTTAAACGAGCTCCCTGGAAATATGGTCTTGTCTCAGCACAGATAATTTTATATTCCTTTCCTTGTTCCCCAATTTCTTTTAACATTTGTCCAACAATTGTTTCTCCAAAGCATTGCGTTAGTACTGTGCCTCTTTGAGGAAACAAATCAACTAAATACTTTGCTACTTTCCCTATCCGCAAATATTTACTATTTATCTCCTCCAGCGCATGTTCAAAAACCGCTTGATCTGTACGTTTTCCATCCTCTAAAGCATTTATAGCCACTTGATAACACTTTTCTGTAAAAGCTTCCATTCTAGCAGCAGTTGTTGGACGCGCATGCGACAATTCATAAGCAGCTTTTCTCAAAAAGGAATGTTGCTCCTCTTTTCCTTTATCCTTACATTCAAATGCTGCTAATGCCATTCCCATCCTAGCTGCAAGATATGGTCCTGCTGATTGCGTAACCATATCACGAATAGCTATTGCAACTTCCGTATATGAAGTGCATACTTCAAATTTAACATTACTAGGATAAACTCTTCGATCCAAAATTCTAACTTTCCCATTCTCATACCATGCAACATTTTCATACTGCAACATAAATGCTAAGTCTCTATCTGCTCTTTCCATCTCTACCTCACATTGCTTTCTTATACAATTCTATAATTTCGTTTTTGCTAGGCATTTTAGGCGACGCTAAAATACATCCATCTTGTAATGCCTTATCTGCCAGAAGTGGCAAATCTTGATCTTTCACGCCCAACTCTTTTAAAGGAACCTTTGTTTTTACACGAGCAGACAAGTCATAAATCTCAGCGATAAAAGCCTTTGCCTTCTCATATTTTGACATATGAGTATCTTTTCCACCAAACAGCCAATCAGCTAATTCAGCCATCTCTTTCTCACATTCACTTAAATAATACTCCAGTACTACAGGCAATAAGATTGCATTGCATAATCCATGCGGCAAATGATATTTTGCTCCAACTTGATGCGCCATGGCATGCACTAAACCCAATCCCGCACTTCCAAAGCTCAAACCAGCTAGATACTGTCCGAGAGCCATTTTCTCCCTCAGTTCCAACTTCTGGGGATTTGATAACACCTTTTCTAAATTCTTATAAACTAAATAGGCTGCCTCTTTTGCTAAATTCCCAGTCAATAAAGTTGAATTTTTGCATAGGTAACTTTCAATTGCATGCGTTAAAGCATCCATACCTGTCTGAGCAGTAACAGATTTTGGCAATCCTAACATCAACTCCACATCATTCACCGCAAGATCCGGCATAGCATAGTCGTCTTTGCAAATCAATTTCACTTCATTTTCTTCATCACTAATCAAATATGCTCTTGATACTTCACTCGCAGTACCTGCAGTAGTGTTTATAGCGACTAAAAATTTTCCTTTTGTTTTCGACTTGTTAACACCAATATAATCTTGAACACATCCACCATTTGCTTCCAGTACGCGAATTGCTTTTGCACAATCATTCGCAGAACCGCCACCTACTGCAATAATCATATCGCATGCCTTTTCTCTCATAATCGCAACCCCATCAGTCACGTTTTTAATCGTTGGATTTGGCTGCACTCTATCATAAATCAAATACTCTATTCCCTCATTTTCAAGCATGGTAGTAACTGGTTCCAATAATCCCAATCTACGGATACTAGTATCAGTAACTATGAATGCTCTTTTTAAGTTTTCCCGAAGCAAATATTCTGATATTGCTGAAATAGATTTTGCTCCGAACAGACTCATTTTTGCCGCTGCAAATTTTTCAATCATTTTATTCCCCCACTATTTAAAAAGGACCCCAATTTATTTTTACGGCAATTAGTAAAAAAATCCAAGTTACTGCATAGACTACAACTACTACGCGAATCGCAAACTTTACCCATTTTTCAAATGGCACCCTAGCCATTCCAAGTATCGCCATCATTGCTCCTGCAGTTGGAAATATAAGATTTGTAATACCGTCACCAATTTGAAAAGCCAATATGCTCGTTTGATCCGTCAATCCAACCAACTGCCCGACAGGAAACATGATCGGCATTGTTGCTGCAGCTTGACCGCTCCCTGATGGTATTAGAAAGTTCACTAAGCCATGAACAGAAGTCATCATTGGGGCTGCCATATAAGGTCCGAAATTTGCCAAAGGCTCTGAGATCACTTTGACAATAGTATCCAACACTTTTCCATTCTGCATAACTACTTGGATAGAACGACCAAGCCCTACCATCATTGCCGCACCATACATCGCTCCTGCACTTTTCATAAATATTCTCGTTGCTTCCTCGGCTTTTATTTTCGCAACAACCGCAACTGCAATAGCAGATATTAAAAATACAGCCATCATCTCATTCAAATACCAATGCAACTTTGTTGGTCCTATAATTAAACAGAGAAACAAAGCAAAGAATACACCAAGAACTCTTTTGTCTTTTCTCGATAATTGATATTCTTCGATATCCTTCTCAAGGCCCAATCCATCAACACGAATTCCTTTTGTATAACTACTTTCCGGATTTTCCTTAACCATTCTTGCATATCTCGTCAGTACTAGCGCTGCAGCGATCGTTGTAGTAAACCACACTAACGATCTAAATAACATTCCAGAGAACAACGGCAATCCACAAATCGCATCCGAAGTCCCAATCGTCGAAGCATTAATTGGACTCATAGCAAAACCAATTCCCCCACCAACTATTACCATTCCTGCTCCAGTTAACAAGTCGAAACCAAGACCCAATGCAATCGAAACCGCTATAAGCGTAAATGGAATTTGGATTTCTGGTCCAATTATAATTCCTAAACAGGAAAACAGACACGTAATAAAGAAAACAACCTTACTTCCAGAGATATTGAGTTTTTGAGTTTTCTTAATTAAGACTCCAATACTATTCTCCAATGCTCCAGTATAATTCATCAGTCCAAATGTTCCGGATGATAATAAAATCATAAATATAATTTGTGCTGAAGCCTCAAGCCCCTTTGGAATTGCTACAAAAACATCAAATAAACTTGCTGGATTTTTTTCCACTCCATGATAAGTTCCATTCTCAATTATCATCCTGCCTGTTGGTGATGCAATACGCGTAAATTCCCCTGCAGGTATTATCCAAGTTAAAACGGCACCAAATAGAATCATTGTAAAAAGAATAATGTAAGTGTTCGGAAGTTTTTGATACCACCTTTTTTCTACCATATTCCTATACTCCCTTCTTAAGAGGGGTTGCTTACCTGAACTAAGCAACCCCCATCTTGTTCTTAAAATGGTCCAAAGTTAATCTTCACCGCAAGCAAGATAAAAAGAATCGATAGTCCTACCGTTGCCCAAAACAATTTCATTGCAAATTTCAACCATTTTACATAGGGCACTTTTGCCAATCCACACATTGCAATCATTGCTCCTGCAGTAGGGAAAATAATATTCGTTAGCGAAGCGCCGAGTTGCATACACAATACCGCCGTCTGCTGTGTAATTCCTAGAATTTCCGCTAGCGGCGAATAAATAGGCATCACAGTTACGGAAAGAGCACTGCCTGACGGAATGAAAAAGTGAATAATCATGGTTACGAAAAACATGCCAATTGCAGAAACACTGGGTGAAAAATTTGCCAAAGGTGCTGATAAAACATGAACAATCGTATCCATTACTTTCCCATTATCTAAAATCACTTGGATTCCTCTTGCAATTGCCAAGATCATAGCAACTGATGCAGTATTTTTGAAACCTAGTAAAAACCCATCAACAATTTCATTAATTTTTAATCCATAAACTAAACCCGCCAGAATTCCTGAAATGACAAATAGCGCACTCATTTCATTTAAATACCAACCCAACTTACTTGATCCGATGATAATCGCAACAAAAAGACCCAAAATCACAAGTAATACCCCGATCTGCTTGCCCGATAATTTCTCACTTTCTTCTTCAAAACCCAAACCTTCTGTACTAATTCCAACCGCATAACTCTTCGAAGGGTCTTTTTTTACTCTCTTTGCATAGATTGAAATCACAATACAAACAAGTACAGTACTGACAAACCACATGATCGAACGAAAGCCAAATCCAGAAAAAATAGGCAGTCCTACAATAGAATGTGCTGTACCAAGTAAAGATGCATTAATTGGCGCTGTAGCAAAAGCAGTATATCCCGCCCCCATAATCATCGCCAGTCCGACAACAATATCGTAGCCTAGACCTAATGCGATAGCTACAGAAATAGTTGTAAAAGGAATCTGAATTTCTGGTCCTGCAATTATTCCCAAAGCAGAAAAAAGAAAACAAATAATCCAAATAACAACTGTGCTTGGCATGCGTCCTCTGCGCACTTTCCCCAATAATGCTCCAACAGCCGCATCCAAAGCTCCTGTTTTCCCAATTACTGTAAAAGCTCCAGTTGACAACATAATAATTGCAATTATGCCTGAAGCACCAACAAACCCCTGTGGAATCGCTTTGAAAATATCAAATACATTTGCCGGCTGTGAATCTATCAAATGATAAGAACCTGGTACAACAACGGGGCGCCATATCCCCTCCACAGCTTTTCTTGTATACTCTCCAGCTGGTAAAACCCAAGTTAGAACTCCCGCTAAGCAAACAAGTAAAAATAAAATCACATATGTATTTGGCAATTTCTGGTACCATTTTTTAGCTTCAACTTTCTTTTCGTTCATCTTATCCTCCTCTAATTAAATTTCTCGATAATATCAAGAAAATCATTTCCGTTAGAAACGTTTTCACGACTCATAATAAACGCTTTAGCCATTTTTACCAATTTCTTCTCTACTTCTGCTCTCCTCTTCTCATCCGAAATAGCTGTAAGATCCTTCACCTTTGCAACACCAACAATTCTTCGAATAATTTCGCAACCTAAAATGCCCGAAGCATCACATAGTATTCCTTTTAAATAATACTCTTTGAATCCTTCAATTTTCGACATATTGTCGCTTGCTACCACATCATATCGATCACTAAATTTATCAATAAACAAGTTTACAATCTGTAAAACACTATCATCAACCCATTTCTGGAAATCCTGGCCCGCCTTACCTTCCTGTGTCGCAATCGAATGAAACTTGGCGAACAACAAGTGGGCAATTACATTTGCTAGGTCATATCCCAAAGGACCATAGAAGGCAAATTCTGGATCAAACACTTTGATTTGCTCGTCATTAATAAATATCGAACCCGAATGTAAGTCTCCGTGAATAAGCGCTTGTGCTTTTTCCATAAATTCAAATTTTAACTTAGCAGCTTCCAAAAGCAATTCAGAATCAGAGTAAATCTCCGTTTCAACGAACTCTCGCATTTCACTAACCACATAATTTTTTTTCGAAAAATTGCCAAATGGTTCCGAATAAACCAACTGCTCCGTTATTTGACATAAGTCTGAGTTTTGGAATTTACTCACATTATTCTTTTTTCTTTTATGATCCATCACGATATCAGTTGAATCCAATAATGTATTGACCATAAATGTAGAAACTTGCTCTGCAAAGAACGGGAAAATTTTATATTCAAGTAGCGCTTCTCTCATCACTTGATAATTTTTCAGATCCTCCATCACTGTGCAACACATTACTGTATCATAATCGTATACATGAGGAACCATTCCGGGAGCCATTTTTTCTTGCATAATAAGTATTTCTGCTTCGATTCGATTTCGGTCCAAGTTGAGCAACCGGCCAGATTTCCCTCTTGTTTCTTCTCCTGAATGCTTAATGATAATTGACTTATTTCTTTTAGGATCCTGAACTCTGAAAACATAGTTTAAATTACCATCCCCTATTTCATCCACCCTTAGTTCAGCATCCACTTCAAAAAAATTGTATTTCTCATGAACGTACTCAGCTACATCTGATGCGTCCATCAAAAAGTACTTATCAAATTTTTTCATTTCTCTCTTTTTGCCCTCCTATCCTCTTTGCTTATCGCAAATTACCTGCTTGTTTTTAAACAACTCTCCCGACTTCTTTTCTACCTCCACATAATACCACTCAAATAATCAACAGTCAACACAAATCAACAATATTTTCAGTCGAATCGACGTTTTTCATATCTACAACATCTGTAAACATCGCCATAAAATGTTTTTATGTTGATTTGTGTTGATTGTAGCGCGTTTCAATTTGCTTTTTTAAACATATCGTATTACAATACACTTAAAGAGAACCTTGAGCAAATATCTAACTTGGAGGCATTATGTTAAAAATCGAACGGCAAAACTATATACTTTCTGAACTACAAAAAAATGGCAGCATCCTCGTTCCTGATTTAAGCGCTGCATTGAATTGTCACCCAGAAACTATTCGAAGAGATTTAAAAGAATTGGAGAACGACGGGAAACTAATCCGGATTTATGGCGGTGCCTACTTACCTGATTATTCAGATCTAAGCGTTCCAACAGACCTCCGTTCGTCTCTATACAAAGAAGAGAAAATAGCAATGTCGGCAATTGCCGCTCGTCATGTTTTCCCCGGTGCTACGATAATATTGGACTCGAGCACAACCTGTCTTCAACTTGCACAGATTTTATTAGATTCCGAAATCCCTCTCACAATCATCACTAATTCGCTTCGCATATGCAATTTATTTGATATAAACACTGCTCACCAGATTAAAATTGAATGCACAGGTGGCAGTTTCCGACAAAAGACCAGTTCGTTTATTGGTTATGCAGCTACACATTCTCTGGAAACCACATACGCAGATATTTCCTTTATAAGCGCTCCTGCAATAGATAAAGAATTTGGTCTATCAGATTTGAGTTTAAATGAATCTCGTATAAGAAGCACTATGCTCGCACATTCAAAAAAGCATATTTGTTTAATGGATCATACCAAATTCTCAAAAGTAGCTAAAAAAATAATAGCACCACTCGAAGCTATCGACATACTAATAACTGATCAGGTACTTGATTCAGACTGGTCCGCATGTTTACTTCAACATAATGTAACGGTAGAATATACAAATCAATAATTATATTTATAGCAATTATGTCAGCATTCACCATTTAAAAGCGATAAAAGTTTTTTGACTGACCATATCATAAGAATAAATACTAACTTCAATACAGTCTATTACCTCAAAAGTTCAAAAAATTTCACACCGACAATAACTAAAATCTCCATCTCATCATTACAAATTGATGCTTATCTTAATTCGTATCCTTTCTAGCAGCCTTTTTAAGGCTGCTTTATTGCTACACTAAATTAACACGGAATTCAAAGTCCTTTCGTATTATTCCAAAAAAGACTGTAGGATACTAAACAAGCTTAGTATCCTACAGTCTCTTTATCGATTATCTATTCGCAATTCGATCTAACCGATGCATCAAAACCTTTGTATTTACATATAAATCATCAAACACTTCTTGATATACTTGATACTTTTCATGATTCTTAGTGCTTGGCGCATATAAAATATCATCCTGTATTACATTGGAGAACGCTTTAAAATCTGGAAGATATTCAACACCCATAGCTGCCATCATCGCATCTCCGAAAGAAGCACCAATTGTTATCTTAGCCGTATGAATTTCCTTTCCTGTGATGTCTGCAATCATCTGCATCCACTCCGGATTCTTCGTCCCGCCACCAACTGCCATGATCTTTCGAATCGGCACCTGGTGCTCCTCCATAATGTCAAAATGCTGGGCGATGGAATAGCCGATTGACTCCAGTGCCGAGCGATACAGATGCTTCTTGGTGTGTTGCAGGGTCAGTCCGAATAATACACCCTTCGCCTTTTCGTCATTGATCGGCGTACGTTCTCCAGCAAAATACGGCAGAGTAATCAATCCATCCGATCCGATAGGGATCTCACTAATTCCGTTCATCATTAAAGAGTAGGCATTGGTTCCCGTTTCCTCTTCCTTTAATGCCATATCGTCAAAAATTTGATCCCTGTACCAGCGTGTCAAAGTTCCAGCCGTATTGGTACCGGCAGAAATATCATACGTTCCAGGAATGATAAACTCTTCACGCCATAAACGATCATCATCTATCATCCGGTTCGTACAGAGGATCATATAAAGTGATGAGCCGAACATCAGCATCATATCCCCCGGTTGCAAAACACCTGTGCTGATCGCTTCAGCACCCGCATCATCAGTACCCACAATCACAGGCGTACCGGCGACTAACCCGGTTTCCATAGCAGCCTGCTCTGTAACAGTTCCTGCAATATCAATCGTAGATTTCACCTCCGCCAGCTGATCCGGCCGGCAAATGATTTGGCATGTCTCCGGATCTGGAGTCCCATCAGCCTGATAAAGAGGGTTAAAAGATGCCAGTCCCAAAAAACGATCTACTACATAATTCCCTGTCAGTTTCGCCGTTAAATACGATGATCCCGTTAAAAACTTATAAGTCTTTGCATAGACTTCAGGCTCATTATTTTTGATCCATAGGATCTTCGGCATGACATCAGAAGAACAGAGCGGCCGTCCAAACCACTCTTGAATCTGCGCTTCCCCGTAATGAGCGGTCAAGAAAGCCATCTCCTCCGTCGCACGAGAATCGATTCCGTAAAGAATCGCTTTGCGCAACGGCTTGCAATCCTTGTCAACTGGTAGGCAATCCGCCCCTAATGCACTCGCTCCAACTGCTAAAATGTCACTGGGATCAATTCCAGACTTCTCAATCAAAGCGTTAGATATCACACAAAAATCATGCCACCAGACCCCTTCAGCATCATGTTCAAAATGATTGGGTTTCGGATTCTCCATGCCATGGGCAGCGGCATGTTCCGCCACCAATTCAAATCGATCGTTGAGAATCACGCCTTTGCTTTCAAAAGTCCCCGTGTCGATCCCCATGAAATACTTGCTAGCCATTGGACCGCACCTCCTCTAGGGTCTTGCGATAGGCTTTCACCTCAGTCATAAAGTCCTTGACTCGCGCCTGGTCGACTTCCGCAAAAAAATTACCGTCTCGTTTAAAGGTCGTTCCCACACAGGCGGCATCAGCCGCCTCCAGTTTCTCTGAAATATTCTCCTTGCGGCAACCCGTATTGACGAAGATTGGCACCCCTTGGCAAACCGCCTTGACTTCCGTCAAAAGAACGCCTTCCACGGCTTGACCAGCCGCCGAAGCCGAAACGCAAAATCCATCGGGTTTGGCCTTGAAAATCAAGGACTGGGCAACCTTGGGCACTTCACGCACATCCAGATTCATATCTGATTCCGGATTCAAAAAGTAGAGCATCCGAAGTTTTTCAAGCCCCAAAGCCTTTTTTCGTCGCAGGGTTTCGGAGATATCATTGTTATAAAAGCCGCCGTCGCCCACATAAACACCAGAAAAGGTACCTCTGACAAAGTCCGCTTCAACTGCCGCTGCCAATTCCAGTGTCGCTCGTCCGTCCGAAATGCAGTCAACACCAAAAGGAACCCTTATCAAAGTCTTTAATTCGCCAATTACGCGCGCCATGGCGCACGGAGTAACCATATCAACCGTTCGCTGATAGGGCAGACTAAACTCATTCGAAATTAAAATCCCGTCAACGCCGCCTGCCTGTAAAGCCAGCAAATCCGCCCTCGCCTGCTGCACGACGTTTTTCATTGTATCTGTCTCTTTATATGCCGGATCTCCTGGCAACGCCCGAAGATGCAACATTCCCACTATAGGTTTCTTCACCCGAAACAAGGTCTCTGTCCAACTCATTTTGTTCTCCTTTGTTGAACGCCCTTCGCGTGAAAATCACGAATCCGTCTTTGAACTTTCTCGTTGAAAATGAACCGTGAAGTTGCTTTTATCTCCACGCGTATACGTTCTCGTAAATTCAATCACTCGTTCTTGTTCGTCAAAACTCTTGCATTCAAACAGCATAACAGAATCTGAGGAGTCCAAGCCCAGCAGTTTCGCATCCTTTTTCTCTAGGGTTGTTAAATCGAGCGTTTGATAAGCACGTACCATCTTAACCCCGTAGAATTCATACGCTTCATAGATGGAAAAAACCGCCAAATCAACCTCTTCCAACTCAGGCAATACAGCCTTTGGAATCAAGATCTCTTCAATGGAAACCGGTTCTCCGTCCGCATAACAGATCCGTTTGATGTAGTAAATCTCTGTTTCCGGTGCAATCCCAAAAATCAGAGCATACTTGTCCCCGGCCTGCCGAACCACTTTCATCAAAACCTTGGTGGAAGGAATTGCGCCCCGTTCCCGCATTGTTTGCGTAAAGCCACCCAAGGTGTCTAGATCGCGTTCCATTTTCGAACCGACTACATACACACCCTTTCCCTGTACACTTTTCAGCAAACCTTCCTTAATCAAAAGGGCAATGGCATTGCGTACCGTCTGTCGGTTGATTCCGTAAAGCTTGGCCAATTCATTCTCGGAAGGAATACTTGTACCTGGCAAATAATCTCCATTCTCAATATTTTCCCGTATCGCTTTTCGTACTTGCAAATAAATTGGCGACCGATAATCAATTCCATTTGTCTCTTTCACCATTCACACCCCGTTCCTGCTGTGCTGAATTTCTCACTCTACCAAGCACCTGTATATTTCAGTGTTTCCATTGCATTCCATGCACCTAATTCCATGCATTCAGGAATGGTCTTCGATTCCAGTACACCTTTCATAAAACCTGCAATATAGGAATCGCCCGCGCCCATTGTGTCCACCACTTTTGTCGATATGATGCCGTACTCATAAAAGCGACTCCCATCATAGGCAAGACTTCCATTTTCACCCAGGGTTGCAACCGCCATCTTCGGTCCTTTCCGCCAAATTGCTTCCAAAAATTCACGAATCATGGCATCATCCTGATCATAGGCAAAAAAAGCATAATCCACATGCGCGATCACCCTTTCAACCATGGGATCATCCAACTTGGTTGCAAAGTCAAAAGACACAGGCACCCCAGCCTCTTGAACCGCCTCTAGATAATCTTCCATCATGCCCCAAATGCCCGTATGCATCAAATCATGCTCGGCAATAAAAGCTAAATCCGACTCGTCCAAGCAAAATTGCGACAAAACACCTTCATCATAATCACCAAAGACCCGCTCCCCGTCAATAAGTTCAACCTGGGTGACGGCAGTACTGCCTTCCAGTACTTTCAGACGGCTTACATCCAATCCTTTTTCCTGAAGCGCTTTTTTCATCAATGCGCCATACCGATCCGTCCCGACTGCTCCCGTATAGGATGCGGATTCCCCTAGTCTCTTGAAATAAACCGCAACATTGACCGGATTTCCTCCAGGAAACGCCTGATCGAGATTCTTGTAAACATCCATGCAATTATCGCCTACCGCTGCTATTTTCATCGTTTCTCTCCCTATCGTTTCAACACGCTGGAGAATTTAATCTTATCTGCCCGCACAATCGATTGAAAGTATTCGACAGGCTCTTTATTTTCATTCCAAGTTGTTCCTTTTACCGAGAAAACCGCCGTATCTTTTTCGACCCTCAGTCGTTCCGACTCTTCCATATTTGTGTAGGTGATTCCAATCTTCTCTTCTCCGCCCATTAAGAAAACTCCATAATGGCTTTCAATGATGTCGTATAGCGATTGCGCAGAAAAATCATAAGTTGCCAGTTTTGGAAATTGAGCCACACTCAAGTATGACGTCTCCAACATGACCGGTTCTTCATCAATCAAACGGATCCGCACCAATTCATAAAGTTTCGTTCCGATGGGAAGCCGCAACTTCTTCGAGAGGTACTTGTTACACGGAATCTCCAAAAAAGAAGTCACATGGGACTTTAATCCTCTTTCATGCTGCGTCAGCAATTCCGTGATGGACTGCATGTCTTGCAAATTCCTCACGATTTTCGGTTCAGCAACAAATGTCCCAGCACCCTTTTTGTTATAGACTTTCCCCTCTACAATCAACCGCTTGATTGCAGAGCGAAGGGTTGTCCGATTCATTCCCCACATTTCGCATAGATCCCGTTCAGAAGGTAATTTATCATGCGGTTTTAATTGATTCTTCATCATATAACATTCGATTTTTTCCGCCGCTTCATCTCTGGGCCGACTCCAATATCCCGCCATCTGCTTTTTTCCTCCTCGCAACGGTCATTAATATCCTTAGCTCAACTGATTGAATCATATCATACTCCAAAATTCCATTCAACTAATTCAAACTAATGTTTACTACTTTTGCGATTCGGAAATTCCTCTTTTAACAATCAGAAACCACTCTCTGCCGGAACCGGCAGAGAGTGCTTTCCATGTTTATTACGCATTCATCATTTTTTTGTTCTGTTTTTCCCAGTAGTAATATACCGGCAATCCAGTTCCAACAACGATCACCGCTGCTACAATCCCTTTGATTGGCGCCCACATAAACGTGGAGGCAATCAGGATGCAGCTGGAAGCCATCGCAACAATCGTCATCAATTTCCACGCTGGCATTTTCCACAAAGGATTGTACGTTGGTTTTTTTCGATGCCAGAATACCGTGCCAAATGTCAAGAAGTTCTTTAACAAGGCAACTAGCGTAAAATATCCCAATAGATCCGTAATGTTCGATGCAAAGATCAGCAAAATTCCTACGGCACATTGAATCAAAATCGAGAACGCAGGCGTTTCCCATTTTGGATGTACTTCACCAAATTTTTTAAAGAACAATCCGTCCCGTGCCATGGCATATTCAATTCTCGGCTGGAACATAATGCAGCTTGACAATGAACCGATGATCACAATAATTGCAATAATCGCAGTCATTTTTCCTGCTGCGGCACCAATTGCAGGCAATTGAGCAAACGCATCCGCCACAGGAGCGCTCGATTCAGTCAATGTTCCCATCGGCAACAAACCTGTGATGCAAAATGTCAGCGCTGTATACAAAACAATGATCAACAATACTGTAATGATTAAAGCACGCGGCATGGTTTTTTCTGGATTCTTGATCTCACCTGTCATGTAGCAAACAGCACCCATGCCATCATAGGACCATGTAGTTGCCGCAATACCGCCTAGTAAAGCCAATAACCCTACTGGTGCACCGGATACTGCTGGTGTCGATATCAAATCTCCCTGCAAGTGGAAAAGTCCCATGCCGATTAGAACTACAAACGGCATGATTTTTAACGCAGTGATAAACGTCTGCCATTTTCCACCGCCTTCAACAGAACGCAAATGAATCCCCATAAAGACTAGAACAAAAGCTGTTGCGACCAATTTTACAGTAATACCGGCAATCGATGGAATCAAAAATGATATGTAATTAGCGATCGCCAATGCCATAATCGAAATGGATGGCGGATCTGTTGCCCAAAAACTAATCCATCCGGTTAAAAAAGCCAGCGGACGGCTTCCCGCCTCCTTGAAATACACATACTGGCCCCCATTTTCCGGATAAGCAGTAGCCAATTCCGCATACACCAGATTTTGAGGAATCATGATAAGTCCGCCGATGAAAAATGCCAAAACCGTCATCCATGCACTACCCGCGGCTCCCGCCACCTCGCCAACGGAGGAAAAAATACCAGAACCTACAGTCGTTCCAACTCCCAGTGCCACCGCTGTTCCCAAACCGAGTTTCCGCTTCAGTCCTGGTTCACCAACATGATGAAGCACTTCTTGCTCCCTATTTTGATACATAAGACAGCTCCTCTCTTTATTTTTATATTAGTCCTGCTCAGTCACCCTTTACTATAAGCTTGCGGCGAAACGCTTTCCAAAACTTTGAAAAACCAATTGGCGCCTAACCGGTCTTTCCTTTTATCCTCTTTCGCCTACAACTGTAATAGTCCAGGTTCGCTGAGCCGGTCCATCAAACTCACAAAAATATATGTCTTGCGCACCTCCCCGTACCATGCATCCCGCAACGATAGGAAAGGCGCAATGATTGCCTGTAATCAACGACTTCAAATGACCCGTTGGATTGCCTGCGGTAGAACCGTATGCTCTCAGCATTCTAGCATGGCGATACTCTCCTGTCTCAGGAGCTAAGTCCATCAAAAAATCATTCATATCAGACTCTAGACACTCTAAGGCTTCATTCACAAGTATGCCGGTTGTTGTATGCTTCGAAGCCACAAGAACAATGCCGTTCCAGATGCCACTTTCCGCAACATCTCCTTCTACCATCTCGGTAATCAACCGCCATTCCAGGTATTGCTCCGTTAATAATTGGTGCTCTTTATGCCAGAACAATCACTCACCTTCTTCCAATTCTAAAAATGCTTCAGCATTTCCACCCATAATCAACTCTACTGTATCCTCTTTAAAACCGATCTCAGAAATGGCATGCGCCATTCGAATCTGTTCAAAGCGCGGATTGTTAGACCCGAACATAATTTGATTTCGCAAGCTGCGCTCCACCCACGTCTTTGGAATGTCCCGCGTTAATAATTGGGTATAAAATTCTCTTGCATTGTCAAAATACAATGCTGCCGTATCCGCATAGACATTAGGATACTTCAACATAAGCATGGCAGCCTCCCTCACCCATGGCCAAGCAAAATGGCCCAGACAAATCTTCAGTTTTGGATGCTTCAGTGCCACCTTCTCAAATGCCAAGGGATGTGCATACTTCGCCAGCGTGTCGGGTTCCCAAGATATCCCGCTGTGAAACAGTACCGGTTTTCGGTACCGCTCGCAGATTTCATAAAGCCGCTCTAGTTTTAGATCAGCAGGATCGTATTGCTGCTTCGAAGGATTTAGCTTCAGCCCCTTCAAACCATACTCTTCAAAGGCCTCAATCAATTGCTCCTCCGCTCCATATGCAAAAGGATCTACACTGGCAAACCCAAAAAACATATCCGGATACTGATCGATCAAAATTTTGATCTCTTCATTTGTCACTAATCCTTCTGTCGTCAGTGAAGAATAATCCTGAGGCAGCAAAACCAGTCGATCGAGTCCTGCGCATCGCATCTGATTTCGTATATGCGTTATCGAAGCAATGCCGTTCTGGTGAATATCGAGTATCCGCCGACGAGATTCCAACTGTGCCTCATTGCAGATCGGCTCATAAAACGCTGGATGGACATGAATGTCAATCGTTTTCACTCTATTCACCGCCTTTTATTCCAGCAAACTGCGGACCCGGTCAATCGCGCGTTTGGCATACAGGCTCGGCTCATTTAAATATGCCGTGACCAACTCAATTGTTAGGTATCCTGAATAGTCGCGCGTTTTCAGTTCAGCCAGTAATTCCCTCAATGGCAAATTCCCTTCCCCTGGAACATAATGGGTATCTGAACTGCCATCACTATCAACCAAATGAATATGCTGCATCTTGTCGCCTAGTTTATTGAAATAGGTCATAATCGGTTCCCCCTGTACATAGGGGGGAACCACATCACACATACCGACTAGATTGGGAGATGAAACATGCCGAAAAAGCTCAACAAGGTCATTCGCAGTCGTTACCACATTACTCTCAAAAGGCGTTAACGCTTCAAAAACAATTTTATGTCCGATTTGATCGGCATAGGCCGTCAAGTCTTCCATATTGGAAAGAAGGCGCTTCCAAATTTCATCTCGCGTAGCATAATAACCTGCATGCGCCGCAGAAATCAAGGTGAATTCCGCCCCCATTTCCTTGGCCATATCCATGGAAAGTTTGACATAATCAAGTGATTCTTGAACCATCTCTTCATCGCCAACCATCATATTAAATGGATACGCATTCATTTCAGGCGTAAAGCCGATAATTGGCACGCTGTATTTCATTGAGAGGCGTTTGATTTCATCGGTAGACTTTCGCTGAAGATCCGGTGCATAAGCATGAGGTCTTCCACCCCAAATCTCTATACCGTCATAGCCAAACCGCTGGGCATCTCGAAATGCTTCTTCCAGGTCGCTCCTCATATATCCTGAAGTAAACAGCGCGATTTTCATGTTCTTCTCCTCTCTATTCATCCTTTTCTAGTATGGCATTAAGCCGCCGTAATATCGCCTATCATCCGGGTTGTGGTCTTTGCTAATCGACAAGTAATAATAGAAGTATTCCAAAGGAACAAACAAAACAAACGGCGCCAGCAGCGGATGCATGTCATCTGTATAGTCTTTCACATCAAAGACGATCAAATCCGATGTCAGATTTTCCACAAAACGAATTGCCCGTTCTGTTGTATGGCGCGATTCATCATTTCCCAACATAAATACATATGGAATACCTTCCTCCACAACTTCCAATGGTCCATGCCTGAACTCAGCTGCATTGATTGATGCCCCATGGGTCCATGTGAACTCCAGCATGGTGATTACACCTTCTTTATAAGCAAGCGGCAGCAATGGCCCCGCAGCAACCGTATAGATAAACGGCCATTTCGAAGCTTTTTCGCCCAGTTTCATGGATTTTTCTTCTGTCTCTTTTACCAATTTTGCCAGAAGCCCAGGCAACTTTTTCAAGTCTTCACGAATCCGAGTCGTTTCTTTGTTTGGCATCGTTTTTTCAATATATTCCAGTGCAAAACAGAAGGCAATAAGCAAATGGATTTCCCAAATACAATCTGCTTCATAGGCAATCACATGTTCCGCCGCTTTTGCGACTAGATTGCCATCCGGCTTCTTCGTTACACCTACCGTAATCGATCCAAGTGTCCGAGCCTTCTCCAATGCCATGGCTACTTCTTCCGAATTTCCGGAATCCGATACTCCGATCACCAGGCATTTTTCATCAAGCTTCTTAGGCGTATGATCCAAAAAATCCCATCCACTATATGCCTCACATGGCAATTCTGAATACTTGTCAAAAACCATCTTGGCTGTCTGACAAGCACATAGCGGCGAACCGCATGCCACATAATAAACGCGTTCTATTCCTCGCGCTACCGCCAGGTCCACGATACTCGAAACGATTGGAAAATCCCTTTCCATCACCGTTTCCACTTCCTGAACCATGTTCTCCGTTACCAGAAAATCCACATCCTTCTTGTCAATCTTTAACACTGTACACCCTTCCTTTCTATTCTTGCTACTCCTTCTCGAGTTCCCACGGCTCAAAAACCTCTATAACCCTGGATGCAACTCGAGCGCCGCATGCCAGACCTTCCACAATAGACTTTTGTCGCATCATCTGCGAAAGGAACCCTGCAATAAATGAATCACCCGCGCCGATAGTATTGGCTACCTTTGCCGGAATAACCCCATATTGATAAAACCGTTTGCCGTCATACGCCAAACTTCCATGTTCTCCAAGAGTGCAAATCGCTATTCGCATCCCGTTTTCAACCTGTTTCTGTAAATAAGCCTCAATATATGCATCATGTTCCCGATAGGAAAAGAACCCGCAATCAACAAACGGAGCCGTGCGTTTCACCATCTCATCATTTAAATTGGTCGCATAGTCAAAGCTAATTCTGCATCCGGATTTTTTCAGGAATTCCAGGAGATGATCCGCCTTCCCCCAAAAAGCAGTATGAACCCAATCATGTTGTATTGCAAAATGAAGATCATCTTCATCGAACAACATTTCCTCAAGCACACCCTCCAAATACTCTCCATGAATTCGCTCTGTGCCGTCCAAACTCATATGAGTAACTGCCGTGCTTCCTTCGGCAATTTTGACATGACTGGTATCAAGTCTTTCCAGTTCTAATGTTTTCCGAACCCACTCTCCCCGCAGATCAGTCCCAGTTGTTGTGATAATCGCTGTGGGTATGCCCAGTCGTTTCAAATGCACTGCTGTATCTACCGCGTTGCCTGTTACGTACTCCCGGTCAATCCTGTCATATCGGTCAATACAATTGTCTCCCAATACTGCAACTTTCAACTCACACCTCCAAATAGATAAGTTTTTATGTTTTCATACCAATCGTCCAAAATAACAATGAACAAGTGGGCGTTTTTTTATACCAATTTCAACAAGCTCAGTATAGCACCTGCGTTTTTATGCGTCAACAAGATTTTTTCACGATAAATTATTACGTAATATTCATATATCGGCGAATTCCTTAGAATTACAGCACTTTGAACAGTTTGAGCCATCTATTCAAGTTATTATTTTTTTATACCAATTTTGACTTTCGAAAACGAATTCCCTATACTGAGCTTAGTTATTTAAAACTATAAAGGAGAATTCCATGAAAACCATTATCTGCTTTGGAGACTCAAACACCCACGGATATACCTTGGTTAATGAAAACAAACGGTACGGCAAGAATATTCGATGGACCGGGCTCTTGAGCGACTTATTGCACAATTGTTCTGTAATCGAAGAAGGACTCAACGGAAGGACCAGTGGATTTGAGGATTCTATTGAACCATATCGAGATGCAAGCAAGCAAATTCTTCCCTGCATCATGTCCCATGCGCCCCTTGACTTGATAATCATCATGCTGGGAACCAACGACACAAAAGACCGGTATCATGTTTCCGCAGAGGAAATCGCCTATTCAATGGAGGAATTGATTCGAAAAGCTCTTTCCCATCTGCATTGGACCAAGCAAGCTACCGAAATACTCTTGGTAGCCCCATGCCCGCTAGAAATCCAAAGTATAAACGGTGAGTTTTCCCAACAATCCATTGAAAAATCACATCGGTTGCCACAGCTTTTGCAGCGCTTGGCATCAGAATACTCGCTTCATTTTTTTGATGCTTCAACTGTTATTTCAAAACTAGGCAACGATGGCATCCATTTTTCGAGGGAAAACCACTTAGTTTTTGCCCAAGCAATCCACCAAAAGATTCAGCAAATTTTTTCAGCATCCTACTAATAGACCAAAGGAGGTCCCTCATGAAACAAAATACAGCAAGTCTCATTCTATACGCCGATCACATCTTTGATGGCAAACACAAGAATCCTTTCCCCGGTTATCTCGCCATCGCAGAAAACCGGATTATTGGCATAGGTCCCAGAAATGAGTCCACTCCATGGATCGGACCGAAAACTCAAATACTAGAACTCGGCAACCAAACCCTTTGTCCGGGATTCACCGATACGCATACATTCTTTCTCGGCTTTGCCCTCCAAAACATCGGAATCGACCTGAACGACTTCACCAATCTCGATCAAATTTTGTCCGCCCTCAATGACGTTGAAGAGGCGTTATATCCGACAGCACCCCTTCTGGGACGAAACTGGAGAAATAACCGATTTCCCATGGTAAGTGCAGAAACTCTCGATCAAGCCTTCCCAAATCGAGCCGTTATTCTATTTTCCTCTGATCGTGAAACCTGCTGGATGAATACAAAAGCGATGAGAGAATACCATTTTACGCCGGCTGATTGCTCTCCAGAATCCTGCTGGAGACTGATACAGACGACCATCGAGATGAAAATGATCACCGAAGCGCAGTTTGTTGCCTATATGAAAATGATGAACGCACGCGGTATCACTTCCGTGAAAGAAATGGGCTTTGACGATTATTATGGCTTTACGGATACGCTAAAGAAACTAGAAGAAGCTAACCAGATGACGCTGCGCGTCTCCTTTATGTCTCAGCCCGTTTCAGCAGGAATTGATCTGGAATTTGGAAAAACCATGTTGGATACCTTCCAGAATGATTTTGTTCGGTTCTCCGGCTTCAACTTAATGACAGACGGCTCAATATCCCAATCTTGCGGCGATTTAAAGGAACCCTATACTTCTAATCCCTTCAGCTGCTGCGACCAACTTATTGATTACGACCAAATTGAACAGGATGTTTTAGCTGCTGATCATGCAGGTTTTCGTTTCTCCCTTCATGCACAAGGCGATGGCGCCGTTCAAAAAGCTATCGATATCTTTGAAAAGTGTGAAAAGGAAAACAACCATCTGTCTAGGCGCCATGCGATCACCGATCTTGAATTCACAGATCCTGATGATTTGGAACGCATGGGTACTCTGGGTATCATGGCAGAGATATATCCGCAAATCATGGTATTCGGTTCACATGCTACCACTATTCCAATGATCAACAAGCAAATCGGATCAGCTCGAGGCCAGTTCTATTGGAATCGCAGAAAAATGGCGGATTCTAACATGGTTATCTCTTGCGCCACCGATTTGCCTCTGCTTCTGCCTGATATCCCTGAATCGATTTACCACGCCTGCGGAGGATTGTTCCCAGAGGGCGGTGCACCCTTCAATCCAAAAAACACGCTGCCCATTTCCAATCTGATGGAAGCCTGGACCGTCAATGGCCAGTTCAATCTTTCGCGCGAAGATGAGCTTGGCACATTGGAACCGGGAAAACTTGCAGATATTGCCGTCATCGACGGTGACCTCTTCACAACTTCCATGGACGCCATCCGGGACCTTTCTGTTTCTTTAACGCTAGTTAATGGGAAAATCGTCTACACAAACTTGTAGATGCAATAATAAAAAACCTCGAGATCAAGAATGTAGAACATTCTTAATCTCGAGGTTTTATTGTTTTTACAAAAGACCCAGCGCTTTTTTCGCCAGCTCATCCGCCATTTCATTGTAGGTGTCGCCCGTATGGGCCGCTACCTTGACAAACAAGACCTGGAGCTTATCCTTTATGGACTCATAGTAGGCCCGATAGGCTTGTGTGCCGGGCTTGTTAGCCTTCCACTCCCGCAGGGGCCAGTGGCGAATCCCGGCATAGTCATGGAAGATAACCAGTCGTACATAGCCTTCTTCAATTGCCTGTTTCATGGCCAGTTCCGCCGCGTAGATCTCCCCCGATACGTTTCGCATCTCGGCCAGATCCGCATCATCCCCCATCACACTTAAGGTTTTCGTGGTTTGATCCATATACATCAGGACAACACCCGAGCCGTAGCGCATGGTTTTCACGTCAAAGCTGCCGTCCACATAGGCGTACACCGTATCCGGCGTTTCCGGCCAGTCCGGAAGACCTGTGCCGGTCTCTTTTTTTCGCTCCGGTTCCCCGCTCAAAAAATCCAGCGCTTCGGACTTAGTGAGAAAACTTTTGTAAACAGCTCCTGGATGTCCATGTACCTGCGCCTTGCATGCATCCCATGTCTCGTAGATTCCCGGCTTCTTGCCAACCTTTACTGCATAAAATTTCTTTTTAGCCACGGAACGCTTCCACTTCTTCCCGTGTTGGCAAACTGCTTTGCGCACCGGCTTTTTGCACAGTCAATGCACCTACTTTGGTTGCAAACTCAATTGAGTCTTTCAATGACTTTCCTTCTGAAAGACCTACTGCCACACCGCCGTTAAAGCTGTCGCCTGCAGCCGTTGTATCCACTGCTTTTACCTTATACGCCGGGAATTGCTTGGTTCCGTTATGGTCAATCACCAAGCACCCTTTGGAGCCAAGGGTAACAATCAGTACTTTAACGCCCTTTTCCATCATAACTGCCGCTGCCGCTTCCAATTGGTCCTGCGTATCTGTCGGCATGCCAGATAAAATTGCCAATTCCGTTTCATTTGGCGTCAAATAATCAACATTTGCGATCAACTCATCTGCTAAAAGCTGGGCTGGTGCTGGATTCAGTATCGTTGTCTTGCCCAATGATTTCGCCATTTTTAAAGCATGTGTCACAGTCTCCATTGGCGTTTCCAATTGAGTGATTACAATTTCTGATGCTTCAACCACGTCTTTCGCCGCGTCAATATCTTCTGGTTTTAGTTCCGCATTGGCGCCTGGTACAACAACAATGGCATTGTCCCCGTCCGCCTGTACTGTAATCAAAGCAATGCCTGTTGAAGTAGGTGCTTTTGTCACCGTCTCAACTTCAACGCCTGAATCTGCCAAGGCTTGGATCAAGGCATCACCAAAAGCATCTTGACCAACCTTGCCAATCATAGCAACATCGCCTTTCAGTCGGCCCATGGCTGCCGCTTGGTTGGCTCCCTTACCACCGGGGACCTGCTTAAAGGTCTCTCCCAATACTGTTTCACCAACAACCGGAATTCGTTCTCCCGTTGCCACCAAATCCATATTCAAACTTCCTACTACACATATTTTTCCCATATTCACACTCTCCTTGTTTTATTCCTGTCCCTATTGTATCAAAATTCCACAACCCTTTTCCACCAATTCTCATCACGAATTCATACACATTTCACAAAAATTGGGATACAATAGGTACTACAAGGAGGTGAAAGAAATGAAGAAATTTTTCAAAGGACTATTCCTTTTAATCCTGATCCTCGCATTGATTGGTGTGGGCCTGATGTTCACCATCCGACCTGACAACCCCAACCAATATACTCTGGTCAGAGAAGAACCCCAATTACAAGAATTAATCGCCGGCGCTGATCTGGGTGTAATGGATGGATTGCGACTCAGTTTTTCTGAAAAGCTCGTCAATCAAATCTTTTCCTATGGAATCACAAAATCCTTAGCGGAGAATCCACGTGAAGGACTTGTTTTTAACGGTTCGCGTCTGTATATCCAACAAGAAACCCTGCATGTAGGTGCATCCTTGGAGTATTACCGAATCCCTGTTGGAATTGACGCCATTGCTAATGTCGGTGTTGACGGCGATGACGTGGTCATTGAGTTTACAGATATTCAAGTAGGCGCACTAACCTTACCGGGCTTTATTAAAGACCGACTCTTTGATACTTATGAGTATCGCTTTTCAAGACAGTTGGAGATCTTCACCATCGATTCATTTGATTTCGTCAATGATCAGTTGGTGGTCTACTTCTCCATAGAAGCTGATCAATTGCTGCAGCAATTCTCGACAAACTGAATTCTGGCTTGAACCTTATCAATCCAGACCATCTTCGTTTTAACCGCACTTTAGCAAATCGGAACATTTTGCTAATTGCTCAGCGAAGATCTATTCAGTACAACAAACTGAATTCTGGCTTGAACCTTATCAATCCAGACCATCTTCGTTTTAACCGCACCTTAGCAAATCGGAGCATTTTGCTAATTGCTCAACGAAGATCTATTCAGTACAACAAACTAAAAAACGGAACCTAAAAAAAGGTTCCGTTTTTTCTTATTATGCAACTTTATTCTCTTGCTCCAAAATGTCGGCCAGTTCCTGATCGATAATCACAATCACCTTTGGATGCAACTGTAGAAAACTCGCCGGATTATCGGTTGTAATTTTCCCGCTCAACAGTCCACCTACCGCTTCCGCTTTATTGGCTCCTGAAGCAAGCAACAGAATTTCCTTTGCCTTTAAAATCGAACCCATCCCCATAGTCAACGCCTTCTTCGGCACTTGATCTAGGGACTCGAAAAAACGACTGTTGGCTTCAATGGTAGCCATATCCAGGTCAACCTGATGGGTTCCCGCAGATAGACTTTCGTCAGGCTCATTAAATCCTATGTGGCCATTCCCCCCAATGCCCAACAATTGCAAATCAAGTCCGCCATGCTTCTCGATTAAAGCATCGTAACTTGCGCATTCCTCTTGAACATCCTCCGCCGTTCCGTTTGGAATGAAGGTGTTATCAACTGAAATATCCACCGATTCAAAAAGCTGGTCTTTCATAAATCTTGCATAAGATTGAGGATGGCTTGCGTCAAGTCCGTAATACTCATCCAAGTTGAAGGCTGTTGCCTGATCAAATGAAAGTTCCCCTTTTTCCACCATCTGAATCAGTTCTTTATAGGTGCCAATCGGTGTACTCCCCGTCGCCAAGCCCATAACCAGATCGGCCTTTGACTCCATGCGTGCCTTGAAAATTTTGGCAGCTTCTTTGCTCATTTCCTGATAATCTTTTACAACCAATACTTGCATTTCCCTACTCCTAAATAAAACTGATGCCATTCTCAGGCTTTTCCAAATCCAAATGCGCAGCAACCGTTGCGGCAATATCCGAAAGGGTTTCCCGTTCCCCCAGGACTGCCGGCTGCATTCCTTTTTGATAGGCTAACAGAAAGGTCTTCTCCCGTGTATGCTGACTATGTCCCACGCAAGGATCATTGCCATGGTCGGCGCTTATGATCAACAAATCCTCTTCTGTCATCTTATCCATAATCCTGCCAATTCCGGCATCAGCCATTTCTACAAGCGCAGCATAGCGATCAGCGTCTTGAGCATGGCCCGCCAAGTCCGTTTCCTGAATGGTCGCGGATATTAATCCATTTTCCATTTGATCCATTGCTTCTTCCATGGAATCAAGCACCAATTGCGTTGCTACGGCAGGCACTTTGTGCGCTCCAGCGCAGAGAATCACGTCCTGCATTTTCCCGATCAAGATGACCTCAAGCCCATTCTCAACAGCAATGCTTGAAACCTGGGAGGAAGGATTGACCCCATGGCCCAGATGTCTCGCCTGATAGCCTTTTTGATAAACATTGGATTTAGGTGAGTTGACGCCAACCAAACCATCTTCCCGTTTTTCCACACAGGACAAAATCCAGTCGGTTGAAACACCTTCCCCACCCAAGGCAATCACACGATTGACTTGAACCAAGTCTCGAACGCTTTGTCCAATTGCTAAAATCTGCTCAAATGGCATGTCATCAATGGCGCCAGTCACATTATAGATTTGGCCATAATCCGTTTCAATATTATCCGCTACTACAACGGTCTTATTCACTAAAAGATAGGGCTTTTTCGGTTCCGGCACATCCACCCGATAGCCAGACGCTTCCAAGCCTTCCTTTACTTCCTCCATAACATCCGCAAAGGGTACAATGGTGGCAGGCATGGGTTTGGTGCCCATAATCTCCTGATGTCCCAGGTAGCTGTCAGCCCCTTCATGCATGAGCCGGCATGCGCCGTAGCTCCCTATAGGTTTCTGCTCTTTCAAAGCTGGATGCGAAAGAACTTTCCCAATCCCCAACTGTTTCAGGTTTGGAATTGCTAAATCCGGATGGGTGTCCAGCAAATGACCAAAGGTATTGGCTCCAAGGTCTTGCGGACGAACTTTTTCCACATCATCCATAGCGCCTACACCCAAACTATCGATAATTAATACGATTGCTCGTCTTTTCATTTCCTTTTAATCCTTCTTTCTTCCCAAACCATCGTAGATACCTATGACTTTAGGATTCCCTTCACTGATTCCAGTAACCAGTGCAACGCTGCTTCTTGTCATAAAAATTTGCGTCCGGAAGGCATAAATAACCGTATCACCAATTTCAAAACTCTGATTGGCCGCATCAATTGTTGCACAGTAGTCAATCATATCCGCCGAAGGCTCATACGCCTCAACAATAGTACGGTTCTTTCCGTCCACCATGGCCTTTTCAACACAAGATCGGCGATAGAATCCGCCACCATAGACATAGGCTTCATCATTTACAAAATGAGATACCTCGCTGACATAAACCATGGCTGGTTTTTCCGGCAAATCACGCACCGCGTGAAGTGGTGTGCTCCCTGTCAAGGCATGACCAGGCTCTCCATGAGTACCACCCAATTGAGCAACCAACTTCAGGGTTTCTACCGAATTGGCACTGGGGATATTCACCTGTTCTAACTCAATTCCTAATCCTTCTTGAATAGCCTTTGCTGCTCGACCCACCGTTTTCGCATTTTCCGTAGGGCGCACTTGGCCCTCTTCATATAAGAAACAAGGAAAAGCTGTTACCCCGGCAAGTTGGACACCCGGCAAGGCTTGAATCGCTTTCGCGGCATCCAGCCAGTTAGCTTCTAAAAAGCCGCCTTCTTGTCCCGCGTAGGCACGGTCATTCTGACCAACAACCCGCATCATTAGCTTTTGCACAATGCCTTGACGCAAAGCTTCTTTGGAAACTGCCTCTGCCTTCTCCAGAGAAAAAACGGTCATTACTTCCGGTTGATAGGCTAGAATATCCTTTAACATGCCATTGGGCACCTGCACCAAATGACCTACATGGCCCAAGGCAATACCAGCTTCCGCAAGAACCAAAGCCTCCCACGGATCCACTGCGACCGCTTTTTCAATACCTGCAGCGGCAATTCGTTTTGCCAATTCCGGATTTCTGCCAATCTGCTTGGTCATCATATATAGGCTCACACCTTGCTTCTTGGCTTCCTCCGCCAGCAGGCGTGCATTTTCTTCAATTTGATCCACATCCATCACATAGGTGTCTGGTGTGATCACTCCTGATTTGTGAAGGGCAATCGCCGCTTCCACCAAAGCGGGATTCCTTTCGATAGTCTTCTCTAAAAACATGCTACCTCCCTACTTCTTCACTGCTTCCAAGGCTTCCTTAAGAACACGAATGACCGTGTCTGCTCCCGCTCTCATTGGGTTGATCCGAATCATAGTATCTTCAAAATCCGGATTCGCCGCTAAAAACGTACCGGAAACCCGATAGAACATGGCCGCAATTTCATATCGCGATTCCGCTCCTACCGGATACGGTGCGGCACCCAGTTTCTCTGCTTCCTTTAAAACCTGCTTGGCAACGGGTTGATTCAGTTCAACCAACACAACTCGCGACTGTGCATTGGCAATAAATGCACCTTTTACGCCTTCCAGCTCACCTGCATTCAAGCGGTCTACAACTTCTGTTCCTTGCTGCGCTTGAACCGCCAATGCAACCGGAACATAGACCATGGACCGCAAAGCTTCCATGGCTTCGTAGCCTTGCACCTGGCTGCCCCCGGAATAATTGATCTTTCTTACCTTGTCAATCACGGCTTGTGTGCCGACAATGCAACCGACTCCCTCCGGTCCCAAAAGCTTAAAGAGAGAAAAGGCACTGGCGTCTGCTCCTAATTGCGCGCCCATCTTTGGTGCTTTCATGGCCGTATAGTTGTCATCCACCAAAATCTGAAGCGACGGATTCGTCGCCTTCAACTTGGCAATGACTTCTTTTAAGTCATAAGAATCCTCAATCTCCTGGCGTGAATGCTGTACCAAGGCAAAGGGAACGTCTTGGCAATCCGACCAGCGTGGGTCGTTCATATCATTAAAGTTCACCCAGACCGGTTGAAGTCCCATGCTGTCTGTAATTACCTTGGTTGTTGGATAAATGGGCGCGTCATGAAGAACAATCTTTCCCATGGGTTGATTGCAAACATTCATTACATTGCGAATGGCCCCTGTTCCTGAACCGCGAACCAAAATGGCCGCTTCTGTTCCAAAGAACTTAGCCAAGACTTCTTCCACTTTTCTTGTCTTTGTTGGCGCTCCCATGGCACGGGTAACACCCAAATCTCCCTGGTCTAAGAATTCTCCCCCGGGAATCACCTGATGGATGCAATCCACCAATCGAAACTGCATAGCTTTGGCTTCATCCAATGACATGGTATGAATCGGATATGTTTTCATTCCCTTACTCCTTTCGGTCCAGAATCCGAACCGGCGTTTCCACCAGCATATGTTGGATCCAGTCTTCATCAACACCTGCCGCTTTTAGTTTGGGTAAAAATTCATCCAGCATATAGCTGTATCCAATTCCGCCAAACGCTTTTAAGTGACTCTTCCGTGTCAAATCCTGTGAAAGTACAATTTGCTTTCCGTACCCTCGTTCAATCAATTTTTGTATATGTTCCACGCGTGCCTCATCAGACGCGTAATTTACCTTTCCAATGGTATCAAATGCCAAAGTCGCGCCTGTGTCCGCAATGCGCATATGCATTTCTAAATCGCATCGAAGATCCACATGACCAACAACCACTCTTTCGAGGTCTACGCCAAATCGCTTAAAGAATTCCAATTGCTCCAGCGCATACGTCCCTAAGGTAGTATGGGTGCTAATGGCTGCGCCAGTCTCTACATGGGCACGAGCCGCTGCCTCGAATACCTTCTCTTCCATTTCTGTCATGACATCTTTGCTGGTGCCAATCTCAGCAATCAACTGAGCTCGAATTCCCGATCCGTCTATGCCTTCATTCAACTCACCAACCATTCGCTTGGCTAAGGCTTCCACCGTTTCTTCTGTAACCGTGTCCGGTAAAAAGGGATCCTTGTAATATCCTGTACTGATAATCACCTGCATGCCTGAGATTTCAGCAATCCGCTTCATTCTCTCAAGATCTCGTCCCATGCCTGTATTGGTTACTTCCACAATCGTAGAAATACCTTTCTCTCGCAGGTCTTTCAGTTCCGCTGCAACCACTTCCGTTGCATCGTAATGGGTATCTGGATCACCTTTAATACGAGACAAATCCAGATAGAGATGCTCATGCATATATGTCTTGCCCAAGTCTTCGGGCCGAATCTTGCCTTGTATTCCGTAAATTGACATCTTATTCCTCCGATCCAAATCCCTTGGATTTGTTCAAATGTGATTCTAAAAAGTATCGTTGATACAGGGCTTTCCGGTCTGCTTGAGCCGCCAAGCTTTCCGCCAGTTTCATCAATATGATTCCTGATTTTCGTCCTGATTTGCCAATCAAAACCAGTCCCGTCGCCAATTCATCTGTTGGGATGGTAATGGCTGTTGCATCAACCATATTCGCCGATTTCACCAAATACTTACCGGACTTTTGTTGTCCCATTTTTCCATTCTTGCCCCAAACACCCATAACAGAATCACCGTAGCCATAAAGATCAACCGGACCCTCCAAGGTCAAAACGGCATCATATCCTTTTGCAAAACAGTCTTTCAAAAAAGCAATGCTTTCTCTGCGATCCTGCAGGTCTCCGGCTGTCACCGACTCAATCGTTACGCCGTCAGGCAATTCTTCTAAATACGATTCCATCGCATCATGCATATCACGTCCGTCAGGCAATTGAACATTTCCTGGATTCGGTACTGCAATTCGAATGGATTCGCTTGACGCCTCTTTCCATTCCGAATCTGAAATTTGGCAAAGCGCTCTTGTCGCTTTCATGCAGTATTCATAAGAATGACTAATGACACCGACACCTGGCACAAAGGCCAATTCATCTGTGGATTTTTTCTCTACAGATCCTCTCAGACCCATCCCTTTTCCCATAATGGAAAAGAGTTGGGTGGCAATCGCCGGTGCTAATACTGAACCACCACCGTCAGTTCCTATGGAAAGATCATTGATTCCTTTGAGAATGTTGATGCAAGAACCGCTAGAAGAACCGGTCATCGCTCGACCTGTCAAAGGATTGATTCGTTCCACATCTACTGCTCTGCCTCGTTCCGACATAGCATCTACCGTATGAAAAACAAATCCCGGCTGTGCTATCAGCCTACCTACAAGTCCTCGGGAGATTTGATCGGTGTTTTTCACCCCAAATAAAATCAGAGGTCCATCATTCTTCTCCAGAGCGCTCACCGCTTCCTCTATCATGGTTTCCTGAAAAGAGACAACACTCTTTCCTTCTTCTTGTTTGGCGCGAATCATGGCTTTCATCACGCGTCTTACTTCATTTGCCTGCATCCGAATTCTCCTTGTTAAATCCCAAAGGAAGCTGCATGCAGCTTCCTTTGGATGTCAAATCTACACAGTAAACAGACCTACTACCGCAAGAATGTTTGCCAACACGCCCACAAGAATTGCCGCAATTGGACCTACTGCCATACGTACAACCGGCTTACCTGCAATCTCATTCAATACGTACAAGCCAACGACCATGAAGAAACCAATGCCTGGCGCGATTGCATTCGCTGCATTCATACCGCCAACCAGCAAGGCTACTTCCAGCAATTGAGACATTGCCATACGAATGTTGTCGCCTGACTTTCTAATTCCAGGGAACTTGTCCAAGAATCGAGCAATTTGACCAAGAAGCAGAACTTCCACCCCGATCATGGCTGCACCCAAGATGCCTGCCAACAATGGGTTATGGACAAACAATCCAATGGCAAATACGAAAGTCATACCAACTGGGCCATAAACGCCTGTCGCGATTGCTGTTGATGCAACCAATGGAATAAAGCCGATACCACGAGCCAATGCCGCAAAGCCCGCATCCATCAATTGGCCTTCCTTCATCAGGTTCAAAGAAATTGGATCGCCAGCCATCAAGCCTGCTGCTGTAGCCGCTGCAACCAATCCACCCATAACCATCAAGTATGGCATGTTTTTCTTAATGCGCTTCACACGTTCCGCGAATACGGAAACCAAATCTACTGTTTCGCCTTCTGCTTTTTCTTGCATTGCATAGAACAAAAGGATGGCCATACCTACCAATAATGCGGAACCTTCTGGGTTCAACTTGATGGTTGCTCCTGCCATGGAAATCGTTCCAAAAGCTACTGCAATTTGGCGTGCGATTACTGAGATGGTCAAGTTGATTACACCTTTTTTCGCACCGTATTGGTAGCCAGTTGCCAATGCTGGGAATGCTGCAAATGCGATTACGATCGGTGCACCTACCTGTCCCAAGCTACCCATAAAGTTAACAGGAAGCAATTCAAATGCCTTTACAATGCTCTCAAGACCCAATAGGATGCCGACGCCGTACAATGCACCAACAATACCTGAGATAATCATACCTTTGTTTCCATCCGGCGATGATGCACCGATAATGTCTGTACCCAATAGAATACAGTGAATCAAAATAATGCTAGCCGTCAATGAGAACGGAATACCAAAACCAATAACCAGTCCAAAACTCATCGCGAATGCCGTTGCCGCCAACTCGCTTCGTGACAATCTTCCCTCAATATGCTCCGGCATAATTGGTCGAAGTCCATCGTTAAATACTGCAATTCCTTTGTTTGCCATGATTGATGCCAAAGCGCCAATCACAGCCATTAACATGATGTTCATCTTTCCCCTCCTAAAATTATGATTTCTGTAGAATTTCCCGTAGTATTACGGGCAGTGCCGCTTCCATATGATCTCCTGTGAAACCAAAGGCAACCTTTCCGTCTGCGACAGCTTGAATGATTTCATTTTCCTTCGGCGGTCTTCCAGGCATTGATACTGTTGCACATTTGGCAACTGTTAATAGGGCGATCGCCATGCTCAAGGCTCCACCGCCGCCTGTGTGACACGCGCCAATATAATAGTCCGCTTGCTTGCTTTGAACAGCCAGCGCAGCTTGCATATCGGTCATCACTTTGACTTCTACTTTTTCACCTCCTATTTCTTGAATCATTTTTGCAATATCGTCTTTGCGGATCGCTCCGCCAACAGCAAATCGAATCATTGTTTTCCTCCTTTTTCAATCATGGTACAAAAATGCAGTGCAATATATTCCAATTCTTCTACAGGGACTTTCCATCCCATTTGCTCTTCCAAATCGCCTAAAAACGCAGGCAGTTCAGCAAATCCCTTTGCATCCTTGATCTGGTCCACCAGCATGGCATCCATGCGGTCCACGGTTTCACCGCGATCAATTCGAGCCAAGGCAATCGCCAAATGCATCACCAACATGGCGCCGTTCTCTTCGGTAACTTCCAAGTCATATTCTGCTTCCATCTTTCCGACAAAACCAAGAATCGCCGTTTCCATCTTTTCATTGATTTGCCCCGCCTGTTTCAGTATGTCCAAACGCTGTTTGATTGTATCTTGCATGTTAACCTCCCCAATATACATTTTTTTGTATATTCAAAGCAAATTTTTAATAAACCGGCATCATTTGATCTTCGATCACCAGTTTTTGTACTTCTTCTACGGCATCCAGCGCCAATAGGCGTTGCATAATCCTTCCAATCACTAAGGTTTCATTGCTGACAACAATGGTCGCGATCGTTCCTTTGTTGTCCAAATCGCGCGCCAAAGGTTTCGACAATGGCTGAATATGAAAATCGAGATTCTTTTCTTTGATCTCATCTACATTCCAAATGGCAGCGTCGATCTCATTCATCTGCAATTTTTGCAAAATCTGATTATATGGAGTCGCCACATAGGCTACATCCAATCCTTCGCATTCCACTTCCGTCAACATAGACTGGTCAATAGATGCTGCGTCAAAACCTACCCGCATGCCGTCTTTAATCCGGCTATGGATAGAATCTCGAAAAATCACCACATGATTGCCTACATAAGAGCCTGGTTGAAATTCGTGGACGATATGCAAATCATGATGCATCTCTTTCTGCTTCTCAGCAGCCAGCTTGGAAATGATGGCAAAGTTATACTTACCAAAGTTCAAGGCTTCAATCCGCTTGTTGGCCCCTCGCATAAATGCCAGGCTAAAAGGGATTTCCTTGTCTTCAAAGGCTTTGTACAAACCCGTTGCCAATCCTTCATATCGTTTGGAATAAGGCAAAGGCATTGCACCCATGATGACACCAAACGCTGAATACTCCCATAACTTCTTGTGGTCTGTCTCTATTAAAAACGTACCCAAATGGCCTCTGGATTCCAGCCGAATACAGGCTTCCTCCTGCAAAAACTTCATGGCAGTCTGCACAGTTCCCCTTGATGTCCCCAAAAGATCCACGTACTCAGAGATGGTGCGAATGCGGTCGCCCACTTCATAAGAAAACATTTCTTGGGACAGCAGCATGATAGCGCGCCCATTTTTTGACATTAATTGTTTGGCTCCCGTTGCCATGGTTTCACCTCCAAAATACAGAATACGATATTTTGTACTTTGAGAATATCATAGATCTTTTTATCCTGCAAGGGTTTTCTTACAGGAAGTTTTTTCCTCCTTCCCCTACTAAAAAAACCGACCCTTTAAGGATCGGCTTCTCTTATTGTTCCAAGAATAACTCAGGGTCAATATAGGCCCCGTTGATTTTAATTTCATAGTGGATATGAGGACCGGTACTTAATCCGGTACTGCCCACTTTGGCGATGGTTTGTCCCTGAATGACTTCATCCCCTTTTTTGACCAAAAGCTTGGATGCGTGCGCATAAACCGTCTGCAGCCCGTTAGCGTGATCAATCTTAACCATATAACCATAGCCGTACCGGTATCCCGCATAGGTCACAACACCTTCTGCAGTAGCAACAATCGGCGAACCGTAATTGCCTGGAATATCAACTCCCGTATGATTGGATCGACCATTAAGAATCGGATGACGACGGGTACCAAACTCCGAACTGATGCGGTTCTTTTGCACTGGCCAGATTCTCGGCACATCCTCTAGGAATGAAGACAATTGCTCTTCAATCTCAAAAATACGATCCGTATCCGTAGTCCCTTCTTCTGTCTTCAACCAATCGGCAATCTCGGCAACATTAACGATCATATCATCGATTTCATCCGAAGAATCCATTAATGGTTCCAATTCCTCACGGGATCCAGATCGATCCTGCAATTGCACATTGGCAGAAAGCATATAGGTCTGTGCCAGTACCTCGGTTTTTTCAACCAGCACTTCCAATTTATCATTTAAATGATCGGTCGTGTCCCGATACTCTTCAATCAAGGCTAAATCTTCTGTAATATCATCCGTTTTAACCGCCAAAGTTTTCTGTTGTGCTGCAATCAGTTCATCCTTGGCAACTACTTCAGATTCCAAATCTACAACTTGTCGGCGCAAATCCTGCACTTCCATCACCGTCATCACTGCTACTGCAACCATGGCTGCCGCCAATAGACCAAAGGCAATCTTTAACTTCTTTCTGAAATGGCGTACATAAAACACCTTCTGTTCCTGGTCTTTCAAATGATGAATGCGAATTTCCGTGCTATGGTCCAGCAAAATCTGCTTCTCTTTTGAAAACCAAGCTTTTGCCTTCGTGTTACCCCTCTTCATATCCGCGCCTAAGTCGCGCAGAACCTGAACAAACTGCGCAGCAATGTTCTTCAGTTTTGATAAGCCGTTGTTCCTAAACTCCCTCAAACTCTTCCCCCGTTTCCCGTCTTTCCCACAGACGTAAATCCATTATACCATCCTATCAGGGGGAATCTCAAGAATTTTCAAAAAAAGGCAGCAGACCCATCTGCTACCTTTTCATATAAGATATAAACTCTTGTGTTAAATTGGGATCAAACCGCTTGCCTGCGCTTTTCTCAATCCGCTTCAAGGCATCCTCTTTGCCAATGGCAGGACGATAAGGCCGATCATGGGTAATGGAATCATAATAATCAAAGATTGAAAGCAAACGGACTTTATAGGGAATTTCTTCCCCCTTAAGATGAAGCGGATACCCCTTCCCATCCCATCTTTCATGATGGGTTAATACTTCATGGGCAATCCCAGCCAATTCAGGCAAAGACCGGGCAATCCGGTATCCAATCTCAGGATGCCGCTTGACCTCCACCTTCTCCCGGTGATTCAATCCCTTTTGCTTTTGAAGTATCTGATTGGCAACATTTAATTTGCCAATATCATGAAATTGTGCCAGCAACTCCAGTTCCTTCTTATCATTGGCTTCCAGCGACTTGCTCTCAACAAACTGATTGATTGCCGATTTCAAGCGAACAGCATGGTTTTGAATTTCCGGATCCTTGGCCTGCATTTTAATCAAGAGCGCTTGCATATACTCGCCCCGTTTCACAAAGTTCTCTAAATGCTTTTGCCGATACATCAAATCCTCAGCCTTTTTATAGGCCAAGTTGGGATCCTGAAGCGAATCCATTTCAGCTATGCCATAGGATACACCTACTTGCACAGGAAGATCAAACCCTTCGACCCTCCGTTTCAATTCACTAAACTGGTCTTCCATCGTTTCCAAAGTTGTATTCTTTTCAATAATGGCGAATTCGTCGCCGCCAATGCGCGCAATCATTTCCGCATGAACAAAAACCTCATCCAATGACATAGAAAAGAAACGAAGCATTCGATCTCCCATTAGATGGCCAAATGCATCATTCAGGATCTTGAGCCCATCCACATCACAAACAGCAATCACTCGGTTTTCAACCGAAGTAGAGAATCCATTCAGCTTTCGTTCAAAGGCATTGCGGTTAAAGAGTCCCGTTAACAAGTCTCGGTTTGCCAGCCGATCCAGTTCTTTTAAGCGGCGTACTTCTTCGTCAACATCACGAAAGACTCCGATCACTTTATTGCCAGCCGTCCAACGGCCGCTTGCTTCTACCCAGCGCCAGTGCCGCTTGTTGTCTCTTAATCGAAACTGAAGGTGGGTCTTCTCCTTTTTTTGATCTCGAAGTTGGATAAAGGCATCCGTAAGGGTTTGTCTTTCATTGGGGTGAACCCGATCCATAAAGTCATTCAACTCCATGTCTTGCTTGCCAAACAAGACCTTGTCCCCCTTGGCGCCCCCTTGGAACTGAACCCTGTGCTCTTTGATGTTGATGCAATAAATCCATAGATTGGATACGTCCGCCGCCAGCTGCAGCATTTCATTTGTCTCAGTCAAAGTCAGCTTTTCGATCATGGCATCTGTTACATCACGATTGAAACCCATCATACTAATCGGCTTCCCATTTTCATCCCACTCCACAACCTGTCCGCAATCCTCAATCCAAATCCACTGGCGATGATCACTCCAATAACGATAGGTAACTTGAAACCATTCCGTTTCTTTTTGAAAATGCGCATGCAACTTCTTTTGCACCAAATCGCGATCCTCCGGATGAATCCGTTTTGACCATTCTTGGTTGCTGACTTCATAAGTCGTAGCATTCATGCCGACCATTTCAAACCATTCATGAGAAAGCTTGAGCGTATTATCACGAATATTCCATTGATAGGATGCCAGTCGCGTTGCATGCAAGAATCTTTTCATCCGTTCGCCTCCTTGATCTTTTTTTACACTTTAGTTATATTTTATCATTTTTTGTATAAAAAAACAGAGGTTTCCCTCTGTTTATAAAAGATTAACAAAACTTTCAACCAAGTCAGGATCAAACTGCGTTCCTGCACAATTTCTTAATTCCTGGATCGCTTGCTCGTGACTAAACCGATCTCGATAACAACGCTCCTGCGTCATAGCATCATAAGCATCCAGGATTGCAATAATTCGTGCCGTCAACGGAATATCCGTCCCCTTAAGCCCATGGGGATAACCAGTTCCATCCCAATGCTCATGATGCAAAAGAATATCACTGGCAGCCAAAGCCAAGTCATTCAATCCCAAAGCAATCCGATAGCCGACTTCAGAATGCTTGCGCATGACAGCCCATTCCTCTTTAGAGAGGTTATCTGGCTTATAAAGAATTTCATGCGGCGTAGCCAGTTTCCCTATATCGTGGGCATAGGCCAGCTTTCTTAAGACCATCTTGGAATGATCATCCAGGTCAAGCGCCTCCGCCATCTTCATGGCGAGTTTCTCTATGCGGGTAAAGTGGGCATAGTCTTCATGGGTTCGAGACTGCAACGACTTAATCAAGGTCTCAGACATGCTGCTTCGCTCTTTCCTTTTTTCCCACAGCTTATTTCGATACATGCGGTCTTCCGCATCACGGAAAACATCCTCTAGATGCTCATCTTTGGATCCAATGGTGCCAAATCCGCTGGATATGCTGGCTTGGATTGGCAAATCAAACGCTTCTACCTGGGCCTTGATTCGCTCTTGGATCTCGGATATTTCATCTTCGCTCACATTCGGCACAACCGCAGCAAACTCATCTCCGCCAATGCGGAAAATGCGCGCTGGAGATTGGAACTCCGATTTCAAGGTTTCTGCAAAATAGGTTAGCAGCAAATCTCCCTCGCCATGTCCAAATCCATCATTGAGCAATTTTAAGCCGTCTACGTCAAATAGCAGCATGCCCACCGGATAGCGTTCCTCCGGCAGACTTCCTCGAATATACCGCTCAAAGGCATTTCGATTATAGGTCCCCGTCAAAATATCATGATTCGCTAAAAATTCAAATCGCTGTCGTTCGCGTTTCTTCTCGTCAATATCCCGGATCACCCCAATAATCCGCTTGGCGCGCCCGTCATCCATGAAATCCATTGCCTTAAGGTTCATTTCAATCCATCGCTCTTCTGTTCTGCGACGCAAGCGCAGTTCAATGGAGAAATCCTTAATCTTGCCGTCCATCAAACGCAGTCGATAATCCGCAACCATCTTCTGATCAGCAGGATGAATATCAACAAAAAACTGATCCAACGCATCTATGGTTTCAATCCGCTCATTTTGAAAAATGCCACCTTGGACATGGACACAATCCCGATCCATCTGAATATCCAAGAAGGCCAAATCTGCTGCATCCACTGCCATCTGCAACCGTTCCCGCTCCAGTTCCAATTCCCGTTGCTTATTAACCAAGTCCGAAATATCGGAAAAAATCGTAATAAACTGCATGGCGGCTGGAGAATAGGCATGTACCTGCCAATGCTTTTTGAGATCTTTCCCGTAATGGTTAAAATTTAAAACCTTTCGATGAAGGGCTACGTCACCATAAGATTCGATGAGTTGCAAGGGTGTTTTGGGCAGGATCTCAAGAACCGTTTTTCCGATAACTGCTTCTCGCTCCAGTCCCAAGAGCATGCAAAAAGCATGATTCACTTCTAAAAAACGATAGTCTACCGGGTCGCCGTTCTCATCCAAAAGGATTTCGTGCAAGGCAACGCCCTCTTCCAAATGTCGAAAAACATTGTAATCTGGATTGATGTCCGTCGCTTCACAACCCAGCATCGCTTTCACTTGGTCTTTCTCACGAAGGCGCACATAGATCCATTCATTCTTTTCATCATGCAAATGAGTGGCGGAAACAATGACATCCTTCTTGATCCCCTCTTTGGTTCGGTGGATTCCTACCATTTCACCGGATCCGATTTTCTTTAACTGATTCCAGTGCCCTTGCCAGGTCTCCTTGCTATGCAGATCACTAATATCCCAGACCGATAAAGCTTCAAACTCGTCTTGCGAGTAGCCTAAAAACCGCAATACCGACGAATTGCCGTAACGGCACCGCCCATTTGCATCCGCCAAAAACAAGGGATCTTGAATCTGATGAAATATCCCTTCCATCATGGCTGGAACTATCTTTTTCCTTTCACACATCTTTCCGTTCTCCCTCAACACATAGTACCTTTATTGTACTAAATTCGGTGGGGTAACGTCCATAATTTTCCATCCTTTTAAGAAAAATCAAAAAGCCAGCTTCCTTAGGGAAACTGGCTTGCTTTCTAATAATACATGGTATCCTTTTTCAAAACGCTGCTTGCCAAAACATCGAAATGCTCCAAGGCCTTTCCAGTACCTACAGCAACGCAGGAAATGGAATCCTCCGCTACATAAACAGGAATGCCTGTACGCTTTTGCAGCAGTTTGTCGAGTCCGCCCAACAGGGAGGCTCCACCGGCCATAACAATCCCTTTATCAGAAATATCAGCAGCCAACTCAGGCGGCGTCTTCTCCAAAACAGAGTGAACCGCATCGGCAATCTGTGACACCGGCTCTTCAATGGCTTCACGAATTTCGGAAGAGGAAACCTTAATGGTCTTCGGCAAACCTGAAACCAGGTTACGACCGCGCGCATCCATATACTTTTCCTGATCCAGCGGATAAGCTGATCCAATGTTGATCTTCAAATCTTCCGCCGTACGCTCGCCAATCATCATATTGTGCTTCTTGCGCATATATCGCATAATGGCTTCGTCAAACTTGTTGCCCGCTACCTTGATGGATCGACTGACAACAATGCCGCCCAATGAAATCACGGCAATGTCTGTGGTTCCGCCACCCATGTCAATAATCAAGTGACCGTCAGGCTGGGTAATATCCAGTCCTGCGCCAATGGCAGCCGCAACCGGCTCCTCAATCAAGAAGGTCTTGGATGCACCCGCTTGGTTGGAGGCAGATACAACGGCACGTTTTTCCACTTCTGTTACACCGCTTGGGACGCAGACAATAATCTTCGGCTTGAACAATGATGTCCCAATGGATTTCTTGATAAAATACTTCAACATCTTTTCTGTTACTTCATAGTCGGAGATAACCCCGTCCTTCAACGGTTTAATGGCAATAATATTGCCAGGTGTACGTCCCAGCATTTGACGCGCTTCCTCGCCAACCGCCAAAATTTTATTGGTATTGCGATCCAAGGCTACAACCGATGGTTCGCTTAAAACGATCCCCTTTTTTTCCACATAAACAAGGATGGAGGTGGTCCCCAAGTCAATTCCAATATTTTCTCTAAAAAATCCCATTCATTGCCCCCTGCTCTTTCCGAAAATTCTACTTTTGCATTCTTGTATCATTATATCACACCACTCTTTCTTGCCAATACGGAAATGTTCAAATTCTGCAAGATTCACAGAAAATTAATAGGGGCATTTTCCAGCTGACCCCCTAATTTGGAAGAAGCAGGTTCGTATTGTCAGAAAGAAAAAAGACCGCCCGTCAATTTGACGGGCGGCACTGATTATTTGTTTCTGTTTGCCACATCGATTCGAGTAATGGCACGTCGCAAAGCTGCCTCGGCACGAACCAGGTCCAAGTCGGTCGGTCCATGCTTCAAGCGCTCCTTGGCCCGCTTCATAGCCTCTTCAGCGCGATCAATATCGATCTCGTCTGGCCATTCGGCGGAATCCGTTACAATAATCGTGTAGTTTTCTTTGATCTCGACATAACCGGAAGAAATGGCCGCTTCCCTCCATTGGCCTGCCTGCTTGATCTTTAATCGGGCAATCCCCAACTGCGTTACCATAGGGTAGTGACCCTTTAGAATCCCTAGGTCCCCTTCGGTACCGCGAACAATCACCATCTCCACTTCTTCAGAGAAAAAATGGCGATTGGGTGTTACCACATCGAGTCGGAACGTTGACATCCGATCCCTCCTCTACGCTTTCATCGATTCTGCTTTTTTAACCGCTTCCTCAATGGTTCCAACATACAGGAATGCTTGTTCCGGCAAAGCATCATGCAAGCCGTCCAAGATCTCCTTGAAACCGCGAATGGTCTCTTTCAATGGCACATAGACACCATCCATTCCCGTAAACTGCTCTGCGACCGTGAACGGTTGGGAAAGGAAACGCTGGATCTTTCTCGCGCGGGCTACAATCAGCTTGTCATCCTCTGACAACTCATCCATACCCAAGATCGCGATAATATCCTGAAGCTCTTTGTAGCGCTGTAGAATCTCCTGCACATCACGGGCAACCTTGTAATGCTCGTCACCAACCACATTCGGATCCAAGATTCGAGAAGATGAATCCAATGGGTCTACCGCTGGGTAAATACCCAAAGCGGCAATACCACGATCCAATACGGTCATGGCGTCCAGATGGGCAAAGGTTGTAGCAGGCGCCGGGTCAGTCAAGTCATCGGCTGGCACGTAAACGGCCTGAACCGATGTGATGGAACCTTTTTTCGTTGATGTGATTCGCTCTTGCAAAGCACCCATTTCCGTTGCCAATGTTGGCTGGTAACCAACGGCAGAAGGCATACGGCCTAAAAGCGCCGATACCTCAGAACCCGCTTGGGTAAATCGGAAGATGTTGTCAATAAACAAAAGTACGTCCTGGCCTTCCTGGTCACGGAAGTTTTCGGCAATGGTCAAGCCTGTCAAGGCAACACGCATACGCGCTCCAGGCGGCTCGTTCATCTGGCCAAAGACCAAGGATGTTTTTGACAATACGCCGGATTCCTTCATCTCGTAGTACAAGTCATTACCCTCACGGGTACGCTCGCCTACGCCTGCAAATACAGACAATCCGCCGTGCTCTGTAGCGATATTGTTGATCAATTCCTGAATCAATACCGTCTTGCCTACGCCGGCTCCGCCGAAGAGGCCAATCTTGCCGCCCTTTGCGTAAGGACAGATCAAGTCAACGACCTTGATTCCAGTTTCAAAAATTTCTGTAGTTGTTGCTTGTTCTTCAAAAGATGGTGCCGCACGGTGAATCGGCAGACGAGGCGCGTCTTCTACATCCGCTTCTCCGTCAATTGCCTGACCCGTTACACTAAACATCCGTCCCAGAGTCTTTTCGCCTACGGGAACAGAAATCGGCGCTCCCGTATTGATTGCATCCATTCCTCGAACGAAACCATCTGTAGAATCCATTGAGATACATCGCACCATATCGTCCCCGATATGCTGCGCCACTTCCGCAATGACTTTTCCTTCCGGACCGTCAATCTCAATGGCCGTATTCAATTCCGGAAGATTCTCGGCAAATCGGATATCCAGTACAGGTCCGATAACCTGAGTAATCTTTCCTACGCTATTTTCAGCCATGGTTGCTCACTCCTTACTATTTCAATGCGTTCGCGCCACCAACAATCTCGGAGATTTCCTGAGTGATTGCCGCTTGCCGCGCCCTGTTTTTCAAAAGATCCAAATCCTTGATCAGTTCTTCTGCGTTGTCTGTTGCATTCTCCATCGCGACCCGACGTGAGCCCTGCTCACTCGCCGATGCCTCAATCAATGCGCCGTAGATTGCACCAAATACGTATTTGGGTACCAAATAACCCAGCACCGTTTCCGGTGATGGTTCGTATTCAATCAATGCTTGACGCTTATCGCGTTGCGAATCTTCCTTCAGACTTTCTGCTGGCAACAGCTTTAAGACCCTTGGATCATAAGAGATCGTCGATTTGAAATGGGTATATACCACATTCACTTCATCCACTTCCCCTTTTTTGAACAAGTCCAAAGCGACTTCCCCAATGTGCTTGGCATCGGAGAAAACCGGCGCTTCTGAAATCCCGCTAAAGGAATCGATAATCTCATAATCCCTGCGCTGGAAGTAGTTGCGCGCCTTGTTGCCTACAATCAAAAGTTTCACCGAAGAAGGGTCCGCTACTTGCGCTTCCACCAATTTGTTGATATTGGCGTTGTAGCCTCCGCACAAACCACGATCCGCCGCCAGAACGATAAAGAGGCGTTTTTTCACCTCTCGCGCATCCAGGTAGGGATGGTTGATTTTGCCGGAATTCGCGAGGATTTCTTGAATGCTTTCCGTAACAGCAAGGGAATAAGGACGAGTGCGATCCAGCTGCGAGCGTGCTTTTCTTAGCTTTGCAGTTGCAACCAGTTCCATCGCCTTGGTGATCTTCATGGTCGAATTGACCGATTTGATCCGGTTTTTGATGTCCCTTGTATTTGCCGCCATTCAATCCCCTCCTTTCTTTCGGTTTCTCTATAGAGTCTCCAAATATTTCTTTTGGAATTCCAAAATAACGGAATCCATCTTTTCAGTCAATTCCTTGGAGAAATCTTTGTCTGCCAGAATCTCTGCAAACATTTCAGGATGATTGGTCTCTACGTCGGCCAACATTTCCAATTCGAATTCCTTGACTTTGTCTACAGGAATTTCGCTGAGGTATCGTTTTTGAACCGCGTACAGGATCAACACCTGCTTTTCAACCGAATACGGAGCGTATTGGAACTGTTTCAAAATTTCCATTACCCGCGCGCCATGAGCCAAAGTGGCTTGAGTCGCTTCGTCCAAATCGGAACCGAATTGGGCAAAAGCAGCCAATTCTCGGTATTGAGCCAACTCCAGCTTCAAAGAGCCCGATACCTTCTTCATGGCCTTGATCTGTGCAGCACCCCCTACACGGGATACCGACAAGCCTGCATTCAATGCTGGTCGTTGACCGGCATTAAACAATTCAGTCTCCAGGAAGATCTGGCCATCTGTAATGGAAATTACGTTGGTTGGAATATAAGCGGAAATATCGCCGGCTTGGGTTTCAATGATCGGCAAAGCCGTCAATGATCCACCACCGAATTCCGGTGCCAAACGTGCGGCACGTTCCAACAAACGAGAATGCAAATAGAAAACGTCACCTGGATAAGCTTCACGTCCTGGCGGTCGTTTCAATAGCAAGGACATAGCACGATAAGCCACGGCATGTTTGGAAAGATCATCATAAATAATCAAAACATCTTTGCCGTTTTCCATATACTCTTCACCGATGGCACAACCGGCATATGGCGCCAAATACTGAAGCGGCGCCAATTCGGATGCTGTCGCAGAAACAATAATGGAATAATCCATGGCACCGTTTCGCTCCAGTGTTTCCATGATCTGTGCAACGGTGGATCGTTTTTGACCGATCGCTACGTAAATACAGATTACATCCTGGCCCTTTTGGTTCAAGATCGTATCGATGGCAACAGCCGTCTTTCCTGTTTGACGGTCACCAATAATCAGCTCCCGCTGGCCACGGCCAATGGGAATCATAGAGTCAATGGTCTTGATGCCCGTCTGAAGTGGAACGTCTACGCTCTTTCGGGTAATAACCCCTGGCGCAACCCGCTCAACCGGACGAGTCTTTTCAGTCTCAATAGGACCTTTGCCGTCAATAGGCTGTCCCAGGGCATTGACAACGCGGCCGATCATGGCGTCCCCAACAGGAACCTCCACAATACGCTCCGTACGCTTGACAACATCCCCTTCCTTGATGTGTTCGTCAGAACCCAGCATAACGACACCCACATTGTCTTCCTCCAAGTTCAGCGCCATACCATATACGCCGCCAGGGAATTCCAACAATTCATTGGCCATGGCCTTTTCCAAACCATGGACACGGGCAATACCGTCACCTACCGCAATAACTGTTCCAACATCCACTACATCAAGCTTGCTTTCATATCGTTTGATCTGCTCCTTAATAACGGAGGAGATCTCTTCTGGTCTCAGATTCATGGATTCTGTTTCACCCCTATCGCTTGATCTACAGTGTTAACTGCGTTAACTCTTCTTGCAGACGGCCAAGCTTGCCCTGAACCGACCGGTCAATGACCTGATCCTTCATGCGCAATCGTACGCCTCCAATCAGACTCGGATCCACTGCATTCTGCAGTCGAACCTCTTTTCCAAGTTTTACTGAAAGTGCCTTGGCCATTCGCTCAATCGCTTCCGCTGACATTGCAATGGCAGTTGTTGCTACGGCTTCTACAATCCCTCGTTCTTCATTGTATAAAGCGACAAAGGCTTCCCTGATTCCGGCCAGCTCACCCAAACGGTGTTTGTCGACCAAAATATACAGGAAATTCAGCATCTCTTGTGTGATTTTGCCTTGAAACAACTCTTGAAACATCGCTTTTTTCTCGGCTTGGGAAACCTTCGGATGCTGAAGAATCACTTGGTATTCCCGTTCCTTGAGGATCAGATCCGTAATTTGCGTGATCTCTTCCTTCAAAGTGTCGAGCAGGTTTTCTTCCACTCCGACTTCAAACAATGCTTCCGCGTAACGTTTAGCAACTAGTTCTGCCATTTCGCTTCGCCTACTTCATCAATAAACTGGTCGATCATGGTCGCGTGATCTGCATCCGTAAGATCCCGCTCAACGACTTTCGCCGCCGCCATTACGGCAACATCCACAATCGCTTGCTTCATTTCATCTCGTGACTGCGCTTTTTCCAAGGCAATCTCTTTTTGCGCCCGCTGCAAGAGTTCTTCTGCTTCCTGCTTGGCTTCACCTACGATGCGGTCCGACATTTCCTCTCCACGCTTTCTAGCCTGGTCGATAATCTGACGGCCTTCTTCCTTTGACTTGGCAATTCGATCTTCGTAGTCGGATTTCAATTGATCGGCTTCCAAACTCTTTGCCGCCGCATCATTGATATCTTTATCGATGGAAGCTTGACGCTTCTCCAAATACTCAGTCATCGGTCCCCATAGGTATCGTTTCGCAACCAAAAACAGAATTACAGTTGCAATAATTTGCAAGGAAAAATTATAAATATCGGGCAATAAATTAATGGTCATGCAACTTGCCCTCCTTTTCTAAATTTCTATTGTTTAAACAAATGGATTTACGAAAAGAAGAATCATCGCAATTACCAAACCGTAGATACCGGTTGTCTCGGCAATCGCCTGGCCCATGATCATGGTACGAATGATATCGCCTTGCGCTTCCGGCTGACGACCAACGGCTTCCGCGCCTTTACCTGCCGCATATCCCTGACCAATACCAGGGCCGATGCCGGCGATTGCAGCCAAGCCTGCGCCAATTGCTGAACATCCCATTACAAAAGCTTCACTTGTGATACCTTCCAACATTTTTGTTTCCTCCTAATCAAATGGTTATTGTTTCAAATTGTTTTCTTACTCTTCTCCCATTGCGCCTGAGATAAAGATCATTGTAAGAATGGTAAAAATAAAGGTTTGAATCAAACCTGCAAACACGTCGAAATAGGCGTGCAAGACAGGCGTAAGTACTGGTGCAATCCACCCTAGCGCATTGTAGAGTAGGGTCATAATCACCACGCCTGAAACGATATTCCCGAACAAACGGAAAGACAATGAAATCGGGTTGGCAATTTCACCGATCAGGTTAATCGGCAGCAACAACACATAGGGTTCCGCCATGCCCTTCAAGTAACCGAAACCTTGCTTTTTGAGTCCAAAGAACTGCGTTAAGAAAAAGGTCATAATGGCCAAGGACAAGGTGACGTTGTAATCGGAAGTTGGCGGTGAAAATCCCGTCAATCCCAACAGATTGGCTATGGCTAAGTAAATGGCCAGGGTTCCGATATACGGCTCAAATCCTTTGCCGGATTTCCCCATGGTCGATGATACAAAGCCATTGATGGTGGTTACAAAAATCTCCATCGCATGGACAACGCCTTTCGGCGGTTTGGTTGGATCCGCCGCTTTGATCTTTCGGCTGACAATCATAAAGAAGATGCTTAAAGCAAGTACAATCACCACACTATTTACCAAAGTGTCATGAATGTAAATCTCCTGGCCCCCCAGAACAAACTGGATCCCCATTTTTTCCATATTAACTCCCTCCTTTCTTCTGGGATTTTTCTTGCACACGCTGCAGGACAGTGTCTGCAAGGATAATGCTCTTCACTAAAAAATAGCCACAAGCAGTTGCGATTCCGTTCGTAGTGGGCGAACGAAACGCGAGAAACAAAACCAGGCCGTAAATCGAATACCGGATCATATATTGCGCCATGGCATATCCTTGTACCCGTTGTACCGGCATGGTAGACATTCTTATAAAAGCCAGACTCATCAATCGAAAATTCAGTAAATTGATGACAGCCCCCAGCAGGAATCCTTTCACAATCGGAGTTGGATTCGGCACGCTTAAAGAAATCACAATGCTAATCACACCCGCAAGGATCAAACCTCGCGCGGTGACCCGCTTGACAGGGTCTTCACTGACCGGAGTGATTCGAATCATTGTCTTCCTCCTCTCCCCAATCCTCAAGACGTTTATTTTTTTCCTTTGTCCCTAACCGCATAATCGTCATAAAGCATGAGGCAATACCCAATATCAAGAAAATGAGCGTAAATAAGATCCTCGTGCCCAGCCAGTCATCCAGGGTTTTTCCAACCAGCATTGTAATCAAAATTGTTACAACAATGGTTACGCCAATCTGGGTAACCAAGGCGAAATTCTTCGCAATTTCCACTTTATCTTTTCTTTTCATTCTTTCATCCTCATTTCTCCATTATATGATGGAATGACTCCAGAATAAAATGCCAATTGTCTTGTCATCAAGTATTTTATCACGTCTCAATGAATCAATGAAGAAAATCTCTTTTAAACGGTGAAATTCGACCTTAAACTGCCATTTTCTCCCGTTTGCGTTTGATAAACGTTTGCATTTGTTAAAAAAATCATAAAGTTTTTTTGAAGTCTTTCAAGAAATTGGTTTCCTGCAAATATGCAAAAAGTAGACATGCAATTCCTACATGTCTACTTGTCATCCACTCAAAAGTCTCCGGAAAATCGATTTAGTTTTCTACCAGAAAATGTCTTTGTTAATAAAATAACATTTCCTCTTGTATAGTTTACTTGATCAGGGCGTCCTCTGTCAATGAGTTTCTGCGCTGAGTTTCCATCAAAAGCGAATACGATCATTCTTGATTGATCAGTCTTCATTTCTGCGCCTCTAGTCAAGCGATCCTCCTGCCTTTCCGGTCTGTCTTCCAAATTTATTCGGTAGCTCAAACACGCTTTAATTTCAGTAAACGTTTTCACAAGACTGCAAAAATCAATTCGGTACTCATAGACCGAATTGATTTTGTATACAAAATACTTACTTCAAAAATATACCACTTAAATTACACGCCGTCAACTGTTACTTCCTTAACGATCTTCCAATAATATGGAAACAATACGGTCTGCGGTTTTGCCGTCACCATAAGGATTCACCGCATTGGCCATGGCTGCATAGGCATCCTCGTCAGTCAATAACGTCGTCAACTCTTTAACCAAAACTTCACGATCTGTTCCCACCAATTTCGCCGTACCCGCATCAATGCCTTCCGGTCGTTCGGTTTCTTCCCGAATGACCAAGACCGGTTTGCCTAAAGCCGGTGCCTCTTCCTGAATACCACCGGAATCAGTCACAACGACTGACACCTTGGCCAAGACATTGGCCAAGCTTAAATAATCCAGGGGTTCGATCAAATGAATGCGCTCATGATCCGACAAATGCTTATAGGCGATTTCACGAACTTTTGGATTCAAATGCATGGGGAAGATCACTTCTGTCCGCGGCTGGCTCTCCACCACTTGTCGGATGCCCGAGAAGATTCGATCCATCGGCTGACCAATATTTTCGCTTCGATGAGCAGTCAAGAGAACCACATCACGATTTTCATAATCAATTTCATTCAATAATTGATTCTCAAAAACGAAACCTTCCTGAGCAACAGACAATAAAGCGTCAATGACCGTATTGCCGGTTACATAAATCTTGCTTTCATCCGTCCCTTCCTTCAGAAGGTTGTCTCGACTCACCTCTGTAGGTGCAAAATGATAATCGGTTAGTACCCCGGTCAGTTTTCGGTTGGCCTCTTCCGGATAGGGAGAATACATGTCATGGCTTCGGAGTCCCGCTTCCACATGTCCCACCTTTACCTTATGGTAAAAGGCTGCCAAGGCACCTGCAAAAACCGTGCTGGTATCCCCTTGTACCAAAACCACATCCGGTTGAACTTCCTTAATAACCGACTCTAGTCCCATCAAAGAACGGGAAGTGATTTGGGATAAACTTTGTCCTGGTGAAAAGATGTTCAAATCATAATCCGGCTTAATATCAAAGACCGCTAAAACCTGGTCCAACATTTCCCGGTGCTGGGCGGTTACACACAAGCAATGATCAATTTGTTTCTCCTTCTCCAAGGCTTTCACTATGGGTGCCATCTTGACCGCTTCCGGTCTCGTTCCGAATATCGTCATTACTTTCAATGCTTGCATGATCCTGCTCCTTTCGCTCTTTGATCCGTCTTTGATTGTCACACCATAAAAAGAAACCTGCTAAGGCAAAAGATATAGCGACAATCCCAATAATGCCCCAAATGGACAGTTTCACTTGATTTTTCGTCAATGCATAGGCCAAAATCCCCAATCCGCCGGTGATCCCGTAAAGGATCAAGACGGTTTGTCGCTGATTCAGTCCTAAATCCAGAAGCCGATGATGCAAATGTCCCTTATCCGCTTCCATGACCGGTCGCTTATGATAGAGCCTTCTGAAAATCGCGAAAAAGGTATCGAAAATCGGCAATCCTAAAATCAGAATCGGCAAAATAATCCATAGGGCTGTAATGGACTTCATGACCCCTTGAATGGAAACCACTGCCAACATATATCCTAAAAAAAGCGCGCCCGTATCACCCATAAAGATCTTGGCCGGATTAAAGTTATGGGGCAGAAAACCGAATGCGGCTCCCGCTAAAACAGCCGTTGTCGCCATAACCTGTGGATAGATGGGATCTTCCATTACAAAGAGGGATGCTACGGCAAAAAGTGCCACACTGGCAATACCCGAAACACCGCAAGACAATCCATCCATGCCATCAATCAGATTTACCGTATTGGTAATGCCAACAATCCAAATCGCGGTAACAGGGAAGAGCAAGTAGTCATAATAGAAATAAGGTGCTGTATCCCCCGCCAGAGATCCCAAGGATAAAAAGTCAATGCGCACACCGGCGCCAATCAAAAAGATGGCGATCATCATTTCAATCATAAACTTTGTCTTTGCCTGCAAGCCCTTGGAATCATCAATCATACCCATGATGATAATGGTCACTCCACCTACCATAACGGGAAGAAAATTATCGCCATATGGCAAAATCCCCAGATTCCCCAAGACCAATCGTGTTATGGCGTATCCGCCAAATATGGCCAGCCCGCCCAATCGTGGAATGGGTTTTGTATGAATGCGACGTGCATCTTTAGGCACATCAATGGCGCCAATCAATTTTGCAACACGTTTGGCTACCGGCGTTAAAGCAAACGCCAAAACTGCCGCTATAATAAATCCTAATAAGTAGGCATTCATTTTTGCTCCTTCTCGGCCTCATCTACAAAGGATGGACGCTGATATCCTTCTAATTGCTCCGCTTTGATATGTTTTGCGTATTGGAACCAATCCGTTTCAGGTTCGTATCCCTCCGCAAAAACGACCCGGGTAATTCCAGAAGAAATAATTACCTTCTGACATTCTACACAAGGTTGATGGGTCACATAGAGGGTTGCTCCCTCCCGTTCTTCCGGGGAGGCATTGGTAATCGCGTTGATCTCTGCATGAATGGTCCGACGGCAATGGCCATCAATCATAAAACAGCCTTCGTCGTCGCAATGCGGCAATCCTTTGGGACTCCCGTTGTAGCCCGTCGACTTGATCTGCTTGTTTCTAACAATCACTGCGCCCACATGAAGCCTTGGACAGGTCGATCGCTCCCTTGCCATAAATGCAATGTCCATAAAATAGGTATCCCAGTCTTTTCGCATCTCTCTCCTCCTGTAGTTCGTCCTTATTGTACCTGATTGAAAACAACCAGACAAGCGGTTCTAAAGAGTAAGACGGTCTGATTCCGAGTCTGTGAATTTTTTTCTTTAATTATTTCATTTCTGTAAAACTTCTTAAGATTATGATATAATTGGTATGCTGGATGGACTAGCGTTCATTCAACGTCCTTATAAAAAAGGAATCACCGCTGGTTCGGTGATTCCTTTTTTTATCCTTTTATTCTATCCTTCAATTTTTCCAACGCGACGCGCGTGACGCCCGCCTTCAAAATCTGTGCTTAAAAACGCCTGCATAATTGACCAAGCCAACTCAGGTCCAGTTGTACGACCGCCCATAGCCAGCATATTCGCATCATTGTGGGCACGGCTCATTCGTGCCGAGAATTCTTCGCTGACAAGCGCACATCGAATGCCTTCCACTTTGTTCGCCGCCAATGAGATACCAATTCCTGTTCCACAGAATACGAAACCGTACTCAACCTCATCCGCCTGTACGGCCAAGGCTACTTTCTTTCCCACATCCGGATAATCGACCGACTCACCATTGAATGTGCCATAGTCTACGACCTCGTGGCCTTCTGCTTCCAGCTGCGCCTTGATAAATTCCTTCAATTCGTAACCGCCGTGGTCACTGCCTACACCTAGTTTCATTCAATTTTCCTCCTTTATCACCATACCGCCCGCTGCTTTACGCATGCGATTCATTAAGGCGGCCCCCAGTCCATCTTCACTATATCCTTCCGACAGAATCCAGTCAACCTGTCGTGCATCACACATCCGAAGCAAATCAAACAATCGACTTGCTGCAACTTCAGGTTTGCTAATGGAACCCAAACTCCAAACTTCGCATTCCTTTAACTCACTCGCCAGTTCCTCGGACGCCAAAACCACAAGCTTGCCCGATAGCCGATCGACTTCCTCTTGAATCATCCTCTTCTTAAATGCAAAAGAGCCTGATACAACCCTCATCTTGGCCTTAGGCGCGTAATGACGGTACTTCTGTCCCGGCGATTTGGGCACGCGATCTGCGGATACCTGTTCCAAGGCTGGATCCACATTGACAACCGGATAAATCTCCAAAAGCATTTCCCGGGTTACCCCGCCAGGCCGCAAAACTTCAGGTACCTGACCTGTCACATCCAAGACCGTGGACTCCACCCCGAATTCCGCTTCATCCGCGAAAATTATGCCTGCAATTCGCCCATCCAAGTCTTCCGCCACATGTTGGCCCTTGGTCGGACTCGGCCGTCCGGAACGATTGGCTGACGGTGCGGCGATGGGAACTCCCGCCGCTTCAATCAAGGCCAGTGCTACCGGGTGGGACGGCATTCGAACCGCTACCGTATCCAATCCTGCTGTTACCAAGTCCGGTACAAGATTAGAACGTGGCATCACCAGGGTCAAAGGCCCTGGCCAAAACCGTTTCATGGCTTCTTTCGCCAAAGGCGGGATCTCACGCACCAAGCGCTCAACCATTTGCAGATCTGCCACATGAACAATCAAAGGGTTGTCCGATGGTCTTCCCTTTGCTTCATAGATCTTGGCAACCGCCGAAGCATCCAAGGCATTGGCACCCAGCCCGTAAACGGTTTCCGTAGGAAAGGCGACAAGCGATCCTTCCCGGATCATTGCCGCCGCCTCTTGCATCCACTCTATTTGATTTTGATTTTCCACTCGAAACATTTTCGTTTTCACTGCTTATGCGACTCCTTTTTGCTTGCCTTGCTTAAAAGCGCCTTTCAGCATCATTGGCGTAACAATTGTGGACAACAATACCATCACAATAACCGTTGTAAAAATCTCTTGTCCAATAATCCCCATTTCCAATCCTAAGTTAGCAACGATTAAGGCAACCTCAGCCCGGGGCATCATGCCCAAACCGATCTGAATGGCTTCCTGGTTGCTGAACTTGGACAGCTTGGCGCCCAGTCCTGAACCAATCACCTTGCCAATCAATGCCGTTGCCGTCAAAGCCAGACTTAAAATAACCAGACTCCATGAAAACGGCGGCATATTCACTGCAATCCCGATATGCACAAAGAAGATCGGGGTGAATAAGGCATAGGCAACCCGTTGCACCTCATGAGATACCTGGTTGCGAAAATGGGTTGTGGAAAAAACAACACCGGTGAAGTATGCACCAATAATGGCTGCTACGCCCATTTCTTCGGCAAAGATAGCTGAAACAAAGCTATAGATCAAGGCGGCCTGCAGCAATCGCCGTTGCCTGTTGAAGATCTCACCATGCTTGTTCAGCACCTTATAGAAGACAACGCCAATGCCAATGGCAATCAGGAAAAATCCAATAATCTTTCCAATCACCCACAAAATATTCGCGCTTCCAGACGGACTCACCATACCGGTAACAACCGTTACCAAAATAATGCCAATCACATCATCAATAATGGCCGCCCCAAGTATGCTGACACCAGATCGGCATCGCAGGCAATTCATATCTCGCAAGGTTTGTACGGTAATGCTGACAGATGTCGCCGTCAAAATAATCCCGTAATAAATGTATTCCAAGGTCTCCAAGCCTGGTCGCAAGACCATCAAGGCCAGCCCACCTAGAGCAAATGGCACTACAACACCGCCAATGGCAATCAGTGTAGACGCCTTGCCAGAAGACCTCAACTCATCAACATCGGTTTCCAAACCGGCAATAAACATCAAGAGGATTACACCGATCTCCGACATATCCGTGATAAACGCAGAATCATGGACCAAACCTAAAAAAGTTGGTCCTGCAACCAGACCGCCGACGATCTGCCCCAAAACAGAAGGTTGATTGAAGCGGTTTGCTATATATCCCCCAATATTGGCAACCAAAATAATGATCACCAAATCCATAAGAAACTGGTATTCTTCCAATTCCGTCATCTCCTTATCTGAATGCTTCAGCTAAGCTGATTTTGGCAATTGGCTAGTTGTCGATTACGGCAAGCTGGTCAACTGTCATTGCTTAATAGATTCTTTTCCTATATTTACTGGTTAATTTGCTTTAACTTTTCCGCGTTGTCTGAAGTGATCAGCGCATCAAGGATTTCATTGATATCGCCATCCAAAAATGCTTCCAATTTATGAATGGTCATGGTAATGCGATGATCGCTTACACGCCCTTGCGGGAAGTTGTAAGTACGAATCTTCGCGCTTCGGTCTCCCGTTCCCACCTGAAGCCTTCTCTGCTCAGCAATCTCTTTGTTTTGCTCTTCCAATTGCTGCTCATAGATCCGTGCCTTCAAAATGCGGAATGCTTTGTCCTTGTTTTTCAACTGAGATTTCTCATCCTGCATAGCAACCACAATCCCTGTTGGAATATGGGTCAAACGAACCGCGGAATCCGTAGTGTTAACCGACTGACCGCCATTGCCGCTAGAACGGTATACATCGACACGGACATCATTTGGATGAATTTCCACTTCCACATCATCTACCTCAGGCAATACGGCAACCGTCGCCGTTGATGTGTGAATCCGTCCTGAAGACTCCGTCGCAGGAACCCGCTGTACACGATGGGTGCCAGACTCGTATTTCATGCGTGAGTAAGCGCCCTTTCCCTTGATCAGGAAGATGACCTCTTTATATCCGCCAACACCATTGTCTGAAACAGACATCAATTCAATTTTCCAACGATTTCGCTCCGCATAACGCGTATACATACGGAATAGATCGCCCGCAAACAAGCCGGCTTCATCACCGCCTGCACCGGCACGAATCTCAACGATTACGTTCTTTTCATCATTGGGATCCTTTGGAATCAGCATAACGCGAATTTCCTGCTCCAACTCCGGTAACCCGTCTTCCAGCTCCTTGATCTCGTCTTTGACCATGTCACGGAAATCCTCTTCCAAACTTTTGTCCAAAAGCATTTCCTTGTTCTCTTCCAGGGATTCTTTCATCCCCTTGTATTCTCGGTATTTTTCAACAATCGGCTCAATCTCAGCATGCTCACGCATCAATTTTTGCCATTCTTTATTATTCGCGATCACTTCTGGATCGGCAATCTTCGTCACCAATTCTTGATGCTTTTGCTCAAGAAAATCTAGTTTTTCTATCATATCCTCAATTCCTTTCGATCATTTTGTCATAGAGAAGCAAACCATTGGCATCCGCTAAGGTTCCTTCTCTCCTGAAACAACCCGATCCAATCCGGCAAGATCCGGCACCACGGTTACATGGCGGAATCCCGCTTTGCGCATCAGTTCAGCCACAGCCTCGCCCTGATCGGCTCCAATCTCAAAAGCCAGCAATCCGCCGGGCCGCAAAAAGACCAAAGCTTCCCGCACCAATGCACGATAGAAGTCCAATCCGTCTTCCCCGCCGTCAAGGGCCAAATGCGGTTCAAAATCCCGGACATCCGGCATTAAATCTTGAAGTTGGTTTGAAGGAATATAAGGTGGATTGGATACCCAAACATCAACCTTGCCCATCAAATCCAATTCCTTTAAAGGATCTGCCAGATTCCCCAGCAAAACCAAGTATCGGTTCAAATGATGCTTCTTGGCATTCTCGGTTGCCATATATACGGCTGCCTTGCTGATATCTGTCGCATAGACATGCGCCTCAGACATCTCAAGCCCAAGAGTGATGCCAATAGCTCCGCTGCCGGCACCGATATCAATTACATTCTCAACCTTATGGCTCTTTCCCCATTCCAATACCGTTTCAATCAAGTGCTCGGTCTCGGGGCGCGGAATCAGAATCTCTTCCTGGACCAAAAAGTCGCGGCCGTAGAATTCCTTCATTCCCGTCATATAAGAAATCGGATAACCTGTGGCTCGCTTTTCGATCAGTTCATGAAATTCATCCCATTCATCTTGAGTCAGGTCGCGGTCTTGATGCAACATGATCTGAACCCTGGATATTTGTAAAATCATGGCAAGCAAAATCTCCGCGTCCAAACGCGGCGACGAGGAATTCTGTAATTGTTCAACTCCCCAAAGGAGCGCACTTTGAATCTTCATCATCTTTCACCTACCTAACAAATTTTGGCATACAAAAAAGGGGCATGACGCGCTTCGCCCATCCTGACCCCTTCATCTTTTGACCTATTTTGATTCCATGCCGTAACGCTTCTTGAATTTCTCCACTCGGCCACCTTTTTCCGCACGCTTTTGCGTACCTGTGTAGAATGGATGGCAAGCAGAACAAACCTCAACGCGCAAAGATTCTTTTGTAGAACCTGTTTCGAATTCATTTCCGCATGCGCAATGAACGGTTACTCTATGGTAATCTGGATGGATTCCTTTTTTCATGTTTCTTCACCTCTTTCTAAAAAAGCTGTCCAGAAAAAATCACTTTTCAACTGCTATAGTATATCATAGTCAATTCACGCTTTCAATCATTTTTTTGAAAATCTCTTTTTCATCATTTCAACAAATTCTTTGTTATTTTTTGTCAGCCGCATGCCTTCCAATATCATCTCTGTAACTTCCATGGTCTGGGAAGTTTGGAAAGCCCGATGAATTTGCCACATGCAGCTTAATTCTTCCTGATCCAGCAACAAATCTTCTCGTCTCGTACCCGATTTATAGATATCAAAGGAAGGGAAAATTCTGCGTTCCGATAAATTACGGTTCAAATGAATTTCCATATTTCCTGTTCCTTTAAATTCTTCGAAAATCACATCATCCATGCGGCTTCCGGTGTCAACCAGGGCTGTCGCCAAAATAGTCAAGGAACCTCCGTCTTCCACGTTTCTGGCAGCGCCAAAGAATCGCTTTGGCGCGTGAAGCGCAGCAGGATCCAAACCACCGGACAAAGTCCTTCCCGATGATGGAATGGTCAGGTTATAGGCCCTTGCAAGTCTTGTAATGCTGTCTAAAAGCACCACCACATCCTTGCCCTGTTCCACCAGGCGCTTGGCCCGTTCCAAAACAATCTCCGCCACCTTAGTATGATGGCTGGGCAACTCATCAAAGGTCGAAGACACCACGTCCGCGCCTACAGACCGTTGCATATCCGTAACCTCTTCCGGCCGTTCATCAATTAATAAGATGATAATCTCCGTTTCAGGATGATGTTTTTCAATACTATTGGCAATTTGCTTCAAAAGCACGGTTTTTCCAGTTTTCGGCGAAGCGACAATCAATCCGCGCTGGCCTTTGCCAATAGGAGCAAACAAATCAATAACACGGGTTGAAATCTCTTTGGCGTCGTCTTCCAGATGCATGCGCTCATTGGGAAAAATCGGCACCAAATTTTCAAATTGGGGCCGTCGTACCGCCCGTTCCGGATTCATGCCATTAACTTCCCGAATAAAGAGCAAGGCATTGAATTTTTCTCCCGCCTTTGGAGGACGCACAATCCCCTTAACTTTGTCTCCGGTTTTCAGTCGAAAACGGCGGATTTGCGGGGGTGCAATATATATGTCTCCATCACTGGGCAAATAGTTTTTGGTTCGCAAAAAACCAAATCCGTCCGCCATCACTTCCAAAACACCTTCCACCAAATCAGCAGGCTTGTCCCCCACTTCATCTTTTAAGCGATCCGGCAAGGCTGAATAATGGCGTTCCCGCGATTCCTTCTTTTCCTTTTCTCCGACATCTCCCATAATCATATCAATGATTGTTTCCTTGTCCGCACGGGAGTATCCCTTGATCTCCATGGATTTTGCAATTTCCTTTAAGTCTTTCAAGCTTTTCCGTTCTAAAATGCTTCGATTCATTCGTCACCTCGATTTGGGATTCTCCACATGGAACCATGCGGGTTGGGATAGTTGTGATTTCATGCTATCATCTCGATTTAAAGAAGTCAAATTCCTACTATTAAATAAGCGCTCCATCTAAAAAACAGCCCCAAACATTCCGTCTGGAGCTGCATCACACTTTGAATAATTTTGTAGAATTCGACCCTCTTTAAGCAGGGAAAAGCAGGGTTGTCAACTCTCCATTGTCAAACATGCCACCCAAATGCTCATCACAACAGTTTTTAAAGATTTGCAAATCTCTTGGATTCACAGTTGCCAACAAAGCCTGTGCCTGAGGCGCTTCCTTTTTCATTTCCTTTAGGAATGCATCTTCCTCAATTTTTGTCGCCTCTACGCCAATCTCTTCCAAAACAGCAGAAGCCGCTTCAAAAAGTGATGGCTTTTTCACCAACAACATCATCATATTTCTTCCACTCATATTCCAATCCTCCTTACGGTCTCCTATAAGACGCGATTATTATTCTATGAAGTATAGAGCTTGTCATTCTTTAATGAAAACTTCACAAAAAAAGCAGGTTACCCTGCAAATTTCAGTTGGCTTCCCAATGTGCGAATGACAGGCAATACAAAAGCCATCAAATCCTTATTGTCCGTAAAATCTCCGTAAATGCTCTTGCAACGCTCTTCAAAGATTTGCAGTTTGCTATCTTCCATCACCGTAAGCACCGCTTTGCTCTCGGGTGCATCTTTTTCCAATAGCCGCATAAAGCCACCCACCATGGGAACTTCCAATTTCTGCGCCTCTTCAGCGGATGTAATCTGTGAACCTTTCAGTACGATCGAATCCACCTTGAGTTCTCCTAAAACTTCAGTAATTGTTTCAAACACCATGGGTGTTCTAAGAATGAGAAGAAGCATGTGCCGGTTGCTTGACTTTTCCATGAGTTTCCTCCTTTTTCGCCTCTCCAGCGATAAATATCGCCCTCTTTGTCATTAACGGCCCAACAATCTCGGTTACAATCGTGGTCGCCAATAATATTGTTAATACCAGAGAACCGATCTCTGTTCCCGCAAACATTTCACTGACGATGATCGCCAATCCTACCGCAACCCCCACTTGAGAAAGCAGGCCATAGCCCAAATATTTACGAACCATTAATGGGGATTTGGACAAGGCTCCACCTAATGTCGCACCACTGATTTTACCAATCATACGCACCAGCAAGTATACCAAACCCATCCATCCGATCTGAGGGATCATAGATATATCCAATCGCGATCCGGCAATCACAAAAAATGCCGTGATAATCGGCGGTGTAAACTGTTCCGTAACGGTAAACAATCGCCGTGCCGGTACGACCGCCATGCCGTTGGTAACCGTAACCCCAGCCGCCATCGCACTCAATAATGCTGACAAGTCAAATTGCTCCGTTACGCCGGTAATCAATAGCGACGACGCCACTACAATTGTCAATAACTCCGCATCATTGCCAACTTGTCTTGTAAGTAAAATCACAATCAAGCCAATAATCACACCCACAACAATCGAGAAGAGAATCTCTGTCAATGGCGCAACAACCAATCGGCTGATGGTAAGCGCGTCATGGGCTATCAATACCTTGGCAACAGAAGAGGCAATGGCAAAAATCATCAAACATATTGCATCATCCACTGCAACAACTCCTAAGAGTGTTGAAGTCAAAGGTCCCCGTGCACGGTATTCCCGCAAAACCATCATGGTCGCGGCAGGCGCGGTTGCCGATGATACAGCCCCCAAGATGAGTGCCGTCGGAAGATCTACAAACAGCCGCATAAACAGGGTCACCAAGACAAATGCCGCCATAGCTTCGCAAACCGCAATCACAACAATGGATTTACCCAGCTCACGGATCTCAGCCAAGCGAAATTCGCTACCTATAGAAAATGCAATAAAGACCAATGCCACCGAACTGATAAACCCTACCGTTTCAATAAAATCTGGTGTGAGTAAATCAATACCGGACCTGCCAAGCAGCAAACCAATCATAATATAACCTGTTACTGTGGGCAGTTTGAATCGTTTCATTAACTTGCCGCCGAAAAAACCAAATACCAATAATAGACCTAACCGTAGAAAAACATTCATCTTATTCACCTCACTTTTTTGCAACTTTAATAGAATAGGGTGGATGAACATTCAAATCAAGAAGTAGAATTCCCATGAAAAGGAATTGGAGCAGATGGCTTCTCTCCCACTGTCTTGAGATTTGATTTCAAGAAGCCATTCTCTCCCATTCTCCAAAATACTCCGATTTACTCTTGAATTCAGCTTGCTGAAAAAGTTTTTCAAAAAGAAAACATTTTCAAGAATATCGGTTTTTGTTAAAGAATTAACTATATGTGTATTTTTCAGATTTTTCTCTCCACATCAACTTCCTACTCTTTCCTTTCTTTCCAAATTCATTGCTTATTTACATTTGAGTGATATAATAATCGTGTTAAGGAGGTGTGCATATGAGCGAATTTATGCATTTACAAAATGGAACCGATATCCGCGGGGTTGCCGTTGCCGGCGTTGAGGGAGAACCCGTTACTATTACCGCGGCTCATGCAAAACGAATTGGCGCAGCATTTGCGCGTTGGTTGAAGCAAAACACCGACGAGCAAGATCAATTAGTGGTTGCAATTGGCCGAGACAGCCGAATTTCTGGCCCCGATCTAGTTCAGGGCACCATCCAAGGACTGAAATCAGAAGGATGCCGCGTACTAAATAGCGGCTTGGCAAGTACTCCAGCTATGTACATGTCTACTGTATATGATGAGATTAAAGCAAGCGGAGCCATTATGGTAACCGCCTCTCACCTTCCCTATAACCGAAATGGACTGAAATTCTTCTCACCTGCAGGTGGATTGGAAAAGGCTGATATCACCTGGATTCTTGAAACTGCTGAAGCCCTTGAATTCGAAGGCAAAGAGGGAAGCGAAGAATCATCCAACCTGATGGATTTGTACAGCGCCTCATTGGTATCCATCATTCAAGAACGTACCGGAGAAGAACAGCCGCTTAAAGGCAAAAAGATTGTATTGGATGCCGGAAACGGCGCCGGTGGTTTCTTTGCAGAAAAAGTATTAACACCATTGGGTGCAGACACAACAGGAAGCCAATTTTTAGATCCGGATGGCATGTTCCCGAATCATGTACCTAATCCTGAAGATGGCGATGCCATGAAAGCGATTGAATCCTGTGTGGTCGAAAATCAAGCCGATTTGGGCATTATCTTTGATACCGATGTGGATCGTGCGGCCGTTGTATCCAAGGATGGCAAAAGCATCAACCGCAATCGTCTGATTGCTTTGATCTCTACCATCTGCCTGGCAGAAACACCGGGAGCAACCATTGTGACCGACTCCGTTACATCCGATGGACTGGCTGAGTTTATCTACAGCAAGGGCGGCCATCATCACCGTTTCAAACGCGGATACAAGAATGTTATCAACGAAGCGATTCGCTTGAACTCCATTGGACAGGAATGTCCTTTGGCGATTGAAACCAGCGGACATGCTGCGCTTAAAGAGAATTACTTCCTCGATGACGGCGCTTATTTGGTCGTAAAACTATTGATTGAAATGGCACAGCGGGCAAAAGAAGGCAAAGACCTGGCGGAAGCCATTGAATCCATGAAAATGCCAATGGAATCAAAAGAATATCGTGTTAAAATTCTGGCTGAAGATTTTAAAAGCTATGGCCAAGGCATTATTGAAGACTTGGAAGGCTTTGCAAAAGGAAAGAAAACCTGGTCATTGGTTCCCGATAACTACGAAGGTGTTCGCATCGCTTTTGAAGAAAACGGCAAAACCGGCTGGTTCTTGGTTCGACTATCCCTGCATGATCCAGTCATTCCAATCAACATCGAATCCAACGAAGCAGGCGGTGTTAACCAAACAGCCGATGCCTTGGTTGAATTCTTAAGCAATTACCAACAATTAGATTTGAGCGCATTTTAAATGCTGCATATAAAACCTCCCGCAAGCTATTGCGGGAGGTTTTTCATAGATTTCATAAAAAGTTCAGATTCTATTTAATAATTTTTGGATATTTTTTGATAAAATAACAGCACAATCCAATTAAAGGAGATGAGCATGGGAGAATCATCGCTGTTTGAACACTTTAAAAAGGCTTTTACCAAATACGCCATTGCTTTGGCCCTGCTTTTTGCTGTTACCGCCATCGCCAATGTCGCCTATCAGGTGAAACTCTATCAGGATCAAGGAGAAGCCATGATCGGCGAATCCATTAATGCCTATCTGATACAACGAGCAAACGCCAACCAACTCTTAGTTGCACAGTTCTTGGAAAGCGATCGCTTGTTGTCGGATTTTCCATTGGACAGAAATACCGGCTTTCTTGCCGAGAAAGCCATGGAGCGAGAATTCAATACGGTTGACCTTTTTTATCTGCACAACGAAATGGAATCCAGCTTTCGCGCTGAAGGCCTTGAGGAAGAAGACTTTCTTCCTCTCCTAAGCAAAATTGAGCAGGGGTCTATCCAACAAGTCGGCGGCGATTATTACCTGTTCTCGATTGAACACAAGGATGGCAATTCCATCATCGTCGGAGAAAAAATCGATCGGCTCTTTCTCACCCGCATGAAGGCCATTCTTCCAGCATCAATTACAAATATTGAACTTAACGGCCCTATACAACCTAAATGGGATCATGGCGAATTCACCTTCAACCTAATGGATTCCGGTGCCAGCCTGCAAGTCACAACCGAACTCAACCTCCAACAATACCTGGCGCAAAGCATCGCTTTTCCAGCAGCCTTTTTCCTGATTGGTGCTTTTCTCTTATACCGCATGTTCAAGCATCAAACCGAGCGTATTAATCCCTTTCTGGAAACAACCAGAAATGCTTTGGAAGAAATCGGAATGGGACAAACGCCAACCCTGCCGGATTCAGAAGTGGAAGAAGCCAACCTGCTTTACGGCTCAGTTCAATCCCTCTTCCGCCAACTAAAAATCAAAGACACCCAAGTGAAGCAAAGCCACTTGGAAATGATTCAGCTCTTAAACGCAGCCATTGGAACCAATGACGCCTACACCAACGGCCACTCCCAACGGGTAGAATCCATAGCCTCTGAATTTGGCGCTTACATCCGATATGACGATGCCGATACCTTGGCTGTTGCCGCACGCTTGCATGATATCGGAAAATTAGGCATTCCAACCAATGTCTTAAACAAACCGGGAAAATTGAGTGACGAAGAGTTCTCACAAATCAAGGATCATCCGACCAAAGGTGCAGAAATCCTCTCTCGAAGTGAGTTTTTTGAAACAGCAGTTCCCCTGGTGCGTCACCACCATGAACATTGGGATGGATCCGGATATCCCGATCGCTTAAAAGGCAAGGATATCCCACTGGGTGCTCAAATTCTCACTTTAGCCGATGTCTACGATGCGTTAACGACCGACCGACCCTACCGCAAAGCTCTTTCCCACAGCGAGGCGGTTCGCATTATTCGTGATGAATCCGGCTCTACCTTTAATCCCGCATTAACAGAGCGATTCATTGCCTTCATTAATCAGGAAGAGCAACAGGCATTGATTGTCGAACTACATACTGCATAAAAATAAGCGCCGTTCGGCGCTTATTTTTTGTATAAAATGTCCATCAAGAGAGGCAGATCCTGCTCTGCTTCTTCCACCAGCTTGGCTCTCATGGTCTGATTGCCCAAACTGGCTATACTTTCTTCCTCCCCCAACCATGCAAACCACTTGAGATGAGTGTCCGCATCTTGAATCAATCCCAATCGATCCTGCCAATCTTTCAAAGAGCGAATCGTTTCCTTACTCGATCGCTTATGCCGTTCCAGCTCATATCGAAGTCGTTTCACGCGAATGCGTAGGCGATGCCAATCAAGTTCTTCCTTCTCAGCTTCACGAATGGTTCGCTTTCTCAGTTGATCCTGCAAGTCTTTTGGCGGCTGTCCCTTCAAGCGCTTGCCCTCTTTTAGCAAGTCCAGCCAAGTCTCTTTCAATTGGCTCCATCCTTGAATCTGAACATAGCGGGCAAATTCACCCTTCTTGATTGCTTCGTCCGTTAGCGCATCTTGAAACTGATCGTGAAACACATCCCATTCCCGCACAAAAGCCGTTTGACGCTGCATCATCCGCAAATGTTCTTGAAATTGCCTTTGCCGCCTTGCAGAATCCCCACGCCAAAACTTCAAATAGGAGCGTGTCCTCCGAATAGCAACTCGATAATCATGAACACCATCCGGTGTCCAACCTTCATTGAATGCCATCTCATATTGCTCCACTATCTTTTCCAATAATTCCACTAAATCGCGATCCATTTTTCTCTCCTTCTCACAAGCTATAAACGGTTCGCCCTCAATTCCCGTACTTATATCAAGATCTCTTCTATACTTCGATCTCCATCAACAAAGTGCCTCGCCAAAACCAAACGCTTCATCCGCTGCATTTGCGATACATCCCCTATTAAGACACCCCCAACCACGCGTTCTTTTTGCAAATACAAACGCTTCCATCGTTTTTTGACTTCATCAAAACCATCTACTGTTTGATCATAGTCCTGGATCTCTCCAACTGAAAACAGTCGGATTCCTGCAATATGCAAGAGCGTAAAAGGTGCGGAAGGCTGATACCGTTCGTGACCGCCTGTCATATTCACGCCTGCGATTCTCCCTTGTTCCGTGGCTTGGGTCCAAAGACCAAACCCCTGGCCGTCCAGTTCGACCGCGTCACCTGCGGCATAAATGGAATCGTCGCTCGTCTTGAGTTGATGATCCACAAGAATCCCTCGGTTTACTTCCAATCCCGTTTCAGCCGCCAATTGGGTATTGGCGCGAACACCTACTGAGAAGAGCAAATGATCGACTGTATGCTGAGCACCCGACTTAAAGGTCAGTTCCAATTTCCCATTCTTGTCTTTGCTGGATAGCAATGAATCCGAAAGAGAAAAAATCAGCCCCTTGTCTTCCAGTAAGTTTTGAAAAATCCGACCCAAATCAGGATCCAACTGTCGAGGCAGCAAAGAATCAAAGAACTCAACCACGCGAACATGATTGCCTGCTTTTTTCAATGCCCATGCAGCTTCCAGTCCCAACAATCCGCCTCCAATCACCATCGCTTCCTCCGGTGGCTTGAGACTCTCATTCAATCGAACCAGATCATCATACATTCTAATGGCGGCCATCTTGCCGCTCCATTCTCCCTCAAAAGGCGGAATGAACGGATTGGCGCCTGTCGCGATCAATAAAGCGTCGTAGGCAATCCGCTCTCCTTCTTGCAAAACAACCTGCTTTGCTTGTCGATCAATGGTCTCCACTGGTCGTCCCAATTTCAAGGTAATTCCCAGCGCTTCTAGCCGGTCTTCTTTTTCAATCAATAATTTGTCCAGCTCAACTTCTTCGCCAATAAAATGAGACAAACGAGGGCGATGATAGGGCGGATAAACTTCCTTTCCAATCAAGATAACCTCGCTGTCTGAATCTGTTCCTCGAATCGCTTTGGCCGCCGCATAACCTGCCGCGCCCGTACCGATAATCACATATTTTTTCATAAAAAAACCTCCTCTGGTATGATCATTCATACCCGAAGGAGGTTTATTCATGCTAAAAGAGGTTCTGAAAAATATCCATACCACCTACAAAGGTGCCAATGGTCGAACCGATGTTGGCAAAAATGACAACTAACAACACCCGGGTCACCTTGTTTCGCCAAAAACCCCGTACCGTAGTCGCATCTTCTGCCAAGTTTTGAAAGTCTGCTACACTCGGTCGGCGCATTCTCGCTTCCATCAAACCGGCAAACCATCCTGCTGCCAAAAACGGATTCAAGGAACTGATCGGCGCAACCACAAATGCCGTTAAAATGGATAAAGGATGGCCAAAAGCCAAGAGCGTTCCCAAGGCCGAGAAGCTGCCATTCCACAAAATCCAAGTCCGTACCTGTTCCCATCCCGTTGCTTGACCGCGGGTAAATCCATAAAGAATCAGAGCTAAGATCGCTGCCGGTATCAACCAAGGCAGAATCTTCGAACCGGTTGACTTTTCCGGAATCACTTCCAAAGCTTTCAAATCATGGTCTTTTTCAATCTCCCGCTGAACGCCAGGCAAATGCCCTGCACCCAAGACGGCAATAATCTTCTTTCCAGGTGCATGCTTGATCTTTTCAGCCAGATACATATCTCGCTCATCAATCAAAGTTCGTTTAAGTTCCGGGAAGAGCTCTGCCAATTCATCCAGCATTTTATCCAAAGCATCCAGTTCTTTCAGTTCGGATAACTCCTCTTCTGTGATTTCCTCATCATCAAAAACACTGGCTACCAATTGAGTCAAAAGCTTGATTTTTCCAGTAAAACCGACATTTCGCCATACCCGGTTGAGGGTTGTTTGAATGTCTCGGTCTGCCATCACCAAGTCCGCGCCCACTTCCTGTGCAGATTGGATCCCCTGCATCATTTCAGCACCGGGATTGATGCCCAACTGGTCCGCCAGCTTCTTTTGGAAGGAAGCCAGAACAAGATTTGCCATCATGGACAGCACTTTCTTATTTTTTATGATCTGAATAATATCGGTATTTTGATATCGATCCTTGTTTTGCATAGATTCAAATCGAACGTCGTCCAACTCAATACATACGGTATCTGGTTGTTCACGCTCAATGATTATTTTTACTTCTTCGGCACTTTCCTTTGATACATGGGCTGTACCAATTAATAGGATTTCCTTACCCTCCCACTCCAGGGAGATGGTATGCTCATTCTTTGTTTTTGCTAACTGTTCATCGGTCTCCTGTTCTTGAAGATCCGTCGGTTGGTTTATTTGATTTTCTGTCATCTTTTCACCCCGTTTTTGGTTTCGGTTCATTATATCACACTACCCCTTAAAACACGAGAAGACCGCGGATTCCGCGGTCTATTCTCAAGGGAGATTTATCATGAAACAGATGATTATTCATCCGCTCGTTGGGCTAGTTCTATTGTGACGGTGAAATCTTCTCCATCACGGTTACCTTTCACTTCTACCAGGTCACCAACTTGCTTAAAATACAGTTGGCCCAGCAGCTCTTCCATAGTCGTAATACGTGTGCCGTCAAACTCTGTAAGAATATCGCCAGCCTTCAGACCCGCATCCCGAGCCGGTGTTCCCATCAAAACACGAATCAGTAAAACACCTTCCGGTACGCCCCAGGTTCCTGCCCGTTCCGTCCCTAATGTTTCACCAATAATGCCAAGATATGGTCTGGCAACTTCGCCGTTTTCCACCAACTGCTCCAAAATTGGAATCGCATTATTGATCGGAATGGCAAATCCAATGCCTTCTACCTGCTCATCAGCAATTTTAATGGTATTGATTCCAATCAGTTCCCCTTTGCCATTTAAAAGCGCGCCTCCGCTGTTACCCGGATTTATGGCGGCATCGGTTTGGATCAAGGAGACCGATTGGCCATTGCCTGTATTCACCTCTCGCTGTTGCGAAGAGATAATGCCCTGGGTTACTGAATTGCCCAGTCCCAAAGGATTGCCAATCGCAATGGCGATTTCCCCGGTTCTGACTTCAGCCGAGTTCCCAAAAGGAACCGGATTGATGGAATCAAACTTTGCAGCTTGATCAAAATCATCTCGGCTTAGCTTCAAGACCGCCAAGTCGGTTTCTGCATCAGAACCCAATAACTCAGCGGGAACAATGACACCATCCTCGAAAGTCACTTGAATCGCCGTGGCTGCCTCAACGACATGTTGATTGGTCAAAAGCAACAACTCATTGCTCCGGCGGTCAAAAATCACTCCGGAACCCGCGCTTTGTCCAAGCTGTGCCCGGCCAAAATAATCAACACCCAATACTTCTGTTTGAATGGCGACAATTGACGGACCCACCCGATCAACGATATTAACAATCAAATCAGGGTCTCGATCCACCACAATGGTTTCTTGTGTTTGCCTTTCATTCGCCGGTACAACATAAGGCACTTGATTCTGGGTGTTTCTGAAATTGGCAATAGAGCTGCCCAGCCCGTATCCGGTTGAAAAAACCAGAACGAAAACCAAAAACAGTGCAATTCCTCTTAATCCTCTTCGCTTTGGTTTTGGCTCAGGCTCCCATCCATTCCGGACAGGCTCTTCGAATTCTGGATCAGACATTTCTTGTATTGGTTCATACGAATCAGGAGTTTCAGTCTCCACTTGGTCATCAAGCGAATCCCGTTCCATTCCCATCGCCGACAAAATTTTGTCTTCCATCCTGTTTTCCGGAATATTCTCACCCATCTTACGACTTTGTTTCTCGTCCATAGGAATCCTCCTTCAACAGTAATATACTTATTATACGCTTTCTTTGTGAAGAAAATAAAAAGTGGATATAAACGATTTGTGAACGATTCAGTTAATCTTCATCTCCGATGAAACCACCGTACCTTATGATCGAGTTTCATCAACAACGGACGAAGAAACCATCTTATAGCTAATCTTCGTCCTTCACTGACGAAGTATCCATTCTATGCGCTGCGCGCTATCAGTCTTCGTCTAGATCCGATGAAACTTCATTACCATATGATTTTAGTCTTCATCCAAAATTGACGGAGAAATCCCATTCTTGATTAGGATCCAATCCACATAGGCTTCGTCCGTATCCGCATGTACTGCCTCCGGATCATACGACCAGGCTGCTACCTGCACTTTCATTTCATCTATCCAGCTTTCATCCATGCTTTCTGCACGATGATCGTAGATAGCCTGCTGGCTCTTGAAATCAGAAACCGCTTGATTCCAAGCGAATACCGCTTGACTTTCCGTCAATTTCGCCTTATCTAAATTTAATTGTGCCATTTGGTATTCCACCGTAGAAATGGCTCCCGAGTCATAACGGATCTGCGCCGCAGCCCATTCTTTTTCACGATTGACTCGGTTGGTTCTTTGATTAACCGCATCCAGAGATTTATTCTTCAGGTTATTCAGCTCACCAAGCAAAACTTGCTCGCCATTGACCAATGCTTCTTCCAAAGAAAAAGCCCCTTCTATCTGGTCAATTACATAATCCTGATAAGTGTCAGGTTGATTTTCTTCAAAGTCAGGTCCTCGGAATCCATCCTCAATGGCTTGAATATTTAGTACCGTAGTTTCATAGCTGTATAGGGATTGCCAAACAATATCAGAAACCAATAGGTTATCCTCGATGTAGGTTTCCTCGTCCGGAATCGCAAACACTGTTCGTTTTACACTTGGATTTCCCAAGTCAGTGTTTTTATCCACCTCAAGCCCAGTCCAGTATGATAATGTTTTCGCCGCTAGTTCAACATTCTGTTCAGCCTGCTGAAGTGCCAATTCCTGTTGCAAAACTACCAACGCTTGGGCATTAACCTGAGAAGTCACAACCGCGCCAGCCTTTTCACGCACCTGCAAAGCTTCCAGTTCCATCTTTGAAAGCTTCAGCTCTTGCGCTGTCTGCTCATAGGTCTTCTGCGCCACATAAAGGTCCATCCAGGCTTGCGCCGCATCGCCCTCAGTCTTCTCTTCTTGAACCAGTGCCGATGTTTCATAGCCTGTCAAGGCAAACCAATTCATCAAAGGAATCAAATAGATTTGCTGCTTGTTCTGAATCGAACGCATATTGTAAAACTCTTCATTCGCGTAGTTTTTCTTTTTGGCGTCTTCCGAATCCTCCAAGGCTTCTTCGTAGTCCTCTATTTGCTCCTCAAGACGCAAGTCCCAAATCTGCGGTCGATGATCCTTTTCTATTGCGGCAGTTACCGCTTGATCCATAGAAAGATCAGTCTCCAATCCAAAGGCGATACTTTCCATGGTCGCCGTTCCCGCCACCAAGACTACTGCGGAAACAAAAACTATCCATCGTTTCATGTTCTCCTCCTTCTAGCTGTTTTATAGGGATCGTTTATTCATTTCTTCTTATATTCGTATGATACACCGAACTTCTAACAAGCCATCAACAAAACTGTGAAATATTTATAAACTCTGCTTTTATGACTTCTTCCTGAAGCGATATCCAACACCCCAAACCGTTTCAATATACTCTGGCTTCGAGGGATCCCGCTCAATCTTTTCTCGAATCCGGCCAATATGAACCGCTACCGTAGCAATCTCGCCCAATGCCGCAGCATCCCATAGCCGCTCAAACAATCGTTCTTTGGAAAACACTATGCCAGGATTAGAGGCCAAGAAATAAAGAAGATCAAATTCCTTTGCCGTTAAGGACAAGGATTCATCGCCCAGCTGCACTTCTCTTGACCGCTCGTTAATGGTCAGGTCTCCGATTTTAATTTCGCCTTCTTCCGTTGGCTTGACCTTGGTCAAACGTTCATAACGCGCAATATGAGATTTCACCCTGGCCACCAATTCCTGTGGGCTAAAAGGTTTGGTCATATAATCATCCGCGCCTAGACCCAATCCACGGATTTTATCGATATCCGCCGTCTTGGCTGTCACCATAATGACAGGAATCTCTTTGGTCTCTCGTATTTTCTTGCACAAGGTATATCCGTCCACGCCAGGCAGCATTAAATCCAGCAATACCAAATCATACTCCTTGCGCATGACCTTATCGAGCCCCGTGGTGCCGTCTTGGGCAATCTCCACAGCGAAACCATTGATCTCCAAATAGTCTCGCTCCAATTCTGCAATCGATTGATCGTCTTCAATAATTAAGACTCGTTTCATTTCTTTCCCTCCTGTTTGGGCAGATAGAAGGAAATCGTCGTTCCCTTGCCCAGTTCACTGTCCGCCCAAATGATGCCGCCCATACGCTGAATGATTTCCTTGGAGATTGCCAAGCCCAATCCAGAGCCTGCAATTCTTCGGTTTCTCTCTGCGTCGGTGCGGTAAAACTTATCAAAAATATGACCTAATTTGTCTGCAGCAATGCCAACTCCCGTATCGGAAATGGCTACCACATATCCCTGGTCCTCTTCATGCATCCGAATGGTGATCTGTCCACCTTCGCCCAAATGCTTAACTGCATTGTTGACAATATTGTTCATGACCCGCTTCAACTGTTCCCGATCACCAATCACATTCGCGTGTTGGAGCTCTGTCTCCAAAGAGATGGCCATTTCCTGCCGTTGCAGGATAAACTGCCAATCCAGCACGCAATCTTGGAAATACGGCACCAGATCGATTGGATCGGTACGCATCGGCAATTGATCAATATCCAACTTGGAAATCAGGAACAAATCCTCAATCAAATGCTCCATTTCCTGGGCATTCCCCGCAATAACCCGCAAATACCGATCCCGTTTTTCATCGGTATCAGCCACTCCGTCTAGAATGCCTTGCACATATCCATTAATCGAAGTCAAAGGCGTCTTCAGGTCATGAGAGATATTGGCGATCAATTCCTTTCGATTCTGCTCGTATTGTTCCTGCAATTCCTGAGATTCCTTCAATTGCTGCCGCATCTCATCAAAAGACTCATACATTTCCTGCACCTCGTCGATGCTGGATTCCGGAAAATCAAAATCCAGGTTCCCGTGTTGAATCTTTCGTGCAGCGCCTTTCATCTCGTTAAAGGATCCCCGCATCATCTTGGCAATCTTGAAAAAGAAAAACAAGTTCAAGGCAAAATAGGCCAGCAGGGCAAACATTCCATTCCGCAGCGAAATTGCCCTCGCTTTTTCAAACAGCTGTCTCTGAACAACCGATGCAAAGTTCAAGGAATACTCTACCGGTGTCCCATCCACCAACGTAAAGGAACCCGTCAAGCCCAGACTATGAACCTTGAAGGGTACTTTTGTAAACTGATAATAATAATTATTGCTTCCAACTTTCAATGCCAATTCATTGATGGGAAGATCCACCAAATCTCTTGCTTGCTCTTCAAACTGATGGGTCTGTCCACTTTCGAGTTCATCCAATTCCGTGATGATTAATTGCTGAAACATTTGGCTTGTCTCATCCGCATTCTCGTAAAAAGCAGTCACTTCCTTTTCCAACTGCCCCATGGTGGACTGGGAAAACATCCCCAACATCGCGAAGAAGAAAAGAAAAGGCATGATCACGGCAAGAAAATACACTTGGACCAACCGTTTATTTAAATTCACTTTTTTCACGCAACGATCTCCTTTTCTCATGGTAAAATTCTCCTTCTATTATATCACAATGCGATGTTTTACCGACTCATCGCAATTTACGATCTTCTATCGTTTTGTTTCATTCTTGCAAATTATATATTCCGCTTGAAGGCAACGGCTACACACAGCATCCGCTTTCTCACAGGTCGCGGTTCTCTGTTAGAACCGCATTCTGCTTCAGGTCAAACGGCTACACAATCCGCAGCCTCATTCTCACGGGTCGCGGTTCTTTGCAGGAACCGTATTCTGCTTCAGGTCAAACGACTACACAACCCGCAGCCTCATTCTCACGGGTCGCGGTTCTTTTAAGGAACCGCATTCTGCTTGGGGTCGACGGTTAGTCTACAGCACCCATTTTCTCACGGGTCGCGGTTCTCTGCTAGAACCGCATTCTGCTTGAGGTCTTGCGCCTACGCAAGCGTATCCGCTTACCTACTCGTGTCGTAAGGCTTCTATTGGATCCAACTTAGCCGCTCGATTGGCTGGGTAGAGTCCGAAGAAAATCCCAATCAGCATAGAGAAACCAGTGGCAATCAAGACCGCATCCATGGAAATCGATGCCTTCATATCCAGCATATTCCCTGCAGCATTTCCCATCACAGCACCCAAAATGATACCAATTACTCCACCGATCAGCGTAATAACCACTGCCTCAATCAAAAACTGCTGCAAAATAGCGGATCGTTTCGCTCCCAAGGCTTTTCGGATGCCAATCTCACGAATCCGTTCCGTAACCGATACCAGCATAATATTCATCACACCAATTCCACCAACCAGCAAAGAAATTGCAGCGATAGCCGAAATCACGGTTGTCAAAAGACCCAGCATCTCGGATGCTGTTTCCATAATGGCTTCAGCGCTAAAGGTTTGATACTTGCTTTCCCCAGCGTTTCCCTTTCGAGCTTCCATAAAAGCAACCATGCGGTTACCAAAATCCTCAACATCTACATCTTGGCCAACCTTTACCGTAATGCTGGGGATCTCGCCATTCAGATTCATCACCTTGTCCACAGTGGTATATGGTGCATAAATGGTATAACCGGAGAATCCCATAATGCTTTCTTCCGCTTCATATACCCCAACGATTAAATATCCTGAAGTCGTATTGCCCCGTTTTAAATGAATGGTTTCGCCGACTGCCTGTCCATCACCAAAAAGAGCTTCAGCCAAGTCATCACCGATCACCACGCTGTTTCTATATTCATCCACCTCATGATCCATCAAAAAGCGACCGGAAACCATCTCAAGGTTGTTAATTTCAACCCCGTCTGCTGTTGTTCCGCTAACACTCACACCTGTGTCATCGATGTCCGCTTGTAGGGTGGCCTGTCCTGAAATACTGGGAACCACGTACCGCACTTCCTCTTCAAAGCGGTTGGCAATGGCTTCCACATCAGTCATGGTAAATTCTTCGGATGGCGACAAATCCGCTCCCCTGGCAGTCTGCAAGGAAATCGAATCCGTTCCCATCTCTGCAAAGGTCTCTTCCAACTCATTCTGCGTTCCGGCACCAATGGACACAATGGCTACAACCGAAGCGATTCCAATGATGATCCCCAACATGGTCAGCAAAGAACGCATTTTGTTGGACGCTATGGCATGCATGGCGATTCTAAAAGATTCCATCATTTTTGAATCACCTCCTTGTTGTAGTAGTCTTTGGCAATTTTGCCATCCCGAATTTCAATTACCCGCTGACAATGATCCGCCACTTCTGTTTCATGAGTGACAATCAAAATAGTTTTGCCTTCCCGGTGCAACTCTTGGAACAAACGCAAAATATCCTCTGTCGATTTGGAGTCCAAGTTACCCGTTGGCTCATCAGCCAGCAAAATAGCCGGGGTATTGACCAATGCTCTTGCAACTGCAACCCGTTGCTTCTGTCCACCCGATAACTGATTGGGACGGTGATGGGAACGATCGCCCAATCCTACTTTTTCTAAAGCCTTCAAGGCCGAGTCTTTTCGTTCTTTTCGTCCAGCTTCCGCATAAATCATGGGCAACTCCACATTCTGAAGCGCCGTCAATTTAGGCAGCAGGTTAAAGGACTGAAAAATAAAACCGATTTTTTTGTTTCTTACCTCAGACAACTCATTTTCAGACAGAGCACCTACGGTGACCCCGTCCAATACATAGCTGCCTTGAGTCGCTTGATCCAAGCAGCCCAATATATTCATCAAGGTTGATTTTCCAGATCCGGAAGGTCCGATAATGGCTACCATTTCACCTTCATTGATATTCAAGTCAACATGATCAAGAGCTCTCACCAGAATGTCGCCTTCACCATAGTCTTTCACTAAGGATTGAATCGTTAACATGACTGCTCCTTTCTACTGCTTGTTGCCGCCAGCTCCACCGCTTGGTCGATTCGCACCGTTACCCATTCCGGCTCCCGGCATCATACCTGGCACACGTTGCTGCATGGCTGCGACTGAAGTACTTGGAATTTGAATCACAGAACCGGTCTGCAAGTCTGGTGAAGAAACCTCCACATACAAATCTCCCTTAACACCTTGCGAAACCGGGATCGGCATAAAGTCCTCCCCTTGCTGAACCATTAACATGGACCGAGCACCATTTGTAATCAATGCTTCATACGGTACCGCCAAGACATCCTTTGCCTGCGCCACCAAGATATCCAGATTTACTGTCACATTGGCACGCAACTCGTCACTCTTATCCTCCACAACCGCTTCAATATCAAATGTTGTGTCTGAATTTCCAATGGTTCCTTTTGGAGAAATATAGGTAATGGTCGCAATGCTGATAGACTCATCATCCGCAATGGGTGCAACCTCGATGGTCTGCCCTAGGGATAATTTGCCAATATCATATTCGCTGACAGAGGCTTCCACCGTTAAATGGTCCGTATCTGTAACCTCTGCCAATTTGGTTCCATTCGCCAGCTCATCGCCAACCTTCAAGTCCACGGCGCTTACAATACCCGTTACCGGCGCTTTGACCTCCATGCCGTCAACCTGCTCCATCAAATTCTCAAGGGTCTCCTCAGCGCGCAGTACCTTTGCAGTTAAAGAAGCAATCTCTTCTTGTGCGCTGTAGGTGGCCCATTCTGCCTTGGCAGAAATATAAGCGCTTTGCGCTTTAAACATTGCCGTCTTTGCCGACTCTACAGCCGTTTCACTCACGGTTCCCAGTTCAAACAGCTGCAACTGAATTTCATAATCCAATTTTGCCTGCACATAAGAGGACTCCGCCTGTAAAAATGCGTTCTGAACCGACTGCCCCCCATCAATCTGCGCTTGATCCAAATTGCGTTTGGCTGTCTCCAAACTCGCTTCCGCCTCTGCAATGGAGACTGTTAAGTCTTCCGGTTCTATAAGAAAAAGGACATCCCCTTCCTGCACATAATCTCCATTGGCGACTTTGATCTCAACCAACTCTCCAATCAAATCTGATTGAACCAGTTCGGTCTCTGCCGTTACAACACCGGTAAGCAAAAGCCGCTCTTCCACTGTTGTCGCCTCCAATGTCATGGTTTCTGTTTCTTGTGCTTCTATGGGAGTCTCAGTAGACTGCATTTTCCATATGCCGGTCGCGCCAGCTGCGACTGCCACAACAACAACCGCGATGATCCATTTCTTCTTATTCATTGGTCTCATCCTTTCACTTTTTCTCTCAAACCTAGCATATCCCATCAATCTAACAAGTCCTGTACAAATTCATAAAAACTTTATAAACAGAGGGAAAAGAACATAAAAAAACCTATCCGTATTGGATAGGCTTTCATTTAATGATCTCTTCTAGATTTTTTCTCCCACGCATTGATCGGCAAGGTAAAAGTAAAGGCAACACCGACATCCGCATTGGACTCAATCCAAATTTCTTCTTCATGGGCGCGAACAATCTCTTTGACAATGGAAAGTCCCAGACCGGAAGATTTCTTCACTTGCCCCCGGGAAGAATCCAACTTGCTAAATCGCTCCCAGATCTTCACCTGCTCTTCTTTGCGAATCACAGCACCTGTATTTCGAATGGTCACCCATAATTTTTGATGATGCACTTGCGTCTTGACCTCCAAAGTGCCTTTTTGATTGACAAACTTCATGGCATTGTCCAGAAGGTTGTAAACCACTCTTTGCAAGAGCGCACGATCGGCCGCAATAATCGGAATCTTGTTGATGAAGTTGACTTGAACATCTACTTCTTTTTCTTCAATCCGCTGCTCAAATTTCACCAATTCATTAATTAAAAAGTCATGAATCTTGATCTCTTCCAATTCCAATTTGGCTGCCCCTGTCTGCATTTTAGACAGATCCAGAATATCGTTGGCCATCTTGGTCAGCCGGCTGGACTCATCCGCCACGATCCGCAAGTATTTTTCCTGGGATTCGGCAGGAATGGTTCCATCCAAAATCGCCTGGGTATACCCGTTAATGGAAGTCAACGGTGAGCGAAAATCATGAGAGAGGTTGGAAACAAATTCTTCCCGTTTCTTTTCCACCCGAGACAACTCATCTACCATCAAGTTAAAGGTTCCCATCAATTCACCCAATTCATCGTTTCGGGTCACCTTCAGTCTTCGGTCAAAATTCCCTTGAGCAATTTCCTGCATACGGGCATTGACCCGAGAAATCTCTTTGGTTACATTGCTCATGACCAAGAAAATGGCAATCACTGCAATGATCCCCGTTATCAGTAAGGAAATGATGGTGATGGATAGGATGTCAGAAACCGTCTCGGTAACAGCAGGCACGTCCGCCTGCAAAAAGAGAGCGTATGCCACTCCACCATCCAGATAGATCGGATAGCCAACCGTTATAACCGGATTTTCGTAGATCTTCTGAATACCCGTAGCTTCTTGAACCACCTTGCCCTCAAATACCGCTTCCACCGATGCCCGCGGGATGGTTTCCTTGACTTTCATCTCGTTTTGAGAGACCAACTGGGCCCGCTCATTGACAATAAATATCGAGGCATTCATATAGTTGCTGAGACTGGCAAGTTCAAATTGAAACAAGGCTTCCCGAAAATCGCCTTCCAAGACATTGACAATATTGGACGCGCCAATCAATCGATCGATGTCAAATTCGCTGTCGATCTCGGCATTATCGATGATTTGCGTCAAATACTCGCGAAATTGCTCCGAATAGACCCCGGAAAAATCAGACTGCTGCGACTCAGCAAAAAATGCATAAGCGCCAGCAATCTGCTCCGCTTGCTCCAACATTTGATTTTCTTGTTTTTCAACAAAATAATATTGAAAGATTGCATTCAACCCGAAAATCATAATGAGAATGCCGACAAAAATCGCAACGGCATGGGTTGCCACCATCTTTCCAAAGAGGGTGCGCATAAGGCTACTCCTTATTCTGGAATTTATATCCTACCGACCATACGGTTTTAATCTCCCATGGGTCTTCCTGATTCAACTTCTCTCGAATCCGCTTAATATGAACGTCTACCGTTCGGCTTTCACCTACATACTCATAACCCCAAATCTTATCCAGCAATTGTTCTCGAGTGAAAACATGATTGGGATTGGCAATCAAGAAATGTAAAAGCTCCAATTCCTTTTTGGGCATTTCCAATTTCTTGTCATGATAGGTTAGGGAATAATCGTTCAAATCGATCTTCAAGTTCGCAATCTCAAGCACTTTTTTCTGCGGCATTTCATTGCCGTATCGACGAAGGACTGCTTTTACCCTGGCAAGAAGCTCTGCTGCCTCAAAAGGTTTCACCAGATAATCGTCGGCACCTAATTCAAGGCCTAAGACCTTGTCGAAGGTTTCCCCTTTTGCCGTAATCATAATAATAGGTACATCGCTTTTCTTTCGGATCTCCGTACAGACATCATAACCGTCAATCTCCGGCAACATAATATCCAAAAGAATCAAATCCGGATCCGCCGCGTCAAATCGATCCAAGGCAGTAACACCAGACAAATGCTTGTCTGTTTCATAGCCTTCTTTCTTTAGATACAGATCAATCAGTTCTACAATATTGGGATCGTCATCGACAATCATAATCTTTCTCTTTTTATCCATTTTTCGCCTTCCTTCCATTCCACTATTGCCTCTATTATATCCCAGGGACCCCGTTTGTTGGTGAAATTCTTGTAAACGAAGGCTATTTTGGCGACTTTTTTGTGTATTTGACAGAAAAAACACGCTTTTACTCATGCTTTCATCTTTTCAATATGCCTTATATGGTCCTTCATTCTTGAATAAGGCTTGCTTTCTGTCATCACGCTTCATACAATAAGAGACAGAAACCGGAGGTGTCCTATGAAACGAATTGAGCGTGTTCATCAATCTGTCACAGCCTATACACAATCTGTCATCGATCTGCTTTTAGAATCATCAGAAGAACTGGGCATCACTGCCGAATCCCTCTCTGATGGCTTAAGCATGAAAAGAAATGCCGTCAGTCAAGATTTAAACACCCTTCATCGAGCGGGAGCAGTAGTAAAGATTAAAACCCGGCCTGTTCTTTTTCTTGATGCCGCACTTTTGATGACCCAATATGGCTTATCCGCAGAGACTTTGTACTTTTCTTCCTATAAGAATTTTCACGATGCACTAGTTGCACCAGAATATGCCTCTGTATCAAAGGAAGATCCCTTCCAGGAAATGATTGGTTCCAAAGGCAGTTTGAAGGAAACCATATCCAAAGCAAAGGCCGCTTTGCTGTATCCACCCAATGGACTTCACGTTCTCATGACAGGACCTTCAGGTGTTGGCAAAACGAAATTTGCCGAACTCATGCATGCTTTTGCCAATCAGCACCTGCAAAGTGATCGGCCAATGCCCTTTGTCTACTTCAATTGCGCGGAGTATTACAATAACCCGGAACTTCTAACCGCACAGCTTTTTGGTTACAAGAAAGGCGCATTTACCGGAGCCTTTGCAGACCGGGATGGACTTATTCAAAAAGCAGATGGCGGATTTCTCTTTCTAGATGAAATTCATCGACTGACTGCAGAAGGGCAAGAAAAACTGTTCTCTTTGCTGGATAAGGGCATCTATCAGAAGCTGGGAAGCACCCATGAATACGAATCCGCTTCCATTCGATTTATCGGGGCAACTACAGAAGACCTGAATCAAGAATTCTTGCGTACCTTTCTACGCCGGATTCAAGTGATTCTTCCTCTTCCTGCCTTGGACGACCGCCCTGCTCAAGAGCGTTTGGAGATTATCTCTCATTTCCTTTTGCAAGAGAGCGAAAAAATCAAAAAACCCGTCTGGATCACCAAGACCTTAATGAAAGACTTTATGGCGAGACCCTTGGAAGGCAATATCGGTGAACTGAAGAGCGATATTCAGTTTATCTGCGCCCAGGCTTTTATGAATACCTTGACCAGCAACAGCGACCGTGTTCTATTGGATGAGCGCTTTTTATCCGGCACTTCACTTTCGCTGCCTGTAAAAACCAAGCAAATGCTGGACAAGCTCTATCAACAAACCCTGCTATTGGAAATCAATCCCTCTATCCTGGACCGTATTGACCAGAGTCATGGGGGATTAAAGTCATCAAATGTATCCAACTTCTATGAGCTGCTCATGAAAGAGTACGAAGGCTTGAAGGCACAGGATCTTTCTTTTACGGAAACTCGCATCCTATTGGAAAACAAAATCCACACCCTGTTCAAGTATTCGATTCACGCCAATGCGACTCGGCAGTTGGATAACCAAACGGTGGAGTCTGCCATATCCAAAAAAGTAAATCGTATCCTGCATGCCATGGAATCGGAACTGAATACCGAAATCCCTGATACCCTGCGGGATCATTTCTACCTGCATGTATATTCCTTTTTGTCTTATCACAAGCGGGGAATTTCACCGCCCGTTTATAACAACATTGCCTTTTCGAGTCAAAAGCTGTCCAGTGCAGCCATTCGAATCGGTGAAATCATGGCTTCCGAACTGGGCGTAGCCATTCCCAAAGGAGAGCTGGTTTTTCTCACCCTCTTTATGGACTCCATTGTTCATCAGACGCCTGTACAAAACCCAGCATCCAAACGGAAGATCCTCTTGGTCGCCCATGGCAAGTCTACCGCGTCCAGTATGGCAGAGTTCGCCAATGCACTTTTTGAAACCGACCGAATCATGGCAGTGGATATGCCAATCAATCAAACCGTCAGCGAAACCTTGGATACCGTTTTGGAACGAATTGCAGAACAATCTCTCGACGAGTTGATTCTCGCTGTAGACATGGGATCCTTGGCTCATTTCGGCCAGGTTCTGACCAACAAGTTTGAAATGCCGGTTCTCACCCTGCAGCCCATCACCATGGTTGCTCTCTTAAGCCTTTTACAGCACGAATGCTATTCTTCTCTTACACTTGAGGAAGTGAAAAAAGAGATGGAAGGCATCATTGGACTGAATAGCAGTCTTGAAACATCAGTAGACAGAATCCGGACCAAACAACGGGTCTTGTACACCTCATGTATTACCGGGATTGGAACCGCTGAGAAGATCAAGCAATTAATCGAATCTACCTTCCAAGAGCTTTGGCCCGATGATTTGATCGTGAAAGCCATGGAATATCAATCAATACAAACAGAAGAAAAAATTCAAGCCAGCTTAGGAGAAAATGAAAACCTGGTGGGTATCGTTGGCACCTTCCAAATCAACACCCTGTCGGTTCCCTTTATCTCCTTGGAAGAGTTGTTTTCGGATCAAGGCATCGAGTTGCTTTTAAACCTCTTGGAAATCGAAAATCCACAGCAGGCATCCGGCGGAATGAAGTCACGCTTTGTTTCCAACCTATCCTTGCAGAGTGTGATCGAATACCTGACGGTCCTCAACCCACAAATGATATTGCAGGAAACGGAGAACTGTCTGGATCAAATCATCGATTCCCTTCATTGGGAAATCGCCAATCAGACCCGATTGCGATTTCTTATCCACAGTTCCTGCATGATTGAACGGATTGTTGTGAATAAGTCCTCTTATTCATACACAATTTCCCCAGATACCTTACAGAAACACAAGCATGAGTTTTCTGTCATAAAATCAGCCTTTTCCGCCATCGAGAAAAAATATCGCATTGATCTGCCGGATGGCGAAATCGCTTGTATTATCGAGCTTCTAACGGGAAGAGCACTCTAGTGCTCTTTTCTTATGACACAAATTTGGCACGGCACTTGCAATAAGATAGGGCAAAGGAGGTTTCATAGATCTATGGAAATTAACAAAATTCTTTTACTGACACACGGTGAGTGGGGTCAGGCACTCATCAAAAGCGTACGCATGATCATGGGTGAAACCGATGGAGTCGTTGCGGTTCCGCTTATGCCGGAAGAAACCTTGAACGACTACTATGAAAAAGTGAAAGGACAACTTGACGACAGTCCTCGATCTTTGGTGTTTACTGATCTTTTTGGCGGAACTCCGTCCAATGTCGCAGCTCGACTCAGCCAAGACTTTCCGATCCAAGTGATCGCCGGACTCAACGCACCCATGTTGATGGAAGCGATGATGACTCGGAATCTATCTATGAGCGATGCGGACCGATCGGCTCGCATTGTGGAAACTGGCTCAACAAGTTGCCTTGATGTCGTCAGCAAAATCAAAAACAGTATGGGAAAGGAGTGAGAAAATGGCGTCAATCGTATTAACAAGAATCGATAGCAGACTAATCCATGGGCAGGTCGTTACCAAATGGGTCAACCAATCCAATGCCAATAAAATAGTCGTTGTCAGCGATATGCTGGTTAGTGATCCTTTTATGAAAAACATCTATCTGATGGCAGCGCCTCCGGGCATCACCGTCAACGCTTTCGGCGTGGAAGAGGCTATCAATGCTTGGAAGGATAACCAATTTGAATCGGGCAATGTATTGTTGCTTTTCGGCAATCTTGCAGATTTGCATACTGCATGGAATGCAGGCTTAGCGCCTGAAGCCATTCAAGTGGGCGGCCTTGGGGGCGGTCCCGACAGAAAGGTAGTCTTCCAAAACATTACCCTGGACGATCCTGATGTTGAAGTTTTAAAAGATCTTTCAGCCAAAGGCGTGGACATTATCTTCCAAACCATCCCAGAAGATCGACCACAGACCTTTGAGGAAATTCTGAAAAAATATTAAGGAGGATTTACATGAGCACTTTTACAATTGCAGTACTGATGGGCTTGCTTTACTGGTTTGTACGACTCCGTTTCGGATATACCTTATCCGCTCAATTGCTTCAACCGGTAACCATCGCCGTATTTGTTGGCCTTTTTTATGGGGATATGGCCAATGCCATGATTATTGGCGCTGGCATCCAATTGGTTTACTTGGGCGTTACTTCAACACCAGGCGGCAATGTACCATCTGATCCAGCACTGGCAGCTTGCATCGCCATTCCAATCGCCTTGCAAACTGGCATGGAGCCTGCGATCGCCGTTGCCATGGCTGTACCGTTTGGTGTTTTGGGCGTATTCGTTGATCAATTGCGTCGTACAATCAATGCAACCTTCGTTCATATGGCTGACCGCTACGCGGAAGAAGCTGATACCAAGGGAATTATGCGGGCCGCTTTTCTTTACCCAGCACTTGTTGGATTTCTACTACGATTCCCGCCGGTATTTGTTGCTACCTACTATGGTGAAGCTGTTGTAACCAAATTCCTGGACAGCATTCCGGTTTGGCTGACACATTCTTTCGAAGTCATGGGCGGCATCTTGCCTGCACTTGGTTTTGCCATCACCATTATGGTAATCGGCAAGAAAAAACTGATCCCATTCTTCATCCTGGGCTTCTTTATCGTGAAATACTTCCAGATCGATGTAATGGCAGCAGCAATTTTCGGAACTTGTTTGGCACTTCTCTACATGTCACTTGCACCTAAGGAAGGAGCGAACGCGTAATGGCTGAAATGACGATGACCAACACGAAAACAAATGAAAGCAAATTAACCAAAAAAGATATTACCAAGTCATGGTGGATTTGGTACTTCGGTGCTGAATTATCCAACTCCTACGAGCGACTGCAGAGTTTGATCTTCTGTGCCGCCATGACACCCGTACTGAAAAAGCTCTATCCAAACAAAGAAGATTTAAGCGCGGCTCTGAAACGTCACCTAAACTTCTTTAATACAGAAGGCATTATGGGCTGTCCCATCCACGGCATTACCATCGCTATGGAAGAAGAAATGGCCAACGGCGGCGAATCCTCAGAAGTTGCAATCACCGGCATTAAAACCGGCTTGATGGGCCCTTTGGCCGGCATGGGCGACTCTATTATCTGGGCAGCTGTTATGCCAATCATTATGGCGCTCTTCCTACCATTTGCCATGGAAGGCAATCCAATGGGCGGTATTATGCCATTGATCCTGTACCCTGGCATCACCATGGCTTTGGGCTATTACTTTTACCATACGGGATATTCCGTTGGCAAGAAATCCATTGTTAGTCTTTTGCAAAGCGGCAAAATCAAAGAGTTGATTCAAGGCGCCAGCGTTTTGGGACTCTTTATGATGGGTGCCCTGTCCGCAAGCTTTGTCAATATCTCAACTCCATTTACCATTTCAATGGCCAACTCAACGCCGATTGAAATGCAAGCCATTCTTGATATGATGGCTCCTGGCTTGTTGCCATTGGCTGCTGTATTTGGAATTTACGCATTCCTGAAAAAGAAAGGTCCTCGATATAACATTATCCTTTCTTCTATTATCGGTATCAGCGTAATCGCTTCCCTATTGGGAATTCTATAAACACTAAGGAATAGGGAGCTTCCCTATTCCTTTCTTCATGGAGGAAATTATGAGCATTTATACAAATTTCGGCGTACGAGAGGTCATTAACGCATGCGGAAAGATGACCATTCTTGGGGTTTCTACGCCGTCTTCTCAAGTCATGGAAGCCATGACGCAAGCCGCAAGCGCCTTTGTTGTCATGGATGAATTGTTTCAAGAAGCCGGACGTCGTGTTGCAGCAATTACAGGCGCTGAAGCAGCCTGTGTCACCCATGGAGCCGCTGCGGGCATCACCCTTTCTGTTGCTGCTGTCATCACCAAAGGTGAATACGCCGCCGTCAAATCTTTGCCGCAATTTTCTGGCCAAGCCAATGAAATTCTGATCCAAAAGGGTCATCTGGTGAATTTTGGCGCTTCTGTCGGTCAAATGATCCGCCTAGGCGGCGGACTCCCAAAAGAAATTGGCGAAGCCAATCATGTGACCGCGGATGATCTAATGACAGCAATCAGTCCAAAAACAGCCGCTATTCTCTATGTGCAATCCCATCATACGGTTCATAAGGGAGAGCTTTCCTTGAAAGACACCCTGGCGATTGCAAAAGAGAAAAACATTCCTGTCATTATCGATGCTGCAGCAGAAGAATCCCTAACAAATTATGTGGAAACCGGCGCTGACCTCGTTATCTATAGTGGCGGCAAGTCCATCGAGGGACCAACATCCGGCTTTATTGCCGGTAAAACAAACTGGGTTCAAGCTTGCTATGCCCAATACAAGGGCATCGGCCGAGCTATGAAGGTATCAAAAGAATCGATCATCGGTCTATTGACCGCATTGGAACAGTACAACGAGAAACCACCCATGGTTTCACTAGAAGAGCAATCTCGGCGACTGGCTCCCCTAAAGGAAGCCCTGTCTTCCCTCGACTGCCTTTCTACCAAGGAAACCACCGATGAAGCAGGACGAGCTATTATGCGGCTGGAAATTCAGTTTATTCCTTCCTGCCTTACCGTCTCTGTTTCAGAACTGGCGCAGCGACTGGAAACCGGGTCGCCGGCCATCTTTTTAAGAAAATACCAGGCAGAGAACCTTAAGCTGCATATCGATCCACGAACATACCGGGAAGACCAAATCCCCCGTTTTATTGAAACCTTAGTATCTGTCATCAAGGAGGCAAGCCATGAATTGGAGCAAATTTAACTTTTACAAAGGCCGCGTTGCCGTTAACTTTCTAGCCAAAGATCCTAAAAACGCAAAGGACGTCTACGAAGCCATGGATGGCAATGCCATTATCGGTTTGTTGTCCAGCAAATTCCCTACAAGCAAAGAAGCCATCGAAATGGGTCAGGCATACCTGGAGGAGATCCCGGTCTTATCCATCGGACTTGGCAATGGCGATCCCAAGCAATGGCATGCGGTTGCGGAAATCGCATCTGCCCTGGACGCGGGTCATGCCAACCAAGTATTCCCGGCGGCAGGATATACCAAAGGCATGCTGGATGCAAAAAAATGCCAACATACCTTTGTCAATGCCCTGGTACGCCCGACAGGAAAGCCCGGCATCGTAGAAATCTCCACCGGTCCTGAAAGCCAAGAAGAAAGCAAGGCACTTGTTGAGGTAGAAACCGCCATTGCCATGTTGAAAGAGGTTGGCGTCTCTTCTGTGAAATTCTTTCATATGAAAGGGCTTACGCATCTGGATGAATTGAAAGTCGTTGCTGAAGCTAGCGCAAAGCTTGGCATGCCGGTGATTGAACCAACTGGCGGTATCACGCCAGAAAATGTAGCCGAGATTGTGAAAGTCTGTCTGGATGCCGGCGTAGACCGCGTTGTTCCCCATATCTACGGAGCCGTGATCGACAAAGAGTCCGGATTAACAGAAATCGATGGTGTGGTCAAAGCATACCAGGCCATCAAAGATCTATTCTAATCATCTTCCAGTAAATCCATAACACCCTAATAAAACCGCCAAGTCAGAAGATCATTCTTCCAACTTGGCGGTTTCCTTTCTCCTTTTCGCTTTTTCCTTCATTCGCACCCGAAGGCCTTGAAAAAAGGTCTGTAAAAGTTCTGTTGATTCTTCCGCGAGCACCCCGCGGCTTATATCCACTTCATGGTTGAATCCTTCGTTCTGGCAGATATTCACCACCGAACCGCAGCCTCCCATTTTGGGATCATCCGCGCCAATCACAAGGCGCGGCAAACGGGCCGAAATAATGGCTCCCGCACACATGGGACAGGGTTCCAGGGTCACATACATGGTGCACCCCATCAAACGCCAGCCGCCCAGACGCTTGCAGGCTTGATCAATGGCCATCATCTCCGCATGATAGATCGGATTCTTTCCCTTTTCCTTTTGATTTCTGCCTCTGGCAATAATCTCGCCATCCCGAACAATGACTGCCCCCACTGGCACTTCCTCATCTTGCATGGCTTCTTCCGCCAGCTTCAAGGCTTCCATCATCCACTTTTGATCTTCCGTCATCTGTACTCCTTAATCGATTTCTTCGTCATCGAGGTCAACCAAACGTCTAAAGCCACAGCTTAAACATCGGTACTCCCGGTAGGGCTCTTCGTACTCGTCCTCATCGGTCATGATGATCAGGCCTTTTTTCCCGCAATGCGGACAAATCTGCAGTTCTTGCTCATCGTCTTCCAATTTGTCGATATCCATTCGTTCATCCAGCCATTTTGCCATCTTCATCCCTCCCTTACATTCATATTATACGTCAAATCTGAAAAAATGAAACGGATATGGTACAATGAGTAAAATGTATTTGGAGGTTGTTTTATGTTTACAGAAGTTGCACTGAAATACTATGCGAAAGAACTGGATTACAATTGCGCGGAGACTATGCTTTACGCCGCCAATGAATATTATGAACTAAACCTATCAAAAGATGCCTTTAAAACCATGTCTGGTTTCGGCGGAGGTATGGCTGTTGGAAACACATGTGGTGTTATTACCGGCTGCCTTGCAGCTTTGGGAGTCATGTTTACCGATGAAAAATCTCATGAATCAGATAAACTAAAAAAACTGTCACGCAAATTCCACATTGCATTCGCCAAACGATTTGGCTTTACAGACTGTCCACTTCTGAAAGAATTGCATAAGACTGAAGAAAAACGCTGTTCCGATATGATCATTGCCGCTGCAGAAATCATGGAAGAAGTTGTTGCTTACGGCAAAACCTTATCATAGGACAAAGATATGAATTTATTCTGGAGTCTTGGCATGATCACTGTCGGCGCTCTCTTATTCTTTTGTGCAAGAACGCAAAGTCAATTTGTTTTCTATAAACTCTTGGTTGCACGATCCAGACATCTATGGGGTGATAAAGTCTATCGCTTTCATCAAATCAGCGGCATCCTGGTATTTCTCTTTGGCTTATCTTATGCCATAAGAATCCTGTAATTACAAAAAACTCTCGTCAGTCATGACGAGAGTTTTCTTTTATTGGCTCTTCCAAATCTGATAACGAATATTAGCAGAAAGATACTCCGCTTCAGCCGCTTTCAAGCTAACCAATGCTTCCGCGCGTTTTCCCCTTTGCTCTAAAAGCGCTTCTTCAGAAACCAATCCTTCATCAAATTTCAATTGCTCATTTTTTAATGTCAATTCTGCTAGCTTGTCATAACGCAAAGCCGTTTCCAACTCTTTAAAAGCCAATGCAGCCCTTTGCCAATTCTTTTGAATGGCAATCTCGGCATTTTGTTGGGCTTCCTCGTAGTTCAACAAAGCTTTTAAGGCTTCCTGGTGTTTCTCCTTCCAAACCCGATCGTCTACACTGTAGCCCTCTGCAGCTTTGGTTTTTAGAGCTTCCGCCCGTTCCCACTCTACCTTGCTTACAATGACATCAGGATCTTTTTCAATCCATTTTTCCAACTCAGGTTGGGTTGGAAAACGTGCTTCCATCTCTTGCATGGGTTCAATCGATGATATATCGACTTTCAATTGCTGTGAAAGTACAATTTTTGCAATCTCCACTTCCTGCTCTGCTGTAACCAAATCTGCCTCCGCCTGGGTCAAGCGGGCAACAGCATCCTGCAGATTGGCTTCAATGCTCATGCCTGTTTCCAAACGAACCTTTTCCATATCAACCAACCGCTGAGCAATATCCACCATTTGTCGCTTCCAATCCATCATTTCATTGGCAACAGACAAGTTTAAGGCTTTCTCCATGCCTTCAGCTTGGGCAACCAACTCAGCAATGCGCGTTTCCGCTTGAGCCGCTTCCACTCTTGCTTGAGCAACTTTCGGCTGCCATTCTTTAACATCGTAGCCCTTTAATTCAGCCTCCCGGTTCCCCGCACTGGAGGCGACAGCTGCATCATCCAAGGCTTCACCCAGTTTCAAATTTTGAATGGTTTCTTGCAGCCGTGCAATGGCAACCTGCTGATCAGCCTCAACACTTCTTTTCTGAATAGCTTCCAAGTCCCAACCATTGACGATTGCGAAACCCGTACCGAACAAAACCAATAAAGCGAGTATAAATATCATTGCTTGTTTCTTCATGGTGTCACCCCGCTTCCCAATCCAGGACCAACCTGTGATGCATAATCCAATGCCAGCCTTGCCGTATTGTATTGAAGGTTCAAAAGGTCAACGCCCTCTTCCAATTCCTTCAAAGCATTCTCTGTTCCGTCAAACAAAGCTTCTGACACAAAGCCTTGGCTCCGCTGCAATCGAAGATTGGCCAGCAAGGTTCGCTTTGCATCCCGACTGCTTGTTAGCGCAATGCGCTGTTGATTGGCGATTGCCACCTGCCGATATGCAGTACGCACATCGAGTTCAACATTTTCTTTAGCTTCTTCCAATTGCAGAAGCATTTGGTCTCGCTCCGCTTGCAAGCGTTGATAGGTTTTATACAATGCCGAATCATCTTTCAAGCCATATGTCTCATATAAGCCCAATTCCTGATCTTTTAAGATCAAACTCTCTTTGATTTGAATAATCTCAAATCTTTGGTTTAGGGCAGATTCCAAATAGGTCTCTTCCTCTAGCAAAGGTTCCTCTTTGGCTTTTTCCCGCAAGAACACAAATTCCGACTCAATGGGTTTGCCCATAAGTTGATTCAATCTTCGGATATAGTCCTTTCGGTCCAGTTCAAACCGGTCTAAATCCAGTTTGGCTTTTTCCAAATCCGCCTTCGCTTTCAAGCGTTCTGTTTCCGTTGCCATGCCTTTATTAAAAGACAATAAAGTTCGATTCCAGTTATCCTCCTGAATGGCTACATTTTCCCTTGCCCTTCTGGCTGCCTGTTGAGTCTGCATAATCCCCAATACCAACTGTCTGGCACCGATCATAACCGAGTTGCGAGCCAGTTCCACCCCCAGCTCCGATAAACGAATGCCTGAATCCAATTGAGCAGGCAAATAATCCGATAGAGAAATCAATTGCAGCGCGGTCTCGCCTCCCAGCAAATTGGTCGCAGAACCAAGAATCGGCTGCAAGGGCTCCATCATCTCTTTTTGCTCACTTAAAGTTTCCTTTTGAAGACGAAGCAATTCCGTATCCGCCAGTTGGCGCAGAATTTGGCTATTCTGTTGGTTAATGGCTTCTTGCACATCGGAAAACTGATAAACGCCTTCATTGGCAAAGCCAACCGATCCCGTCATCAATCCGAGGCCCAGAAGCCAGATAATCCACTTGCCTTTCGCCATTGTTGCCCCCTATTCCACAATCAAAAGGGTATGAGTGGCTAACTTGCCCGTCTCTGTAATAAAGCCAAAGGTGCATGTGCCTGCTTTTTTCCCACGCACACGACCCGTTTGTCGATTCATCACTGCCAGTTCCGGTTGATCGACAAACCATTGTCCCATTACATCATCCGTAATCTCTACCCCATATTGGTCTTTAATCGTTAATGTTTCAGCTAAATCCAGTCCAGTCCCAATCCGAACAACATAATCAAAATCTTCTTCAAAAATGAATTCCTCCGGTGATGGTGCTTCAGAAGAGACCCTTACATCCAGATAGATGCATCGTCTTAAATTATACCATAAGCCGATGGTTGCCGTACCGGCGCTCTGTCCGTAAATCCGATCATAAGTTTCAGAGAAAGCAACAATGCCTTCAGCACTGGTCGTCGCATAGGTCACAAATCGATCCAAGGCAACCTCTTCTCCATCATCCAGAAATCCTTTTAATATCAGATCTTTGGCATAGTCACTGTCTGCATCAATCGTCTCTGACTCTGTTGTTCCCGATCCTAAAAAGGATGAAAGCAAACCAGATGTATCGAATCCGCCCGTCATTCCGCCAAGACCGCCTAAAAGGTTGCCCGTCCCGCTGCCGCCATACAAACGGCCAACAGGTTCTAAATAAAAGCTCTTAATCATAGATGCGTCGACACCTGTCAAATAAATGGCGGTAGTTGCATCTTCCAAGACACCATCCGGGTCATGAATGATCAATGAATAGCTGATGGTCTTGTCCGCTTTGGGCGAAGACAAAAAAACATCCGTATTCTCATCCACTTGTCCCAGAATCTGGCCATCATCATCTCTGACTTCAATGTAAAAGGGATTCTCAAGATCATAAGGACGGCCATATTGATCCAGAACCGTCATGTTCTCATGGCTTAAAAGAAGACCCGCACCCTCGGCAGTTTTCCAGTGGAGAGAGCCTCTTACACCTTCCACATAAGTCGGTACAGCCGCTTCTTCCACAGTGATCATGGTCGTTGCTTTTACCCCATCCCGATTGATGGCATAAATATAGACATCTCCTTCTTGTGATGGAAGAAAAGTCAACTTAGGCGCTAATGTTTCCTCATCCCGAGACCAGTAAACAAAACTCCCATCCGAAGCGCCCACCACAATCTCTTTTAGGCTTGGGTAATCCAGTATCCTTTGACCCGCTTCATCATAGACACGCAAATCCAATTCAACCGGTTGGTTGATTTCCACCACTTCATCATACCTAGTAAACTCCATCTGCTGTACTTGAGCAAAAGCAGTTGTCTGCATAAATATAAGAAGGAGCAACAAACCCCATATTTTCTTCTTCATACTACTCCTCCTATCGCAAGATAATGGTCAATTCCGCGCTTAAGCCATCTTCTGCTTCCGCTTGAATCCTGAAACGGTCTCCACGCCGAATCCGTGATTCATCTATGGACAAAATCCCGCTGGACCCACCAATGGTCACTGCCGCCCGGTCTTCTACATCATCATAGTAAATAACATAATGCACCGGGTCGAACTGGCTCAAGACTCCGTACTGATCAGCAACCTGAAAATAGACTACATCAGTCCGATTGCTACTGTTGAGGTATATCCCTTGACCGTCCCATTCGGCAAAGTGATCCATTTTCAAGATCAACTCCCCCGTGGACTCAATAAAGCGTTCACTTCGTCCCAGGGCTTGCTCCTGGTCTTTGCCAATTTCTATAGCTGCGGGATTGCTGTTGGCATCCATAACAAAGGTACGCGACTGCGCCTCTTCCGTATAAAGGCCGTAGTTAAAGGTCGCGTAAATGGTCGCCTGCTCAGGCGTATCCGCCTCATCAAGTTGCCTTGCCTGCACATAGACTTTTTTACCTAGGCGAACCAGTTCCATAGGACCGCTAGCCGAAACTTCCCTTAAGTCACTCCCGCTGTTTCCAGCATCCGCCCAGAGAGCAACTTCATGGCCCTCGTACTGTCCATAGACAAGCACTTCCTTGCGGTAATCTGTCGCTTCCTTTGGATAGGCATCCGTCAGTGGCAGTTTCCTGGAATAGTCATAGAGCATGCCGATTGATTCAATGGCAAAACCGTCTAAATCAGCGACATCCACACTATTCATTGTAAAGGCATAAGCCTTATATCCCTCTCCCGCAATCCTGGCCATATACTCTTTGCTGCCAAAGTCTTCGTCCTTGGCGAAAGTGATTGTTCCGGTTCCTGAAATGGATGTACCTGAAGCAGAAACAGCTTCCTGGCTCGAATCCTTCTCTAAAACCTGAATGGTAAAACCATCACTCAAATCAACACGATTGTTATACTGATCATATATGATAAAGTCATTGCGGTTTAGTGTAATCTCCGCATTTTCAGTCATCCAGGTGCGTACATCTTGACCAAGCCCTGCAACGCGTACAGGTCGACTTTCTTCATAAACGCGAATTTCCAGACTCTGCGTTTTTCCATTGGCGGTTGCCCGCAAAGTTTGCATGCCTGCTTGCGTTGGCCGATAGATCAAGCGTACGGCTTGGGTTGACTCATCCTCTTCAAACCGTAGAGTCGGCATGCCTGGATCCAATTGGACTTCCATGATTAATGTCGGATAATCAAGAATCCGCATCCCATATTGGTCATAAGCCTCAAAAGGAAGCTCTACAATCTCACCGGCGGTAACCAGTTGGTCCGGAGCAAAGAATACAAAGGTCTCCATGGTCGAGACTTTGCCAATGAATACTTCTCCGTATCCATAGGCTCCAGAGAAACGGTCTACAACCGTTACACGAAGTGTTTCTTCTTCCGGATACCCATTTGGGGTCACATGAATAAGCGCCAAATCTTCATCATCAGGATTCAATTCCCATTTTGCTTCCGCATTTCCATTGGTTTTCGCTGACAACAAAAGACCGTCATCCTCTGTATTGAGTATTCCATCTTCTCCTGCCACATAAGCTGCCAGTACAGGCCATTCCGATTCTCCAACCCTTACAGGAAGTGCATAATAATGTTCGTCGTCCTCTTTCGTATCCTGCAGAAATGACGTCTCTTCTCCCAACACATTCTCCAGTGAACCGATTACAACATGATCAGCACCTTGAACAGCCTGAATGATGCCCTGCTTTGTTGCAACCACCGCAGTCTCATCATTTCGCAAGATGCCCTGCAAGACGATCACCGTTTCATTTTCCACCCAATCTCGCTCACTCGTATTGCTAATGGACAGTCGCCCTTCATCATTATCTGAAACTGAAGCAAAAGGTGAAGCTTGCCATGAAATTTCCGACAATACTGTTTCGTCATCAATCTCCTTGCCATACTGATCCAATAGGCGATATTCCACCCAGACTGTATCGGTATGATAGGCAACTTTTGTAAATTCGTTAGTCAGAATTTCCAGTTTCACAGGCTCCGCTTTCGCACCAGGAAAAAAAGACGCTCTTGCTTGGTTAATTTGAATCCCATATTGGGTTTCAAACAGAGGCAGGGTCGTTGTAACAACCAATAGATGATTTCTTTCTTGAATCGATTCAATGCCGACATTCATCCCCCGTCTAGTCAAGACCAGTTCTTCATCTGCCAAGGCACGGTTTAATTCAATTGTCAGTTCTCGCTCTCCGGTCTGCATCACAGAAAGAATTTGCAGAACCGCATCCTCTGTAAGAGAATCCCCAAGACCTAATAGGAATCGTAAAGACTCACTCTCACCCGCTGGAACCGCCTCTAAGACGTTTTTCAGCATTACAGCTGCCATTCCTCTGCTAACAATCTCCTTTTCCACAAGACCATCCAGAAGCCCTTTAACACGCGCCATTTCAGCAGCTTCTTCCACACTTGGATCTTCCCCCAGCACGCGCAATAAGAACAACTCCATCTGTGTCAATGTAAGAGGCTGATCAAAACCAAAACGATCTGCTGACACACCTTTGGTGATTCCAGCATCATATGCCCAGGCAATTACCGGTTCCCACCAAGGATCTTCAATATCCTCAAAGACTGGTCGCTTGTTTGTTGTTAAAGCTTGCAATTCTTTGCCCTGCAAACGTGCTATTAAAAGCATCAATTCTTGCCGCGGGAGTTCTTCATCTAATTTCAGGCTCGTGCCATCTCCCCGAAAAATACCCAGTGCAGCCATTTCCTCTGCCGCTAGGCTTTCTGTCTCACTCCCGCCCGCAATCTCAAGGGAGAAGCCGGCAGAAGTCACAATCATCGCTACAATTACTATTAAGCCAATCAACCGCTTCATATGTATTTCCTCCAAAATCTCTTATGGTATCATTATAACAAATCCTGATAAATAAACCACCGTTCATTATTCACTTGGTAGTTTTCCCATGAAAAAACCAGCTGATTTTCATCAGCTGGCTTTGTATCATATTATTAGTCGGTTATGGCAATAACCATGGTGCCTTCAACGTCATTCAAGCGAATGGCCTTGATTGTCAATAGGTCTCCATCTGCAGGTGAACCCGTATAACTCAATACCCCATTCGTATGGTCAATTCGATAAGTCGCTGTTGAGCCTTCCGCTTTTTGTACATCCAAGGAATAGTACAGCGGTTCAATGCCGTTGGTCGTATTGTATTGATCGATCACTTCGAATCGAACCGGTGTCTCTAGCAAATTCAAACTAAAGAATGCGTCATAATCATCTGATCCTTTCTCCACGATCACAAGGTTCTTGCTCGGCTCAAAAGAACTTCCCTCTGACTCCAACCCATTTTCAGGATTTTCTTCGGTATCAATGCGAACCGCCTTCGGCTCTTCATTAGAAACCTTCACAGGAATTTCAAAGTTATACAATTGGTCTCCATTATTAACCGTTACCAGTACAACTTCGTTCTCATAGGTTACTGTATCCTCGTCCGGAACATTGCCTTGAATGGTGTCGCCAACCGAATCAATATGCGGGCTTGGTGTTTGAACCGTTACTGCAGAACCCGGGATATCCAAGGTATAGCCATCAATCATTCCTTCTACACTTGGAGTCCGTTTGTAGTCATTCCGATCGATATGAGACGCAGCACCCCCATACAACAAGGTATCCAAGGTAACAGTAAAATCCTCAATGCTGCTTAAGTGGTAAGCTGCAACTGTAAACTCATAATCACTTCCTACAAGTTCGTCTCCCTCGCTGATATCATACAGATAGGCACGGAATAGTTCCTCCCCTTCGTCTTCCCCGGTAAAGAAGTATTCATCTGCTCCAACTGCCAAATCCACATAACCCTGTTCAGCGCCATCTACTTCAACGCGGGTTGGGTATCCGGTTAAGTACTTCGACGTTGATGGGATGGTTCTGCCATACTCATCATAATAAATGAAATCCCGGTCTTGAATCGTAATGGTTTCATCCACAATCATTGCAAGCAAGACCTCATCATCAATCCCACCAATACCTTCCGGCTCAGGTTCCGGATCTACAAGCATACGTGCGCTTACCAGTTTTCCATTGTAGCGAGCCATTTCATACTTGGTTGAACTTGGCTTATAGAACAATTGTGCACGGCCTGTAACCGGTTCTCGTCTCCACCGGAATGCATCTGCATTTACAAAGACGATATTGGTGTTAATCAAATCATCGTATTGGTCAATTCGATTCCCTCGCGTATCATAAGCAGTAAATGGAATTTCTACCTCTTCGTTCTCAACCAAAATCTCACTCGGCGCAAAGAATTCAAATCGATCCAATTGGGCTTTCCCTGTAATGGTAAATAAATAACTCTTAGTCATGGAACCCGATGTCAATTGCAAGCGAATGTCTGACGTTTCCGCATCCGTATCTGTCGGCTTGATTCGGACGTAAGGAACCGGATCACCTTCCAGCAGATCATATTGAATCAAGTCTTCCCCGCTAGTCACAGTAAACTTCACCCGATACTTGTAGAAATCTTTCTTCGGAATAATATTGCCGTACTCATCATAGACATATACCGGAACACGCCACTCATAATTATCGCCTACATCACCGAAGTTGATTTTATAATCCATGGCGGAATCGGAAACATTGGTTAAATCACCAAACTTCATATAATTCACAAAATTACCGGCATCACGAATTCGAACCAGCTTCTGAATCTCAATTCCAGAATCCGCATCGGCACCATACAAGGTAAATGCTTCTTCCGGCAAAGGTTCTGAAGATGTCAGAACAACCTTGTTGCCTGTGGTTCCTGCGTTTACATCAATGGAAGCACCCCAATAGATATATGGGTAATTTACCGTCTCGCCAAATTGATTCAATGCAGTGAAGTAAGTTTCTGCCCAATAGTCGTTTACTTTGGCAAAGGTTGTTGAGTTCAAATAGATTTCTGAAATCTGCGCTTCTTCACCTTGGAAAATCAAAGAAATTGCACCGGCTTCCACCGTATAGGATTCATCCTCAAAGGCTGTAGTCACTTGAAGAGTCGCAACACTATGACTTTCATCCCAAGAAATTGATTTAATCTTCTTGGTGAAAGAACCACCTGTTTCTTCAATGAAGAAACTTGTGTAAGTCGGCTTGGTGAAAACCACCCGAACTTTTTTCTCACCTACCTGGCGGACAGAATTAGCCGTCGCATAAGTAAAACTCTGTTCAGCAACAGACGAACCACAAAGGGAACCAATCGCTGCATCATGATTCTTTTTCGGCGTTGATAAAGCATTGCAGCTGATCTCACTAAAGAGATCTACCGTAACCTGTGTAGATGCAGAAGCTACAACGCCTTCCAGCAATCCAACATCTCGTGCCATCATCATAACGCCATCCCATGTTGGCCAGTAATCCAATACACGAAGCCAAACGGCGCAAAGTTCCTGCACATTGGTCACTTGATTATAGCCATAGAGAAAGTCTGTTTCCCCAGAGATATATTCATTCATCACCATCCATGCAATATACGGCCGATAAGCTGGATCTTCTACATCATAAAAAGCGGGTAAAATTTGTACCCGTTTCGCCTCCAACTCTTTCCCTAAGAGTCGAGTTACATAAACCGCCATATCCTGCTTTAGAATCATCTGCGAACCAGGAAGGCTCGCTGAAAATACTCCTGCAGATGCCAAAGCATCTGTGTCTCCTCCCGCAAAAGCAGGACTTAAATTAAAAAGAAGCAATGCAATTAAACAAATACTTAAGATCCGCTTCATATCGATCCTCCTAGACATTCCTATATAGTTATTATACCTAACTGCAGAAGCTTAAACAAGAAATTGCCAATTTGTAAGTTTCTTGTAAAATAAAGCGGGTATTTTCCAGAGAATCAAAAAGACGGTCCCGATTGGGACCGCCTTAAATCATCATCTTACTGGACTGTTACTTGCAATTCACTTGTTCCGTCTGCTGTTACACATACGATCGTGAATTCGTCACCTGATTCTGCAGAAGACTTCTTCACATCCAATGTATAGTGTGCGTTGTCAATTGCGTAGTCAGTATTATCTTTCACATACATGTAGTTAACAACTTCTTTTGAAACCACACCGTATTGGTCAGTGATCTCAAAGAATGCGTCGAAGTATCCGCTGTAGCTCAAATCTGGATCGTACTCATCCGTCAATACCAAATTCAAACCATCTACAACATCTTCTTCTGCTACATACAATGTTGCACCAGAAAGGTTTGCATTCTCTTTTCCATGAATATCTACATCAACTGCATATGGCACTTGTGGGCTAACCGTTACAGTTTGCTGCTCCACATTTACCTGGCCATTGATATTGTATTCAACGATCAATTGTGCTGTAACTTCTGATTCCAGATCTCCGCCGTTGCTTGTCGCATAAACTAGCTTAGAAGGAACGTCTGTCTTCAGATATTGTGATTGCGTGATCGCTTGAATGTTTTCGATAACATCGTTTGGCAATTTAACTGGGTCTCTGCCCTCGTAACCGAGAACTTCGACCTTCTTGCCGTATGTGCCGCTATCCGCAGAATCCGGCGCATAGATCTTGCCAATGTTTGTTACTTCAAATCGATCAATCTCGTCTGCATCCAATACACGAATGGTAAAGGACATCACATCCAACAGGTCATTGTTGTTATCATACAATTCCGCTTCGAAATCGTAAGTTGTGTCTTCACTCAAGCTCAATGAGATTGTGTCTTTGTCACTAGAAATATTTCCCTCGCCCACGAACTGAATCTCATAACCTGATGGCATTGAACCTTCATAATCATTGCCATACTGATCTTCAAACTTCAACTCGGACTCTGAGATAACTACCGTCTTCGTATCTTCAGCATAGTATTCATAGATTTCTTCATCCAATCCAGCAATCGCATATGGATTTGCTTTTGGATAAACCATGAAGTTTACTTGGAAAGGACTGGAATTGTTTGCCATAAAGGTTGCATATTCCATAAACTGAGTTGTTGCACCAGTGTTGCCGTTTTTGTACATCAACTGCGCATCGCCACCAGCTTTTTCCTTCCAATAGAATCCGTTTTTCTCACCTTTTGTGACTTTAATACCATTCACATAAACGGAATCTTTCAACGTATCATATTTTTTGACTTGGTCACCAACATAGTTGTAAGCCTCAAATGGGAATTCAACTGGTGTTCCTGCAATGACCATGTCCGGCTCATCCACAATAATTTTGTTGACACCGTTTGGCAACAACTCAACTACTGTTGAATCACTTGCACCAGAGTTTTTGTCAACCAGGTTTACATACACTGTTGTAGGCATACTTGTTTCTTGGAAAGAACTTGCATAGATACGAATATAAACTTGCTCATCTTTTCCTTCTGCTACTTGTGAGGATGATGGATAGTACCATACTAAAGTTCCATCAGATGGTGAAAGAATTACATTGTTGCTGGTTGCTGAGTTTTTAGAACCGAAGTAATCAATATCTTCAATTCTGTCGCCATCTTGATCATATGCTGTAACAGGAATTGCCCAAACATCTGTGCTTCCTTGTACAGGATATTCATCATTAGGATCTTCATCGATGTTTTCAACATCGCCCAATTTCAGTGTAACAGCTTTTCTTGGCTCACTTACAGACAATGTCTTGTTTACAACCACTGGTGCTTTGCCAGTTACTTGTGCAATACCTGTAATCATAACCACTTGATTTAATTGCCATGCAGAAGAGCTGTAAATCTCAAGGTATCCACCACGGTCAGTTACATTGCCTGAACCTGACCAGTTGATGGAAGCATTGATCTCGTTATCAAACTGATCAACTGCTTCATAGTTCACGATAACTTTGTTTGCATCAGAACCAGTGAATCCTTTCAACTTTGCAGTTGAAGACGTAATCAAAATATCTGCCAAGTATGGACGAGAACCTTGAACAGATTGACTCAAAGTTTGACCTTTGGTATCTGTGATATAGGCTGTATACTCCACATCCATAATATTGCTAGTCATCTCAATACGTGCCATTTCCTTACCGAAAGTAGGGAAAGTGATCTCTTTAATACTGTTCGTGATATTACCGCGCTTGACCATAATAGTGTTCTTCAAGGCTTCGATATTCTCATCACATTCCAGTTCAAATGTCTTTGGACCAATTTGACGGAACTCAAGAATACTCAACTGCTCATTATCCGCTTTGGTTTTCACTTCATGACCCAAACGTTCTGCCAATGTCTCATTGGTGTTCTTGTAATTGGCACGAATAGCTGCAGTCGTAAATTCAGCCATGGTTCCACGAGTTGCTAAAGCAGTTCCTGGTACACTTGTGCCGAATCCCATTGAACCAGCAGTAGCTGCAACTACATCCCAACCTGGGAATTCACCCAAGTAGTATCCCAAGGCACGCAACAATACAATTTGCAATTGTTGTACAGTCATAAATTCGCCAAAACCAAATTCCGTACCGCTTTTACCCATGAAGTATTGGTTGGCATATGACCAGCCAATATACCCGTTATAGAACGAGTCGGTTACATCATTGAATGGGTGGTTGATCGGATATGCTTTGGCTTGATCTTCCTGATCCATCAATCGGCTTAGAAGGACTACAGTGTCTTGACGCTTCAAGTAATCGTCTCCACGTCGTTCCTTCAATACGCCCAACATAATCAATTCATCCAGTGCTGCGTCCTGTCCAACCGGTGGGTTATCTACAACGATTGTCGCTGCAAAAGACGGAGCAACTGCTGTCAAAACCATCAATACAACTAGAAAGATGGCTAACTTCTTCTTCATCTTAAATCCTCCTTCTTGTTCTTGCCTTTACGCTAGTATTATTGTACCTGCTAGGCCAACCATTATCAATGAGAAAGCAAGTCTTTTCATAAAAAAGACATAATTTTAAGCAGGGTTTAAGAATTAGACGGAGAACCCCCTAAAAAAGTTTCGTGTTCTCGTAAAAATTTGATTTAAAGCAAAAAAAGAAGACCTCCAAGGAGGTCTTCTTCAAGTTGTTTAATTACGGAAGAACAATAGTTCCAACAACTTCAACTTCGATAGTTTGAGTCAAACCAGACTCAGTAACTGCTGTGATTGTGAATACGTCGCCGTCAGCTACGTCTGCAGCATCAACAGTCAATTGACCATCTTGAGTTACATTGTAAGTGTCAAAGTTTTCTACATCATCTTCCACTACGTAGAAGTAAGAGTAAACTTCGTCAGTTACAACACCATATTGGTCAGTTGCTTCGAAGTAGAACATTGCAGGCTCGTCTTGATCATCGTCAGATGCGATATCCAATCCGCCCAACAAGTTTTGTGCCAAGATCTCTACAGAGTTACCAGAGATTTCAACATCATCAGCGTCTTCATTCAATGCAACTTCCAAAGTCTCAGCTGCAGGAGCTACGCCTGAAAGTTCAACAGTACGCTCGAATACGCCGCTTTCTTCGTCAGTATTGATCACGTAAGAGATCAATGCTACTGCAGTAGTATCTTCATCTTCATCATCTTCAAGACCGAATGCACCAAGCTCTACGCCAGTTGCAGCCAAGTTAGTTGAAGGATAAGTTTCGATAGTAATTACAGTATCGTTAGGAAGAACAACTTCTTTACCGTTGTACTCACCAGTCAACTCAACTTCTACTTTGTACTTGTCAGCTACAGATCCTGCAGTTGCAGTTTCGTCAGCGTACATAGTTGAAATTTCGTCAGTAGTGAACTCATCGATATCAGCAACTTCGATTACTTCTACAGTAAACTCGAATTCGCCAACTGCGTCCTCAGTATCAGAATCGTCGCCTTCGAACAGGTAAACTGTGAAGTCAAAGTCGTCAGCTTCTGTCGCGTAGAAATCAACAGTTGAAGATGTTGAAGCGCCAGATGCGATTGTTGCATAGTAGTCAAGATCTTCAATGTCTTCAAGATCCATTTCATCACCATATTGGTCAATGAATACTACATCTTCAACAGATACAAGAACGTCTGCGCCTTCAGCGTAAAGAAGTTCTTCGTCGCCATCAAATCCTTGGATGTCGATTGGACGTCTGTTTTCAGAGATGTTGAAGTTCAATTGAGATACGGATGCAGTGTTCTCTACAGTGAATGTGAAGAATACTGGAGTCGCGTATGTTGAATCATTATCTTCTGCTTCATATTCCAAAGTAACTACGTCAGTGAATGCGTCAGTTTCGAATGACCAACGAGCTGCGTCAGCTACTGATTCAGAACCAACATTTACGTCAGCCAAATCATCAGCGTCAGTTACTTCGTTTCCGTAGTAATCAAATGCTTCAAATTCAACAACAACAGTCTCGCCACCAATTACTTCGTCAGCTGGACCAATTGCACGGAATTCGTAAACGCCTTCTTTAGGAATAACAAAAGTTTCAGAATCGTTCAAACCAGAGTTCAAGTCGATTACAGTAACGAAAGCAGTTGTGTTTTCGTTGTTGTCATCTTCCCAATCAGTCAATGGAATGTACAATGCGCCATCTTCTTCTGCAATCTCACCAACTTCAACGCCGCTTTCAGTGATGAAGTCTTCGTCGAAGTAGTTCGCAGGAACTTGATCACCATATTGGTTCAATGCTGTCAAAGGCAATGCCCAGTAGTAATCATCTTCGTCTGTGTCTTCCCAAGTTTGACCTTTCATGATGCCGTCAGTTTCTTCACCCAAGTTTACAGGCGCGCCAACTGCCAATTCAGAAAGCTTGATAGGACCAGAGATTTCGAAAGTTTTAACAGTTGTTACAACAACACCTGCTTCGTCATTGTAAACAGCGTTTACAACAACAGGCATGCCGATCAACCAAGTTGTGTCTTCATCGCCGATTAGCAATTCGCCGTCATCGCCTTGAAGGCCGCCACCGATAGTGTAGAAAGTAGTCAAGCTATCAGCGTCTTCAGTCACATCGTTGCCAAATTGGTCAAGAATTTCGTAGTAAACTACCAAAGTCTCAGCTTCGTCATATGCTTTGATGTTCGCGTAGTCATACAAGAAGTTGATTGCTGATACTTCAGACTCAGCGCCTGCAACAACAGCTTCCAACTCGCCGAATGCGATTGTGTAATCGAATCCGTCACGGATTTCACGAACCATAGTCAATGTTGCCATCGCGCCGTCAAACTCAACTTCTTCAACAGCTGTTGCAACTTTACCACGCATTACAGAGAAAGTTCCCTCAGTTACAGCTTGGTTGAAAGTAACAACAAACTCGTCAGTGTCAGTTTGCTCAGCAGATACGATCGCAAGATCAGCTACCATGCCCAATTTTGCTGCCAAAGTTTGAGATCCGTCAGCCATTTCAGTTTCCAATGCAGCAACTGTCATGATGGATGTTTCACCACGCTTAACAGCGTTTGCGTCAGCTACTGTAGCTACAAGACCCAACTCTTCAGCTTTCGCAGGAACGTCAGCCCATGCTACTTCGTAACCCAATGCACGAAGAAGAACTGCTTGGTACTCTTGTGCAGTTACAGTTGCGTCAGGACGGAAAGAGAAAGTTCCATCTCCGTTGTCATAACCGTTAACGTACGCTAGAGACTCAGCCCATGCGATATAGTTTGCTCCCCAGTGGTCAGCTGCGTCTGCGAAAGACGGTGCAACTGGGAAATCTTTAGCTGCTGCTTCTTCGCCCAACATACGGGAAAGAAGAACAACCATTTCTGCACGAGTCAAGTTGTCATCAGCTCGATCGTCGTTCAGAATTCCAAGTTCTTGTAGTTTTGCTTCGGCAGCCAACTCAGCGTCTGTTGCAGCAAAAGCTGGAACAAATGCGCCGCATACCATTGCAACTACAAGAAGAAGTGCTAAAAGCTTCTTCATTTGATAATCTCCTCCTTAAATTTTGTAAATCAAGTGAATCCCACTTAATTATCCAAGATTAATTATATAGTTTCCATATTTTGCACACAAGGAATCGGGACCATTTGTAACGTGATTGTAAAATAACCCTTTCCCAGGCACAAACTCATTATACCCATGGAATATTACAGCACGGTTACAGGCGGGTGTAATCTATGTTACATTCGCTTGTGAATTGTCTGAAAACAAGAAAAACAGCGGCTTTTGAGCCGCTGTTTACAATTACCATATGAGTATTATACTTCTTTGCTTGCCTTAATGAACTCACGGAACAATGGATGAGATCTTGTCGGACGAGATTTGAATTCCGGATGGAATTGTGAAGCCACAAAATACGGATGATCTTCCAACTCAATAATCTCCACCAAATTTTCGTCCGGGGAAACACCTGAAAGCACCATACCCGCCTCTACCAACATATCTCGGTATTGGTTTGAAAACTCCCAACGATGACGGTGACGTTCGTAAATCAACTCTTCTCCGTATGCCGCCTGCGCTCTTGTTCCTGCTGTCAATTTACAAGGATAAATACCCAGTCGCATGGTTCCACCCATATTCTCGATATCCACCTGATCTTCCATCAAGTCGATTACCGGATATGGTGTTTGCGGATCCAGCTCCGAAGAATGTGCCTTTTCAAGTTTCAAGACATTTCGCGCGAATTCCACAACAGCCATTTGCATACCCAGACAAATTCCCAAGAAAGGCACTTTATTTTCACGGGCATATTGGATGGCTACAATCTTGCCTTCCACACCCCGATCGCCAAAGCCGCCAGGCACCAAAATGCCGTCGGCGTCTTTCAACATTTCTTTTACATTATTAAAGGTAACTTCTTCCGAATGCACCCAATCAATATCAACTTCCACATCATTGTCGATTCCTGCATGGCGCAATGCCTCGGCAACAGACAGGTAGGCGTCTCGAAGTTCTACATATTTACCAACCAAAGCGATCTTTACACTTCCCTTTGGATTCTTAAACTTCTCGCACATTGCCTTCCACTCAGAAAGCTCCGGTTCTACCTTTTCGATTTGGAAGTAATCCACAACCGCTTTCGCCAAGCCTTCATCTTCCAACATCAATGGCACTTCGTAAAGGGTTTCCGCATCCAAGTTTTGCATAACCCGGTTTGCTGGCACATTGGTAAACAAAGCGATCTTTCGCTTCATTTCCTCTGACAAAGGAAACTCTGTACGGCATACAATCATGTCTGGTTGAATACCGATGTTTCTCAATTCCTTTACGCTGTGCTGGGTTGGTTTGGTTTTCATCTCACCGGCTTTTGCCAAGTAAGGAACCAAGGTTACATGAATGTACATAACATTCTCACGGCCAACATCATAAGACCACTGACGAATCGCCTCCAAGAATGGCTGGCTCTCGATATCGCCTACGGTACCGCCAATCTCTGTAATGACTACATCCGCATTGGATTCCGCGCCCACCTTGTCAATGCGCGACTTGATCTCATTGGTAATGTGTGGAATTACCTGAACAGTTCCACCAAGATAATCGCCGCGGCGTTCCTTTTTAATAACGTTATTGTACACCTTGCCAGTTGTAATGTTGCTGTATTTTCCCAGATTGATGTCAATGAATCTCTCGTAATGTCCCAAGTCCAAATCGGTCTCGGCCCCGTCTTCCGTTACATAAACCTCACCATGCTGATAAGGACTCATGGTGCCAGGATCGATATTAATATAGGGATCAAACTTTTGAATGGTGACCTTCATGCCTCTTGCTTTTAGCAATCGGCCCAATGATGCCGCCGTAATCCCTTTGCCAAGAGACGAAACTACGCCACCGGTTACAAAAATATACTTTCTTTTCTTCAAGATTCATCTCCTCCATTTCTATTAACCACAACCCACTTATCTTATCGGAAGATGTTTCTTACGTCAATAGGAATTTTTGCTATTTTCTCAACTCTTCAATTGCTCGATCAAAGGCTTCATCTTCATAGAGATTTCTTGCCAAATATCGGTAATAAGCTTGATTTCCTGTCGTCAATGCATTCAAAGTCGCTTGGGTTTCTGCATCCAAATTGTAAGACACATCAAGTCGGAAATCCCGTTGGAATTGTGGAATCACATAAGCTAGCTCTTGATCGTATAATTCATCATCTGGATCCACATCATAACCCAAGTAAGCCAATTGCGCCTTGATGGTCTTTACTACCTTGTTTTTCGACAAATACTTGATGGTATATTGCTCTTTCGCCATCGGGAAGTCAGATAACAAGGTTTCCATTGGTAGTGTTTGCGGGATAATGATATCAGGCGTAATACCAACACCATCTACCTTGTGCCAATCCGGTGTAAAGTACTCGGCGATTGTCATTTTAAATCCTTCTTGGTTAGTTAACGGGAAAATACCCTGCACACTCCCCTTGCCGTAGGTTTTTTCTCCAATAATAATACCCGTATTGGTGTCTTGAATGGCACCGGCAAAGATTTCAGAGGCCGAAGCACTATCACCGTTAACCAATACGACCACATCAAAAGGTTGAGTTCGCAAATCTGATCGGAAATTTTTGGCACTGTCTTTATACTGAACATGCAGAAGATCGTCATTGGTAACTAACATTCTCAATACATCCAGTACTTGGTCCAAATATCCGCCCGGATTACCGCGAAGGTCAAAAATCACCTTTTCAATCTTCTCATCTTCCAATTGCGCAAAAGTTTCCTTCATATTGGAAAGCAAGTTGGCATTGAATCGCGTAATGCGAATATAAGCCATGTCCTGATCCAACTTGTCATTATCCTCCGGCATAACTACTGTAATCGGATTGCTGTGAATCAACTTTCGCGTAATCTCATAGTACTGAACACGGTCTGAATTCCCACGAGTAATACCAACACGGGCTAATGAATCCACATCACCACGAATGTTATTTAAGGCGTCGCTGGCCTTCAAGCCCTCCAGAGGCACCCCATTCACCACAACAAACTTATCTCCAATACGAAGACCCGCATCTTTTGCCGGGCTTTCATCGGTAAATCCTGTTACATAGTAAAAGCCTTCATTAAATTCTACATAGGCGCCAATACCGCCAAAATTACCTGAAGTAGACGCGTTCAATTCCTTGAAACCTTCTACATCATAATAATGGCTGTGCTCATCCACAAGTTCAAAGAGTCCATTCTTCGCAGCTGTAATCAAATCCTCTTGTGTGAGATCTTCATTCACCGTATTGTTCAAAATGTATTGAATCAAGTATTCAATCTCATTTCCCAAACGATAGGCATTCATATCCACAGAATTCCCCGCGGCAAATGCCGGGCTCATCAGATTAACCATCAAAATGAGGATTACCGCCAGTGTTGTCCATTTTCCAATTCGTCGTTTCATTATCCTTACCTCCTCAATAGTTCTATTATATCCTACTTTAGCATGAACCCTCGTGTGAAATTTTTATTAACTCCTCTCTTTTCACCGTTTTTCTTTTTTTCTTCCTTTATAATAAGGAAAGGAGGGTTTCACCATGCGCATATTTAAAAAGACGATTATATTCTTGATTTTGTTTCTCATATTTTTTCAATTTCCCTTTGCAGCAACAAGCCAGGCTGAATCAGCCAATGCTTTGGTAACCTTGGGCCTGCTCACCGGCTACCCTGGCGGGGACCTAAAACTGGACAGAACAATCACTCGGGCGGAATTCGCCACCTTGATGATTCGTATGATGCCGGATCAAAAAAGCGAATCCACACCACTTACCGACATCTCTGATCACTGGGCAAAAGGAAATATTGAAAAAGCCTATACAGCTGGATTGATTGCCGGATACCCGGACAAAAGTTTTCAACCCGATGCGCCGATCACCTATGGCGAGATTATGACCGTACTGGTTCGTTCTTTGGGTTATGGAGACGAAGTGGACCCATCTTTGTCTTGGCCGGAAAACTATGTGCAAAAGGCCATCGACTTAAATATCCACGGCGGTGTTCGAATCCCCATGCGCGCCAATGCGACAAGAGGCGATATGGCGGTCTTTCTCTCACAGTCTTTGGTGACACAATTTAATCAATAAAACAAAGAACCGGTCTAGTGACCGGTTCTCTTCATTTATTTATACCTGCCTACGCTCTTACATATACTCCATAAAAATTCAACTGTACGCTTAATTGCTCTTTTAAATACTTACTCAACCGTATAAGTATTTGAATTTAAATTTGATATGCTTAAAGTTTTTGTTGTTCCTTCATAAACAACCGAAACGTCAATCCAACTACTACTTCTCGCCAATTGGATTTCAATATTTTTCGTTGCCGTTCTTGGACCTTCCTTGTCGGTTTGATAAGAAATGCTGCAGTCATTTGAAGTGGTAAAGGTTACATAAGAAAAGTTCTTATTTTGATATCGAATCTTCACTTCCACCAACAATGATTCTACTGGTGATTCTGGTACATTAAAGTTACTTCCAGAAATCGTATAGCTGATTTGCTCACCGTTATACATGACCCGTGCTTGAACGATCTGAGTATTAGAAGAAAGGATTGGTTTATTGGTATGCCAAGATCCATTCGATCCGCCCAAATACTCAACTACCATACCAGATAAGCTTCCATTATAAGAAACTTCGTAGCCTGAGCTTGTCATAGTACCCGTCAAATCACTGTTATCAAATTGGTTTCTTCCGACCCACGGCGTGCCTGTCCACTCACCATGTCCAGTCTCATCATATTCTCTAGCCCAAAGCCAGCCCGTTTTCGATCCTAGAGAATGCGGAGAATACTGATTCAGATCCGATGAATAGTCCGCCGTTGTGCTTTGGCTCGGCATAGAGCTATTTGAAAGTCCTTCATTCCATCTGTATTCTACATCAAATTGAGAATCTGAAGCCACAATCGTAATTGGCTGATTATCATTATTGTAATTATAGACAAAAGAAGGTTGCCCGTAGCTTGCTCCTACAGCCTCTTTTTCAAACAAGTGAGGTCCATACACTACACTGCCGCTTCGCAGAATTCGAATTTCCACCTTTGTTTTATCCGTATTATTACTAAAGCTTGAATCTGAATCCCATGACCACGCAGACCCATTGGTCTTATAGAAACGATATTCTACTGTTTCATTCGATTCCAGCGATCGATTGAAATGTGGTGTAACATCTGTCGATGTGAAATCAACGCCGGTCACTGAAACAGATGTTGGTTCTTCACTTCCCGATCCACCGCCAGGATTAAAGGTACCGTCTTCTCCCTCACAAATGAAGGTTGGGTAGGCCAACAATTGAATCTGAACATTTTCATACTCATAGGTCGAAGGATCCTCTGGATCCACCGGTTCATCATCAAAATCCTTGTATCCAATAATCACGCCATCCTGTTTCAGTTGGTTACCGGCAGGTTCTCCAATGTAAAAAGCATATTGGCTTGACTTCTTCTCATCTGCAATGGAATAATCAGCCGTAAAGATTTCATCATAGCTGCCCCCGTCTATCCCTTCCTGGGCCATTTCCAGTTTTACCGTCGTTGTTCCCGCCACACTATTCCAAACCGTCATTCGGGTTTTGAATCTCAAATCGTTGGAATAATCCTTATTGCCCGGCAGATTAAAATCATGACTAATTCCGATATTTTTCTCCAACTCGCTCCAGACTCCATCGACAACTTGATAAACCGCCATCTTTTTCGTTCCATTTTTTAGTTCCAAATCAATCAGGCAAAAGTTCTCATCGTCCATATAATTAAAGACCAAACCCATATGACTTTTATGGTCGCCCGCCTGATGAATATGATTGTCTAAATAGAAGCCGGCTTCCATTTGATAGTCCTGACAGGAATCAACTGCAAATCTAGATTCAAGATTTTCATAGTCTCCAATATATAAAAGCGAATCTCCCCAACGGATCTGCTCACCCGTTGAGTATCCATAGCTAATATGGTCAATACCAGGAATGCGAATTTCCGCATTCGATCGATTTCCATCACCGCTCATGCAAATGATATATAGCATTCCGCCACTCTCTTCCGCCTGAAAGATTGGCTTGCCTGCCTTGCTTGACTGTTCAGTTGTCACGCACTGAACCCCTTCAATATACACTTCACTGCCGGAATCCAAAATCGCGTCCTGCAAAAAAAGATTCAAGGTTTCCACAGCAGCACCTGCTTTGATTTCTACATTGGTGATAGTTCCATCAGCATCCATCGTATAGTCAACATTGTCAGGCTTTAAAAGATCATATTGGCTTGTATGCTCATCGTTGAAAGGCGCTTGATGCATTTGAAAAGACGCCAACAAATAATCCATTTGAGCCGCATCTGCTTTGTCTTCGCTTCCATCCAATGCTTCCATCACATTGGGCGCAGCCAATGCAGTTGCTGATCCCAACAAAGCAAGAATCATCAACACTTCAATTAAGGTAAAACCCCATTCTCTTTTCAAAAATCTGCGAATTCGATTCCAAGCCATGATTACCCTCCCAGCATTCATAATTGTTTATAATCATATGGAAAATTATGGTTATTTATAATAATCTCAGTTTTTTCTATTTTATCTCGTTTAAGCTCTCTTTGACAACTTAAATCAATGCGGATCACTTTACGCTTTCTTACAATCATAACCGAATCCACCTTCCTATAGAAAAAGAGGGTCCGCTTCCTTTAGAATCGATCCCTCCCCTTTGATGTCATAATATGATGTTCTGTCTTTTATTGATTCCACCTTGCCGTTTCGCTGTTCAATCCGTCCTTTTCAACGTAGGCTTCTACTGAAATAATCGATTTGTCGTTTAGCCGCACTTGGTCAAAACTGGACTTCCATTTTGTCCACTTGGTCTTGTTTTTGTTTTTCATATATTCATAACGATACCAAATGGTGTCATATTCACCCGCGGAAATAATAATGGTACTCCGATTCCAGTAGGGTTTTTCAATCGTCGGCGCTTGTGGCGGTTTTGGCGTTGCAATCTCTCGTGTGTACGAAACTTCATCGCTTTTCTGGTTACCATAAGCGCTTTGCGCATAAACTTGCAAGGTCTCTCCTTCACTGACATAGAAAGAAACATGATTCGAATAGGCGTCCTTCCATCGTTTGCCATCTTTGTACCAAATGGTCGTTCCCGTACCGGATTCTACACCTACATTGCCATTTGCCAGCGGTGTGATCACCGGAGGCAAAATCGTCGATGCCTCATAAGGATTCTTTTGAATGGTCGATTCGCTGGTCGCGCCAGAAGAAGTTTGAACCCGCGCCTCGATATAGGCAAAGAACTCAACAAAACTTCCCTTATACTTCTTCCACTGTCCCAAAGGCGCTTGGGATTGATCTAGAAATCTGTACTCAATGGTTTCATTGTTTTGCGCCGTAATGGTTACCTCCGCATGCCCTGGATAAGTGGAAGGATTCAATTGGACTTCCGGCGGCTGCGGTTGAGCAATCTTAGCCGTCGGACTTAAAATCTCTCCATATTCACTTTCCACATAGATTCCGAAATCATCCAGGTCCAAACTGTAATTCTTCATCGTAAAGGAAGCGCCGGGGATTTGATACTTCTTTCCTTTTGTCTCTAGGATCAGATACAGCGACTCTCGTTTTTGGTATGGCGCCATCTCACGAATCACCGCTTCATAATTAGTCAAATCAAACTCGGTTTCCCAATAGCCCTTTCGATAATTCCCTTCAATTTCACTAAAAGGCGGGATGATGTTATCAAGATCAAGAAATACCTTATCACTTCTTTTCCCATTGGCTTCGACATATGCAAGCAACTTGCCGGAGCGATCTACAGAAAAATCCAGGCTTTTTTGATGAGTGCTTTCATTCGTCCCCTCAGGCAGCTCTACTGTCATGGTAAAAGAACCTTCTGTATCTGTCGATAATCGAAAGGCAACCGGGTTAATCGTCAAATTTGCGGTACCGATCCGCTCTAGTTTCGGCGCTTCCGGTTTTTGCGCTTGCGGCTTTTCCGGTTCTGTTTCTGAATCATATGGGTAAAAATCCGGCATTGCAAGAATCAATAAGCGTGGTCCTTCTTCTATCCCTTCTTCATATTGAATCAACGGCCGGTCGCTTTCGTAATCCGAAATCGCCTTTCTTCCATTCAAAACCTCTTCTTCTCCCATGTAATAACCGATGCCAGGATGCAAGTCGTTGCCAATGGTAAATTTAGTATTGTCTTCTAAGACTCCATCCGAAAGGTTCACAATCGCCTTTCCTTTTTCAATACGAAGATCCATGGTATAGGATTTATTAAATTGGAAATTTGTGAGTACTTTTTCTGTTTTATATCCGGAAACAGATCCCCCCTGAACCCGGTATGAACGTAAAACCATCTTGCCAGACTGATTCTCCTCCAATGAAAGAAAATCGTAATTATTGTCATTCACATAATTAAAGATCATCCCTGTATGATAAGAAAATCCGCCTGATTCTCCACCACCGGAAGAGGACCCACCACTGCCCTGAGTACCGCCCTCAAGAAGTTCATAATAAAACCAATGATTGGCTCCCGTTTGAATCCAACCGCTAGAAGCATCATTTTTGGATGGATTAGGCGTTCCTGCAATATCTTTTTTATGAAAAACTTGAACACCGTATTTGGCATAATCCGACGACCCATGGCCATCATCCTCATAACGGAATTCCACAATCGCCTCTTCCTTGGTATGCCCCATGGCAACATTCAAGGTCTCTAGATCGTCATCCAAGTCCTCATAGTTGAAGGGATCCCCCTTCCATTTATGCCCTTGTATATATCGGTAACGATACTCAATATCCTCATCACCGGCAAGGGCATCCAAATCCAGACCAATTTTCTGTGTCCCGCTAACCTGCTGATGGGTGAATAGTTTCCAGAACTCCCCGCCCGCAGCTTGCGAACTTCCCTGCGGCTGATGTTCAATCATAAAGGATGTTCGATAACGGTAATATTTCTTGCCTTTGTCATTCTTAATGAATTCTTTCTTGGCCTGATCCTTTGACATATGCATCAAGCTACGAATATACTCCGCGCGAAGTCGATCGTCATCCCCAATGATCATCCATGTTCCGGTCTCCGGTTGCCCCTCTAAATATGTGTAATCGATCGTTTCTGTGTTTGGGATCCGTAATTTGATACTGGATTCATTATGCGGATGCTCACATGCGATCCAAATCTGCGTATCTGTTGTAACCGCTTTAAATAACCAGTCGTCCGCTGTAGGCGTCTCTCCTGTTTTTAGCCGCTTAACATCAGCGATATATACGTCACTATCCGGATTGGTCAGTGCATCTTTTAAAAATGCATTCAATGCATCCTCCGGTGTCGTATCAGGATTTAACATATCATAAGCGCTCTTATGCGTATCAAAAAAGGCGTCCTGCTGCAACTGAAAAGCGTTCAGCAAAAAATCCATTTGCGCCGTATCTGCTTTGTCTTTGCTGTCATCCAATACATCTATAACATTGGGTGCCGCAATCGCTGTGGCTGATCCAAGCAATGCTAACACCAAAATTACTTCAATTAATGTAAAGCCCCAATTCTTCCTCATCTTATTCCTCCATTCTGGAGTATATAAGGAAGGGCTTTTTTTGTCTCCCCTTTCCCGCCTTAAAATCTTCTTAAAAAAGAGCCGAGCTTAATTCGCTCGACTCATCTTTTCATTCTTCCCTTAATTCAAATGATCCGTGTATCCTGCATATTCGATCGTGTAGTACGGCGAATAATCACCATGAAAATCGGTGTACCAATCAGTAATCCATACCTGGACTGGTGTTGGATAGGCATCTGGATAATACAATCCATTAATCAGTTTCTTCTCTTTGATCAAAGCCCGCTTGCCGACAAAGAATGCAAACTTCACGTCACCCATCTCTTCGCTGGCTACCGGGACTTCAACAGCACCGTCAAAGATATTTTTGAATTCATTGTTTTTATCCAGCATATGAATATACATATGCTTGTGCGTATCATTGTACGGCACTACATCAACAATAATCCAATCGGATACATCATCAAACAAGTCCCGCTCATGGTCCGCATGGGTGGTATCATCCGGACTGAAACTCGATTGCTTCACCAAATCCAAGTCCATATCCAACTGCGCATTGGAGTTAACGTTCTTAATTTCCAAGGCATTGGAGGTAAAGGCCAGTTCTTCCCCTTCTTCCTGATAATCAATAATAACTGAAAAGGTTAGCTCTTCGTTGGTTGGATTGTAGGTGGCAAGATCATATCCCGCAGGACGATCTGGATCAGTTGGATGATCAACTACAGTTACATCATAATAACTGTCTGATCCTGCAGGAACCGTTTCCTTCAATGGAATCTCCCAATACCAATCCGGGTCGTCATAACGATACTCATAGATCGGATCTCCATCTTCGTCTGTACCGTCATCATATAAAACAAATCGGAAACCAATCTCTGCATGATAGTACTCGTCTTCCAATGGTAATACAAAGAAGCTTTCATGATCACCAATAATCCAATTGTTATCTGTTCCTGTCCATCCATCTCCTGTATCATAGACAGTTGGATCCGTTTTCAAAGGACGCGCTTTCAAACCCGTATGGGAATATACCTCATGAACAGGACAGTAGACATAGAGCCGATCCCCTTGAATTGCCGCTTGATATTGCGTATCTCCTGATGGACAAGCCACATGATCTGGAAAATCAACCTGATTAGAGGTCGCCGGGTTGATTGCCAAAGCAATATAATCATTCAGCAGGGATTCCCCTTCCACTAACTCTCCATAGGCATAGGGACTGTCCGGATACAATTGCTCGTTTTGAAAGCCCTGAAGAATAAAATCCATCTGGTCTTGGCAGGCTATTTCTTCCGCGTTGTCTCTGGTTCCCAATACATTTGGCGCCGCTACCGCAGTAATGGTTCCCAAAATCCCAATAACTACCAATAATTCAATTAAGGTAAAGCCTAAACTTCTTCGGAGTTTCATTGTCTTTTCTCCTCTCCATACTCCTTTACCTATTTATACCCTACTTCTGATAGCAAACCTTAAATCTTTCTATTGTAATAAATTGTATGAAATGTGCTCCTTACTCAATGATTTTAAGACAAAAAAACCGCATGCTTTCGCATACGGTTCATTGTGATTTATGGTAAATAGGATAAGAATCCGTTATATTTGACTGAAGTTCCATACCAATAAGAATATTCCTTTCCGCTCGCCTCATGGTTCGCGTCGTAGTCAACATTCCAATGCTCCATATACAATTGTACGGGAGTTGGAAAGGCATCCGCATAGTAGAATCCATTCTTTAATTTTGGTTCCAGAGATTCGGACCGTTTACCCATAAAGAAAGCAAACTGTATCTTTCCTTCAGAAAGATCCGCAACCTGCACATCAGTAGCAAACAATTGCTGGAATTGATCATCGCCATCCAGCATATGGACAATCATAGTTTTCGTAGTCTCAGTTTTTGGAATCACATCAATAATCAGCCAGTCAGTTTGGTTATCAAACAAATCCCGCTGGTGAATTTTCTTGACGGTCATTTCCGGCTCAAATTCTGATTCCTTCATAATATCGACGTCAACACTGTCGACCGCATTGGAATTTACATTCTTCAGCTCCAATGCATTGGAACTAAAGTTATAGCCATTCTCAGTTTCTTGAAAATCAATGGCCAAGGCGAAAGCCAAATCCTGATTGGTCGCGTTGTAGGTTGATAGGTCATAACCCAAAGGTCGACTTTCATCCGTACCGTAGGACGGTTTAATATTTTCATAGTAACTAAGCGAACCCGGCTCAACGGTTTCGGCTGTAGGAATCTGCAAATACCAATCTGCATCATCATAACGATACTCGTAAATCGGATCATCTGCCAAATCATCGCCATCATCGTAAAGAACCAATTGAAAACCAATCTCCATATGGTAATACTGATCCTCGATAGGGAGAACGAAAAAGCTTTCATGATCCCCAACAATCCAATTGCCATCGGAGCTGGTCCAACTGTCTAAATTTGTATAGGCTGTTGTATCGTTTTTCTCTTTCCTTGCCGCTAAAGAACTATGGGAAACCGCATCGTGATTAGGACAATAGACAAAAAGCTTATCATCAATAATCTTAGCCTGATAATCCGTTGGAAGATCAGAAGGACAGTGGGCCGGTTCAGACATATCCGCATTAATATACTGGATCGAGTCTGTCGCATTGGCAATATAGGCATTTAGTTTTGTCTCTCCATCTGCCAGGCTGGAAAATGCATAGGTACTCGTCGAGCTGAATTGCTGCGCCTGAAATCCGTTAAGAATCAAATCCATCTGATCCCTGCAGGCTTCTTCTTCTGCCTTCCTTTCAGCACCAAAAATGTTTGGTGCTGCTACGGCCGTCGCCGATGCCAGCAGCGCAAGAATGATAATCAATTCAACCAATGTAAATCCTCTTTTGTGTTTCATCATGCAAGTTCCCCTCCCTGCTGGTTGTTTTCTTAAAATTATCTTAAAATGCCCCTCTCTTGATTATATCGTTTTTTGATAATATTACTAGAATTATTCCAATATTTAATGGAAATATAAAAAAGCGACCCTAATGGATCGCCATATTTAATCGGTTGACACTTTGTAGATTGCCGTCGATTGACAGTTTATATGCAATTTCAATCTTTCCCAATCCATTAGGATCCAAGGAATAAAAAAGATCGAGGGTATCAATTTGCAAATTCATTTCGCCGTAAGGTGTTACATAGTTGGTCAAATAACTCTTGCCCACCTCAAATTCCATTTGAGTCAGCAATTCCCCTTCCCGGATCATCTGAATCATGCCTTCTTTCACCCGTACCGTTGTGCGACTTCCAGCCATACCCATCATTTCTGATTCATCGTATCGGTAGCAGGTCCATTCGCCATCAGTGAACATCTCAGCTTCCGTCATAAATTCCATTTCTTCGACTTCGCCGTCCACTTCCTGCTTCGCTTTTATTTGTATTCTTACTTCTTTCATCCTTGCCTCCTAGTAATTCTCAATGCTGATCTTTCGAATCATGGTCATTGGAACCGAAACGATTTGTGATCCGGTTTCTCGAAACTTGTCTGGATCATCACTTACATAGAATCGATATTCCGCTTCATTATCCCGATCTGACAACATGCCCTCTGATTCCAAAACACTTTTGACTGCCAAAGCCGTCTCGCGCGCTGGATTCACCAATGTCACCTGCTCACCCATTACTTTGCGCAGAGTGTTCTCTAAAATGGGATAATGGGTGCAGCCCATCACCATGGCGTCAATTTTCGCACGCTTAATATCTTCAAGATATTTCTCAGCCGTGAGTCTGGCAATCTCTGTATCCTGCCAGCCTTCTTCCACAATCTGAACAAAGAGTGGACATGGTGTGGATTCAATCATAGATTCAGGTCTCAGCCGTGCAATCGCGTCTTGATATGCGCCTGAACGCACCGTTCCCGTTGTGCCGATTACACCAATTTTTCCGCTTTTTGATTCTCGCACCGCGCCCTTTGCCCCAGGCTCTATCACCCCAATCAAGGGAATGTCAAACATTGACTCTACTACCGGAACTGCCAAAGCACTGGCTGTATTGCACGCCACAACGATTGCTTTTACATGATGGCGCATTAAAAAACGAATATTCTGTTTGGAGTACTTGATAATGGTTTCTTTCGACTTGGTACCATAGGGAATGCGGGCTGTATCACCAAAATAAATCAGATCTTCATTTGGCAGCACCTTCCTCAATTCCTTTAATACCGTTAATCCACCAAATCCGGAATCAAAGATTCCGATCGCTTGGTTGTTCATTCTTCATTCCTCGTTTTCTTGTATTGTCTAGCCGCTTCCAGAATAATGGATTTTACAGAATCCATATGGGCTTCCATGGCTTTTCTGGCGGCTTTGGGATTCTCATCTAAAAGCGCTTGCAAAAGTTTTGCATGCTCTTCCGGCAAAGACGGCGCTTCCGCCGCATCCTTCAAATAGACCATACGGAATCGATTGACCTGTTCCGATAAATCTTCCAAAATCTGAATCAGCTGCTGATTCTTTGATGCTTTACGAATAATCAAATGAAATTGCAGGTCTTCCCGCAAGGCTTCTTTCATTCGGTTGGCTTTCATATGGGCAACAAAGGCTTCCAGACAATTCTTCAGTGCTTGCTTCTGGTCTGCTGTCATGCGAATTGCCGCCAACTCTGCCGCTTTTCCTTCCAAGCATCCTCGAATCTCCAGTATATTTTCCGTATCTTCCAAGGAAATTTCCGCTACATACACCCCTCGCCTCGGTGTGATTGTAACCAATCCAGCCTTTTCAAGCTTGCGAATGGCTTCCCGTACCGGGGTTCTGCTCACGCCAAGAGATTCCGCCAATTGTACTTCCATCAGCCGTTCACCGGGTCGCAATTCACCCGATTGAATCGCAGTCCGTATATTTTCAAAAACCACTTCTCGCAAAGGCTGATACTGGTCAATCTTCAACATGGAAATCTCCCCTTCTTCCTGTCCTGGAACAAATCACAAGTGCATATCTCTCTTTTAAAGCCTCATAGGCCTGATCCCGCGTTTCTTCATTTGAAAACAAACCAAAAACAGTCGGTCCGCTTCCACTCATCATGGCAAAGACTGCTCCACGATCCATCAATTCCTTTTCGATCTGGCCAATCTCCGGATGCCATTGTACCGTCACTTCCCTTAACCGATTGCCTGCCGAAACTCTCAGCAGCGAAAAATCCTGTTTTTGCCAGGCATCGATAGCCTTCTCCGTATCAGGATGACAAATCGCCTGATCCGCATCCAATGCTTCAAACACGTCCTTGGTTGAAACATGAATGCCCGGATTAATCAGCAAAATCGGCAAAGAAGCCTGATCCGGCAATCGCTTCAAGCGTTCGCCAATGCCTCTTGCATGGGCTGTTCCGCCAAATATGCAAAATGGGACATCGGCACCCAATTGTACGCCAATTCGGAGCAACTGCTGCTCGGTTAAACCCAAATCCCACAAAGCATTCAATCCTTTTAGAACCGCTGCAGCATCGGCAGATCCTCCGCCCAATCCCGCGCCATGGGGAATCTTTTTATTCAAATAAATGTGTACGCCCTTGTCCTCTTTTAAAAAGGGAACAAGCGCATACGCCGCTCGAACGGCTATATTATCCTTGTTGATCGGCAGCTCCGGCTCATTGCATGTACATTGAATGCCCGCCTCTGTCAGCTTTAACTCAATCTCATCCGCCAAGTCGATCTCTTGCATAATCATTTCCATCTCATGATAACCATTTGGCAATTGCTTGATGACATCCAGAGACAAATTGATTTTTGCAGGTGCTGCGACTTTCATCTTTCGCATTTCCTTCCTCCTATTACTCCACGTTCTATTGTAATCGCAAAAACGATTCACGGCAACAAAGATTTCATTTTCCCCTTGACGGAAATTTTTTTCCATGATAATGTATAGCAGAAATCCATATTAGCAACACCTCATCTCTGTGGAGTTGAGGTAGAGGTCGCGATTCTCATCAGTATCTCAGTGGAGGCCGGAAGCCAAAGAAACTGCGAAAAAGGGTGAATCGCCGAAGTGAAGAATTCCCAAAATTCTTTGCTGGGGCTGCATTCAAAAAATGCAGAACTGTCATCAGCGCGAAGCTCGCGTGCTGATGGAGGGCTATCTCAAGGAGCGGATCTGAGGACTTATCATGTATTTTTGCGTCCAACGTTTCGTTGGACGTTTTTTTATTCTCTCCTTGAATATGGGTACAAAACATTCATAGGAGGAACTATTTATGGAATTTGGTTGGTTATCAATTTTGCCGCCCCTGGTGGCAATCGTACTGGCGTTTTTAACGCATGAGGTGATTCTCTCCCTCTTTATTGCAATTTTTACTGGTACCTTAATCTTGACGGGATTTCACCCCATCGAAGCTTTTACATCTGTTTTTGATACACATATTTTGGGTGCCTTGTACAGCGAATGGAATCTAGCCATTCTGGTCTTCTGTTTGTCCATCGGTGGCTTGATCGGTATCTTGTCGAAAAACGGCGGCACAAGCGGTATTGCAGATGCCGTTTCCGGCCGGGCAAAGAATGCCAAGTCATCATTGCTTTCTACTATGCTGATGGGTGTGCTGATCTTCTTTGACGACTATGCAAACTCACTGATTGTCGGCAATACCATGCGTCCTATTACAGACCGTATGAAAGTATCCCGTGAGAAACTTGCCTATATTGTTGACGCGACTGCAGCTCCGGTTTCTTCCATCGCCCTGGTATCCACCTGGGTTGGCATGGAGATTGGCCTTATTCGAGACGGAATTGCAGAGTTAGGCCTTGATGTGGGCGCGTACGAATTATTCTTGCAAACTATCCCATATCGCTTCTACTCGCTATTGAGCTTGGCTTTTGTCTTCTTTATGATTATTCTGGCCAAAGACTTTGGTCCTATGTGGAAGGCAGAACGTCGCGTTTTCTTAACCGGAAAAATTCATGGCGATGACGCCCGTCCTTTGATGAGTGATATCAACGAATTCGAAGGTGAAGCAGAAAAGCGTCGTTGGATTAACGCCGTTCTACCAATTGTTGTCGTAATCTTTGTCACTCTATTCGGCCTTTATGTAAATGGCGGCGGAATGGAAGGCAAATCGATTCAGGAAGCCTTCGGTGATGCAGACGCCAGTGTCGTCCTTCTATGGGCAGCCTTCTCAGGCATTGTTGTCGCTGCTGTTATGAGTTTGGCTCAGCGCCTGCTTACCCTAAAAGAAGTTACTGATGCCTTCGTTGACGGATTCAAATCCATGACCGTTGCCTGCATTATTTTGGTTTTGGCATGGACCCTGGGCGGTATCAATGGCGAATTGGGTACACAAGCATACTTGGTTGACAAAGCAACTGGTGTCATTGCACCACAGTTGATTCCAACCTTGTTGTTTATCGTTTCTGCCTTGGTGGCTTTCTCAACAGGTACAAGCTGGGGAACCAACTCCATCGTTATGCCGATTGCCATTCCTTTAAGCTTTGCTATGGGTGGTCCAGCACTGGTTGTTCCAGCTGTAGGATCTGTTCTGACAGGTGCTGTACTGGGTGACCATTGTTCACCAGTATCCGATACAACCATTATGTCGTCTATGGCGAGTGCCTGCGATCATATGGCTCACGTTAAGACCCAGTTGCCATACGCCTTAACGGTTGGCAGCGTGGCTATTTTGGTTGGCTTTATTCCTTCCGGATTTGGTTTCTCTCCATGGATCTCCTTGGTCCTTGGCGCGGCTGCCTTGTTTGTAATCTTGAAGACTTTCGGCAAGTCAGTAGATGTGGAACAAAATTAGTTTATCAATATACTAGATATACAGAAAAGCGGCGAATTCATCGCCGCTTTTTTATATCCTTAGACATAGGAAAAGCGCAGTTTTCTGCGCTTAGTGTGAAATCTCTGCGTAGCGATTATACAAACTCGATCACTACATCTTTTGTCAGTACATCAGAATACATGTAAGTCACTTGATGTTCGTAGCTTCCTCGTTCCTCTTTCACCCGTACCATGAAAACACAAGGGTACGTGGATTCCAAGACGCCTTCCTGCATAACAATTCGCTTTCGCCCTTTGTTTGCGCTGATCTGTACTCGATTGCCTACATGTCCTTCCAAATGCTGTCGGATTTCTGTGATGTTACCCTTTCCCATTTGCATCACCTACCCTCACTCGGAATATAAACATTATATCATAATTTTCCGAAATTTTAAACGGCTGTAAGAGAATGTAAGGGTATATTCTTCGTTAAACCTGTAAATTTTTTGTGAATAGAAAGAGCTTTCCATTTGGAAAGCTCAAAACATTTTTCGTTTCGATAACATAAAGTAAACAAAACCGGCCAAAAACAAAGACATTACCAAAATTAACCATGGCGCATTTAGATCCCTCATCAACGGCAAGGGCACATTCATGCCGAAAAAGCTGTAGATCATAGTCGGAATCGACAATACGATGGTAATGGAAGTCAAGGTCTTCATGACCATATTCAGATTGTTGGAAATCACAGATGCAAAGGCGTCCATCATTCCCGAAAGAATATTACTGTAAATTGTTGCCATCTCAATGGCCTGCTTGTTCTCAATGATGACGTCCTCGAGAAGATCTTCGTCTTCTGGATAAAAACGAATCGCATTCATTTTTAAGAGCTTCTCCAAAACGACTTCATTGCCTTTCAATGACGTGGAAAAATAAACCAAAGATTTTTCCAAATCCAAGAGCTGAATCAATTCAGAATTCTTCATGGATCGATGCAACTTGTTCTCTGTTTCACTCGACTTCTTATCGATCTTCTTCAGATAATACAAATACCGTGCCGATACCCGATACAGCAATTGCAGAATAAATCGATTTCGCTTGAAGGTAAAGAAATTCTTGACCCGTCCGTCGATAAACATGCGAACAGATGATGTTTCCCGCAGAGATACGGTAATCACATCTTTGCCTTTCAAGATGATTCCCAATGGAATTGTATCATAGACCATTCCATCTTCGCTCTCGTCTTCGTAAGGAACGTCGACTAGGATAAAGACCTCTTCGTTTTCCACTTCAATACGAGAACTTTCCTCATCATCCAAGGGCGCGCGCAGAAAATCAAAATCGGCACCAGTGAATTGGTGTACCAACTGAAGCTCCTTCATGGTTGGATTCGTAATATTAATCCAAACCTTCTCCTCATAGGTTTCCAATTCGACCAATCGATCTTCTACTGTTTTGTAAAAGTTAACCATTGCTCTCACCTCGCTATTCAGTTTCCAGCCCTGCGGCCGGGAACTCGCGAAGCGCGTCGTGTGTCCACAGCCTTATTGGGCGTTTTTAAAGTTGTACCTTTGGGCTAAACTCGGTCCCTCGTCCATGGACTTTTAAACACTCCTTTCAATAGATAACTTAGTCCCTCTCTATGTTATGGGATTTGCACGATTTTTGCAAGGTTTTTGATATACTGGTGGAGGAGGTTGATTATGGAAGAAAAAAAAGCATGCTTGCAGACAGCCCTGCGGTCTCTGACTAGAAAAATGAGCAGCGAACAGGAAATGATCGAGAAGCTCCAGAAATGGACTTATTCCCAGGAAGCCATTGATACAACCATTTCTGAGCTAAAACGGCTTCGTTACTTGGATGATACCCGATTTATTCATGCCCTTGCAGAAGAACTTTATACCTACAAAAAATACGGACCCATTCGCGTCAAACAAGCTTTGGTAAGGAAGCATTTCCCGTCCAGCTTGATCGACCAAGCAATGGATGAGCATGGTGATCCTGACCGTGACCGGGAAAATGCCCTGTATTGGGGGGAAAAGAAGATGCGCGCGCTTACCAATAAAGAAAGACCCAAGCAAATTCGCAGCCTGCAGCAGCATCTATATACCAAAGGCTTCACCCCCAACACAGTTCGTATGGTGGTGCAAAAACTCATCTTCGACAAAAGTGAGGATGAGTGATTACGAAGATCTATTCATCATACTAAAAAAATCGCAAGGGAGATCCCTTGCGATTTTTATCTTGCACGCTTAAAGAGCTGCAATACCTCTTCAATTTTCTCTTCTGCCTGATCATTATTTAGAATGGCATCTTTCACACAATGATGAATATGCTGGTCCAAAATCTCCAAATCTGCTTTTTTCAATAAGGCTTGCACAGCGAGAATCTGATTGGAAATATCTACGCAATATCTTCCTTCTTCCAGCATGCGGACAATACCGTCTAATTGACCCCGGGCCGTTTTCAACATCTGCATGGCCTTCTTGCGTTCAGCATTCATTTCATAAATGGTTTCCATTACTCTACTTCCACTTCTACAACATCATAACCCGCTTCATCAATGGCATCTCGTAGAGCTTCCTCCGACAAATTCTCTCCTTGAACAAATACTGCTTTGGAGTCTAGGCGGATTTGTACATTCTCAACACCCTCAATTCCAAACAAGGCATTGGATACTGCCATTACACAATGCTGGCAAGACATGCCTTCTACTTTCAAATTCATCTTCATATCAATCTCTCCTCTATTTGATTTTCATCGCCTTCAATCGAAGGGAATTACTAACAACCGAAACACTGGACAAGGCCATGGCGGCCCCCGCCAACATAGGATTTAAAAATCCCAATGCAGCCAATGGAATGCCTGCTGTATTATAGAAGAAGGCCCAGAACAAATTCTGCTTGATCACCTTCATGGTTGTACGACTAAGGCCAATGGCCAATGGAATATTCCTAAGATCCCCACGCATCAGGGTGATATCGGACGCTTCCATAGCAATATCCGTACCTGTGCCCATGGCAAATCCAAGATCTGCCTGTGCAAGTGCAGGAGCGTCATTAATCCCGTCACCCACCATGCCGACAACCTTGCCCTTGTTCTGATGCATCATGATAGCTTCCGCCTTATGATCCGGCAAAACTTCGGCAATCACTTGCTCAATGCCAACCTGTGCAGCAATCGCTTTGGCTGTACGTTCATTGTCACCAGTCAGCATGACTACGTCAATCCCCATTCCATTCAGCCGTTTAACGGCTTCCAAAGAGCTTTCCTTCACGGTATCCGCTACAGCAACCCAACCGATAATTTGATCATCCACGGTCAGCACCATTACCGTTTTCCCTTCCGCTTCTTTTTCCTCAATCTGCTGCTGATCAGACGACAGATCAATACCCCATTCCATCATCCACTTGGGTTTGCCAACCTTTACAGATTTCCCTTCGGCAGTCGCCGATACTCCTTTTCCAGGAATCGCATGGAAGTTTTCCACTTCAAGAAAGACTGCACCTGTCTCTTTGGCGCCTTCCACCAAGGCTCGCGCCAGTGGATGCTCAGATTGATCTTCCACACTGCCAATCAATTGGAAAAAGTCCGCTTCCGACCATTCTCTACTATTATAATCGGTCACAACCGGTTTTCCATGGGTCAGTGTACCTGTTTTATCTACAATCAAGGTTTGAATTTGCTGGGCGCGTTCCAGATGCTCGCCCCCGCGAATCAAAATCCCATTTTCAGCCCCTCTGCCAGTTCCAACCATAATGGCAGTCGGTGTTGCCAGTCCCAAGGAACAAGGACACGCGATGACCAAAACTGCAACAGCTCTCAAGATTGCTGTTTCCATGCCAAACCCCAGGGCCAAATGGGCGATGAAAGCTACAAGTGCAATCCCGATTACAATGGGAACAAAAATTCCCGACACCTTGTCCGCCAAGCGTTGAACCGGTGCTTTGGTGCCCTGTGCTTCTTCAACCATGCGAATAATCTGCGCCAAAGCTGTTTCCTTGCCAACCCGTGTTGCCCGCATTTCAATAGACCCATTGGCATTGACTGTAGCACCGAATACCAAGTCATCAACCGTCTTGTCTACCGGCAAGCTTTCTCCTGTCAGCATGGACTCATCGATGGCGGTTTGGCCGGATACAATCATGCCGTCGACGGGAATTTTTTCTCCTGGCCGCACTTGAATCCGGTCTCCGACTTCAACCTCTTCCAAAGGTACTTCCACCCATACGCCTTCCCGGCGCACACGGGCTGTTTTTGCTTGCAGCTTCATCAATTTTTTAATGGCTTCTCCAGTTCTGCCCTTGGCACGTTCCTCCAGCATTTTACCCATTACAATCAAGGTCAAAAGAACAGCCGATGTCTCAAAATAAAGGTGACTGTGACCTGACAACACCAAGTAGATACTATAAAAATAGGCAGCGCTAGTGCCCATGGCAACCAAAACATCCATATTGGCGCCACCGCCCCGCAAACTGTGATAAGCTCCTCGGTAAAAAATCAAGCCCACTGTAAATTGGACAACAGATGCAAGAGCCCATTGAAAGTATCCATTTGATAGAAATGTGCTTCTCCCTGCCATATCAAAAAACATAGCCAACAAAAGCGGCAAGGAAAGAATGGCCGAGAATATAAATGATCTGCGCAAGGCTTGCTCGCGAGTTCTCTTTACCTCTGGTTCTTCCTTCTTATCAAGGTTCAATTCGATTGGCTCATAGCCGGTTTTTTCGACTACTTTCATCATGGATTCAGGAGTCGTTGTTTCCGCGTCAAAAAGAATCGTCGCTTTATTGGCCAATAGATTCACATTGGCTAAATAAATGCCCTCTTGTTTGTTAAGGGCTCGTTCCACCCTCGCAGAACATGCGGCACAGGTCATCCCTTCCACGCCAATCGTCACTTGGTTGACACTGGGTTTATAGCCCGCCTTTTCAATGGCCGCCAGCATTGCCGTTACTCCGACTTTTTCCGGATCATATTGAACAGTTGCAATCTCAGATAAACCATTCACCATAGCCTCGACAACGCCATCTAATTTTATCAGTGCTTTTTCCACCCGCTGGGCGCAAGCGGCACAAGTCATATCTTTTACACGAATTCTTATGGTTCGTTCCACAATTTCACCTCCAAACCCCTCCCCTAGGGGGGTAGGTAAAGAATATCACCAACCTTGTTTTTTGTCAAATAACAAAAGGAATCCTCATATTTGAGGATTCCTTGATTTTTAGTTTTTAATTTCTTGCATAGGCTTGCGATGCACCACACGCGTCACCGCATCCACTTGCTCTACTACAAAGAACTCGATGGTGTAGCTAAGATTGCCTGACTCATCCATGGTCAAATGAATTTCAACCGTTGCCTCTGTATCACAAGGCATGTCAGTCATTAAATCTCCAGCAAAGGTGTCCATGGAAATGCGGATTTCTTGCCCTTGATAGTGAACCAACAAATCTCTGGCCGCACCCGCCTTAGCTAACAGGTCACAGTATGGAATTTGCAAGCGCACATCATTGCTAGCACTTTTCAATGGTGCTCGATAGTCCATAATACCTGTTTCTTTTTCCAGTTCCTTGATCAATCCAAAACCTTGGTCGTTAAAACGGGCTATCGTTTTGCCACCAACAGTTCGTTCTGCAATCACCGGCTTCATTCTACCATTAGAAACTGCTGCTTTCTCTTTTTTACCCCAGTTTACTCGGATGATTTCCAACCGCCAATCACCTTCTCGATACCCAGACATTTGTCTTTCATCCTCTTCGAGGAACCACTTCTGCAAATACAATGTCGAGGCTTCCGGCCCAGCTGTAATTCGTCGAGTTCTAAAATTGGTTTCAAGTTGATCAACCAATTCTCCATCATAGCTATATCGCTGAATAAATGCTCTTGACTGATTAAGTTCATGGAACAAAACAATTATATGATCTTCCGTTGTATAAATGTCACGAACTTCAAGTCTTTGAGCGAAATCACCATATCCTGCTACTTTCACTTCAAATTTGGGCCACTCCTGCACTGGAGTTTGTTCGTCTAGTTCAGAAATAGGATCCCCCTGCAATGGTTCTAACAACAAATTCGGTTCAGTTGGAATCGTTAAAATTTCAATATAAAGCAATTCCTCTCGCTCCTGCAACTCATTCTGAGGATTTTGAAGTGGCTGAGGCTCTATTCTAATCGGACCTTCTTGCAACTGGTCATATCCGAATGCAATGATCTTTTCCCCGTCCGCAGAGAAATCAAACACCTCCGGGAATACAGCTCCAATCTCTAATTCTCTATCAAACCTCAAAATCGGCTCGACAAATGCAACTGGTAGTGTTGCAATCTGATAAGTTTCCCGCATAAACGGAGTAAAACCGATCGGAAGACCAATTCTAGCATATTGATTGTCACACACTTCAAATTCCCAACGATTTGGTGCATTTTCATCAATTAAAATTCCTTCTCCATACGTATTCATCAGATATGGCTGGCCTTGCGCCACACCTAATACATAGCCTTGATCGCCCTCTACCTCAAAATCTAGCACAAACCCATCACGATAAAAAAGGGATTCATCGGAGTCTATTATCCCCTCCTGTGTTACAGCAAAAAGTTCGTTATTACGCAGACGGTTTGCAATCTTAAGAAGATAAACTGCTTCCTCTGCAGGATAAAAAGCCATACTATCGATTTTCTTAATCCTCATACTTTCCTCCACCGTCATTTGGTAGAAGATCTCCTGATTATTGCCTAGCTCTTGATTTTCAGGGTACATCGTATCCGCAAAGCCAACTTGTCCCAAACAAGCAATTATTAAAATTAGTACCAGTAGTTTCTTCATTATGCGCTCCTCCCTTCAATAATTCCATTTTATCGGAAATTATCAGAAAGAAGCCTTACATTTTCTTACAAAAAAGAACCCGGCCTAAGCCGGGTTTTGTTAGCAGCTGCCGCCGCCTGCATAATTTGCAGGTTCAACAACAAATCCTTTTCTCAACCAGTTGTCAGAAAAATCAACGCGGAACTCGCCGAATTGATCAATCAACTCTTTTGAGATAATAAATTTCACTTCTTGGGTTTCATCAACATGATCTTCATCCGTTTGCTCATCCAGAGCAATGCCAAAACGTGGCCCCGATCAGCCAAAGCCCGAGACATACAGACGCAAGGTTTGGTTTAAGGCGTCTTTTTGTTCCATGATCCGCTTCAGTTCGTCAATCGCCGCTGGGGTTGCATGCACTTTCATCGTCTCACCTCCATATACCCCTAATAGGTATGCTTATCTTATCAATTCATTGAAATCTTGTCAAGCCTTCTTCTATTTCTTTACCCAAAGATTCAAAAAACACCATCAAAAAAGGCTCCCATTTGGGAACCTTCATTGTTCATTCTTATACCGCGCAGCTGCCTCCACAAGAAGAGCATCCGCTTTCAGGTTGAATAGACGGAGTCAGGATAAATCCTTTTCGTGTCTCTTCATCCACATACTCGATGGTAAAATCGCCATATTGCTCATGCAATTCAGGTTGCATGATAAAGTCCATTCCACCGGCAGTTGCCGCCAGGTCTTCATCTTTTTTATCATCGAAAGCCAAACCGAAGCTTGGACCGCTACAACCGAATCCCGCTACATACAAACGGATTGGTTTATCGGATTCCTTTGCTTCCAAAATCTTTTTCAGCGCTTCAGCTGCTGGTTGTGTCAAATTAACATTCATTTTGGAACCTCCATTCCTAGTAATTTACTCGGGATTCATTCTATCATGATGTTTTTTTCCTGTCAAACTTTTTTCAATTGTCGATTAATAGGTCTCTACTCCGATCTCATCCAGGATCTCGAAGGTTCGATCAAACAAGGCTTTGTTGTCCTCATATTCTCGCGCGCCCGGTACAGCCCCGATAAATTCACGATTCGGTCCTACAAAAATCTTAGTTGGTGTACCTGTTACATTAAATCCCCATGCGGAATTGTTTTCATCCAACAACAAAGGATGCTTAAATACAACGCCTTTTTCCGTCTCTTTATCGATGAAATTTTGCAAACTCTTTTGATTGTCGCCGATGCTGACTTTAAGAATCACAAGATCATCATACTCGGCTTCCAGCTCTCGCAAAACCGGCATCTCTTTAATGCAGTATCCACAAGAGGTTGCCCAGTAGTCAATCACAACAACTTTACCGGCATAATCACTCATGCGAACTTCATTGCCATCCACATCTTCAAAGACAAAGTCATCCAAGTAAGTGATCTCTACCTCGTCGGCTTCTGCAGCCGGCTCTTCACTTTGCTCCGACTGATCCATATCATTTGATTCATCTACAGTTGCCGGTTCTTCCGTTGTTTGCGGTTCTGCCGGTTCCTCAACGTCCAGCGGTGCCGCCGGTTCTGTTCCTCCACTGGTATTGGGGCTACACCCTGCTACTACCAGCATCAGGACTAATAAAATGCCAAAAAGAAATTTCTTCTTCATGGTCTCCCTCCTAATTCATCCAATCAACCAGCCATTGGCTGATAACAATTAATTTTCCAGTCATAATCAAGATTCCAAAGAGCACGAGTATGGCCCCTCCAATCTTGCGTAAAACCAGTACAAAACGTTCGGATTTTGCAATCCATCGGTCCGCGACTCCAATAAACCAGGCTGTCAAAAGAAACGGCACAGCCATTCCCAATGAATAAGCGAACAAGAGTGTCGCACCTTGAGAAGCAGTTGCTTCCCCGCCTGCTGTAACAAGAATCGCACCTAGAATTGGACCAAAGCAAGGTGTCCAGCCTGCTGCAAAAGCCATTCCCATTAAAACAGCTGAAAACCAGCTGGTAATTTCACGAGGCGCTTTCGCTTTTTTCTCTCGATTTAAAAAGTTTGGATTGATCCAGCCCAGCATATATAAACCGAAAGCGACAATCAAGGCACCGCTTATCAAATTAAACGCCTGCTGGTATCGATTCATCAACTGGCCAATCAAGGAAGCCGACAAACCCAAAGCCATAAAAATCAAGGTAAATCCAATTACAAACCCTAAGGTTCGGATCATGATTTTTTTCCGTGACCGATGTTCCAAATCCGTCGTTTCAGAAATATACATCAAATACGCCGGGACCAAAGGCAACAGGCACGGTGTTAGAAAAGATGCTGCGCCGGCTGCAAATGCGACCCATAATGTGACATCTAAGGTTGGTCCTAAAATTGTCATCTCCTCCTTTCGGTTCCTTTAGTAGACATGGGCGTCACCGCCCATGCCCCTACACAGAACCGTACGTGCCCTACTAAGGCATACGGCTCTT